>Ga0183101_1000058_pt1 | contig 270401 bp, 181 predicted proteins | sample Biomet3_FD_127790 | JGI IMG/M metagenome (GOLD analysis project Ga0183101, IMG submission 127790) | Microbial communities from bioreactor (seeded with sewage sludge) at LBNL, California, USA - Biofuel metagenome 3 | ecosystem: Engineered > Bioreactor > Anaerobic > Unclassified ... | reverse complement strand
CCTTAAAGCTTACATTATTATCTTTGCAATAAAGGACTATGGAAGCTATTTCTTCTTTTGTCATCATAATGCTTTGTTTTTAGGCAAAAATAAAAAGAAAGAAATTTGGATAAAAGATGCATTTCACCGAAGGCTTACTTTTTATATTATTGGTTTAATTAGCTTTGCAGCAACTGGTAAATGGCTTAGATTGAAATTAACGGACTATAAACTGTGTTGTTCACAAGATTACACCAATGAATTAAACAAAAAATTAAATGATATTATACTAGCTCATGGCTTAGAGAATGTATCTTGGGTGCAAGACTATTTAACTACAGAAAATAGACGTATTTGGCGCTTCTATATCAGATTATGGGCTTTAGTCAGAGAAAATGTAATGTTTGAAAATTCACGTTCTCTGCTTAATAGATACTGGGTGATGTCTGCTACTTATGATGGACTTTCTTTTTCTACATTAGTAGCATTAATATTGGTTGTTGATTCAACCTTTGGTTTAATTGGAAATCCATTGATTGATCCTCGTCTATTAGGTATTATAATTATTTTATTACTCTTTATTGTTTTTTGCGCTTGCATTCGAGAAGCAAAAAGATATGTTGAATATCAAATGGAAGAACTTGTTGCAACGATTGCAGCTTCTGTACATTAAATGTGTTAAAAATAAATATCTATATTAAAAGTTTGTTTTATTATTTGATATTCATCCATTAGAAATTTTAAGTAAATTTATAAATCTCCGCATTTCGTTCCATTTTCATTAAAAAATTGATAGCCTTGTGATGAGGCATTTTGTATTGGTGTACTAGATAGCAATATACGTTTGCATATTCATTATATATATTTGTAGCAAAAATGCCTGTGTCATCAGTTCCCATTACAATCGGCGGAATACAATTTCCTTCATCTTCCCAGCGTTCCCAATTCCATAAATGGTACATATCATAGTTTTTGTATATACCAATTCGAAGATTGCTCGTTGGTAGTGTCTCTAATACAATCTCTTTTTTATGCATAAATTTTAGAATTGTCAACTGTAATAATTCTATGGCTTCTGCATTAAAGATTTCTTGTGGGTTTATTTCTATGACTTTTGAATATTCTTTACGATATTCTGCTGAATGATACATTTGGTATAGTCTGATTGTTTGTATACTTGATCTGTCTAAAAGTTCTTTAATTTGATTAGCTTCTGCTTTGTCATAAATAGGAAGATCAGACACATGTTTAATTTGATAGTCTGTAGATTTGTTAAAACATTCAATTGGTTTATTTTCATAAAATGTAAATAAATGGATGGGACAATATTTTCGCATCTTCCAAGCTGATATATGTGTACTTATTGTATAATCTTCTTTAAAGATTTCATCTGAAAGTTCTTGAATGCGATTAGCAATAATAGGAGTTAAATAAGTTAGTTCTGTTATAGGCTCTTTTTTATTAGTAATGAGATCATAAGCGAAAATCAGATCACTCATATAATTCCCTTGTTCAATATACATTTTATCTCCCATTATTTCTAGAAAATACTTAATATTAGCACCTGCTGCAACACCATGGCCAATTCTATCTCCGTATGATAATTCCAAAAAAGTTATTGCTTCATAAATAGCTCTTAATCCCCCTAAAATATGGTAGAAATCTTCACCTGCATGATATGTAAAATGATTAATACTTGATCTGCGTAAATACCTGTAGATTGGAGCAAATACTTCAGGATCAGCATCAAATTCACTAGAAGCTGCATCGATACCAACAATCTTATCTACATTAGGCTGCTTACTTTCAATCATTTGCGCTAATACACAAGCTCGTTTATTAAGTTTATATCTAAGCTTTTCATGTCTTATACGTGATAGAGGACTCGGTTTGTCTTCTTCTTTAATAAAATGTGCTACAAGTTTTAGAGTTGCATCTGACTTACTGTGTTCTTCAATAAATGGCGTTGCTTGCTCAGTCTGCAAAGCTTTTCTATTTATATCTGGATTGCTGTGTTCTTCAAAGTCTTCCCATCCTTTTGTAATACTAGCTAAATAGATCGAATTTTCTCTATCTGTATTTTGAGGGGAAAAACGACCTTCTATATGTGCTAGATATTTCATATTATTTCCACTTAATTGAAAGAATCTTGTTTTATACAATTTTTCAACATTGTGTCTAAAGCTGTTTTTTGTTATTTTTTGGAATTCTCGAAATCCAAATTGATTAGTTTGTTGAACTAAGAATCTATTAGATAGTCCTTTTATTAGTATATAAAAATGAAATAGCTCTCCTACAGGATGCTTTTCAGGGAACAACCCCATGAATTTAATTACCAATGAATACATTAAAGCTTCAATAGTCATTGCACCTAGTGGATTGTAGGGATCAACATCAACCAATCTAGCAAAAGGATGTTTATAATCGGAATATTCATCATCATTAGTAAAGTCTAAAGCTTTATCCAATGGAGAAGAAAAAAAATCGGTAGGCTGATTGTTAAAAAGATATGAAAATAAGATTGAGCGAATGCGTTGAGCTATACGAACTAAATCATAAAATTCTTTAGGAGTGATACCTTCACATTCAAATTGTTCTTTCACCATTTCATCTATTTCATAAGCTTTTTGTAAATTCGTATAGTTTTCGTCTGGGTAAAGAAGCAAGTTTATCCATGCTTGATCAGCTTCAACCGTTCCATTTAAGTGAATATGTAAGTCGTGTAATCCATGTCTTTTTTGTATCTCGTATTGAAGCTCTGGTATATATGCTGGAACTAGGGCTGTGCAACATGAATTGGGAAAAATGTAATCAGCATAAAATGATTGTATATCACTTTTTTTATCTATGTCTAATGATATATGACCAATAAGGTAATTCGCAATCAATAATAAGGGAGAAAACATAGAAATCAGGTCTTGCCAGTCGGTTTGTTGTTCCTGTTTCACGTATAACTCATTATTTCGTAACTCTAAATAACGGTCAGATAAGGAATCAAGCATATCTGATAAAGGCTTATTAATAGAATGTCCTTTGTATTCATGTTCTTCTCCAAATGAAACTTTTCTCTGAAGCAAGTAATAATGGTCATTCAAAGAAACATTAGTGTATCTTTCTAAAAGCATAAGTCGACGCTTGATGTCATTTAACGATACAGAAGTTCCTTTACGGTATTGGGAAAGGGACTCCATATCATTCATTAGATGCTTGATTACTGATTTTTCCATTCTTCTATAATTCGTTTTTCTTCTTCAGAGCATGTTTCTAACCTTTTTTCTATTGCTTTAAATAAGTCTGAAATTGCACTTTTTGATACATATGCTGATGTATCATAACCCAATTGTTTATAACGTTCAGTGATACTTTTACCTGTTTCTATAACATTTTGAAGTTCCTTATATGTTAGTCCATCTTTAATGAAACGTTCAATAATATTCCGAATTTCAGTTTGTCCTATTCTAACTTTAAAAGGAGTGTTGGTTGAAGTTTTCTGTTGTTCACTCGATGTTTTTTTATCTTGCGTTGATACCTTTTTACCTTTTAAATTTACGTTTGAAAGGATCTCATAAATATTAGGAAAGCTAGTATAATCGTTTCCGAAAATATTTTTTTTGATGTATACCTGTTCTCCCTCAGCATATTTTCTATTATCACGTTCATTGAACAAAGAATCCATATTTATATATGCTTGAATCAATGGACATTCTGCAAATATTTTGAATAATGACAAATCAGAAATCTTATTAAGATAATTATGTTTTGCTTTATTTTTAGAATAATTTGATGGTCTAAATTTAAGGATATTTTCCTCAAATATGTTGCTTGTAGATTTTGGATTATCTCGGTTAATTAATATCTCTTTTTCAAGATTATTTTCAATAATTTCTTCAACAAATATAGAATTAAGAAGAATAATGATGAACTGATGAAAAGCCTCTCCAAGATTATTAAACTCATTTTGATCGGGAAAGGCATAGTACATGCGAGTAGAAATTTTTCCCAGTAAGTGAATCGAAAATGGCTTTGTTTTTGATATTATTTCATTTGCCCAAACTTCCATTTTCTTAAAGAAAAGATCATCATAGTCATTTTTTGTTCCTTTATATAAGTCAATTTCCTGCCCTTGCTCATCATTAGTAGATGCTCTTTTAGCTGAACCGTATTGGGGTGTAAAATAGGCTCTATATTGAGACAGCTCATTCAAAGTATTCTTGATGTCATTAGGGTCCCTTCTTACCAATTCACATAATACTGCAATTAAATTATAAATAGAATAAAAAGATTGTCCGCCCTGATTAAAATGACGTGCCATGGCTGCAGGAATATAAGCAATTATACATTTTGAAAAGCTCGCGTTACTACTTTTCAATTGAAAATCAATTTTTCCGGCACTATCAGTATAAGACCCTAGTACTGTTGAATAGGGTGATTCTATTTCGCAAACACCTTTGTTAATTTTTTCATTAACTTTTATGCCCAAATCAATTCCATGCAAGTAGGAACCAATTAATGAAGTGATGTTTCTCGATATCTTATCAGTATAAAGCCCACAAATTTGTATAAATTCATTTATTGAATAATCTGCTTTCTCTGATTCTTTTTCTTTCCTATCTTGAATTTGTACGTATAGATTTCTAATTAATCCTATTCGAATCATATAGTCAAAAATGATAAAAGGAGTTGTCGCTGTTCTTTTATTGAAAAAGAGGGTAAAAACAAATGCACAAGCATTAAAACTGTAATCAAGACTGATAGGCTGCATTTGATACCCATCAAATAACTTATCTTCTTTAAGTAGAAATTGTAATGCTAACGAGTTGATAAGATAAGGATTATTTCGAAGTAGATGATAATTTACTTTTTTTTCTGCGAGGTCTGCAATAAATATATTGAATATACTGCTGATGCTATCATTATTATAATTGCTTTTTCCTTTCTCTTGAGGCCAGACGCCAATTAGAAATTGTACCTGAGAGCGAAGTGGCATTGATAGAAGAAAATCAATATAGGTTTCCTGCTGATAAGCATTCTTTACCCCCAATTGTTTTAATATATTTTTGTATATATTTATGATTTGATATTCCGAACTGTCTTCTTGAATGAAAATATTATCTACCCGATTATTCTTACCAATATTTAATTCAGATAGAGGACGTAAATGTATTTGATATTTAGGTTTGAGTACTTTCTGCAGGTATTGGCTTTCCATTTCAGTTACAAGGTTATTATACTCCTCCATTTTGTGTAATACTTCTCCTTCGTTTTTTAAGAGAGCTTTGCCAAAATTACCCCATTGTTTTTTTCGTACACTTTTAGAGAAAAGGCGTTCATCCCCACTAATAATAACGATTATTTCTGGGAATGTAAAATATTTACGAATCGTTTCAAGTACAGGCCAGCCTTTGGAAAAATCGATGTCGATATCATCTAGAAATATTAAAAATGCTTTTTTAAAGAAAATGTGTTTTAATGTATATCGGACAAATTCGCTAAAATCTTTTTCAAGAGTTCGTGAGGCGGATACATTTTGTAAACCCTTATCTAGTATATACTTAGGATCTTGCCAATTCTCTTCTTCTAGAGATTTTCCGATATGGTCCAATGAAGGAATTCCTCTAGCTAATTTTTTGAGTTTTTGTTCAAAAGTTGCACGGATACCACACTCTGGCTTATCTCTACATATACATTCTTCTTGTTTACGTATTTCTTCTTCTGCACTATCTTTTATAAGAGATAAAATAGTAAGGAATATGTGTCCTTTTTCCTCAATTAATGTTGGATCAAGGATGCCAAGATTCTGAATGTCATTGTTTTTATCGAAAGTTGACTTAAGAGTTAAAAGAAAGGTTGTTTTACCACATCCTCGACGGCCAAATACAGATATAGCATTATTTTGCCGCTGGAAACTATACTTATCATTATCCTGTGGTCTATTTAGCTGATTTTTAATCCATTCTTCTACCAATTTAAACTCTTCATAATAAATGAGATTTTCATGTTCAAAGCTATCTGCATCAGTGCTTTTCTCTAAGTCAATAATTGTTTTTTCCACAGAGATCATAATAATATTTATTTAAATGATTATCCATTTTAGTGCTTAAATTTATTTTGTATGTAGCCAATGTTATTGCCTATCAAATAAGTATTCTCCAAAATACCTTTATTGAGTTTATAGCAGGATTCATTTCATCGTATTCTTTGTCGTGCTTCCTGTTATGTTGTGTGTTTTTTAATGGAAACAAAAACATCTTGTTTATCTTAATGCTCTTTAAATTTGATACGACGACTTGCTTCTTCGTCTAGATATTACGCTAAGAAATTTAGTAAATTCATTACTTCTTTGATTTTTTGGTGCAAATATAATCGTTTTATATTAAATTTAGAGTAATCATTTTTTTTAATGCAAGTATAATTCATTATCGACTTTTTTTTATTTATTTTGCTGGATATAAATTTACAATAAAAACATAAAATATGGCTCATACTTTAAAATTGAATATCTTCATTATAGAATTAAGAAGAAAGCGTGAAAAGAATCTTTTAGAATGGAAAGAGTTCTACAAAAATACATTTGAAAATACAGAGTCTGGTGAAATTTCAAAAGAACAATTCTATTCAAAATTTAAAGAAAATTTAATATCTTATTTTAGCGATTTCTTTACTGAAAATGAAAAAAGAACTAAAGGAATATCATTGAAAAGTATTGATGTAATAAAAGAAAAGAATATTTTTTCTGGAACGTTTAAAGGAGGATTAACTGGCATAGAACAAGAAATATATGAAACGAACAATGCTAATGATACAAAAGGAACTTTAGGATTTGATGATATAGCAACTCTAATTTATTATTTCAAGTTATGGACTCCTTATGATTCAAATTTTGGAATATTAATGTTGCAAAGTTACTCAAGTCTTGGTTGTAATGCGGAAATAACAGACGTTCTTAAGAAGTTTTTTAATAATAAAGGATATACACTTAAACTGTCTAAGTTTGTGCCTCATGAAATGGTTGAACATTTTAAAGAAACAAGTAGCATTTATCAAATCTCTTTTGAAAGAAAAAATCTCAGTACTAGTACAAGACATCATTTAAGTCCTATTTATGATGATTTCCCGAATGTTAATGCTAAACTAATTTTCTCAGGCTTTAGAGTTAGTCCAGAACGTATTTGGGATAAACTTAAAAATAATGGGATAAAATTATTAGAGGCAGATATTACGTCGCTTGAAATGTCTGAAAATGATCAATATGTTACAATAGTTTCATATGAAGATGCTGAAGGTCATAAATCAAATCTGAATATAAGTAAAGAAGATTCAGACTTGAAGCCTAACATTTTTTTGCCTGATTCTATAAAGGAAGAAGGAAAAGAATCTCCTGATTTAGCTAAAATTGAAAATCATACCAATTTTATTTTGGAGAAAATTAAACGTGAAATAGGATATACAGTTGATGATACAATTTAATATTATTGAGATATATCTTGGGACAATAGAATCTTTGGAACAAGATGTCAGTGGACGTAAAAGATATTCTGTTAATGTGAATTTCTGGATTAGAACAGTTCCAATACTAATAACTTTTTTGTTTCTATTTGCTAATATTTTTATAACTGATACTGTTATTTCATATTTAATATCATTTATAAGTATTTTTGCAGGTCTATTTTTTGCTTTAATTTTTATTGTTGCTGATAAATTTAACAATAGGAGATATTCTTTGAAATTTCAAGAAAGTAATAAAGCAGATGAAGAAAATAGCTTATATATAAAACGATATCGGATTTTTTCAAAACAGTTTGTAGTTCAAATATCATACATGATAATTGTTTCTGTTGTTTTAGTCGTATTATTAATAGCACTGTCTATGGTTGTAGCTGCAGCAGTAGAAATGCAAAATAATATAAAAATGGTTTCAATAATAGATTCTTTATCTGGACTTTTTACAAAGAATCAATATGAATTTGAATCAATATTTTTTATAAGAATTTTTATTAATACTACTATATATTATCTGTTGTTTCAGTATATTATATTGCTCTTTTTAATAATCAACAATTTGTATAAAATGATGACGGAAGATATTAAAATGTAATTTTTCTATAAGATTTATTTTATAAGCATAGCATCTGTTGTTGTGACAGTACTTTTTTACATAAGCGACATTCTTTAATTTTATAATCAAATATATAGACTGTTTGTTTTAAATCTGTAACTATTTAGATAGACAATATTTTATCCTCTTTTCCCCCATTACAAAACCGCCCTTTCTTCGTCCTTATAATTAACACATTATATTAACGAAAAAAGAAATGATAAAGAAAGGACTTCTTACACTTGGTTTATTATCGGCTTTTATGGCTTTGCCGGCACAGGAAAAAGCCTTAATGAATACCTCGAAAAGTAAGTATGCACAACTTACTAACGTCGATTTGTCGGCTGTGAAGTGGACTAATGGCTTTTGGGGTGATAGATTCCGCGTTTGCAAAGACACTATGCTTATCAGCATGTGGAATACATGGAATGCTCCTGAGATTTCACATGGCTTCCGCAACTTTGAAGTGGCTGCCGGTGTGTGTCCGGGCGAACATTGGGGACCTCCTTTCCACGATGGCGATTTTTATAAATGGTTGGAAGGTGTGGCTGCTGTTTATGCAGTAAATAAAGATCCGAAACTGGATGCACTGATGGATAAGGCGGTTGCTGTTATCGTGAAGGCACAACGTGAAGACGGATATATTCATACTCCGGTTATTATCGAAGAAAAAAATAAAGGTGTCGACTCTCACAAGGCACAAAAGGAAACTGTTATCGGAACGAAAGTAGGGGGCGCCAATGAAGTAGGTGCTTTTGCTAACCGCTTGAACTTTGAAACTTATAATCTTGGTCACTTGATGATGGCGGGCTGTATACATTACAGAGCTACCGGAAAGAAGACTTTGTTCAACGCTGCTATCAAGGCAACTGATTTCCTTTGCCATTTCTATGAAACTGCTTCGGCTGAACTTGCCCGCAATGCTATATGTCCTTCTCACTACATGGGTGTGGTGGAGATGTATCGTGCAACTGGTAACCCTCGTTACCTGGAATTGGCAAAGAACCTGATTAATATTCGTGGTATGGTGAAGAATGGTACTGATGATAACCAGGACCGTATTCCTTTCCGCGACCAGAAGAAGGCAATGGGACATGCTGTTCGTGCTAATTATTTGTATGCCGGTGTGGCTGATGTATATGCTGAAACGGGAGAGAAGGTGTTAAAGGATAATCTGGAATCTATATGGGACGATATTGTTAATCGGAAGATGTATGTAACGGGAGCTTGCGGTGCTTTGTATGACGGTACTTCTCCTGATGGTACTTGCTATGAACCAGATTCTATTCAGAAAGTGCACCAGTCTTATGGTCGTGCTTACCAATTACCTAACAGTACGGCTCACAATGAATCATGTGCGAATATCGGAAATATGCTTTTCAACTGGCGTATGTTGCAGACTACCGGTGAAGAGAAGTATGCTGATGTAATGGAAACTTCTCTTTATAACAGTGTGCTTGCAGGCGTTAGCTTGGATGGAAAGAAATTCTTCTACACAAATCCGTTGCGTTTGTCTAAGGATTTCCCTTATACATTGAGATGGCCTAGAGAACGCCAGTCATACATTAGTTGTTTCTGCTGTCCTCCTAATACTGTTCGTACTTTGTGCGAAGCGCAAAACTATGCATATAGTATCTCACAAAAAGGTGTTTGGTTTAACTTATACGGTGGCAATCAACTTGATACTAAACTGACTGATGGCTCTGCCTTGAAACTGACTCAGGTTTCTGACTATCCATGGGACGGTAAAGTGGTTACAACTGTTGATAAAGTTGCTTCCAAGAAAGCGTTTTCAATGAATTTCCGTATTCCTGAATGGTGCGAAAAAGCAACCTTGACTGTTAATGGTAAACCTGTAGATGCTGATCTTTCTGCCGGAAAATATGCAGAGGTGAACAGAGTATGGAAGAAGGGTGATGTTGTGGAATTGAATCTTGCTATGACTGTGAAGCTGATGGAATCTAATCCGTTGGTGGAAGAAACTCGCAACCAGACTGTAGTGAAACGTGGACCGCTAGTTTACTGTCTTGAATCTATGGATGTGGAAGGCGGACAATCTATTGATAATGTATTGATCCCTGCAAATATTCAGCTTACTCCAAATAAGATTACTATTGATGGTAGTCCGATTGTGGCTTTGGATGGCGAAGCTCAACTAATGAATGAAGGTTCATGGAAGGGTACTCTTTACAAACAGGTTTCTGATTCTTCAAAGAAAGTGAAAATCCGCTTGATTCCTTATTATGCATGGGGTAACCGTGGTAAAGCGGATATGACTGTATGGATGCCTTTGGCACGATAAATGAATGTTGATAAACAGATAATATAAGAACAATGAAACGTATTCCATTTCTCCTGCTTGTTCTCTTTTTAGGAGTTGCAAAGGCTTTCTCGGCTGATATATGGGTTTCCGTGCATGGTAATGACCGTAATAACGGAACTCAGGCTTCTCCGAAAGCTACTTTGGCAGGAGCATTGAGACAGGCGCGCGAACTCAGACGATTAAAAGATGAGTCGGTTAAGGGCGGTATTCATATTTACATGCAGGGAGGTACTTATTCTCTGTACGAACCGATCTTTATCCGTCCCGAAGATTCGGGCACGAAAGAATCGCCTACGGTTATTCAGCCGGTAAAGGATGAAAAGGTAGTTATTAGCGGTGGGGTATCACTTTCCGGATGGCAAAAAGCCGGAAATGTAAATGGTCTGCCTGCTTCAGCAAAAGGAAAAGTCTGGGTAACGGAAGTTCCCGATTTTAACGGGAGAACGGCGGATTTCCGTCAGTTGTGGATAAACGGAAAGAAAGCCGTTCGTGCCCGTAATGTTGCCGATTTTAAACAGATGGCAAGGATTGTGAACAATGATGTGGAGAATGAAATTCTTTGGGTGCCTGCTAAATCGGTGAAGTCTATCATGAATGCTCGTCATGCAGAACTGGTGCTTCACGAAATGTGGGCAATTGCCAATCTTCGTATCAAGTCTATAAAGGTTCAGGGCGATTCTGCCGGAATTAGATTCTGCAATCCTGAAAGTCGTATTCAGTTTGAACATCCCTGGCCTCGACCAATGTTGGGCAAAGGGGTTAATTCTGCTTTTTATCTGACCAATGCAATTGAGTTACTCGACCAACCGGGAGAGTGGTATTATGATAACAGAACCGGTCGGCTTTATTATTATCCACGTGAAGGAGAAAACATGAAAACGGCATCGGCTGTGGTTCCTGCTTTGGAAACGTTGATTCAGGTAGAGGGAACGGTTGACCGTCCGGTTTCAAATATCCGTTTTGAAGGTATCAACTTTAATTATACCACCTGGATGCGTCCGTCGGAAAAAGGACATGTGCCTTTGCAAGCCGGTATGTATATGCTGGATGCTTATACATTGAATCCGAAACAACTGCGAGATGATCATAATCATCCGCTGGATAATCAGGGATGGATTGGTCGTCCGCCTGCTGCCGTTCAGGTGCAGGGTGCAAACAATATCGCTTTTGCTAATTGTAATTTTGAACATTTGGGTTCTTGCGGGCTCGACTTTGTTGAAGCTGCTCAGCATGTAAGCGTGGAAGGTTCTATCTTCAGGGATATTGCCGGTAATGGTTTGCAGACTGGTAAGTTTAATGATCCTTCGTTTGAATCTCATTTACCTTACGATCCGGCAGATAGCAGAGTGCTTTGCGCCAATCAGCTTATTGCCAACAATTACTTTACAGATGTAACAAATGAAGACTGGGGATGTGTGGCTATCTGTGCAGGTTTTGTAAGAGATGTAACCATTCAGCATAACGAAATCAGCTATGTGTCCTACACCGGAATTAACCTGGGATGGGGATGGACTCAGACTGTGAATTGCATGCGAAATAATAAAGTGATTGCAAATAATATCCATCATTATGCTATTCACATGCATGATGTGGCCGGTATTTACACGCTTTCTGCTCAGCCAAAAACAGTGGTTGCCGAGAATTATGTGCATGATATTGTTCTTTCTCCTTACGCACACGATCCTAATCACTGGTTCTACTTGTATACTGATGAAGGTTCTTCGTTCATTGAAGTGAAAGACAACTGGTGTGATTCCGAAAAGTTCCTGAAGAATGCCAATGGTCCGGGTAATGTATGGACAAACAATGGTCCGATGGTGGCAGATAGTATTCGTAACCGTGCAGGATTGCAACCGGATTACCTATATTTGTTGAAAAAATAATCTTAATATTCATAAAGATGAAACGTAATTTTATATTAATCCTTTTAATGGTTCTTTCTGTTTCTTCAATGAAAGCACAAAAAGCTACATGGATTTGGTATCCGGGCGATTATGAAATATGGCTCGGTAATAATATGAACAATAACAGAACGGAAAGGGGAGCTTTCTTTCCTCCTTTCTGGAAAATGGATAGCCATTACGTGTTGGTTGAGTTCTCAAAGAAACTGAATCTGTTTAAACCGGAAGAGATTACAATTGCCGTTGAGGGACGTTACAATGTGAAGCTTGACGGTAAACTTCTGTTTGGTGCTCCTAAAACTCTCATTATTCCGGAAGGAAAACATAGTCTGAATATCAAAGTTCATAATCAGGCAACAGTTCCTGCTATTTATGTATCTGGTAAAACAATTTTCTCAGACCAGTCATGGAAGGTAACTTACGAGGATAAGGAATGGATTGACGAATCGGGCAAGGCATCAGATACTTCGGCTACAACTTATATGGATGCTGCCAGCTGGAACTTTAATGATCCTTCTCAGTTGCCTTCTCAGTTTAAGTTGCATACTGAACCTGCTAATGCGGTTTCCAGTACTCCGCAAACGCAAGGCGTGTTGGTGGACTTTGGAAAGGAAACTTTTGGTTACATCAAACTTGAACAACTGAAGGGAAACGGAAAAGTGAACATCTTCTACGGAGAATCGAAAGAAGAAGCAATGAGCACGGGCTCTTGTGAAACACTCGATCGTTTTGAGGTGAATAACGCTGAGGCTAAAGATTATACCGTTCAGGGTTCTAAGGCTTTCAGATATGTATATATCGTAACTGATCCGGGAGTGAGCTTTGCAAAGGCATCTATGCTATACGAATCTCTTCCTGAAACTTATCGTGGCTCTTTCCGTTGCAGTGATCCGGAGATAAATAAAATATGGGATGTGGCTGCTTATACAATGCATCTTACTACCCGTGAATTCTTTATTGATGGTATTAAGCGCGACCGCTGGGTGTGGAGTGGCGATGCTATTCAGAGTTATCTGATGAACTATTATTTGTTCTTCGATTCTCACACAGTAGGACGCACTATAAATCTGCTTCGCGGTAAGGATCCTGTTACTTCGCATATTAATACTATCATGGATTATACGTTCTACTGGTTCCTTAGTGTATATGATTACTATCTGTATACAGGTGACCGCCATTTAATTGAACAACTTTATCCGAAGATGGCTACCATGATGGATTATGTATTGGGAAGAACCAATAAGGATGGTATGGTTGAAGGTATGACTGGCGACTGGGTTTTCGTAGACTGGGCAGATGGTTATATGGATAAGCACGGCGAACTGAGCTTTGAACAGATTTTGTTCTGCAAGAGTCTGGAAACAATGGCTGTGTGTGCTGATCTTACCGGAAATAAAGAGGATAAAGCAAAATATGATAAGTTGGCAACTGCTCTTAAATCGAAATTGGAACCTGCTTTCTGGAATAACGAGAAACAAGGGTTCGTTCATAACCGTTTGAATGGAAAGCAAAGCGAGCAAGTAACCCGCTATGCAAATATGTTTGGAATCTTGTTTGATTATCTGAATAATCAGAAAAAGCAAGCTGTTAAGAAGTCGGTTATACTGAATAATTCGATCATGAAGATATCAACTCCTTACATGCGTTTCTATGAATTGGAATCTCTTTGTGCACTTGGCGAACAGACTAATGTAACCAAAGAAATAAAAGATTACTGGGGTGGTATGCTTAAACTTGGGGCTACCTCTTTCTGGGAAAAATATAATCCGGAAGATAAGGGCAGCAAACATTATGAAATGTATGGCCGTCCGTTCGGAAAAAGTCTTTGTCACGCCTGGGGATCAAGTCCTATTTATCTGTTAGGTAAATATTATCTGGGAGTGAAACCTCTTAAACCAGGATACAGTGAGTTCGCCATCAATCCTTCTTTGGGTGGATTGAAATGGATTGAAGGAACGGTTCCTACTCCTAAGGGGGGTGTTCATGTGTATATGGATAAAAAAACAATCAAGGTTAAAGCCGGCGAGGGAAAAGGTTATCTTACTTTCAAGAGTAAAAGCAAACCTAAAGCATCTACCGGAGTTGTTGAGAAACTTTCTAACGATGAATATCGTATATTAATTGAAGGCAACAATGCAGAAGTTACAGTAAACTACCGTAATTAATCATAATAGCTTTGAATAAAAAGAGCGAAGAAGCAAGGATAATAACCTGCTTCTTCGCTTTTTTTATTTATAACTTATTCATTCTTCCGTACACCTGGGTGTACACACTTTCTACATGTGGGTGTACCGTCAGAGTCCATCCGGGTGTACGAATATTGTCCATCCGGGTGTACGTAATGGAAGCCCCTTTCTTTCTTGAGGAAATTGCACGCTTTTGAGTACATTCCTCCTTTGTTTTCGTCTCATTTTTATAACATTATAAACTTATTTGAACGATGACGAAACTGAAAGTATTGACCTTGTGTGGATTGGCTTGTCTTTTTGCTTCATGCCAAAAGAATGCTGTGTCGATAATTACTTCGCCTACAGCATCCAAACGTTTACTGTTTGGAACAGAACAGCTGAAGACAACTCTTGAGAACGACGGATATACGGTTAAAGTACGTAATCTGAATGATGCAAAACATTTAAGTGGAAAAACAATTCTTGCTTTGGAAAAAGGAGATCCTATTTCGCTTAACCTTGCTAAGAAATATGGCTTTATGCTTCCTGATTTTAACAAGAAAGAGGGCTTCTATATCGGGACAAAGAAAAATATGACTTTAATGTATGGCAATGATCCATCCGGAGCTTTGTATGGTTGCCTTCAACTGAAAGATCAGGTTAAAAAGAATACTTTGGAATTTTCTGCAAACATGACTGATGCTCCGGAAATGGTGTTGAGAGGTACATGTATTGGAGTACAGAAACCATATTACTTGCCTGGAAGAACTGTATACGAATATCCTTATACTGAAGAAAACTTTCCATGGTTCTATGATAAAGCTATGTGGATTAAATATCTGGATATGCTTGTGGCCAACAAAATGAACTCTGTTTATTTGTGGAATGGTCACCCTTTTGCTTCTTTAGTTAAACTAAAAGATTATCCGTTTGCTGTTGAAGTAGATGATGCTACATTCAAGAAAAACGAAGAGATGTTTTCATTCATAACAAAAGAGGCCGATAAACGCGGTATCTTTGTTATTCAGATGTTTTATAATATCCTTGTTTCAAAACCTTTTGCCGAGCATTATGGTATTAAAACTCAGGACAGAAACCGTCCTATTACTCCATTAATTGCTGACTATACACGTAAATCGATTGCTGCTTTTATTGAAAAGTATCCTAATGTCGGATTATTGGTTTGCCTTGGTGAAGCAATGGATACTTATGAAGATGATGTGGAATGGTTTACCAAAACTATTATTCCGGGTGTAAAAGACGGACTTAAGGCTTTGGGACGTACCGATGAACCTCCAGTTCTACTTCGTGCTCACGATACTGATTGTAAGATGGTAATGGATAAAGCACTCCCTCTTTACAAGAATCTGTATACCATGCACAAATATAATGGAGAATCGCTTACTACTTACGAACCACGTGGACCATGGGCTAAGATTCATAAAGATCTTAGTTCTTTAGGAAGTATTCATATTAGTAACGTACATATTCTGGCCAATCTGGAACCTTTCCGCTGGAGTTCTCCTGATTTTATTCAGAAGGCAGTAAATGCGATGCATAATGTTCATGGAGCGAATGCACTTCATCTTTATCCGCAGGCTTCTTACTGGGATTGGCCTTATACTGCCGATAAATTACCTGATGGTAAGCGTCAGGAACAACTCGATCGTGACTGGATGTGGTATAAAGGATGGGCTCGTTATGCATGGAATTGCCACCGCGACCGTAAAGATGAAATAGTATATTGGGAACAACAACTGGGCGATTATTATGGTATTGATGCAAAAGATGCGGGTAATATTCTTGAAGCTTACGAACAGACAGGCGAAATAGCACCTAAGTTATTGCGTCGCTTTGGTATAACCGAAGGTAACAGACAGACTCTTCTTTTGGGTATGTTTGTGAGTCAACTGGTTAATCCATATAAGTATACTATCTATCCGGGATTCTATGAAAGCTGTGGACCGGAAGGTGAAAAGCTGATTGAATACGTTGAAAAGGAATGGAAGAAACAACCACATGTTGGTGAATTGCCTCTTGATATTGTTGCTCAGGTAATAGCACACGGAGATAAGGCTATTAATGCTATAGATAGTGTTGAAGGTAAAGTAACAAAGAATAAGGAAGAGTTCGAACGTCTTCGTAATGATATGCATTGCTACCGTGAGTTTGCTTATGCTTTCAATCTGAAAGTGAAAGCTGCCAAGCTGGTTCTCGACTATCAGTGGGGAAAAGATCTGAAGAATTTAGATGCTGCTATTCCTTTGTTGGAACAGAGCTTGCAACATTATAAAAAGTTAGTTGATCTTACAAAGGATACTTATTTGTATGCTAACAGTATGCAGACCTCACAACGCCGTATTCCTATTGGTGGTGATGATGGTAAAAACAAAACCTGGGCAGAAATGCTTGTTCATTATCAGAAAGAATTAGATAACTTTAAGGCAAATCTGGCAATGTTGAAAGATAAAGCAAACGGTAAGTTATCTTCTACAGATTCAAAGATTGCTGCATTTGCTCCTGCTAAGGTTACGTTACTTGGTAAACCTTCTGTAGTAAAACTAACAAAGGGAGCACAGTTGTTTACTAACCTGAATGATAAAGTTGAGGCTATTGCTCCTGAATTGGAAGGACTTTCTGCTTTCTGTTTCAATGGTGACAAACAACGTGAAGAGGGTACAACGATTGAATTTGAAACTCAGGAACCGGTTACATTGCTGGTTGGTTATTTCCGTGATGATCAAAGAAAATTTGCCAAAGCTCCGAAACTGGAAATTGATGCTGCAGCGAATGAATATGGTCAGGCTGAGCCTAAGTTGATAAATGCTATTCGCATAAACAACATGCCTCTTGCAAATGTTCATCCTTATAGTTTTGGGGCAGGTAAACATAAGCTCTTATTGCCAAAAGGATATCTGATTGTTCTTGGATTTACGAATAAGAAAGATATGGTAACTAGAAATGCAGGTTTGGCTGGAGCCGAAGAAACAGTTGACTGGTTATTCTATTAATATAAATTATAGAGATAAAATGATGATAATAAAACGCCATTTAACGGCTTTTCTTACTCTTCTTATTTCATTGGGAGGATTTGCTCAACAGCAAGTCCCTCAGAATAAAATGGAAGAAATTTATGAGAAGATAAAAACTCCTTATAAGTATGGTTTGGTTATTGCGCCAACCACCAATAAATATAAGGTAGACTGTCCGAGTGTGTTCAGAGAAGGTAATAAGTGGTACATGACTTACCTGATGTATAACGGGCAGAATGGTAAAGATGGTCGTGGATACCAGACAATGCTTGCGGAAAGTGACGATTTGCTTAAGTGGAAAACTTTGGGTAATGTTCTTTCTTTCCGTGATGGTACCTGGGATACTAATCAGCGCGGTGGTTTTCTCTCTTTACTAGATAATACATGGGGTGGAAGTTATAAGCTAAATAAGTTCAAACATAAATATTGGATGACTTATATTGGTGGCGCTTCTGCCGGATATGAGTCCGGACCTTTGAAAATTGGTGTGGCTTTTACTAAGAATAATATTACTAAGGCTCACGAATGGGAAAGTCTGGATAAACCAATCTTGAGCCCGGAAGATAAAGATGCTCAGTGGTTTGAAAACATAACTCAGTATAAGAGTTGTGTTTATTGGGATAAGGATAAAAAACTAGGTAAGCAGTTTGTAATGTATTACAATGCCGGCGGTCGTAACCCAAAGACAAATATCAAAGCGGAAAGAATTGGTATTGCTCTGTCTGATGATATGATTCACTGGAAGAGATATGAAGGTAATCCAATCTTTACTCATGAAGAGGGACTTACTGCAGATGCACATATTCAGAAGATGGGGGATGTGTACGTTATGTTCTACTTCAGTGCTTTCCGTAGCTCAAGGAAATATAAAGCATTCAATACTTTTGCCTGTTCGTATGACCTTGTTCACTGGACCGACTGGACTGGCGACGACTTGGTTATTCCTTCTAAGGATTATGATAATCTTTTTGCTCACAAATCATGTGTGGTAGAACATAAAGGAGTAGTTTATCATTTTTATTGTGGAGTAAACAAGAACGATCAGCGTGGTATTGCAGTTGCTGTTTCGAAGCCAATGGGAAAATCGGAAGCTCATTTTCCTGCTCCGGAACAGACTGGAAAAAGAATTATCAGTTCGTTGAATAATGATTGGTATACAGTTGCTGCCGGAGAAAATAGCAATACTTATGATGCATTTAATGTGACTGCCGACTGGAAGAAAGTTAATCTTCCTCATAACTGGGATGATTATGCGGGATACCGTCAGCTGGTACATGGTAATCGTCACGGTAATGCATGGTACAAGAAAGAATTCGACTTGCCTGCTTATGATGCTGATAAGAGATTGTTTATCCGTTTTGATGGGGTAGGTTCTTATGCCACAGTTTATGTAAATGGCAAAAATATGGGACGCCGTCCGAGTGGTCGCACAACTTTCACTCTTGATGTAACAGATGCTTTGAAACCGGGTGCAAAAAATACAATTGCCGTTAAGGCAGAGCATCCTTCCATGATTTCAGATATGCCATGGGTTTGTGGTGGTTGTTCTTCTGAATTTGGATTCTCGGAAGGTTCTCAACCTATGGGAATCTATCGTCCGGTAACTCTCGAAGTTACAGATAAAGTTCGTATTGAACCATTCGGTGTACATATATGGAATGATGAAAAAGCTAAGACTGTAAACATCGAAACTGAAATAAAGAATTACGGAAACACTGTTGAAACAGTAGAACTAGTAAGCAAACTTACCGATGAAAATTGGACTCAGGCATTCCGTTTATCAGAAAATGTAACTCTTCAACCGGGAGAAACAAAGGTGGTAAAACAGGTGAGCCCTGAAATTAAAGATGTTCATTTATGGTCGGTTGAAGATCCGTATCTTTACTCGTTAGCTTCAGTTGTAAAACGTGGAGGTAAGAGTACTGACGAGATGACTACTTCTTACGGTATCCGTACGGTAAGCTGGCCTGTACTTCGTAAAGATGGCGACAAGACTTTCCGCTTGAATGGTAAATCGGTTTTCATTAACGGAGTTTGTGAGTACGAACATCAGTTTGGACAATCTCATGCTTTCTCTAATGAGCAGATTGCTTCTCGTGTAAAACAAATAAAAGCTGCCGGCTTTAATGCTTTCCGTGATGCTCACCAACCTCATAATTTGTCTTATCAGAATTATTGGGATGAGAGTGGTATTATTTTCTGGCCTCAGTTCTCGGCGCATATATGGTATGATTCTCCTGAATTCCGTAATAACTTTAAAGCATTACTCCGTCAGTGGATAAAGGAACGTCGTAATTCTCCTTCTGTAGTGATGTGGGGATTGCAAAACGAAAGTTCTTTGCCTAAGGATTTTGCAGAGGAGTGTTCGAATATCATTCGCGAGATGGACCCAACTGCCCGAAATCAGAGAATAATAACAACTTGTAACGGCGGAGATGGAACCGATTGGGATGTGGTTCAGAATTGGTCGGGTACGTATGGAGGATTTCCTGATAACTATAATAAGGAAATCAGTAATCAGTTGTTGAATGGTGAATATGGTGCATGGCGTTCTATTGATTTGCACACCGAAGGTGATTTTGATCAGAATGGTGTGTGGAGTGAAAATAGAATGTGTCAGTTGCTCGAAAAGAAAGTTCGTCTGGCTGAGTCTGTAAAGGACAGCTGTTGCGGCCAGTTCATTTGGGCATTTAGTTCACACGATAATCCAGGACGTAAACAACCGGATGAGGGTTATCGTATGGTTGATAAAGTGGGACCATTTAATTATAAAGGTCTAGTTACTCCTTGGGAAGAACCGGTAGATGCTTACTATATGTACCGTGCGAACTATGTTCCTGCAAAGAAAGATCCAATGGTTTACATTGTGTCTCATACCTGGGCTGATCGTTTTACAAAAACAAAAGGTCGTGTGAACATTGATGTATTCAGTAATTGTGATTCAGTGAAACTTTACAATGATGCTACCGATACTCTTTTAATGGGTAAGAAGGTTAATCATGGCGTAGGAACTCACTTTATGTGGGAGCACAGAGCTGTTCGTTACAATGTATTGCGTGCTGTAGGTTATTATGGTGGAAGACCGGCTACTCAGGATGTAATTGTTTTAGAAGGGCTGGAAAAAGCACCTCATTTTGATAAGCTGTATACTAATGTTGCTCCTATTTTGAAAGGTGCAAATGATTATAACTATATTTACCGTGTAAACTGTGGCGGTGATAAATATACAGATGAATACGGACAGGTTTGGAGTGCCGATGTGGCAAAAGGAACAAGCAAAGGCTGGGGATCTACTTCCTGGGCTGATGATTATAAAGGACTAAATCCTTATCTTGGCAGCCAAAGATTTACTTCAGATCCTATTGATGGAACGAAGGGCTGGAGTCTTTTCGGACATTTCCGCTACGGACGTCATAAACTGGCTTATCACTTCCCGCTTCCGGATGGCGAGTATCGTGTGGAACTCTATTTCACAGAACCATGGCACGGGACTGGTGGCAGTAAGGATTGCGAAGGACTTCGTATCTTTGATGTTGCCGTTAATGATTCTACTTACATTAATGATATGGATCTTTGGGCTGAATCAGGCCACGATGTTGCTTATAAGAAAGTATTGAATGCAACTATTGAAGGTGGTGAACTGAAGATTTCGTTCCCTGAAGTGAAAGCTGGTCAGGCAGTAATCTCTGCTATTGCAATTGCTTCACGCAATAAAGATATTCGTCCGGTTGAGGCTGCTCCATCAAACGGCTGGTCATGGAATAATATTGAATGTGTAGTTGCTACTCCGCCGGCTTCATTACCTGAAGGACAAGATTCACGCGCCACTGTTACTTATCAGGCAGAAGATGCTTTGATAAAAGGAAAATCTGAAAAGAAACTTCACAAGAATCAAACAGGTGTTTGTTTCTTGAAAGGTAATTCAAACAGCATTGAATGGAACATTAATACAGGTATAGCCAACGTGTATGCTCTTCGATTTAGTTATATGAATATAACTTCGGCTCCAATCAAAGTTCGTGTTCAACTGATTGCTGCCGATGGAAGAATCCTGAAGAATGATGAAATAACCTTTCCGGTTGCTGCTGAGAAATGGAAAACGTTAAGTACTACAACCGGTAGTTATATTAATGCCGGTCATTATAAAGTCCGTATCTCAGCCGAGAATATGAATGGTTTATGGTTTAATGCACTGGATGTGCAATAATTAAACTTTTGTGTAAATGAAACAACAATTATTCGTTTTATTATTTGGTTTAAGCATCTTTTCACCGTTATCAGCACAAAACAATGACTGGGAAAACCAACATGTATTGCAGATTAACCGTGAACCGGCGCATGCTTCTTATGTTCCTTTTGGTAAGGAGAAGAATGACCGGATGCTTTCACTGGATGGTTTATGGAAGTTCAATTGGGTATCAACTCCTGAACAACGCCCTGTGAATTTCTATGAGACCACTTTTGACGATTCAAAATGGGTAGATTTTCCGGTTCCTGCCAATTGGGAAATGCATGGATACGGAACTCCAATCTATGTGAGTGCTGGATATCCGTTTAAGATAAACCCTCCGTTTGTCATGGGGGAACCAAAAGCTACTTATACCACATATAAGGAACGTAATCCTGTTGGTTCTTATCGTCGCTCGTTTACCTTGCCTGCCGGATGGAATTGCAAAGAGGTGTTTCTTCACTTTGAAGGAGTGCAAAGTGCATTTTATGTATGGGTAAATGGAAAGAAAGTAGGATATAGTCAGGGAAGTATGGAACCTTCCGAGTTTAATATTACCCCATATCTAAAACAAGGCGAGAATAAACTGGCGGTCGAGGTCTATCGTTATAGCGACGGAAGCTATCTGGAAGATCAGGATATGTGGCGTTTTGCTGGAATACAGCGTTCTGTATATCTATATTCCACAGAGAATATCCGTATTCGCGACTTTGCCGTACGTACAATTCTAGATGCCGATTATAAGAATGCTTCTTTGCAGATAGAACCTAAACTGGCTGTTTACAATGGACAGAGAGGAGAGGGGTATACTATTCAGGCACAGTTGTATGATGAAGCAGGAAATCCTGTATTGCCTTCTGTTCTTAAACAAGATGCTGTTCCGGTTTTGAACCTCGACAATAAAGCTGATATAATGAACGACCGTAATCCTCAGCGAGGAGCAAGGAAATTTGCCTGGCTGGAAACAAAGGTCGTTAATCCAAAGAAATGGACAGCGGAAACTCCGAATCTGTATACCCTGCAACTTACACTGAGCAATGCCAATAATGAGGTGGTAGAACAGATTACCACCAAAATAGGATTCAGAAGTCTGGAGATAAAGAACGGACTATTTCTTGTTAATGGAAAACCCATACGTTTAAGGGGAGTAAATCGCCATGAACACGATCCGTACACAGGGAAAGTGATGAGCGAAGAACGCATGTTGCAGGATATACTTCTGATGAAGAAAGGCAATATCAATGCGGTGCGTACATGCCATTATCCAAACAATCCTCGCTGGTATGAGTTATGCGATCAGTATGGTATCTATGTAATGGACGAAGCCGATATTGAAGAACACGGACTTCGCGGAGCATTGGCCAGTGATCCGGAATGGACTGCTGCTTTCCTTGACAGAGCAAGCCGTATGGCAATTCGTGACAAAAACCATCCATCAGTAATATTCTGGTCTATGGGTAATGAAGCTGGATACGGATTTAACTTTGCAGCAATCTCTGCATGGCTCAAAGATTATGATCCAACTCGTTTTATTCATTACGAAGGAGCGCAGGGAGTTGATAAAGACCCCGAAACAGTTGATGTAATCAGCCGTTTCTATCCACGACTTCAGGAAGAATATCTTAATCCGAATATTCCGGAAGGTGGAGATAAAGAAAGACCGGAGAATGCTCGTTGGGAACGTTTGCTGACTATTGCTCAGAAAACAAATGATAACCGTCCGGTGATGACCAGTGAATATGCTCATGCTATGGGTAATGCACTAGGAAACTTTAAGGAATACTGGGATGAAATGTACAGTAATCCACGTCTTTTGGGAGGTTTTATCTGGGAATGGTCCGATCAGGGAATCTTTAAGAAACGTGCTGATGGTAAAACAATGGTTGCCTTTGGTGGTGACTTTGGTGACGTACCTAACTTGAAGACTTTCTGTCTGAAAGGAATCGTTTCTTCCGACAGAGGCATTACTCCAAAATATCTTGAAGTTAAGAAGGTGTATCAGCCTATTCATATAGAATGGCAGGATAGTTCTGCTTTGAAACTTAAAATAACCAACAGACAACATCATTCCGACTTGTCGGCTTACCGAATGTTGTGCACAATCACTGCTAATGGCAAGGAAGTTGAACACTCAGAAGTAGCAGTTCCGGTTATTGAACCCGGAGAATCTGCAACTGTTCAGCTAAAGACTAAGAAAGCATTGCCTGCCAAAGGAGATGTTCGTCTTAAAGTAAGCTTTGTGCTGAAGAATGATTGCTCGTGGGCTAAAGCCGGATACGAAGTGGCATGGGAACAACTTTGCATTCGTAATGGTTTTGTAGATAATACAGCTTTGTCTGCAACAGCTGCAAATAAGTCAGGTAACCTTCAGGCAACAGTGAATGGAGATGTATTGTCAGTGAATGGAAAGAACTTTTCAATGCAATGGAATCTGAAAGAGGGTAGCTTGAACTCTTTGGTATATGACAAACAGGAAATGCTTTCTAATCCGAAAGATATGCCTGCCCAACCAATCTTCCAGGCTTTCCGTGCTCCGGTTGATAACGACAAGAGTTTCGGCAACTGGTTGGCAAAGGACTGGAAAAATGCAGGGATGGATGCTCCGAAATATACTGTGGAATCTGCCGATTGGAAAAATAGTGCTGATGGTAGTATTATTGTTAATACTGCTATCCGGAGTTCATATATAAAAGGAAGTGTACTCTCACGTGCTCAGTTTACCATAAATAAAGATGGAAGCATGGATGTGGAATATCATTTCTTGCCTCAGGGAGAGCTTCCCGAATTGGCTCGTTTAGGCGTTGCCATGATTTTTAATAAAGAACTGGAACAGTTTGCCTGGTATGGTTACGGTCCTCAGGAGAGTTATCCTGACAGGAAAAGCTCAACTCAGGTAGGCCTATGGCGCTCAACTGTATCCGAACAACTTTTTGATTATCCGGTTCCTCAGGAAAGTGGTAATAAAGAGGAGGTACAGTTACTAACCCTGACTAATGCAAAAGGAAAAGGCATTTCGGTTACTGCCATGAAGAAACCATTCTCTGCTTCTGCATTACATTATTCAGCGCAGGATTTGGCACGCACAGCACACAGCTGTGACCTTGTTCCCAGAAAGGATATAATTCTTTCTATTGATGCCCAACAACTAGGATTAGGAAACAGTAGTTGCGGTCCGGCTGTATTAAAGCGTTTTGCAATAGATAAGAAGGAACATACATTGTATTTCCGTATTTCTTCTGCAAACCGTCAGCTGATTCCTGAAAAACTAGATAGATAAATAAATTAGATTCAGAATCAATCTCTTGATTCTGAATCTAATTCGATTATTTTACCATAACGCATTTGCGACCAACAATATAAACTCCGCGATCAAGACCATCTAATGCCTTTTTTCTTTGCACTTGCGAACGAAGTTTAACTCCTACCATTGAATATACATCTACAAGTTCGTTACTGTTATCATTATCAACAACAGGGATGCCTACAGACGATTCGCCATCATTACTCAAATAAATATCCTTGATTTTTATAGGTGAACTACCTAACGACCAGAAGCCGATAATATAAAGATGTGAAGGATCACATTTAACAGCTGGGGTTTTACTTTTTGATAAATTAGAAAGATCAACAGCCACCTTTAACTTGTCACCCATATCGTACATATAACAATCTGTCCAATAATTAGACGTATCGAACAACCGGAAAGAAGCTCCACACGTTTGTTTCTCAGCCAATTCCACTACTAGATATTTGTAACTTGAAAGATTTAATCCATTTGCATATTTCCAGCCACCAAATCCATATTGTGATGTAGTAAGCGATTTAGTTGCTTCATTAAACGTGCCGGCTCCATAAATTGTAGAATTAAAAAGCTCACTTGTTAATGGGAACGTTTCGATATTTACCTGAAATTGGCCACTTTGTGTATTTCCTAATAAATCCTGATAGCTGAAATCAACCGTTGCAACACCATCGGCTTTAGCAATTATTTGTCCATTTACTATCGAGACAATATTAGACGAAGGATTACTATAAATAGCTTCATTAGTTACATCTTCTGTATGTCCGTCTAAATAATGAGCTGTAACTTTAAAATCCTTAGAAGTACCAATCAACATATTATATGTATTTTGCTCCACTGATACACTGCTTATTGTCATTTGATTCTTGGTAAACCCTACAAAAGAACTATCATAAAAAGTGTCTTCTGTAAATTGTCTTTCGGTACTAAACCAATCAACGTCAACATAACCACCTGTTTGGGAAGTTGCATAATTAAAGATGGCAAATCTATTACCTACAAAAACTGAAAGATTGTATTTCATATCCAGTTCATTGCCAAACTTGTTATAGGTAACATTATCTGTACTGTAATAAAAGCTGGCCTTACTCGTACTGTAATTGGTTATTGCTCTTAAATAAATGATCGAATCACATGTTATTGGTTGAGAGAAATTAGCTTTGTTTCCGGTATTCATCATTACAAGCTTCTTTATTCCTCCCGAAACGGTTATTCCTATATAAGCATAAGGATCCTGAAATACTGCCAAGCCAGCTACATCACCCTCTTTCATGTTTTGTACATCCATACGGATAGTTCCATAAGAATCTGTACTATTAGAGTATCCAAATATTCGTTGTGTTAATGTATTGCGAGCTCTTTGTAACGAATCAACGACATTAACTGTTTGCAAACGAAGAGAACCTGCTTTTTCCATCAATGACCATTTAGAGTCATCAGGATTGTGATTCCATTCCCATTGCATATCTAATTTATAATTACGGAAATTGTCATTTGTGGGCAATGCCTTTATTATATAATCTTTTCCTACGTTAGGTTTCTTATAAGTTGTAACACCTTTTCCGTTTACACCTACAATGGGCCAGTTATCAATCCAGCTTACCGGTTGTAAACTAGGTAACCGTCCATAAGCTCCTTTATCGGCAAAAAGCATAGTCCACCATTCTCCGGTTTGCGTCTGTATCAAAGCTCCCTGATGAATACGGTCACTATTAAAGACTTCTTTTTCATCATAGGGTCCAAAAATAGAAGATGACCTGAAAGCAACCTGAGTAGCATAATATCCTCCGGTTGTAGCATAAATATAATAATAACCATTGATTTTATACAGATGACTTCCTTCTGTAGCGGAATTATCTATACCCGACTGTATGTTTCCAAATGTTATAGCCTGATCACGTATTACTTTAAAGTCTGAATCAAGTTCGGCTACGTGCAATTTGTTGATACCATATACAATATAAATTCTGTCATCGTCATCAAAGAAAAGACCGGCGTCATAGAATGAAGTCGACAATTTCTTCATGGTCCAGGGGCCTTCCGGATTAGTAGCCGTCAGCAAAAAGCTTCCCTCGTCCAGCGTATTGAAATGAAGATAATAAGTTCCTTTATGGTATTTGAGGCTGCTTGCCCACTGTCCGTGACTGTAACGGTTACAACCATCCAGGTTATAACAGGCATTCGATTCAATTTTCTCCAATGGGTTACTGCAATATTCCCAGTTTACTAAATCATACGATTTTAATATCGTAGCACCGGGGAAGTTATGCATGGTAGTAGTCGACATATAATAAACATCACCCACTCTTATAACATCAGGATCAGGAAAATCGCCGAAAATAACAGGATTAGTAAATGTTCCGTTGTTATTGTCGCTATTTGAACTATACACAAAATCCTGTCTAGGATAATCTTTTTTTGCATATTCCTGATACCAATGAAATGTTGGCCAAGGGCATGCTTCCGGATCGTTTAGAAAGACCAGATTATTGGCTGTGGCCACATTTGTGGAATCAAATTTAGCCATCAGGTGTGGCCATGTGAAAATAAGCCAGCTCACGTTACCGGCATCGTCCGTAATCTTTTTGAAATTGGCACCAAAACCGTCTCCACCCGCTGTGCCGGTAATGTCTTTACCCCAAGAAGCATTATATTTTTCCGGTGCCCAGTCCATTTCAGTAACAACTATCGGAGCAAAATCGGCCACAGGTTTCACCTGAGCATCCCATCCTTTCTGGAAGTTTGCATATCCTTGTCCACTGTTAAACCAACCCGGATAAACATGTACTGCATAACCGATGTTATCTCCTTTAATAGGATTAACAGCGAATCCCTGATACAATGACTGATATCCTAAACCCGGTACCCAAAGAATATTGTCTGCATTGGCCCGTATAGCGTCAACAATAGTTTGAAAATATGTTTTCAGCTTATCAAAATGCCCTTGCGAACCTGCACCATAAGTACCGTCGGGGCCAAGTATGTTTACAGGCTCATTTGCCAGTTCAAACATAATATTGGGGTTGTTTTTCAATTTAGGATGTTGAGACACATATCCCCATACCTTTATAAGATATTGATTATATGCATCGCCCACGGCTATTTTTTCAGGACAAACGCCGGGAGGACGCATAATGACATAGAGTCCTTTCGATATGGCATATTCAGCCATAGGGATAAAAACATTGTCGAGTGCTGTTTTAAACCTTTCAAAGTTGAACGCTGAGATATCATTTTCACCGGAAACAGATACACCAGGGGTATTTGACCAGTATGGATCCATGTGCAAACGAAGGAAATTTGCTTTCCAACCGGCAGCCATAATGCCATCAATAAGTCCCTTGTTATAGTTCAGACATCCATTTACATTATAATTGGTCCAGTATTTTCCCTGCTCATTGAACCACGGCGAATATGTTTGAGCAAAACCATGTAAATTTACAATATTACCATGGGTGTCTTTTAAATAACGTCCATCAACATGCAATCGGGGCATTGGTTCACCTATCCATGCTTTTGCATTTGACGCGATAATTAGAATAAAAAAAGTAACAGCTAATTTTTTAATGATGTTTTTCATGTCAGTATTTGATTTTGCACAAATATAGATTGTAATTACTTGCAGCTTACATTATTATGTTACACGTGCCTTTTTTTATCTTACATCTATTAATCATCTGTTACAAAAATCTGCAGTAGCGTTACAACAACAAAAATAACCAACTATATTATTAGCTTTTATGCATTTAAAACAGTTATATCATGACTATTATTAATTTATTCACTCGGATCTGCCACCTACCACTAAATTTGTGTCAATGGCCTGGTAATTAATGATTTAATTTGGTGGCAGATAAATATTATATACATTTCATCTGCTACTAAAATCTGCATCTGCCACTAGTGGGTGCTTCTTGCTGTCTTTTTTAGAGTTTGGGGCCTCTTTTAGATAGCCGGTTTATGCCATTGTACTTTGTTTAGGTTAATCCGTAGTGTATTTAGGCAATATAGTTTTTTTATGTTATTAATATTTCTATAATTTAATTTATTAATTTGCTGTATAATAGTTAAATCCATCATTTTGTAATGAATTCAGGTTTTAAATCTATTAAAAGACTTGGCGGAATTCCGACGAATCATAAACTGATCAAATAATTGAGAGAACAACATTTCAATTCTTTTTCTGGCTTTTCTAAAAACAAGATATTGCTTAGCATACCCAGTCGAAATCCGAGAAAACCCTATCAACAGTGCATATTGCATGCAGTTTATAACCATAGTAATAAATCCGTTGTGTAACACAATAACCTTTATCGGGTGATATTTCAAAAGTTTCTACTAAGACTTGGTTTGCAAACCTACAAATGCATACTATAGACTATGTAATAATCTCTGTTAGAACTAATCTTAGACACTATTCGTTTATACAAATGTTCTTTGAAATAAAACAAATTACGTCTCCTTCTATTATAGACACTTATCTCAATTTTTGAACTCAATTCATTAGAGATAATCCTGAATAAATGATATAAGAGTTAATGCCCATATCTTCAGATGTTAAATTGATAGCGATCAATTCGATATCTGATAACCTAGGTTTACTAATTTGATTAAGATAGTTTATCTTTTTCTTGGTTTTATGTAATATGTCTATTTTTTTTTCATAATTTTGTATTGAAAATGTTTATGATTTAATTGTATGCTATATAATTAAATAGAATCAGTTGTTTGATAATGAGCAACTATTTATCTTTTTAATCAAATGCACTAAGGGTATAAATAAATGAATTAATAATGCTCCTTCTTGTCAGGGAACGTAATGATGGTTTATATATGAAAAAAATTACTTTTTTACTTGTTTTTACATCTCTACTGTATACTTCTTGTTCTAAAGAGGAAAGTCGCGAGAGAGAATTAGAATATTTAACAGTTAGGGTTACTTCTGATGATTCTGTAACTCCAGACGGAATCGTTTCTCTGTTTTATTTATGTAGTAGTGATAATTATGATTTTAATAGTTATGATTTAAAAGATCCCCCAAATGTTATCAATGGAAAGATAGTTTATGCAATGACTAGTCATGATGAAATGATCTTCCCAATTTCAAAATCAAATGGGGATAAATTAATTACAAGTTCAATTGATAAATATAGTATTTGTTCATTCTTTTGGGATAGCTTATCAACCGTATATGGAACCCCTTTAATCAATGGGAAATATGTTATTTTTATCAAATTGGATTGTGGTAAATATCCAATGTGTTATAAAGTTTTAACAATTGATGGAAACAAAACAATCGATGTGCATATTCCTTCCGCTTCCGATTATTCGGAATGTGTGACAGCTGAATGGAAAGTTTCAGATTGACTGCTTTGAATCTCAGACTCATAATTCTAACATGTTTCCAAAACAAGCAATGACGGCATATGAATGCTGTATTGGCTTCTGAAATGATTGATATATCTATTGGCGGAATAAAATTTGCAATTATTTTTGTCCAGTAAACTTTTTTAGTATAGAAATTAAGTTTGTGAAGTAACGCATAATATCCAGTTTACCCCATTATAAAGCCATTTTTGGACTTTATAATGGGGTTTCTTTTGATTTTGTTATTCTTATGCAACCTATATTCAGACAGTAAAGAAATTTTTTCTGTGTTTGAACATTTATGTTAATGCTTCCCCAAATTGAAAAAAAATATAGCTGACAGAGGTTACAAAGGAAGATCAATAGATAAAGTCAGAATATATTTGGATGGATACTTAAAATGGTGCTACAAAGGATACAAATAAAACCTTTAAAGTGTTGCTCAAAATATGGATTGTTGAACGAATATTTTCATGCTTTGAGAGTTACAAAAGATGAGCAAAAATTATGAAGTCCATCCTGAAATAGCATAAGTATAGTCTACTTTATAATGGTTAAGTTATGCTTAATAGAGTTAATGACGAATTAAAACGTTTTCTTAGATTTATGTAAATTAAACTATTCCATTTTTATAGCACAGATTTCAAGGCTATCATATTCTTTTTTCATACTTGGAAACATTTTTTTTAATTCTTTTATTGCATTAAGTCTGTTTTGCGTCATATACTTATATCCTCCCATCCCCATTGCTACCTTTAACAAACTATCGCTTACTATTTCTTGTCTCATAGTATTCTTGTGTATTTCGTTAAGTTTTTCTTGGGCCAGTTGTTCTGGTGACTTATTATTACATCCAGTAAATAATAAGATAAGAGTGGCTAATAATAATATATTTTTCATATTTGTTAGATTTATAAATTAATCTTACTAAGATACGAAAAAACTATTACATTCCCAATTTACTAGATGCGCTTTAACATACTTTAAATCACTCATTGCTCTTTAAATGCCTTCGATTGTCTGGATTAGAACGCTAATCCTTGCTAGCAAGTCATTATACTAAAGTCGTATTCTTTAAGCTGCATATATTACCTTATAATTTTCAGATAATGAATATCATGTACAGATGCTTTAGTTAAGTCGAAATCTGAGAAATCCCCATCAATAGTGCATACTGCATGTAGTTTATAACTATAGTAATGCATCCTTAGTGTAGCACAATAATCTTTATCAGGTGACGTTTCAAAAGTCACTTTTACAAATGCCACTCGTCTACTACAGCTTAATCTGCAAACCTTTAAAGGCGTGCTATCTATTATGTAATAATCTCTGTTTGAACCAATCTTAGACACTATTCATTTACGCAACTATTCTTTAAAATAAAACAATTTGCGTTTTCTTCTATTATAGATACTTCTTTCAATCTTTGAACTCAATTTATTATGTAGAATCCTAAATAACTGATATTCATAATCAATGCCTATATATTCTGATGTTAAATCGGTAGTAATTAATTCAATTTTATATAAACTGGGTGGTTTACGAATTTGATTAAAATCGTTTATTTATGACTCGATTTTCTGCAATATCTTTAATATTTTTCTGTAATTTGCATTGAATTTGCTCATGTGTTTAAAAGTTTGCTGTACAATTAAATATAATCATTTGTTTGATTGATGAGCAACTTCTTATCTTTTTATTCAAATGCACTATGGTTTTAGGTTATTAATTCAGTATTACTAAGTAAGCCTACAGCCGTAAACCGATAAGCCTGCATTCGAGAACCCATGAGTTCATGAATGCGGGCCAATGGGTTCACGGCCGAGGGCTTACTAATATTTCTTTAAGTTTCTGCTTATGATACGTTTTATGTGCAATTAATTCGCAAGGACAATCCATGGAGGTGTCTACCGAAACAACTTATTAGGAAGTGGTGAAGGAAGAAAGTAACCCTCTGCAGTGACTTATTTCCGGATACTAGCAAACTTTCTAGTCGAAGGATTAGTGTGAATACTTATTAGAACGATGTGAAACGATAAAATTTAGTGGGAGATAGCCTTGATTTGTAGCAGATGAACAGGATTTAGTAGCAGATGATTAGTCAAACTATTTTATCTGCTACTAGCTGAAAGCCTTTTTGTGAGGGCTTTTTGTTCGTTTTGGTGGGAGATGATGGAGATGAATTGACGAAATTACAATTAAGTACAGAACTATTATTAAAAAAAATACATGCACTGTGAAATATCTTCTTTTTTTATGTAAATTCACTCTATGGTTAAATATGTGTATTATACTAAACTTTAAAGTGGATATCTTTGTTTCTTAGATTAGAAATCCTTATTTTTGTTTCCAAAAGAACGGATGATAAAATCAGAGCAAGAAGTTGAGGCATTTCTCCGACAATTCAAACCTAAATTCAGCCTATGGGGAATTATATTCTTAAATAGAGATAAGAACATTGAGGCTTTGAAATTACTAGGCATCACTCCACATGCCAGAGAGGAAATTATCAAAGAGATAGAGGTTAATGATTATGTTGAGACTATTGATGCTATTGGTTCTGGAGATATGTGGGTGTTTGGCAAAGATTATGATGGAACAGAACTGTATATTAAGATATCTATGGGTAATACCAATAACAAAACCATTTGCATTTCTTTTCATACAGCAGAATTTCCGATGAAATATGCATTCAAATAGTATTTTAAAACAAATGAATATGGAAAAATATGTAGATATGGTTAGTCCTTTTACCGATGGAAAGGTTAAGGAAGTTAGCACTATAGAAGAACATGAGTTCCGAAAAGAAACATATACGGTACATGTTTGCTATTATATATGCGAAGACACCGGGGAAAAGTTTACTACTACGGAACAAGACGAACTCTTATTCAACGATCTCTATTCTCAGTATAGAGTAAAACATGGTATTCCTTTCCCAGAAGAAATCAAGGAAATCCGAACACGCTATAAGTTGAACTATTCCCAAATAACAAGAATATTAGGATTTGGAGCTAATCAGTATGCTCAATATGAAAATGGACAAATACCATCTGAATCAAATGGGAAAATGATTCTGGCTATACAAAGCAAACAAGTGATTTTAGGACTTCTGGAAGCCAGTAAGGAGGAATTTGAAATAGACGAATATCTAAAAATATCAGAAGTAATAAGTTGTGCTTCCGATAAAGTAATGTGTTCAGCGCAACAGAGTCTTTTTTATAAAGATATAAAGCGTTCTGTTTATAATGGTTTTAAGCAGCCTAATGTGCAAAAGCTTATGGAAATGATAAAATACTTTGTATGTAATTCCAAATCCATATTTCCTACAAAGCTGAATAAAGAGATGTTTTATGCCGATTTTTATCATTATAAACGTTTCGGTATTTCAATCAGCGGACTTAATTATCAGGCTATTCAATTTGGACCAGTTCCGGTCCATTATAATACCATTTATGATAACATTGATGGTGTAAATAAAGAAATAGTACTTGCTCACGATATGGAAAGTACACGTTTAACTTGCGATGAGTATGATTTATCGTTGTTTGATGAAAAAGAAAAAGAGACTTTGGAAGCTATTGTTCGTATCATCCAGCCTATGAAAACAGACGAGATAGTAAATGCAAGTCACAAAGAAGATGCATGGATCAATTATTATCAGGAAAATAAATTGATTCCATATTCTGAAGCTTTTAGTTTGAGGCTAATTTAGGATTAAGTAATTTCTCCCAAAATCTAATTCATGTAGAACTTGACTAAATGCAGATTTTATGGTTTCTTGTAAAACAGGAAGAATCTCTTTTTTTTGATTAACTCTTCCTCTAATTCGTAGGCCAGTTTAGTAGGTTTTTGCCAAAATTTAATCCAGTGCTTTCAAGTTTGGAACGGTTTATATCTTTGACTGCTAAAATAGTAGAGATGTATCGCATGATTAATATTTCTTGAAGTTATACTTCTTTCTCAATTCTTCTTGCTCTTCCGAAGAAAGAGAAGTGAAATAAGCCTCCCATCCCGGACAGAAGTTGATATGCCAACGCCAAAACTTACCCATAAATGATTTAGGGTTCTTTTCAAATTTAGCTCTTAAGGAGCATTTGCTACAATTTGATTCCATAGTTTTTAATTTTGATGTGATATATTTAGAAATATGCTACTTGAAAACGTCAGCATACCATCTATCAAAAGATGTTTCCACATTTTTATAAGCGTCATTATATTTACTTTTTAGTGCGTTTCCTAATCCATCTAAATCCGGATAAATACTACTGTCATCAATTCCTATTAACCGAAGTTGATTCAGCATCTTTTTCTTACTTTTTCCATCAATAACGATCTCGTCAATAATCTTATCACTAAGTTCTTTCTGTAATCTAATAATATCGTGTAATCCGTTGTTGGATTCATTACCAAATATCGTAAAACAGGCCTTTTGGGCAGTCATCCTCTCATCCAGAAAAGGTGGATATATGGCTAAAGGATAATACGTTTTACCATTCTTGAAATCCATATTTAGATACCTTCGAGTCAGTTCTCTAAGTCTAATCTTTCCATCTTCATTTAATAACTCTTGCGGTTTATAATGATCATCAGATAAAGGAGGAATTACAGGTGCTTCTATTTTATGATCAAATAACTTATTGAATGTAAAACGATTTAATTCAAATGGTTGTAATATCCAAACCTTAGCATCATTATCCGTGTTCTCTTTAATTGCGAAGAAAAGAGCCTTGATGGCATCCTCCGTCCAATCAAGTAGTCTGGTATTTACATTGTAGTGCTGCATTAAGAAATACCGATTCCATGCTGTATTCTCTATGTTTTTTGAGAGAATGAAAGGTAGGGCTTTTCTGTCAAATTCAGCTCTTAAATTGCTTTCAATATAAGAGTAAGGATGCTCATTTCCATTAAGAAAGTACTCTCGCTTTATTATTTGAGCATTTACTTTAGCAAAAAGATTCCGATATGCACTGGGAACTAAAGAAGTCTCTTTGAAATCGCTGCTCTCCCCTCTGAACCAGAATATATTGAAAGGGTCATCAGCATTTTCTTTATTTGCTGTGGCAATCTTTTCAAAAACTATTTTCAGAAATTTATCAACGGATTTTACTTTACACATGGTGATGTTTTTTAAGATTATGGAATATCGATTAATTAAATTTATTTAATTCCAATCTGATCCAATAAATCACTGGTTAATTTAGAAAGTGGCCTTTTTTCGTTATCAGAAAGTTCTACATAATTACCAAAGATCAATCGTTTTATCTCTTGAGGTGTTTTTCCCAAACCGCTAAATGCTTCAACGAGCCCATCATAATAGCTATCATTGTACATATATGCCTTATCTATAATCTCTTTTATATAATCGGCGTGTTCATTATAGAGTTCTTTCAGTGCAAAGGTCTTGATGCTATTCTGATATTTCGTTTGCTCTTCTTTTGAAATATTTGTTTTTATATCAAAGTCAACTTTTATTTCACGTCCCGTCATATAATCAACATGATTTACACGGAATATACATTTGTCTTCAAATCCCTCTAAGTATGGATTTACTATTTTTTCAGTCTTATCCTTTTTTAAATGATTACAAGTTGGACATATTGGCACCAGATTATAAAAAGAAAGTGCAAAAAAAGGATATTTTGATTTTGGATAAAAATGATCAAATTGTGGCCTAATTTCTTTACCTCGGTAAATTGTAAATGTGTGTTGACGATTACAGTATGGACAGGTTTTCATTCCTATATTTTTTGCAAGCCATGTTCCAACCTTTATCTTTCTTTGAATTTCTTCATCAAAGATAAGTTTCTTCATGACAGTCTCATATCGACTCATCATGAAGTTGATAAACTTTCCATAATCTGTATTATTTTGATCAATAGATGAATTGTACTCAGCTATTTTGTCATTGAATTCCAGATCAAACTCGTTTTTCAAATCATCAAAGGAATTCAAAGGAGCAAGGATGTATTTCTCAAGCTTTTTTTCAAAAGCTAAATAGATCTCATTGTGGGTATTTGCTCGAATAGTTTTCACAAAAGAAAAGTATCCTTGAGCAATTAAGTCTAAGTTGTTTCGCTCAATCTTTATCATGTAGTTCTTGTCTTAAAGTTTTAAGTTCGCTTTCGAGTTGAGCAATCCGATCATTTATATCATTAGGTAGTAATGAATTGTATAATTTCATTAACTGATCTTTTAGCAATGGTTCTCCTATCATTTGGATTTCTTTAAGAGTAGAAGCTCTTACTTTTCCATTATTTAGTTCGGAAAAAAGATTATTTATTTTTTCTTTTGCAAACTCTCCCATGGGTAAACCATTCAAGAAAAAACTGTTTCGATACAAGTTGTGTATATTTGCTCCAAAGGTATTATCCTGACTAATCGAATCAATAACCTTACAATTTCCAGATTTTTCTTTATCTAAAAAGATTATGTTGTCCTTTGGTAAATCAGATATAAAAATTGGTGAGTGAGAAGCTAAAATCACTTGAAATTTATAAGAAGGAAGAGCTTTCTTTAAAAAAACAATCAAATTATTCAAAAATAGCCTTTGCCATTCCGGATGAAATGAATTTTCAGGTTCATCTAATAATAGCATTATGTTTCCTATCCCATCTATTTTTCTTTGTTTTTTTTGTTTAGCTCCGTGGTCAATAATTACATCTTGTAAACAAGCATAGATTCTTGATAATAGGTTGAAATATTCTAATTCTCCGGCAGAGACCCCTTGCCAATAAAAAATAAAATCGGAATAAAATCTAGGAGGAAAAATCTCTAAAGCTTTTGGTGTAGCAAAAACGACTTCCTCCTTAAAATAATATTCATATAATCCAGTTATAAAGTCAAAAGACAGATTATCCCTTTCAATAGAAAAGATTAGGGGGGAATCATTTTCCATCTCCATCTGTCCGGGGAAATTTTGAAAGATTATTTGTCCTTGCTCAAACATATTCAATAGTACAGGATAAAATCTTTTAGCTGAAGTTTGAGCTACTAACTTTTCGAATGAAGTGCTTTTGTCTGTGTTAACTTTAGACAGCAATGTTTCATCCTGAAAGATGTAATTTAATAATCTATTCTGAATATGTTCTATAAAAGTTAATTCATGAAGTGGCTTTGAATTAAACAACTCCTTGTATACAAGGTTGTCACGTTCTATCATATTTGCTCTAAGAGTAAAACTTATAATAAGCTTTTTTGGTAGATTTAAATCAAAAAAATACTCTGCTTTTGAAAACCGAAATAACTCCAACTGCTTTAAAGTGTCATCTAACATTAATCTTTCTATATCCGAAAAGATGTCGACTTGATTTTCAGATTTACGAAACTTCCTGTCGTAACCATATTCCCTTAAAAAACCACCGTTTGATATATCTTCAGCTTTAAGGCCTCTCCCCATGTTACGTAATATATCCTTCTCATAATGCGGTGAATAATAAATAATTCTGTTTGTTATTCTACCATTAGAATCATTCAACGGATACTGTATATATTCACATTCATTCAATTCAAAATCACCGTTAATGTCAGGTTGATTTGTGTATAACTTATTATTTTTCTTGTAAATATGAATTATATTTTTTCTTTGTTGGTCATTAAGTCCAAAGGAAGAACTATAAAATCTTACAATATATTCAAGAAGATTGCTTTTTCCCGATCCATTTTTCCCTATTATTGCAGAAATATTGATAACGTTTGGTGCATTCCAAAAATCCACGATATAGTTGTCTAATCTTTCTCCATGTAGATATTCTTTATTTTTATCATAGTGAAATCTATATTCGGGAGAAAAATTAAATTCGCATTTTTTTATATTCTTGCCATCATCTTCAATATATAAATATATTAATTCCATATCTTTATTATTAGTCAAAAGAACATTCTAAATCTTTTTTTAATTTACCATTAATAATATCATTCCATTTTATCTTTTGAACAAATTGCGTTCCAGATGCAGGATTCAATATCAAGTAAATTTCGTCTGTATCTGATAATTCCCCCATTACTTGATACTCTTGATCGATTTCACCTAATCCGACTTCACTGTTAGAATATACAATTATTGCTGAATATTTGTAACCTCTATTGAAACGTTCATCAGCTGTCTGTTTAAGAAAAATAAAGTCTATAGAGTTTGAAATATAAATGTCTTTCAACTTATGGTACACTTCACCATAAACAGAATTAACAATCTCTAAGATTTCATAAGGAAATATCTCCTCGTATTTCTTTTTCTGTATATTCTCAAAGATTTTCTCAATCGGAAATTCTTCTATATCACATTCAATTATGCAATTTAATAAGTTCTTATCAATATCTCTAAGGAACAAAATTCTTTCTTTGTAGGATCTTACAATATAGCTTAATACTGATATTGTAAAATTATTAAGTTCTTTTTTTATAATGTTGACATTATCACTACTCAAAGTCTTTTTGAAGAAATCACTAAAAAATGGAGCGTATTTAAACCCTATTTCGAAAAGATTGCTCGCTATGCTTTCTTTTTCAAGGAAATCATTAGCAAACCATTCTACAAATTTATTTATTGTTTGATGATAGATTGGTTCTACGCTTTCTTTTTTGTCGTATATTCTTATTGGTGTGATGTTGTCGGTTCTTATATTAATTGCACAATTTGCTCTCCAACTAATTTCCTTAAGAGATTTAATTAAGGGTAAAGCACTCCAAAATAAAAATGCCTCATTACTTATAACCTTCTTATCTGAAGTTTCTAAAGCATTTTGACAAGCATAGCCATATAAATGCATTTGTTTTCCAAACTGGAAAATATCCTTTGCAGAAAAGTGGCCCTTTTTAAAAAGGTAATTACCTGTAATTATATTGATTATTTGTAATGCAATCTGAGGACTATTAGGACTACTATTAATTAACTCCTTTTTATGAAAAGAAAAATTTTCAACCGCAGGATGATAATAAAAATAGCGTAAAAAATCACCTACAACACCCCAAGATTCAACAAACACAGGGAAACGCTGCAATTTATAAGAATCATCATTTAAATCCTCTTCCCATGTGGTATTTCTATCCCATTTAGCAATAAAGTATTTGTCCAATAATTTTTTAGCTCTGTCGGCAATACGAAATAGCGAATTGGGTGCTTGCTCTATTCCGTATTCTTCTACTTTTTTAAGTATGTACTCAGCTAGTTTTGAATTTGTATTTATTTCACATCCTAGTTCAACGGCATTGGGTATAAAGGCAAATTGATTAATTGAATAAATGGAAATTCCGTATTCAAAATCAGATAAATCCTCAATTCCATTTTCCCATGCGACGCAAAAACCACTACATTTATTTTGATTTGCATCAAAGTTTATTAAATCTGTTGCATGCTGTACAATCTCGGTGTATGAAATATCAATATCCTCTTTTTTCTTTAAACATAAAGTATAGCTCATAAAAGCACTAGCAGGCAAGCCATTTTGTCCAATGTTGCTCCACGACTTTGGAAAATGAACATCAAAATTGACTTGCTCATTATTTTCTGTTACTTTCAAACAAAGGATCTTGCTTTCAGAGCTTAATATTTGAGATGATATTGAATGATCAAGCAATGTGTTAAATTCTGTAGAAATAATAATATAACTAATGTCAAAATCAGAAATGAAGGGCAAGATATTTCTTATTTCTTGACCATACGCTAATAATTCGGTCAAAGTTTCTCTTTCTGTCTGTTTGCTTATTTTATTTTCAATTACTATAATTTCATTTGTTTCGTGATTGAATAATAAGCAATCAGGAAAGAGTCTTTCAGTTTTGTTTAATGAAATATTCTTAATCTCATCTCCAGTTATTATCTCATAACAAGTTAATGTACTTAAAACATCTTTCGCTGATTTTGAGTATTTCCTTTTTAGCAGATAGTCAATTGAAAACTCTGGAATTGTATTTGGGTCATGGTCAATTTTTATAGCATCTTCAAGACCTTGAACATTCTCGATTGATTCTAGAAATGTTTTATCTTTTATTTTTTTTATCAAATTCTTTTGTAATAAAGACTCTTCCATTTTATTAATTCTTTTTTGGTAAGGACGAACTGCTACTATAGACAAATAGATAAATCATGAGATTAACAAAAATTGAATGCTGTGAAATTGACTATAGCTAGATATTTACATCTCTCATGTTTTTATACAACTATTGTATAGATTCTTTTGATGCAGGATTCTGAGCCATTTTTAGTCCATTGGTTTTATCTTTATTTTAATAAAGGTTCTTTCTTTATTTGTCAAACCGTATTTTACATAGAGTTCTGCATCTGTCCACGATTTTGTAAAATCTTGATTAGGGACAAGTCCAAAATTAGCTTTTGCAAGCTGTTGTGTTGATCTTAGTAGAGCTATTAAAAAGTGAATAATTTTATGTTTTACAATATAGACATAAATTCTTCGCTTTAATTTCACAATGAATTTATTAGCTACTAAATAAACTGAGTTCGACGGAAGAAGCATAAATGGGTAAAATAGCTTTATTTTATTATTGCTGAAAATTAGTAACATAACAAATGTTGAGAGCTCAAGTTAACCTCAGACAAAATTACTGAAATATTCTGTATTGCAGAATGTTTTGCAAATAATTTTATCAAGCCATAAAAAATATCATATAATAACTATTCAAAGCAATAGTATTGTATGAGAAGCTCCATTGATCAATTACTCTCTGGAAAAAGAAACTGATTCCATATCCTGAAGCTTTTAGTTTGAGGCTAATTTAGCTCTGTTGATATTTGATGTATGAACAGTCTGCGTTCACTTCTTATTATCTGTACTTTTCTTCTAACTCCAATTTTTTTATTCTAGAATTAATGGCTCCTCTTTTGCGACCAAATATCTCAGATAGCTGATTTGTCGTTTTGCCTTCACAAAACAGCAATTCCAATCTGTCATCTTCTTCCTGTGTCCAGGGTTTGTAAGCATTTGGATGGTCTACTCTACATGCCTCGATAGAATATGTTGATACTCCTAATAATTGTTTGTAAGCTTTAAGGTATTTACGCAGTCGTTTGACATCTTTTTCCGAAATATACGCAAGCCGCCTTATATCCATATTATCAGTCAGGTCATTGATTTTAACCTTTACAGCCAATGGATTTTTCTTTATGCGCTTTATAAACTTTTCGTAAGGTTCATCTTTTGACAACTTTGTTAAGCAGCGAAGTGCTTCGATTACCTCTATAGAAAAACCTTCTTCCAATAGTTTTTCGGTGGTCCAATCGCTATCTTCTATTACATCATGCAATACACCCACAATTTTTTCTTCATCAGTGGTTCCCATATCCATCACGCGTAAGGGATGTTCAATATATGGTTGTCCCGCCTTGTCAACTTGCCCTTCATGGGCTTTATTTGCTATTTCTATTGCTCGTTGTAACATTATTTTAAACTGTCAATAATATCTCTACGGATTTTATGTGATTCACATTTTATGTGCGGAAAGTGTGAGATATTACACATTTTCCGCACGAAACAATGGCGAATGTATGATTTATATATGAATTTAGCAATAATCCTTCTATTAAATTAGACTCTAATTCCGGTTTCTTTATCTGCATATATTAAATATAAAGTGTATGTGCGATTTTGCTAAACTTTAACTATGAGTATTTATAAAGAAATTAGCTCATAGTGCATTTGAATAAAATGAATGGAAGTTTTAATAGCGATCTGCTTTTTTATTGAGATTTTCTTTGTGTAAAGTCATCCTTCTGATAAAATGTCCAATGCTTGAGTCTCAAATTATTATAAAAATAACATTTAATCTACAGATTATCAATATTTTATTTAAATAGCATGATATTGAAGTTGTCCAACGTATTTTTTGATAGTTCCATTATTACTCTCTATTTTTGTATCATCCGATAAAGGCTAATTTGCTTCTTTAAAGGTTGCTTGAAAAAGCATTAGATTTTCTTTCTGAGATGAGAGAAAATAGAGATTGAAAAATGAGTTTAATTACAATGATTGATATTTGAGATTTATTACTTTGATATCTTTTATGTCACCTATTAATAAATAAGATTATGAATTCTAAAATGTTTAATTCGTCAATTCTAGCCGATAGCTTTATTGAAAATAGCTGTTCGAAAGATTTCTCCCTGTTAAGCAGAATTCAATTAAACAGCAAAGCTGATTATATTCGTGCAGAACAGCAAGCTTTGGAATGTGCTAATTATTTGACTTCAACTCCATTTGACAGAAATAACTGGAAATGGGAGTCGGCAGAGCATTTCTTGTTACTTTGGATTAATGGTACGTCTGATTTTACATTTAAGCTAAATCAGACTATTTGTAAAATTATTAAATCCAATTTTGCATTACTAAGTATATACTTTGCTTATGCAACAAAATTTGTATTGGAAAACAGAGACAAATCAAAAGACGAAAAAGAGATATGTAATAATGTTGTTCCTTTATTAATGGATTATTGTAAAAATCAAAGTAATTGAGTAGTTTCAAATAGGTCTATCCATTTCTTCCAATAGGTTTAGCTTTTACATATACGCCGTTCAAATGCTTTTTATATAGCATTTGAGCGGTGTTCTTTTTTTGTTTTATTGGGTACAAAAATGTTATATGCTCGTCTTTCTGTATATAAGAAATAAAGAGATTATGAAGCATACAATTCTGAATCTGCGAAAAGCAGCTGTTTTTTTATCATTGTTTTTAACTTCCTTCTTATACGCTCAGAAGACTGACAAGGAAACTCTTATCCAGTATTTATCTGGTAAAGGAGCTGATGATGCAGTAGCGTGGGATTTTTATTGCACTGATGGAAGAAATTCCGGAAAGTGGTCTAAAATTATGGTCCCTTCTTGTTGGGAAACACAAGGATTCGGACAATTTCAATATGGTATAACATTTTACGGTAAACCTTTTCCTGATGGAATAGCAAAGGAACAAGGCCAGTATAAACATGAATTTGAAGTTCCCGCTTCATGGAGAGGAAAAAGTGTACGTCTTGTTTTCGAAGCTTCAATGACTGATACTGAAGTAAAAGTAAATGGTCGTAAAGCCGGCGAAAAGCATCAAGGTGCTTTCTATCGCTTCTCTTACGATGTTACTGATATGCTGAAATATGGAAAAAAGAACTTGCTGGAAGTAACAGTTAAGAAAGAATCAGAGAATGCAGGTGTAAACCTGGCAGAAAGAAGAGCTGACTACTGGAACTTTGGTGGAATTTTCCGTCCCGTATTCCTGGAAGCAAAGCCTGCAATGAATATTAAACGAATTGCTTTGGATGCAAAAGCTGATGGCTCTTTCAAAGCTTCTTGTTACCTTGGAAATGCTACTTCAGATAAATTAAGTCTTAAAACAGTTATTCTTGATGCTGCTGGTAAGAAGGTAAAAGAAACAGTTTCTCCTGTAAAAGATGGAGGAGACTGGACAACTGTTTCTTTAAACGTTGCATCTCCTAAATTATGGTCGGCCGAAACTCCTAATCTATACAAAGCTCAATTCTCTTTGGTTGATAAAGATGGAGTAGTTCTTCATCAGACTGAAGAAAGATTCGGATTCAGAACAATTGAAGTTCGTGAAAGCGATGGTCTTTATATCAATGGTGTACGTGTGAATATTCGTGGTGTAAACCGTCACAGTTTCCGTCCGGAAACAGGTCGTACTCTCGATCACGTTAAGAACTATGAAGATGTTCGCTTGATCAAAGAAATGAATATGAATGCTGTTCGTTTGTCTCACTATCCGGCTGATCCTGACTTCTATGAAGCTTGTGACGAATTGGGATTATATGTTATGAGTGAACTTGGCGGATGGCACGGACATTATGAAACTCCCGAAGGTGTTAAACTGGCGGAAGAAATGGTTACCAGAGATGTAAATCACCCATCTGTTATCTGGTGGAGCAATGGTAATGAAAAAGGCTGGAATACTGAATTGGATGGTGAGTTCCACAAATGGGATCCTCAGCTTCGTCCGGTTATTCACCCACAAGGAAACTTTAGCGGATTTGAAACAATGCACTATCGCTCTTACGGCGAAAGTCAGGAATATATGCGCTTACCTCAGATTTTTATGCCAACAGAGTTTCTTCACGGATTGTATGATGGTGGACATGGTGCCGGATTATATGATTACTGGGAAATGATGCGTAAGCATCCTCGTTGCATAGGTGGTTTCTTATGGGTATTGGCAGATGAAGGCGTGAAACGTGTAGATGAAGATGGTCGTATTGATAATCAAGGTAATTATGCAGCAGATGGTATTGTTGGTCCTCATCACGAAAAAGAAGGAAGCTTCTTTACCATTAAACAAGTATGGTGTCCGGTTCAGGTTATGAATACTAATCTGGATAAGAATTTCGATGGAGTTTTCCAACTTGAGAACAGATATGATTTTACTAATATTAATGAATGTAAGTTTGTTTGGAAGCAAGTTGCGTTCCCTTCTGCTTTGGATGATAAAGGAACTACTGTTGTTTTGAAACAAGGAGAAGTGAAAGGTACCGATATTGCTCCACATGCAGCTGGTGTACTTAAAACAAATATGCCTTCATTAACTGATAAAGTGGATGCTGTATTCCTTACTGCTATTGATAAGAACGGAAAAGAACTATGGCGCTGGAGCTGGAAGATTGAAGGTAAAACTCAGAATGAAGAGGTAAAATCTGGCAAGATTGCTTCTTACAAGGAAACAGAAAATGCTGTAACTGCTACCGTTGCAGATAAAAGCTATACTTTCAGCAAAAAGGATGGTCAGCTAAAAGAGGTGATTAGCAACGGAAAGAAAATATCTTTTGCTAATGGTCCAAGATTTATTGGTGCTCGTCGTGCCGACCGTTCATTAGACCAGTTCTATAATCATGATGATCCAAATGCTAAGAGTCTGGACAGAACTTACAAAGAATTTAATGATGCTGCTGTATTCGAAAAACTTACAGTTAAAGAACAAGGTAATGATTTAGTAATCACTGCTTCCTATAAACTGGGAAATATGGAGACTGCTCAGTGGACAGTAAGACCTGATGGTTCTCTTGTATTGAACTATACTTATAACTTCAATGGTGTTGTAGATTTAATGGGAATAAGATTTGATTATCCTGAAGATCAGATGCAAAGCAAGCGCTGGTTGGGTAATGGCCCTTACCGTGTATGGCAAAACCGTTTGCATGGAACAACTTATGATGTTTGGGAAAACAAATACAACGATCCTATTCCGGGAGAGTCATTTACTTATCCTGAATTTAAAGGTTATTTCGCAAACTGTTCATGGATGAACCTGACTACTACCGAAGGTGTTATTTCTATTACCAATGAAACACCTAATGTGTATTTAGGAGTTTACCAGCCAAGAGACGGACGCGATGCATTGTTATATACTTTGCCTCAAAGCGGAATTTCTGTATTGGATGTAATTCCTGCGGTAAGAAACAAAGTGAATGCTACAGATTTGATTGGTCCTTCTTCACAACCTAAATGGGTAAGCGGACAAAAAACCGGTAAATTGATTCTCAACTTTAAGTAAATTCATAAATTCTGAGGGAGAACCTGAACAATGAATAAATATAAATCGTTTCTGTTGTTTCTGTTGATTTTGTGTTGTACGGCTGTTACAGCACAAAAAACATTGTTGTCCAATAGATTTAATAATCCACCGGAAGAGGCATCTCCATGGGTGTTCTGGTATTGGATGCACGGTGCTGTTTCTAAAGCAGGCATTACTGCAGATATGGAAGCAATGAAGGCTGCCGGTTTAGGCGGCGCTTACCTTATGCCTATTAAAGATACTATAAATAATAAATCTTTTCTTCCTGCTTACAGGCAGCTTACTCCCGAATGGTGGGAGATGGTTCGCTTCTCCATGCAGGAAGCTGACAGGGTAGGACTGAAACTTGGTATGCATATTTGTGATGGTTTTGCCTTGGCTGGCGGACCGTGGATTACTCCCGAGAAATCTATGCAGAAAGTTGTGTGGAGTGATACTATTATTTCGGGTGGGAAAATAAAAAATATGCATTTGCTTCGTCCTGAATCTTATGATGGCTTCTATAAGGAAATAGGACTTTATGCCATACCTGTTCAGGAGGAATACTCAACAGAAATAAATGTTCCGGATGTTACTTCTTCGAGTGCCGAGGATAAAACTCCTTCTTACTTAGTTACCCGAAACGCTGAAGGTGCTTTCAAAGCTTCTTCTGCTTGTTGGATTCAATACTCATTTAAACAGCCTTTTACTTGTCGTTCTCTTGAGCTTGTGCTGAATGGAAACAACTATCAGGCTCACCGTTTAAAAGTTTGTGTTAGTGATGATGGTGTAAACTTCCGTACAGTTAAACAATTAACCCCTGCACGTCAGGGCTGGCAGAATACGGATGAGAATTCTACTCATATTATTCCTGCAACAACAGCTCGATATTTCCGTTTTTACTGGGATCCGAAAGGTTCTGAACCCGGAGCGGAAGACATGGATGCTGCAAAGTGGAAACCAACTCTGAAAATAAAGAAACTATATTTGTCCAGTAGAGCTTTAATCGGTCAGTTTGAAGGTAAAGCCGGATTAGTTTGGCGCGTAAGCAAAAGAACTCAATCTGATGAATTACCGGACAAGGATTGTGTAAAGATGAATCAGGTGATTGATCTCTCTGCTTCTTTAAATGGTGACTTGTTGAATGCAACTCTTCCTGCAGGAAGATGGAGAATTGTAAGAATGGGACATACTTCTACCGGACATACAAATGCTACCGGTGGGGGAGGTAAAGGACTTGAATGTGATAAGTTCAGTGAAGAGGCTGTGAAGATACAGTTTGACCATTGGTTTGGCGAAGCTTTCAGAAAGACTGACCCTGAATTAGCGAAACGTGTATTGAAGTTTATGCATGTAGATAGCTGGGAATGCGGAAGTCAGAATTGGTCGGACAATTTTATGGCCGAATTTAAGAAACGCAGAGGGTATGATCTTACTCCATACTTATTGGTATATACGGGTACTCCTCTTGAAAGTGCAGAAAAAACGGAGAGCATTTTAAATGATATTCGTCAGACAATTTCAGAACTTATTGTAGATGTGTTCTATAAAACTTTAGCTGATAAAGCGAAAGAATACAATTGTGAATTCTCTGCTGAAAGTGTTGCACCTACTATGGTTAGTGATGGTATGCTTCACTATCAGGCTGTGGACAGACCAATGGGAGAATTCTGGTTAAACAGCCCTACTCACGATAAACCAAACGATATGCTTGACGCTATATCTGGCGCTCATGTCTATGGAAAGAATATTATTCAGGCTGAAGGGTTTACCCAGCTACGCACTATGTGGAATGAAAATCCTGCAATGCTTAAGCCTTTACTCGATAGAAACTATGCTTTAGGAATTAACAAACTGTTTTATCATGTTTATGTGCATAATCCTTATGTGGATAAAGCACCGGGCATAACATTGGATGGTATTGGACTTTACTTCCAGCGAGATCAGACTTGGTGGAAGCAAGGAAAAGCATGGGTTGATTACGCTCGCCGTTGTCAGACATTGCTTCAGTTTGGTCATCCGGTAGTTGATGTTGCTGTGTTTACCGGAGAAGAATTGCCAACAAGAGCTATTCTGCCCGACAGACTTGTTCCTTCTCTTCCGGGAATATTTGGAAAAGAGCGTGTGGAATCTGAAGCAAAACGTTTAGCGAATGAGGGACAACCAGTAAGAGAAATGCCTGTAGGTGTTTCTAACTCTGCAAACATGACTGATTTGGGCGATTGGGTTGATCCCTTATCTGGCTATGCTTATGATTCTTTCAATAAGGATGCATTGGTACGTCTTTCAAGATCGGAATATGGAAAACTAATTGTTTCCGGCGGAGCTGAATATAGAATATTAGTGTTGCCTAAACCTCATCCTATGTCTCCCGATGGAGATTATATGAGTCTGGATGTGGCACGCAAAATCAGATTACTTCAAAAATCCGGCGTTGTAGTTTTACTGGGTGATAAACCATCAAGAGTTCCAGGATTGGCTGATAAGGATTATAACACCAAAGAGGTAAATAAGATAGTTGACCTTATCTGGTCGGCATCACCACAATATAAGCTTCCTTATAACGAAGCTGATTTTTCTCAGTTCGGTTTAAAGAAGGATGTTATCTTTAAAAATAATGCAAAAGATTTTGCGTGGACTCATCGTGCTGACGAGAATGTTGATATCTATTTTATCGCTAATCAGAAGAATGAACGTCGTAAAGTGACCGTTTCTTTACGCTGCAGTAGCAGACAGCCGGAATTATGGAATCCTGTAACCGGTGAAATTAAGGATGCGGAAGTGTGGAGCGAATTTGATGACAGAACAGAAGTTGCTTTAGACCTGGATGCTAACGAATCGGTTTTTGTTGTTTTCCAACGTGAAACTAAAGTTGTTTCAGGAAACAAGCAGTCAATTGTTACCACTGCTCCGTTGCAGACTAAAGATTGGACGGTGAATTTCCCTCAAGTATCCAAAAGTCTGAAAAAAGATTCTTTGTTCGATTGGAGTAAAGAAAGTGATGCTGATATTAAGTATTATTCAGGTAGTGCCAATTATCAGACTACATTCCAGTGGAATAACAAAGTAGGCAAGAATGAAGTATATCTTGATTTGGGTAAAGTAAATGTTATGGCCGAGGTTATTGTTAATGGAATAAATTGCGGCATTGCATGGACTGCTCCTTACCGGATTGATATTTCCAAAGCAATAAAGAAAGGAAAAAACAATTTAGAGATTCAGGTTGTAAATACCTGGTTGAATAAGATGAAAGGTGTGCATGATCAAAAGATTAAAGCAGATAGTGTTTGGACAAATGCTACCTATTGGTCAGAAAAGTTACCTTTGCAAGAGTCAGGACTTTTAGGACCTTTAAATCTTCTTATAAAGGAAAGTAAGAGAAAGTAATAGAGATATTAATAATTTAAATTAGTTTGGTTAGTAGAAACATGTACATGTTCGGATCCAATCATGTACAAGATTGAAAGTAATCATGTACAAGATCGAGGACTAAACATGTACATGATTGTTTTAAGATAACCTGAATTAATACTTAGTTTATTATTGGGTTTCACTTAGATACTGATTATTAAATATATAATTAAATGAATAACAAGTTCAGATTTGGAGCACTCGCGATGGCGCTATCGCTCTTTTGTTCGACCACAATAAAGGCCGAAGTTAAACTTCCAGCTTTTTTCTCAAATGGAATGGTTATACAACAACAAGCTAATGCTTCTTTTTGGGGAACTTCATCACCTAATAAGAAACTGACTATTGTTACATCATGGAATAAAAAGAAATATACTGTTGATGTTGACGGAACAGGAAAGTGGAAAATTGCTCTTGCAACTCCTACTGCCGGTGGCCCGTATTCAATTACATTCAATGACGGCAAACAAACTACTCTGCAAGATGTGTTAGTGGGTGAGGTATGGCTTTGCTCTGGTCAGTCAAACATGGAAATGCCAATGAAGGGTTATAAGAACCAACCGGTTGATAACTCGAATATGGATATCCTGAAATCTGCAAATTCTCAGATTCGTCTATTCACAGTAGGACATAATTCTGTTATCGATGTGCAGAATGATGTAAAAGGTGATTGGAAAGCTGCTACTCCCGAATCTGTTAAAGAATTCAGTGCTACAGCTTATTACTATGGTCGTTTACTTCAGCAGATGCTGAATGTTCCTGTTGGACTGATTTGCAGCAGCTGGGGAGGTTCTTGCGTTGAGGCCTGGATGGACAAAGAAATGCTTAAAGGTTTTCCTGAAATTAAGATTCCAAAATCACCTGAAGATATTGTAGAAAAGAATCGTACTCCTACAACTTTATACCAAGGTATGATTGCTCCGCTGGTTGGCTATACAATTAAAGGTGCAATATGGTATCAGGGAGAATCTAATTATGATCGCTCTCAATCATACACAGATCTTTTCTCAACAATGATTAATTTATGGAGAGCAAGATGGAATCAGGGAAATTTCCCATTCTATTTCTGCCAGATTGCTCCTTATGATTATTCTATCATTACTCCTGCCGGAAAAGAGGTTATCAATTCAGCCTATTTACGCGAAGCTCAAAGCAAAGTAGAATGGAAAGTTGAAAATACAGGTATGGCAGTATTACTTGATGCCGGATTAAAGGAAGGTATTCACCCAAGAAAGAAACAAATAGCTGGAGAACGTCTTGCTCTTCAGGCTTTGGTGAAGACTTATAAAATTAACGGCGTAACTGCCGATGGACCGGTTTATAAAGAGATGGCTGTTCAGAATGATACTGTTGTTTTAAGCTTTGACAGAACACAAATGTGGGTTGCCGCTCCAAAAGGTGACTTGCAGAACTTTAAGGTAGCCGGTGCAGACAAGAAATTCTATCCAGCTAAAGCGTGGATTGTAAGAAGTAAGGTGTATGTAAAATCGGATGAAGTAAAGAAGCCTGTTGCCGTTCGCTATGCTTTCGAAAACTATGTGGATGGTGATTTATACGGCACTGAAGGTCTTCCTGTTTCTTCATTCAGAACTGATAATTGGTAAATAGATGAAAAAAGCCTTTGTTGCATTTATATTATTGACTTTTATTTCTACCAGTCGTGCTGCGAAAGTGACCGACTGGCTTGATTCATATAATGTTTTGTGGACTTCTCAAAGCAAGGGCTCTTACGAGTCCATGCCTTGCGGAGGTGGAGACATTGGTCTGAATGTTTGGGTGGAAAACAATGAACTACTGTTTTATATATCACGCAGTGGCTCACTGGATGAAAACAATTGTCTTCTTAAATCAGGACGTATCCGTGTAAAGCTGACTCCCAATCCTTTTATAAATTCAAATTTTAGTCAGCAATTAAATCTGCGAAAAGGTTTTGTCGATGTTAATGCCGGCAATACGAATATCCGTTTATGGGTAAACGTGTTTAGTCCGGTTATTCATGTTGATATAAATAGCAAAGAAAAGCTTTCGGCAGAGGTTTATTATGAAAACTGGCGCTATAAAGACCGTCCGGTTAGAAAGGGAGAGGGAAATGCCAATTCCTATAAATGGGCAATTCCTAAAGGACTTGTAACAAAGGCAGATGCAATAGAGGATAGTGCAGATAAAGTAATTTTCTATCATAAAAACGATGCTCAGACAGTTTTTGATGTAACCGTTGCTCAGCAAGGGATGGATTCCGTTAAAAGTAAGATGTATAATCCAATTGGAAATCTTACATCTGGTGGGATGCTATTCGGAGATAATCTTAAGTTTGCAGGAACTGCCTCAGGAGAATATGCCGGAACTGATTATAAATCATGGTGTATGAAGAGCATTAAGTCTTCATCCTCACATCATATTCTGATTGCTTTGCATACACAACAAACAGAATCTCTTGATAAGTGGAAGCAAGGATTAGCTGATCTTGTTAAAGGAATAAAGAGCAATGATGATCAGAAAAGAACTCAAGCGTGGTGGAACTCTTTCTGGAACAAGAGTGCTATTCGTATAAACGAAACAAATAAAGATTCCGAAGCCTGGAAGATTGGACGAAACTATCAGCTCTTCCGTTATATGCTGGGATGTAATGCTTACGGTAGTTATCCAACTAAATTTAATGGTGGCTTATTTACTTTCGATCCGGCTCGCGTTGATTCTACATTAAACTTTACTCCCGATTTTCGTAAGTGGGGTGGAGGAACAATGACTGCCCAAAATCAGCGGTTAGTATATTTTCCGATGCTTAAAAGCGGAGACTTCGATATGATGAAGTCTCAGTTCGACTTTTATCTGCGTATTCTAAAAAATGCAGAACTACGAAGCAAGGTTTATTGGAATCACGAAGGTGGATGTTTTACTGAACAAATAGAGAACTTTGGTTTACCAAATCCGAGTGAATATGGATGGAAGCGTCCGGCAAACTTTGATAAGGGATTAGAATATAATGCCTGGCTGGAATATCAGTGGGATACAGTACTTGAGTTCTGTGATATGATTCTTGAAACAAAAGAATATAATAACGAGAAAATAGATAAGTATATTCCTTTAATAGAGAGCGCTCTGACATTCTTTGACGAGCACTACAGAATGTTGGCTACTCAGCGTGGCAGAAAAGTATTGGATGGCGACGGACATTTGGTACTTTATCCAGGTTCGGCTTGTGAAACTTATAAAATGGCTTATAATTCCACATCTACTATTTCAGCATTGAAAGTTGTTTTAGAAAAGATGATTGAATATTCGGCTGCGGACAGTACTAAATCTGCTCGCTGGAAACAGATGCTTTCAACTATTCCACCTATTACTATAAAAGAAGAGAGTGGAAAGAAGATGATTGCTCCTGCTAAATTATGGGAAAGAATCAATAATGTTGAATCTCCACAATTGTATCCAGTATTTCCATGGAGAGTCTATGGAGTGGGAAAAAAAGATTTAGATGTAGCGGTTGATACCTATCTTTACGATTCTGATGCATTGAAGTTCAGAAGTCACATAGGATGGAAACAAGATAATATTTTTGCAGCTTGCCTGGGACTTACCAAAGAAGCACAAAGGCTGGCTTCCTTAAAAATGAAAGATAGCGAACTTCGATTCCCTGCATTTTGGGGACCAGGTTATGACTGGACTCCAGATCACAATTGGGGAGGTAGTGGAATGATTGGTCTTCAGGAAATGCTGATGCAGACTAATGGAGAACAAATTCTTCTTTTCCCGGCATGGCCTGCTGAATGGAACGTTCACTTTAAACTGCATGCTCCTAAAAATACGACTGTTGAAGCGGAACTAAAGGATGGAAAGGTTACTAATCTACAAGTCTATCCTGCGGAAAGGATGAAAGACGTTGTTGTTATGATTAAGAAATAATAAAATAAATACAGAATAGAATGAAGAATGTTATTGCAGCACTTTTGCTCTTTTTAATGCCGGCGCTCGGTTTTGCCGGTTCATATCGTCCTGAAACTTCAGTTGCAGGCTTTATCGATTTAAAAGGCAGTGGGAGAATTGTTTATAATTTCAATCCGGGATGGCGCTTCTTTAAAGGAGATGTTAAAAATGGCGGTGCTATCGGACTGGATGATTCATCGTGGGAAGTTGTTGCAACACCACATACCGTAGCATTGGAGCCAGCTGAAGCCAGTGGCTGTCGCAATTATCAGGGACCGGCTTGGTATAGAAAGCATTTTGTGGTTGATAAATCACTGAAAGGAAAGAATGTTTCGGTATACTTCGAAGCTGTGATGGGTAAATCAGATGTTTATGTAAATGGTAAACTGGTGAAACAACATCTTGGTGGATATCTTCCTTTCTCAGTATCATTAACAGATCTTGGTATCCATGCCGGTGAATCTTGCCTGATTGCAGTCTTTACCGACAATAGTGATGATAAGAACTTTCCTCCGGGAAAGAAACAATATACGCTAGACTTTGCTTATCATGGAGGTATCTATCGTGATGTTTGGATGATTGCAAAATCGCCTGTAGCTATTACAGATGCAATAGAAGCAAACAAAGTAGCTGGGGGTGGAGTATTTGTTCATTATGATAATATCAGCGAAAAAAGTGCCGATGTTTTTGTAGATACAGACGTTAAGAATGAAAGTAAACAAAGTAAGACTGTATATCTGGAAACAGAACTTTGTGATAAAGCTGGGAAAGTTATAGCTCGAGAAAAGACTAAGCTTGTTTTGGCAAATGGTGAGAGTAAGACTGCAAAGCAAAAGATCACAGTTCGCAAGCCATATCTTTGGTCTCCGGATGATCCATATTTGTACAGGATTAATTCAAGAGTACTCGATGGTAAAGTTTCTCTGGATGGTGGAACCACTCGTATAGGGATACGTAAAGCTGAGTTTCGTGGAAAAGATGGATTCTATTTGAATGGAAAACCTTACGGACAGTTAATTGGTGCTAACAGACATCAGGATTTTGGATATGTAGGAAATGCTCTTCCTAATTCTCAGCAATGGCGCGATGCAAAGAAATTGCGTGATGCCGGTTGCAAAATAATCCGTTCCGCACATTATCCTCAGGATCCTGCATTTATGGATGCTTGTGATGAGCTTGGTCTGTTTATAATTGTAGCTACTCCGGGATGGCAATTCTGGAATAAAGATCCTCATTTTGCAGAATTAGTAAATGAGAATACTCATCAAATGATTCGTAGAGATCGTAATCATACATCAGTTCTTATCTGGGAACCAATATTGAACGAAACGCGTTATCCGCTGGATTTCTCTTTATCAGCATTAAAGGTTACGAAAGATGAATTCCCATATCCGGGTGCTCCGGTTGCTGCAGGAGACTTGCATTCAGACGGAGTTGCCGATAACTACGGTTTGGTATATGGCTGGCCTACTGACGAAGGAAAAGCTAAACAATGTATCTTTACCCGTGAGTTTGGCGAAAATGTAGACGACTGGTATGCTCATAACAATAATAATCGTGCTTCCCGTAGTTGGGGTGAACGTCCTCAGTTAGTACAGGCTCTTTCATTAGCAGAATCTTATGGTGCGATGTTTAAAACAACCGGACAGTTTATCGGTGGTGCACAATGGCATCCTTTTGATCACCAACGCGGTTATCATCCCGATCCATATTGGGGAGGAATCTTTGATTGTTTCCGCCAACCGAAATATGCATATTATATGTTCAGGAGTCAGATTTCTCCCAAAGCTACTCATCCTGTTTGCGAAACAGGACCAATGGTTTATGTAGCTAATGAAATATCTCCATTCTCGGATAGCGATGTAGTTGTTTTCAGTAATTGCGATTCTGTAAGATTGATAGCTTATGAAAAAGATACGATAGTGCAGCCAGTTATCCATGAAAAGAATGGAATACCTAATGCTCCGGTAATATTTAAGAATGTCTATAATTTCTGGGATATGAGACAATATACTTATGTTCAGAAGAACTGGCAGAAAGTAAGTTTCGTTGCAGAAGGTATTATAGATGGTAAGGTGGTGTGCAGTTATAAAAGAATGCCATCACGTCGTTCTACAAAATTAAGATTAACTCTTGATCATGAAGGGCAGGCATTAGTTGCAGATGGTTCTGATTTTGCTGTTGTTATTGCAGAAGTTACTGATGATAGCGGAAATGTGCGCAGGTTAGCAAAAGATAATATTGTTTTCACTGTTGAAGGTGAGGGAACAATCATTGGCGATGCAAGTATTGGTGCCAATCCGCGAGCTGTGGAATTTGGCTCTGCTCCTGTATTAATCCGTGCAACAAATAAAGCGGGCAAAATTAAGGTTAAAGCTCATGTTCAGTTTGAAGGGGTACATGCACCAACATCTGCCGAACTTGAGTTTGAGAGTATTCCTTCCGAAAAACCATTTTGTTATATTGATCAGGTACAAAGTAAAGTTAAACAGAACAATAAAACGACCAATGAAACAAAACCAACTCTGACAGAAGAAGAAAAACAAAAAGTATTGAATGAAGTTGAACTTCAGCAGACTGAGTTTGGTGAAAAGCACTTAAAATAGTGATTAATAAGTTTTAAAGTGTTAACCGATTGTTGTACATTTGTCTGCCTTTGCTTAACTTTGACCTCATACTTAAAAAAAACAGGCAGAAGACATGAATAAATATTTGGTGCTTATAATTATGTTATTTTGCTGTCGTTTTGCGACAGCAAGTAATAACATAATTATTGAGCATTATTCAGTTGAGAATGGAGTTCCTCATGAAATTGTAAATTGTGCAATCAAAGATTCTGAAGGCTTTGTATGGTTTGGTACCTGGTATGGATTATGCAGTTTCGATGGACAGAAGTTCAAAACATACAATAGTCGTAATCTCTACTACACAGATATACCTCCCAGAAAAATCCAAAAAATAATAGAAGATAAAAGCTGTAACTTATGGGTCAAAACCGTTGATCACAAACTTTATCTTTTTGATAAGCACAAAGAATGTTTTTACTCAGTGTTTAATGAATTGAGAAAAAAATTCTCAGTAAATTCTCAGATTATTAAGATTCAGAAAACAGCCGACGGAGAACTTTTATTATTAACAAAAAACAAAGACTTATTAAAAGCATCCTCCAATAAGGATGGCAAACTTAATATTATTCTTCTTCACAACTCAAAAGTCAAGGCCGGCAATACTAAGCTGAAGAAAAATTTATTGTGCGAAAGTAAGGATTATATCAGCTGGATTGGTACGGATTACAAAATTCTGTCCAGTCCTAAAGGAAATTCCTTAAAATCTAAGCCATCTGATTTTATATTAAAAGGACTTGGTGTTACTCCCGAAACAGAATTTTCATGTGCATACGAGAATAAAGGAGTTCTATGGGTAGGGGATAAAAAAGGTAATATTTATCTGATAACTCTCTATAACGGACGTATTATCCCCATAAAAATATTATCCGGTAATGGAGCTATTGAGAATATCTTTATTGAAAACAGAACAAAGATATATATTTCTGTTGCTAATAAAGGTGTTTATTTATATGACCTGAAGAAAAAGACTTTCAAACAATTATTCACTCCCCAGGTTAAAGAACCTGTTGTGAAGCTATTTAGTGATAGTTACGGAAAAATATGGTTTGTTCTTGGAACGAAAGGTGTAGTATATTATAATCCGGTGAAAAATGAAATTAAGCAATTCATTTTTCAGGATGGCCTTGTAAATGAAGAAATTCAGGAACAAGACGGAAAAGAACATGGAATGTTCTTTATTACTTCATCAGGCGATTTGGTTCGGATAGATCGTAATAAACTTACAGAGGATTACTTAAATCATTCTGAAGAGTTCCTTAAATTCGAAAAAGGGAACAGACTTTGTAACTTATTAATGGACAAAGACGGTGTATTGTGGGTTACTTCTTTGGACAATGGTATTTATAAAATTACTTTTCCTAAAAAACAATTTTCTCTTTTTTCTCCGTGTAGCTTTGAAAACAAAACTGCAGATCCCGAAATCTGTAAAGTAGGAGTTAAATCCTTGTTTGAAGCAAAGAATGGTGATATATGGGTGGGAACCCGTAATTCGGAAGTCTATAGAATTGCTAGAAATGGTGCTTTGAAGCAAAAGTTCTTTGAGGGTAATTACAATATTGGAAACGTATACCATGTAATGGAAGACAACCAGGGTAATCTCTGGTTCTCAACCAAAGGAAAAGGTCTTGTAAAGGCTGAACCGGATAACTCATCAAAATTGGGATTCCGTTTTACACGCTTTATGAACGAAGAAGATAATCCGAATTCAATTAGCAGTAATGAGGTTTATTGTTCTTATCAGGATAGCAAAGGGCGTATCTGGGCAGGTTTGTTCGGTGGTGGTCTGAATTTATTGGAAGAAGAAAATGGAAGAGTAATCTTCAGACATAAGTATAATTGCTTTAGCTATTATCCATCCAACGGCATGTATATGGAGATTCGTAATATGATTGAGGACTCCGAAGGACGTATATGGGTTGGTACAAGTGATGGGTTGATGTCGTTTGATGGAAACTTCAAAAGAGCTGATAAAATAAAATTTGAGGTTTATCAGAATGGATCAGATATTTCAGATAATGATATATATGCATTATATAAAGACAAGAAATCACAAATATGGGTAAGTGTTTTCGGAGGTGGATTAAATAAGCTTATTAGCTATGATCATGAAACCAGAATGCCTGTTTTTCAATCTTATGGCCTCAAGGAAGGATTGAAAAGCGATGTAATCCTTTCTATTGTGGAGGATAAAAGAGGTAACCTTTGGTTAGCTACAGAAATGGGGATTTCCCGTTTTGATATGAAAACACAATCTTTCCGTAATTTTGATAAATATGACGGCTTTATTCCGGTAAAAATGGAAGAGGAGTGTGCATTACGTTGTGCATCCGGACAGCTATGGTTTGGGTGTAAAGATGGTATTATAAAGTTTGATCCATCCAGACTTGAAACATATAATTATGCAAATAAAACTTTTATTGTTGATTTTAAAGTTTCTAATCAGGACTACAATTCATTAAATAAAGGCGAACATGGATTATCAGTTAAGGAACTTAAAACTATTACCCTGAAGCATAATCAGTCTATGTTTACAATTGAGTTTGCTGCACTAAACTATTATAATCAGAATCGCATCAGCTATAAATATATACTTCAGGGATATGAAGAGGAATGGCACTTTAGTGGAAAGAACCGGATTGCTTCATATACAAATGTACCTCCGGGCAAGTATCTGTTTAAGGTAAGAACAATCGACGAAGCAAATCCTTCATTTGTATCTGAAAGAACATTAGAGATTGTTATTCTTCCACCTTGGTGGAGATCTGATATTGCGTATGTAATATATGTTATATTGTTCCTGGCTTTATTGTATGGAGTAATGAAGTTTGTCTTTTTTATGATAAAGATAAAGAATGACATCTATATTGAACAGAAACTTGCAGAATTGAAAATAAAGTTCTTTACCAATATATCACATGAACTGCGCACGCCTCTGACATTGATTAAGGGACCTATTCAGGAACTGCGGGAGAAAGAGAAATTATCCGACAAAGGAGCCCGATACATTGATTTAATGGAAAAGAGCACAGATCAGATGCTTAATCTGGTGAATCAGATTCTCGACTTCAGAAAGATAGAAAATGGAAAAATGCGTTTGCATGTTTCTCTGATAAATCTGAATTCAATGATTGAACATTTGAGTGAAGAGTTTGAAGTACTTTCTGAAGAAAACGAAATTAGTTATACCTGTCAGTACAATGACAGTGATATCTTTGTTTGGGCAGATCAAGAGAAACTGGAGATAGTGATCCGTAATCTTCTTTCGAATGCATTTAAGTTTACCCATTCTGGTGGAAGTATAATTCTTACTGTGGGACTTCTTCCTGACGGAAAAGCTTGCTTTGTAAGAGTTGAAGATACCGGTACTGGCATACCTCAGAATAAACTTACTGAAATATTTGAGCGTTTCTCACAAGGTGATAATGCAAAAGATACTACTTATAAGGGCACCGGAATCGGATTGGCTCTTTCTAAAGAACTGATGAATTTGCATCACGGGCAGATTACAGTTGAAAGTGAGCAATCTAAAGGGTCGGCATTTACAGTAGAACTATTGTTGGGCAAAGAACATTTCAAATCAGACGAGGTAGATTTCTATTTCAGTGATCAGGTTGATAATCTTCCTCAGGAAACTGCAATTCTGGATACAAACAGAAATGAAGATGAGGATGAACTGGAAGACGATTTGAATAAAGACAATTCTGCATTGCCAAGCTTGTTGCTTGTAGAAGACAATAAGGACTTATGCAATCTGATAAAGATGCAATTGGAAGACCAATTCCGTATTTATATCGCGAATAATGGAGTTGAAGGCTTGAAGAAGGTTCATCTGTATCATCCGGACATTGTTGTAACCGATCAGATGATGCCGGAAATGGATGGAACGGAAATGTTGCAGCGTATCAGGAAAGATTTTAAGATCAGTCACATTCCGGTAGTTATACTTACTGCCAAGAGTGGCGATGAAGCTAAGACTACAGCTATTAGTCTTGGAGCAAATGCTTATATAACAAAACCTTTCAGCAAGGATTATCTGGTAGCTCGCATAGAACAGCTATTAAGGGAAAGAAAACTATTCCAGGAAAGGCTTTGGAAAAAAGATAATGAGGAGCCATCGGTTGATTATGAGCAATTCCTTGTTCAGAAAGATGTTCAGCTATTGGAGAAAATCCATCAGGTTATTGAAGACAATCTCGATAACAGTGATTTTAATATCGATACTATTGCTTCTACTATTGGTTTAAGTCGCTCATCTTTCTTTAAGAAATTAAAAAGTCTCACCGGACTTGCTCCTGTAGACTTAGTTAAAGAAATTCGACTGAATAAATCAATTGAGATGATTAAGAACACCGATTTAAGTATTTCGGAAATAGCTTTCGCTGTTGGTTTTAAAGATGTAGGATATTTCGGTAAATGTTTCAGAAGGAAATATGATCAGTCTCCCCGCGAATACATGAATACTTATAGAAAATCGTGAAATACTGATTACAAAAGGCTTTTCTGTTCGTTTTAGAATTATATTCATTAACCCAAATAAAAGTTTACTATAATGAGGATAGTTCGAATAGCTTTAAGAAATATACTTGTAGGCCTTTTTTGCACATTTGCAGTGCAAAGTCTTTTTGCTCAAAAGACTTCAATGACATTGAAAGATGGTAAAATTTCCTATAATGTAGATGATAAAAACAATAGAGTTCTTGATTTCTCCTATTGTGGATATCGTAGTTCAGAGAAAGATATACCAGAGGTGCCTAACAAAATAGTTGTCTCTAGTCAGGAAGGCGATTGCTCTTCTGTAATTCAAAGAGCTATAAATTATGTATCTTCTTTGGCGCCAGACAAAAATGGATTCAGAGGAGCTGTTTTACTAGGTAAAGGTGTTTTCCATTTAGACAAATCTCTGTTCATTTCTAAATCGGGTGTTGTTTTACGCGGAGCTGACAAAAACCAGACTGTTTTAGTTAAAAGAGGCTCAGATAGAGGTGCAGTGGTTTACGTTGAAGGAAAAAATGATTTTTCAGTTACTGATACACTTTCAGTTACATCTTCTTATATTCCTGTTAATTCACGTACAATTACTGTTGCTTCAGCTTCTAAACTAAAAAATGGAGATAGAGTGATGATTTATCGTCCTTCAACTACAAAATGGATTGAAAGTTTAGGCTGTGATCACTTTGGTGGAGGTATTACAGCTCTAGGCTGGAAAGCTGGTGATATTGAAATGTATTGGGACAGAACAATTTCCAGCTTGAATAATGGAAATGTGGAATTGGATGTTCCGTTAACAATGGCTGTTGATGCTCAACAGGGTAAAGCTCAGGTGTTGTTATATCATTGGAATGGTCGTATCTCTGATTCTGGTGTAGAAAATATCTCTTTTGAATCTGAGTATAATAAAAAATATCCGAAAGATGAAGATCATTGCTGGACTGGTGTATCCATTGAAAACGCAGAGAATTGCTGGGTTCGTCATGCTTCATTCAGATATTTTGCCGGAAGTGCTGTGTTTGTTCAAAGAACAGCATCAAAAGTAACAGTAGAAGATTGTATCTCAACTGATCCGGTTTCTGAAATTGGAGGATTACGCAGAAATACTTTCCTCACAATGGGACAACAAACTCTTTTCCAACGTTGCTACTCAGAACATGGTATTCACGATTTTGGAGCTGGATACTGTGCTCCCGGACCAAATGCCTTTGTACAATGTGAATCAAAAGAATCTTTTGGTTTTAGTGGAGCTATTGATAGCTGGGCTTGCGGATTATTGTTTGATGTTGTTAATGTTGATGGCAATAATCTTTCGTTTAAGAATATGGGACAAGATTTCAACGGTGCAGGCTGGGGAACATCAAACAGTCTTTTCTGGCAATGTTCTGCGGCTGAAATAGAATGTTATTCTCCTGCAAAAGATGCAATGAACAGAGCATACGGATGCTGGGCTCAATTCTCCGGAGATGGTGAATGGAATGAGTCAAATAACCATATTCAGCCAAGAAGCATTTTCTATTCTCAATTGGCAGAACGACTAGGCAAAGATTGTTCTCAAAGAGCTCGTATTTTGCCTGTTAGTACTGAAGCTTCCAGTAGTCCTACTCTTGCTGTTGCAGCAGAAATGGCAAAACAAGCTTATACTCCAAAACTGACACTGCGTCATTGGATTGAACAAGATACACTTTTGGTATCTGCAGATCAAAATAAACTAAAACTGGCTTCATCACTAAAGGTAGAAAAGGAAAAAGCTCCTTCAATGAAAACAATGTCAGTTGAAGACGGTAGAATAGTAGTAAACAATGAGCTTCTTACAGGTAATCGTTTTGAAGTACCTTGGTGGAGTGGTAAACTGAGAACTAACTATCTGGATAAGGCAAAACCACATATTACCAGATTTGTTCCGGGAAGAGAAGGATTAGGTCTTACCGATCGTATTGATTCTGTTGTGAACTTCATGAAGAATGAAAAGATAACTGTATTAGATCATAATTATGGATTGTGGTACGACAGAAGAAGAGACGACCATGAACGTACCCGCCGTAGAACAGGAGATGTATGGGGACCATTCTATGAACAGCCATTTGGACGAAGTGGTGAAAGTTCTGCTTGGGAAGGATTGTCAAAATACGATTTAACCAAACCTAATGCATGGTATTGGGGACGACTGAAAGAATTTGCTAATCAATCGGACAAGGAAGGATTACTTCTTTTCCATGAAAATTATTTTCAGCACAATATTCTTGAAGCTGGTGCACACTGGGTAGATTGTCCATGGCGTTCGGCTAATAATATTAATGACACTGATTTTCCGGAACCAGTTCCTTTTACAGGTGATAAGAGAATATTTATGGCCGACCGTTTTTATGACATATCTCATCCTGTAAGAAGAGAACTTCATAAAAAATACATTCGTCAGTGTCTGAATAATTTTGCAGATAATAAGAACGTGGTTCAGCTAATTAGTGCAGAATTTACAGGTCCTCTTCACTTTGTACAGTTTTGGTTAGATGAAATTGGTGCATGGGAAAAGGAAACAGGTAAGCATGCAACAGTTGCTCTTAGTACAACTAAAGATGTTCAGGATGCTATCCTTAAAGACGAAAAGCGTTCGGCTTTGGTTGATATTATAGATATAAGATATTGGCATTATAAAAGTGATGGAACAACTTATGCTCCCGAAGGTGGAAAGAATTTAGCTCCAAGACAACATGCACGTCAGATGAAAGTTGGCAAGGTAACCTTCAATGAAGCTTATAAAGCTGTTAGCGAATACAGAGAAAAGTATCCGGAAAAAGCTGTGACTTTTTATGCTCAGAATTATCCTGATATGGCATGGGCTGTATTTATGGCCGGAGGATCTTTACCTGTGTTACCAGAAATAAATGATCCTTCTTTCTTAAATGATGCAGCAAAAATGCATGTAGAAAAAACAGGTACAGATGGATATTATAAATTGGAAAAAACCGGTTTGGGAGTGATTGTTTATTCCCAATCGAAAGAAAATTTTGCTTTACCACTGGCTGCTGGTACATATTCACTTAAACAAATTGATCAAAAGAGTGGCAAAGTTACAACTCTTGTTAAGAAGTTGAAAGGTGGTGATTCTTACCAGTTTAAAGGAAATTCGAACACACCTTCTGTATATTGGTTTAAGGCTTTATAGAACAGAAAAAATGGAAATATTTGCTATAAATATGTTGTAAAGCAGATTATCAATTATTTCTACTCTATAATCAAATATTCCCTAAATAAAATCCTTCATAGTTTTAGTTTTGCATTGTCTCTTCAAGGAGGCAATGCTTAATTTTTTAAAGAATATCATGAAGGAACAAGATGAGAATAGAATGGATTGTATAAGTGTCGATGCTGAAGTATCGCAGTTACTTTCCCTTTTAGTATCAGGAGATGTTAAAGCATTCTCCAGATTATACGATTTGCACGTGAATATGCTTTTTAATTATGGTTGTCGCCTGACCACAGATAAAGAGCTTTTAAAAGACTGCATTCACGATGTCTTTATTAAGATCTTTAGTAAACGCGAAGATCTTAGTGAAATAGCAAATTTCAAATCATATCTATTCATTTCACTGAAAAATAAATTGTGCGATGAAAGTCGTAAAAGAATTAATTACTCAGATCAGGCGGTAGAGGAATTAAATCCAGTGGCTTCAGAAAATGTGGAAGACGACTATATTAACTTTGAGATGGATTGTGTCTCAAACGAAAAGGTGAAATTCCTTTTAAATCAGCTTCCTCCACGACAGAAAGAGGCTCTGACACTGTATTATATCGAAGAAAAAAAGTATGAGGATATTTGTGTATTGATGGATATGAATTACCAGTCAGTGCGAAATTTAATTCATCGCGGAATATTAAAACTCAGAAGTATTGCTGTTTAATATATTTTTATAGAATATAATGAGTACAACTTCTCTCTTTATTCGTTTTTTTATTATATCAATAAATTATATGATAAAGTGGGAAAAGATAAACTTAACAATATAGAAGACTTCTTAACAAATGATAGTTTTATTTGTTATGTTTTCGAGCAGACTTCTTCATTGAAGAAGTATTGGGATGATTATTTTAAATGTAATCCCGAAAAGGAATCTTTGGCACGGAATGCGAGACAGATACTCTTAAATGAGGATGATAAGCCGGGCATTAGTTCCACAGAAAAGGAGGAATTGAAACAAAGGATTCTTTCTACAGTAATGAAGGTTAATAGTTATAAATAGGATTTAGTTTAAGGGGGGAATGACCTGATGTTTGATTTAAAAATCATGCATCGGGTCATTTTGTTTTATATATTAATGTTATAATCCTTTTTTCTTTGCCTCGTTCCAGTATTTATCCATCTCTTCAAGAGACATATCTTTCAGATTATGACCTTGTTTTATGGTGTTTTCTTCCAGATAAGAAAATCTACGGATAAATTTGTGGTTAGTACGCTCAAGTGCATTATCGGGATTTATTCCGTAAAGACGGGCTGCATTGATAATACTGAAGAGTAAATCACCCAATTCTGCTTCCATTTTATCTTTATCCATGGATGAAATTTCAGCTTGCAGTTCATCAAATTCTTCTTTTACCTTATCCCATACCTGTTCTTTCTTTTCCCAGTCGAATCCTACATTTCGTGCTTTATCCTGAATTCTATATGCTTTGATTAGCGATGGGAGAGAGGCTGGTACTCCACTTAGAACCGATTTATTGCCACCTTTTTCCTTTAATTTAAGCTGTTCCCAGTTTTGTGAAACCTGTCCGGATGTTTCTGCAACCTCATTTCCAAACACGTGCGGATGACGAAAGATAAGTTTTTCACACAATCTGTCGCAAACGTCTTTTATGTCAAAGTCATCCGTTTCGGATGCTATTTTTGAATAAAATGCAACATGAAGCAATACATCTCCCAGCTCTTTGCAAGTCTCTTTTTTGTCGCCTTTCATCAAAGCATCACTTAACTCATAAACTTCCTCAATTGTATTTGCCCTTAAGCTTTCGTTTGTTTGTTTCCTGTCCCAGGGGCATTTTACACGAAGTTCATCAAGGATATCCAGAAAGCGGCCAAAGGCTTCCATTTGTTCTTTTCTAGTATGCATGTCTGTAATTCTTTAAATCAAGAGCAAAAGTAGCTATTTCTTTCGCAGTTAATCGTCTTTTTTTATTAATTTTGCGGGCAATATTCAATGAATTAATAAATTATCAAAATATAATATGGAATTAGCAAGTAAGTACAACCCCGCTGATGTTGAGGATAAGTGGTACCAGTATTGGCTGGATCACAAATTATTTAGTTCAAAACCTGATGGTCGTGAACCATATACAGTCGTGATTCCTCCTCCTAACGTGACAGGTGTACTGCATATGGGGCACATGCTGAACAATACTATTCAGGATATTCTTGTTCGTCGTGCACGTATGGAAGGAAAAAATGCTTGCTGGGTGCCTGGTACCGACCATGCTTCTATTGCTACAGAGGCAAAGGTTGTTAATAAACTGGCTTCCGAAGGAATTAAAAAGACAGATCTTACTCGTGACGAGTTTCTTAAACATGCATGGGCATGGACAGATAAACATGGTGGCATCATTCTTGAACAGCTGAAAAAGCTGGGTGCTTCCTGTGATTGGGATCGTACAGCGTTTACAATGGACGAATCACGCTCAGAAAGCGTACTTAAAGTCTTTGTAGATCTTTATAATAAAGGCTTGATTTACCGTGGCGTTCGTATGGTAAACTGGGATCCGAAAGCATTGACAGCTTTGTCTGATGAAGAAGTAATCTACAAGGAAGAACATAGTAAATTATTCTATCTCCGCTACATGATTGAAGGCGAAGATAACAAGTATATCGTAGTAGCTACAACCCGTCCGGAAACTATCCTTGGCGATAGTGCTGTTTGTGTAAATCCTAACGATCCACGTTACAGCTACCTGAAAGATAAGAAAGTAATTGTTCCTTTGGTGAACCGTGCTGTTCCAATCATTATGGACGATTATGTAGACATCGAGTTTGGTACAGGATGTTTGAAAGTTACTCCGGCTCATGATGTAAACGACTATATGTTGGGAGAAAAATATAATCTTCAGACAATAGATATTTTCAATCCGGATGGAACAATCAGCGAAGCTGGTGGCATGTACATTGGAATGGATCGTTTCGATGTTCGCGAGCAGATTTCTAAAGATCTTGCTGCTGCCGGATTGCTTGAAAAGGAAGAAGCTTATGATAATAAAGTTGGTTACTCTGAACGTACAAATGTGGTAATTGAACCTAAGTTGTCTATGCAATGGTTCCTGAAGATGACTGATTTGTCAAAACCTGCTTTAGATGCAGTTATGAACGATGATATTAAGTTCCATCCTGCTAAATTCAAGAACACATACCGTCACTGGATGGAGAATGTGAAAGACTGGTGTATCTCCCGTCAGTTGTGGTGGGGACATCGTATTCCTGCTTACTTCCTTCCAAAAGGTGGCTTCGTAGTTGCAGCAACCGAAGCTGAAGCGCTTGAATTAGCACGCGTAAAGACAGGTGATGCCAACTTGCAACTTTCTGATCTTCGTCAGGATGAAGATTGCCTTGATACATGGTTTTCTTCATGGTTGTGGCCAATCTCTTTGTTCGATGGTATTAATAATCCGGATAACGAAGAAATAAACTACTACTATCCAACAAGTGATCTTGTAACTGGTCCGGATATTATTTTCTTCTGGGTAGCCCGAATGATTATTGCCGGTTACGAATACAAGAAAGAATTGCCGTTTAAGAATGTTTATTTCACAGGTATTGTTCGTGATAAAATAGGTCGTAAGATGTCTAAGTCATTGGGTAACTCACCCGATCCACTTGATTTGATCGAGAAGTTCGGTGCCGATGGCGTTCGTATGGGAATGATGCTTGCTGCTCCGGCTGGAAACGATATTTTGTTTGATGATCAGTTGTGCGAACAGGGACGTAACTTCAATAATAAGATATGGAATGCTTTCCGTTTGATTAAAGGATGGGAAGTAGACGAAACAATAGCTCCTTCTGAAGCGGCTACATTGGCTGCTGATTGGTTCCAGAATGTAATGACCAAGGCTATTGCAGAAGTAGAAGACTTGTTCTCTAAATACCGCTTGTCGGAAGCCTTGATGGTTGTTTATAAACTATTCTGGGATGAATTCTCTTCCTGGTATCTGGAATTGATAAAACCTGCTTATGGTGCTCCAATTGATGGAAAAACTTATGCGATTACTTTGAAATTCTTCGATGATCTGCTTAGATTGCTTCACCCATTCATGCCATTTATCACAGAAGAGTTGTGGCAATGCCTGACTGATCGTAAAGATGGAGAAAGCTTGATGAATCAAACTCTTCCTTCTTATGCAGCAGCTAATGAAGCTACATTAAGCTCATTTGAGGCTACGAAAGAAGTTATTGCGGGTGTTCGTACCATACGTATGCAAAAGAACATTGCTCAGAAGAATCAACTTGAACTTGAAATAATTGGAGAGAACCCTGTTGCATACTGGACTCCGGCTATTTCCAAGATGTGTAATCTCTTTTCTTTAAAATCAGTTGAAGAGAAATCTGCCGGTGCTGCTTCGTTCATTGTAGGTACAACAGAATATGCGGTGCCACTGGGTGATATGATCGATGTTGCTGCCGAAATTGAAAAGCTGAAAGCCGACCTGAAGTATCAGGAAGGATTCTTGAACTCTGTACTTAAGAAGCTAAGCAACGAGAAGTTTGTGAATAATGCTCCTGCTGCTGTAATTGAAATGGAGCGTAAGAAACAAGCGGATGCCGAAAGTATTATTAAATCTCTCAAGGAAAGTATTGAAGGATTCGAGAATAAATAGCAATATACGATATATAAAGTTATTATAGCTTTAATAAATAATGAAGAGGATGGCTTTTAGTCATCCTCTTTTTTAACATAGAAACAAAAAAGTATGGAAAGTGAACAAAGCAATATTGAAAACCTACTGGATATTACAATCAAGAACTTAAAAAAGAACCGTGTTGAATCTATTGTGATGCAATCTTCCAAGGAACTAATAAAATTCATGGATTCACAGATTGCAGATTCCTCTGTTGTTGGTGTTGGCGATTCTATGACATTAGAAACTACAGGTATATACGACTACTTAAGAAGTAGAAAATTGCTTTTTTTAGATAAGTATAATAAAACATTTAGTCGGGAAGATAAAAGAGCTCTATATCTTAAGAACTTTGATGCAGATTATTTTTTATGTAGTGCAAATGCTATTAGTTGTCAGGGTAAAATATATAATATGGATGGTAATGGGAGTAGAGTAGCCCCTGTAATATATGGCCCAAAAAACGTTTTTATTGTTTGCGGCATTAATAAGATTGTTGAAGATGAACTGGGAGCAATTGAGCGAATTAAGAAAATTGCAGCCCCTATTGATGCAAAACGGCTAGGTAAAAAAACTCCTTGCGCAATAACCGGACAATGTGAAGATTGCAAGTCGCCAGATAAAATATGTAATTACTTGACTGTAATTCAGGGACAATTTGATAAAAATCGGATTAAAGTCATTTTTATTAATGAGAATCTAGGCTTCTAAGAATAATAATCCTATATAAATTGTATAAGTCTGTTTTATTCTCTGTGATTTTGAACTTATCTTTTCTAAAATCAATAAATGTAATAATTTAATTTGTTATAATTATTTCATCCTGGGATTTTGAGTATATTTGTTGTTAAACTATGATTAGAGAAAAATGGAAAATCATATTGAAAAGAAAGAATATACTATGGGTGCAGGGAAAGCTAATGCACTTTCCTTATTCCTTTTTATTCCACTGGCATTAATCTCTTGGATACCTTATTTCCTTATTTGGGGAAAAAGTTTTTTTAAGCCTGAATATGCAAAACCTTTTTTATTTGGCTTGAATATATGCACAGTAGCCTTCTTGGTAAGTATTGTATTACATGAGTTGATTCATGGTTTTTGTTGGAGCTTGTTTGCCAGGAATAGATGGAAGAGTATTTATTTTGGAGTTGTCTGGAAATATCTTCTTCCTTATTGTCATTGCAGAGAACCTCTAACGGCAAAGCAATATCGCATAGGACTGTTAATGCCGACAATTCTTCTAGGAGTATTGCCGGTTATTTATGGATTAATTACGGGCTCTTTTTATGCTATCTTTTACGGTTCTCTTATGTTATTGGCAGGCGGTGGTGATCTGCTTGTATTTTTGATGATGCGTCATCTTGATAATGAAACTTGTGTAAAAGACCATCCTTCTAAAATTGGATTTATTGTTGAATAGAATTAAGAGTCCATATTTCGGTTTGTATAAGATAGCCCCTAAATTATAATTAGCTATGAAATACTACTTTACTTGATGAAAAAAGTATTTTTCATCATTAGCTCCATCATAAAAATATATTGTCCAATATCCATTTTTTGAAGATAATTCATTTTCATAAGATAATTCACAACCCAAACTACATGGCATCCTTTTACTCTTTGGGAATGAAAGATTAATTATCATATTATTTTCAATTCTAATAAATTCCCATGTTCCCGTGTCAGCTTCCCTTTTTTAGGACGGTTATTAATTAGACTGCTCGGTTAATAATTTTATTATCTGTTTCATACTTTCTTCTGTATTCATTGGGTGACATGTCACCCAATGAATGGTGCGGACGACACTCATTATAGTCTTCCATCCATTTCTCCGTTATTTCCCTAACATCAGTTAAAGTTCTAAAGATATATGCATCTAATACTCCTCTTCTAAAACTACCATTAAAACGCTCTACATAACTATTTTGTGTAGGACATCCCGGTTGGGTATATTTAATTGTTATATCATTAGCTTTGCACCAATCCTGAAATTTATTTGAAATAAACTCAGGACCATTATCACATCTTATAGCTTCAGGTTTTCCCTTAAGCCATATTACCTTCTCCAATATTCTTATAACACGCTCTGCGGGCATTGAGATTGATATCTCTTGAGCTATGGCAGAACGGTCAAAATCATCCAATATATTCAATACACGAAACTTACGACCACATTCCAAACTATCACTTACAAAGTCCATAGACCAAGTTTGATTGGGAAGATCTGGAGCCACAAGAGGAAGCTTAACTCTTGCTGGCAATCGCTTCTTTAGCTTTGAGCGCTTATTAAACCTCATCAGTTTATAAACCCTATACACTCGTTTGTGATTCCACTTTTTGCCTTCCCGACGTAATCTTGAATAGATTTTCCAGAATCCGTCGCCAAACTCTGAGGCTTCTCTAATGGAATCAATAACCTCATTATCATCCTTCTTTTCCACATAATAGAAATAAGAACGATGAATCGACATTAACCGGCATGCCCGAGTGATGCTGATATCGTAATCTGATATTATTTCTACTACAACATCTTTCTTTACCTCGGGCTCTATAACTTTTTTTCGATGACATCCTTTAAGATCTTATTGTCTAAAGCTAAATCTGCATACATCTGTTTTAGACGACGATTCTCTTCTTCAAGCTCTTTTAAACGCTTAATATGGCTTGAATCCATACCACTATATTTAGATCTCCAATTATAAAGAGTTGCACGAGATATGCCATATTCACGGCAGATTATATCAGCAGATATACCACTATCAAGTTGATTGACGGCCTTTACTATTTCATGCTCACTGTGTCTCGACTTTTTCATCTTTAATTCCTCCTCGACAAATTTAATAAGATTTGTCTAATTTAAAACTGTCTGACTTAAAGGGAAGCACACACCCGTACTTGAGTACATTTTTTTACTTGTATAATTATCAAATAGAATCCATTCTGGTAAGTTTATAACTTCAAACGTACTATCTTTATTGATTTGAAGAATACATCCATTATCAGATTTCCATCTGCCAATAAAATCCTTTTCCTGGAATTCCTTGCAAGAAAACAATGTTAAAACAAATAATAATAGATATATCTTTTTCATTTTGATTTATTTTTTATACAAATCTTTGACTAGTCACCGTTATATCTCTAAATTTGTTTGATTTTTGTGAGCCAGAATTAATTATTTATAATATTTACAAATATAATAATTAAAAATATTCCGATTATTTTATCTTGAATTGTTTGGTGTATAATTTCAATTTATTCGTCAATAAATAAAATCCATTGGCGAATAACTGAAAATTATTGGCGAATAATATTTCAAACTTCCCGCCTACTTTCAAAAAAAACAGGCGGGATGTTTTTTCGTTGTATTTTTGTACTAATCTTATAGAAAAACGAAAATCATCCCTCACTCCCTCACTTTTTCTTGTAATGCATTAAAATGTAGTATATTACTTGGTGATGGTAGAGTTTTTAACTCTCACCAAACCCTTACTTTTTGTGTCATCCCTCACCTTTTCGAGCTGTTTTTAACCAAATTGTATCAAACTCAACGGTATTTTAGCTCGAAATAAATGAAGCCCGAAATCTACAAATTGTGCTCAAAAAGGTGAGGGTTCATGCCTTTTGGTGGTGGTTTGGTGATGGTAGAAATCAATCCCTCACTTTGTAATTGATTGTTGTATAGTTTGTTAGGCGGAATGGTGAGGGAGTGAGGGATGAAACAAAAAAGGCACCTTTATGGGTGCCCTTTTCAATTCTATTCTTAAAAGAGAATTAATCCTCCAGTAGTTTCTTTAAGAATTCATCCAATTCTTCATCTAGTCCTTTTAGTAGTTCATCGTTGACTAATACCGTGTCGTCATCCATCAGCAAAAGGTCTGTAATGGTTTCCTTTTCTTCGTCAACAAGAACAACTGAATAAGGTTTTAGCAGAGTTAGATTATCAAATACTCCTGCTTCCTTTAATTTGTTTAGAGTAGCGCGGAGGATGCGTTCTACGTTCTGAGAAAAATCTTCAGTTTCATTTTCTACCCATTCTTCAACTATAACTTTAGATAGTTCTTCCTCATCATCATTGAATATGCATAATTCACCTGAATCTTGTTTAGGAAGTATATGAATATCTGTAACAATAGTTTGTTCATCATTTCCGGCAAATTGGCAGATAGCCTCTTTTATTGCCGACTCTATAAGGGATTGCGATTGTGCACTTAATTTCATATATAGATAAATTTATCTTTTCAGTATTTTACCCAAAAGTACAAAAAAAAATTAATCATGCTATAAAATCTATTAAAAATTGCCATTAAAACGTTCCATTTGCAGGTTTAATGTTTGTATAGCATTCATTCTTTCTTTCAGTGTCAGTAAATACCTTGTAATAATAATGTAATCTAGTGAATCGTTGCTGTTGAGTCGGGTTGATTTCTCTTCACCAATATTTTCTTTTTTGTTTTCTTTCTCCCGAATTAGCTGATCGGCTTTTTTTGCCCATTCTATTGCTTGCTCAATTTTATCCTGTAATTCGTAATATAAAGCAATATTAAAGGCTGTTCGCATCTTTATTTTTTTGCTTTTCTTTTCGTGTGCAGTTTGCCATAATTTTAGTGCTTCGTCCCATGAACCTTCACGAACAAGTGCACCGCCGTCTCTTAACTCAAGACATCCGGAAGTGTAGTAAAATCTGTTAACTTTTTCCCATCTTGGTAAAATAACTTTTGTTGGTAGTTCTCCGGCAAATGCAGAAGCTTCTTTTATCAGTGAGTCTTTCGTTATAAGATTTCTTTCTGCTATAGTTGGAGATAGACCGTATCCATCCCAATATATCTTATCTTCAGGATAAACAGTAAAAAGTGGTTTTGTACGAGATGGAAGATATACCTTTATCATTGGTGCAACTGTGGCATCAATGGTGCTTCGGAATATATTATCAAGAAAGTAGGTTCTCTGGTCTGTTTTTATAGTAACGTTTTCTACAGAAAAAAGCATGTCTACTCCAAGATCTGTTGTTAGTTTCTTAACTTCATTTTGTGATAATTCAGACTCTCGTGGCAATAGATCTCTCTCTCTTAAGACTGAATCACAGATTATCACTTCGTCGAAAAAGTTAGCTTTTGCTACATTTTCTGCAAATGCTTCGGTTGTTAATTTAGCATTTCCTTGGAAAGTGGATTTTGTACTTATAAGCTGGTTTAATTCTCCTCTTTCTTCAGTTACTTTAGTTTCCTTATCAGTAATTGTGTTATTGACGATTGCAACAGTTTTTATATCCTTCGGAAAACTTACTTTTGCCGGCTCAAGATTATCAATAGATATCTGACTGATTGATACACACGAACAAACTAATAATGAAAGAAGAATAGGAGTGATATAAAGAAATTTTCTCATAGCCTTTTCTACTTAAGTTATTCAACAAAAATACAATATTTATCTATAAATTAAAGTTAAATGTTATATTTTATTTTGTGTTTTTATGACAGAATTGTCTGATTGATGGTCTATGAAAAAGGGGGTTGTCCTAAATACTTGGACAACCCCCTTTAAATTATATTATAATAATTTATTGTCAGTTCTTAGAAGAACAAGTAACGCTTGTCTTTTACATTTGCTTTGATATAAAGATCGTTCACAAATCTGCTGACAGTTCTTGCTGCCATATTCTTAACTTTTTGTTCTTCATCTTTTTCATTGTATACTTCTTTCAGTCTTTCTTTGTTGAAAGGTTGGAATACAAATACTGCAGCATTACCTTTAACTGGTCCGCTTAATTTGTTAAGTTGAGCAATTGAAGCGTAAGCACTTAATACAGGTTCGCTGCTTCTTACAGCAGAAACGTATGCAGGTGCTGCAAATGAAACGTGTTTAACTGAGTCAGTAACTACGTTAGGAATAGTCTTGCATTGTTCAAAGCTTGTCAGATTCTTAGCTTTGATATCAGCCATAATCTTTTCAGCTTTCTTATCTCTGATAATTTCAGCTTTCAACTGATCTTTAACAACATCAAGAGGGCGGTAACCTTCTTCAACGATGCCTGTTACAGCAACAACTAACAAGTGATCACTTTCACCGCATTCATACATTTGAGAAACATCACCTTTGCTGGCTTCAAATACCCATTTCATTGCGTCGCGAGTACCTTTAATGCCGCCAATTGTATGCTCTGCACTGTAAAGGTCATTTCTTTCCAATAATTTGTATCCTTTAGCTTCAGCATTTGCATTGATTTTTTCTAAAGTTGGGTTGGCAGCAATAAACTGACTAAAGTCGTTGTAAACCTTGTTATATGTTTCTTTGCTGAAGTTTACTGTCTTTTTGATTACAGCAACTTTATATTTGTCTTTTACAGCTTTCTTATCAACAACCTGCATAATAATGTTTGCTTGTGGAAGAGCAACATTAGCAGTTTCGTTAACTCCTAAGTTGAATAATGTAGAGAACAATTTAACATTGTCAGCTGTTAATGAAGCACCTTCGTAAGCTTGTGAAGTAATCCATTGTGCTTCTGGGGTACCATTGTATTTCTTTGCGATAGTTGCAAAATCGCTACCTGACTTAATAGCATTGTATACACTATCTGCCAAAGCTTTTGTTTTTTCAGGAGTTGCTGCAGCAATCTGAATTTGACGGAACTGAATTGAATCGGCAGCAGACTGTTTAGCTAACACTTTAAAAGAATTGAATGTGTTATCTGCCTGATTGTAATATGGTCCGTAAATCTGTCCTATTGCAGAAGAATCAACGCGAGCTGCAATGTCTGTTGGGAATGCTGTTTTTGAATAAAATAAATCAGCAAAAGGTACTTGAGATTCAGTAGTACGGATAAAGGTTGTATAATCTCCTGCTACACTTGCAAGTTGTGTTGTGTAATCTTTTACTTCTTTTTCAATTGCAGCCTTATCTGTTTTGCTTGGAAGAACTTGAACATCAATATATTTAATGTTACGAGATTCAACATATTGTTTGAACTGCTCTTTTTTCTTGTTATAAAGATCCTTAAGTTCAGAATCTGAGACTTTAATAGATGCGTCTTGAATAGAAGTGTAAGGAACTGCTGCTACTAAATAGTCCGCTGTATTAACTCTTGCTTCGAATGCAGCTTTAGCTTCAACTGGGTTAGAAATTAAGGAACGAGAAATTAAGTTCTGATATTTTTCTGCTAAACGACTTTGAGCCAGGTTCTTTTCAACAAATGTCCAGAATTTGAACATTGATTCGTAATATTCTGCATATTGTGCTGGCATTTTAGATTTATCCATCTTAGAGTAGTCTACCAGGAACTTTTTCAGCATATCTTTGTCAAATTGACCTGTTTTCTGGTTTTTGAATGGAGTTTGTTGAAGTATTGGGTTTGAGCCTTCATCAATCATTGCCTGAATTTCAGCTTTAGAAACTGTTAAGCCTAATTTCTTAGCTTCGTTTTCAATAAGTTTATTGTTAACGTAAGATCTCCAGACTTCGTCTTTGATTTGTGTTGTTTGCTCATCATTTAAAGAAGTCATGCCACTTGAAAACTTAACGACTTCTGTGTATTCTTCTACTAATTTTTGGTAATCCTGAGCTGAAAGAGTCTCTCCGTCTATTTCGCCTACATCTTTTGTTTGATGAGGCTGAAATATCTTCCAGGCATCACCCGCAATAAATGCAAACAGAGCGAGACCAATCACTATAACCAAAAGTGGTCCCTTAGATCTGATTTTTTGTAACGTTGCCATTTTAATTAATACTTTTTATTTGTTATTTATTTATTTATTCTTAATTTGAGACGTTAAGTGCACGAAGATACAAAAAATGCTAATACGCATTCATTTATTCTTGAAAAAAAATAAATTATTCTATCACTTTCAACTTAACTAGCTCTATTTTAGTGGTAGTAAGCTTTATAATCTTGAATTGAAAGTGTCCGATTTTGACTATTTCGTGAAGTTTTGGAAAGTTTTGATAGTGGTTAAGTATGAATCCACCGATAGTAATATAATCATCTGATTCAGGCAATCCGAGGTTAAACATTTCGTTAGCTTTCTCTATTTCCAATCTGGCTGAAAGTATATATTCGTTTTCGTCTGTTTGCTTGGCAATATAAGATGTTGTATCATGTTCATCTTCAATTTCACCGAATATTTCTTCAACCAGGTCTTCCAGCGAAACAATTCCTGTTGTTCCTCCAAATTCATCTACCACAACAGCTAATGTCTTTTTTTGTTGCATAAAAAGTTTCATCAGCTTATTTGCTCCCATTGTTTCTGGAACAATAGGTATCTGCTGAATGCAGTTTTTCCAGTTTTCTGCATTTCTAAACATTTCGGAAGAATGTATATATCCTATTATGTTGTCTATATTGTCCTTATAAACAATGATTTTAGAAATTCCAGACTCGATGAATTTTGATTTCAAAGTTTCTAAATCTGTATCCAGATCAATTGCGATAACTTCCGGTCTGGGCACTATGCAATCTCGTATTTTAATGGAAGAGAAGTCGAGTGCATTCTGAAAAATCTTCACTTCAGTTTCTATTTCTTTCCTGTTTTCTGATTTATCAATGCTTGATTGTATAAAGTTATCAAGATCTGTTTTCCCGAAAATCTTATTATCAGGTTCTTTGCCTGTTGTTATTCCAAATAGCTTTAATAATACGTATGAAAATCCGGAACAAATTTTTGATACAGGATAAAGTATGATATAGAAGATAAACAAAGGAATTGCAAAAAATGAAAGAACAGAGTTTGCATACCGTTTAAATAATCTTTTAGGTATTATTTCACTGGCTATCAGGATTAGTATTACAGCAATAACAGTTTGCAGTAAAATGAGTAAAAAGCCGCTATTGGTAAGTTTAATAAGTAGATGTGTTTTGACTAACTGAGCCACCAAAATGCCGAAAACTACTAATGATATGTAATTCCCGGCTAATATAATGGAGATAAGGTTCTTTGAATTCGTAAAAAAGAAAGAGAGAATTTTAAATTTTATATTTTTATCACTCTTATCTGTTTTTAAACGTAACCTGTCTGCTGAAGTATAAGCAATTTCCATTCCTGAAAAAAAAACAGAAAAGAATATTGCAATCAGTATATAGATTATAAGGTTCATAGTTTTAGTGTTTCACAATAATGGTATCAGGTCGGGTTACTTTCTTATCTTCAATCGGTATTGAACCGCTAGTCTTATGAATGGTGTAAATTGTCATCTGCTGATTAGATTCAAATCCATGACCAGTAATAATCCGGTCTGATTTCTGAATTCGGATAAATTTACTTGAATAAACTTTTTCCAGGTTTTGGTCCCAGAACAATTGCTCTGTGTTAAACTTATCACCTTGTACATTCTTAATAACTACATGTCCCTTTAGTTCCCAAAGCTTCTTATCAGAATAATAATATGCAGTGTCTGCCTTTATACTGGCATCAACATGGTATGTTGAATCAAATTTTTCAAGAAGTAATCCTTTCTCAAACGACCAGTATGGCGGATTCTTTTTGTCATATATCAACCACTCTTTAGTCTTGATACGATAACGTGTAATTCCTGAGTCGGAAATTAAAGTAGTTACATCTAGACTTTTCATAAGAGGTAAGGAATCTCTATTTGTAATTGCAGCTGCTAAAGGACGCTTCTTCTCTGTACAAGAAGAAAATAAAAGGATTGTGGCAATAGTACAGCAAACTATTGTTATGCTTGTTCTAATAATAAAATAATTCTTTCTATATATTTTTAACATAAAATCCTGTAGGTTCATTGTTTCTATCTTTCTTATCTAAGCAATATATTCTTTGCTTTTTATATCTAGTATATTGTTTGCTCTAGATATTACTGTTATTGTAATTTAAAATTCTATTCAAACCTTTTAATACTAAAAAAGTATCTACAAAGATGCTTTTATTTAAGTTGGTTTCAAAAAGATTCGCATCTCCACCTGTTAAAAAGACCAAAAGTTCGGGATAGCTTATCTTTAAGGAATTAATATATCCTTCCATTTCAAACTCTATACCTTTTATAACACCTTCTCTGATAGCCGATTCAGTATTCACGCCCAGAGGCGTTCTTATTCCTTCTTCATCTATAAGAGGTAATTTTCCTGTGAATTCGTGAAGAGCTTTAAATCTCATCTTTTTACCCGGAGAAATGTTTCCTCCTAAGTATCTTTCCTTTGCATCAATAAAATCATAGGTGATAGCTGTTCCTGCATCTATAACCAATATATCTTTTTTAGGATAAATTTCGTTAGCACCTATTACTGCTGCCAATCTGTCATTGCCTAAAGTTTCGGGTGTATGATATAAATTTTCTATTGGAATAGGTGTTTCCGGGCTTAGCCTGAGAATAGGGAAGGGGAGTGCATTTATTTGCTCAGAAACATCTTTAGTTATGTCAATAACAGACGCCAGTATCCCCTTATTTATCCGGAATCTGCAAAGAATCTCCGGCAGGCAATCGAGATACTGATTAGAGCTGCGAAAAACTTCTACTAATGAATTGTTGTTGAATATCGCAACTTTAGCTGCTGTGTTTCCTATATCTATTATTAAATTCACTTGCTTCTTTTAGCTTGCAAAGTAAGCCAAAAAAAATAGAACAACAGTATTAATTTTGTATCTAATAACTAAAAAAAAAAGATTTCGCCTCGTTTAATCAGAAATAAACGTATTTTTGCACGCAAAATATATGGAATATGAGAGTGAAACCAAATAAACGGTTGTTGGATTTGAAAAGAAGATTAGAACCGTTTCGTGGAGTTTTTCTCTTTATTACTATTGTTTTAATAGCTCATATTTCTTGGAAAATATCTTTTCATACAGGAATTGAAAATAAGGAATATAGTAATAGGATTCTAACAAAGAATAGTTCATCGTCTGTTATAGCTAATATAAAAGGAAAGGTGTGGCGTGGCATTGGAGTAGGAGATGTTGATTGTCAGAATAAAGATTGCAGATACATTTCTTTCTTTAATAATAATGTGACGACGAAGTTTGTTCCGTGGACTGAAAAGACCGCTTTAGCTAGTTTTTGGGTCGTAAATTTAGTTTGCAGGCAGCCTCTAAGTCTTTTGAATTATGTGGATTCTTCAAGTGACAAAAATATAGAGTCGCGTACGCTTCTTTCTTTTGACAGATTGCGTGGTCCGGCAATAAATATTATATGGGGATGTACAGGAGTTAAACAACTTTATATCCTTTTTCTTGTGATCCTTTTCAGTAGAGGAATCTGGTGGAAACGATTCATTTATTTTTTAATGGGTAGTTTAGTTCTGTTATTGTTTAATGTAATGCGCATTAGTATTGTAACATTGTTTATAAAATCTTACCCCGAAAGTTTTGAGATATTACACGATATTTTGTTTAAATATTTATTTTATGGATTAATTTTCTTGCTATGGTTATTATGGGAAGAAAAATTTTCCGGGAAAAATTTCATAAAGTAGTGATGAAAAAAGTAATAGAAGCTTGTAAGCAGTCGTATTTTAAATATGCTTTTTGTCTGATTAGTCTGTTGTGTGTCTTTCCTTTTCAATCAAAGGCTTCATCTGAGGATTCTGTTCGTATAAGTTTACTGACCTGCTCACCTGGAAGTGAGATTTATGCTCTCTTTGGTCATACTGCTTTGCGATATCAAAATATGAAGACTGGCATGGATGTGGTTTTTAATTACGGAATGTTTGATTTTCATGCTCCTCATTTTATATGGAGATATATTAAAGGAGAAACAGACTATCAGCTAGGTGTTACCGATTACTTTTATTTTGAGCAAGAATATTCAGAACGTAATTCTAGTGTTTACCAACAGACATTGAATCTGCTTCCAGAAGAAAAAGATGCATTGTTCCAGATTCTGCAAAAGAATTATTTGCCTGAAAATAGAGTTTACCGTTATAATTTCTTTTTTGATAACTGTTCCACGCGTCCAAGAGATCGTGTGGAAGAATGTATTAAAGGTAAAGTTACTTACACTAAAAATACGTATCCATTATCATTCAGAGACATTGTTCATGAATTTACTGCCGGTCACGACTGGGCCGAGTTTGGAATAGATTTGTGCTTGGGAAGCAAAGCCGATGAAATTATTGACTATAGACTAAAGATGTTTGCTCCTTATTATTTAAAAGAGGCTTTGACGGGAGCTAAGATAAAAGCTAATGATGGAAAAGAACGGATGCTGGTTTCTAATGCAGAAGAAATTGTTCATCGTTCTCCGAATAAAGAAACAGTAGAATCTTCTTATCCATCTCCTTTATTAACCGCCTGGGTTTTATTTACTTTGGTGTTATTTATTACTGCGTATGGATATAAAAATAAAAAAAGCTTTTGGGGATTAGATATTATCTTATTTAGTATGGCAGGTTTAGCAGGATGTATCATTGCTTTTCTTGTTTGTTTCTCACAACACCCTACTGTAAGTCCTAATTATATGCTGTTTGTTTTTCATCCTTTGCATTTACTTTATTTGCCTGTTATGGTTTGGAGAGCATATAAAAAGATGAAAGACCCTTATCAATTGGCTAATTTGGCGGTTTTAACACTTTTTATAGTGTTTTTCTGCTTACTACCCCAAAAAATTAATTTAGCTGTTGTACCTTTGGCACTCTGTTTGTGGATACGTTCCTTGAACTATGTATGTCTGAATTACAAAAGAAATAAATGAGAAGTTTACTCACATCAATAATAACCGTACTAACTATAACGGGACTCCAGGCTCAGACTCCGTCTCAGCTAACAACACCTAAACTTGTTGTTGGCCTGACTGTTGATCAGCTTCGTACCGATTATATTGAAGCTTTTTCTTCTCTTTATGGAGAAAAAGGTTTTAAGCGCTTATGGAAAGATGGACGGGTATACAGAAATGCAGAGTTTGGTTTTTCAAATCCGGACAGGGCATCTTCTGTTGCTGCTCTTTATACCGGAACAGTTCCAACTGTTAATGGAATAACAGGAGAGGATTGGCTTGATATTTCTACACTACGGATAAAGAATTGCGTGGATGACCGCAATTTTATGGGTAATTACACTACCGAAACAACCTCTGCTTCTCAGCTAATGGTTTCTACCGTTGCCGATGAACTGAAAGTTGCTACTCAGGGTAAAGGTCTGGTTTATTCTATTGCCCCATATCGCGAAGCTGCAATCTTTGGAGCAGGGCACGCTGGTAATGGTGCTTTCTGGTTGAATGATGATACAGGCAAATGGTGCGGATCTACCTATTATAATGATTTCCCCTGGTTTGTAAGTCAATATAACGATAGGAAAGCTATTGATTTCCGTATTAGCGGAATGGTTTGGACACCAGCTCGTCCGGTTGCTGATTATAAATACCTGACGTCTCAGTTTGCTCAGGAAACATTCTCTTATAACTTTGATGAAGCAAAGAAAAGTAAGTTCAGAAAACTGAAAACAAGTCCGTTTATTAATGAAGAAATCAACAACTTCCTTTTAGATATACTTGCAAACAGTACTATGGGGCAGGACGAAACTCCCGACTTACTTTCTTTAACTTATTATGCAGGTAATTACGATCATAAAAGTGCTAAAGAGTGCGCTTTGGAGATGCAGGATACCTACGTGAGACTAGATAAAAGTATTGGCGAGCTTCTGGATATTATTGATAAAAAGGTAGGGCTAAACAATGTTTTGTTTTGCATTAATTCTACCGGATATGTGGATGCTGAAGGCCCGGAACTGGAAAGATATCGTATTCCTGGTGGTGAGTTTTATTTAGATCGTTGTGCTGCACTTCTTAACATGTATCTTATGGCTGTTTATGGCGAAGGACAGTATATTGAAGCGCATAATGACTTGCAATTATATTTGAATCACAAACTGATTGAAAAGAAGCAGCTGAACTTAAACGACGTTCTTGCCAAAGCTTCTGATTTCCTGATTCAGTTTAGTGGTGTAAAAGAAGTCTATTCATCTTATCGATTGTTGCAAGGAGCCTGGACTCCCGAGCTTCAAAAGATGAGAAATTCATATAATCGTAATCGTTCTGGTGATTTAACTCTTGAAATTTTACCGGGATGGACTGTTGTTAATTCTGATTCTCCTTCAGAAAGCAAAGTTGTACGTAAAGCTTATGTTCCTTCTCCACTTATTTTCTTAGGAGGAAATGTAAAGCCTGAAATTATAAATACTCCGGTCAATATTGACTGTTTCGCGCCTACTATTGCTCGTTCTATGAGAATCAGAGCACCGAATGGCTGCTCTTCTGCTCCTCTTGCAAATATATTAAGATAAAAAAACAGCTGGCTATAATTAAATAAGTCAGCATTTTAATGTATCTTTGCAGCCATAAAAACAAGATTAATAATGATTTAACAACAAAAATACAATGGGATTTAATGAATTTTTAAGTGCTATCTTTGGTAATAAATCCACTAGGGATATGAAAGAGATCCAACCATGGGTAGATAAAATAAAAGCAGCGTATGAAGATGTTGCAAAACTGGACAATGATGCGCTTCGTGCTAAAACAGAAGAACTTAAGAAATATATATACGATTCAGCTACTGAAGAAAGAGCAAAGATTGAAGAGCTGAAAGCTACTGTTGAAACAACAGAACTAGAAGAAAGAGAAGATTTATTCTTGCAAATTGATAAGCTTGAGAAGGCTGTTCTTGATAAATATGAAGTAGCTCTTGATGAGGTTCTTCCTGTTGCTTTCTCTATTGTAAAGGAAACTGCTAAGAGATTCTCTGAAAATGAAACGATAGAAGTTACTGCTACCGATTTTGACCGCACACTTGCTACTACTAAAGATTTTGTTCGTATTGAAGGAGATAAAGCTATTTACCAGAATCACTGGATTGCCGGAGGTACTGAAATAACTTGGAATATGGTCCATTATGATGTTCAGCTCTTTGGTGGTGTGGTTCTTCATAAAGGTAAGATTGCCGAAATGGCAACTGGTGAAGGTAAAACTTTGGTGGCTACCTTACCGGTATTCCTTAACGCATTGACCGGAAATGGTGTACACGTGGTTACTGTAAATGACTATTTGTCAAAACGTGACTCGGAATGGATGGGACCTTTATACATGTTCCACGGATTAAGCGTTGACTGTATTGATAAACACCAACCAAACTCAGATGCTCGCCGTAAAGCTTATCTTGCTGATATTACTTTCGGAACAAACAACGAATTTGGTTTCGACTACCTTCGTGACAATATGGCGGTTAGTCCAAAAGATTTAGTGCAACGTCAGCATAACTATTCAATTGTCGATGAGGTTGACTCTGTATTGATTGATGATGCCCGTACTCCTCTTATTATTTCAGGTCCGGTTCCTAAAGGTGAAGATCAGCTTTTTGAGGAATTATGTCCTGAAGTAGAAAAGATTGTTAATGTACAGAAAATATTAGCTACAAAATATTTGTCGGATGCAAAACGTTTAATTGCTTCTGAAGATAAGAAAGATCAGGAAGAAGGTTTCCTTGCTTTGTTCCGCAGTCATAAAGCTTTGCCTAAAAATAAAGCATTGATTAAGTTCTTAAGTGAACCGGGAATTAAAGCCGGAATGCTTAAAACTGAAGAAATCTACATGGAACAGAATAACAAGCGTATGCCTGAAGCTGTTGAACCATTGTATTTCGTTATCGATGAAAAACTGAATAGTGTAGACCTTACTGATAAAGGTGTTGACTTACTTACAGGTAATTCTCCCGACCCTACATTGTTCGTGTTGCCTGATATTGCTTCTCAGCTTTCAGAACTTGAAAATGAAAATCTGGGCGATGAAGAAAAGCAGATCAGAAAAGATGAATTGATGACTAACTTCGCTATTAAGTCTGAACGTGTTCATACCATCAACCAATTGCTTAAGGCATATACAATGTTTGAGAGAGATGATGAGTATGTGGTTATTGAAGGACAAGTGAAGATTGTTGATGAGCAAACCGGACGTATCATGGAAGGTCGTAGATATTCAGACGGTCTTCACCAGGCTCTTGAAGCTAAGGAACGTGTTAAGGTTGAAGCTGCTACACAAACATTTGCTACAATTACTTTACAGAACTACTTCCGTATGTATCACAAGCTTTCTGGTATGACCGGTACTGCCGAAACAGAAGCGGGTGAACTTTGGGATATCTATAAACTGGATGTGGTTGTTATTCCAACAAACCGTCCAATTCTCCGTAAAGACTTGAACGACCGCGTATATAAAACAAAACGTGAAAAGTATAAAGCTGTAATCGAAGAGATTGAATCTTTGGTAAATGCTGGTCGTCCGGTATTGGTGGGTACTACTTCGGTTGAAATTTCTGAGATGTTGAGTAAGATGCTTACCATGCGTAAGATTGAACACAACGTGTTGAATGCAAAACTTCACCAGAAGGAAGCTGATATTGTTGCTCAGGCAGGTTTTAAAGGTACAGTAACTATTGCTACAAATATGGCCGGTCGTGGTACCGATATCAAGTTAAGTCCGGAAGTTAAAGCTGCCGGTGGTTTGGCTATCATTGGTACAGAGCGTCATGAATCACGTCGTGTAGACCGTCAGTTAAGAGGTCGTTCAGGACGTCAGGGCGACCCGGGTTCTTCTGTATTCTTTGTTTCTTTGGAAGATGATTTGATGCGTTTGTTCTCTTCAGATCGTATTGCCGGGGTAATGGATAAATTAGGATTCAAAGAAGGCGAGATGATTGAACACAAAATGATCTCTAATTCAATTGAACGTGCTCAGAAGAAGGTTGAAGAAAACAACTTCGGTATTCGTAAACGTCTGCTTGAGTATGATGATGTTATGAACAAACAACGTACAGTAATCTACACTAAACGTCGCCACGCTTTAATGGGCGAACGTATTGGTATGGATATCGTAAATATGATATGGGATCGTTGTGCCAACGCTATTGAAGGTAAAGAATACGAAGATTCTAAAATGGAAATCCTCCAAACATTTGCAATGGATATTCCTTATACTGAAGAAGAATCAAGAAATACAAAAATTGAAAAGCTTGTAGATCGTACTTTTGATGCTGCTATGGCTACCTTTAAACGTAGAACAGAACGTATGGCTAACGTTGCCAATCCGGTTATTAAGAAGGTGTACGAAGAACAAGGTAATCGTTTTGAAAACATTCTTATTCCAATTACAGATGGCAAACGTATGTATAACATCACTTGTAATCTGAAAGCAGCTTATGAAAATGAAAGTAAAGAAGCGGTAACTGCATACGAAAAGACTATTCTTCTTCATAACATTGACGAAGGCTGGAAAGAAAATCTTCGTGAATTGGATGAACTTAAACATTCTGTACAGAATGCTAGCTACGAACAAAAAGATCCGTTGTTGATTTATAAACTTGAATCTGTGAACTTGTTTGACGAGATGGTTAATAAGATTAATAACAACACAGTTTCATCTTTAATGCGTGGTAAGATTCCTTTCCAGGAACCTGAAGAAGTAAAGCAGGCTGCTCCGGAAATTCAACAGGATTACAGTAAGTATCGTACTGAAAAGACTGATTTAACTGATCCTAATCAGCAAGCTGCAGCTCAGCATGATACACGTGAGGTTAAAAAAGAGCCAATTCGTGTAGAGAAAACAGTAGGACGTAATGATCCTTGTCCTTGCGGTAGCGGTAAAAAGTTTAAAAACTGTCACGGACGTGAGGCGTAATTAATAGATATAACAGAAACTCCCCGAAATGAATTATAATTCTTTCGGGGAGTTTTTTTATTCCCTTGTACAAAAGAATGCAATCTTTTGTACAAGGGAATTATTTCTTTTGTACAGAAGATTACATTCTTTTGTACAATAATTCTTTTATACCTGGATATGTTTTTTATAGTTTCCAGTTATTCCATATTAAATAATCTCAATCAACTGATGTTTAAGCAAATGCTCTTCTGTAGGGTACGAACTATCTGGTATATTCAAAGGATAGTAAGCTGCATTATCTTATGGCAGGAGGTTCGATTGTTTTCATAGGGCCTTAATAGTAATCGTGTAGTCAACTGCATTATCTTATGGCAGGAGAACTGCAGTGCAGTTTTGTATGCTATTATATAGATTGATACGTAGCAAAAGTTTATGCAAATGAAAGATAGCTTTGCGGTTTAGCTAGAAAAGGAGATAAGGCTATTGGTTGTTAGAATAAAAAAAGAGGTAAAACTGTATATACAGCTTACCTCTTCCTTATATCTTTTATTAGATAAATCTTTTTATTTTGCAGGTTTAGCAGGTGCTTGTTGAGCAGGAGTAGCTTCTGAAGAACCTGCAGCCGGAGCTTGTGCAGGAGCAGCAGCAGGTGCTGTTTCTGTCTTTGGAGTTGCAAAACCAGCCGGTGTATTCATCGGATTTGTTTTTTCTTCTTTTTGTGCTTGTTCAAGAATAGCAGAGCCTTCAGCTGTATTAGCTGGCATAGTATAAGAAGTAATGATACTTAATACTACGATGGCAGCAGCTAATCCCCATGTAGCTTTTTCAAGGAAGTCTGTCGTTTTACGAACACCCATGATTTGATTTGATGATGAAAAGCCTGAAGAAAGGCCTCCACCTTTTGAGTTTTGTATCAAAACAATAAAGCTCAATAGTATTGCTGCTATGACAATTAGGATAATTAATAATAAATACATTTCGTTATTTTGATTTAGCGTTAATAATCAATTTTTCCAAAAATCTTATTTGGTCTGCAAAGTAAGCATTTTTTTTCGGATATTTCAAACTTAATTTTTTAATTATTTCAAGTGCCTTGGAATATCTTTGTTGTTTTACATATATTTTTGCTAAAGTTTCGGTAAAATAACTCTCATCGTCCTCATTTTCATCAGTTACATTTTCTATGAGCTCAGTAGTTTTTTCTTCTTTTTCTTCCGAAATTTGCAATTTTATAATGTCCTCGTTCTCTGCTTTCTCTATGAATCCGTCAATTAATTCCTGACCTCTTAATTTAGGCGTTGGTACTTCTTTTTTATCGGTAGATTCATCTGGAACAATATCGCTGTCTTCCTGAAGAAGATAAGTTGTATAGTCGGTCGATAAATCATACTCCATTTTTACAGGAAGCGGCTCTTCCGGCAGTGATGAAAGGAATGAATCAATGAGTGATAATGTACGATCCAGATTTGGCTCATCATTCATTAAAGAAGGATCTTCTTTTTTCTTTGGCTCAATAACGTATTTATCTCCTTCTATCAAGTTAAAAAGAACACGACGATCGGCAACATAAAGTGCTGCTTTTCGTAACTCCTGACCAAATGAAAGATCGTGGAGTAAATATAAGTTCTTTAGATAAAGCAATCGGGCTGATTGAAAATACGGGTAGTGTGCCAGTATTGTTCTCAGTTCGTAAAGCGTATCTCTATTAAGACTTTCGGGATGAGAAATCCATTGTTGCAGATTCTGAGCGTTCATTGAAATTACCAGTTTGCTACTGTAGCGTTAAAGATCTGTTCTGTTATTTCTTTTGTCATCTCAGCAATCAACTGATCCTGAACAGCCGTCAGCATCAGAGATGAATTATAATTCCGGAAAGCCGTGAATTGTTGGTCATTTAAGTCCTGCGAATGATCTTTGTTGTTGACAAAACGTACAACGACCGTGATACGAAGTTCTGTTTCTGATGCATATCCGTCGGCTTTAACAGTTTTATTTAGCTGCTGATAACCGGTAATTTCTCCTTCAATGTTTAAATCTCCGTTACGTGGAACAAGGCTCAAACGAGTCTGACGGATAAAGATATCTTTCAAATCGTCATTGAATTTAGTAGCCAATGGTGCATATACGTAATCTGACTTTATAGGAAAGGTTGCGATAGATATAGTCTTTATCTTGGTATAGTCGATAGACGAACCGTTAAACTTATATCCAATCTTGCACGAACTCATCAATATAAGCAATGATAGTAAAGCGAGCGGTTGTTTTAATTTATTTATCCAATCCATATTCTTTTATTTTTCTGTATAGTGTGCGCTCGGAGATATTTAAATCTTTAGCTGCGTTTTTACGTTTACCATGATGCTTTTGCAGTGCTTTTCTAATCATCTCCTTTTCAAGATCGTCTAAAGAAAGAGACTCTTCCACATATTCCTCTGTATCCTGAATATCATCTTCCACGTTAATAGAGTGTACGGATGAAATATTGTTGTTTGAAGGAATATTGATGGTAGGTACATGGTTGACTACTGTTTGTGATGCAACAGGTTGTGCCTTATCCGTCATAATATCATGTACCAGTTTCTTTAGTTCTGTAACATCTTGTCGCATATCGAACAATACCTGGTAAAGAATTTCCCGTTCGCTTTCAAAAGTTTTGCCTTGCTGTTTGCCTCCAAAAAGCATAGGTAACTTCTCTCCTGGTTGTTCAGGAAGATAAGTATGAAGAATAGCCGGGGTAATTTCGCGGTTGGTTTCAATAATTGATATCTGTTCTGTAATATTCTTTAGCTGACGCACATTTCCAGGCCAGGAATAAGATACCAGTACTCGTTTAGCATCTTCGGATAATTGAATAGCTGGCATGCGATATTTCTCGGCAAAGTCTGAAGCAAATTTGCGGAATAAAAGTACAATATCTTCAGGGCGTTCACGTAAAGGTGGAATCTGCACTGGAACTGTGTTTAGTCTGTAATAAAGATCCTCACGAAATTTTCCGGAAGAAATTGCTTCGCGCAGGTTTACATTTGTTGCCGCAACAATACGTACATCTGTTTTTTGCACTTTTGATGAACCAACTTTAATAAATTCTCCACTTTCCAGTACTCTTAGCAGGCGTGCCTGGGTTGGGAGAGGCAATTCTCCCACTTCATCAAGAAATATAGTACCACCATCAGCTTCCCCGAAGTAACCTTTACGTTCGCCTATAGCTCCTGTAAAAGCTCCTTTTTCGTGGCCAAAAAGCTCAGAATCAATAGTTCCTTCAGGAATAGCTCCACAGTTTACTGCTATATATTGTCCGTGTTTCCGGCGGCTGTACTGATGTATAATTTGAGGAAAACTTTCTTTACCAACACCGCTTTCTCCTGTGATTAATACAGATAAATCGGTCGGAGCCACTTGGATAGCAATATCGATGGCTCTATTCAGTGTTTCCGTATTACCGATAATACCGAATCGTTGCTTTACTTGTTGAATCTCAGATCTAGTCATATTTCCTTTAATTATATGACAAAATTACAAATTTGTTTTGAGCTTACAAGCAGTTTTGGCAGAAATAAGGTTAAAAGAAAAGCGGATAATGCTTGTTCAGCACTATCCGCTTAAGTTATTTCTTAGTATAATATTAGTCTACACATTCGTCAGCTTCATATCCACCCATTTCACGAAGATTGTTTTTCAAAATTGTGAATTGTTGGAATAAGTCGTGAACTGGTTTGTGCTCGAAATCGTGCATTGGGCTCTTCAGGTAGAATGACAACCAGTCTTGAATGCCATAACGTCCTGCGCGTTTTGCAAGATCAGAGAATAATACAAGGTCAAGCAAAAGTGGAGCAGCAAGAATAGAGTCTCTGCAAAGGAAATCTACTTTGATCTGCATTGGGTAACCCATCCATCCGAAAATATCAAGATTGTCCCATCCTTCTTTGTTGTCGTTACGTGGTGGGTAATAATTGATACGAACTTTGTGGAAGATGTTTCCGTAAAGTTCTGGATGTTCTTCTCCGTCAAGGATTGTTTCGATAACAGAAAGCTTACTAACTTCTTTTGTCTTGAATGAATCTGGATCGTCAAGTACTTCACCGTCTCTGTTTCCTAAGATGTTTGTAGAGAACCAACCGTCAAGACCAAGCATACGAGTCTTCAACATTGGAGCAAGCACAGTTTTCATCAATGTTTGTCCTGTCTTGAAGTCTTTACCGGCAATAGGAGTACTTGTTTTCTTAGAAAGTTCCCACATAGCTGGAGTATCAACGCATAAGTTAGGTGCACCCATAATGAAAGGACATCCTTCTGCAACGGCAGCATATGCATAACACATACTTGGAGCAATTAATTCTTTATTGTCTTCTTTCATTGCTTTTTCGAAAGAAGCAAGAGTCATATGTTCGTCGCTCAACGGCAAATAAACTTCTGTACTTGCAGCCCAGATAACAACAACGCGTTCGCAATTGTTTGCAGCCTTAAAGTTACGGATGTCTTCACGAACTTGTTCTGTTAAATCCCAACGTGAAGCTTCTGGTTTAACGTGTGTTCCATGTAAACGTTTAACGAAATTTTGATCGAATACCGCAGGCATTGGTTTGATTGCTTCCAATTCATCCTTTACCGGATTGATATCTTTTTCTTTTAAAACTTCTGCATGAATAGCCGATTCATAAGCATTGTCAGCAAAAATATCCCATGCGCCAAATACTACATCGTTTAAGTCAGTTAAAGAAACTACTTCAGTAATTTTCTTATATTGCTTATCTTTTCCTTTTCCTACACGCATAGTGGCCAATTGCGAAAGTGAACCAACAGGCTTAGCCAAACCTTTACGAGCCATTAATGTTCCTACAATAAAAGTAGAAGTAACTGCACCTAAACCTACACACAATACACCTAGTTTCCCCGTTGCCGGTTTTACATTTACATTTTCCATAACTACAATTCTTTTATAGCTTAGTGGGCTATATTTTCTATTTTTAGGTTTAAAAATTATAATATATTTAATAATTGTTCTAAGTCTGTAATAATAGCATCAGGAACAGAATCATCTGTTTCTTCACCCCATCCTTCTCCTTTTAGCCAGATGGTACGACAACCAGCAGCCTTAGCGGGAATAATGTCTTTTGAAAAAGAATCGCCTATAACAACAACTTCGTGTGCTTCAAATCCAAGCTCACGAACGCCCAGAGTAAAAATAGCCGGATCGGGCTTTCTTACTCCAACAACAGCAGATTCAATTACGCTACTAAAGTTACAAAGTAAACCAAAGTTTTCCAGTACTTTGTTGATGTTTCCGTAAAAGTTTGAAACAAGAGTTAATTTATGTTTAAGCGATAACCTTTTGACTACAAAAAGAGACTTATTGACCATCTCTTTGGCAAAGTTATAACAGCCTTTTGCAATCTCTTCCGGGTATTTATCCGTTTGTTCTGAGCTTGATAGAAAACCTTGCTGAATTAAATATTCAATTTGAATTTTTGCTTTAATTAGCAAAACGTCATAAAAATCATGAGACGGTTTAATTAATGGCTGAGTAGCCAATGTTCGTTCACCATGTACGTATGCCTTTTTAAAGTCTTCTTTACTTACAGGGATATTTAGTTCTTTATATCTGCTCCATAGTACTTCGGCCCAATGCTTTCCATTTGTATCTATTGTGCCTCCGTAATCGAAAATAATTCCTTTTATGTTATTGAATTGTTTCATTTATATTATTATTTGAGAGTATCTTGTTTTTATTGCCTACTTTCATTAGCAGCATACCAATACCTATCCATATCAGTTCTCGTACCCTGGTTATTAAACCTGTATATATACCGAAGGCTCCTGTCAATCCTAGTTCTCCGGTTGCAATAGCCATTCCTCCTTCTCGTGCTCCCAATTGCATGGGCAAGAAGAAAAATAGATTAGAAAACAAGGTTGTAAATGCCATAATAAGAATACAATTCAGGAAATTAACATCTGGAGTAAGAATCTTCAGAATGAAAAAAACTTCCAGACTTCCGATAATTCTGGTTGTAAATTCCAGGCATAAAGAGGTGTAGAAAGTCTTTTTTCGTTGTTTGTGTAAATCTGCAATCTGACTATCTATTCGTTCTAGAGTCTCTTTTTTTTCTGTTGCAAAGCGAGTAGCCCAGTTCTTAAGAAAAGGAATTTTTTTGCATAGACGGAGCGCCTTTACTGCCATTCCGTTTTTGTAGCCTTTAACGAAAAAGTAAATAAAAAAAAGGCAAAAAAGACCAGCGAAGATTAGCATAATTCCAGTCGGTATATTAACTGGATAAAGAATTATAAACAGAAAAATGGATGAAAACCAAAAACAGAAATGTGCAAAGATGTGCATCATTACATACAAAATAACAGAAGATGTGGCTTTACTAACTCCAACGTAGGGGGTTAATTCCATTATTCGGTAAGGTTCGCCTCCCATTAATCCTACTGGGGTAGCATAATTAAGCGCAAATCCTGTAATTGTATATTTATATACTTTTAGAAAAGGTACTTTTTTTGTTCCATCATCATTAATGATCATGTACCAGGAAAGTGCATTTATCATGTAAATAAATACCCATAATAACATTACTATCGGAAACCACAATCCTGCTCTTTTTAAATTCATTAAAAGTTCATCAAACTTCATGTCAAAAGTGAAGAGCATAATTACGATAGCAATTATACCAACTAAAAAGAATATGTTACGGTAGTTGTTACTCACATCAAAATATATTAAGATATTTTTTTATTTAACCTTGAACAGAATGATTCATGGCTCATAATCATATATACTAGTAAAATATTGAGTACCGTTAGTTCGAATACAAAGTATATCCACGGTTCGTCAATCAAAAGACTTATAAACAAGACTATAACTCTAGTGTTGAATGATAATATATTGGTGTATTTCATTAACGGCTTGCTTAAAGTTCTGAATTCATCTCTAAAGGTTTGAGGAATATTATCTCCGTATTTTTCTTTTATACTGTTGAATAGCAACTGAAATTTAGGAGTTAATTGTTCCTGAGAAGCTGTATAATTTTTATAGAAGAATATGAATAATTTTCTTACAAAATCATTTTTCCATGACAGTGATTTAAATAGTTCTTTCTGTTGAACTGAATTATCGAGTTCACTCCCTGCTTTTCCTTTTAGGAAAAACAAATGAATATTGCGATAATAATCGGCCATTGCAGCTTGTTTGCTATGAAATAATCCTGTAATTGCAGCTAACAACCAAATCCATATTCCCCATTCTGGAGTGAGACGTAAACAGATGCAGGCATAAATTGTAATAAACCAAAAATCACCGCTAACTCCATCAAGGATTCGTCCGATTTCGGATTTTTGTCCGGTTAGGCGAGCTAGTTGTCCGTCTGCACTATCATAGGAATTAGCCCATATTAATAAGAAAATTCCGCAGAGCGTCATCTTAATATCTTCAAAATAAAAAAGAATTCCCGCAGCAACTCCAAGAAATATGCTTGCTACAGTAACGGTATTTGGAGTAATTCCTAATCGTTTAAAAAATAGAGCCCATTGATATCCTATTGGTCGGTAAAAATGAATATCAATAAATTCTTCAGTATCCAGCGATTTTAATGAAGCTTCCAGCTCCATTTTTCTAATTTCTTTTTCCATCTTGCATCTTTTTTACTATAAGATCGGCAATCGCTTCTGCTGCTTGGTTGCTGCATGGTGCAAAGCTGGGCCAGTCATTAAAATCAATAATTCGTATTTCTCCGGTTGAAGAAACAATGCAATCTCCTCCATAAACAGAAAGTCCAAGCTTATTGGCTGCTTCCTCACAATAACCTTTTAATTCTTCTTCTGAGAAGGGATAGCCTTTTGCTTCTCCGTTTATTGCTTCCAGGCCAAATTTACTATTAACTGTAGGAGAGGGGTAGAACCAATAAAAGAAGTTATTTTCTACTACACCATAGAATTTAATTAAATCTCCTTCCAGATGTTCGTTGGCCACAGCCAATTTAATACCTCTGTTATTGAAATCGCATAAAACTGCAGAGGCTTCTTGCTCGTTTTGTACAAAACTAACATCTTCTTTAACCAGTGCATGTCCATCTCCACGTTTAATCCAGAATGGAAAGCTTGGAACTTCTTGTTCTTCGATATTTTTATTAGTAAAAAGAATCGTACTAACTGGTGATGGAATATCTGCGGAGAGCAATAAGGATGTCATTTCTAATCTTCCGGAATTTCGTATACCTTTGGGAGAATTGATAATCAGTGCATCTTCTTGCTCTAGTAAATCAAGAATATCCAGCATCATCTTGCTACGAGCCATTGTAAAAACTATTGGTGCAAACATTGGCTGATCAATAAAATGACTCTCTGTATATGTGCGTACTCTATAACCGCGTTTTTCAAGACTCTCTTTTACTCTACTGAATATTAATGCATCACTTCCAGCCTTATTTGGAGAATATTTGTTTCCTCGATCTATACCGATAATAGGAAAAGGCTCTTTAAGAAAAGCTTCTGCTTTTGCAATATCTTCTGCATGATCTACATCCAGAATTTTACTAAAAGGATATGCTTTCAGTTTTTTGCCTTCTTCTACTAATGCCCGCTGAAACTGTCGCATTCTGGTTAACCCTTTATCCATACAATGTTGCAAGGTTTCAAGACAAGACGGAGTAAGGCAGTAAATACCTCCCGAAATATAATTGCATTCGGGCGTTTTTGTATCGTAATATCCGGTAATATCAAGTGAATCGTTTGCTGCAATAAATAATGGCTTTTCATCATCAATATAATCTGTTACAGCCATAAAACCGTCATCTTCAGATGCTTTGAAGTTTTCTATATATGCTGTGAATTCAGCTTCATCAAATATTGTATCAACAGTAGTTAAACAAAATTTATCGTCTTTGAGCAGTGGCATCAGTTCAAAAAAACTATGCATTGATCCAGGAGTACTTTTAATAATAATCTCCAGTGGATATTTTTTTTGCAGTTCTGCCAGGTGTTTCTTTGTCTGCTCGTGCTCGTTGTTGATTATAATAGCAATGGAAGTTGCATCATTCTTCATAAAAATATCTATGAGACGATCAATCATAGCCATGCCATTAAGAGGAACCAGAGGCTTAGGCTGTTTTATCCCTTCTTGTGCCAGACGGGAACCTTCTCCGGCAGAGATTATAGCAAATTTCATAAGTTGTTGTTAATCTTTAAATTTCGTCATCAATAGTGTCGAGCTTCAGTTTGTCGCTATCATCACGTTTCTCATAGTACTGCTTGCGAAGAGGATTAGCATGTATTTCCTTATCAAAACGACGGTTACGGAATACATCAATAGCAACATAAATAGCCTGACGGAAAGAATCTTCTGAAGCCAATCCTTGTCCCGCAATGTCGTAAGCTGTGCCGTGAGCCGGAGAAGTTCTTATTACAGGAAGTCCTGCTGTATAATTTACACCTTCGTCCATTGCAATACTTTTGAAAGGTGCTAATCCCTGATCATGATACATGGCAAGTATTCCGTCAAAATGAGTAAAATTACCGGCTCCCATAAATCCGTCAGCTGGGTAAGGTCCAAAACACTGAATACCTTTCTCGGACATTTCTTTAATGGCGGGAATAATAATTTCTTCTTCTTCTTTACCAATCAATCCATTATCTCCCGCATGTGGGTTAAGAGCTAGTACAGCTATTCGAGGATTGTCTATTCTGAAATCTTGTTTCAAAGATCGATTAAATATTTCTATTTTTTCAATGATCTTTTCCTTAGTAATTGATTTCGCAATATCTGCTACAGGTATATGTCCGGTAACCAATGCCACACGAAAATCATCCTTCATTAAGATCATTAGCGATTTATTTCCTTCGCCCAATTTATCTTCAAGGTATTCTGTGTGCCCGGGGAAATAGAAATCTTTTGATTGAATGGTGTTTTTGTTAATGGGTGCAGTAATAATTGCATCAATTAATCCATTTTTATACTCTTCTACAGCTTTTTCTAAAGCTTCGTATGCTGCTTTACCTGCTTCTGGGGTAGGTTTGGTAAACTCTACTTTTATTTCATCGTCTGTGCAATTAACAACGCTAAGTTTATTATGTGCAGCTTCTGCAGCTGTATTGATTATACTAAAGTTTGTAGATAAGTCCAATGCTTTGCGATGATATGCCGCAACTTTAGGCGAACCATAAATGATAGGAGTACAAAGTTCAAGCATTGCCTGATCGGAAAAAGTCTTTAAAATAACTTCATATCCTACACCGTTGATATCCCCTTGGGTAATACCAATACGTATTTTATTATTATCTTCCATTCTTTAATCTGTGATATTAGTTTTTACTTAAATTAGGTAACTAAGGTAAAGTATTAAATTGAAATATTAAAGTTTTTAACTATTTTTCTCTTGTTCCTTTGCTGTGGATAACATACCACAAGCTGCAAATATATCTTCTCCACGTGATGCACGTATTGTTGTGAAAAGTCCATGTGCTGTAAGATAGTCGCGAAATTTTATCATTGTATCCATATCAGCACCATTCAGGTCAACGTTTGGAATTGCATGGAAACGAATAAGATTTATCCGGCAGTCCAGTCCTCTTAAAAGTTTTACTAGTTCTTTTGCATAGATAAGAGAGTCGTTTACTCCTTTAAATACAATGTATTCAAAGGAAAGACGGCGTTGCTTGCTAAAATCGTAATTGCGAAGCAAGTCTACCATCTCTGTTATTGAAAAAGCTTTTTCTGCAGGCATCAAATCTGATCGTTGAGCTGGAAGTGGTGAATGAATACTAATGGCTAAATGGCAATTGCTTTTTTCCAGAAAGTGCCTGAGTCCTTTACGTAAACCAACGGTAGATACCGTTATTCGTTTTGAGCTCCATTTATAACCGTAATCAGAAGTTAAAACGTCTAAAGCTTTCAGTACTTCATCCAGATTGTCGAGAGGTTCTCCCATTCCCATTAGAACTATATTAGTTAGCTTTTCTCTTTCTGGGATAGAATAAATTTGATTGATAATTTGGTTTGCATTAAGATTCGCAGTAAAACCTTGTTTGCCAGTCATACAAAACTTGCAATTCATTTTGCAACCAACCTGCGAAGATACACATAGCGTTGCACGATCATCATCTGGAATATATACTGATTCAATAAAATTATTATCTGGAGTTCTGAATAGGTATTTTATAGTACCATCTGCAGAATGCATTGCTTCAATAGGAGCGCTTGCACCAATCTCATATTCTTCATTTAGCTTCTCTCGTTGCTTCAACGAAAGATTCGTCATTTCGTTTATAGAATCTATTCTTTTATCATAGATCCATGTTGCTATTTGTTTCGCAGTAAATTTGGGCATTCCCAGATTACGAGTTATATCTTGTAATTCGCTGAGAGTCATCCCTAGGAGTGGTTGCTTGTTCATGATGTTTGTTATCTTGAATTTGGGTTACAAAGATAATACAATTCATAAATTATTGTATTTAATCCAGATAACCTTTTTTGGTGTGGAATAAATAAAAAAAGAGAATCTAAACTATTAGATTCTCTTTTTGATGGAGCGGAAGACGGGACTCAAACCCGCGACCCTCAGCTTGGAAGGCTAATGCTCTATCAACTGAGCTACTTCCGCATTAGAAATTTTGTGGGCAAAGATGGATTCGAACCACCGAAGTCGAAAGACAGCAGATTTACAGTCTGCCCCATTTGGCCACTCTGGTATTTGCCCTTTATTTCCGATTGCGATGCAAAGGTACAACTATTTTTTAAAACTCCAAATAAAATCGATCATTTTTATTGCAGAAATTGCGCATTCATCGCCTTTGTTGCCCAATTTGCCACCACTTCGGTCCTCTGCTTGTTCCATATTATTAGTGGTAATTAGACCGTAAATAACTGGTATGTTGAACTTTGCATTTAATTCTGTAACACCTTGCGTCACTCCCATACAAACATAATCAAAATGTGGAGTATCGCCCTTAATTACGCATCCTAAAATAATAATTGCATCAACTGTGCCATTTTTTATCATTTGATTGGCTCCAAAAGTTAGTTCGAAACTTCCGGGAACGAATTTTACTATTATATTTTCTTTTTTTGCTCCATGTTTTATTAAGGTATTTACTGCTCCGTCAAGAAGAGCACCTGTAATATTACTGTTCCATTCAGAAACAATAATTCCAAATTTCATAGTTTCGGCACTAGGTACAGAATTAAAATCGTATTCAGATAAGTTGTGATAAGCTGTTGCCATAATATTTAATTTCTATTTTGTTTTAAATAAAAAAGTAGAGATACTGCGACACAATATCTCTACTTTATATATAAGGAGTAAATTTTATTTTTTCAATGCAGTGGCTCTTTCTATATATTTATCGATATCCATAGCCTGATAAGAATTGAAATATTTATCTTTAATGGTATTATATGCTTCAAGAGCATCAGCATATTTTCCTTGTTGCTCCATTATTAAACCTGCTTGCAATAAGTAAATAGGACTTAATGTGTTGTTGTCGGCCTTCTTAGCTGCATCCTGTAAAGTAGAAACAGCCTTGTCTAATTGATTTAGCTGGGCATAACAGTTTCCTAATGCACCTAAGATGGCAGGAGAAACCATTTGATCATTACCGTCAAAATCTCCAAGATATTTTTCAGCTTCTTGATATTTTCCTAACTGAGCATAACAGATTCCTGCATATGCTTTAGCTAGATTTGCGGTTTTTGTGCCACTAAACTCATCAGCAATTTTAATAAATCCTTTGTAACCAATGCTATCACCATTAAGAGCGATCTCGTAAGCATCTTGTCCAAAATACTCTTCTCCCTTAAAAATTGCAATTTCTGCTTTTTCTTCTCTAGGAGCTAAATAAAGATACTTGTAAGCAAAGAATGCAGCAATAATAATTATAACCGCGGCGATACCTCCAATAATTCCCTTTTTGTTTTTAACTAAATATGCTTCAGATCTATCAAGCGCATCTCCCACATTTAGTTTCTGTTCATGTTTGTCTTGTTCTGCCATTTTATTATGATTCTTTTATTATTAACAATTTTACTTATTTGGTGAGCAAAAGTAGTTTTTTTATATTTATAAATGAAATTTATTGCCATATTTTTTTCTTTTCTCTTTTTTATATTTCTGGTTTATTTTGTTTTTGCTTTTAATCCCAATTTTATTTCTAATTTTGCATTTATAAATAGAAAGATTAGCTACATGGTATTAAAACATATTTCTATACTTAATTATAAGAACCTGGAACAAGTTGAATTGGATTTTTCTTTTAAACTAAATTGTTTTTTTGGTTTAAATGGTATGGGTAAAACAAATCTTCTTGATGCTGTTTACTATCTTTCTTTTTGCAAAAGTGCTGGCAATCCTGTTGATTCACAAAATATACGACATGATGAGGACTTTTTTATGATTCAAGGTTTTTATGAATCAGCTGATGGCTCCCCAGAAGAAATATATTGTGGACAGAAACGTCATCAAAAGAAGCAGTTTAAAAGAAACAAAAAGGAATATAGTCGCCTTTCTGATCATATTGGTTTCTTACCTCTTGTAATGGTTTCACCTTCTGATTCTGCTTTGATTGCAGGTGGAAGTGAGGAGCGCCGTCGATTTATTGATCTTGTAATTTCGCAATACGACAAAGGGTATTTAGATGCTTTGATTCGTTATAATAAAGCATTGCAGCAACGAAATACTTTACTGAAAAGTGAACTCCCTATCGACGAAGAACTTTTTTTGGTGTGGGAAGAGATGATGGCAACTGCAGGTGAAGTGGTTTTTAGTAAACGAAAATCTTTTATTGAAGAATTTATTCCTATTTTTCAGTCTTTTTATTCTTTCATTTCTCAAGGACAGGAATTGGTTGGATTATCTTATGTATCTCATGCTCAGGAAACCCCATTATTAGATATATTAAAGGAATCTAGAGCAAAGGATCGTATAATGGGATATTCTTTAAGAGGAATTCATAAAGATGAACTTGTTATGTCATTAGGTGATTTCGCTATAAAACGTGAAGGTTCACAAGGACAGAATAAAACATATTTGGTTGCTTTAAAATTGGCGCAGTTCGATTTCTTAAAACGTACTGGAGACAATACGCCGATACTTTTATTGGATGACATCTTCGACAAGCTGGATGCTTCCCGAGTGGAACAAATCATCAAATTAGTTGCTGGTGATAATTTCGGTCAGATATTTATTACCGATACTAATCGTGAACATCTGGATAAAATTTTGAAAAAGATGGGAAGTGATTATAAAATGTTCGAAGTAAATAATGGTAATATAAATAGTAAGGAGAATATTGATAATGAAAAGGAATAATGCTGTATCAATAGGTGATGCTATCCGTAAATTTTTGCGGGATGAACGTCTGGAATCTCCGCTTAATGAACAACGGCTGATTAATGCATGGAAAGAAGTCTTAGGACCTGGGATTGCTTCTTATACAGATGGATTATTTATTAAAAACCAGATACTCTATGTACATCTTACTTCTGCTGCATTACGTCAGGAATTAATGATGGGTAGAGAATTGCTTGTTAAAAACCTGAATCGTCAGGTCGGAGCACAAGTTATTACGAATATCATTTTTCGTTAAGTATTCCATTCTCAGTCACAACTAGATTCATTTTTGTGTCATGTGTTTCGGTTGGAATTTCTTCTGAAAGTTGAAAAGCAAAACATATTCCTATTTTAAAAGCTCTAATTTTAGGTAAAAGACGATCATAATATCCTTTTCCTCTTCCAAGTCTGTTGCCAACTTTATCAAATGAAACGCCGGGAATTATTGCTAAATCTATTTTATTGTAATCAGAAAATAATTCGCCAGTTGGTTCTTGTATACCATATGCACCGGCTCTTAATTCAGATGAACCATTATATTTTTTTAGTATTAAGTCCTCGCCATTAACTATCGGTAAAATTATTAGTTTCTCATTCTTCCATTTTTCAATAAAAGCATGTGTCCTAACTTCATCTTTTAGTGAATGGTATAACAAAATAGTTTTTGCATTTTGAAAAACTAGGAGAGATTCTAGGTGGATAAACAATTTACTGGAGAAGTCTATAAATGAATTTTCTTTTAGTGCTTTTTTTCTTTCAGAAATTGCTTTCCTTATTTGTTGCTTTTTTGATTGATTCATGCTAGAATAATAAAAAAAGACCCCGGTGCTTTTACTTACCGGGGAATAGAGTTATCTTTTCTTTTTTGAAATTTTAGGTTTTGCAGGGGCAGTAGGAAATGCTTGTCCATTTTGTAGAACCTCTACTGCCTTTAGAACGGTATTATCAGATTTATTAATAAACTTAATATATTCTTCCTGACCCAGCATACTATCAATGATACGTCCGTACAATCTCTTTTCAATTAATTTGTGGGATATCTGAATCAAAAGATTTCTCCTTTTAACTCCGTTACTATCAGCATATCTTACAAATTGTTCTACAAGATTCTGGCTTCTCAGATAGTTAACCAAAGAATTGGCATCTTTAAATTGTTTCAGACTATTTCTATTCTGATCTGTGTATTTGTATCCAAATAGAATGTCGAGTCCTTTGGTCATCACTGAAGTATAATAAGAAGTGGATCCAATTGTGTCTTGAGGAACGAAAATGTCAGGCATAATACCTCCGCCACCATATACCGGTCTTCCTAAACCTGTGGAGTAACGCAACCTTTTATCTAATTTAACACTGTCTTTTGAGAAAAATTCACCATGATCATAACGATTTAACCAGTCCATTTCATAATCTTCGTCGTTACCATTCACATAAGGACGCTGAATACACCTTCCTGAAGGAGTATAATATCGAGCTATAGTAAGACGAATAGCTGATCCATCACTAAATTCGATAGGTTGCTGTACTAATCCCTTTCCAAAAGTTCGTCTTCCAATAATCATACCACGGTCGTTATCCTGGATAGCTCCAGAAAAGATTTCACTAGCTGAAGCTGAACCTTCATCAACCAGAACTACAATTGGCATTTTCTGGCAACTACCTGTTCCATTTGCAAATTCTTCTGTTCTTGGATATTTCCGTCCTTCTGTATAAACAATCAATTTTCCTTCAGGCAAGAATTCATTTACCATTCTAATAGCTGCTTCCATAAATCCTCCTGTGTTTCCACGTAAGTCAATAATAAGTCCCTGGCAATTATGCTGGCTAAGTAATGCTAATGCACTAAGTAATTCCACGTGAGTTGTTCTACCAAACTTATTTATATATACATATCCAATGTTTTTGCTTATCATGTATGCTGCGTATATACTTGTAACAGGAATATCTCCACGAACAATTGTATACGAAAGTAGCTTTTTCTCACCAAAACGTTTTATAGTAAGTTTAACTTCTGTTCCTTTTTTACCTTTCAGCTTACTCATAGCGACATCATTTGTCACTTTTTTCCCAACGAAAAGAGTGTCATTAACTCGGATAATTTGGTCGCCAGGCATTAATCCTACTTTTTCAGAAGGACCACCTTTTATAACACTATTAACATGTATAGTATCATTTTGAATGCGGAATTGAATTCCTATTCCGCTAAAACTTCCTTCAAGTTCGGAATTGGCAGCTTCCAAATCTTTTGCAGGAATATATTTGGAGTGTGGATCTAATTCTGCCAGAATTTGAGGCATTGCATTTTCTACCAATTCTTCCATGTTAACTGTATCCACATACTGATCATCAATAATTCGGAGCAGTGCGTTTAGTTTGTTTGACGAACTGTTTATAATACCCAATCGACTTCCCGAATAGTGTTTTGTGTAAAATGTACCGATTAATATTCCGACCACAATACTTACCGCAATAATAATAGGAGTAAAGCGTGAAGATTTATTTGTACTCATGAGTTACTTTATTTTAAATAGTTCTTTTTATAATTGGTTTTGTTCGATAGGATCTAAATAGACAACTTCAATATTGGCGCGTTTTAATAAATTAATTCCATCTTCCAAACGATATTTTTCTGAATAAACCACTCTTTTAATGCCTGCCTGAATAATGAGCTTGGCACATTCGATACATGGAGATGCTGTTACATATAATGTTGCTCCTTCGCTACTGTTATTGGAACGGGCAATTTTAGTAATAGCATTTGCTTCAGCATGTAGTACGTATGGTTTCGTTAGATTTTGTTCATCTTCACATATATTTTCAAATCCGGATGGTGTTCCATTATACCCGTCAGAAATAATCATCTTGTCTTTGACAATCAATGCTCCAACTTTTCGCCTGATGCAGTATGAATTCTCAGCCCAGATATTAGCCATACGTATATAGCGCGTGTCAAGTTCCTGTTGTTTTAATTCTATAGCATTCATTGTTATTTTATTCTTTTCTTATATGATATTTGAGATTTATCTAAAATGTTTATTTTATACGGAATAACATATATCTGTCACCTTGGCTACTCTTATATTTTATGACCATAATGTTTTCATCTGTTCCTCTACAAGAATATGCCCCCTTAATTGCATTTATGTATTCAATAGCAATATCAAGCTCTTCATCTTCAGATTCATTTGTTATATTCATAGATAAATTGTATCCATTCTCATTTTTCCATTTACCGTTGAAAGCATCCTTTACACCTTTTCCGTAAAAAGTACTATCTTGATTGAATTTCAAATAAAAGCCATCTTTGTTGTTATTGAAAATAGTTTCGTCATCAGTAAAATGTATTTCATTATCATTATTCTCGTAAAAACCAACCAAACGCCACGTTTTGCCTACGATTAGTTCTTTTATATCATCTTCATTATCGCTGCATCCACCCAAGAAAGGTAGGATAGCTAATAGTATAAATAAGATTTTTGTTTTCATTATTCTTTAATACCATTTCTAATTAATAATGCATCAATCGTTGGTTCTTGTCCGCGGAAACGTTTATATAGCTTCATCGGATGTTCTGTTCCGCCTTTAGAAAGTATGTTTTCACGGAAAGAAGTAGCGACTTCTTTATTGAAAATCCCCTTTTGTTTGAATAATGAGAAAGCATCAGCATCCAGTACTTCCGCCCATTTATAACTATAATAGCCGGCAGAATAACCTCCGGAGAATATATGCGAAAATCGTACGCTCATAGATTCATTGTCCAAAACTGGCAATAGTTTTGTTTTTGTCATAGCTTGTCGCTCGTATTCAATCACATTTCCCTCAAATGGGGTATTTATAGTATACCATGCCATATCCAATAATCCTAAGCTTACCTGACGAAGACAAGCATATCCGGTGTTAAAATTGGACGCGTCAACAATGCGTTGAATTAGTTCCCGAGGCAATTGTTCGTTAGTTTGATAATGCTTTGCAAATGTGTTCAAAAAATCTTTTTCAATTGCAAAGTTTTCCATTATTTGCGAAGGCAATTCAACAAAATCCCAGTAAACATTAGTTCCGCTTAGGCTTTCATAAGTCGAATTAGCCATCATTCCATGAAGAGAGTGACCAAACTCATGCAGGAAAGTTTCTACTTCACTAAAAGTAAGCAAGGCTGGTTTATTTTCTGTTGGTTTTGTGAAATTCATAACCAAAGAGATGTGTGGACGGCTATCTTTCCCATTTTCTTTCCATTGTTCTTTAAATTGAGTCATCCATGCTCCTGCACGTTTGCCTGCGCGAGGATGAAAATCAGTGTATAACACAGCTAAATATTTTCCATCCTTATCAAATACTTCGTATGCTTCAACATCTGGATTGTATACAGGTATATTTTTATTTTCTTTGAAAGTGATTCCATATAATTTTGTAGCCAATCCAAATATACCCTCTTTAACTTTACTTAATTCAAAGTAAGGACGCAACATTTCGTCATTGATATTGAATCTCTGGTCTTTTAATTTGTTAGAATAGAATGCCCAATCCCAAGGCATTGTTTGAAAATTAGGACCTTGAGTCTGGCTTGCAAGTTCTTGCACATCTTTCAATTCTTTTTCAGCAGTAGGTTTGTAAGCATCTACTAGTTGATTAAGTAGCTTGTATACAGCATCACTATTTTCAGCCATACGTTTTTCAAGAGTGTATGCAGCATAATTCTTATAACCCAATAATTGTGCTATTTCCTGACGAATATTGGCTATTCTTTTCACGTTTGCAAAATTATTGTATTCATTGTCGTGAGTACAAAGAGTGCTAAAAGCTGTATAAAGTTCTTTTCTTAGCTCACGATTTTCACAATAAGTCATAAAAGGAATATAGCTTGGTGCATTCAGTGTAAATACCCAGCCTTCTTTACCTTTTTCTTTTGCTGTTAAGGCTGCCGCTTCAAGGGTGCTTTCCGGTAGTCCTGCAAGTTTTGCTTTGTCTGTAATAACTAATTCATAATTATTAGTTTCTTTCAGAATGTTTTGACCATATTGCAAAGTTAGTTTGCTTAATTCGGCAGTTAAAGCCCGGTATTTAGCTTTAGCTTCACCTTCAAGATTAGCTCCGCTACGTACAAAACTATCATAAGTGTTTTGTAGAAGTTTACTGTCCTCTTTGTTCAGTTTTAATTTATTCATTTGGCTATAAACAGCTTTTACCCTCTCAAATAATTTTTTATTAAGATTGATGTTATTTGAGTGTTCTGATAAAAGTGGCATCATCTTTTCAGCTATTGCCTGAAGGTCATCGTTTGTTTCTGCGCTGAGCAAATTACTAAATACACTTTGAACTCTATTAAGTAATGCTCCAGATTTCTCTAGCGCTACAATTGTGTTTTTAAAGTTAGGAGCTTCAGGGTTATTAACTATGGCATAAATCTCTGCCATATGTTGTTTCATTCCTTCTTCCAAAGCGGGTTCAAAATGTTCTTTTTTTATTTTATCAAAAGGAGCTGTGCCATGTGGTGTAGTATACTTTTCCAGAAATGGATTCTGAGCTTGAATCATGTTCATAATACAAAATATAGCGAATGTTAATATTACTTTTTTCATTTATTTGGTTATATAATAATAATCAACTACAAAAGTGCTAAAAAAAAATATTACTTTATGAAGAATAGTGGAGTTTTTAACAAAGTATATTACTTTTGTATGATTTTCATTTGAAATGGAGCAAAATAATTGTGTATATAATGAAGGATAGATTTTTCTTATTGCTAAAAACATATGTGTTTTTCATCTTATTTTTTGTAGTCCAAAAGCCTGTATTTATGTTGTATTATCATGATTTATATCATGATTGTTCATTGTTGGATTATTTGGGCGTTATTTGGCATGGCTTACCACTTGATGCTTCAATAGCCGGCTATTTTACCATACTTCCAGGATTATTTCTAATCGCTTCTTTATGGCTAAATTCTACAGTGACCAATATGGTCTTTAAAATTTACTATGGCATAGTTGCTTTTGTTATTGGATGCGTTTTTATATCTGATATTGTTCTTTATAAATATTGGGGCTTCAGACTTGATTCTTCACCTCTTTTTTATTTAAAAACGCCGAAAGATGCTTTTGCAAGTGCTGATCTTATAACTATTATTTTAGCTCTATTTTTTATTATTGCAATTATATCAGCGCTTATTTATTTGTTTAATCTAATTTTGATTAAGCCTGAGGTTAAAATAAAGAAACCATATTACCGTAGAAAAACAGCAATGGTATTACTTTTAGTAACTGGATTCCTTTTCATTCCCATTCGTGGTGGCTTCTCGGTTTCGACAATGAATACCGGATGGGCATATTATAGTGATAAAATTGAACTTAACCACGCGGCTATAAATCCTTGTTTTAGTTTGATGGAGTCTCTTTCACGTGAACAAGCTTTTGATAAGCAATATCGTTTTTTGAAGGACGATGAAGCTGCTAAAGAATTTGATAAACTCAAAGATGTTACAGCAACTGATAGTATCCCGACTTTGCTTACAACGAAGAGACCGAATGTTATTATAATTGTTCTTGAAAGTTTTACGTCAAAAATAGTTCAACCTTTAGGAGGGTTACCTGATGTAGCTTCTAATATGAATGCGTTTTGTAAAGAAGGAATATTGTTTACTAATTTTTATGCAAACAGTTTTCGTACAGATCGTGGCCTTGTTTCAATTCTAAGTGGCTATCCGGCTCAGCCTACAACCTCAATAATGAAATATCCTCAACGTAGTCAGTCATTACCTTCAATATCTAAGTCATTGAAGAAAGCTGGTTACTCTACAGAATATTATTATGGTGGAGATGCTAATTTTACAAATATGCGTTCTTATTTATTATCACAAGGATATGATCGAATTGTCTGTGATAAAGATTTTCCTTTAAAAGAAAGACTCTCGAAGTGGGGCGCTCCTGATCAATATTTGTTTAATCGTGCTCTGTCTGATTTCTTAGGAGCGCAAAAGGAACCATTTTTTAAAACTATCCAAACGTCAAGTAGTCATGAACCTTTTGATGTTCCGTCTCATAAGTTTAAAGATCCGTTCCTTAATTCGGCTTTTTATACTGATAGTTGTTTGGGTAAATTTATTGATAGATACAAGCAAACTAAATATTGGAAGAATACAGTATTTGTACTTGTACCAGACCATGCAATGCGCTATCCTGCTTCAATTACCAACCATGAGATTGAACGCTTTCAGATACCTCTGATACTTATTGGAGGAGCCATTAAAAAACCTGTAAAAATAGATACTTATGCTTCTCAGATTGATATAGCAGCAACAATTCTTTATCAATTGGGATTGCCTCATAAAGATTTTACCTTTAGCAAGAATATCCTAAATTCTAAATCTCCTCATTTTGGCTACTTTAGTTTTCCAAATGGATTTGGTATGACTACTTCTCAGAATCAGTTAATATTTGACTGTGAGGCAAATAAAGTTGTTCTAGATCGTGGAAAGAAAAAGAATTTAAATCAAAAACCTGCAAAAGCTTATATGCAAAAGTTATATGATGATTTGGCTAAACGATAATAATTAATCAATAATGTAATAGCTATGTTTACAAAAGAAACTTATATAAATAGAAGAGAGCAGCTTAAAAAAACTGTTGCTTCCGGAATCTTGTTATTTTTGGGTAACGATGAGTGTGGAATGAATTATGCTGATAATACATATCCGTTTAGACAGGATTCTACTTTTCTATATTTTTTCGGTTTATCTTATGCCGGTCTTTCTGCCATTATTGATATAGATAATGACAAGGAAATAATTTTTGGAGATGAACTGACTATTGATGATATTGTGTGGATGGGCACACAACCTACTCTGAAAGAAAAGAGCGAAAGAGTAGGCGTTTTATGTACTCAGTCATCTAAGAGTATTGAATCTTACTTAAAAAATGCACAAAGTAAAGGGCAACAAATTCATTTTTTGCCAACTTACAGACCAGAACATAAACTGAAATTAATGGATTGGCTTGGATATATGCCGGCGGCTCAGGAAGCTTCTGTTCCTTTTATTCGTGCTGTGGTAAATCAACGAAATTACAAATCTGTAGAAGAAATAGTTGAGATAGAAAAAGCTTGCAATACTACTGCTGATATGCACATTAAAGCGATGCAAATACTTCGTCCGGGAATGAAGGAAAGTCAAATTGCAGGTGCACTTGCTGATGTAGCTTTGTCTGCTGGTGGAAATCTTTCTTTTCCAACTATTGCTACAATAAATGGGCAAACATTACATAACCATTATCATGGGAATATTGTAAAACCAGGTGATATGTTACTTTTGGATGCTGGTGCCGAAACTGCGATGGGTTATGCCGGAGATATGTCATCTACGATTCCTGTAGATAAGAAATTTACTAGTCGTCAGAAAGACGTTTACGATATTCAGGTTGCTTCTCATCTTGCAGCTGTTGAGGCTCTTCGGCCAGGTATTCCTTTTAAAGATGTGTATGAGCTTTCATCTAAAGTTATTGTTGAGGGAATGAAATCTTTAGGATTAATGAAAGGTAATGCTGATGATGCTGTTCATGAAGGTGCTCATGCTATGTTTTTCCAATGTGGATTGGGACATATGATGGGGCTTGATGTTCATGATATGGAAAACCTTGGAGAAGTTTATGTAGGATATGACGGTGAACCAAAGAGTACTCAGTTTGGGCGCAAGTCTCTTCGCTTGGGACGGAAACTGGAACCAGGATTTGTTCTGACTATTGAACCGGGTGTTTACTTTATTCCAGAATTGATTGACTTGTGGAAAGGGGAGAAGAAGTTTACCGAATTTATAAACTATGATAAATTAGAAACTTACAAGGATTTCGGTGGTTTCCGTAATGAAGAAGATTATCTGATTACAGAAGATGGAGCCCGTCGATTAGGTAAGAAAATTCCATTGACAACAGATGAAGTTGAAGCACTAAGATAATTTATGGAGAAGAATTCTAAAGCTATTCTCTATGCGAGTGTGGCTGTGTTAAGTTGGTCAACAGTTGCTACTGCTTTTAAGGTTGGTTTGAAAAGTCTGACCTATTTTGAATTGATTCTAATTGCCAGTTGTACAGCGCTGGTTATTTTTACAATAGTAATTATTGCTCAAAAGAAGCTGGCTGTTATAAGTTCTTTTAGCAGTAAGCAGTGGTTACGTTTTGCCGGAATTGGGTTGTTGAATCCAGTTGCGTATTATCTTGTATTGTTTAAATCCTATTCGTTATTGCCAGCACAAGTAGCTCAACCAATAAACTATACATGGCCTATTCTATTATTGGTTATGCTAGCAATATTTACACGCAGACCTATTCCGATACCTAAATATATGGGATTGACTTTTTCATTGTTGGGAGTTATTTTAATATCATTGGGCGCAGGTAAATCTGATGTTTCTGGAATTTCTGTTTTGGGAATTCTTTTAGCTTTTTTCAGTGCTGTTATGTGGGCAACTTATTGGATGATAAATAATAAAAATAAAGATATAGATGGTACGGTATCTCTTTTTATGGGATTTCTTTTTGGTACCATTTATTTGTTGGTTGCAGCTTTATTTGTAGGTATAAATATAGAAAATACGACAAGTCTTTTGGCGGGAATGTATGTTGGAGCTTTTGAAATTGCTATTCCTTTTATTTGTTTTGGTATGGCTATTCGTATGACTAGTAACCCCGCATTGGTTAATCAACTTTGTTATTTGTCACCTTTCATGTCTTTATTCTTTATATCTATTGTTTTAGGAGAACAAATTTACCTCTCTACATATATAGGTCTTATATTAATAGTAGGAGGCATTGTCTTTAACCAGTATTTTGCTCATAGAATTACAATGAAGCTTTATAGATCTATAGTACATTATCGAATTATTCATAAAGCATAGCTTTCAATATGTGAATTAAATGTTTTAGATAGATTCCTTTTCGAGATAATAAAAACCTGTTTTCATAGCATTCAAGATTAAGTTCGCGCTATGAAAGCAGGTTTTTATATATAATATGTAGAATAGACAATAAAATATAATAATTGAAGCTCTAACACTATGTCTATATTTAAAAATAGTTCGTTTTTAAATAAATATTTGTCGTTTATTGTTGATTGATTGTGATTTTTTCTTTTAAATTTAATTATTAACGCAAAAAATAGCATTAAAAATAGATTATTTTAAATAATATAAATAAAAAATTCTATTATTTATTTGTTATATAATAAAATTATGTATATTTGTCGCACAACAATATAGTAAAAACTATATTCTAACCTAATCTTACTAAAAATACTATGAGAATAATAGGCATAACTTATTTCTTATTTTTTCTCCTTTTATTAACTTCGTGCAAAAGCTTGCCTGAAAATGAAGTTGATGTTCTTATTATCGGAGGTGGTGCCAGTGGGGTATCCGCCGGAATTCAATCAGCACGTATGGGTGCAAATACTTTGATTATTGAAGAAACTTCTTGGCTCGGTGGTATGCTAACTTCTGCAGGTGTAAGTGCTGTTGATGGAAACTACAATTTGCCCTCAGGTCTTTGGGGAGAATTCAAAAGCAATCTTACTAATTATTATGGTGGAGCAGATTCATTAAAAACAGGATGGGTGAGTAATGTATTATTCGAGCCATCTGTAGGAAATAAGATTCTGAATGAAATGGTTAGCCGGGAGCAAAATCTTAAGGTTTGGAAAGAATCTGCTACTAATAGCGTAAAGAAAGAGGGCAATAAATGGTTCGTTACAATAAGAACTGGAAATAAAACAAAACGGATTGAGGCTAAAGTTCTTATTGATGCAACAGAACTTGGAGATATCGCTAAGTTGTGTGGCGTGAAATATGATATAGGTATGGAAAGCCGCACAGATACTAAAGAATCTATTGCACCAGAGAAAAAAAATAATATCGTGCAGGATATTACATACGTTGCAGTATTAAAAGATTATGGTAAAGATGTAACCATTCTTCGTCCGGAAGGATATGATTCTACTGAATTTGCTTGTGCATGTGCTAGTCCTATATGCATTAAACCAAAAGAACCTAATCGTTTGTGGTCTAAGGATATGATGATAACCTATGGCAAGCTTCCCAATAATAAATATATGATTAACTGGCCTATTGAAGGAAATGATTATTATATTAATCTTGTTGAAATGACTCCAGCCCAGCGTGAAGTGGCTTTGAAATACGCTAAAGATTATACGATACGTTTTCTGTATTATTTGCAAAAGGAATTAGGATATAAAACATTAGGATTAGCAGATGATGAATATCCTACAGTCGACAAACTTCCTTTTATCCCTTACCATAGAGAGTCGCGACGGATTCATGGCGAAGTTCGTTTTACACTCAATGATATAACCGAACCTTATAATCAGCCGGAAAAATTGTATCGAACATGTATTGCTGTTGGAGACTATCCAGTTGATCATCACCATACCCGTTATCATGGATATGAAGAATTACCTAACCTTTATTTTTATCCTATTCCTTCGTATGGATTGCCTTTAGGTACTCTTATTCCTAAAGAGGTGAACAATCTTGTGGTAGCAGAAAAATCTATATCAGTTTCTAATCTGGCAAATGGAACCACTCGTTTGCAACCGGTTGTTTTACAGATTGGTCAGGCTGCCGGAGCATTAGCTGCTCTTTCAGTGAAGAAGCAGAAAGATATTCGGGAAGTTTCTGTTAGAAGTGTGCAGAATGCTATCCTGTCTGCCGGAGGTTTTTTACTTCCTTATCTAGATGTTAAAGTAGATAATCCTCTTTTTAAACCTTATCAGAGAATTGGTTCTACAGGTATTCTAAAAGGAGTTGGTAAGCATGTTGATTGGTCTAATCAAACCTGGTTACGGGCGGATACTTTGTTACTGACTTCAGAATTAGACGGATTAAAGGATGTTTATCCATCTGCTGTTTATGATACATCAAAAAAGACAATGACAGTAAATGAAGCATTAGCCATGATTAAGCAAATTGCCAATTCTGAAAATATTTCTATAAAAGGTGATATTGTAGATTTGGCTCATAGAATTTATTCAGACTATGGATTAAAAGATTTTAATCTGAATAAAGAAATCAAACGTGGAGAAATAGCTTTGCTTATTGATCAATTGCTTGATCCTTTCAATAGAAAAGAAGTGGATTTACGAGGAAATTACAAGTAACTTTAAACGAATTTATATATTATGGAAAAAGAACGTAGAAATTTTCTGAAGAAAGCTGCATTGGCAGGAGCTTCCGCAATGGTTGTTCCATCTTTGATGAGCTTTAAAGAAGAAGAAAATCTAGGCAATTCAGAAAGATTAAAGCTTGACACTTCCATTGGCAGCAAGCTCATTGTACCTAAAAATAACGGACTTAGAATTACCGGAACATTTCTTGATGAAATTTCGCACGATATTCCTCACCAGAATTGGGGAGAAAAAGAATGGGATCTGGATTTTCGCTATATGAAGAGCATGGGTATAGATACTGTTATCTTGATTCGCTCTGGCTACCGTAAGTTTGTGACTTATCCTTCTGAATACCTGCTTAAGAAAAAAGGATGTTACATGCCTTCTGTCGATTTGCTTGATATGTTTCTCAGACTGGCAGATAAATATGGTATGAAGTTCTACTTCGGGCTTTACGATTCCGGACGTTACTGGGATACGGGTGATATGTCGTGGGAAGTAGAAGATAATAAATATGTTATTGATGAAGTATGGAAAAAGTATGGCTCTAAATACAAAAGTTTTGGAGGATGGTATATTAGCGGAGAAATCAGTCGCGCTACGAAAGGTGCCATAGGTGCTTTCCATGATATGGGAAAACAATGCAAAGATGTTTCGGGCGGACTGCCTACATTTATTTCACCATGGATTGATGGAAAGAAAGCCGTACAGGCAAGCGGATCGGTATTAAGTAAATCGGATGCCGTATCTGTTCAACAACACGAAAAGGAGTGGAATGAAATATTCGACGGTATTCATGATGTTGTTGATGCTTGTGCTTTTCAGGATGGGCATATTGATTATGATGAACTAGATGCTTTTTTCTCTGTAAATAAGAAACTGGCGGATAAGTACAATATGGAATGTTGGACAAATGCCGAGTCTTTTGATCGTGACATGCCGATTAAGTTTTTCCCTATAAAGTTTGATAAACTTCGTTTGAAGCTCGAAGCTGCCAAACGTGCCGGGTATGATAAAGGTATTACTTTCGAGTTTTCTCACTTTATGAGTCCGCAATCGGCATATGCGCAGGCCGGACACCTTTATGACCGTTATAAAGAATACTTTGGAATAAAATAAAAACACGATGAAATCTACAGTAAATATTGGTTATGTTTTCTTTCTGTCGGTTGTAGCCGCTTTAGGAGGATTCCTTTTTGGCTACGATACGGCGGTGATCTCTGGCACTATTGCACAGGTAACCTCTCTTTTCTCTCTCGATTCCATTCAGCAAGGATGGTTCGTAGGTTGTGCATTGGTTGGTTCAATCATTGGTGTAATGTGTGCCGGAGTATTAAGCGATCATTTTGGCAGAAAGAAAACTATGATTCTTTCAGCAATTCTTTTCACAGTATCGGGTGTTGGTTGTGCTATTTCCGCTACGTTCGATCAGTTGGTGCTTTATCGTATAATGGGTGGTGTAGGTATTGGTGTTGTATCAATCATTTCTCCCCTTTATATTTCAGAGGTTTCTGTATCTAAATACAGAGGTCAGCTAGTTTCTCTTTATCAATTGGCTGTAACTGTAGGTTTTCTGGGAGCGTATCTTGTAAATTATTGGTTACTTCAGTATTCGTTGAACGGAGCAGCTAATTTGTGCAATGCAACTTTACTCAAGATTTTCCATACAGAGGCTTGGAGAGGAATGCTTGGAATGGAATCTCTTCCTGCATTTATATTCTTTATCATTATTTTCTTTATACCCGAAAGTCCACGTTGGCTCATTCTAAAAAAGAAAGAATCGGTAGCTCAGCACATATTACTGCGTATTTACGGTAATGATGATGATGTAAATTTCGAACTTAATGCAACCAGACAAGCAGCTCAGTCGGAAACTAAATCTGAATGGAAATTTATTTTAAAACCCGGGATATTCAAAGCTGTGTTAATTGGTGTTGCAATAGCAATTCTTGGACAATTCATGGGAGTAAATGCTGTACTTTATTATGGGCCAACAATATTTGAGAGCAGCGGATTATCCAACGGCGACTCTTTATTCTATCAGGTTTTGGTAGGACTAGTAAATATGTTGACTACTGTTCTTGCAATGATGATTATTGATAGGGTGGGACGTAAGAAACTTGTTTACTATGGTGTGTCTGGCATGGTTATTACCTTGATTCTTATAGCCTTTTATTTCACCAAAGGAGAAGAGTTTGGAATTCCGAATGTATTTCTTCTTGTATGCTTCCTTCTGTATATTTTCTGTTGTGCAGTTTCAATCTGTGCAGTAATCTGGGTATTACTTTCCGAAATGTATCCAATTAAAGTCCGCGGGCTGGCAATGTCTATAGCTGGATTCTCTTTATGGATTGGAACTTATCTTATCGGTCAGCTTACACCCTGGATGCTAGAAAATCTCACTCCGGCAGGAACTTTTATTCTATTTGCCGTGATGTGTGTGCCTTACATGTTAATCATTTGGAAACTTGTTCCGGAAACAACAGGGAAATCCCTGGAAGAGATCGAAAAAATGTGGGATAAGTAAGATCATATTATAAGTTGTATTTTTATTTGAGTGTACACTTAAATATGAAATACTCTACACTTTTTTTATAAAAGAACTATACTTAATATTAAAAAGGAGTAGGTCTAATTTTAAAGATTAACTGAATTAATACCTTAAATATAGAATAAAAGAACCTTAAAAAATAATATTATGGACTTTAAACGTTTGGCAAAACAATACAAAGATGAACTCTTAAACAGCGTTCTTCCTTTCTGGCTTGAGAACTCACAAGATAAAGAATTTGGAGGCTATTTTACTTGCCTTGAGAGAGATGGCTCTGTCTTTGATACCGATAAGTTTATATGGCTTCAGGGACGTGAAGTCTGGATGTTTTCAATGCTTTATAATAAAGTAGAGAAAAAGCAAGAATGGCTTGATTGTGCTATTCAAGGCGGAGAATTTCTTAAGAAATATGGACACGATGGCAACTATAATTGGTACTTTGCTTTAGATCGTGAAGGAAATCCTTTAATTGAACCATACAATATATTCTCTTATACATTTGCAACAATGGCTTTCGGACAATTAAGTCTGGCCACCGGAAACCAGGAATATGCCGAAATTGCAAAAAAAACATTTCAAATAATACTTTCTAAAGTAGACAATCCCAAAGGTAAATGGAACAAAGTTTATCCCGGCACCCGCGATTTGAAGAATTTTGCTTTACCAATGATTCTTTGCAATCTGGCATTAGAGATAGAGCCGTTACTGGATAAAGACTTTTTAAATAGTACTATCGAAACATGTATTCACGAAGTAATGGATGTTTTCTACCGTCCGGAGTTAGGAGGTATAATTATAGAAAATGTAACAACAGACGGAAAACTGTCCGACACTTTTGATGGAAGATTAGTAAATCCCGGACATTCTATCGAAGCAATGTGGTTTATTATGGACTTAGGGAAACGCCTTAACCGTCCCGACCTCATAGAAAAAGCAAAAAATACCACTCTTACTATGGTCAACTATGGATGGGACAAAGAGTATGGAGGTATTTTCTACTATAAAGATCGCCTTGGATATCCAACCCAACAACTTGAATGGGATCAGAAACTATGGTGGGTACATATAGAATCCATGATTTCTTTACTAAAAGGTTACCAGCTGACCGGATCTAAAGAATGTTTGGAGTGGTTTGAAAAGATTCATGATTATGTATGGACACACTTTAAAGATCCCGAATATCCGGAATGGTTTGGTTATCTTAATCGCAGGGGTGAAGTTCTGCTTTCTCTTAAAGGTGGAAAATGGAAAGGCTGCTTTCATGTTCCACGCGGACTTTATCAATGCTGGCAGGTATTGGAACAATTAGAATAGGAAATAACTTAATATAAATCTGATAAAACACAATTCAATCTTAAATCATTATTATGAATCAACGCAGAAATTTCTTGAAAGGAGTATTGGCAGCATCATCTTTACTGGCTGCTCAAAAGCTTTTTGCTTCTGGTAAAATCATTGATTCTACTCAAAAGGCTTTTGATACAACTACAAAGGATTCTTTTGTTACCCCAAATGCAATGAAGGGTATGCCTATCCGTGCTACCTTCCTGGATGAAATAAGCTGGGATATTCCTCACCAAAACTGGGGAGTAAAGGATTGGGATAAAGACTTCCTTGCGATGAAAAAGATAGGAATCAATACAGTTGTGATGATCCGTTCCGGTTTGGCTCGCTGGATTGCGGCTCCTTTTGATTCTATTCTTAAAAGTGAAGACGTTTATTATCCACCAGTCGACCTTGTTGAGATGTTCCTTACTTTGGCAGATAAGCATGGCATGGCTTTTTATTTTGGAATGTACGATTCCGGTAAATATTGGATAGAAGGGCAGTTCCAGAAAGAAATAGACCTTAATATGAATCTGATAGATGAAGTATGGAAGAAGTATGGTCATCATAAATCTTTCCAGGGATGGTATCTTTCACAGGAAATAAGCCGGCGAACTAAGAATATGTCTAAAATCTATGCTCAAGTAGGTAAGCATGCTAAAGATGTTTCGGGTAATCTTACAACACTTGTTTCGCCCTATATCCATGGAGTTAAAACAGACCAGGTAATGAGTGGAGACAAAGCTCTTACTGTAAAACAACATGAAGAAGAATGGGACGAAATTCTTAGTAACGTGAAGGGGGCAGTAGATATTCTTGCTTTTCAGGATGGGCAAGTAGATTACCACGAATTATATGATTATTTGGTAGTCAACAAAAAACTGGCCGATAAATACAACATGAAATGCTGGACAAATATCGAATCATTTGATAGAGATATGCCTATTCGTTTTCTCCCTATTAAGTGGGAAAAACTTTTGTTAAAACTAGAAGCTGCACGGAAAGCTGGTATGGAGAATGCAATTACATTTGAGTTTTCTCATTTTATGAGCCCAAATTCTACATATCTGCAGGCCGGACACTTGTACGAGCGTTATCGAGAACATTTTCTATTATAAAGAAAAACACTGAATTGAAGAGAAAAAACTTTATTTACCTTAAAATTTTTTAATATGAAAAGAAAAGTAAAATGGGGAGGGAGGCTATTGGCTTCTTTCGTATGCTCGTTATTTTTGATGAGTATGCACGCTCAGGTGAGTGTTACCGGTACTGTCTCTGACTCACAAAACGAACCATTAATTGGAGCTTCTATTGTTGTAAAGGGGACTACAAACGGAGCTATCACAGATGTTGATGGAAAATTTATGTTGAAAGTTCCAAACTCAAATGCAACATTGGTATTTACTTTCGTGGGCTATGACAAAAAGGAAGTGGCCTTAAATGGAAGAAGAACTTTAAATGTGGTTTTGCAGGAGAATCTAAAGACAATTGATGAGGTTGTCGTTGTTGGATATGGAACACAGAAACGTGCAAGTGTAACAGGTGCTGTATCAACCATGACTGATAAAGAAATGTTGAAAGCTCCGGTAATGGGTATCACGAATGTGGTTGGTACTCGTGTGGCTGGTGTTACAATGTTGCAAACTTCTGGTCAGCCTGGTAGCGACGCTGCTTCATTGCTGGTTCGCGGACAGAGTGCTACTTACATTGTAGATGGAATTCAGCGAAGCTTTAACGAAATTGACCCTAACGAAATTGAATCTGTTTCAGTTTTGAAAGACGCAACGTCTGCAGCTGTTTATGGTTTGGATGCATCTGCAGTTGTAATTGTAACTACAAAGAAAGGAAAAGCTGAAAAGATGCGTATTAGCTATAATGGATCATATGGTATAAGTCAGAATGCAAATCAAATTGACTGGTTAGATGCTCCTGGTTATGCTTATTGGTACAATCAGGCTCGTATAATGGATGGCGATGAAGCTGTATTTACTTCAACTCAGGTGCAAAAGATGAAAGACGGAGTTGATGGTTGGGGAAATACCAACTGGTACAAAAAGGTTTTTGATGTTGGTACAAATATGCATCATAATGTAAGTGCAACGGGTGGTAATGATAAAATTCATTTCTTTACTTCTATTGGTGCTTTTACTCAAAAAGGAAATGTTGATAAATACAACTATGATCGTTTAAACCTTCGTTCTAATATCGATGCTAAGCTCAATAATAATCTTACGTTTGAATTGGGTATTTCCGGTCGTGTGGAAATGCGAGACAGACCTCGTTATTCTGCTGATCCAAATGATTGGCACAATATTCCTCAACAAGCTGTTCGTGCATTACCTTATGTCCCAGAGAAAATGACTTATCAGGGAAAAGAATATTATACAGCTACTCCAACTGCATCTTCTCCTGTAAGTCCTATTGCTTCAATCAACGAATCTGGTTATTATAGAAGTAATAATTCGTATATTCAAACTAACTTTTCATTGAAATACGATGCTCCCTGGCTAAAAGGTTTAAGCTTTAAGTTTATGGGTGCTTATGATGCTTCTTTCCAATTTATAAAGAGTTTGGCACTTCCATTTAAAACAATGTTAGTGTCTGCGCCAGGTTCAACAACAGAAAGTTTGGCTTATGGCCTTTATACAGATAATTCAGGAAATACATCTTTAACGGAATCGGCATCACGTTCAACTAACGTGGTAACTCAGTCAAGCGTTAATTTCGATAGAATTTTTGGTAAACATAAAATTAATGCTATTGCTGTAGCAGAAACTCGTAATAGTTTTGGCAACGCTCTTGGTGCTACAGGTTATGGACTTGATTTCGTAAACCTTGATGAACTAAGCAAAATCACAAATAAAACAGGTTCAGGAACCGAGAAAATACCTTTAATAAGTGGAGGTAGCTCTCAATCTCGTGTTATTGGTTTTGTTGGTCGTGTAAATTATGAATTTAATGACAAATATTTAGCAGAGGTTTCTGTTAGACGTGACGGAAGTTATTTGTTTAGTGGAATGAATGGTTCCCGTTGGATAAATTTTCCAGCAGTTTCTCTTGGTTGGAGAATTAACAATGAAAGTTGGTTTAATGCCGATTGGGTTGACAATTTAAAAGTTAGAGGTGGTATTGGTAAAACTGCTACTTCAGCAGTTAATGCATATCAATTTCTTGACCTGATGGGAGTATCTACAAGTCAGGTAATTCTTGGCGGTGCTAGTCAGAGTATAGTCTATGCTTCAACTTTAGGTAATCCAAATTTGCATTGGGCAAAGTGTTTAACGTATAACTTTGGTACAGATTTTTCTGCATGGAAAGGATTGTTAGGCGTTGAATTTGATGTATTCTATAAATATCAATATGATTTGCTTTCATCTATTGGTGGTTCATATCCTCCTTCAATGGGTGGTTACTATTTTACATATGCTAATAAAAATAAGGTTGATTACCGCGGTTTCGACTTTACTATAACTCACAACAACCACATTGGCAAATTTAATTATGGTGTAAAATGGATTGGCTCTTATGCAAAACGCAGATGGTTGTATGTTGCTAGTGATTCTCAAAACACACCGGATTACTGTAAGTTAACTGGTAAAGAAGTTGGTTCCCAGCTTGGTTTTATTTCTGAAGGATTGTTCCAGTCTCAGGAAGATATTGATAATTCAGCAACAATAGTTGGAGCTCCAGTTCTTCCAGGTTATATCAAGTATAAAGATAGAAATGGCGATGGTAAAATCTCTTATGCTCAGGATATCGGCTATGTAGGTAAGAGTGCATATCCTAAGTTCCAATCTTCATTGAACTTGAATGGTAATTGGAAAGGATTCGATTTTGACATCTTATTTCAAGCAGGATTGGGTCGTACTGTAGCTTTGACAGGCGTTTATACTTCAACAGGCTCGGAGGGAATTATGGATAATACAGCATTTACAAAACTCTTCTATCATGGCGGAAACTCTCCGGTTTTCTTACCTGAGAATTCATGGACACCAGAAAATACTAAAGCAGAATTTCCTCGTCTGTCTTTGGTTACAGTTAGTAGTAATAATGCTTATTCATCTACCTTCTGGTATAGATCTGGTGATTATTTACGTCTGAAAACATTCCAGATAGGCTATTCACTTCCTCAAAAACTTATTAAGTCTGTGGGGGCAAATAATCTTAGATTTTATGTGGAAGGTTCAAATATCTGGACGCTTAGTGAACTTACTAAATACAACATCGACCCTGAACAACCAGGTGTAAATAATGGATATTATCCACAGCAAAGAACTTTTTCTTTTGGTGTTAATCTAACATTATAATTTGAAAATGATGAAAAAAATATTCAAAATAACGATTTTGGCTACTATGGTAGCTGGATTCAGTAGCTGTAACGATTGGCTGGATCTAACGCCAACAGATAGTTTGTCTAGTAAAACTGTTTGGGAAAATGAATCAAGCGCCGATCTGTATGTAAATGGCTTTTATACCTATTTGAACAAATATGGTCAATTTGGCTCTCTTCAATTTTCAAGTAGTTTAACTGAAAGTTTAACTGACGCTTTTAAATATGGTTCTTATGCTTTAGGCCATAAGGCCGGTCATCCTAATAACTATGTGTTTAATCCAAGTGTAATAACATCTGCCAGCTGTTTTTATGATTGTTGGAGTGATGCTTATGACGAGATCAGAAGAATGAATCAGTTCTTGGATTCAATGAAGAAATATTCAGTATTCTCTGAAGAACAAAATACTGAGTGGGAGGCACAGACTCGTTTCTTCCGTGCATTTGTTTATTTCCAGTTAGCTAAACGTCATGGTGGTGTAATTCTTTATACAAGCCTTGATGAAATGAGTAAGGATAAAGCTCGTAGTACTGAAGAAGAAACCTGGAATTTGATAGAATCTGACTTAGACTATGCTATTGAAAATCTTCCAGAATCATGGGTATCTTCTTCAGATAAAGGACGTGTAACTAAATATGCAGCTTTGGCATTTAAATCTCGTGCAATGTTGTACGCACAACGTTGGCAAGATGCATATGATGCAGCTGATGCAGTAATAAAATCTAATGTTTATGGATTAGTGGATGATTATTCAAAAGCATGTGCTGGAAATAATAAAGAAGCGATATTGGAATTTGACTATAACGTATCTGGTCCATATCATACTTTCGACCGCGATTATTGTCCGTTAAGTGATGGTTTTCAATATGGTGGTTTGGGCACTCCAACACAAGAAATGGTAGAATGCTATGAAAAGGCCGATGGTACTAAAATGAATTGGACTCCTTATCATTCAACAACAGCAACTCGTCCTCCTTATGAAGACCTTGAACCTCGCTTTAAAGCTTCAATAATTTATCCAGGATGTACATGGAAAGGCAATGTGATGCAAAATTCTGTAAATGGTACGTATGGTATGTTCATGGCGTATAGAGCACAACCTTACACTTATGGTTATACTACCACTGGTTACTATTTGAGAAAACTGATGAATGAATCTCATAAAGATATAAATGGAGTATACAGTACTCAACCTTGGGTGGAACTTCGTTATGCTGAGGTTTTGTTAAATAAAGCAGAAGCTGCTTATCGCTTGAATAAGACTAGTGAAGCCCAAGAAGCAATGAATGCAGTTCGTGCTCGTGTTAATCTTCCTGCTAAATATTCAACAGGAAATGAGTGGTTCAAAGATTACAGAAATGAACGAAAAGTTGAATTAGCATACGAAGGTCAATTATTCTGGGATATGCGCAGATGGAAACTTGCTCATACTGAATATAACAACTATCGTTGTCATGGCTTTAAAATTGCAGGAAGCACCTATGAATACATTGATGTTGACTACCAGGATCGTAAATTCTTAGAGAAGACTTATGTTCTTCCAGTTCCTGATGAAGAGCTACAGAACAATTCACTGATTGTTCAATACGACGAATGGTTATAATTATTAAAAAGATTAACGCGATGAAAAATAAATTTTTATCAATGATTGCTATTGCCACAATATTAATTGGGTTGAATAGCTGTCGCGATGTAGAGGACTTAACTCCTTCTGTTTCGCGTGAGGGCATTAATGGCATCACAGCATCCTTTATTAATGATGAGAGTGCTGAAAATTCATTTTCTAGTGAAATTGACTATGAAAACGGGATTATTACTGTCGTTTTTCCTTATAATTATCCTTTGACTTCAAATAACGTTCTTACAATGTCAGATTTGACTAAAATGAGAGTTGTGGCAAATTTGGATGATAATGTTACAGTATCACCTGCAATACTATACATGGACTTTAATAAGGAAAACTATATTACAGTGACTGATCAGTCTAAGAATAAGAAAATGTATAAAGTCGTTGCAGAAATTCGTAAGAGTGATAAATGCGCCATTTCTAATTTCGAACTTCCATCTCTTGGCTTGAGTGGTATAATTGATGAAGGAAATAAAGTTATTTCTCTTATTTCTATTGATGCAATTGGGTCTACTTTGGCAAGTGTTAATGTATCTCATGGTGCAACAATGAATCCTGATCCAACTAAAGTGGCACAGAATTATGATTCTAATTTCCAAATTACTGTAACAGCTCAAAATGGAACAAATTCAGCGGTTTATACAGTTAAAAAAGCTATTCCTGCTAAGACCGAATTTGGTATGCGTGTTGGTAGTGCTAAGGTTCTTTGGTCAAAGAAGCTAAATACAGATTTAGGCATAAGTGCTCTTAACCTGACTGGTGGTATGGCTGTTACAAAAGACTATGTAGTACTAAATACCAGAGCCCAAAATAGTATATATCTGGATCGTAAAACAGGTGCTCTTGCCGGTACAGTTAACTTGGGTGATAAAGCTGGTAATTTAACAAACTTCTATAATACCTGCGACGATAACAATAATATTTTGTTATGTAACCTAGCTCCTAATGCTGGTGCATTTAAAGTATGGAGAATTAAGGGAGTTGCAGGTACTCCTGAAGATTATATTGAATGGAATGGTGGTGTTGCAATTGGACGTAAATTATCCATAAGAGGTAGTCTTGATGGTGATGCTATTATCTCAGCTCCTATTCTTACTGCTGGTAATAAGTTTGCACGTTGGCAGGTTATAGGCGGTGTTCTTCAATCACAAACGCCAGAAATTATTACGATTACTGGTATTGGTGGAAGTTGGAATAACAATTGCGATGTTGTTTATTCAGATCCGAAGGTTTTAACTAGTGATTACTTTGTATCATACTACGCAGCTCCATATCAGTTCTCATGGGTAGATGGTATTACTAATACTGTGAAAGCTCGTGCTGCAGTTGTTAGTTCGAACTGGGTTCAGAATGCGGTCGATTATAACGTGTTTAATGGTTGTCCTTATGCCGTATCTAATTCAATTAATTCATTTAGTTGGGGTAGTGATGATAAAATTTATCTTTATGATGTAAGTACATCTTCTGGTCTTGACAATACTGTATGGAGTGCTCCTATTGGTACATATGGTGGTAAAGATAATGGTGGGGTGAATGGAAATGCTACAGGTGACGTTGCTTTGAAAGTTTCAGACAATGGATACTATATGTATTTGTACTTCATGTTCACTAATGGATGTGTAGTTTGCGTTCAGTATGACTGTATTGATATGTAATGACAGTTTATTATTAACCAATAAAAATAATCCTGCACCTGCAAAAAGGTGCAGGTGTTTTTACTTTATGAAAATATATAAATCTATAAAATACTATTCTACCATGCTGTTGGTAGGATTCTTATTATCAGTAAATGCTTCATGTAGCAGTGGTAGTAATAATACTGATTATGAATTCCCTGATGGGCCTGTGGAAAATAGTGAGAAGCCTCGCTTTATTTGGATTGATGCAGCTGCAAATTTTAAAGATTTTGCAAATAGCAAAGAGAATATTGCAAGAGATCTTACATTAGCCAAAAATGCAGGTTTTACTGATATTGTTGTGGATATTCGTCCTACAACAGGAGATATTCTTTATAAATCATCAGTAAGTGGTGTTCAGCAAGTCGAGTGGCTTGGGGCATGGGTAGATGGTGTTTATACGAAAGTATATCGTACTGCAACATGGGATTATTTGCAGGCATTTATTGATAAAGGCCATGAATTAGGACTAAAGGTTCATGCAGGTTTTAATACGATGGCTGGTGGTAACGGTTCAGGATTAGGCAACCAGGGTATTCTTTATAGAGATAATACTAAAAAATCATGGGCTACTTCTGAGAATCTTTCTACTGGAATTACTAATACTATGGATAATGGATCTGGTACCAAGTTCTTTAATCCTGCAAATGATGAGGTTCAAGAATATCTTTGCAGTTTATTGAAAGATCTTGCAAAATATAATTTGGACGGTATTTTTCTTGATAGAGGACGATTTGATGGTATTAAGTCTGATTTTTCAGCTATTACTCGTCAGAAGTTTCAGGCATATCTAGGAGGAGTCACTATTCAAAATTTCCCAAGTGATATTTTGCCAGAAGGTGCATCAATGACAGATGTGATAGCTATGAAAACATATCCTACTTATTTTACCAAATGGTTAGAATTCAGAGCTAAGGTAATGTATGATTTTATGTCGAAAGCACATGATGCAGTTAAGACAGTTAATTCAAAAATCAAATTTGGTGTATATGTTGGTGGTTGGTATTCTAGCTATTATGAGGTTGGAGTAAATTGGGCAAGTCAAAGCTATAATCCTGCATTAACATATAAATGGGCTACTGTAAGCTATAAGAATTATGGATATGCAGGTTTGATGGACCAGATGTTAATTGGTGCTTATGCTTCTCCACTAAGAGTATATGGTTCTACAGAATGGACAATGCAAGGTTTCTGTAAGTTAGCAAAGGAGAAAACGAAAGGTAGTTGTCCTATGGTTGCCGGTGGTCCTGATGTTGGTAATTGGGATTCATCAAATTCGGTTAGTCAAGCTGATGAAAACCAGGCAATAGTAAACTCTGTAAAAGCTTGTATGGACGAATGTGATGGCTATTTCTTGTTTGACATGATTCACTTGAAACTTGCTAATCAATGGGATTATGCAAAACAAGGTATCGATCTTGCAATAAAATAAGTATGAGATTTGATAAGAATAACCTAAGATGAGAAATTTTGTTTTAATTTTCTTCCTTATTGTTTGTAATGCCATTTATGCAATTGAAACTTTTACAATTGAAGGAAAGGTTCTTTGCAATGGTAAAGGTGTTGAGAATGTAGTAGTGACAGATGGTGAAACATTTGCCACTACTAACAATAAAGGAGTATTTTCAATGGTAATAAACTCGGAGAGTAAATTTGTTTATATATCAACTCCTTCAGGATACAACTCGCAAGTTGAAAATGGCGTAGTTAAATATTATCTTCCTCTTCAGGGTTCTGGCAAAAACTATAATTTCAATTTGCATAAGAGTAATACTGATGCTAAACGATATGGGTTAGTTGTAATTTCAGATCCGCAGATATGGGCAGAAAAAGAATTTGCTAAACTTTCCATTTCTATGCAGGATATAAAAGAAACAGTTAATTCATACAATAATGATCGCCCATTTTTTGGTATATGTTGTGGTGATATTGTTTCAAGTAATCATTCATTTTACCCAAGATACAATGAAATAATTGAATCCAGTGATATTACTTTCCGTAATGTTATGGGGAATCATGACATGACAAATTTTGGCCGTTCCTTTGAAACGTCTTTGAGTAATTATGAATCAATGTATGGTCCTGCTTATTATTCATATAATATTGGAGATATACATTATGTTGTTTTGGATAATAACTTTTATGTAGGACGTGATTGGTATTACATTGGTTATCTGCCCGAAAAACAATTGAAATGGCTGGAAAAAGATTTGAAATACCTAAAAGAGGGTTCTACTGTAATTTTAATGATGCATATTCCTTCTACTTGTACTGAAAAAGATCGCAAGGAGTTTCGTTATGAAAATAGTGCATCCACAATGATTAATCATAGAGGTTTATATGATATACTAAAACCATATAATGTACACATTTTCTCAGGGCATACTCATACTCCGTTTAATACTCAGATTACTCAGAATCTATACGAACATGTGATGCCTGGATTGTCCGGTGCCTGGTGGCAGGGCCCTTATTGTACAGATGGTGCTCCAAATGGTTATGAAGTATTTGAAGTTAATGGTAGTGAACTAAAATGGTACTATAAATCTACAGATTATCCAAAAGAGTATCAGCTGAAAGTTTTTTCAGGTGATGATTATCCTGATTTTAAAGGATATGTTGTTGCTAATGTATGGAATAGTGATGCTTCATGGAAAGTTGAATTATATGTGAATGGAAAATGTATACGAGAGATGGAGCGATTTAGTGCTTACGATCCTCGGGTAAAAGAGTTTTATTCCAACACAGAAAAACTGGATCATAAGTGGATTTATCCGTCTTTATCCGATCATTTTTATCGAGCACCTTTATCAGAAGCAGCCAAAAATATAGAGGTGAGAGCTACTGATAGATTTGGGAATCTATTTATTGGAAAATTAGAAAGAAAATAGCAATATTTTCTATGTATAATAACTATTTCTGATGGAAGGATGCTGCTTTTTATCAGATATTGAATCTTGAATTAGTATGAGAAAGATTTCTTTATTAATAATATTGTTGATGCTCTCTATTCATGGAGAAGCAAAAGTTCAGCTTACCTCAATATGGGGAGATAACATGGTTTTACAACAAAATTCAGAACTTCAGTTTTTCGGAACAGCAACCCCTGGAAAAAATGTAGTTGTGAAACCATACTGGAGCAAGTCTAAATCGTCTGTAATAAGTGATGCTTCAGGTAAGTGGTCTTTGAAATTAAGAACTCCATCTGCAGGTGGTCCATATAAGATTAGTATTTCAGATGGAGAAGAATTATTGCTGAATAACGTCCTGATTGGTGAGGTGTGGTTTTGCTCGGGACAATCAAATATGGAAATGCCTGTTAAAGGTTTTCGTGGGCAGCCTGTTTATGGTTGTCAACCATATATAGCAGCTGCTAATCCGCAACGTCCAATCCGTTTGTTTACTGTAAAGAGAGATTGGAGTACAACCCCTAAAGATAATGTTGAGGGACATTGGTCTGAAAATACTCCTGAAGATGTGTCTCTTTTCAGTGCTGCAGCTTATTTTTTTGGAGAGCAGTTACAGAAGACTTTAGGAATTCCTGTTGGATTGATACATTGTTCTTGGAGTGCTTCAAAAATTGAAGCCTGGATGGATAAGGAAACTCTCTCTCAAATTCCAGAAGTAAATCTTTCAGTTTTAAATAATAAAGAATTCAGTTATCCAAATGGCACACCAACATTGTTGCATAATGCAATGGTTAAGCCTCTTGAAGGTTTTCCTGTAAAAGGAGTTATCTGGTATCAAGGTGAAGCAAATAGTAACAACCCCGCTTTGTATAAAAAACTTTTTCCAGCTTTAGTTTCTCAGTGGAGAACCTTTTTTCGTTCTCCCGATATGCCATTCTATTATGTGCAGATTGCTCCTTGGCAATCGGGTGGAAAGGATTTGCTGGATTGGGCATGGTTCAGACAATGCCAACTAGAGTTGATGAATGAGGTTCCTAACGTGGGAATGGTAACCACAACCGATGCCGGAAGTGAGAAATTCATTCATCCGCCATATAAAATAAAAGTTGGAGAGCGACTGGCATACTGGGCCTTGGCTAAAACATATGGAATAAAAGGGATTTCCTACAGTGGGCCGATTTATAAGTCTTGCCGTATGAATGGAAAATTATTGGAAATCACATTTGATTATGGTACAGATGGCATGACGCCTGAAAATGAAGAATTGAAAGGTTTTGAGATAGCTGGAAGTGATGGTAATTTTCTGCCAGCTCATGCTGAAATAATCAATGGCACATCCCGGGTAAAAGTGTGGAATAATTCTGTTTCTGTTCCTTCTGAAGTTCGTTATTGCTTTCGCAATTATGTAGAAGGTAATTTATGTAATAACGTTGGAATACCAGCTTCTCCTTTCCGTGCCGAAATTAAGCAGTAAATGTATTAACCTAAATATAATATACAAATGAAAAACATATTTTTATCAATAACAATTCTTTTTGCGGTTTCACTTGCATGCTATGGAGTTAATAAGAAAAATGTGGCAAAAGCGAAACCTGCATTAATGTGGTTTGATGCTGAGGCTAACTTTGCTCGTTTTAGTAATCCTGATTCTATTGATTTTTATCTGACCAAAATAAAATCTCTGGGATTTACTCACGCCATAGTAGATATTCGGCCAATTACCGGTGAAGTCCTTTATGAAAGCGCTTATGCTCCGCGCATGAAAGAGTGGCAGGGAAGCAAAAGAAGTAATTTTGACTATTTGGGACATTTTATTCGTAAAGCTCATCAGTTAGGTATAGAAGTGCATGCTTCTTTAAATGTTTTTGTTGCCGGACATAACTATTTTGATCGTGGATTAGTATACTCTGGTCATCCTGAATGGGCATCAATGGTTTATACTCCCGACAAAGGTATCATACCAATCACACAGCAAAAAGAGAAGTATTCAGCAATGGTTAATCCTATAAATGCTGAATTTCAGAAACATATAATTAATATTTTGAAAGAAGTTGTGAGAAAGTATCCAAAACTGGATGGATTAATGCTTGACAGAGTACGGTATGATGGTCTTAGTGCCGACTTCTCCGATCTATCGCGCCAAAAGTTTGAGGCTTACATTGGTGAAAAGATTACAAATTTCCCTGCAGATATATTTGAATGGAAAAAGAATCAGGAAGGGAAATATTATCCGGAAAGAGGTAAGTATTTCCTGAAATGGATTGAATGGAGAGTGAAGAATATTTATGACTTTATGGCTCTTGCCCGTAAAGAAGTGAAATCTGTTAATAAGAATATTTCTTTTGGAACTTATACAGGTGCTTGGTATCCTTCTTATTACGAGGTTGGTGTAAATTTTGCCAGCAAGAAATATGATCCGAGTAAAGATTTCGATTGGGCTACACCTTCTTATAAGAATTATGCCTATGGTGATATGATGGACTTGTATGCAACTGGGAACTATTATACGGATATAACTATTGAAGATTATAATAAAAATAAACGTAGTATATGGAATGAAACAGATAGTCAGGCTCAATCTGGGACATGGTATTGCGTTGAAGGTTCTTGTGAAAAACTCAAGACTATATTAAAGGGGAACAAGTTTATGGGTGGAATCCTTGTTGATCAGTTTTATTCTAATCCGCCAAAACTTTCTAAAACAATAGAGATGAACTTAAAGGCATCAGATGGTTTGATGGTTTTTGATATAGTACACATTATTCAAAAGAATTTGTGGAAAGAAGTAGAAAACGGAATGAGAGCCGGAGGAGCTTTGAAATAAATCATAATAATAAATAGTTTGAGCTGTTTATTTTATTTCTATTCATGAAAGAATGCATTACATGATATATCAAACGAATAAACTTTATCTGATCTTAGTTAAATAATTAATCATCTAATAATATGAAAAAAGATTTTTTAATCTGCCTGTTCCTGTTTTTAAGTGTTGGAATGATGGCAACTGAAAAACCTAAATTAATGTGGTTAGATTGCTCTGCCAACTATACCCGTTTTAGTTATCCCGATTCCATTCGCTATTATGTTGACAAGTGTTATGATGCAGGAATAACTGATTTAGTACTAGATATTAAAGGTACTTCAGGCATGGTTTTATATCCAAGTAAGATAGCCAAACAAAAGAAAAGCTGGAAAGGATTCGATCGTCCCGATTTCGATTTTATTAATACTTTCATAAAAGAAGCTCGATATCATAAAATGAAGATATTTGTCTCTTTCAATATTTTCGTTGATGGACATGGCATTTTTAAAAAAGGAGCTATTTATGGCGAACATAAGAAGTGGCAGTCTGTGAATTATATTCCTGGTCAGGGCTTAACTCCTGTAACAGAAATAAAAGATAAAGCTACGATGTTCCTTAATCCGGCTTTGCCTGAAGTGCAAGATTATGAAGTTGCCATACTTAAGGAAGTGGTAAGTAAGTATGCTGTTGATGGAATAATGTTAGACCGAACCAGATATGATTGCATTAATTCAGATTTTTCTGAAGCTTCCAAAGAAATGTTTCAAAAATACATTGGTAAATCCTTGAAAAAGTATCCAGAAGATATTTATGAATGGGTAAAACAGGACGATGGATCATATAAACGTGTAGATGGGAAATACTTTAAGCAGTGGATAGAATGGCGTGCTTCTGTAATTTACAACTTTGTAAAGAATGTACGTGCCGAGATTAAGAAGATTAATCCGGAATGTAAACTTGCTGCTTATACAGGAGCATGGTATCCATCTTATTTCGAAGTGGGAGTAAACTGGGCAAGCAAAAACTATGATCCAAGTAAAAGCTTTGATTGGGCTACTCCAAATTATAAAAATTATGGTTACGCTGAGTTACTCGATTTTTATACTAATGGAAATTATTATTGGAATGTTACTCTGGATGAATATAGAAAGTCGAATGGAAAATATAAGAACGAAACAGACAGTGAAATTTCTAAAGGTGAACACTTGTGTGTTGAAGGTGGGTGTAAGTATACTCGTCAACTGTTAGGAGAACTGCCATTCTGTGGTGGACTGTATGTGGAAGATTACAAGAAAGACGTTAATCAGTTTGAGAAAGCAGTTAAGATGAATCTGAAAGAATCAGACGGTTTAATGATTTTCGATATTGTCCATATTATAAATCATAATTGGTGGAGCAATTTGAAGAAAGCTATTGCTGAAGCAGATAAATAAGAAATTATATAATACTTTGTTTTGTATGCAGGAGCTATAATTTTAAGACGTTCCTGCATTGCATTAAATTTAGAAATAATGAAAAAATATATTATTATAGCTTTATTGTCTTGTTTTTCGTTGGCTTTAAATGCACAGACAAAATACCATGATGCTTCATCTTTTCCCTTATATGGAAAAATATCCGATAATACAGAAACACGTTATGAAAGACTGCCGGTTTCTATAAAAAATATATGTCGTCCTCCTGTTTGGAATTTGGGAAAGAACACAGCGGGGCTTGCTGTTCGTTTTCGCACTAACTCAAAAAATATATCTGCAAAATGGACTCTTTTAGGAAACGTTGAAATGTCTCATATGACGGGTGTTGGTGTTCGCGGATTAGATCTTTATTGCTTAAAAGATGGAGTATGGCATTTTGTAAATGTAGCTAAGCCTAAAGATAAAGAGAATAAAGTTACTATTATCTCGAACATGAAAGGAGAGGAGAGAGAATATATGCTTTATCTTCCTTTGTATGACGGAGTCACTAATCTGGAAATAGGAATCGACTCATTGACCTCAATTTATCAACCCCAAATTGAATCTCCAGTGCGTGTCAAACCGGTAATTTATTATGGAACCAGTATATCACAGGGAGGCTGTGCGTCTCGTCCGGGAATGGCTCATACAAACATTCTCTCTAGGATGTTGAACAGAGAATTTATTAATTTGGGTTTTAGTGGAAACGGACAGCTAGACAATGAGATTGCTGAGATTATCACTGGCAGTGATGCTTCTTTGTTTGTTTTAGATTTTATGCCCAATGTAAATGTTAAGCTGATCCAAGATAAAGCCGAAAAGTTTTTCACAACATTGCGAAGTAAATCTCCTGATGTACCAATCCTTTTCATTGAAAATCCTATTTTTCCTTTTCTTGATTTTGATCTGGTTGCTAAAAAGAATGTGGAGGATAAGAACGAAGCATTAAGATTGTTTTTTAAATCTCTGGTTAAACGAGGAGAGAAGAATATTTATCTTCTTTCTTCCGAAAAACTTATAGGGCTGGATGGTGAAGCTACAGTAGATGGTATTCACTTTACTGATTTAGGATTCGAACGATATGCTAATAATCTTTATCCGGTTTTAAAATCCAAAATGAAAAAGTAACGTTATGAATAAAAGAGCTTATGCTTTAGATGCCCTTCGCGGATATGCAATTATTTCAATGGTACTATCGGGGGCTATTGTTTTTGGAATACTTCCAGGTTGGATGTATCATGCTCAGGAACAACCTCCAACACATGTTTTTAATCCAGATCTGCCAGGTATTACATGGGTGGATTTGGTATTTCCGTTTTTCCTTTTTGCAATGGGCGCAGCTTTCCCTTTTTCTGTTGGAAAAAGAATAGAAAGAGGAGAGAAACAACTTCATTTGGTATGGGATGCTGTTAAGAGAGGATTACAACTTACTTTCTTTGCTATTTTTATTCAGCATTTTTATCCATGGTCACTTAGTAATCCGGAAGACATGAAATCTTGGTTATTGTCGCTTACTTGTTTCGCCTTGCTGTTCCCCATGTTTATGCGCATTCCTCTGAAAATGCCTGACTGGGCGCACTTAGTAATTAAAATGCTGGCATATCTTGTTGCGTTGGCATTGTTGATTACTACAGATTATGCTGGAGGAAAAATATTTAATCTGGCTTATAGTAACATTATTATTCTGGTATTGGCAAATATGTCTGTTTTCGGTACACTGATTTATATTTTTACAGCTAACAAAAGATGGGTACGTATTGCTATTTTACCATTTATTATGGCTGTTTTTCTTGGAAGTAAAGTTGATGGATCGTGGACACAAGCTTTGTTTAACTTTTCTCCTTTTCCATGGATGTACAATTTTATGTTTTTAAAATATCTGTTTATTGTGATTCCTGGTAGTATTGCCGGAGAATATTTGCTTGAATGGATGAATAACAGAAATAGCGGGGAGACAGAATCTCAGAATGTTGATCGTAAAATTCCAATAATCCTATTGTTTATAACCATAGGACTCATTGTGCTCAATCTTTGTTGTCTATACAGCAGATTACTTGTATTTAATCTTTTTGTTACTTCAATTTTAATAGTTATAGGTTACTACTTGCTTAGAAATGCCGACAATAATTATAGTAAACTATGGAAGAACTTATTTATAGCTGGTGCTTACTTACTGCTTTTGGGACTTTTCTTTGAAGCTTATGAAGGAGGTATCAAAAAAGACCATTCCACATATAGTTATTATTTTGTAACTTCCGGACTAGCATCAATGGCCTTGTTGGCATTTAATATTATATGTGACTATTATGGTTACATTCGTAGAACCAGGTTCCTGGTTATGTCTGGTCAAAATCCGATGATAGCTTATGTAACAACGAATCTTTTTACAGTTCCATTATTAAGTATCCTTGGAGTATATCCTTTATTCTCTTATTTTTCGGTTAATCCTTGGTTAGGTTTTCTAAGAGGTGTGATTATTACCATAATAGCTATTTTAATAACAATGTTTTTTACCCGCATAAAATGGTTTTGGAGGACTTAAAAATAACTCAAAGATTGTTTTATGTAACTTGAACGACTAATTGAATGCACCGAAGCTTGCATCCATTTTTTCTGAGAATAAGTGCGTAACTGGCATGCAATTGTATTTTGCAGCTGTTATGCACTTATGTTTTATTGGATATATTAATTAAAGCAGAAAGCAAAAATAAAAAGCATCTAGTAATATTATAAATCTCCTGTACAAAAGATTGAATTGTTTTGTACAAAAGAAAATAATGTTTTGTACAGAAGAATTAATTCTTCTGTACAAGGGTTTATAAGTATCTGGTTATTCTCTTAAAACTAACGGAGAAGAATTAAAATACAAAGGGAAGTAATAAAAAAAAAGGCAATTATCGCCTGTTTGCGAAGAAAGCCCAATCTATCGTGAAAAACTACTCTTTCTAACTATTATGCAGCTGACTGCTTTTTCATAAGCTTGTGCAACTTTGCATTTAAACTTTGGCACATTGCGCCTTTACCTGCGGCTTGGTATCTCTTAATCTGATACTGAAGCGTTGTAATCTCATCGATTCTTTTTTTCATAATTTGCATCTTTTGTGTTTACCACGATTTGATAAACAGTTTGTTTTTTTTACTTTTTAATTATGATGCAAAGATACACTATTATCTTTAATATTATGTTGTAAAACATATAAAATAGTATAAAAAGAGCGTTTTTTAACGAATATTTATAAAATAGAATGCGTAGAGGAAGGAGTTTTATGTAGAAATTATTTGCTAGAAATAGATATTATCTTATGAGAGTTAAGAATATACAAATGGCTTTTGTGCAAAAAAAAAGGCAATCATCGCTCATTTGCGAAGAAAGCCCAATCTATCATGAATTAACTACTCCTTTTTTATTATGCTTCTGCTTGTTGTTTTATCAACTTTTGCAGTCTTGCATTTAAACTTTGGCACATTGTACCTTTACCTGCTGCTTGGTATCTTTTAATCTGATACTGAAGCATTGAAATCTCACTAATTTTTTCTTTTTTCATAATTTGCATCTTTTGTGCTTATCACCTTTTGATAAGCGATTGTTTTTATTTTCTTTTTACGCTGCAAAGATACGACCAATTCTTGAATTATATGTTATATAACATATAAATAGTGTGAAAAATAGTGTTGATTTAACTTCTTTTTGCTAAAATGTGGTATTAATCTCCTTATCCCTTCTTCCTCTTCTTATATTCTTTGGGTGAAATTCCCATTATTTTGGTAAATATTCGGCTAAAATAATAAGCGTCATCATAGCCTATCTTATGGCAAAGCTGATTTATCTTCATATCCGTAAAGTCCAAATACTGGCAGGCTTCCTGAATTCGTAGATTGTTTAAGTAAGCAATGGGAGTAAATCCGGTAGATTTTTGAAATTGAGTGGAAAAATAAGAGGTTGACAGATGTAACTCATGGGCAATATCTTCCACCATTATTTTCTTTTCTATATTTTCCCTCATAAAATGGATAGCGGAATTCGCCAGATCTTTTTCTCTGGTACTATTTTCGCTGAAAGTATCGTCACGAAATATATTAATATACATAAGCGAAGCCATATAATAATGTAGGCACATACTTGCATATTGAAGATGCTCCATACTGTATCCCATTCCAAAAGTAGAATATATTTTCTCGAATAACTGATTGCGATACTCTATTCGGGAATGCTCTCCGGGAATTATATTTTTAGGATAGACTTGTTGTTCTTCCAAACAAAACTGAGCATTGTATCCTTTAAAATGAATCCAGTAAATAGTCCACGGTTCGGTTTCGTCACTTCCGTATGCATGCGGGATGCCAGCCGGAAGAATGAAGAACTGATTTTCATTTATGTTTTTAGTTACTCCATTAATGCTGAACCAACCTTTTCCTTTTACGCAATAAATAAAAATATACTGTGAAATTCCTTCTTTGCGTTCTCGGAAGTGAGATTCTGCATTGGGATAATAACCTATATCTGTAATATACAGTGGAGAAGTAAGCGGATTGTGTTCCATTGTATTCACTATTGTTTCTGGCAGAACAATAGCCCGTTGTCCTTTAAAGCCCTCTTTTAGTTTCATAATTATAGAACTTACTTTTGTAAAGTACAAAAGTATATAAATAGTAGAATAATCCATCTTTTTTTGAAATTATTCTATTTTATGCTTATCTAAGTAGCTGTATATTTGCATTATTAATAAATCTGATACATTATATCAATGGAACACTACAACAAAAGTTTTATTTATTTTATTTGTCTGGTTTCTGCTATGGGAGGATTACTTTTTGGGTATGACTGGGTAGTAATTGGCGGAGCCAAACCTTTTTATGAGGTATATTTTAATATTGTTGATTCTCCTTCGATGCAAGGCTGGGCAATGAGCGTGGCATTGCTTGGATGTTTAATCGGCGCAACTCTTGCAGGTATGATGGCTGATAAGTATGGTCGTAAAAAACTACTAATTGCTTCTGCCTTGATATTCCTGGTTTCTTCTTACGGAACCGGTGCTGCAATGTCATTTACAGTTTTTCTGATAGCACGCTTTTTCGGAGGAATAGGAATTGGTATTGCATCCAATCTTTCTCCAATGTATATTGCCGAAATAGCCCCTCATCATATACGTGGAAAACTTGTTTCGCTCAATCAGCTAACCATCGTTCTTGGAATTCTTGGAGCGCAGATAGCTAACTGGCTGATTGCAGAGAAAGTTCCTGCTGGTTTTACTACTTCGCAGATTCTTGACTCATGGAACGGACAGATGGGATGGCGCTGGATGTTCTGGGCAACAGCTTTTCCTGCTGCTGCTTTCTTTTTACTAATGTTTATTATTCCCGAAAGTCCGCGATGGTTATCTTTAAAGGGTAGGAGAGAACAAGCTTTGTCTGTCTTTAGAAAGATTGGAGGAGAAGACTATGCCCAAGCTGAATTGGCATCGATGGCAGAAACATCTGCTGATGAAGAAAAGGGTACAATAAAACAATTATTCAGACGCCCTTTAAGTAAAGTGGTAATCATTGGAATTGTTATAGCCGTGTTCCAGCAATGGTGTGGAACCAATGTAATATTTAACTATGCCCAGGAGATATTTCAATCGGCAGGATACAGTCTGAATGATGTTCTCTTTAATATCGTAGTAACCGGTATTGCAAATTTAGTGTTCACTTTTGTAGCTATTCATACCGTAGACAGACTGGGAAGGCGTGCCTTAATGATGATTGGTGCCGGAGGACTGGCTGGTATTTATCTCATACTGGGAACTTGTTATTTCTTTCAGGTAAGCGGATGGTTTATGGTTGTTCTTGTAGTAATGGCTATTGGCTGTTATGCCATGTCTCTTGGACCAGTAACCTGGGTACTACTTTCTGAAATATTCCCGAACCGTGTTCGTGGAATGGCCATGGCTGCAGCAACTGTAGCTTTATGGATAGGTTGTTTTACGCTGACCTATACTTTTCCACTGCTCAATTCAGTTCTTGGAAGTAGTGGTACGTTCTGGATTTATTCTCTGATTTGTGCTTCCGGCTTTATCTTTATGTTCCGTGTTTTACCCGAAACTAAAGGAAAATCTCTTGAAGAGCTGGAAAAAGAATTAATCCATAAATAGTAAAGCATTATTGTAATTTAGAAAGATTTTGTTGGTAAAATATTGTGTAGCTAAAATTATATTCTAATGAAGAAATATATTATTCTATTCAGTTTGATGTTTATTATTCCATGTGCTGTTGTTTTAGGAGCGTCTCAACCAAAGATAGATCTTCGTGGTGTATGGAAATTTGCGATAGATAATCAAGATAAAGGAGTTATAGAACAATGGTTCAGTAAATCACTTTCCGAAACAGTAACTCTTCCTGGCTCTATGGCTACAAATGGAAAAGGCTTTGATGTAACGCTCTCTACTAAGTGGACGGGACAAATTGTGGATAGTAGTTATTATTACAAACCGGAATATGCAAAATACCGTGTGCCTGGAAATATAAAAGTCCCTTTTTGGTTACAACCGCTAAAATACTATGTGGGTGCAGCTTGGTATCAAAAAGAAGTGAATATACCCAAAGACTGGGAAGATAAGGATATTAGATTATTTCTTGAAAGATGCCATTGGGAAAGTCGATTATGGATAGATGATAAAGAAATTGGTATGCGAAATTCATTAGGTACTCCACATTTATATGATTTATCTAAAGCGCTTACTCCTGGAAAACATATTCTTTCAATTTGCATTGATAACCGTGTAAAAGATATTGATCCGGGTATAAATTCTCATAGTATATCAGATCATACTCAAACCAACTGGAATGGTATAATTGGACAGCTGTATCTGGAAGCACGTCCAAAGATCTCAATTCAAAATATTCAGGTTTTTCCTGATATTCAGCAAAAGAAAATTGTAGCTAAAGTTAGAATTGAGAATTCAACAAAGAAAAGACAAAAAGCTGCTATCACACTATTGGCAACAGGTGCAACTACTCCTGAAAGCAAAAACTTCAATGTAGATATTGCAGCTGGTGTGGATACCTTGTTATTAGAGTACCCTATGGGTAATGATGTAAAACTCTGGAGTGAATTTCATCCTAATGTTTACCAGTTAACAGCTTCATTAAATATTCCTAAGAAAGATGTGAAAGATAGCTTCCAAACATCTTTTGGTATGCGTCAAATCAAAGCTAACGGTACACAATTAGAAATTAATGATAAACCTCTTTTCCTGCGTGGAACACTTGAATGTGCTATTTTCCCGAAAACAGGATTTCCTCCTACACAAATAGATGAATGGTTACGTATTTTCAGAATCTGTCGCAGTCATGGTTTAAATCACGTACGCTTTCACTCATGGTGCCCGCCTCAGGTTGCTTTCGATGCTGCCGATCAATTGGGATTTTATCTCCAGGTGGAATGTTCATCGTGGGCAAACCAGTCTACTACTATTGGAGATGGCAAACCTTTTGATAAATACGTTTATGAAGAGAGCGAGCGAATGGTGGACACTTATGGCAATCACCCTTCATTCTGCCTAATGCTGTACGGTAACGAACCGGGTGGGAAAAACTACACTCAATTCCTCACTAAATTTGTCACTTACTGGAAAAATAAAGATTCCAGAAGAATTTATACTACCGGATCAGGCTGGCCAAACGTAGATGAAAATGATTATCAGAGTACTCCAAATCCTCGTATTCAAGGTTGGGGAGAAGAATTAAAGAGTATAATTAATGGAGCTTCACCCGCTTCAGACTATGATTGGAATTCAAAAATAGCATCATTCAAACAACCGGTAGTTAGCCATGAAATAGGTCAGTGGTGTGTTTATCCAAACTTTAAAGAGATAGCTAAGTACGATGGTGTTTTACGTGCCCGTAATTTTGAAATATTTAGTGAGACTTTAACAGAAAATGGAATGAAACAGCAAGCTGATAGTTTTCTGTTGGCTTCCGGCAAATTACAAGCGTTGTGTTACAAGGCAGATATTGAAGCTGCTCTCCGTACTCGTAGCTTTGGAGGTTTTCAGTTACTCGATTTACATGATTTCCCAGGTCAGGGAACAGCTTTAGTGGGAGTGCTGGATGCCTTCTGGGATGAAAAAGGATATATCTCTCCTAAAGAATATAGCCGTTTTTGTAATTCTACAGTTCCATTGGCTCGTTTGAAAAAGCATATTTATATAAATAGTGATACGCTTTCTACTAGTATTGAAATTGCTCATTATGGTGATGCTCCACTATTGGCTTGTATTCCTACATGGAAGATCAGCGATATATACGGAAAAGTAATATTCTCGGGTAAGCTTCCACAAACAGACATTCAATTAGGTAATTGCATTTCACTTGGAGAAATCTCTGTACCACTATCTTCTGTTGAAAAAGCAGTAAAACTTATTCTGGAAGTTTCAGCAGGTTCTTTCTCCAACAGCTGGGATATTTGGGTTTATCCGGCTCAGAAGGAGAAAATTGCCGGAGTCGATAAAATAAAGATTGTATCTACATTAGACCCAGCAACTTGTAACTACCTTGAAAATGGAGGATCAGTACTTCTGTCTCTTAAAAAAGGAACATTGAAACCCGAATTTGGAGGAGATGTAAAAATAGGTTTCTCCAGTATTTTTTGGAATACAGCGTGGACACATGGACAGGCTCCTAATACATTAGGCATTTTGTGTAATCCGGAACATCCTGCATTAGCTAATTTCCCCACCGAATATTACAGTAACTGGCAATGGTGGGATGCTATGAGTCATTCTAATGCTATAGAATTGAATAAGCTTTCTCCGGAAATTAAGCCGATTGTTCGTGCAATAGATGATTGGGTTACAAACAGACCGCTAGCCTTGCTTTTTGAATTAAAAATAGGAAAAGGAAAGCTACTTGTTTCCGGTATTGACTTAAATCAGGATATACAAAGCAGACCTGAAGCTTTGCAACTTAAACAAAGTTTACTGCACTACATGACAGGAAAGCAATTTAACCCAACGGTTTCATTGCCTGCTAGTGTAATTCAAAATATGATAACCGAATAATTTCCAAAAAAAGAATAATATGCAAGTAAAAGTTTGGGAAGAGAATATTGTAATCCCTACATACGAGATTGGAAAACCTGAGAAGAACCCTATATTTCTGGAGAAACGTGTTTATCAGGGAAGTTGCGGCGTTGTGTATCCTTACCCTGTTATAGAAAAAATAGCAGACGAGAAAGTTGATAAAACCTATAATGCTGTATTCCTTGAAAATGAATATATAAAAATAATGATCTTGCCAGAGCTGGGTGGACGTGTGCAAATGGCTTATGATAAGATTAAGAAACGCCATTTTATCTACCATAACGAGGTGATAAAACCCGCTTTGGTTGGATTGACCGGTCCCTGGATTTCGGGAGGTATTGAGTTTAACTGGCCACAGCACCACCGTCCAAGTACTTTTCTTCCGGTAGATTACTGCATCGAGGAATTTTTCGATGGTAGCGTAACCGTTTGGGTGAGCGAAATGGAACAGATGTTTCATCAAAAAGGAATGGCCGGATTTACTTTGAGACCTGGAAAGGCTTTTCTGGAAATCAAAGGACGCTTATATAACCTCACTCCGATGCCACAAACATTCTTATGGTGGGCTAATCCGGCTGTTGCAGTGAATGACCACTACCAAAGTGTTTTTCCACCCGATGTGAATGCTGTGTTCGACCATGGAAAGAGAGATGTATCTACTTTCCCGATAGCGACCGGAACTTATTATAAAATGGATTACTCGGCAGGTGTCGATATTTCCAATTATAAGAATATACCTGTACCAACTTCCTATATGGCTATTAAAAGCCGCTTTAATTTTGTGGGTGGCTATGAAAATGATACGCGTGCCGGAGTCCTGCACGTTGCCAATCATCATGTATCTCCGGGAAAGAAACAGTGGACATGGGGAAACGGTGATTTTGGTCAGGCGTGGGATCGTAATCTGACAGATAATAACGGTCCGTACATTGAATTGATGGCGGGTGTCTATACCGATAACCAACCAGACTTTTCATGGCTTCAACCTTACGAAGAGAAAAGCTTTGTGCAATATTTCCTTCCTTATCGTGAACTGGGAGTTGTTAAGAATGCCAGCAAAGACTTATTGCTGAATATTGATGAGGTTGCCGATGGAAAAGTTGTCGTTAAACTGTTTGCTACATCACTTCAACCTGTTACTATTAAATTGTCGGGAAAGGAAGGAGTAGTGTTTGAAGAAGAAACAACTTTATCTCCAGAAGAGGTTTACCAAAAAACTATTTCCATGAATGGTAATTCGCTGAAGGAACTTCAACTGTCTGTATTTAATAAGCAGGGTAAGGAAATTCTTAACTGGATGCCTGAAAAAGAGGAAATAAAACCGGTACCGGAATCGGCTAAGCCAGCTCTTTCCCCACAAGATACTCCATCTGTGGAACAACTATATTTAACCGGATTGCATTTGGAACAGTATAGACATGCCACTTACAATCCTACTGATTATTATAAAGAGGCATTGAAGCGTGAACCCGGAAATGTTCAGAATAATAATGCACTGGGATTATGGTATTTGCGCCGCGGACGTTTTGCAATAGCCGAAACCTATTTAAAAACAGCTGTTGAGACACAATTGCAACGCAATCCGAATCCTTATGATGGCGAACCGTTGTATAACTTAGGACTGGCTTTGAAGTATCAGGGACGTTATCAGGAAGCTTATGATTCTTTCTATAAGGCTTGCTGGAATGCTGCCTGGCAAGATGCGGGATATTTTAGTTGTGCACAGATTTCATCTCTGCAAGGTAATTTGGAAGATGCATTGGAAGAAGTGGAAAGAAGTTTGATTCGTAACTGGCACAACCATCGTGCCCGTCATCTAAAGACAGCTTTACTCCGCCTTGCCGGAAGAAAAGAAGAAGCCTTGAGCTGGATTGAAGATTCTTTGAAGATAGACCGTTTTAATTATGGCTGTATCTTCGAGAAATTCCTGCTCACAGATGATAAGGAAGTCTTGGCTTTAATGACAAAGCTGATGCGTGGTGCTTCATTCAACTATGATGAAATAGCACTCGATTATGTAGCAGCCGGATTATATGAAGAAGCAATTGCGGTGTGGCAGGAAGCAACTAAGGTAAGCACTACACCGATGACTTATTACTATATGGCCTGGGCTCAGTCTTTGGCAAATAAAGAGGAAGCTGTGGATAGTTTCGCAAAAGCGGCCAATCATGCTCCTGAATTCTGTTTCCCAAACCGACTGGAAGCTATAGTAGCTTTGGAATATGCAAAAACGTATAATCCAGCGGATGCTAAAGCACCTTATTACTTAGGCAATTTGTGGTACGATAAACGTCAGTATGATGAGGCTATTGTTAATTGGGAAAAATCAGTTTCAATTGATCCTCTTTTCCCTACGGCATGGCGTAACTTATCGCTTGCTTATTTCAATAAACAAGATAAGGTAGACGAGGCAATTGCTTGTCTGGAAAAAGCTTTTGCTTTGGATACTACAGATGCCAGAATTCTAATGGAACTGGATCAGTTGTATAAACGACTCAACCGTCCGCATGCTGAGCGTCTGGCATTCCTTGAAAAATATAATTCGTTAGTGCTTCAACGTGACGACCTTTACCTGGAACAGATTACACTTCTTAATCAGCTGGCAAGATATGAGGAAGCAAAAAAAATGCTCGATAAACATAAGTTCCACCCTTGGGAAGGAGGTGAAGGAAAAGTTTCGGCACAATATCAGATAGCTCGAGTTGAACTGGCAAAACAGGCTTTGAAAAACAACGATAGCCATAAAGCAATTGCATTATTGGAAGAATGCCTTGAATATCCTCATCACTTGGGAGAAGGCAAACTCTATGGTGCTCAGGAAAACGATTTCCACTATTATCTGGGATGTGCTTATGAGGCTTTGGGAGATAATGAAAAGGCTGTTTATTACTGGGAACTGGCAAAAAATGGTATTACGGAACCTGCTGCAGCTATTTATTATAATGATCAAAAACCGGATAAGATATTCTATCAGGGACTTGCTCTACTGAAACTGAATCGTATTTCTGAAGCAAACAGTCGCTTTCACCGCTTGGTAAGTTACGGAGAAAAACATCTTTTTGATCAGATTAAAATGGACTATTTTGCTGTATCTTTACCCGACTTATTGATTTGGGAAGACGATTTAACTCAACGAAATGTTATTCATTGTAAGTACATGATGGCGTTGGGGCAATTCGGATTGGGAAATAAAGAGAAGGCTCTTGATTTGTTGGATGACGCAGCAATGCTTGATCCCAATCATCAGGGAATTATGGCTATGAAAAGTAGTATTTTATAAACTGAAGTTATGAAAAAGATACCGGCATTTTTAGCATTATTCATAATAAGTGGATTAAGTTCCGCTTATGCACAAAAGATATATGAGATAAATGCTCCTGCTTCGGAAAAGAAAATTTATACGGGACAACTAAAACTGGGTGGAGCTAATCCATCCGGAGAAAAAATTGAAGTGAACAGCTTTTATGTTTCCGAGAATGGGAGACCAGTTATTCCTGTTATGGGTGAGTTTCACTATTCACGTTATCCTCACGAACAATGGGAAGAACAGATTCTTAAGATGAAGGCTGGTGGACTGACGGTTATCCCTACTTATATATTCTGGAATATTCACGAAGAAAAAGAGGGCGTTTTTGATTGGAGCGGGGATAAAGATCTTCGTGTCTTTTTGCAATTATGTAAAAAACATGGTATGCAGTCAATTGTTCGTGTTGGTCCGTTCTGCCATGGAGAGATTCGCAACGGCGGATTCCCCGATTGGTTATTCTCAAAACCACTCGAAGTTCGCTCCAACGATGCTAAATATCTGTTCTATGTAGACCGGCTTTACAAAGAGATTGCAAAACAACTGCAAGGATTATATTATAAAGACGGAGGTCCGGTTATCGGTATCCAGATTGAAAACGAACATCAGCATTCTGCTGCGCCATGGGCTATAACATATCCCGGCGCTCCAAAGGATCATACATCGGCCACTTATGATGCTTCCATTACAATGGTGGGAGTAGGAGTGCAGGATAAAAAGATTACTTATGCAGAACTTGGAGATTTGCACATGAAGACTCTGAAAAAAATGGCTGTTGATGCTGGAATGATAACTCCTTTGTATACGGCAACCGGATGGGGGAATGCAGCAGTCATCGGTGATGAAGCAATTCCTGTTATGGCAGCATATACATATCCATTCTGGGCAGAACCGCACATGTCTCCTTTCTGCCTGTTTAAGGATATTCAGAAAAAGCCCGATTACTCTCCGGTTCGTTATGACACGGATAAGTTTCCTTCTTTCTGTGCAGAGATGGGAGTCGGTATTCAGATGATATATTCCCGCCGACCGATAGTTACGGCTGAGGCTGCCGAAGCATTGATGATACGTACTTTAGGAAGTGGTTCCAACGGGATAGGCTATTATATGTATCACGGCGGTTCAACTCCCAAAATGAAAGATGATATTAGCTTTTTCAGTGATGAACCGATGGGCGTTCCAAAGATATCTTATGATTTTCAGGCTCCTATCGGAGAATTCGGCCTTGTTCGCGATTCGTACAGGAATCTCCGAGTACTCCATCTGTTCCTGAATGATTTCAGCAACTTACTGGCACCAATGGAGACTGTTCTTCCTCAGGATTATGAGAAGATTACTCCCGATAACAGAGAAACCTTGCGTTTTGCGGCTCGTATGAAGAATAATTCCGGCTTTATCTTTATGACTAATTTTCAGGATCATGATACTGCCCGCATCGACCAGACAGGTTTGCAGTTTAAGCTGAATCTTAAGAACGAATCAATTATGATTCCTGCCAGCAAAACATTTACGTTGAAAAAGGACGAAAGCGTGATTCTTCCGTTTAACCTCAATATGAATGGTGCATTGCTGAAATATGCAACAGCACAGTTACTCACAAAGATAGATGATAACGGAAAGCCTCATTATTTCTTCTTTGCACCAAACGGAATAGAACCGGAATTTGTTTTTGATAAAGCAACCTTGAAAAGTGGAAAATCCGTAGTTACACCTGTTGCCGGTTATAAGAGCACATTCTCTGTAACAGCAAAGAGCGGCGAAAAGATACTAATCACCACATTAACCCGTGAGCAGGCATTGCAAACAGCTAAAGTCGACGGACATATTCTGATAACCGATGCCACTGTTTTACCAGAGAAAGAAAAATGTACCTTGCTTAGCTTGGGTAAGAATAAGTTCGATTATGTACTTTATCCCTCGGCAAAAGGATGGAAACAGCAAACTATCGAAGTTCCTGCGGTTAATCCGGTATTCAAGGTCGATAAAGCAGGATCTCGTCGTATGACGGTGACTGTTGAACCTAATAACAACAAACAAGTTCAGGAATACTTCCTGCAAATAAATTACGTGGGCGATGTAGCTATGGCCTTCATTAATAATTCCATGGTTTTAGATCATTTCTATTACGGAGCTCCCTGGACTATCGGTTTAAAACGTTTTGAGAGCAGAATGGCTGAAAAAGGCATGGATTTCTATTTCCGTCCGTTAATGAAAGATGCACCATATCTGAAGGATTTGCCACAATCGGCACTCAGAGATTGGAATAATAAAAAAAGTGTTCTGTCAATTGATAGTGTTAACGTGTTGCCAGAATACCGTACTCAAATAATTTTCTAGATTATAAATTGAGGAATTCTCAATCATTCTCTCATAAAAAATAGAAATGTAAAATTGATCTAGCGATCTAGCACTTACTACTTAATATGTTATAAATAAACAGTATAGCACCGCTAGATCAATTAAATTTGATCTAGCAGTGATCTAGCGATCTAGTACCTTGTTGATTTTCTTTGTGTAAAGCCGTGATTCTTTGGACTTTACGTAGCTATTTATCGTATTTGAAGAAATGAAAATTAGTCTCCACCCGGGTGTACAGGATTCCTCCACCCGGGTGGAGACTGTTTTTAGATCCGGGTGTAGGAGGTGGGTACACCCGGGTGTATGTGGAATGTTTTGGTTGTAAATAAATTAAATTAAGAGAGAATTTTGAAGCTTTTATAAAGTTGAGTAATAAATGTTTGGTATAAATTAGATCTGTTTATAAACCAGATAAGAAAAACATATTAGATAAATACTTGGTGAAACCTTATTAGGTTTATGTCTATAAAAAATAGTGTATAAAATCAATTATATGCAGAATAATGTCTGTTTTGTATTTCCATTTGTCTAAAATGTAACCTCGTGTTTCTACCATTTAATTTACTTTTGCAATCGAGGTCAAATTAGTATAAAGAAACAAGCAATAAAATTACAACCTAAAAATTCAATTAAATAAATTATAACCTTAAAAACTAACACGAATATGAAACAAAAAAAATTACTATTAAAATTTCTCTTGCATCGACAATATTATTTGCGTAAATCCAAACAAGTAACAAGTATCGTAGTTGATTAATAAAAATAACCGTTGATCGGTGTTTACGTTAATTTTTCAGGAACTTTCCTTGGCGCAGTAACCAATATAGATGGAAATTATTCTATTAATATAAATTAAGGACTATCTGCTGAAGTTTAATTATAGAACCTTTTCTCTCCTATTGATTATATTAGATCTAGTTCTAGAAAGTATACTGGTAATACGAGGTACAATGAAATTAAGTTTTTTATTGCCCGTTTTTATAAATATAGAAGTTAGCCGAATAAATATTAAAAACTAAAGAAAATGAAAATACGTTTAATAGCTCAAATATTTTTTTTAATGTCGTTTCTCCCTATGGCAGCACAATCAAAAGATCCATTCTGGCTCGGTGCTGATATCAGTGGTACTACCATGTTGGAGAAGAATGGAGGCAAGGTATATAATGTACAAGGCAAGGAACGTGAGAATACTACTCTCATGAAAGAACTTGGGTTGAATGCTATCCGACTGCGAATCTGGGTTAATCCGCCAAGCGGATGGTGCAACAAAAAAGATGCACTTGTGATAGCTAAAAGAGCAAAAGCCTTAGGAATGCCTGTTATGGTGAGTTTCCACTATAGCGATACATGGTCTGACCCCTCTCATCAGACACCTCCTGTAGAGTGGAAAAACTACAGTTACAAAGACCTGAAGCAGGCTGTTGCCAGACATACGAAAGAAACGCTTCAGCTGTTCAAGGATAATGGCATTGACGTGAAATGGGTTGGAGTCGGTAATGAGACCACTGAAGGAATGCTCTGGCCTGAGGGACAGGCAAAAGAAAACATGAAGCAATATGCAGGTCTCACAGAGGCTGGTTATCAGGCATCCAAGAATATTTATCCCGAAGCAAAGGTAATCGTACATCTTGACTGTGGCTGTGATGCCAAGCGATACAACTTCATTTTCGATGGTTTAAAAAAGTACAATGCCCATTGGGATTTGATAGGAATGAGTGTATATCCTTACTGGGATCAGAAAGCCAAAGTGGAAACCACAGATGACGGCACTCTCAACGATGCCATAGCCAATATGAATGCATTGTGTAACAAATATGGATGCGACTGCATTGTTGTAGAGACAGGATATGAAGTGAATCGCCCCAATGAAGGACATTTGTTTATGAGAAAACTCATCAGGGCTACACGAAATCTTACTAACGGCCATTGCAAAGGAGTGTTTTATTGGGCACCAGAGCTTGAGGGAGAATATCCTTTAGGCGCTTTCAAAAATTGCAGACCGACAGCAATCATGGATGCCTTTACCGAAGAAAGCAATCGTAGCGAAAGTTCTATTATCAACAGTTCAACAGCTGCTTCTACTACAGATACGAAGTATGGTAAAGTTTGCGGCTATATATATAAAGGAGTTTACACCTATAAAGGAATTCCCTATGCAAAGGCAAAACGTTTTGAGGTACCTCAGGAGCCAGATGCATGGAAAGGCATCCGCTCCTGTCGCACATATGGTCCTTCGGCTCCTCAACCTAAGACGGATAGGTGGAAAAATGACGCCAGTGCCTTTTTTTATCTATGGAATGAAGGCGACCAAAGCGAAGACTGTCTTCGTCTGAATATCTGGACAAAAGATATTCATAACGGAAAGAAAAGTCCTGTAATAGTTTGGCTTCATGGAGGTGGATTCGTGGAAGGCTGCGGACAAGATCACCCTGGTTATCACGGTCATAATCTGGCCGATAAAGGAAATGTTGTTGTAGTAACGATCAATCACCGTTTAAATACCTTAGGCTATACCGATCTGTCTGATTACGGCGATAAATACCAATATTCTGGCAATGCAGGGAATATCGACATCGTGCAGGCTTTGAAATGGATTCATGATAATATCCAAAATTTTGGAGGTGACCCTGATTGTGTAACCATTTTCGGACAGAGTGGTGGAGGCGCCAAGACATCCAGTATGCTTTGCATGCCAATGGCACAGGGACTTTTCCATCGTGCTATGGTGATGAGTGGTTCTGGCTTCATGCGGGGCATGAAACAAAATCTAGCCAAGAAAATAGGACAGCGTACGGTTCAAATATTAGGATTAAACAAAGACAATATAGACAAGATTCAGACTCTAGATTATGGAACTGTATTAAAAGCGAATTCTCAGGCAATGAAAGAAATTGCTGCAGAAAATCCTAACAACAGTTCTTTTGGTCGTTCTTTAACATGGGAGCCAGTAATCGATGGTGATGCTTTGCCTGCTGGCCTTTTTATGGATGGTTCTGAAAAAATAAGTAAGGATATTCCACTAATCATAGGTTCTACCCTAAATGAGTTTTCTGCATGGCACAAACATGGTAAAGATATTAATACATGGGATGATGCCAAAGCTGACTTAGAAAAGACTATGGGTAAAAAGGCAAGCAACTTCGTAGATGCTTTCCGCCATTCTTATCCAGATGATGATGTAGATGCACTTTACCGACTTGACACGATGGTACGTCCCGCTGCCATAGAACAGATTCAAACTCGCGTAGCTGATGGTGGTGCTCCGGTATGGAATTATTTGTTTAGCTATCAGTTGCCAAGCGAGGATAGCGGCTTCCATGCAGGACATAATGCCGATATTGCCTTCTATTTTGATAATGTAATCCGTTCTGCAAATATGACGGGAGCAACTCCAGAAGGTATAGAATTGGGCGAAATCATGAGTACAACTCTTATCAACTTTGCCCGAACAGGGAAACCTTCATCATTGGAACTCCCAGAATGGAAGCCTGTTACATCTTCTGAAATGAATACCATGATTTGGAATTGTCCAAGTTGCAGACTGGCTACAAACCATGATGCCGAGTTGATTAAAATACTTCGAAATAAGTAACATCTGAATACATAAATAAAATGAATAATAATCTGATAAGAAAAGTAATGTTATGCTGGGTGTTGAGCTTATTAGCTACGGTTGGCATGCATGCAACAGAACGTGAAGTAAAATGGGATGAGAAAAGCCTTATCCTCAATGGAAAAAGAGTATGTCCTGTGATGGGTGAAATCCACTATTCGCGGGTACCAGCAGATGAATGGACTGAGGCTGTACGCAAAATGAAGCAGGGTGGCGTAACCGTTATTGCTTGCTACGTATTCTGGAACCACATCGAAGAAATAGAAAACCAATTCGACTGGAGTGGTCAACGTAATTTACGCTCATTCCTAGAAATTTGCAAGAATGAAAACCTACCGGTTATCCTGCGTGTAGGACCGTTCTGCCATGGTGAAGTCCGACTAGGTGGCATTCCTGACTGGGTCTTTACAAAAGGTTGTAAGACGCGTAGTGAAGATCCTGCTTTTCTAGAGTATGTAACTCGTTTGTATAGGCAAATCTATACACAAGTTCAAGGCTTGCAATGGAAAGACGGAGGACCGGTTATGGCGATGCAGTTTGATAATGAATATCGTGGACGAAGTGAATATTTGATGCACCTCAAGAAGATTGCCAATGAGATCGGTTTCGACTTGCCTTTCTATACCCGAACTGGTTGGCCTCAGTTAGCCACGCCTATACCATTGGGAGAGATGATTCCTCTTTATGGTGATTATGCTGACGGATTCTGGGATCGAAGCATAAAAGAAGCAGCTGGCGAATATTGGCGAGCATTCAATTTCCGTCCGTTCCGAATCTCAACTGCGATAGCTTCAGAACAGTTGAAGTACACAGGCGATAACATGAACAAAGGTGAGGAAGGATATCCATACTTTACCTGCGAATTGGGAGGTGGCATGATGACAAGTTATCACCGCCGAGTATATCTGTATCCAGAGGATGCTTACTCGCTTGCCATCGTAAAGTTGGGCAGCGGTAGCAATCTGCTGGGCTACTATATGTATCATGGAGGAACTAATCCAGACGGAAAACTCAACTATCTGAACGAGATGCAGCGCACCATTGAAACCAACTGGAACGATCTGCCTGTGAAAAGCTACGATTTTCAAGCTCCTCTTAACGAGGTGGGATATCGCAATCCGCATTACTATTTGCTTCGCAAGATACACCTTTTCGTTCAAGACTTTGGAGATGTGCTAGCGTCAATGGAAACTACATTTCCACAAGCCGACAAGCCGATTAGTAAAGGTGTTGACAGCTATCTGAGATGGTCTTACCGTAGCCAAGGCAATCAAGGATTCGTATTTATCAATAATTATGAGCGTTTCCAAAATCTTACAGCGAAGAAAAATATACAGTTCAACGTATGCGGAGTAAAATTTCCGGAGAATCCAACTGTGATACCTGCAGGCACAATGTGTATATTTCCTGTAAATATTGCAGGTATCAAATATGCTACAGCCCAGATCATTGCCCAACGCGATGATAAAATCTATTTAGAACAGATTGCTGGCGTGCTTACAGAAATATCCGTTTCGGGTAAAGTGCTGAAGAATGTTAAGGCACTCGGTTTGGCAAAGCCAGTATATAAGAATATCTACTTACTCAGCAGTTCTGATGCCAGTACGCTCTTCTTGAATGAAAATGAGAAGCCTCATGAAACAAAGATGCAAGCAGTTACATTTAATAAAATACAAGAAGCTGGGACTCTCAGGAAAATTACGATAGGTTTTGGTGGAGTAACAGAAGAACCCGTAGATTCTGACTTCAATGATGCTGCTGTATACACCTTCACAGTTCCAAATCATGAGGATATTCTCGATGTAGAATATCAGGGCGACTGTGCTCGATTATATGCTGACGGAAAACTCATTGATGACAACTTTTATAATGGTCGTCATTTCCAATATGCACTTTGGCGTTTGCCAAAGAATTGCGAGCAATTGGAGCTCCGCATTTTGCCGTTGCAAAAGGATGCTCCCATCTATTTTCCTCGCGAAGCAGATACCACTTCTGGCGAGAAGATAATCAATATAAATGTGTTCAAAAGATAAATGATTTAACATGAAAAAATTACTGCTTTCGTCATTACTTTGTATGGCAACTTTATGCTCCCATGCAACATCTGCTGATTCGCTAATAAGTCGGCAAAAGATCGTTGACAATGGAGGTACAGGGTTGTTCAAGGCTTATGAAGTTATAGAGAAAAGTTTACCCGGCTTCACTGTTTTCCGCCCCGAGAATCTCAGTTGGGCAGCAGCACGCGAAAATGCTTTGCCCATACTCATCTTTTGCAATGGCGGTTGCATGGATGCCCCCATTCATTATGAGCGCATGCTTACCGATATTGCATCACATGGTTATGTAGTCATTGCAGTGGGTGAAATGCAAATGGTGCTTTTTGATCGTAAAGAACACTCCACACCGTCAACCGTGGTTACTACAGCACTCGACTGGATATGCAGTCAGGCACGCGATAAGAATAGCGATTATTACAGTTTTATTGACACCACAAAGATAGCCGCAGCCGGGCATTCCTGCGGAGGTGCTCAGGTGTTGTGCAATGCTGCCGATACCCGCCTGAAGTCATACATAATCTTGAATGCAGGAATGGGAAACATGACGATGGCAGGAGCCGATAGCAAATCGCTCCATTCGCTTCATGCACCCATTATATATATGACAGGTGGTACAGGCGACGTTGCTTACCAGAATGCTTGTCTCGACTATGAACGTATAGACAAAGTGCCTGTCATTCATGTCGATATGCCGACAGCTGGCCATGGAGCTACCTATAAAGAAAAGCTTGGTGGAAGTTTCGGCAGATTGATGTTAGACTGGCTTGATTGGCAACTCAAGGGGAAAAAAGACAAAAGCGATGTTTTCCTCGCCGGCAATATTAAAAGTTATCCTGGGTGGAATTTTCAACATAAAAATTTTAAAGCCCATGTTGGCAAGACGATACATGCCACTATGCCATGTAATATGCTTGAAGGAGTAACAGAAAGAGAGTATACCATTTATTTGCCGGGAGGATATGAAGAGAACACCAACAGACAATATCCCGTGCTCTATCTATTGCATGGTGGAGGTGGATCGTGTGATGATTGGGAGACTTATGGATCTCTTCGTCAGACTGTCGACAGTCTTATAGATGCAGGCTATATCCGTGACTTTATTCTTGTATGTCCGGAGGCCAACAAAAATAATATGATGTACTTCAACGCACCAAAGTGGAAATACGAGGATTTCTTTTTCCAGGAGTTTATCCCATATATTGAAAAGAACTATCGCATCAGAACTGATAAGGGTGGCCGTGCCATTGCCGGATTCTCCATGGGTGGTGGAGCCGCAATTGTTTATGGCGTTCATCATCCGGAATTCTTCTCTATGGTGTATGATATCAGTGGATACCTTCGTCGCCAAGAGCTTGACTTTCTGAAAAAAGATCCATCTGCTGAGTGGCGCCAAGAGATAATAGAAAATAATAATCCTATAAAATGCATCCAACAAGGATCGAAGGCTGACGTGAAAAATTGGTCTCAGGTAAGATGGATGGTTTCGGTTGGTGATCAAGACTTTACCCTCGAAGGAAATATGGACATGGTGAAGGCTTTCCGGGAGAAAGGTATTCCATACCAGATGCATGTTTCTGCCGGAAGTCATGATTGGAAGTTTGTATCTCCAAATTTGAAAGAGGCTATCAAGCAGGCTGACTCTAATTTTGATGACTTATGGATCAGTAATGGTAACCGACATCTCTATGGATTGCTTAGCCGACCTACTAATACTTTTGGGAAAATGCCTTTAGTTATTGTTTCGCACGGATTCAACGGAACTCATGTCTTCGGCAAGAATTATATTAAAGCATTTAACGCTTTGGGATACCAGACCTACAACTTTGATTTTGGATGTGGCTCAGTTTCCAGTCGCAGTGACAACAATACAGTTAACATGTCAATACGTGACGAGGTGAATGACCTGAAGACCATCATAAACTACTTTAAAAGTCGTAGTGATGTGGACGCTTCGAATATCATTCTTCTTGGTGAAAGTCAAGGCGGCTTAGTATCGGCACTCACGGCTTCCGATTGTGCCAAAGATATCAGCCGGCTCATCCTTGTATATCCAGCATTGTGCATCCCTGACAATTGGAAAGAGCGATACCCTAAATCCGAGAACATTCCTGATACCACACAGGTATGGAATGTGCCTATAGGTAAACGTTTCTTTAGTGAACTGTATGATATCAATGTATATAAAACGATTGGCAAATATAGTGGTCCTGTACTGATAATCCACGGTGACAAGGACCCCGTAGTTCCTCTTTCCTATTCACGGAGAGCTGAGAATACTTATAAGAATGCGAGGCTGAAAGTTATTCCGGGAGCCGGTCATGGATTCAAATCCGAAGAGCTTAAAATATCAATTATGATGATGGAAGATTTTCTGAAATAAAAAAATTCTGAGAAGTCTCTACCTACGAATGCATACATTAAAGGAAAGAAAATAAGTATTTGCCAGGGTAGAGAGAAAATGTTCTGATTGCAAATAAATTAATAAAGGAGTCTGTTCTTATATATTATTCTTTAGAAAGTAGATAAGCCCTCATAAATAATCCACTTATTATAATAAAAAGTACACATTAAGATGTAATAGAAAAACTAATATTGCATAGATTTTAAATCAGAGATTATATATAATTAAGCAATGATACTATGCAAAAATCACTAAAACTATTATTTCTATTGTGTTGTGCGCCGCTCTTTGTAGTGCATTCTCAAAACAGAATTGAAACAGACTTGTCGGGAAAAGGATGGAAACTTTGGTATGACAAGGATGCTTCGTGGAAGAATGATCAGTTATTTCTTCCTTCAACAGATATAAAATCGATACCTGCTGCTTTGCCAACCGGTGGTTGGAATTCGCTTCAGGGTGCGAAAGATGTAAGTGTTCCTGGTACGGTAGAAGAATATCTGCAAGTTAAACCGGGACCGGAAGGGGATATTCAAGGGGTAAGCTGGTGGTTCCGTTCTATCAGTATTCCTACTGCCGCAAAAGGCGGTAAGTTGCTACTTCGTTTTGAAGCTGCACGCTATCGTTCCGAGGTTTATATCAATCAACAACTTGCGGGTTATGATTTAACAGGAAATACTCCTTTCGAAGTTGATATTACCAACTTTGCCAAACCGGGTGAGACTGTGCAATTGGCTTTGCGTGTTACCGATCCGGGTGGTAATTATGACTGGAGAGATGGTGATGTAGTTAGCTGGGGAAAATATAAAATACCCGGTAGTCATGCTTTTGGTGGAATTACCGGCCGTGTGAAATTGGTTTCCTGTGCTCCGGTTTATGTGGATGATATTTATGTTCAGAATACTCCTGCCATTACGGAAGTAAATCCTCAAATAAGTGTTGTAAACAGCACAGCCAAAGAGATTGTCAGGAATATTCTAATTAGGGTTGTTGATAAGAAAAATCCCGATACAGAAATAGCTCGTCAGGAACTTAAGAAAGTAAAGTTGAAACCGGGAGAAAACCTTGTTTCTGCAAAGATATTTGCACCCGATGCAAAGTTATGGGATACGGAAAATCCGAACCTGTATGTCTGCAAGGTTTCTATAATAGATGGAAAGAAAAGCATAGATGAAGACAGCAGAGTTTTTGGATTCCGTTGGTTTGAACCGATCGGACAAGGCTCTGACGCCATGTTTCGTCTTAATGGAAAAAGAATTGTGCTGCGTACAGCAATCAGCTGGGGATTTTGGCCTATAAACGGTATTTATCCAACGGAGGAATTGGCAGAGAAACAGATTCGTATTGCGAAGGCCATGGGACTGAATATGCTGAATTTCCACAGATGTATTGGTGCTCCTGTTGTGCTGGATAAAGCGGATGAATTGGGATTGCTTTATTATGAAGAACCGGGTAATTACCGTAGCGGGCAGAGTCCCGATAATCCGTTCGGTCACACTTTGATGCACGAAAAAGTTATACGGATGGTGAAGCGTGATAGGAGTCATCCAAGTTTGGTAATGTTTAACATGATTAATGAAGCCGGACCTGTAAGTGAAGATATCCTGAAACTAAACATCAGTGATATGCTGGAGGCTCATAAACTGGATCCTACTCGCACAATTACCCGCACTTCTGCATGGTGCAGGGCAGAAGAGAACGAACAGGCACGTATTCATCTTCGCCCTAATGATTCAACAGTCTACTGGAAAGGTTGGTACGATTTTCATCATGCGGGTGGTCCTCATGTATGGAACCAGAGCCTTTATAAGAGTCCTACTGATTATTACAACTATACAGCAAATAAAAAGGATATTGTTTTCTGGGGAGAAGAGGGAGCTATTTCTACTCCTCCTCGCCTCGAAAAGATAAAGAGCGAGCTCGAAGCTTCACCCAATTTGGGGTGGGATGGTGCCATGTATCTTGATTGGTACAAAACATTTGATAACTTCCTTACACGGAAGAATCTTCGTTCGGCATTTCCAACGATTGATGCGTTTACCGTGGCGATGGGAAATATTTCCATTGAGCACCAGGGACGTAAAATAGAAACTATCCGCCTTGATAATTATACAGACGGTTATGCTATTAACGGCTGGGAGGCTCAGATTATTGAAAACCATTCAGGAGTAGTAGATTGTTTCCGGAACGTGAAAGGTGATACTGCGCTTATAGCACGCTACAACCAGCCACTTTATGTTGCTGTGAAAGTGCGTAAACAGATTATTGAAATGAATGACAAGGTTGTGACAGATTTCTATATTATCAACGAGAAGAATTTGCAAGGGCCTCATAAGCTTTCAATTTCCGTTAAAGATCCGGAAGGAAAGGTGATTTTTAGTAAAGACGTTGAAACAGCAATTTCCGGAGGTGATGTTTATGGACAGTTGATAGCCGAAGGAATTGAGATTCCTACTTCTGGTATAGCCGGAATACACCGTATTGATGTAATCCTTTCTGATAATGCCGGCAACAATAAAGCTTCTGGTAGTGATCAGTTTCTGGCAGTCGACTGGCGTTCGGCTAAGCTCAATGGTAACGGAGCTGTTTGGGAGCATAACAATAGCCTGAAAAACTTCTTGAATAATGATAAAAAGCTTTCTGTAATGGATTACTCCGATAACGCTAAACGTCTTGATTGGGTAGTGGTATCTCGTCCACCAATGGGAGGCAATCTGAGAGTTGTACCAACAGATCAGCTTCTTACTTCCGATGGAAAACAGGGAGTTACCGTATCTTTTTACAGAGACAATAAGTTTCAGGACAAGATATCAGAACGTACAGACCGGGATATTAATTTCAACGTGGCGATGGGAGCTACTCCAGATCCTACAGTAACCAGTACTGAAAGATATAATGCTCGTTGGGAAACGCAAATTACACCGACAGTGAGTGGTGCATATTTTCTTGAATTGCAGACAAGTGGAGCCAGTCAGCTAAGTATTGATGGTGCTACTGTTATTGATATAACAAAAAATAGTGGTGGCCGTGATAAGGTTTTGGTGAATTTCACAAAAGGAAAGCCATATATTTTGAGTATAAATCTGGTTCAGGTTAAAAACATTGCCGGATTATGCCGTTTGCAGTGGTCGGCACCGGAAACGAATGCAGCTGATCCGCAGAAGTTAATAGACCGTGTAGCCAAAGACGGTACAACGCTTATTCTGGTTGATAATGCCGACACGTGGATGGACTTGATTACTAAAAATACCCAGGTAACTTATTCCGGTAAGTTCCAGGTTGGTACAGCCTGGCTGGGGGGCGTTCATTTCGTGAAACAACATCCGCTATTCAACGGACTGCCGACAAATGACAGCATGAACTGGCCTTATCAGGCGGTTGTAAAAGATGGTGCCGAAAGATATGGACTTGAAATAGAGGGAGAGGAGTTAGTTGCCGGAGCTTATCACTCTTATCCTCTTAAATTGGGAACGGCTGTAGGTGTTATTCCTTGTGGTAAAGGTAAAATTTTATTTTCCACACTGGATATTTGTGGAAATCTTACTTCAGATGACTCATCGGCCAATGTGGCAAGAAAGCTGCTTTGTAATTTTATAGAATATTCTGGTAAGTAATTACAATAAGTATTTGTAAAAACGGGTCTTGCATTAAACTGTGCAAGATCCTTTTTATTTTCGAGAATATTATTTGTATGCAGATTTAAACACTTATATTTGTGATGTTGTAATTAACCTTATAAGATATAAATCTGCACTTACTATGAACAGAAAGTTCTTTTTTCTTCTTATTGTCTTTCAGTTATTCTGTTTTCAATCTAATTCTCAAATAAAACCAATAAAGGAATTTGAAAATATTAGTCGGGGAGATGAGTGTGTAAACTGCTTCTTTCAAGACTATAGAGGCTTAATTTGGATGGGCACCAACCGAGGTCTTTTTTCATATAATGGATATTCGTTGGACAAGAATATTCCTCAGGCATCAGGTGATGTTATAAATATGGCTGTTAATTGCTCGCTAAAAGTTGATTCTACTCATTTCTATCTAGGCTGTAATTCCGGCATTTTGCTATTTGATATTGAAAAATGCAGATATACTTTATTGCCTGCTACATCGTCATATGATGTCCGTTCAATGGTTTGGTTAGACAAACATACAATATTGGCCGGAACTATGCGGGGACTGATAATGTATAATACTCTTAATAACACTTCTAAAAAAATTGAAAGAAAAACTATACCTTATTTCCCTGTTTATTCTATTATAAAAAATAGGGAAAATGTTTATATAAGCAGCTGTAATGGGATATACCAACTGAATGTTACAACGAATAAAATGACACTTATTTCTCTTCCGGAAGCTGGTAAAAAGAAACGGTTGATATTTTCTCTAGCTGAAGATATACACAATAATTGTATATGGATAGGCACAGAGGGAGAGTTGTTTAAATACAATTTAAACACTAAATCCATTGAATTGATACCTTTCTTTTCAAATAACTCCATAAAATCAATCTCCACCGATTATTCAGGACACTTATGGATGGGTACAGACAACGGTCTGTATATTTATAATCCTAAGAATAAAACTAATGAGTACTTTGTACATACTATAAAGAATAACAAGTCTTTAATTAATAACATTATTTGGGCTGTGTTCGAGGATAGAGCAAAAAATATGTGGCTTGGAACCGATTGTGGAATTTCTTTATACAGAACAAATACTAGTCTTAAGATTCATCGCTGGGACGAGATTACTGGCTCTGATGAAGGTAACAGGCTGACTTGTATTTTTAGAGATTCTCATAAAAACTATTGGTTGGGTGGAACTAATGGAATTGCATGCTATAATCCTGATAAACAAAAAAGTGTATGGTATAAAATGAGAGGTGGCAATAACTACATTTCTCATAACCGGATCAGATCTATTTATGAAGATAGGAATAAAAATATTTGGGTAGCTACAGATGGTGGTATAAATCATTATAATAGCCAAACGGAACGTTTCAAACATTATAGTATCATGGAAAAATCTGCAACCCGCAATGCAAACTGGGCGTATGGTATATTTGATGATAGTAAGAACAAACTCTGGATTGGAACCTATCTAGGTGGATTGTTTATGGTTGATAAGCAAAAGCTTATAAGCAGTGGCGGTGATACATATTTGGCAGACAGAAATTATTATATGAATGGATGCAAAAATGGCTTGTTAGGTAATGATGTTTTAATTAATTTGAAAGATAAAAAAGAAAATCCCGTTTTGATTATTGGTAACAAAGGGATAAACAGAATCAATGTGATGAAAAATTCTGTTGAACGAATTCCTTATAAGCCAAAGAGTACAGTTGTTTGTGCCATATTTGATAAGGACGGTTTCTTATGGCTCGGAATGAAAGGTTCTATTGACCGACTGAACGTAGAGACTGGAAAAGTTCAATCAATAGATACCAAACTTTTACAGAATATGAATATATCTTCAATGACTGAAGAAAATAATCATATATGGATAACTGCTTCCGAGGGCGTTTTCCTTATTAATAAAACAGACTTTACCGTAAAGCACGTAAATTTAGGTGAACAACTCTATTTTTCTGGCTTTTATGATGCTTTTACAAAAAAAATGCTGTTGGGAGGTATAGACCATTATATAGAATTCTCACCTGATAAAATATTGAAAGAAACTACCGGACATATTCATGCAATTCTCACTTCTGTGTATGTAAACGATGAACGTATTAATACTGGTCAGAGTTATGATGGTAATGTGATTCTGAAAAACAGTATAGGATATACAAAGAATATAGTACTCAATAATAATCAAAACAATCTGGTTTTTGAATTCTCTGATTTATTATACGGCAAAGCTGTGAAATCTCGCTATGTTTATAAACTTGATGGGAGTGATAAAGAATGGCGCAATCTTGATGCCTCACCCTACAAAATATCTTATTCAAATCTCTCGCCTGGTGATTATACTCTTTATATACAAAAAAACAATGATAATGGAGCCAACGAAACAGTTTTAACTTTAAGTATTGTTATTCTCCATCCCTGGTATAGTACTATTCTTGCTAAGATTGTCTATTTTAGTATTTTAGTGTGGCTTTTTATGTGGGCTCTAAATTATTATCATGTTAGAAACAGATTAAAGATAGAACGGATACAAAGAGAGAAAACGTTGGAATTATCTAACATGAAAATGGATTTCCTCACGAATATTTCTCATGAATTAAAAACTCCTTTGAGCCTTATTCTGAGCCCCGTTAGTAAATTACTGGACGAGACAAGGAATCCACAAGTAAGAAGTCATCTTCAGATGATTCATAAGAATGTGATACGGTTGAATAATCTTGTTCATCAGATGATTGATTTTCGCGATATTGACCCTTCACAATCGGATGTTGTTCTTTCAAACCTGGAAATTGTTGAATTTATAAAAAGTATCCTTGAAGTACATCGTGAAGCTTTTGATTCCAAACACGTTGCATTGGCTTTTGAAACGAATGTTTCAGATTTATATATAGATACCGATATTCAGAAAATGGAATCAGTTATCAATAATCTGATTTCTAATGCCTACAAATTTTCAAAAGAAAATGGAACTGTAAAAGTTGAATTGTCAGTCAGTGAGGATGATAATCTGGCTAAGAAACTTCAGATTAGTGTTATTGATAATGGATGTGGCATACCTGAACGAGACTTGCCTTATGTTTTCAATAGATTCTATCAATCCAAAGAGAATCTGAATATGAATAGTGAAGGTTCCGGTATTGGACTTGCTATCGTCAAGAATTATATTGAACTTCTTCACGGTCACATTAAAATATCATCCATTGAAGGAGAAGGTACTGCTGTTATAATTGAATTGCCAATTATAAGCAGTGATTTAAAGATTCCAAAAGAAGATATCCGAAAGAGCATTATACAGAACGAAATTCAAAAGTATAAAATACTCATTGTTGAGGATAATGTTGAAATAGCACGATTTATTTCCGAGAACTTGGTAAATGGCGTTTCTATGATTGCTCATAATGGCAAGATGGGAATAGAAATGGCTATTAAGCATCAGCCGGATATAATTATTGCAGATGTGATGATGCCTGTAATGGATGGCCTTGAAATGAGTCGTTTGTTAAAACAGAATATAGTTACTGCTACTATTCCTATAATTATGTTGACAGCAAAAGACGATAAAAGAACAGAGATACAGGCTTTTAATTCAGGTGTTGAGGCTTTTATCTCAAAACCATTTGATATAAAGCAACTGACCACCCGGATTGAACAATTAATTAATAGCAAAAAGCTACTTATTAAGAAGCTTCGTCAGGCTACAGTTCTGGAAGATAAGCCTGTTGATATTCAGTCGCAAGATGAGAAGTTTATTTTGAAAATAACTCAGATAATTGAAGAAAGACTTGCGGAACCCGACCTTAATGTGCAATATCTAGCAGATAGTACCGGAATAAGCGCTAAGCAAGTTTATCGGAAAATTAAATTGCTTACCGGGCATACGGCGGTAGACTATATTAAGTTCATTCGTCTGAAAAAAGCTGCAATACTTTTAGGACAGAAGAAGTTCACTATAGCAGAAGTTATGTATATGGTAGGGTTCTCTAATCATTCTTATTTTTCGAAGTGTTTCTCTGAAAAATATGGGAAAACGCCCAAAGAATTTATGGATTCAACCGATTCTTAGTACCCGTTGTCTGATTTTTATTCATATTCATCCGATTTGTTTCTATAATGTCTGATTCTTTTCTATTCAGGTCTGATATAATCTAACCTTAAAAATAGAAGGATATTACATTTGCTCAGAAACTTTAAAATCGGTAAAAGTATGAAAAAACACAATCTTGGACGCAGAGATTCCTATTATGAAATGAATCTGCTGAAAGTACCTAAATTCTTCTTTAAGGGCTTAATTACAGCTTTATTATTTTTTTGTATAACAACAGCTTTTGCTCAACAGAAGTCAGTTGTTGCAGGTACAGTTGTTGATGAAGGAAGCAATCCTATTATCGGTGCATCAGTAACTGTTTCGGGGCAAAAAGTCGGTACGGTAACCGATATAAACGGAAAGTTCACTATTAATGTGGAGCCAAACAAAACTCTTGAAGTAACATTTATTGGTTTTGTATCGCAAAAAATTCCGGTAAAAGGTCAGAAAACAATCAATATTGTTTTGCGAGAGGACAATCAGGTGCTTAACGAAGTAATTGTAACTGGTTATGGTGCTGTTTCAAAGAAAAACCTTACAACTTCTATTGTTAAAGTAAAAGCAGATGATGTTCCTAAGGCTGCCAATAGTAACATGTCTCAAATGTTGATGGGACGTGCTGCTGGTTTGCAGGCAACAGTTTCCAGTGCTCAACCGGGTGGAGGTATTGACATTACCATTCGTGGTGGAGGTGCACCTATTTATGTAGTTGATGGTGTTGTAATGCCTGGTTCTTCTTTGGAAGCGAATTCAGGAGGTAGTACAACTGTTATTCCATCGAATGTAAACCGTTCTGGCTTGGCTGGCTTGAATCCTGATGACATTGAGTCTATTGAAGTGCTTAAAGATGCATCAGCTTCTATTTATGGTATTGGTGCCGCCAATGGTGTAGTTTTAATTACTACCAAAAAAGGTAAGGAAGGCAAAATGAGAGTTACCTATGATGGTAGTTTGTCATCTGTATCTAATTATAAATATATCCAATCTTTGGATGCTAAGGACTACATGAGTTATGTCAATGTATTCAAAAAGGAACAGTATTTATATAATAATGGTCAGGGTGTATATGGTAACACGGCTTACGATGGTGGTAGTTCTGAAGTGTTTACAGCTTCGGATATAGCTTCTGCACAAACAACAAACTGGCGTAATATGATACTTCGTAACGGAAGCATCTCTAATCATAATGTTACAGTTCAGGGAGGATCGAACGCTTTGCAATATTATTTATCTGGGAATTACTTTAACCAGATAGGTACGGTAGAGAACTCAGCCATGGAGCGTTTCACTTTGCGGAGTAATGTAGCTTCTCAGCTTACAAGTTTCCTAAAATTAACTGCAGCTATCAACTTTAATAAAAACCGGAATAATAACGGTACGGTGGGTGGTTCATCTAATGGCCGTGGCGGGCAGGCTTCCGGATCTTTAGCTGCAGCGCTTTCTTATCCTACAAATATGTCGATAAAAGATGCAGATGGGAAATATACTACATTCCTTACTATTCCTAATCCTGTTGGAATGCTTGATATTGATGATGTCTCCGTTTCGGAAGGTTATAATATGAATTTCACAATGGATTTTGATATTATAAAGAATATGCTGGCGGCAAAAGTTCTGTATGGTTATAACCGTGAAACTTCTGATCGTAGTGTTTACATTCCATCAAACGTTTATTATGACCAGGTATTTCAGTCACGTGGTAGTTTGCAGAAAAATGTTCGTGATAACAGTACTATGGAGGCTACTATTTCCTTTAATAAAAGTTTCCTGGATAAGTTTACATTTGATGCAGTAGTAGGAATGGGACGTTATTTTAATAATTATAACGGTCTGGGTGTTTCTTACACTGATATAAATGACGTTATTCAGAACTATAATATCTCTGCAGCCACAGGTAGTGTTGCACAGTCATCTTATAAAGCAGCAGATGAGAAACGTTCTCAGTTTGGTCGTTTTAGTCTGGATATTCTTGACCGCTATGTTATATCTGGTAGTCTTCGTCGCGACGGAACCGATAAGTTCTTTAAAGATAAGAAATATGCATGGTTCCCATCTGTTTCTTTAGCATGGAAGATTTTTAACGAGAAGTTCATGAAGAGCATTGAGTGGGTAAATTTGCTTAAGCTAAGAGCTTCTTATGGTGTAACGGGTAATGACAATCTGGGAACCACATTGTATGGATCTTATGGAGCTTTTGGTCATTATGTAGAGTTTGATCAGAATAGTACCAAGTATATACCATTTGTTTTGAACAGTCAGGATTACCCAAATGTAACATGGGAGAAAACAGTAATGAAAAATGTTGGTCTTGATTTCTCAATTTTTAAAGATCGTATTAGCGGCAGTTTTGATTATTTCTGGAATGATGTTACAGATATGCTGGGCACTGCAAATTCTAACGGACTATCTATGTTTGGAACATATCCAATTAATGGAGGACACATCCGTCGTTATGGATGGGATGCTACGATTAATACAAAGAATATAATAACAAAGAATTTCCGTTGGAACAGTATGCTTACATTGTCTCACTACAATGCTATCTGGAAAGAGAGAATGCCTAACTATGATTATGCAGAATATCAGGTACGTAAAGATGAACCGGTCAATGCACTCTATTTTTATCGCACCGATGGTCTTGTAAATGCAACAATGAGCAATTGCCCCGATTATCAGCCGGATGGATATAAGAAACCGGGTTGTCCTATTATCAAAGATTTGAATGGTGATGGTGCAATTACTATTGGCGATGTTGATATGGTAAATGTAGTGCCTGATATTTACCTTGGTTTTGGAAATACATTCTACTACAAGAACTGGGATTTGAACGTCTTTGTATACTCACAACTTGGTTTGAAGAAATATAATTATATATATTCATGGTGTAACGGAACTCAGTTAGCTAACCAAACCTTGAACCAAAGCACTTATATAAAAGATGCATGGACTTCTGATAATCAGAATGGTAACCTTCCTGGTATTGCATATTATTTATCTTCAGTATCTCTGCCTGGTGGCTGTGGTACAGATGTGGGATATCAGAATTCTTCATTCCTTAGAGTTCGTAATATAACCTTAGGTTATACTTTCAACGAAAAAAGTCTGGGAGCATTGAGCAAGTATTTTAATACAGTACGTATTTATGCAGATGCTCAGAATCCATTAACAATAACAAACTTCAAAGGTTTTGATCCTGAAGTTTATACAGGAAACAATTATAAAGCTGGAAAAGCAGAGTATCCGCAGATCCGTACTTTCTCAATGGGTGTAAAAGTTTCCTTCTAATCAATTAAAGACACAAATAATATGAAAAAGATAATATTTGCTTTACTGGCATCAGGAGCTTTGCTCTTCTCCGGTTGTGAAAATGACTTTGATGCAAAAATCTATGGTTCTCTGTCAACGACAAACTATCCTTCATCCAAAGCCGACTATGAAAATTATATGATGGATTGTTATATCCCATTCTGTATTAACTGGGGATATACTTTCTCTTCCTGGCAGGAAGGATTTTATGTGGCAGAAGGTGGTACTATCCGTATGTTCGATTCTACTTCCGATTTATGTGCTCCCTGGACAATCTCAACATGGGGTGGTGATTTTCAGCGTATGACGCAGGGAAAGTTTGACGATCTTAAATATGCAGGTCGTGCTACAGGCGGTACTCCTTCTCATTTCGAAAAAGTACGTGATGTAACCCGTATGACAAAAGTGATTGCTACACTTCAAAATGCCCCATCCAGTGTTTTAAGTGATGAAAAGAAGAAAGAGTTTATTGGTGAAGCTCGTTTATGTCGGGGTATGGTTATGTATTACCTGCTTCATTTTTATGGACCAGTACCGGTGATATTGGATGATAATTATATAGGTGATGCGGATGCTGAAGCCAATTTAGTTCGTCCTTCCTTGGATGATATGACTAAGTATATCACTGACGATCTGGAATATGCAGCAGAGAATTGTCCAGAAAAACAGTCAGAAAAAGGACGTTATACAGCAGATTATGCTCGTTTCTGTTTGATGCGTCATTATCTGAATGAAGGTGCCCATATGTCCGGTTATTACCAAAAGGCTTATGATATGTTCAGTAAGTTCACTGGTAGCTATTCATTATATAAGAATGGAACCAACCCTTATGCCGATCAGTTTAAAATTGCAAACAAGTTTAATAGTGAGGTCATCATGGCTGTTTCTTGTAATAGCAATGCTACAGGCAATGGAAATGAAGGAAACTTTAATCCTCTTTCCTGGTATCTTGTTCCGGGTAATGCAACCAAATATGATGGCGATGGAAAAGCTACTCCATTTGTTTATCAAGGAGGAGGCTGGGGACAGTGCTTTAATATTGATCCAAAATTTTATGCAACATTTGAATCAGGAGACTTAAGAGCACAAACAATTCTGACTTCTTATTACAGTAATAATTATGGTTTGGTAAAATCTTCCGATATTGGTGATAAATGGAATGGTTATGTTATCAATAAATATCCAGCTGAGACTGCAACTTCATTTCAGGGAACAGATTTCCCACTGGCTCGTTGGGCGGATGTTCTTTTAATGTATGCCGAAGCTGACGTTCGTTTGAAGAACGCAGTTTCTTCATCAGCAATCAGTTGTGTAAATCAGGTTCGTAATCGTGCAGGATTACCAAATCTTACTGCCGACAAAACATCTTCACCAAGTGCATTCCTTGATGCTCTGCTTACAGAACGTGGACATGAACTGATGTATGAAGGTGGACGAAAAGTAGATTTGATTCGTTTCAACAAGTATAATACAATAATGACAGCCTATGGACGTACTCCGTCTAGTCAGTATTTCCCTTTACCTAACTATGCTGTTGAACAGGCAGAAAAATCAGGATTTACTTTAACACAGTATTTTACTCGTACTGATTATGATGGTTCTGCTAAATAAATAGACTTGGAAATTGATTAAATAAGGTAGTTATTTCAAATTGCTGAGATAACTACCTTAATTAACTCTTATAAGTAAATTCAATATTAAAATAATTATGAAAAGGCTCCTTACTATATTGTTTGTTCTCTTTTTAATAAGCATTCAATCGGAAACTGTTACAGCTCAAAATCTATTTAATAAAGGGTGGAAATTCTTTCGTTGTGATTCACTTACTTCATCTGTAAAAGAACAGTTTTTTTCAAATGCGTTTGATGATACTGCATGGGAATCAGTAACGATTCCTCATACTCCCCGTATTGAGCCGTTAGTTGTGAACAATCAGTGGCAGGGAGATTGTCTGTATCGTAAAACATTTCAGTTGCCTGAAAACGATCGGGGAAAAATTCTGTTTATAAAGTTCGATGCTGCAATGAATGCCGCAGAAGTTTGGATAAACGGAATAAAGGCTGGGAGTCATTTAGGAGGATATTTACCATTTAGTATAGATATAACATCTAAAGTTCGTTTCGGTGCATTAAACACAATTGCTGTAAAGCTTGACAATAGAGACAATGTTGTAACAGGTCCGAAACCATTAAAACTTCTCGATTTTAATACCTATGGAGGTATCTACAGGAATGTAAGTCTGATAATAAAATCTCCAGTATATATAACTGATGCAAATTATGAAAATGAAACAGCCGGAGGAGGAGTTTTCTTTCACGCATCAGATATTTCATCTGCTAATGCCACAATACACACAAAAACACACGTCAGAAATCAATCCGGGAAAAATGTAAAAGTAAAGGTTTACTATTCACTATATAATAATAAAAATACTAAAGTTGCTATTTTTCAATCTGCACAGAAAACTATTCCGTCAGGAGAAAGTAATTATTATGAATCCGATGCTAAAATAATGTCACCAGCACTCTGGTCGCCCGATTCTCCATCGCTATATACACTACATGTAACCGTTTTAGCAGATAATAAGAAAGTTGACGAAGAACAAATAAAAGTTGGAATACGGGATATTAAGATAACTAACGAAGGTTGTTGGATTAATGGTAAGAAAATATTTCTTAGGGGAGTCAATCGACATCAGGAGTATCCTTATATCGGATATGCACTTTCTGATAATGCCCAGTACAGAGATGCTTATATCATTAAACAAAGTGGCTTCGACTATGTTCGTTGTTCGCATTATCCTCCTTCACCGGCTTTTCTTAAGGCTTGCGACGAACTTGGAATATTGGTTCTTGATGCAGTACTTGGATGGCAGTATTTTGGTGATGAGGCTTTTGCACAACATGTGCTGAATTCTTCACGCCAATTAATTCGAAGAGATCGCAATCATCCTTGCGTTCTGGCATGGGAACTGTCCATCAATGAATCTCCAATGCCTGAATCTTTTATGAAGCAGGCACACCAGATTGTCAGTGAGGAATATCCCTATGGAAAACCTTATTCTGCAGGATGGATAAATAAAATATATGATATTTATATTCAAGCTCGCCAACACCGTCATGGTGAGGATAAAACAAGACCTCTTATAGTATCTGAATACGGAGATTGGGAGTATTATGCACAAAATGCCGGATTTAATCAGGATAGTTGGGCTGATTTAAAGAGTGAAGAAAGAAATAGCCGCCAGCCTCGTGATGCCGGAGAAATAAGATTGTTACAACAAGCTAGAAATGTACAGGAAGCACATAACGACAATCTTTCCACACATGCCTTTGCCGATGGTTATTGGGCTATGTTTGATTATAACAGAGGGTATAGTAATGACCTGGAATATTCTGGTGCAATGGATATTTTCAGACTTCCTAAGTATGCATCATACTTTTTCCAAAGTCAGCGTTCAGCTCAGGGAGAAGGATGTTTCTCAAAACCAATGATTTTTATTGCTTCAGGATGGATGCCAGGGGTATCAAAAAACGTGAGAGTATTTAGTAATTGCGATGAAGTAGAGCTATATGTAGATGGTAAATTGCTTGAAAAACGCAAACCAGATACAGGTTTATTGTCCTCAAACCTGAAGCATCCACCATTTACCTTTAACGTAAGTTGTTTAAAAGCTGGCAAACTGGAAGCTGTTGGTTATATTAAAAATAAAAGATCTGTCAGCCAGATTGTTAAAACAGCAGGGAAAGCAGATCATTTAGCTCTTTCATGCAATATTGCAGGGCGTAAGCCACAGGCTGGTTGCAATGACGTGATATTTATTTATGCCAGTTTACAAGATAAGCAGGGTTTCACTGTTACTAATACAAAAATACCTGTTAGTTTTGTAGTGGAAGGTGATGCTCAAATTATTGGAAATAATCAACCTATAACAGAAGCTGGTATTGCACCTATTCTGCTTCGTTTAGGTAATAAGAAGGAAATTATAAAGATAAAAGCATTTTCTGATAAGTTGCAGTCTGCAGAATTATTGATAAAACCAGAATAACCTATTTAATTAAGTGCTATGAAAATAAAGAATCTGTTCATTGTTTTATTATTGAGTAGCATCAACATATACGCTCAAAAGAGTTTGTACTATGTAGATGGAAGCGGAGTTTTGCGTGAACGTTCCGGCAATAAGGAAGTAGCTTTTGCCGGAGTAAATTACACTTTGCCTTTTGCACATGCTTACCGTATGCACAAACAATTAGGTGTCGACTTAAAAGCTGCTATTGATAAAGATGTATACCATTTTGCCAGATTAGGCTTCAATGCCTTCAGATTGCATGTGTGGGATGTAGAGATATCCGATGCCGATGGAAATCTTCTGGATAATGAACATCTCAATCTTTTCGATTATTTAATCAGCAAGCTGAAGGAACGAAATATAAAAATAGTGCTTACTCCTATAGCCTATTGGGGCAATGGATATCCGGAAATGGATGAGAAGTTACCCGGATTTTCTTCAAAAGGCGATAAATGTGATATGACTCGCAATGAAACAGCGATAAAAGCTCAGGAACGCTATTTGCATCAGTTTATGAACCACGTGAATCCTTATACAGGAAAGGCTATAAAAGCCGATCCGGATATTGTGGGAGTTGAAATTAATAATGAACCTTGCCACGCTACCAGTCAGAAAGATGCAAAAGCTTATGTAAACAGGATGGCGAATGCTATTCGCAGTACGGGATGTGATAAACCTGTATTCTACAACATTACCCAAAACACTGACCATACACAAGCTATTCTTGATGCAAAGATTGATGGATGCACTTTCCAGTGGTATCCCACCGGATTGGTATCAGGACATACACGTCTGGGAAACTTTCTTCCTGCTGTAGATCGCTATACAATACCTTTTGATAAGAACAAGAGCTTTAAAAATAAGTGTCGTATTATTTATGAGTTCGATGCAGCTGATGTTGCAGCACCTTATATATATCCGGCTATTGCAAGATCGTTTCGTAGTGCAGGTTTTCAGTGGGTAACCCAGTTTGCTTATGATCCTGTTGAAATGGCATGGGCAAATACAGAGTATCAGACTCACTACATGAATCTTGCCTATGCTCCGCAAAAAGCTATCAGCTATAAAATTGCGGCTGAGGCTGTTCGGAGTATACCACGATTTGCATCTTTCGGAAGTTATCCGACCGATACTATTTTCGGAAATTTCAGGGTAAGCTATAAAGAAAGTTTGAGTGAACTAAACTCTTCCGATAAGTTTTTCTATTCAAACAATACCAAAGCTATTCCGAAGGATATCAGTTCATTGAAAGAAGTTGCAGGATATGGAACATCATCTGTTGTTTCTTATCAGGGAACAGGAGCTTACTTTCTTGATAAATTGTCCGATGGAGTATGGCGATTGGAAGTAATGCCTGATAATATATGGACATCTGATCCTTTTGCCAAGACATCCATGAAAAAGGAAGTTTCCACAATTCACTGGAGAGAGTGGCCAATTACTATTTCTCTTCCCGATTTGGGTGATACTTTTTCTTTCACAGCCATTAACGATGGCAATTCACGTAAGGGAAATGCACAACAATCCACAATCACCACTTATCCGGGAGTTTATTTACTCAAAAGACAAGGAGTATCCGATAGTAAATGGGCAGCTGAATCAATCTATAAGCTAATTCGCCTGAAAGAATTTGTGGCACCGGCTGAGAGAGTCAAATCGTTTACTGTGCTTCATAAACCGATAATTGCTATTGACGAAAATAGTGCTTATAAAATAGACGCAACCGTTATTGGTCCTGCTATCCCCGATTCGGTTATGTTATATGTGCATCACAAAGGAGAGGGATGGTGGCGCAATCATCCTTTGAGAATGAACAATACCAGTGGATATGGATATGAAGTTGTTGTTCCTGCAAAAAGGATAGAGGAGGGAACATTAGCTTATGTGATTACCGTTTATAAAGGATCAAAAAGTTACAGCTTTCCGGCTAATTGTGAGGGTAATCCTTCCGACTGGGATTACTATGCAGCAAACGAATGGACTACATTAGTTCAGAAACCAGATAAGTTTATAACTCTTTTCGATGCAAAAGAAGATTTCAATGCATTGGAGACATATTACATAGATGGTAAGCAGTATCAGAAAAAGGAAGCAGTAGGGGAGTATCCCAGCGAACATTTCATCAGTATAAAGATTGATGAACCATCTACTGAAGGCAATTTGTTGCTTCGCCAGTATGTTAAAGATAAAATAGACGGCAGACGTCATAAGTTGGCAGACTGTAAATATCTGGCTATTCAGCTAAATAATACTGAAGGAGTAGACTCGTTAAAGTTTGGTCTGATTTCAGATCAGGGACTAACTTACAGAACAACCGTCAAAGTATCTGGTGGCAAGCAAGTATTACGCATACCGGTTGCACAGCTTTCATTAGGTGAAACTATGATTCAGCCCGAAGGATATCCTTCATTTCTTCCCGATACTTTTCAACCCCAAAGCAACATACCTTTAAATATTCAGAATATTGAATTCTTTGAAATAATGACAGGCAAACACATTATGAAGAATGACTTTAATACACAGCTAATGGGTGTTTGGTTTGAATAACAGGTAGATAGATTGTCCGTCGAACAGATTTTAAGTGTACATTTTATCTGTTCGACGGTTTTTTATATCTTAGTCAGAACAACTTCATCCCTTCTCGGCAACTAAAAGAAAGACAGGATATTCACGCAATGCATCAGCTCTTCCTTTTTTCATCACAAAGCATTCCTCTGAAGTGATATTTGTAAATCCGACTTTTTCCAGATTTTCTTTGAGTAGTTTCACATCAAAACCATTGTGACCGGTAAATCCTTCTCCATGAAAAGAACCATCTTCTGAGTATAAATCAGCTATAACCAGATAGCCTCCGGGATTAAGCATTTTGTTGAATCGGTTGATTATTAATTCTGTATCAACCACATGATGCAATGCCATTTGTGTGAATATGCAGTCAAAAGAATCATTGCTCAACTCTTCCTGTTCAAGATTAAAAAGTAACGGTTTCAAGTTTGTGGAATGATACGCAGCAATCTTCTCCTGAATAACCTTTATCATTTCCGAAGAGTTATCCATCAGTGTAATTTCTGCAAAAGTATCAGATAACATAAAGCTTAGAATTCCTGTTCCGGCTCCAAACTCCAACGCTTTCATAGCAGGCTTGAATGGAATTTTTGCAATCATTCTTTCCGCTATTGCTTTTGAACGTTCCCAATGAATGGTCTCTTTATCCCATTCACGCGCTCTATTATCAAATTCATTTATTTTCATATTCATTTTGTTTGCAAGTGACGACTCTTTTTTAAGATTGCAATGTTAAGAAATTATTCATTAAGTGCATCTTTCTTTTTCAGTTTTTACCAGATATTGCATTTTAATTATTCAATTAAAAGCTTATATTTGCCAATAACTAAAAAATGGACAGTGAATGTATCAGATTAAATTAGAAAAGGATGACTTCTTAAGATTTATGCTTTTTACAGCTTCTAAATCCAAGAGAATGAAAAATAAAAGGATTCGGAGTTGGGTACTGACTACATTTGTCATTTTAGGTCTTGGACTATTATTTTTTCAAAAAGAAGACAAGTTTCTGGCTTATTACTTTTTCATATCTGGAGCAATTTGCCTCTTCTTTTATCCTCTTTATTATCGGTGGAGATATAAGATATTTTATGAGAAATTTATTCAGCAAAATTATAAAAACAGAATTGGAGTTATTACTGAAATAGGATTCGAAGATGGATTTATAATTTCGAAAGACAAATCAGGAGAAGATAAAACCAGGCTTACCTCGATTGAATTCATCTATGAAATAAAGGACAATCTGTTTATAAGAATGAAGAATGGTGAAACAATGGCAATTCCTTCCAAGATGCCTGATTATACCAAATTCAAGAATGATCTGAGCAAACTGATCAGCAATCTGGGTATTGTGTGGGAGGTTGAGCTGGATTGGAAATGGAAGTAAATTATTAAGTTCCTGCTCATAAAGAAAACACATCATCTTGTTACATAAACAAAAACCTCTTGCTCATAAACAAGAGGCTTTTGTTTTATATAAACTTATTGTTTTACTTCAAATACTCTTCTGTCAACGCCACCCAATAAGCAGCACCGATAGGCAGAATATCTTGATTGAAAATGTATTGCGGATGGTGAACCATATAGGCGTCTCCATTACCAAGCATACAGTAAGTGCCTTGTTTCTTCTCAAGCATAAAAGCAAAATCCTCGCTGCCCATATAAGGATGAACAGGATACACTACCTGATCGTTCCCAAATGTTTTCCGAGCTACATTGGCAGCCCATTGAGTATTCTCGGGAGTGTTTACCAATACGGTTCCGGGTATACCTTCACGAATTTCGTATTTGCAGTTGAAGGCTTCTGCTTGTGCTTTCGTTATAGAACGAATTTTATTCAGAACCATTTCTCGTAGTTTCGGTTCCATATTGCGGATGCTTAATCGCAAGATAGCAGTTTGTGGTACTACATTCCCGGCATCTCCTGCAAGAAAAGCGCCAACAGTTACTACCGAGTTTTGCCAGGGAGATACATTGCGGGATACAATGGTTTGCAGTGCCATTACTAATGACGAACCACACACTATTGGGTCTATACTTAGTTCGGGCATGGATCCGTGACTGCCTTTACCGGTAAGTTCAATTTCCCAGTTGTCTACAGCTGCCATTGTTTCGTTTTCGCGAAAGTGGAATTTTCCAAATGGCAAGCCCGGCATATTGTGCATTCCATAAACGGCATCTACAGGAAAGCGTTCAAATAATCCGTCGGCAATCATAGCCGGACTGCCTTCCATCGTTTCTTCGGCAGGTTGAAAGATAAGGCGGACTGTTCCGTTGAAATTCTTTGTTTCAGATAAGTATTTAGCGGCTCCAAGCAACATTGTGCTATGCCCGTCGTGTCCGCAAAGGTGTGATTTACCTTCAACTTTACTTTTATAGGGTAGGGTATTTACTTCCTGAATGGGCAGAGCGTCGAAGTCGGCACGTAGCCCAATGGAGTTTTTACCAGTGCCAACAGTCATCGAAGCGACGATTCCTGTTTTACCTATTCCTTCTTCCACATCATATCCCCACGATTTTAGTTTCCCTGCAAGATATTTAGCTGTTTCAGTTTCTTGAAGAGCCAATTCGGGATATTGATGGAGATGGTCCATCCACTCCTTCATTTCGGAGTGAAGAGCTTTTACGCCTTCAATAATTTTACTGTTCATATTCTTATGTTTTAAGTACGCTTAGAGAAGTCTCTTGAGGATTAATTGATTGCGAATATATTATTAAAATTGAACTTGGGGAGTCTTAGTCTGTTATTTTATTCAAAGAGCATTAAATATTTTTTCTAGTAATAAAAAGAAGTCCTTTCCAACGCCTCTCTCTGTATAAACCTAAAAAGTCCACAAACCATTCACCAATAATTTCCGAACCATTCCTCAATAAATAAAATCCTACGGTGAATGGATTTTAATTATAAAGGTTATATTTTCACTAAGTTTCCGGCTTCTTTAAATTGGAGAGCTGATTCTTCAATAATAAGATGAAGACTTATTTAAAGAGAGTGTCTAAAAAGTCAAAAAACTCCCTTGTAGAATAGGATATTTGATTTCAGTATCCATTAAGAATACAAATAAATAGAGGGTGCCAAATACTTTTTGGACACCATTTGTCAGCTTCCCTTTTTTAGGACGGTTATTAATTAGACTGCTCGGTTAATAATTTTATTATCTGTTTCATACTTTCTTCTGTATTCATTGGGTGACATGTCACCCAATGAATGGTGCGGACGACACTCATTATAGTCTTCCATCCATTTCTCCGTTATTTCCCTAACATCAGTTAAAGTTCTAAAGATATATGCATCTAATACTCCTCTTCTAAAACTACCATTAAAACGCTCTACATAACTATTTTGTGTAGGACATCCCGGTTGGGTATATTTAATTGTTATATCATTAGCTTTGCACCAATCCTGAAATTTATTTGAAATAAACTCAGGACCATTATCACATCTTATAGCTTCAGGTTTTCCCTTAAGCCATATTACCTTCTCCAATATTCTTATAACACGCTCTGCGGGCATTGAGATTGATATCTCTTGAGCTATGGCAGAACGGTCAAAATCATCCAATATATTCAATACACGAAACTTACGACCACATTCCAAACTATCACTTACAAAGTCCATAGACCAAGTTTGATTGGGAAGATCTGGAGCCACAAGAGGAAGCTTAACTCTTGCTGGCAATCGCTTCTTTAGCTTTGAGCGCTTATTAAACCTCATCAGTTTATAAACCCTATACACTCGTTTGTGATTCCACTTTTTGCCTTCCCGACGTAATCTTGAATAGATTTTCCAGAATCCGTCGCCAAACTCTGAGGCTTCTCTAATGGAATCAATAACCTCATTATCATCCTTCTTTTCCACATAATAGAAATAAGAACGATGAATCGACATTAACCGGCATGCCCGAGTGATGCTGATATCGTAATCTGATATTATTTCTACTACAACATCTTTCTTTACCTCGGGCTCTATAACTTTTTTTCGATGACATCCTTTAAGATCTTATTGTCTAAAGCTAAATCTGCATACATCTGTTTTAGACGACGATTCTCTTCTTCAAGCTCTTTTAAACGCTTAATATGGCTTGAATCCATACCACTATATTTAGATCTCCAATTATAAAGAGTTGCACGAGATATGCCATATTCACGGCAGATTATATCAGCAGATATACCACTATCAAGTTGATTGACGGCCTTTACTATTTCATGCTCACTGTGTCTCGACTTTTTCATCTTTAATTCCTCCTCGACAAATTTAATAAGATTTGTCTAATTTAAAACTGTCTGACTTAAAGGGAAGCACACACATTAAAGAGGTATTATCTCTCATTGTCAAAGATATATAATTCTGAAAAACAGTTTTTAAAAGAATACTTGGTTGATAATTTGAATAATATCTAAACTTTAAAAGCCTGTAAATAATGCTATAACATTGTGTAAATAAATCTTCATAAAAAAAGGCAGAGGAATTATCTCCCTCTGCCCCTTGTTTAGATTTTGTGTTTGTGTTAGTATTTAAAAGCTCCGGCTTTTACGTAGACTTTATAATCCTTAATCATTCCCGGACAACCTTTCTCTGCTCGTGGCAGGTATCTGAAACCAGTAACGACTGCATCCTTTCCAAGGTCTATCACAACCTGATGAGGATAAGCTGCATTGTCTACTGCGCTCCAGAATGTAGATTCCTGAAGATCGAATATCTTATCGGCAGTGCGGTTACCACTTCTGGTTTCTTCGCTGTCTGCATAAAGGATTTTCCAGTTTTCACGGGATAGTGGCTGACCATCGGCTCCCAATACGTGCAGTTCTGCGACAGAAGCTATATTGCTGCCATCGAAGGAGGATAGTCCTTCCAGACAGAAATAGCGTCCTTGTACTTGCTTGTCGAACTTCACTTCCTGCCAACCGTTACGAAGTGTAAACGTTCCTTGTGCTGCTGCTGTTTCGTTCTGAAGTTCTAACTTCTGACCACTCTTACGGTGGGTTTCAGGAGCTTTTTCACGAAGCATATCCAGAATAGGCTTTTTCAAACCTTTCACGATGGCTTGCTGAGGACCTTTCAGGTCGAGAACAATAATCTCGTTCTCACCCTTCTTCAACCAGCAACCAGGCATGTAAAGTGTTTGCTGTGGACCGATCTCCCAGATTCTTCCCATGGCATGTCCGTTTACCCAAACCATACCTTTACCCCAAGTTTGCATATCAAGGAAGGTATCTCCAGTTTCTTTCAGATTGAACGTTGCACGGTAATAGGCAGGCATAGTTTGTTTGCCTTTTGCAGTATACTTTTTGTTCTGAACAAATTTGTAATCAACCGGGAAGTTGTAGACTGTCCAGTTTTTCAAGTTAACGGCATTGCCATTTAAAAGCAATTCTACCTTTTCGGTAATACCTTTACGGTCGTGGATAGACTTATCGAAGTTTACACGTCCCATAGCTTCCACCAGGATATCCAATCTGGCACCGGCTTTCAAGGCAGGAAGCGTTACACTGTTCTCACCGTGACGGCGATCCAGGCGACCAATCAATTTGCCATTGACAAAGATCTGTGCCCAGTCGTGCATTTCCGTAATCAGCAATGTTGTTCCTGCTTTTACCTGAGGTAAAGTAGTGCGGTACAGAATTGTTCCCCATCCTTGGTTGAACTGTTCCATTGGTTTGATATCCACACTCTTTTTAGGAGCAGGAAGGTTTGCAAACAAAGGAGCAGCAGCTTCGAACTTGATTGCCGGAATTTCAATAACCGGATAGGCTGCAGGTACATCGGCAAGCTTTTCTCCCGGAGCTACGTATTTGGAAAGAAGCTCACGCAGCTGCCAGAACTTCGGTGTTGTCCATCCGGCTTCACTGATTGGAGCATCGTAATCATAAGAACTACACATGGCTGAGTATGCCGGATTGTTGGCGCCTCCCCAATGACCAAAGGTGGTTCCCCCGTGAGTCATGTACAGACTGAAAGAGATATTTTGATCGAGCATATCCTTTAGGCCGGCAACCATCGTTGCACCATCGCGGGTTTCGTGCTTGCGTCCCCAATGATCGAACCATCCCGACCAGAACTCACTGCACATCAGCGGAGATTCCGGACGAAGGCTTTTCAGTTTCTTAAACTGGCTTTCAATATTGGCACCGGTACCGAAGTTTACGGTCCACAACAAATCGTCCAATGCATTATTGGTAAAGTTAGAACTCCAGTCGCACTGAAACAGAGGAACTTCGGTAAAGCCCGATTCACGAACGATATCTCTGATTGCACTTACATAAGGCTTATCTGTGCCATAAGAACCGTATTCGTTTTCTACCTGAACCATGATGATGTTACCACCACGGGTAATCTGCAGATCAGCCAGTTGCTTGCCAATTTCCTTCATAAACTTGCGCACACGCTCCATGTAATAAGAATCGAGTGTACGGAGCTTTACGTCCTTCTTGAGCAACCACCAGGGTAGTCCGCCCATTTCCCACTCAGCACATACATACGGACCGGGACGAACAATAACATACATACCATGTTTCTGTGCCAGACGGCAGAAACGAGCAATATCTTTGTTGCCACTAAAGTCGAACTCATCGGGATTCTGTTCGTGCAGATTCCAGAACACATACAGACAAAGGGTGTTCATACCAAGCGATTTACACATCTCAATGCGTTGTTCCCAATAAGCATCGGGAATACGCGGATAATGTATCTCCGCTGCTTTAATAACAAAAGGCTTGTCATTCAGCAGGAATGTATTCTTGCCTGCCTTGAATGTTCCTCCCGATTGAGATTGTACATTAGCTGCACAGGATATTAAAAGAATTACGGTGAGTATAAAAGATGTTATTCTATTCATCGCATATATTATTTAAAATCATAAACAACTGTTACAACAGATTTTGGTTGAATAGAGCTGTTATTAGAGCTTAATTCTTTTTCTGATAAATCAGATGAAGCATTAGTTGTGTATTGTTTCACACTAGAAGCCTTTTTGGATAATCCGTTCAACGAAAGATCTACTCCAATTATTTTAGTAGTAAGATTAGTGTATACTACTACCAATTTATCTTTTTGAGGTGAGAGGTAAGCAGAACCAAAGAATGAATTTGAAGCATTCTGTACTGTTAAGTTTACTCGCTGGTAACCAGGACGAATAAATAAACTGTAATTACCTAAAGTCCATAAAGTCTTTGTTGCCTCATGAGTTCCGCTTTTTTCTATATCACCATACGCTCCATCAGCAGGAGTAGTCTTTATTAATAAGAATCTGTTTTTATGTCCCCAACGTTCCACATCCAGAGAGGTCCAGTATGACCATGAAGATACATTTGCTGTAGCTAAATCGTGATGAATAACTTTAGCCATGCAGAGAGCAATGTCCATATAAGAAGCATTATCGTGTCCCGGATAATCTTCATAGTTATCACTCATCATACTCCATTCTGTTTGATAAACCTTCAGGTTTTTAGATTTTGCAGCGGTTGCTACCTGACTGCGAACATCATACATAGTAGCCCAGTTTGTATCAGTCCAATAGCTATGACCTGCAATAATAGGTGCTACATGAGTTAAATTTCCTACATAATTTACAGAACCCTCATTAAAGAAATTCTGTATAACGTCGCTGCGTCCGGCATCGTTCTTTACTTTATAAAGATATTCCCAGTCACCGGCTTCGGCCAATAAAATTTTAGTGTTTAGGTTCTTATCAGTAAGTGCTTTGTCCAATTCAACAGCCAGACGTTTAATTTCACTGTTTTGCCATCCGCTTCCTTCTTGTGAAGGAGAAGCCCAATTGTATTGAGGTTCATTTACAGGACTGATATAATTAAAGTTGATTCCTTTTTGTTCTTTAAAGTAGGAGAGAGCATTTGCCATGTATTTGGCAAAATCGTCATAACAATCATCCTTCAAATTAGCAAAAGCTCCTTTTGCAGAATAACCTTTACCATTTACAGTATAGTTTACAGGAGGAGTATTACTGAACATAACAAAAGATTCGCATCCCAAACTCTTAGCTTTTTCTAAAAAGTATTGCTGTCCCTGATGATGGCTCCAGTCTAGCGTTCCATCTTGTTGCAGGAAACATTCTGCTCTGCGAGATTTATCTGTAATGTCACTACTGCTACCTTGTTCTGCTGTTCCGCCACCTAGATTAAAGCGCCACATAGACAGACCAATTCCTTGCGGAGCCCCGTTTTTTATCTCCTTTGAAAAAAGAAGATTTGCAATAGCCTCTTTCTCGTCATTATTCCAATATTTTCCAATATAATTAGGAACCCAACAATCCGAGGCAGCAAAACCATCTATCGTTTGATAAGTAACAGTGGCATCAATAGTCACATTCTTTGTTATGTCTACATTAACATCATCTTTCGGAGGCGAATCAACCCCACTGTCTCCACATGAAGCTAATGAGAACATACCTATTAAAAGTAATATATTCATTTTCATATTATTTCGTTAGTTAAAAAATGCTCCTTTCTCCAGAGAAAGGAGCATTTTTGTGAAATAAAAACAATCTTAGTTTACACCCTTATTATTAATTAATAACCCGGATTTTGTTCAATAGTTCCTTCAGACATAGTTACTTCTGAAATAGGAATTGGGAAAAGCAAGTCACGCTTTTCATCGAAATAATAACCTTTATTACTATTTTCTTTCTGGTTAGCCCATTCAAACGGATCGGCTGTAGCCTGATTTGTATTAGCTTTTACAAAAGAACCGTTTGGTCCCATAATGCTGCATACCAAAGGTTTGTTATCATCACCTTTCCAACGACGGATATCATAAAGACGTTCACCTTCCAGTGCCAGTTCTAAACGGCGTTCTGTACGAATAGCATCACGAAGTTTATTTCCTGTAAGAGTCAGATCAGACAATTGTACACGGTTACGCACCTTGTTCAGATAAATAAGTGCTTCGCCATCTTTTCCAAGTGCATTTTCTACTTCGGCATACATCAATAAGATGTCGGCATAACGAAGCAGACGGTGGTTTTGTGGAATATAGCATTTGTTAAATGTCGCAGGACGTTGATTTACCGGAATATAAAATTTACGGCTTACACGAGCTGATTTATGATTCCCCGGAGAAGCAACGAACATATTTGGATAAGTGCTTTTTATAGCTTCAGAGTATCCAGCCAATAGTCCTGCGAAATTATCTTCACCAGCTATCTCTGTAGCACCATGTTTGATGATAGTCCATTTTAAACGAACATTATCACCAGCATCAATAAATGCCTTTTCAAGATTAGCTGTAGGTAATCCCCATGACCATCCTGAGTCGTCACGTGATCCGCTGACAATAGGAAGAGAAGCTCCAAGACCATAAGTTGCATCGTATGTATACTGTACCTCGAAAAGTCCCTCTTTGCTGTTGTTTGAACCAATAGCCCAAACTTTACCAAAATCACTTAGCAACTCATATTCACCAGAAGCAATAATATCCTTCAACAAAGCTTCAGCCTCAGCGTATTTTTCCTGATACAGATAAACTTTTGCTAAATAGCCCTGAGCAGCACCTTTGGTAGCTCTACCCAAATCAGAAGAACTTAAAGCACTACGTTTTGGCAGAACTTCAATAGCATCTTTCAAATCTTTCTCCACCTGAGCATAAGTGTCAGCCAAGCTACTGCGGGTAATACCTTTAATATCAGAAGGCATTGCTTCATTCAATATAAGTGGCAATCCACCAAAGTTTCTTGCTAAATCGAAGTAAAAGTAACCACGAAGGAATTTAGCTTCGCCAATCAATCGCTTTTGTAGTTCTGTATTAGCAATAGGAGCATCGGGTATGTGGTTAATAGCTACATTGCAACGATAAATGCCTTTGTAGCGAAATTGCCAGAAGTTCTGAGCAGCTCCGTTACTGGAACCACCGCTGGTGTAATGAGCCAGTGAAAGATAGTCTCCCTGATCCTGTGAAGTGTTACCCATCCACATATCATCGGTACACATACCTGTAAGGTTCCAGAATTTTGCAATCTGCCACCAGTCATCGTAAAAAATAGATTGGTAACAACCGGTAATTGCCTTTGTACAATCAGTTTCACTTTGGAAATATGTGTCCAGGTTTTCCTGTCCCAATACAGGTTGTTCCAAAAAGTCGGAACAACTGCTAAGGCCTGCTGTCAGTAAAGCAGACAATGATAAAGCTATAATAGATCTTTTCATTTTAGTATCAATTAAAAGTTCAAATTAACTCCAAGCAAGAATGTTCTTGGATTCGGATAACCGATATTATCAACACCAGATTCTGTAACACCACCCATTGCAGCACGTTCAGGATCCATACCTGAGTAGTTTGTGATGGTAAACAAGTTCTGAGCAGAAAGAGAAACTCTTACACCAAGACCTTTTATCATGTTCTTAGGTAAAGTGTAACCAAGTTGCAGTAATTTGCAGCGGAAATATGAACCATCTTCTACAAAGAAACTGGATACAGTTGTGTAGTTGTTGTTAAGGTCGTTTACAGAAAGACGTGGAATTGATGCTCCTGTATTGTCTTCACGCCAAACCTTATCATAAGTTCCTGCATATACGTTTGAACCGGATGTACCTGCATAAAGTGATTTGGTAGTATTGAAGATGTCATTACCAAATGTACCATAGAAGTTAGCAACAAGATCAAAGTTCTTATATGCTAAACGAGTGTTGAAACCTAACATTAAATCCGGGAATGGATTACCGATGAAAGTTTTATCATCTGCATTCAGCACACCATCATGATTTCTGTCTCTGAAGATAAGATCTCCTGGTTTCGCATAAGGTTGTATCAATGTACCATGTTCGTCGGTATGAGCATTAACCTCTGCTTTGTTCTGGAAAATACCGTCACAAGTATATCCGTAGAAACCACTTAGATCTCCACCTTCTTCATTACGAATAATGTAGTTTCCTGAGTTCAGTTCTTTAGTATAAAGAGGAGCTTGTCCTGTAAGTTTAATAATCTTGTTTTTTACAGAAGACAGATTAACGCCAAGATCATAGCTGAAGTCGCCTTTCTTATCATTCCAGTTTAATGAAACTTCCCATCCGGTAGCTTTCATACTACCAACATTTGTCCATACACGGCTATTCCAGTCTGGGTAACCCAAAATCAATAAGTTTTCCTTTTGCAAAAGCATGTCGGTCGATTTCTTTTGGAAAAGATCAACTGTCATACTCAAACGATTATTAAGAATGCTCATATCAAGACCAATATTGTGGTCTTCTACAGTTTCCCAACGCAGAGAAGTATTACCTACAGAGCTAACTGCACTACCAATAATACGATTGCCACCAAGTACATAATCGGCATTACCCATTAATGTAAGATAAGCAGAGTTTGCAATATTTTGATTACCAACACGTCCCCATCCAAGACGGAATTTCAGGTTGTTGATAAATTCCTGATCTTTCATAAAATCTTCGCCCGATACTCTCCATGCAGCAGATACAGCAGGGAATGTAGCATATTTACTTCCTTTAGGGAAACGAGATGAACCATCAACACGTACAGATGCTGTTAAATAGTATCTGTTGTCGTAGTTATACATTGCACGTCCAAGATATGAAAGCAATGTAGTATATTGATCCGTACCACTAGCCTTTTGACTTTGTGTACCGGCATTTACCTGTTGCAATTCGATGATATTACTTGCTGTGTTCTCACGAGAACCTGTTAGCCAGTAGTTAGAGAATTTTTCCATTGTATAACCCACCATTGCATTAATATTATGCTTTTTATTGATGGTAGTCATATAATTGGCAGTATTTGTCCAGTTCCAGTCAACCTGAGTATTGAACTTGCGTTCTACATAACTTAATTCCTGTTGTTCCAGATTATCAATATAGAATTTAGGAATAAAGGTATCAGAGATACGGAAAGTAGCGTTTACACCAAATTGTGAACGTAAAGTTAAACCTTTGATAGGTTCTACAGAAATATACGGAGTCATCAACAAACCATATTCATCACTGGAATAGTTTTGTCTGGCAAGTGAACCTGCTGGGTTCCAAACCTGGTTGTTGTAAGAACGCTGATAGTTATTGTATTTGTTATCTACCCATGCTTCCTCAGGACGGTATACAGGTGTAGTAGGGTCCATTCTCATTGCAGAACTAAATAATCCGGATGGAGTATCGTCCCAACGTTCTAATTTAGGAGCTAAATCAATACCTGTCTTAACTACATTGTTGAATTTGTATTCAGTATTGAAACGAGCAGTCAGCTTATCCCAGAAACCAGTATCAAACTGAGAGTTTTGTTTGAAATAACCTACACTACCGCTGAACGTATATTTATCAGTACCACCTTGAAAACTAATATTGTAATTCTGGATTAAAGCAGTCTTATTAACCACTTGGTTCCACCAGTCAGTTCCTGTTGAACCTTCCGGAGTGTTCCAGATAGGAGTACTGCCATCATTAGTGTAACGAGCCTTGAATACTTTTTCATATTCACTGGCATTAGCCATTTTAGGATCAGCAATAGTCTGCAAACCTACAGAAGTATTTATCTGGAATTGAGTTTTACCGGCTTTTCCTTTTTTAGTAGTTACAAGAATAACACCATTAGAACCACGAGTACCATAGATAGCTGCAGCAGAAGCATCTTTCAATACTTCAATGCTTTCAATATCATTCTGACTTAAGAAATTAATGTTAGTTCCTACCGGCATTCCGTCTACTACATATAGAGGGTCCGATCCATTTGTTGTGGTAACACCACGAATAATTACACGAGGAGCATCACCAGGACCACCACTGCTTGAAATCTGCACACCATTAATCTTTCCCTGAAGGGCGTTCATGGCATTACCGCTCGACAAAGTCTTTATATCTTCTCCTTTTACAGTTGAGATAGAACTGGTAAGGTCACTCTTTTTAACGGCACCATAACCAACCACAACAACTTCATCAAGTACAGAAACATCTTCGTCAAGACTAACATTGATTACCGCTTTCCCATTTACATTAGCAGTCTGTTTTTTGAAACCTACCATCGAATAAATGATAGTAGCATTACCAGAAACATTTGATAAGGAATAATTTCCCTCCAAATCGGTCATTGTTCCCTGATTGGTTCCTTTGACTAAAACAGTAACTCCAATAATGGGCTCTTTATCTTTGACAGAAGTAACCTTTCCTGTCACTGTCATTTTCTGAGCGTAAACACTCATTGATATGACTGATAGTATGATAAATAAATACTTTTTCATTTTAATTGTGTTTTCAATTAGTTAATAGGATAAAATTTAGCACGCTTCAAATGAGCATCAAACTTAAACATGTAATTGCCTGTTGTTTTGATTGTAATGCTTGCATTATCTCCACCTTTCCATACACACTTTTCAATATCAGTTTTGCTGTCGAATCTCCAGAAGCAGTAATCCCACCAGCCCCAATCGTGTTTGTTGTGGATAATGAATTCCATCTTTGTACCGGCTGTTAAGCTCATTGTTGTAGAGAATAGGTACGGATTATCCTTATCCTGATTTAGAGGAGTAATGTTAGAAGGACTCCATGAATCATTGCCAGGTAAACCTTTACCAACCAAACCAATCTGGAATGGAATAATATACTGAGGTTGTGCAGGGTCCAGATAGTAATCAGATCCTATAGCCTGTGGAAGTGGATTTGCTGGTACATAAGTTTTGTAACTATACTCTCCGGTTTTTACATTGAAAGTAATTTCGTAATACTCTTTTCCGGTAGGCAGAACGATCGGTTTAGATACGTCTGGATCATCAGTCAACAGATTAGCGTTGTCAGGATCAACACCGAAACAGATAGGAGAGAAGTCTGTCTTTTGAGGAATAAAACGAACTTTACTTCCTGCAGCTTCAGAATAATAACGAGCTGTATAAGTATATGGTCCGGTATGATCAATTAAAGCAGGTACACCGAATACATCACTGTTCAGTAAAGCAGCATCTTCCACATCTGTCAGATACATCTTCTCAAAATCAGGCATTTCGGAAACATTGATAGTACAATTTTGAGTAGTAGTCAAATTGAACTTGTCTACTGCAGAAATAGATAATGCATAAGTTCCAACTTGCGATGGCATTGCTACAACATCACTGTAATTGTAAGTTTTGCCTGTTACAGCTACTGTTTTAGAATAATTCAATGAAGGAATTGAAACACTAATGTGATCCAAAGCCTTATCGTCTTGTACGCTGAAACGTAGATTAAGTTTTGTTTGACTCTTAATCAACACTGTAATGTTAGCATCAGGTACTGTAGTAAATGTAGGATTTGTGAAGTCGCCATCCATTGTAAGCAGGATAGTTTGTTCTGTACTACGACCTCCTAAATCTGTAACAGTAACTCTAATTGCAAAGTTATCCCCTGTTAAAGTAGAAGGAGTTTTAAATGAATAATCTAAATCATAGGAGGTAAGTGTTTTTTCATAAATATCAGATAAATCAATCGTTTTATCCAAATCTAATTCTTCATTCTGTAAGCGAATGCTTTGAATACCATCGTTGTCGGTAATCGTACCAGAGATTTTAAATGCTCTGCCTACTTCGCTCTGGATGTGATCAGTTACTAATTCAATAGTAGGAGCCTTTCCATCTACATCTTTAAAATCGTCACTACTGCAACCCACCAAGAAGCAGGACAGCAAGAAAGATGACATTAAGCCAGTTAGCTGTTTTTTGTTCATAATACATTAATTTAAGATTTAACTCTTAGTTGTTTTGCGGCAAATATAGATCAGGCGAATAAATCGATATATAAAAAATCGTGCATTGATAGATTGTAAATCGTGCAATGCACGATTTATTGTTCTATTTTGATAGATTTTATTGCTATTTTTGTGAAGTCTAATGATTCGAAATATATGAAAAACAGACTGATACAAATTCTATATCTAATTTTGGTAAGCTTGCCAACAATTTCTGCCGCTCAGCCCTATTCCATAAAACGTTTAGGGGTCGAACTAGGCTTATCAAACAATAATGTGGTAAGTATTACCCAGGATAAATTAGGTTTTCTTTGGTTTGCTACAGAGGAGGGACTGAATAAGTTTAACGGTTCCCGCTTTATTAATTATTATAAATACTCCACACAATCTCCAAGCATCAGTGGCAATGAATTGAATCGTGTTTATGCCGATAAGGTAGATAGCATTATCTGGATTGCAACCCAACGCTCCGGTCTGAATGCTTATAATTATAATAATAACACGTTTACCGTCTATAAAAAGAATCCGGCAGACAAGAATAGTCTTATAACAAACGATGTCACCTCTGTAACCAACGCTGCCGATGGTAACTTATGGATCAGTACTTACTATCGTGGAGTAGATTATTTCGATAAGAAAACCAAAAAGTTTACCCATTATAATAAATCCACATTGTCAGGGCTGACAAATGAAAATGTGTGGACCGTTATGGAAGACAATGATCGTAACCTCTTTATAGGTCATGTAAATGAAGGTTTAAGTATCCTTTCATTAAGAAATAAAAGAGTCCGGAATTTTAAGAATAATCCTCAGGACCCCACAAGTATTCCCGGCAATGAAGTAAGATGCATTTTTAGAGATAGTAATAATAATATCTGGGTAGGTACAAATAGCGGATTGGCTTTATTTAATCCGGATAGGAACAATTTTACGGTCTTTAGAAATAACAATTCAGCATTCTTTGCCCCCAAAATAAGTTCCATCTACTCCATTCAGCAAATAAATAATAATCAGTTATGGATAGCCACAGAATTTGAAGGCATCTTTATCCTCGATATTCGCCAACTCTCTATCATGTCAGCAGATAAGGTAAGCTTTAGGCATATACCTTCCGGAGATGATGAATACCAGTTATCCGCTTCAACAGTGCGCAGCATTTTTCAGGACTCATTCCATAACATCTGGATTGGTACGTATGGTGGTGGCATTAATTTTATAAGTAATAATCCTCCATTATTTAATACTTTAAGCTACAATCCTGTACTGGGTAAAAATAGTAAGCTTAGCCATAAGGTAGCCTGGGGAATGTGTACCGACAAACAAGGCAAAACATGGATAGGAACCGATGGTGGAGGAATTAATGTTTTTGAGAAAGGAAAACGTATAGCCATTTTTAATAAAGAGAACGGACAATTGAGTGACAATGCCGTATTGTCTATGTTTAATGATTCTCAGAATAATGTCTGGATTGGAACTTATCTTGGAGGTGTTAACTGCTATAACAACAAGAGCAAGCAGTTCAAGCAAATTGTTCTGGGAGGAAAAAGCAAACTCGATATTCGTTGCTTCTTCGAAGACTTACATCATAACCTCTGGGTTGGAAGTAGTGAGGGAATTTATTGCATCAATTTGCAAGATCAGCAGAAAATCACTGCTTATAATTCAAAGAACAGCGGACTTCAGGGTGATTTGGTAAGAAGCATCTTTCAGGATTCTAAAGGACGGATGTGGATTGGTACGTTTGGAAACGGTCTTGGGATTTATTCCCCAAAGATGAAGCTTTTGAAGAAGTTCGATGATTATTCCGGTTTCTGTTCAAATACAATCAATTACATATTCAGAGATTCACGAAATAGAATCTGGGTAGCAACAGGAGATGGCTTGGTTCTGTTTCCGTCAATAAGCAATTATAATTATAGAACATTTAAAAGAAGTGACGGACTTGTCAATAGCCATATCAGAGCCATTACCGAAGATAATAAAAAGAATATATGGATTAGTACCAATAAGGGACTCAGTAAATATTCCGAGGCAAAGAACAAGTTCGAGAATTACGATATTTCAGATGGCATTCCTGCTGGTAATTTCATGAGTGGATCTATTACAAAAGACAAAGACGGATTCATCTATTTTGGTTCTCTGGGTGGAGTTTGTTACTTCAATCCGGAACAGTTTACCGATAGCAGAGAATATCCTCATCCGGTTATTTCGGAGGTGAAAATATACAATAAGCTTTCCACCCTGGAACATGATGAAAAGGTTATCCCTTTGGGAGGCAATAAACATATAGATCTAAATTATAAACAAAACAGTTTCAGCATTGCTTTTAATGAACTGGACTATTCATTGAACAATCAGGTTGAGTACACTTATATACTTAAGGGGGTAAATGATTCCTGGTATACATTAGAGGAAGGACACAACAGTGTTACTTTCTTAGATGTGGCACCAGGAGATTATGAATTCCAGATAAAAGCACGTCTTCATAACCAGGACTGGAGTAATGAGGCTATCTCTGTATTTATTCACATAGCACCTCCTTTCTGGCTTACCTGGTGGGCAAAGTCTCTCTATTTTATACTCTTTATCACATTGGTTTATATTTCCTTATATGCCTATAAAAGAAGAATTAGCTGGAGAAGTTCCTACCAGATGGAGAGAAAGAAACATGAGCAGGAACAGGAACTGAATAACGAACGATTGCGTTTTTATACCAATATCACTCATGAATTACGTACTCCGTTAACCCTTATTTTAGGTCCGCTTGAAGATCTGATGAAAGAAAAATCTCTTCAAACCAGACAGCTTCGCAAAATATCGGTGATACATCAAAGTGCCATTCGACTGTTGAATCTGATCAATCAGATACTTGAATTCAGAAAAACAGAGACACAGAACCGCAAACTATGCGTATCCAGAAATAATATAGCAAAACTAATTCAGGAGATAGGACTCAAATATAAAGAGCTGAATCGTAATCCTGATGTTGAGTTTAATGTCGTTATAGAGAAAGAGGATATGCAGTTGATGTTCGATAGAGAGGTAATAACCATTATCCTCGATAACTTTATATCGAATGCCATTAAATATACTGAAAAAGGCTCTATAACCATATCTTTATACTCAACAGTTAAAGATGAAGTGGAATATACCGAAATAAAGGTCAGCGATACCGGACATGGAATAGAGGCTGAAGCCTTATCCCGTATTTTCGAAAGTTATTATCAGGTAAATAGTAAGCATCAAGCTTCGGGTACAGGAATAGGACTAGCTTTAGTGAAGAATCTTGCAACATTGCACCAGGGAGAAATATGGGTGGAAAGTATTGTGGGAAAAGGAAGCGACTTTTTTGTCAGACTCCAGACCAATAACACATATCCAAATGCCTTGCGTACAGATGAGCCCGAAGAAGTAGAAGAACCGGAAGTTACAGAAGTCGTGGAAGAAGCTGCAGAAGAAGACTTTAATACAGAAAAACAAATACTTCTGGTAGTTGAAGATAATCAGGATATCCGTGAATACATAAGTGATACTTTCTCTGAAGATTTTGAAGTAGTAACTGCCGAAGACGGAAGAAAAGGTTTGGAAAAAGCCCTTACTATTATTCCGGACCTTGTAATCAGTGACATTATGATGCCGGGAATGGATGGTGTTGAGTTATGTAAGAAGCTGAAACAAGATGTGTGTACCAGTCATATCCCCATCATTTTACTTACTGCTAAAGATTCTATGCAGGATAAAGAATATGGTTACACCGTAGGAGCTGACTCATATTTAACCAAACCATTTAGTGCCAGTTTGTTGCGGAGTAGAGTTAATAACCTGTTGGAATCGAGAAAGCAACTGGCTGTGCTGTTTTCCGGGAATAAAAACATCGTTATAAAGCAAGAACCGGTAAGCAATACATTAAATAAATTAGATAATGAATTTATCAATAAAGTTACTCAATATATCGAGGCAGATCTTAGTTCCGATAAAATAGATGTAACTTACCTTTCCGATAAAATGTGTATGAGTGCTTCTACACTCTATCGTAAAATGAAAGCATTGACTAACATGTCTACCAATGAATACATTCGCAAAGTGAAGTTGCAGAATGCTGTAAAATTACTTTTGGAGGGAGAAAGCAAGATTTCGGAAATAGCATATAAAGTAGGATTCAATAATGTAGTTTACTTCAGACAATGCTTTAAAGACGAATATGGAGTATCTCCGTCAGAATATGTGAAGCGACAAAGGTGATGCTATTCATCATCTTATAAGCATCGTCTATTGTGTTAAATGTGAAGAAATTTATTGCTTTTTGTATAATTATTCGTTACTTCGTATTTAAACACAATAGAAATAAAACGCTGTATTATGAAAAAGTCTATGAGAAACATTTTGTCTAAGTGGCATGAGGCAGTACGCTCTAATCCGGTAGAATTACTTATTGCACTTATCTGCTACGTAATCAATGTTTTGTTGTTCGAAAAAGTAATAAAACAGGGAGAATCACTTTATTACTATTTCCCAATGCTGATGATTATAGCGTATACGCTGAATAAATTTGCAGACAAAAAGCAGATACGGTGGATATATTACGGGTGTTTACTATTAATTGTTCCATTGCTGTGGCTCCATAAGCCGGAAAGTGAAGAGTTCTTTTTGTGTGTAACTATTGGAGTTCTCACCGGAACCTATCTGGCTTCAGGGTGGCAGAAAGAAAATGCTTCTTTCATGGATAGCGTCTTGCAGTTGTTACGCTCTTTGCTTTATGCATTTGTATTATCCGGAATAACCTATGCATTGCTTACGTCTGTCTATTTTTCCATTCAATATATATTTGAAATATGGAAGTCCGGAGATTCCCGATACTTTCATTATTCGGGGTATTTTGTAAGTATGGTTATCTTTCCATCCTTATTTATCTATTTTCATTACGATAAATCAGATAAGATAATAGCTAACAAGCTTACGGATATATTACTCAATTATGTATTATCTCCTGTATTACTAATCTACACAGTCATCCTTTATCTCTATTTTATCAAGATAGCATTTGTGTGGTCGCTTCCTAAGGGAGGTGTTGCAGCCATTGTTCTGGCATTTTCTATCGGTCTTTTTTTCCTTAAAGGATGTGTGCTGCTAGTAAATAAATGTCCGTATAAATGGTTTTATAACAATGCCAGCTTTATTGTGTTTCCTGCATATATCATGTTCTGGATAGCTACTATATACAGAATAAATCAGTACGGGTTTACCGAAGAACGGGTGTACTTGCTGATAGCCGGACTAGTGATCTCTTTAACTGCAATTCTGTTTCTTTCCAAACGAACTGGCCGCTATCTGTATGTAATGTTGCTTGCCATTCTGCTGTTTGGAGTAGTAACTTATATACCCGGTATAAGAGCGCTTGACATAGAACGGATCTCTCAAAGTAACAGACCTCAGGTAGAAGTTGCGCCACCTACCACATATTTTGATATACAATTATTGGAGCCAGTTTCACTGCAAGGATATCGTTCTCTGAATAAAATTTACAACTATAAAACCTCAGACGGTATGTATTTCATTAACGAAGATAACTCACTAGATTTATATTCAGAAAAAGGCGCAATGCTTTACAGCTTTAATCGGGACTCATTATTAACTGCACAAATAAAGAAGGCCGGTCTTACTCAGTCAGACACTATACCGAAATCCCGTTATTCTGCTTTGCTGAAAATAGAACTCAAATCTGCTTTGCTTATTTTAGGAGAGCTTAGTCTACGTCACGATTCTGTTTATAAAGTATCAAATATAACACCAGAGTTCTATCTTAAGAAATAAGCCTGTTTGAAACATATTAGCCCTATATCCGAAACATAATAGCCTTTTTTATACCTTGCTACCTTTCTTTTTCAGATAAATAAGTTCTAGCTTTGTTTCGTTATAAATGTAAACACGAAATAAATGCTATAACTATGAAAAAAGTTTTATTGTTATTATTAGTAATTGCAAGTACATGTTGGGGAAGTACTCCGGCAGGATATAAAAATCCCGTTATTTCAGGCTTTCATCCCGATCCAAGTGTATGTAGAGTAGGAGACGACTATTATCTGGTAACCAGTAGCTTTGCCTATTTCCCCGGAGTGCCCGTCTTTCATAGCAAAGACCTGGTAAATTGGGAGCAGATTGGGCATTGCCTTACACGTCCTTCACAGTTATCGTTAAATAAATGCTGGTTGTCAGGAGGCATATATGCACCAACTATTCGCTATAATGAAGGAACCTTTTATATGATCACAACAAATGTGTCATCCAAAGGAAACTTCATCGTATATACAACCAATCCGGCAGGAGAGTGGTCGGACCCTGTATGGCTGAAACAACAAGGCATTGATCCTTCGCTTTACTTTGAAGACGGCAAATGTTACATGACCTCAAACCCCAACAACTCAATCTGTTTATGTGAAATAAATCCCAAAACCGGTGAACAGCTTACACAAAGCAAAGTTATCTGGACCGGAACAGGTGGCCGTTATCCCGAAGCTCCGCACATATACAAAAAAGATGGATGGTACTATCTTCTTATAGCAGAGGGAGGTACTGAATACGGACATAAAGTAACCATTGCACGAAGCCGGAATATCGACGGTCCGTACCAGTCGAATCCGGCCAATCCAATTCTGACACATATCAATATGAATGCGCAGTCCAATCCCATTCAAGGAACCGGACATGCAGATATTATTCAGGCACACGATGGTTCCTGGTGGGTTGTTTTTCTGGCATTTCGTCCGCAAAGCGCATTGCACCATGTGTTAGGACGAGAAACATTCCTTGCTCCGGTAAGATGGGACAAAGAAGCCTGGCCAGTGGTGAATGGAGATGGAACAGTAAATCTGGAGATGAATGTACCCACTTTGCCTTTGTTTCCGGTTAAAGAAAATTCGGGTATTACAGATTTCAAAGAATCAGGTTTAGGTTTCGAATGGAACTATCTGCGCAACCCTTTTATGGAAAACTACTCATTAAAGGAGAAGAAAGGAGCCTTGCGCCTTAAAGCAACTCCAATTTCATTAGATGATACCGATTCCCCCACTTTTGTAGGTCGCAGACAAGAGCATATAAACTTTACAGCAGAAACCATGCTGACACTAAACAATGCACAACCCGGCGATAAAGCCGGATTGACCGTATTTATGAACAACGATGCACATTACGATTTATTCCTTAAACAAGCATCCGAAGGCAAACAAACACTGGTATTGCAGTACCGTATGGGCGAATTGAACCACACAGAATGTGAAATAGCGGTACCGAAAGGAAAAATCACGTTGCAAGTCAAAGGAAGCAAAGAGCTCTATTCCTTCTTTTACGCAACAGATGGCAAGAACTTCAAGCCATTAGGAAAGATGAATGTAAGGTACCTGAGCTCTGAAACAGCTGGCGGTTTTACTGGTGTTTACTTAGGCTTGTATGCAGTATCTGGTAGTAATAAGTCTAAAGCTTATGGAGATTTTAGTGAGTTTAAGTATATTGCTGAGGCTGATTAATCTGTTATAGATGATGTGTACCCAAAAGTTTGATTTTGGGTACACATATCTTCATTGCTTTTCTTTCTTCTCTTGCTTAAAGACACATAAAAAGCCTGTATTTTCTTGTAATTTATAAAAGAATATCAGTCTTTATATCTTATCTCTTTGAACCAAGAATTTGAAAAATAAAGGTAGCAATACAAATAATATCGCAAATAAGTCATCGTATTTCTTTACTACCCCTATACTGAACATTATTTTTATAAAGATGCAGTAAGCAATTACAATACAAATTCTTATAACCGTTTTCTTTTTCATTTTTTATAAATCTTGTTAAGGCAAAAATATGTAATATTTTTTAAAGTAAGGATAAATATTAGATATTCAATTTCTTTTTATTTTGATGCAGATATTTTATTTTGAAAACCTGTAAAACGTTGATAAAATGTTTTTGCTGTTTACTTTTTACAAATCCATCCTGAAATAATGAATATATTATTACTTTGTTGTTGCTTCTTTTCGGAAAAGCAATTACTTTTGTCTAGAAACTAATACGCGAAAATAAATTTAAAATGAAAATGCAAAAAACTAAGCTTATATCCTTAATGAAAAGGATCTTTATTATTCTATTTGTTTGTTGTTTAAATGCTGGTTGTGAAAAGGATGTATTATCATTACAAGGAAATCTGAAGATGACTTTCTATAATCATCCCGCAGATCTGACGGTAACAATTTACTCTTTAGAGGATAAAGATACACCCATTTATGAAGTAACTCCTGAATGGGACGGCACTTTAGATATGCCTCTTAATGTCGGTAATTATTTAATTAAGCCTTACTCTACACAACACTATTACCAAGAAATTGGGTTGCAAATTATGCAAGATAAAACAACTTCAATAAAGTATAATGAATATAATAGAGTAGTGGAGAAGAAAAATTAGTTTTATTTTCAGGTGGCACCTTAGAACAGAAATTTGCCACCTGAATTATATTGTTGTAATTGTTTCAACAGTGTTGAGGCAATTACAATGTTTAAATTTGATTAATAGAAATGGGAATCTTCATTTCATTAAATCTACTAAAATGTAACATCTCATTATGTTGCAAGCGCCCCACTACAAAAGAAGGGTGAATGTTTGCTTTATGAGCAATATCTAGAATCACTTCTTTCGTTATTTCACCCTTTATGTTTTTAAGGTACTTATCTGGTATAAGTAGATCGGAAGCAAATGCATCAGCTTCTTTCTCTTTCTGCCTATCTATTTCAGCACCTTTTAAGTTTTCCAGAAAAATATCTTTCTTTGGATGAAGTAATACATGAGCTACTTCATGGAAAAAAGCAAACCAAAAGTGATCATTTGTTTTGTATCTGTCAGATAGCTGAATTAATGGCTTATTTGAGAACCATCTTGTAGCTCCGCTTATTGGAGCTTTAGGTAAACAAGATGTAAATATACAAGCTACGCCATTATTGGCACAGATAGATTTTAGCTCTTGTAGAAAATCCTCTGGTTGTTTAATTGCTATTTCTCTTATTTGCGGAAGGCAGGCTTTAAATTTACTAGCGTTAAATTCAGCACAGCTCAAGTTTCTTGATTGTAATTCTCCCATTCGCAACCATGAAGAAATGGCATACGGATCTGCTGTGCTAGCTAAAGATACACGAAATGCTACAGACATCTTGTCGTTCAGATAAATCTTTTCCCATCCCTTTTGTGTCGCAATACCAAAAAACTTAAGAAGCTCAGGCACTAATTCTTTTATTGTTTTATTCTTGCTTAAATATCCCAACTTTTTTAATTGCGCCAAAGGAAATTTCTTAATCCAGTCAATCATTAATTCCTGTGCTTCTTGCTGCTCAATACGTGCAAGCTCTTCTCGGAAATTAGCTTCTCTGGCAAGCCAGAATTTAGCAGGAATGCCTAAAACAAGTTCTAATTGTAGAGCTGTGTTTACAGTTATAGGTTCTTTCCCTTTTATGATATCATTAATTTTACTTTCGGTTTTACCCATGCGTTCAGCTAATTCATTTTGACGCATTCCCATCATATCAATAGTTTCCTGAATTGTATCTCCTGGAGGTGATAACAACTCTTTAGCTAAAATTAAATTTGCATTCATGATTTTTTCTATTAATGATAGTCTTCCGTAGTAATTATTTCTATCTCTGTTATTAGAATCCATTCCAGTCCGCTATCTTCTTTTTGTGGAATGGGATTTTGGCAGGGTTCAAAAATTAGTCTGTAATTAGCTGAAATGTCTACTGCTAACTTTCCTTTTTTATTACCCTTTAGTTCGTGGCAATTAGCTGCTGGAAGCGAACGCATATCTTCGAGAGTTTCTGCTGCTTTTAATTCAGATATTCGTTGAGCAACTTTTTTTGCCATTGTTCCAAACTTCTTGCTAAGCTCTTTGGGTATAGTTAATTGCTTTTCAAGTTTATTTGAACTATATTTTATTTTTATTGCAAAGATATATATTATTACTGAAATAGGGTAATTATTTTTAGTTAAAAATAGCTTGGTAATTTATAACTCAGTTATTCGGAAATTCCGAATAATTGAACCACCTCCATCGCTAATTGAACCACCTCTGTTGCTAACTGAACCACCTCTGTGGTTAATTGAACCACCTCCATCAGTAATTATAGGTTCAAATCCTTCATGGCATTCATTACTGCTTTTCTATTCGTTTCAACTCTTCATTATATTTTTTAGCTTGGTTAGAAAATCCAGCTTTCTCTGAGCAATCTATAAGCTTTTTTATAACAATAGTATATGCTTCACTTTTTTCACCAGATGATTTTTTTATTAGAGGGAGTAACTCTTGCAAAATATTCATTGAACCAGAATAGTCTTTTGCCTGATAGTATAATGTGGCAAAATCAGCTAAGAAAGCAGGGTATCCAAATCTCTTTAGCTATCATTGTCTCTCTATTTTTAGCTTATTCAATTAATCTGATAATTAAGTATTTATGTTTCGCTTTTCCAATCTTTATCTTGGTCAACAGCTTGGTCAACAGCTTGGTCAACAGCTTGGTCAATAGCTTGGTCAATTAAACAGCCTGCATTTTTAAGAAACGCAAGACCTTTATATGTATTCTTATACGCTTGATCAGGTGAAGTCTTTTTTCTTAAATCCAAGATTCATGAATAATCATAGCTTTCTTTTTCATTTTTAAAATATGTATGTTTACCCATTTATAAATTACTCAACCACTTTCTACCATCCTTTACTGGAGCAGAAACTTTAACTTCAAGGCCTACAACTTTAAAATGTTTCTTTGCATATCATTTTTTGTCCTGACGGGCAAAGCTATCCTAAAAAACTCGTCCCTTTTGTTTCTAATATGAAATTATAATGGATGTGTACCCGAAAATACAGAATCGGGTACGCATTTGATAATAGAAAAAAGAAAGTTATTATCCCCAGCCCGATACATCGAAGTTTTCTTTCATTGTTTTATCAAAGTGTATTTTACTTGATTCAGAATAGAATGGCATGCCCCAAATGCGATATTCGCTAGTTTCTGTTTCGAATGAAATTAGTGAACGTTCTTTTAGTTGCAGTAGGAATTTTTCTTTCCATTCATCGTGTTGCTTTAGATGATCACCTTTGGGTTCAATAAAGATCTGCATATTTACATATTTATCCTGCTTCTTTTCTCTCATAAAAAGAAGAAAGTCTGGTTCAAAAGCATTTCCTGTTTCAAAATCAAAGATACGAACTTCTCGTTCGCTACGTACCAAATAGATATCCTCATATTTCTTTTGCAGTTTCGGATATAACTGCTCAATGTATTTAACCAGATGTTTTTCTTCCGAGGTTCCAAAGAAATCATCAAAAGCAAACCAATTATGTTTTGATAGATCAAGTGATAAAAACAAATCATTAGGTTCTTTCATCGAACGTCCAAATTCCTTATCTTCAGAGTTATCTAAAGACACTTTCAGTTCTTTGTCTTTTATAAGATCTCTCAGAACCTTTGGACGGAATTTTTTGCTTCCTCTTAATGCTACTGCACTTTTTATCAATTGTGGCTCAATTTGCTTCAGCGCTTCTGTTACTACTCCTAATTTTTGCTTTTGAGTCAAATTTTCAAGGACTTCCTCTTTCGATGCAACTGCCACATGAATATTAGCCAGATAGTTTTCTGATTCAATAAAATAGCGAATGGAAGGTAGAGTAGGGAATACCTCCTTTAAGTTTGAGAACTTATAGGCTTCCAACGAATTGATAGCAGCACGAATCACATGATTCCCCATTTCTTTTAAAATAAATTCATGTGTTCTGGTAGTATCATCAATATTATTATTTTCTGTTCTTTCAAAAACAAGGCTGCTTTTCATTTGTCCTGAACGTATTCTCACTTTATATACTTTGTCCAGTATGTCCCGAGTGAAGGAGTCCGCAATGTCTTCTTTTACATACGGTTCTTTTTCATTTACAAGGATATAACCATCATTGTATAGTGCTGTCTTTTTGAATGAATCTTTTAGCTTCATTGAAATAACCTTGCTTCGCTTAGCAATAATTCCCGTATCCTCCATTGCCGTAGTTAATTCATCCAGATACCTAGGGTTATATGAACTATGATAATGCAGTTTTTCTACTACTCTTAATCGATTAGTTATATCGTCATCATATTTGCGTTGGCCAGTGGGTTTGTGTTCTTCCGGTGCTTCAAACGGCATATACCGGGCACCTCGACCAATAAGCTGTGCTTCTGCCATAGTAGTCTTACCAGGTTTACCATCTTTGGCGTCACGTCCTTCATACAAACGCACAATATCATATAAGTTTAGTACATCCCATCCTTCGTTAAGCATATCTACAGCAAATACACAGCGGAATTCATTATCTTTAGCTTCCAATGAATTTAGTTGCAATTGTTTTTCAGCCGTTATTGTATTTCCATCTACAATAAGAAGGTTCTCTTCTTTGAAGTCTTCTTTTATTTCCAGTAACAAGTTTTCTAATGTAATTTTCCTCTCTTTAAAAAAAACGAATGCAGCTTTAATATCCTGAGCAGCTCCATCTTTTATTTTCGATAAGTCATTTGTAGAAAGTTTTTTAATGGTATCAATAAAAAGGGAATAAAACTCTTTATTTTCTTTTATTGTTTTTGATTTCAGCATCATTACCGGCTTAATATCCTGACCAATGGCATTAAATAATTTCCGTTTATACTGACTCAATACCACAGTTTGCATAGCCCGGTCTATAGGAGACAGGTCAGATTGTACAACTTCAATATCTTTTGAATAACCATCTTCTCTGAACTTCTTCAGTGGATAGTCAAAGATTACTTTGTTCTTGTATTTTTCCTGAATATATTCATTCGATAAATCTTCAGTTGCAGTAAATTCCAGCAATACATTTGGATGTTCCGAATCTGTGTTTGCCTGAAAAATACGCATAACGGTAGTTTCCCAGTCATCAGATGTTTCAATATCCATATCAAAAGAGAGCTGTGTATCTTCTTTTACTTTTTTCCCTTTCTTTGTGGAAGAGTTCATGTGGTGTGCTTCATCTGAAATAAGCACAATTTTCTGATCTCCAAAATCATCATAAGTAAGAGCATTCTCATGTGGGGTATTAAGGCTGGTGTGCAACCCTTGAATAGTTGTAAGACACAGATTTATGCAATCATCTTCTACTCCCTGAAAATTATCTACCATTCTTATTTCTACACGCTTTTCACCTATCTTTATGCTGGGAGCAAAAAGATATTTGGAAGAAGCCATATTCAGGAAGTTATCTTTTGTTTTTTCTATAATATTGGTAGAGTTAACGAAGAATAGAAAATTACGGTATCCCTTATCAAACAAGTAAAGCATCAAACCAGCCATGATAAGAGTTTTACCACTACCAGTTGCCATGTGAAAAAGCAGTTGCGGGCACTGTTCTTTTTCTGAGAAATCATTTTCCCAGTAATTAATAAAATATTTAAAGCACTGATCCTGGTAGGGGCGCAATGCAAATTTTGGATTCAAACTTTGCTTAAAATAAGAAGGCAGTTCAGTTCTTTCTTCTATTTGTTTTCTTCCATATTCTTCCCGCAATGTATCCTGTAAGGTATGCATTTGTAGTTCGGGTGTATTATATTTTTTTGCCATATTATTTTTATATCACTAACTTTTTAGATTGATTACTAACCTCATTGTGAGATTAAACAATCAAATCCATTTCTAAGGGAATTGCTAAGAGAATGTCTTTATCATATTCTTGCTGCACAATTTGTTTCTTCCATAAAATATATTCATTAAACAAATCATCCATACCCGCTTTTTCATGTCTGCAAATATCACTATTTGTTGGTATATTGGCAAAATACACAATCATTTGATTTAATAAAAATACCAGATAGTAACGCAAATTGCTCGTAATATTCTCAATATCTTGTTTAATAGCCGCTTCGTGAATCAGTTCATTTCTTAACCGGTATATTCTTACTATATGCTGGTTTAAATTAGTCTCGTGATTATTTAAATATTCTTTTCGTCTATCTGAGCTCACAAACATATGTGCCTTCATTTTTTGTACTTGATATCTCAATAAAGGTTTGTTTATGCGATTAATTAAATTCTGTTGATCTTCAGCTGCAACCTCCCAATAAAGGGAACCGGAGTCTACATATCCTTTCTTTATTAGTACTTCATTTAACAACATAAGATTACGTTTTGCATAGCTGCAAAACAATATATTCACCAAATTATTTTTCAACCTTGTAAAGGTGTTTTCTTTTGTTTCCGGTGATGAGAATAAGAATTCAAGTGCAATCCAATAATTAATAAATCGTTGTTCCATTTCAATAGTGGTATTACCCAATCTTAAATAACGTAATGCCGAGTTTAATCGATCTTTTACATCTTGTTGAACATTCTTATTTTCTTCAATCCGATGGATTAATTTATTATATTCCTGAAACAATGTAATGTCACTCCCATATTTACCGTCAGTAAAATAATTAGTTGGTTGATCTGTGCCCCTTTCTTTATTCGCTAAATTAATCACTAATGCATTTTCTGGAATACTAATATTAGTGGTATATACTCCTAAGTGAATCTGATCTAACAAGAAAGATAATTTGGCTTTACTTTTCTTTATTGCACTATAATAATCTTTAGCTTTTTCTTTCCAAATAAAGAAACAGAAGTTTTCTTCTTTTTGAAGAAATCTAATATATTTATCCTTTAAATTATCACTTAAATATTCATCAGGAATTTCTTCATAAATATAAGGAATATTACATTCAGAAAGTTTAATATCGCCAGTCCATATCTTATATACAACAACGAAAGTTGGAATATATTCTGATAGGAATTTATCTTTAAAAATATTGAACTGATTTACAAAATGAGGCTTAAAACAGAGTTGAGCAACACATGAATAAATGTAACTTTTAGAAAATCCACAGTTTATTAATTCAGTTCCTAATAATGAAACTACATTATCTATTTTATTTGCTTTCGGAATAAATTCTTCATCGGGGAATTCATTCCCACTTAGCACAAGCTGTTCAAGATTTTGAAACAAGATAGCTAAATACTTAGTTTTATTTTCATTAATCAGCTTATCAAGAATAAAAAGTTCATGACTACCATTAAATTTAGTGCCATCACACTTTACCATTGTTTCAAGGTCCTTGATAAACAGCTCTTTATTATATATCCCCATTGATATATAGTCATCATTCTTCAAAGAATCAATTAATTCTTGTGCACATAAACGTACTGTCTCAAATTGTTTAATCTTATTTTTCTTCCAATCCACAATCAAAGTCCTTAATTCTTTTAATAGAGAATTGGTGTTATGAAACCTAACTCTGTGACTATCAATGGTCTCTTTATGAAATAGCTCTTTTAGCCTTTCTTTAAAAAATTGTTGTAATTTTGTGTGTTTCATAACATGTTTACTAAACTATTTGAGAAAATGTTTGTTCTTTAAATACAAAAGGAGTACTTTTGTGCAGTAAATAATAAGAATTCAACTGAATAAACATATAAAGGGAGAACGTCCTTCTTGTAATTGAGAGCTTACGCTCCGCAAAAGTGACCAACCTCCCTACGATATTTTCGAGAGGCATTTTTTTAAGGTGCCTCTCTTTATTTTGTTTAGACTTTCTTTGCATAGAAAATCTTATTCAGACGTTTATCTTCCTCACTAATTCCAAATTCTTCATTGTCTATTTCTGAATAAGGTACATATAGTAAGTTTTTATCCAATACTTCGATTAGGAATCTCTTCATTTCAGCAATATCCAGCTCAATAAAATCTGAGGTCTTATTATTGATTTCCTTAGGATTTACTTTCCAACTAAGAAAACCAGTTTTTTGTATGGATTGCCAAATGATTTGCAATTCGTCTTTTGTTGCAGCTATTTGTATTTGGTCTATAAATTTTTGATTTGATTTGGCTAATTCGCAATAGACGAAAGAGCCGCCACCTCGCCAGTTTACATCTTTAGATATACCACCTTCGTCAAATTCCAGCTTTTCAAACATTCCTTCCTTGACTTTCTTGCCGATTACTTTTTTAAAACGTTCTATTGTAACTGTATTTATATAGTCCATTTGCTCAATCGTAATAATGCGACGTTTCATTTTATGTGCTACAGCTGCAGTTGTTCCACTACCTGCAAAGAAGTCAAGGACTAAATCATTTTCTTTTGTTCCCAATTGCAGAATTCGTTGGATTAGTTTTTCCGGTTTCGGCGTTTCGAACAATTCAGTGTTAGCCAATTGTTTGACTTCACGTTTAGCATCTTGATTGTCACCAACTTCAGAACGTAGCCATAAACTCATTGGTGTAACTGTATCTTTTACTTCTGATAAGAAACGTTTAATTCGAGGGACATTATTACCATCTTCTCCGAACCAAATACGATTATCTGCAATAAATTCATCGAATCTTTCTTTTGTTAGGACCCAACATCTTCCTTCTGGTGGAAATATCTCTCTTCCTTTGGGCGTTTTTATAGGATATATTTTTTCTTTAATTGCAGGTCCAACTGATAAATCACCTGAAGTCCAGATTCCCCTAGGATCATTATCCGGATTTTTATATCTCGAATCAGTCTCGGCAGTTCTTTCCAATCCATATAACGAATTTAATGTAGCTAGGTCTTTTGCATACACCAAAATCGAGTCGTGGCTTTTAGAGAAAGTCTTTTTTAGATTGACTGGTGCAAAAGCCCTTTGCCAAATAACTTCCTCTATAAAATTTTCACGATGAAAGATTGAGTCTGCTAAAACTTTTAAATAGTGGCTTTCATTGGAATCAATAGAAATCCAGATTGTACCTTTTTCGTCTAATAAATCATGAGCAGCCTCTAATCTGTTCTTCATAAAAGTAAGCCAAGCTGAATGATTGAAAGTATCATTATAGCCAAATCCATCACCCCCAGTATTGTATGGAGGATCAATATAGATCAACTTTACTTGTCCTGCATATTTTTCTTTTAAAGAATGCAATGCGAGTAGATTATTCCCTTTTATAATCAAATTGTCATCTTTAGAGATAGAATCAAGTTTGTGTTCTTCCTCACTGTCGTATTTTATGAAATTAGTAAGTGCTTTAGGTTCTGTTAAACGATTAATTTCATCGGGAGCAAGTATCTCATTCCAAAAAACTTCATTTCGTTTTGCATCCTCTTTAGTTTGTCCACCTTCGAGCACACAATCTTTGTAAGGCCAAGACAGAACTACTTCTTTACTTTCAGCAAGGAAATCGCCTTCATCACCCACCAACCCAATTTTATTTTTAAAAGAGGTATAGCTATCTGGCAAGAAACGTTTGTTGCTTACAAATTTCTGGAACTTCACTTTATCGAATATAAGAATACTTTCTACTTCCGTAAAGAAATTATTTTTTAGTTTTTCATTGCTCAGCAGTAGTTTTATAAATTCAGGTTTTAACTGCAATGCTGCTTCAACGATTTTATTTTTGAGAAGATTTCCATCTTCTCCTGTATATTGTGAATCGGATGCCAAAAGAGCTTCCAGTTCTGTAAATAGGTTTGTTGTCATAATTATATTAGTGCTACTGCGCTTACTATTCCTTTTGCTAATAAACTTGATAAAACTTTAGCCAAAACGTCTTTGCCAAAAGATTCGAGTTTCTCTTTTAATTTTTCTAGTTTAGTTTTTTGATCATCCTGGCTTTTAATGATGTCATTAACCTCATCAAATTGTGTTCCTTTTAATTCCTTGCGAAGTTCTTCCAATATCAAAGTTATATTGATATTATTTTCTTGATTTTGAGTATTAGTATTTATTGTAGAAACATTTACTGAAGGTGCTATTTCATTTATTGTAATTGGTGGCAAACCTATATTTTCAATTTCCTCTATGTAATTTTCAACTATTGATTTTGCTTTGATTTGCATATCCTTTAAGTTCATTCCATGGACATAAAAGACTGTAAATTTGAATGATTTAATTCCGTTTGTAGCAGAATTATCTTCCCCATAAATTCTAATCAGTAAACTTAATATTTTTGTTTTAAACGCATCAAATTCTGCTTCTGTTTTAAAGTTTGTTTTTGACAAACAAACTTTTAGAAGATTTAAAACCCCTTCTTTAGTTATATCTGTTCTTTCCATTTATTTATTTGTTTATTCTCCATTCCAAAATAAATCCATCTTCCACTCTAATTTCATTCTCTGCCATTTCGTACAATCTGGCTATCAGTGCATTTTTCTGCTCTTTTAATTCTTTCTTCTTCTTATCAAAGAGTTTCCATGCATTATCTCGTTTTTCCTCCAATGCATTCTTTTCAATCTGAATAGCTAAACGTTTTTTCATATTGCGCTCTTGCATAAACTCTTTGTTTTTTATTTCAATCTCTTCGTCCAAAGAAGTAAGAGATTTCTGAAGTTCCTGCCGATTATCTTCTGTCCAATGCTCAATCTTCTGAATTTCTTCATCCATTAAGCTAGAATTACGCTCTTCTAATTGTTCTATTAATTGCGTTTTCTGTTCGTCAAAGATAGTTATTAAATTCTTTTCAATATCGGTATTTATTGTTATTTCATTACTTGAAACAACAGGAAGTTCTAACAAGCGTTTGGCAAAGTCTTCTTCCAACGGATTCATATCTTTGTCACAAATTGTGATAAGTAACTGTTCTTCAATATCATTCAATGAACAAAAACGTACTAATTTCAGCATTAAATAACCATGAACACCATTGGCAGCCTCTAGCATTGATATTTTAAACGGGTACTTCTTATAATCGAAAGTCAATGATGAAACAGGAGCTATAAGTTTTCTACATTGTTCTACTACCCATTTTGCCAAAGGATGACTTATACGATAGTTGTAATACAATCCGCTTTGTTTGCCTAACCGATATCGCCCGAGTGGAACATTAATGCCACTAGGTGCATGATTCAATATAAAAATAGATTGTTCTTCGTTCTCTACTGTGATATATCCTTCTAAACGAGCTTTTGTTAATTCCCATAGGTTTTTCTGGAATTTAGATAATCGCAACTCATCTTTTTCCTGCCGGATACGAAGTTTTTCTATTACTTCTTCATCAAAGTTTTCCATTAAAGAAACCTTTGTGTCACTCATTGTTTGCTTAATACTTTCGTCAAGTTCTTCCTGCAGATGATTAAATGCATTGTTTATTTCTTCTTCGCTACGACAGGTTTGGTATATCTCCAGCATTCTGCGCTCAAAATCCACACCTGATTCAATACTTCCCAATACTTCATCGCTAGAGCCAAATACACCGTCAAAGAGTTTGAACTTATCGCTTAGTAATTGATAAACACGAACATCAGCAGCATTAGATTTATTGATAAAGTTCACAACCACAACATCATATTTTTGACCATACCTGTGACAACGGCCAATTCGTTGTTCCACACGTTGAGGATTCCATGGTAAATCATAATTAACCAGGAGAGAACAGAACTGAAGATTGATACCTTCGGCTGCAGCTTCCGTAGCAATCATAATAGAAGCTTCTTCTTTAAAATAATCAACTAACGCCTGGCGTTTATCGGCTGTTGCAGAACCTGATACCTGTTGAGTATTAGCATTCTTATTTAGCCAACTTTTGTAAATTGCTTTAGACTGTGAGTCATTATTTGAACCATTAAATAGTACAACTTTTCCCTTATAGCCGCTATTTTCTAATAGTTCATAAATGTATTTCTGAGTACGGGTACTTTCTGTAAAGATTAAGGCCTTTTGCATTGCTCCAAGTTGCTCCATTTTCTCAAAACCCAGCTTTAAAGCCAATAATAAACAATCTCCTTTTGAATTAGATGCAATACTTAAAGCTAAATTAAGATAGGTTTTAAGCTCTTCAATCTCATCTTTTATATTCTCTATTTCTTCTTCAGAATATTCTTTTTCATTATTATCCTCATCTTCTGTTTCGCTCCATTCATCAGATTCTTCGCCATATCCTTCATAGTCCTCGGATAATTTGTCGGACAAACTATACTGATGATCATGCTGTTTAACAACGCTTTCTAATCTTGCAATAATAGTAGCAAGGGTATTCGCTACAGCAAATGTAGAAGAAGCAAGAAGCTTTCTTAGTATTAATGTAATAAGGCTACGTTGGCTTTTAGGTAGCCCGTAGGCATCATCGCGACGAAGGTATTCACTGATTAAATCATATAGTTTTGCTTCATCTTCGGTAGGGTAATATTCCTGAACCATCGGAATACGACGGGTATATTTTACATATTCCTGTACTTGCTTTCTCAGTGTACGGTGAATAACAGGTTGAATACGCTTTCTAAGTTCTACATAGGTATCTTCATTTCTTAGATTGACTTTACTATATTGTGCAGTAAAACTATCAATGCTACCAAAATAATTATCATCAATAACACTAATCAGTCCATGTAGTTCCTGAATATTATTCTGTAAAGGTGTAGCTGTAAGAAGTATTTTTTTAAATGGCAGTAAGGCTTCTTTTATTATACCTGCCATTCCATTGCTATTTTTATATACGTTCCGAAGTTTGTGCGCTTCATCTATAACAACCAAATCCCATTGAATACGCTTAATATGCATTATCTGTTTTTTTGCAAACTGATAAGAACAAATAATTAGCCGGCCTTTTTGTTCAAATGGATTATGATAAGTATTATTCAATATGGAATTAAAATTTTTACTTTCCAAAATGATTGAAGGAATAAAAAATTTATCTTCCATTTCTGCGTTCCACTGTTTTCGTAAGGTTGCAGGAGAAATAATAAGTATTCTGCGCTTTCGCTCTGCCCAATGCTGGCTTATTACAAGTCCGGCTTCAATCGTTTTTCCTAACCCAACTTCGTCACCTAATACAGCACCCTTGCTTAAAGGGCTGCGAAAGGCAAACAAAGCAGCATCAACCTGATGTGGATTTAAATCAACACGTGCTTCAGAAAGAACACTTGTTAGTTTGTCATCATCTGAAGCACTCTTTTTACGAGAAAGTTTCCAGGCAATATATTTTTGTTGTTGTAAGGTTAACATCTCAATTATAAATTATGCTGTACAAATATAGTTAAATTATTTTTATGGTAAAATTTATAATTGAAAAGTTAAATTGTATTTTGTTATTTATCTGTCTTTTCAAAATTTTGTTCCAGACTGTTGAGGCTATGAGAATAATAACAGATCTAATTATTGACAAAAGTTAATATTTGTGACGCTTTATTGGCTTTAAATGCTTTAACTTCAGTTGGTAATAGTTGCTTAGACTTTACTATAACCTCCAGTTCTGGAAGGCTATATACCGAAAGACTATTTTCTTTGAGTAAGAATAGCATATTGTTTATTACGAGTCGTTGCATATCAGGAAGTTCTAATTTTAAATTACCAGTATTATTGTAAATGTTTATACTTACATTGGGCTTTCGAATAATATAAACCCCAACTTCAAAAGTGCAGGAGCATTTTGAATTATTTGAATATACTATTTCATTATTTAAAATACAATTAGTTATGTTTGTAGTTGTAGAAAGAATTAGCATTTCGTTTACCATTCGTGCATTAGTAGGATTACCTTCAATTCTTTTCGTTATATTACTTTTATAGTATTTTACAATCGTATAGTCTTTATATTGCAAAATTCTATAATTGTTATTTTGTTGTCCTGCTATTTTAATTGGTATGTAATTTTCTAATATTAGAATTCCTTCTTTGTTAAACATCGAATAAGTACTATCGTTATTTATAAACTCTATATGATCATCAATTTCATAAATGCTCGTTAATGATGAAGCCCTTAAATAAGCATCAGAGTCTCTTGAAAATATTGCAACTAAATCTGCTGTTTCTGCAAGACTATAATAGTTGTTATCTTCATAATAATTATCTAGATTAAGCCTATAAATAAATAATTGTTCACTATTCATACGTTGGATATAGCTATTAAGAACTTTTAATGAGCCTTCTTCGAGAGGTATAATATTCTCAAGAGAAATAGGATTAAAGACTCCTGATAAATCTCCTTTTTTGAGTATAATAAATGATTTATAAGAGATAATTTCGCTATAATCTGAAGTAATAAATTGTAAATTCTGGTTGTATAGATTTAATTGGTTAGAACTATCAATTAGTGAGATAACCCAATTGTTAGGGCTTAAATCTAGATATTTAATAAAAGATTCATTACGTCCATCAATATGTACAATAGAGCAAGAATTTTCAATGAATACCCTATTACGATCTTCTGAAAAATGGGATATATCTTCTATGCCTTTTTCGCTGTCTCGGAAAAGAAACTGATCATTAAATATCCTATATTTGCCCCACTTCTCACAAGAATCAAATTTCTGTAACTTTTCTCCAAAAAGAAAATATGGATAACTATACATTGTCTCTTGAATAATGTAACAAGAAGCTTTTTTGTCAAATTTTATATTATAATAGTTAGCTAATAGGTATATTTTACCTGCACTATTAAGAAGACCATATCTTTTATTTTGTGGTTGAAAAATAGCATATCCATTATTAAATTGAGATATTTTGATATAGCGTGCTTCCAATATAATATTTCCTAAAATGTCTTTCAAACCTTTCAAGCTATTCTGAGTGAATGGTATAGGTAGGCTTTCTTTAATAAGCTGAGCATCTTTTTTATCCTGGATAAACTTTTTTGAACTACGCACAATGATCATTTCTTCATTATCCTCAGAAAGATCACTTTCTCTATGCCTGGAAGTTATTTTCTTGATATTACTATAATTTTCTTCAGGGATCTCTTTACCAAGAAAATGATAATGCCACTTGCGTTTTGCTTCAGGAAGACCGAAGCGATTGTAAAGCCCTACATTATCTAATATAATGGTCTTTTCTTTTAAGTGTGTAGGCCGCAATCCTCGGCCAACTTGTTGGAGAAACTTTGCAAGGGATTTAGTAGGACGAGTAAGCTGAATAAATTCAACCTCAGGACAGTCGAATCCTTCAGAAAAAATATCGACATTAACGATAACATCTATTTCACCAGTTTTAAACAGACGAACATATTCTGTACGATCTCTGGATGGAGTTTTACTATCAATCTGAACAATGTTTACTCCTTTGTTTTTATAAAGATCGCAGATACTAGCGCAGTGTTTACGATTGATTGCGTATATAATACCTTTTTTGCCTTTAGCATGTTTAGCATAGGCATCCCATAATTTTGCTCGGATCTTATCTTTATCAAGATGCTTTTCTAGGTCTTTCTCTGCATAATCACCACCAATAAAGTGATCAATAGATTCAATCTCTTGTTGAATGGAACTGTCCGGACGAATAGAAATATAATCGTATAATGAAAGATATCCCTTCTCTATAAACTCTGAGATAGACGGCGAAATTATTATATCATCGAATAAATCAGTGAAGCCTTGTCTGTTCAATCGACAGGGAGAAGCGGTAAGACCTAATTTACGTGCGTTTGGATAAAGTTTCCATAGTTTCTTGTATCCGGCAGCAACAGAATGATGTGCTTCATCAATTATTATGAAATCGAAATTTGTATTATCTAATCGACCTTGTGTTTTTTCAGACATGAAGGTTTGAATAGATGCAACTTGAACTGAACGACTTAAATGTTGTTCCGTACTTCCCTGGATGATTCCGTGTGTTATACTAATTTTTCTTGATAGCGTTTCACTAATTTGATTTATCAGTTCTACTCGATGGGCTATAACTAAAATTTTTAACGATTTATCCATCGAAAGAAGATCTTTTATAATGGAAGTGAAAAGAACTGTCTTTCCTGTTCCTGTCGGCATCTGAAACATTATATTTTTAATCTCAGACCACTTTTTATAGATATTATTTTTGGCGTTTATTTGATAATCGCGTAATCCTTCATTGTTTTGAAATAAGCTATTAAAGTCGATAGAAAGGATATCTTTATCTGAGATTGGTTTAATAATTTTACCTTTTGGCGCTTTTTTATTAACTTGAGATGAAGCTTTGGTTTTTTTTTCTTCAGTAGGTAGTAGTCCAAGGCTTCTCAAAAAATCTGCATCTTCACTCATATTATAATTATAATAAATACAAATGTACTTGAATTTTGATTATGGTATTGTTTTAAGAAAAATTTATTAAATATTTTCTGATTTTTACCTCTCACTCTTCTCAAACCCAGCTGCACTAATCCGCTTCTTCATCTTAGTACAAGCCCGGAAATTAACACTCTTCACCTCGATACTCTCTGCACGATGAGACTCCTCTGGATCAAAATCCTCCCGGAACTGAGCAGAAAGTTGGAAAGCCCCATAATCGTTTAAGGCAACAGTGTAGCCATTCTTTAAAGCTTTTTCTATTGCACTAAAAGTTTTGGTTATTGCCAGCTCCATTTCTGTACGTAGTACTGGGTCGTTTCCTGCAATGTATTCGGCTAATGCTTTAGTGTTTAGCTTTTCTCTGCTTTTTATTATAGGATGAACACCGCCTTTTTTCTGTATTCCACTACTTAAATTATCGTTTATCTCCTTGAATTTATATGGTATGCCCATGGTTATTAATGCTTTATTGGTTTATGGTTTCGACGAACATGTACAAGATTGAAAACGATTATGTACATGTTCGTATATCGATTGTGTACATGATCGATATGATGTCTCGTTTTGTTTTTACTAATTTGTTTAGTCATCTTTGTTAAATAGACTATACTTGATTGCTAATGTCTTTAACTCTTTTTGTTGTTGTCTGATTTATAAGCTTTTACGCCTTAAAAGTAATTTCTGGGGTGTAGAGGGTGGAGTAAAAAAGAGTATTTTAGCTTTCCAGAAATCTTTTTTTGAAAATTCCGCAATTTGCAGAATTTTCAAAAAAAGATTTCTGGAAACAAAAAAAGGACTATTTCTCTCCACCCTCTACACCCCAGTCTTTTAAAATAACCATGTATTGGGTAGTCCCTTTATATTTTCTAAACTTGTAATTAAGTGATTTCAAGTTTCTTCCCAACTTAACAATCATCTTCTTACTAATAGCAATCCCAGTCTTACTCTTAATATATTCCGCCAATTTTGCTGCTGAAAGATAAATACCTTCCTCTTCACCTTCCGGTTTACGGTAGTATTCATAGAAAAGTTCCATATCCGCATCCGTTTCCATGTAGTTCTGGTTGTGTTGTTCTACAATGCTGTTTTCTTCTGAATTGAAGTAGTAACGGAAACCATTCAGAATCATGTTCCATGCCTGGGCATAGAGTTGCTTGTAATCTATGGTGAAATCGAAATTGATAGGACCAGTTACTTCATGGCATAGGTTACGACGGCTACCGGTATAATCTCTCAGAATATCCAGGTGATTGGTTGTTCCGAAGAAGGAAGCATGACGCGTGAAATTTCGTGGTGGACGGTCCGGCGAGGTGCGTATGTTGATGTTGAACGTGGTGAACAACTCTTTTACCGTTTCCTGGTCGTAGCGCTGAATGGTATCCAGTTCGTCGATATTCAGAATGGCACTAGTGCTTAGTTTCATGCGGGTGGCATTGGCGTTGTTGGAAAATACGTTGGCATCGAAATGACTCTTTCGCCATTCGGGAGGTAAGAGGCGTTCAGGCCAGGTGGATTTTCCCATACCGTGCTTGCCGCCAATCAATACCAGAATCTGATGATTGATTACTCGGTCGTTTATCAACGAAGCAACTAATGCCACGAACCATTTGCGGAAGCACCACTCAAAATACTCGGGATCTTTGGTGGGTACGGTGGCTGCCACATCGGCAATATAGTCGTGCCCGTCCCATTCGGTGAAGGGAACAAAGATAAAATCCTTGAAAGGGTGGTAGGAGGGGGTAAACTCGGAATCGACCATTGCCTTTACATCATTGAGGGTGCAGTTTATTCCTTCTTTGTGTGCCCGTATATAAATGGTGTTTAGGTGATGGTCGCGAAGCTCGGTCCACTCATGACATGTGTGATCGGCATAACGAAATTCAATGCCTTGTAGTATTACATTGCGGCGCAGCATGAAGTTGCGCTTGATAAACTCTTCTAGCACCTGTGTCTCTTTCTCCACTTTTGTCAGTCCGCTGTCAGTACCAAAAGCATTTTCGTACTCTTTGTATTTAATTCGGATGGTGCGGCGGAGGTCGTCGGCTGTAAAATTGTTGGTAATGCAGCGTGGAAGTGCCAGTTTGGCGGTTTCGGCTTCAGGAATTCCTGCCAGACAACAAAAGTATGCCAAACCGTACACAAATTGTGACCGATTTTCTTCCAGGAAAGATTCTTTGTTGAGTGTATTTGAATAAGCGCGGTCGAATGCTCTTTTTATTTCAAGATCCCGTGCTTCGCCAATTGGCAGATGTGCAAATGAAATGGGGTCTCCCTCCATGTTGCGAAGTAACTTTTCCGGTTTCTTTTCGTAATCCTTTTTGGTGGCTACCAGGAACACTTCTGCTTCAGGATTAAAGAATAATTTTGGATCGTAGGTGACGGTGGTTAGTTGTGCCAGTGAGTGTGTACTTTTCTTGAAATCAGCGTATAAGCATGATTCGTAATAGATGCTGACGGTCGCAAATGCCTGCTCGTGAAACTTCGCAATCTCTTCATTTGTCTGCGGTTGTGAATTATCCGGACGTGATACCGGAACAAGAATGATAACTTCTGTTCCCTCTGTATTTATGAAAGAGGCGAGGGTGTTGGGTTCTTTGGCTGCATTGTCACGAAGGATTTCGGCTTGTTCCGGTTCCAGTTTTGTGCTGCAAAGTTGAACAATTCCGTTGTACTGCTCCATATTAGTTTTGGTTCGTCCGCCATTAAAAGTGGCGCCAAAAGTGAAAGAGGGGAGTTGCTCCCATGCTTTGGCTGCGTCTGTGCTGCCATTTCGGATATCGTCAACGAGGCTTGCGTACTTCAAACTGCTGAAAGAGTTGATAACATCTGTAATCGGACTGTTTTCAAGAAATGTGGGGCGTCCTTTATTTCCCCCTTTGTATTGTGATGCATTCATAGAGATTTGGTTTTAAATTTTGTATGTATAGAATCTATTCTATTACAAAAGTCGTGCCAAACGTCTATAAATTTCAAATTATATATTTAAACAGATACCGGATGGGTGGAATTGCGTGAAAATAAAAATCTTTCGATAAACAGTTGTTGTGAAACAACGCTTACCGAAAGATCTGCCTGGTTTGGTTAGGTATAGTAAGTTCTTTTATTTTTTACCAGGTTTGTATTCTTCGATTTCGCCTTTAAAAACTTGATCCTGACTGTCTGTTCCGGAAGATGCGCATCCACCTGCTCCACAACACGATAGGTTGAAGACTGCCTGCAGCAAAAATAATCCGGCTAGAAAAAAGAAACCGTAGTCTTTTGATACGATGGCGTATATGCTAAGTGCGATACTGAGTATTAGACGGATGATACGACCGGAATCCCAATTCTTAAATAGATTATTCATTGCTTTTCTCCTCTCTTTTAAAGATGCTGAACAATAATCCTCCCATAACTGCACCCCACAAAGAACTTAAAAAGGGTGAGGAGGTGATAGGGCAACTACCACTTGAACAGCCAATGTATAGCCAATACAGATAGCCTCCCAATGCTCCGATTACCACTCCCAGTAATACGAGCCAATATTGTGTGAATACTTTTTTTATCATTGTAAGCTGTATTAAGTTCTTTTGATTTTAAATTTCCTATGGAAATATATTCCTTAGGTGTTCGGTGCAAAGATATATATATTTTCTTATAAAACAAATTTCCTATGGAAAATAATAGTGAAAAGAGTTAAATTGAATAAAAAATAGTCTGGTAAGATATATTATTAATGTGGGGAATGTTGTTTGAGAGGTATGGGCAAAAAAAATGGTTGTCATCACGACAACCAATCTTTGTTAACCTTAAATCTAATACTATGAAAAACACATTACAAATGTACGACTTATAATTTTCATTTGCAAACAAATGAAATAAAATTGGATGCTTTACAACATATTTTAATAAATATTTGGTTCGGTTAAGTATGTTGTCGTTATTTTTTCAATTTATTCTTTCCATTACCCTCTTTATTTAAAATTATAGTGGTGTTTTCTGTTGTAATAAGACAGCCGGTTGGCAGGTAATCAAACCAGGGAAGTATTTTTTCGATAAAAGCATCAATCTTTTGAGATTCATCTATAATTTCCACTACGACAGGTAGTTTCTCTGTGATTTCCCAGAATTTAACCGAACGGATAATACTGCTTGATCCGTATCCCATAACTCCCTTTGTTACTGTTGCTCCGGCAAGTCCGTAGCGCTTTGCTGCGAAAACAATTGTTTCGTAAAGAAGTGAATGCTTAAATTTATCTGTGTTGCTGGTAAATATCCGCAATAACTTTGCTTCCCCTTTTATTTCCATATTCAAAATATTTTAGTGATTAGATTACCTAAATAGGTGGCTATTAATCCAAGGAAAATGCTGAGACTTGTGTAAAGTGCAAAATAGAAAAAGTTGCCATCTCTCAACAGAGACATGTTTTCGCTGGCAAATGTTGAAAAGGTTGTAAACCCACCACAAAATCCGATAGTGAGAAATATTCGCAGTTCGTTATTTACCAGATTGCCCCGTTCAAAAAGTCCGTAAAATAGTCCGATAAGGAAACATCCTAATATATTCACAACAAATGTTCCGAGTGGAAAGGATGAGAAGATGTTGTTTTGCATAGCTCTTGACAGGAGATAGCGTAATATTCCACCGATAAAACTTCCGGAACCAATGATGAATAATATTCTTATCATATTGACTTTAGATTTTTTGGTCTTTACAAATGTAAGAATAAGGAGGAATAAAATACAGCTTGAGGAAAGATTTTTATTACTGAAAGTAAAAAAATAAGGCACCTCAATAATGAAGTGCCTTACTTTTGAGCCTCTTGTCGGATTCGAACCAACGACCCCGAGATTACAAATCACGTGCTCTGGCCAACTGAGCTAAAGAGGCGAAGATATATATTTTTTTATTTTTTCATTTTTTAGGCACCTCAATAATGAAGTGCCTAATTTTTTGAGCCTCTTGTCGGATTCGAACCAACGACCCCGAGATTACAAATCACGTGCTCTGGCCAACTGAGCTAAAGAGGCGGGTGGGTAAGCTTACTATATCGCGCCGCTACAACCAACTACCTTTGCTGCGATCAAGCCCTGGAGGATTTGTAGGGAGCTAGCCGTATAGGACTTACCCGGGTGCAAAGGTAGATATTTTATTTTACCTTGCAATACCTCTCTGAAACTTTTTTTTGGACGGATGGACTAAGCAGCTACTTTTCAGTTACTTAAAAGGACGAAAAAAAATCATTTTTTTTTGTGACAGGTAAGAAAGTAGATGGAAAGCCGGAATCTTTATACCATTTTAATAATTTTCATTTCATTTCGTACTACTTCTTGATGTAAAAATAGTATTTTTGTGCACAAATATAAAAGATGATAATGGAGAACAGAAGCTTTATGAACAAGTATGCCATGCAGTATGGCACTTACATGGGGATTTTTTGGATTATTAAATTTACTTTATTTCCGCTTGGGCTTTCAGTACCTTTTCTGGAGTTCTTCTTTCTTATACTGACATTACTGGTTCCTTTTGTAGGGTATTATTTCACGAAAATGTACCGGGACAGAATCTGCGGTGGGTTTATTAACTTTGGTCATGCTTGGGTATTTGCTACTTTTATGTATATGTTTAGTGCATTGCTTACGGCAGTGGGGCACTTCGTATATTTCAGGTTCATGGATCATGGTTTTATTGTAACTTCTTATCTTGACATGCTTCATGCAGCAGGCAAGAATCAGGCTGTTACTGCAGGATTGGGTAGCTCGCTTAAGCAATTCGAAGAAACCATAAATGCACTTGGTAATCTTCGCCCGATTGAAATTACGATACAATTGCTTTCACAAAATGTAATATATGGATCTTTACTGGCTCTTCCTACTGCTCTTTTCGTGAAAAAGAGGGCTGCTTTTTCTATGGAGGATAGCGAGGAGGATAGCAAAGACGATAATAATCAAGACGAAAATAAAGAATAGAAATATGGATATATCTGTAATAGTTCCGTTGTATAACGAAGAAGAATCTCTTCCAGAACTTTATGCATGGATTGATAAGGTGATGAAGAAAAACGATTTTTCTTATGAAGTGATCTTTGTAAATGATGGCAGTACTGATCGTTCATGGGATGTAATTGAAGAACTTAGTGCAAAGTCGGAAACTGTAAAAGGTATTAAATTCCGTCGTAATTATGGTAAGTCGCCTGCTTTGTTTTGTGGATTTAAAAAAGCACAGGGGGATGTGGTAATTACAATGGATGCTGATTTGCAGGACAGTCCGGATGAAATTCCTGAACTTTACAGAATGATTACAGAGGAGAAGTATGACTTGGTTTCCGGATGGAAAGAAAAGAGATATGATCCGCTTTCTAAAACATTACCTACTAAGTTGTTCAATGCTACGGCACGTTCTGTTTCGGGAGTTAAGAATCTGCATGATTTTAATTGCGGACTAAAGGCTTATAAAAAAGATGTTGTGAAGAATGTTGAAGTATATGGCGAAATGCACCGTTATATACCTTATCTGGCAAAAAGTGCCGGCTTTACAAAAATAGGGGAGAAGGTGGTTCAGCATCAGGCTCGTAAATATGGCTCTACTAAATTTGGTATGAGCAGATTTGTGAATGGATATCTGGATTTACTCTCTTTGTGGTTCCTTTCTAAATTCGGGAAAAAGCCAATGCATATTTTTGGATTGCTGGGCTCATTGATGTTCTTCCTGGGTTTTATATCTGTTATAGTTGTGGGCGCATCTAAACTTTACTCTATGTATTCAGGATTAGAATATAGACTGGTAACTGAATCTCCTTATTTTTATCTGGCTCTTACCTGTATGGTGATTGGTACTCAATTGTTCCTGGCCGGATTTGTAGGTGAACTTGTTACACGGAACGCTCCCGAACGTAATAATTATAAAGTAGAAAAAGAACTGTAAAAACTGTTTGGCAAAAATTATGAGACATCTATTGAAACTCTTGTTTTTTACAGTGTTTACTTGTTGTGCCGTAAGCCTTTTTATGGCATGTGATGAAGCTTCTGAGTCCTCAGTAGGACGTCTTTCGCCGCTATTTAATTTTGTTACTAAAAGTACGCTGGCAGAAAAGTCGTTTGACTCGCTGACTGTGGTTGCTCTTAATACTGTTCGGGGTGACTCGATAATTATTGATAACGAAAAGACTGTTACTTCTGCCACTCTTCCACTTAGTTATGTTGGTACTAAAACAGCCCTGGTCTTTAAATATTCAAAAGATACGATTGATACGGTTTGGGTTACTCATACTAATACTGAGCATTTTATTTCTATGGATCGTGGGGTAGCTATGTTTTATCATATAGACAAAGTGGAACACACCAAACATTTAATAGATTCTATCGCAATAGTAAATTCGGAAGTTAATATCAATGAAAAAGAAAATATTCGCATCTATTATTAGTACACTTGCTCTGTTCGTGGTCTCTTTTCCTGTTCTGGCTCAACAACAACAAGCGCAGAGGAAAGTGCAGAAGAAAGTAATTAGTAAGATACCTAAAGAGGTGTTTCCATTGTATAATGGTACTTTTGTTGGGGTTGACTTGTACGGAATAGGAAGCAAAGCGTTTGGAGGTGATTTTTTGAATTCGGAGGTTAGTGTTGATGTAAATCTGAAGAATCGCTTTTTCCCGGCTGTGGAATTAGGTTATGGTAAGGTTGATAAAGATAATAATAATATTTCCTATAAATCGTCGGCTCCATATTTCAGAATAGGTATGGATTACAACTTAATGTTCAAGAAAAAGAACTTGAGTCACATGTATATTGGAGCCCGATATGGTTTTACAGCTTTGAGTTATGATGTGAAAAGTGCCGGACTTGATGATGATATCTATTCCGGAAAAGTGCCTTTTGAATATACCGGAGAGAACACTACTGCACATTGGATGGAATTGGTTGGTGGTATCAGGGCCGAAGTATTTAAAAACGTTTTAATGGGATGGTCTTTGAGATACAAAGCTAAGATTAGCGTGAAGGATAATGTTCATTCAACACCTTGGTACATTCCGGGATTTGGAGAAAATAAGTCCTCAAACTTTGGGATTACATACTCTCTGATTTATAAGTTACCTTTTTAATAATGACAAATTTAGAAAACTGGCTGCTTGCTGTGGGGCTGGCAATGGATTGCCTGGCTGTGTCGATAGCAAGTGGCATTATTTTTAAGAAAGTTCACTGGGGCAATATCCTTACGATGGCTTTCTTCTTTGGTTTTTTTCAGGCTTTAATGCCTTTTCTGGGATGGTTCGGTGCTAGTAGGTTCAGTCATTTGATAGAGAATGTAGACCATTGGCTGGTTTTCCTTATTCTCGCTTTTCTTGGTGGAAGAATGATATGGGAATCGTTTAAGGACGAAGAGTGTAGGAGTGACTTTAATCCGGCTTGTTTAAAGGTTGTTTTTACATTGGCCATAGCAACTAGTCTGGATGCCCTTGCAGTAGGTGTATCTTTCGCCTTTATGGGGATGAGAACCGTTAATAGCATTATTTCACCGATATTGATTATTGGTCTTGTTTCTTTTGTAATATCTGTCTTTGGCTTACTGTTTGGAATATTCTTTGGATGCAAACACAATATGAGAGTGGAGCTGTGGGGCGGACTTATATTGATAGGTATTGGAACAAAAGTGCTGATAGAACATCTTTGTTTATAAATGATATAAAAAAATCCTGCTATAGAGAATATCTGTAGCAGGATTTTTTATGCTATATAAATCAGGAATGTAATTTATTCAACTAATTTATTGGTCATGGTGTCGGGGAAAACCACTGTCGGTTTAAAGCTTTTAGCTTCTTCAAAATCCATCATGGCATAAGACATGATAATAATGATATCTCCAACTTGTACCTTTCGGGCAGCTGCACCATTCAGGCAAATCTTACCTGTACCACGTTCGCCTTTTATAATATAAGTTGAGAAACGTTCACCGTTATTGTTATCTACGATATGTACTCTCTCATTGGCGATGAGGTTGGCCGCATCCATTAAATCTTCGTCAATTGTAATACTACCCATGTAATTTAAATCAGCCTCTGTTACACGTACACGGTGTAGCTTTGACTTCATTACTTCAATCATCATAAGGTTGGTCTTTTTAATTAAATCTCTTTATATTTTATGTTATCAATCAGTCGGACTTGTCCACAGAATACTGTGATACAGCCCACTGCGTAATTTGTATCTGCCCAGTCTTTCAAGTCCTGTAATGTGTAACCATCAACAATCTTAAAATACTCCAGGCGTAGCCCTTGCTCAGCGGCAATTGATTCTTCTACGAAGTGAATTGTTTCACTCACTGAGTGATCTGCTGCAAAGGTACGACTTTTAAATAATGTTTGAGATATTTTTAATGCTATTTCACGTTCTTCAGCAGATAATAATGAATTGCGGCTGCTTAGAGCCAATCCGTCGACTTCACGAACAATTGGACAACCTACAATTTCTATATCAAAGTTCAGCTGTTTAGTCATCTCACGAATGATGGCCAGCTGCTGGAAATCTTTTTCTCCGAAGTATGCGCGGTTTGGTTTTACTGCATAAAAAAGTTTACTAACAATTTGTGCTACTCCGTTAAAGTGCCCTGGGCGGAAAGCTCCCTCCATAACTGTATCTAGCGGTGCAAAGCTGAATTGGCGAGTATCTGGTTGCGGATACATTTCTTCTACCGATGGGGCAAAAACAAAAGAGCAGCCATTGGCTTCCAATAATTTGCAGTCGGCATCCAGAGTACGTGGATATTTTATTAAATCATTTTTATCGTTGAACTGAGTGGGATTTACAAATACACTCACTACGGTTACATCATTTTCTTTTACGCAACGCTTTACTAAAGAGGCATGTCCTGCATGTAAAGCGCCCATAGTAGGGACTAACCCAACCATTTTACCCTGAGCTGTTAGTGCAGATAACTCTGACTGTAACTCATTGATAGTGTGTACAATTTTCATTTTTAATTTTGATTGTTTGATCTGTTGTTTTAAAAAACGGTGCAAAATAAGCTAATATTTATCACATAACGAAGAATTATTTGAAATTTATATAATGAAATGCTCTTGCTTGTTTTAATTTGATTTTAATGCTTATGTGCTGATTAATAGAAACTTAATAATTAGCGAGATGTTATTGAAGGATAAAACTTGCATAAATGCGCTTTTTTTTTTATATCTTTGCAGAATATTTATGAGAAAGATAATAAAATGATGAAGGCTAACAAGGTTTTATTTATTACACAAGAGATTACTCCTTACTTGCCCGAGTCCGAAATGGCTAATGTTGGAAGATATCTTCCTCAGGCTATTCAGGAAAAGGGAAGAGAAATCAGAACATTTATGCCTAAGTGGGGTAATATCAATGAGCGCAGAAATCAATTGCACGAAGTGATTCGCCTTTCGGGAATGAACCTGATCATTGATGATACAGATCATCCGTTGATTATAAAAGTGGCTTCGATTCAGGCTGCCAGAATGCAGGTATACTTCATTGATAATGATGATTATTTTCAACACAGATTACAAGCTGCTGATGAAGATGGAAATGAATATGATGATAATGACAGCAGAGCTATATTTTATGCCCGCGGTGTAATTGAAACGGTAAAGAAACTCCGTTGGTGTCCTGATGTTATTCACTGTCATGGATGGATGTCGGCTTTGGCTCCATTATATATTAAGACTGTATACAAAGATGAACCTTCGTTTCGTGATGTGAAGATTGTGTTCTCTGTATATGAGGATGATTTTAAAAATAAACTTTCTCAGGATTTTGCCTCTAAAATAATGATGAAAGACTTAGCAGGCATTGATTTATCTTCTGTTCAGGGTGATGTTGATTATGCTGGTTTGATTAAGCTTGCTATCGATTATTCCGACGGGGTTATTCAAAACAGTGAGAATGTAAATGAAGAAGTGATGAACTATGCTCGCAGTAAGAATATTCCGGTTCTTGATTTTCAGTCTCCTGATAATTACATTGATGCTTTCAACGAGTTTTACGATAAAGTTTATGATAAGGAATAGATATCATAAAAAAAGCAGCTCAATTTGAGCTGCTTTTTTTATGATTGGTTTTTCCTATTCTTTCTTCGCTACTTTTTTAGTTTTCTTTTCTTTAGTTTCTTTCTTTTCCTTCTTCTCTTTCTTCTCTTTCTTTTCCTTAGTTGTATTAGTTGCTGTTGTTTCTTTATTCACTTTACTAAGTTCCAGCATATCTATCTTTTTACGTAAGGTATCAATCTCGTCTCCTTGATTTTTTATCGTTGTAAGCAGTGAGTTCAATTCTTCATTATCCAAATCTTCCGGATAAAGGGAATTTACTCTGTTGATAAAGTCGGCCAGAACATTCATATAATTTGAAAAAGCCTCGTAGGCAGAGTCGTAACTATCTCTGTCGATACCAAGACCGGTATGTTTAGTTGACATGAAACGGAAGTTGTGGCAAGCCTGTAAATAGTCCCAGTCTTGTTTGATCCTTTTATCATGGCATAGTCTTACTCGCTCTGATAAACTATATAGCTTATTAAAGGCCTCACGCTGAAGACCGTTTCCTAACCAGGCACTTATATCTCTTTCTTCGTCCAGCCAGGATATTGGATATAGAACCTCAATAGGAGAGATTGATTTGGATTTGGAAATAATCTCAGAAGGAGTAGAGAATGTGATTCCTTTTTCACTGGCACAACCCGGTAAAGCTTTCAAGAATTCCAGAATGTTTGAAGATAGAGGCTGTGCTATACCTATAGCATCTAAAGGCATGAAGATATTGATCACTTTTTCTTCTTTTGGCAGAGCATCAATCCAACCGATGTATTTATCTGCAAACAAAGGATACTCGCTCCATTCATGATTGGAGAACCGAAGGCTGATGTCATCTGAAAGCTTGTAGTCTCTGAATAAAATCTTAAGCCCGGATGCCTGATTACAATTATATACATAATGGGGACTTTTCCATCCTAAAATATGTTTCGCTCCTTCGGTCAGCACTCCTTTAAATCCCATATCGGCTATTGTGCTGCCAATTTCATCAGAATAAATAAGTCCTGTGTTTCTGAATACAGTTGGTGCCTGACCAAAGAGTTGTTTTGTTTTTCTGCATTGATGCTGAACTTCCTCTCGGAAACATTGTTCATCGATCAATGAAGAGAGTCCGTTGGAATATGTTTCGGCCAAAAATTCGCAGCAACCGGTTTTGCCCAATTCTTTTAGTTTGTCGATAACGCAGGGAGCATGCATTTCCAATAATTCCATGGCAACTCCGGATAGAGAAATGGCTACTTTGAAAGCTCCGTTTGAGTTTTTAACCATCTCTATTAATGCGTCGATTGCCGGTTTATATGAACGCTCTACAGTATCACTTAATTTAGTTTCATTGGCGTAATCGTCATAATAATAGTGATCTGTTCCTATGTCAAAGAATCGATATCTCTTCAGATGAAAAATCTGGTGTATTTGAAAGTATAAACAGATTGTTTTCATATTGATTATATTTTTTTATTATCTATAATTCTGTAAAATATTGTCGTAAATGGAACGTACTTTATAGCCTACGTTTTCCCATTTTATTGCATCAACTTCTTTTTTACCCTCTGTTTTTAAGTAATCATACATAGCAGGATAGGTACAAATGGAATAAATAGCATCGGCCATAGCATGAATATCCCAATAGTCGATTTTGATACAATTGTCTAAAATCTCAGCACACCCCGATTGTTTCGAGATGATTGTAGGCACACTAACCTGCATTGCTTCCAACGGAGAGATACCAAATGGTTCCGAAACCGAAGGCATGATATATACATCGCTGGCTTTGAGTACTTCGTAAACTTGTTTTCCTTTCATAAAACCGGGGAAGTGGAAACGGTCGGCTATGCCTCGTTCTGCTACCAGACTGATCATTTGATTCATCATATCGCCATTGCCGGCCATCACAAAACGAATGTTCTTTGTTCTGTGTAGAACCATTGCCGCAGCTTCTACAAAGTATTCCGGACCTTTTTGCATGGTTATTCTTCCCAAAAAGGTTACAATCTTTTCTTTTTTGCTTTTTTGAGGAACAATATTCATAATCTCCTGAGATAATGGAGATACGGCATTATGCACGGTAGTTACTTTTCGTGGATCCTGATGGTATTTATGAATAACCGTTTGACGGGTTAACTCACTAACACACATGATGTGATCGGCATGATCCATTCCGTTCTTTTCTATTGAGTAAACTGTGGGATTTACATTTCCACGGCTTCTGTCAAAATCTGTTGCATGTACATGGATAACCAGTGGTTTTCCAGAAATTTGTTTAGCATGAATACCGGCAGGGTAGGTTAGCCAGTCGTGCGAATGAATGATGTCATATTGTTGCTGACGAGCAACAACGCCAGCTACTATGGAGTAATTATTAATTTCTTCCTGTAAGTTATCCGGATAGCGACCGGAAAATTCAATGCAACCTAAATCGTTGGTATGAAGATAATTGAAATCTGCATATATATGGTCTCGTAGCTCATAGTAATCCTGTGGATTCATATAGCCACCTACGCGACTATTAACATAATCCCAATTCACATCCCTCCAGACTACCGGAGTGCTGTTCATACCTATAATCTTTAAAAAACTCTGATCTTCATCTCCCCAAGGTTTGGGTATGCAAAAGGTAATTTCCATATCTTCCTGCATAGACATACCTTGTGTAAGCCCATAGCTGGCTGTTCCTAAGCCTCCTAATATATGAGGGGGAAACTCCCATCCAAACATTAAAACTTTCATCTTTATTTCCTCCTCTTATTAATAGTATTTATTAAGTTGCTTTAATACGTGTAAGATTAACGCAACATTCATTGCGAATGATACTGCTCCCCGTCCTTTAAAAGGAGGGTTGCCATCGAATAGCTCTGGTATAGAACTAATGCAATGCTTTCTCATTTCTTCCTCAAATCCTATTAGTTGGCGTTCAATAAAGGAAACTCCGCTTGTTTTATAAATACGAAGGTATGCTTCCATATAGAATCCCATCAGCCATGGCCATGCTGTGCCTTGGTGGTAAGCGCAATCTCTTAATATTTGTGGTCCTACATAATTGGGGTTATATCCGATACTTTTGGGACTTAACGAACGTAGTCCTTTTGGAGTAAGTAACTCTCTGGTTGTAATATCAAGAATCCGCTTTTTTTGTTCTGGCTTAAGCGGCGAGTATTCAAATGCCACGGTAAATATCATGTTGGGACGTACAGCCCAGTCGGATGGTTGTCCGTTAACATAATCCAGTAGGTAACCATGTTCGTTCAGGAATACATCAATGAAAGATTGGGCCGTTGTTTTTGCTAATTCATCCAGTGAATCTGCGAATATCGATTCGGCTTTATCTCCTGTATGCATCATTCCGGCTACAAAACGAAGTGCATTGTACCATAAGGAGTTGACTTCAACAATATATCCGGTTCTTGGAGTCACAGGACGATCGTTGATTGTGGCATTCATCCATGTAATAGCTTTATTTTCTCCGTTTGAGTATAGCAATCCGTTATCATGTAAGAATAGGTTATCATGTTTGCCTTTATGAATAAACTCGATAATGTCTTTCAGAAGGTCACCGTATTTTTCTTTACATTGTTCCGCTGATGTAGCATTTGCATATTGCTGTATGGCCCATATTGCCCAAAGTAACACATCCGGATCTTCAATCTCATATATCTTACAATTCAGCGGGCGGTTGTTTATATAATTCTCTATTGCTTCCTGTGCTGTTTCCATTACCGATTCAAATTCTTCAACTTCATCGACAGCAAGTGTTAAACCTGGCAAGGAAACAAACATATCACGAGCACGACATTTAAACCAGGGATATCCGGCTAACAGATAGTGCTTGCCACCTTGTTTATTATGAAACTGGTGAGCTGAGTTTTTCAGACAGTTGAAGAAACTGTCACGTGGAGTACGTCTTGCTGCCTGTTCCTCGAATTTCTCAAACATGTCGTTTGTTGAAGCCTCAGATATACCGGCAGAGAAAATAATGCTTTCTCCCTTTTTAATGTTAACTTCAAAATATCCCGGAACATAAAGGTCTTCGTTTGAATCGTATCCTCTTTCTTGTTCTTTAGTATATTCTATTCCTTTATACCAATATGGCTCAAAATGAAATTCATTTTTCTTATTAAGCTGCATAAATAATTCAGGATATCCTGGATACATACAGGTTTTTATACCATTTTCAACTTCCTGATATTCTCTGTTTGCATGTGGGTTCTCATGAGTATACTGACGTACGCTTCTAAATGCGAGAAGTGGACGAAAACGAAGAGTAGTAGCAGAATGTGCATCTACTAATGTATATTTAATCAATATTCTATTCTCATAATGAACAAAGATTTTTTCTTTGGTAAGAATAACTCCACCTACACGGTAAGTGGTAATAGGGATTTTTTCACAATCAAATTCGCGGATATATTTATGCCCCTTGGGACTATAGTTGTCTCCCTGATATTTATGCAAACCAAGGTTAAACTCAGCTCCGTGTTGAATAACTGTTTCATCTAAAGAAGAGAGTAAAACATGATTTTCGTCGTCTAACTCTGGAACAGGAATCACTAGTAATCCATGATATTTTCTTGTGTTGCAATCGACTATTGTTGTACAATGATATGCTCCCGATTTATTGGTCCGAAGAATTTCTCTAGGTAAAGATTCTTCAAGATTAATCATGAGAGTTTTGTCAAATCGCAGATAACTCATAGTTATATAGGCTTTTAAAAGGTTTATTATTAATTTAATGGTTACAATATAATGTTGCTATCTCCAAAAATAATGATTTTTGCGATAAAATAGTCTTGTTTGCTCCTTTTTTTTGCTTTTTGCTATAAAGTTTCTTCTTGAATTTTTTTATTCAGCTATATCTTCGATAGGTTTATATTCCTGCAGAATTTTAAAAAGGTTCTCTTATTGAGGTTTATAGTCACAAAAAAAGTCGGCTTTTAATTGATAAAAGCCGACTTGAGTGATATTTATGTTAGTTACTATAAACCGCCTTGAAGAACTGTGATCAGGTTGGTAATGTTTGCAGTAAACAGTTTTACAGCAATCGCAAGCAAAATAATACCAAAGAATTTCCGGATAACATAAATGCCTCCTTTTCCTAGAAATCTCTCTACCTTTCCTGTTAGCTTTAAAACGATATATACCCAGATCATGTTGAGTACTAAGGCTATCATAATATTTATGCTGGCATATTCTGCTCGTAGTGATAATAATGTTGTAAATGCACCGGCCCCCGCTAATAGTGGGAACACAAGAGGAACAAGTGTTGCTTCTTTAATTGGACCTGTATTCTTAAATATTTCAACGTCAAGAATCATTTCCAGTGCCATAAAGAATATAATGAGTGCACCGGCTATTGCAAACGACTCTATATCTACCCGGAAGAGGCTTAACAATAAATGACCTGCATAGAAAAAGCCTACCAGTAATGCTCCTGAATATAAAGTTGCTTTAACGGCGTTTACTTCACGTCCTTTTTCTCTAAGATCTATGATAATTGGAATAGAACCAATAATATCTATTACTGCGAATAGTACAATAAATGCACTAATCATATCCTGAATATCAAATGCTGCAAACATATCTCAATAATTTTGAATGCAAAGATATTATATTTTTATGCATTTTACAACATTTTACTATATAGAAAATAATCATGCTTAAGAAACAATAAAAAACAAAAAAAGAAGAGTGTGTAAATGAATATAATCAAAATTTATCAATATATTTGTAATGAACTAGAATTAGACTATTTTATAACTGTAATACCAAAAATGGTTGTTATGGAAACTATGTACGAGACTTTGCTTAAAATGCCTCTTTTCCAAGGGTTAGGTGAAGACGAAATCACAAAAATCGTTGGAAAAGTGAAATTACATTTTCAGAAATATAAAGCTGGAAGTGTTATATTGAGGAGCGGTGACCCTTGTAATGAACTTACCTTTTTATTAAAGGGTGAAATTATGCTGGAGTCTACCGATAAGGATAATAATTTTGTTTTAAAAGAATTCCAGTCAGCTCCTGATCTCGTTGGATTCTATTCTCTCTTTGGAATTAAAACGTGCTACTTCTCTACTTATACTGCGGAAACAGATGTTGATATTGTTTCTATAGATAAGTCTTTTATTCTAACTGAGCTTGATAAACATGACATTTTCCGTTTGAATTTTCGTAATATTCTGTCAAATAGAGTACAGCAATATCATGATAGATTGTGGCAATTTACCTATCCTTGTCTGGAGACAAAGATAGTTGATTTCTTATTGGCACGGTGTGAAAAACCTTATGGCAAAAAGCAGCTGAAGATAAAAATGGAAGATTTTGCGGCAATTATTGGTGAAACGCGTTTATCTGTATCCAAATGCCTGAACCAATTAGAAAAGGATGGATTGGTTATTCTTCGAAGAACGGAAGTGGAGATTCCCGATTTAAACTTGTTGAAACTGTGGAAAGAGAAGTTTCTGATGACCTTTTCTCACAATAAAGAAATAGTAAATGAGTAATAAATAAAGCCTCAAAATCGATTAGGATTTTGAGGCTTATTTGTTTTATGAAAGTTCTTTGACTTTCACATTATTGCATTTATTTCACTCGTTTGTACCCATAAACAGCTAAATCTCCTAATTCTTCTTCGATGCGGAGCAGCTGATTATATTTCGCCATACGATCAGAACGGCTTAATGAACCAGTCTTAATTTGTCCGGAGTTTGTGGCTACAGCAATATCAGCTATCGTAGCATCTTCCGTTTCGCCAGAGCGATGAGAGGTTACCGTAGTATATCCATGGCGATGGGCCATTTCAATAGCATTCAGAGTTTCTGTCAGTGTACCAATCTGGTTTACTTTGATTAATATAGAGTTTGCACAACCTAGTTCAATACCTTTTGATAAGAAATCTACGTTTGTTACAAACAAGTCGTCACCTACAAGCTGACATTTATCTCCGATTTTATCAGTAAGTAATTTCCATCCTTCCCAGTCGTTTTCACTCATTCCATCTTCTATTGAGTCGATAGGGAATTCCTTAATCAATTCTTCCAGATAAAGTGCTTGCTCTTCAGAAGTTCTTTTCTTACCTTTTGCACCTTCAAATTTGGTGTAGTCATAGGTTCCATTGCTGAAGAACTCTGATGATGCACAGTCTAAACCGATAGTTATATCTTTGCCAGGAGTGTAACCGGCTGCCTTAATAGCAGCAATAATGGAGTTAAGCGCATCTTCGGTACCTTCGAGCGTTGGAGCAAAACCTCCTTCGTCACCTACAGCTGTACTTAATCCACGGTCTTTAAGAACTTTTTTCAACGCATGGAAAACTTCAGCTCCCATTCTTAATGCTTCTTTAAAAGATGGTGCACCAATAGGTCTGATCATGAATTCCTGAAAGGCAATCGGAGCATCGGAGTGCGATCCTCCGTTAATGATATTCATCATCGGTACAGGCAATACATAAGAATTTACCCCTCCGATATATTGGTAAAGTGGTAAGTCCAGATAAGCAGCTCCGGCTTTAGCTACAGCCAGCGATACGCCTAAAATGGCGTTTGCTCCAAGTTTTGATTTGGTTTTTGTTCCGTCCAGCTCAATCATGGCTTTATCAATACCTCTTTGATCAAGCGTTGATTTTCCGATCAACTTAGGAGCAATTATCTTATTGATATTATCAACTGCTTTCTGTACACCTTTACCTCCATAGCGGGCCTTAACGCCATCTCGCAATTCTATTGCCTCATTTTCACCTGTGGATGCACCTGATGGGACAGAAGCTCTGCCTACAATACCTGATTCTAATATTACGTCAACTTCTACAGTTGGATTACCTCTTGAATCGAGAATTTCTCTTCCTACAATCTTTTCTATTTTCATTTTATCAAAAATTTAAGTTGTTACTGCAAAGATAAAAGATTATATGATATTTTATCCTTTTAAAGAAAAAACATTGCTATTAAAATAAAGTTTTTATAAAGGAGGCTCTTTCTTGTACAGATTAAGCATATTTAGTAATATAGTATGAAACTGTAATGCTTTGTTTATCAATATTTATATTTGTTATTTTGGTTTGTAACAAGTTGTTCTTCTTGTATTTAACAATAACTATTCTGATGGTTTATCTATTATCAGAACTTATTTACCAATAATTTGACCTCATTAAATGCTATTCTGCATATCTTTGCGTAATCATTAAATCTATTTATGCAGAATATAAACTATCCAATATTACAGAAAGTATCTTTATTTTTACTTTTATTGTTTTGTCCATTTTGGGCAAATTCTCAAAATGAAATTATTCAGCATTTAAAGTTTAAACAGCTTTCTACGCTTAATGGCTTACCTACTGATGAGGTGCAGAAGGTTTTTCAGGATAAAGACGGTTATATATGGATTGCTACAAGAAGTGGCTTGTGTCTTTATGACGGTTATCAGGTAAAAACTTATAAGGCTAATCTATACACACCGGAATTGTTCACAAGTAATAATATCCTTTGTCTTGCCGACGACAATAACCACAATTTATGGATTGGTACCCTCGACGGGCTGAATATTCTCAATAAGAAGACTGGTGTAATACGTAAGATTTTTATTCCCGGAATTGCAAACAATGCAATTTCATGTTTACTGATTGGCAAAGATAATACTGTTTGGGTAGGTACGGATTCTGGCTTATGCAGATATATTCCTCAGAACGATTCTTTTGAAATTCTGGTTAATTCGAAGACTAATGGGGTATTGAATCCAACTGCTATTAAGTCTCTTATTGAAGATTCGAAAGGGAATATATGGATTGGTACATGGTCGGCCGGACTTTACAGATATGATCCTAAGATTAAAAGGTATTTTGCATATCCTAAAATGAATAATCGTAATTCGGCTCATGTTATTTATGAAGATTACAAAAAAAGGATATGGGTTGGTACATGGAGTGAGGGATTGTTCTTATTAGAGAACCCTTATGATATGAAACATTTGCGTTGGAAGAAGTTCGTTCATCAGAATGGAAATCCTAATAGTTTATCAGATAACATCGTCTATTCAATATCTGAGGATCTGAATACTCACACTCTTTGGGTGGGTACGCGTAGCGGGCTTAGTATAACTCCACAGGATGGCTCGGGATATTTTATTAATTATCTTCCAGAAAGTAAAAGTTATCCATTGATTAGTAATGAGGTTAACTCTATTATTAGAGATCATTTTGGAATGATGTGGATGGGAACTATTGGAGGTGGTGTGTGTTGGGTGAGCACTAAACAAACTCACTTTAATCAATATAATATTGAATCGATAAAGAGTGAGCTACCTACAAACTCGGTGAAAAGTCTTTATGTAGATGATGACGGATTAGTTTGGATGGGGATAGGCACTTATGGATTGGCTGCATACAATCCCAAAAATAATGTTTGCAACTATTATCCTAAGATTCCTGAATTCTCTAATATAAGTAGCATGCCAACAGTCAACACGATTGTTCGCATGAAAAGAACGAATGAATTGTGGATAGGTACTTATGATGGAGGTATCTATGTTTACAAGAAAGGGCAGAAGGTAAAGGTGATGTTACCTGAGAATACTCCTTTTTTAAAAGAAGCTTGTGTTTCTGCTATAAAGGAAGACAGGAAGGGTAACTGCTGGATTGGTACCCGTAGTGGATTATGCGTGAGGTATAATAACGGTAAAGGTTATATCTTTAATACTCTTTTGGTTAACAATAAAGATCTTAGTCGTTGTACAATTCGTTCTCTCTGCGAAGATAACGACGGAACAATATGGTGTGGTACAGGGAATTATGGAGTAATACGTCTTTCCGGAAATCTACAAAATCCTAAATTAATGAAGGTTGCTCAATATTCGTTGAGTAATAATAAACTGAATTGTCTGGATGCTCTATGCTTGTTCAAGGATAATATAGGAAGACTTTGGCTTGGAACTGAAGGAGGAGGACTTAATTTGTATGATAGAGAAAAAGATACTTTTATTTCTATTAATAAACTTATAAATCTTCCGGGAGATGTTGTGAGTAGTATACAACAGGATAAGAAAGGAAATCTTTGGCTTGGCACGAATTATGGTCTTGTAAGGTTACGTGTTGAAAAGAACCTTAAAGAATCGAGTTTCCGTGTTTACACAACAGCCGATGGTTTGCAGGATAATTTCTTTATTCAGAACTCTTCTTTTAATAAGAACGGAGAACTGTTTTTTGGCGGATATAAAGGATATAATAGTTTCTTTCCTGGCAAAATGGAAGATAATGTGATGAAAGTACCTGTTGTTATAACAGATATAAAGATTCTTAATCAAAGCTTCGGAACTCTGGATAATGAACTTAGAAACAGAATTTCTGAAGAGACTCCTGGATTTACAAAAAGAATAGAACTTCCTTATAAATATAAGAATTTTACAATTGAATTTGCTGCTCTGGTTTATAATAATTCAAGAGGAAATAAGTATGCATATAAACTGGAAGGATTTGATAAAGACTGGCAGTACACGGATGCATTGCATAGATTTGCCAATTACAATAACCTGAGGAGTGGAACTTACACATTCAGACTAAAGGCTACGAATGAAAATGGTATGTGGAATGAAACAGAAACAGTATTGGAAGTTGTTATTCTTCCTCCTTTCTGGGCTACCTGGTGGGCTTACCTTATTTATATAGTTATTATTGCGTTAATAGCTCGTTTCTCTTTGAGAGTTGCAAGGAACAGAATGCAGTTGAAAAATGATTTGAAATTGCAGCAGATAGAGCAGGTAAAATCAGAGGAAGTAAACCATGCTAAATTGCAGTTCTTTACAAATATTACTCATGAACTTTTAACTCCGCTGACGATCATCTCAGCTACTGTTGATGATTTGAAGATGATTTCTCCTCAATACCGCGAACATTATGGTGTGATGCAGAATAATATATCTCGTCTGATTCGTTTGTTGCAGCAGATTCTTGAATTCAGAAAAGCCGAAACAGGTAACCTGAAACTAAAGGTGTCTAATGATAATCTGGCGGTGTTCTTGAGAAAAGAGGTAGAGAGCCTTCGTCCTTTGATGAAAAAGAAAAAGATTCATTTGTCGGTAGTTTGCGATCCGGAAAATATAATGGGGTATTTTGATCCTGACAAGTTAGACAAGATAGTATATAACTTACTGTCCAATGCTTCCAAATACAATAGTGAAGGCGGATTTGTTCAGGTAAATCTAAGCTGTGATTCAAATAAGGAATATGCAATACTTTCTGTAAAAGACAATGGAAAGGGTATCCCTCCGGAGAAAGTAAAGACTTTATTTAAACGTTTTTATGAAGGAGATTATCGTCGCTTTAATACCATTGGCACAGGAATCGGACTTTCTCTGACTAAAGATCTGGTAGAATTACATCAGGGAACTATTACTGCTGAAAGTGAAGTTGATAAAGGTACTACTTTCACCGTCAGGATACCAATTGATCGTTCATTCTATAATGAAGATGAAATAGATGAGATGAAGGATGTATCTTCAGAAGGAACCATTTCTGATCTTGAACTTTCTGTTCCGGAACCGGAGAAAACAACAGAGGCAAAATCTCATTCTTTATTGGTTATTGAAGATAATGAAGAGCTGTTGCAACTGATGACTCAATTATTAAGTAGAGAATATAATGTGCTTACTGCACAAAACGGCAAGGAGGGTATTTCCATTGTTGAGAATGAAGATATTGATCTTATTGTATCCGACATTATGATGCCTGAGATGGATGGTATAGAGTTTTGTAAACACATAAAGAATAATTTCGAAACTTGCCATATTCCTTTGATTCTGCTTACTGCAAAGAATAAAGAGGAGGATAGGATTGAAGCTTACGATTCCGGAGCCGACGGGTTTATAAGCAAACCATTTAAACTTACTGTATTGCATGCAAAGATTAAAAATCTTCTGAAGAACAAAGAAAGAGTAGCAAAGGATTTCAAGAAACAATTGGTTTTTGAAATGAAAGAGCTAAGCTATACAAGTATGGATGAAGACTTCTTGCAACGTGCTATTGACTGTGTTCACAGACATCTTGACAATTCAGAATTCGACCAGCAGCAGTTCATTGAAGAAATGGGTTCCAGTAAGTCTACTTTATATAAGAAACTAAAATCGCTTACCGGACTCAATACATCGGCCTTTATACGTAACATTCGATTGAAAGCTGCCTGTAAAATTGTAGAAGAGAAAAAGAAAATCCGGATCTCGGAATTAGCTTATGCAGTTGGATTTAATGACCCTAAGTATTTTAGTGCATGTTTTAAAAAAGAGTTCGGTATGCTGCCAAGCGAATATATTGAAAGATATATGCCGGAATCGTTTGTCCCGGAACCTGAGGAAAACGAATAAGAATATATAAGGTTTGCCTGTTGGATTATTGCCCAATGGTTTCCATTTATTCACCAATAAACCGGAATCCATTGGGCAATAAATTGTAATTTAATAAATCAGTACATTAACAAGCAACTACTATCAGTCCTTTTATTGCTTTTTTAAATAGAATGCACTATTTAATGAGCATATAATCAGTTGTTTATGTACGTTTTACCTTTCGTGTACTTTTCATTATTAAAAATCAGAAAGATATAAGGTTGTTTTGAGGGGGGTAACATGCTCACTCCTTCTGAAACCCTTTGGTAATGGGGGCGCTAAATTTTATCACAAGACATATAAAAGATGTTTTATTTAAAGTTTGTCACCACAGGTAAAATATGCATACGTGTAATTGACGCTAGTAGTATAAGAATGAATTTATCTCTTAATGTAAGTGGGTATAATTATAGCTCAAAGTAGTAGAATATCCCATATTCCTCTTAAAATAGCTATATTCAGACTTCTGTATTGTTAAGGATTGATAAATTTGCTAAGTGATTATTAAGTAAAGATGTTTAATCTTAAAGTTTATAACTAAATGAAAAAACAAAAAACTTTTCATGAGTGTAGAGGAAAACGGCAGCTTGTACCTGTTAAATGGGTAATACGCTTGTCTGTTTTATTATTTGCACTTTATTCCCCTTTTCAACTAAGACTTTTTGCCGAAAATAACTCTCTGGAAATATCCCAGCAAAGTACGCAGAAGATATCTGGAGTTGTTAAAGATTCAAAAGGAGAATCTATTATTGGTGCTAATGTGTTGATTGAAGGTACTAAGGTTAGTACTGTAACAGATTTAGATGGTGCTTTTACTCTCCAGCTACCTCAAGGAGCAACCAAGCTTAAGGTTTCTTTTATTGGATATAAAGATAAAATTGTTCCAATAAGAAAAGGTGCTTCCATGTCTATCGTATTAGATGAAGATACACATGTATTGGAAGAAGTTCAGGTTGTAGCTTATGGTGTTCAGAAGAAAGTATCAATTACAGGTGCTATCTCTTCAATGAAAGGTGACGATCTGCTAAAAACACCTGTTGGTTCTATCTCTAATATACTTTCAGGACAGATTACTGGTGTTTCTTCTGTTCAGTATTCAGGAGAACCGGGTGCCGATGCTGCAGATATTTATGTTCGTGGTATTGCTACATGGAACGATGCTTCTCCAATTATCCAAGTTGATGGAGTAGACCGTGATTTCTCACAAATCGACCCTAATGAAATTGAGAGTATCACAGTTCTTAAGGATGCTTCTGCTACGGCTGTATTTGGTGTAAGAGGTGCAAATGGTGTAATCTTGATAACAACCAAACGTGGTGCCGAAGGCAAAGCAAAAGTTTCTCTATCCAGCTCGTATGGGGTTAATGTTATGACAAAGCAACTTGATTTTGCTAATTCTTATCAGTATGCTTCATATTATAATGAGATGCAGGTAAATGATGGTGGTGTGCCTACCTTCAGTAATGAGCAACTTGAAAAGTTCCGCACACATTCTGATCCTATTCTTTATCCGGATATTAACTGGATTGATTATTGTATGAAGAATGCAGCATTCCAGTCTCAACACAATGTTAATATCTCAGGCGGAACAGAAGGAATGCGTTATTTTGTTTCAACCGGTTTGTTTACTCAGGCTGGTATGTTTAAGCAATTTAATGCAAACGATGATTTCAACTTTGATTATAAAAGGTATAATTACAGAGCAAATCTTGATTTTGATATAACTAAATCTACTTTATTATCTGTAAATATTGGTGGTAGGGTAGAAACTAAACGTACTCCGGAATCAGGAGAAGACCAAAACCAATTATTCCGTAAACTTTATTGGGCTGTACCTTTTGCCGGTGCCGGAATTATTGATGGTAAACGTGTTGTATCGAATACTGATTATTTACCATTTACTGGAGTTGATGGTCTTTCTTCTTACTATGGAAAGGGATTCAGAACAACAACTACTAATGTATTAAATCTCGACTTGGCTTTAAATCAAAAGCTGGACTTTATAACAAAAGGGCTTTCTTTAAAATTAAAAGGCGCATACAATAGTGAATATGCTAATAAGAAAATTGCTAGTTCTTCAAAAGCATATTATACTCCAATATCAGGAGAAAATGGTTCTATTGATTATAGAAAGAATGGATCAGATTCTCAATTAAGCTATAGCGAACCGGACGATCAGTTCAGTAAAGCACGTGACTGGTATATGGAACTGGGTATGAATTATTCCCGCAAGTTTGGAGATCATAATGTGAACGCTTTGGTATTATACAACCAATCAAAAAGATACTATCCCGGAGGGTCTTATAATGATATACCTTCTGCATATGTAGGTTTTGTAGGTCGTGCAACATATGATTGGAAATCCAGATATCTGGCAGAATTCAATATTGGATATAATGGTTCTGAAAACTTTGCACCAGGTAATCGTTATGGAATTTTCCCTGCAGGTTCATTAGGATGGGTTCTTAGTGAGGAATCATTCTTTAAGCCAATTAAGAATGTTGTTAGCTATATGAAACTACGTGCATCTTTAGGTGTAGTAGGTAATGATAAATGTAATAATCAACGTTTCTTATATATTCCTGATGCTTATAATCTGGGTGGCGGATACTATTTTGGTACAAATACAGAAAGTAGTAAGCCAGGTGCATACGAATCAACAAAATCTTATGCAAATGTTACATGGGAAAAAGCTACAAAGCAAAATTATGGAGTTGACTTTACTGTTTTGAAAGATCATTTGAATGTTTCTTTTGATTATTTCTACGAGAAACGAAAAGATATATTAATGACTCCGGATTACTTGCCAAGCATTCTTGGAATGAGCCTTCCGGTTGTTAATGTTGGTAAGACAGAAAATAAGGGTTTTGAACTTCAATTGAAATGGAACGATCAGGTTGGTAAAGATTTCCGTTACTGGGCAAATGCTAATCTATCTTTTGCACGCAACAAGATTTTATATATGAATGAGGTGAAGCAAAATGAAAATTGGATGTACAAAACTGGTCGCGTTATTAGTTCAAGATCTATGTATAAGTTCTGGGGATTCTATGATGAAACTGCCGATGCAAGATATAAAGCTCAGTTTGGTCATGAAATTGCCGATCATGGTATTGAACTGAAACCTGGTGATTGCGTATATACTGATTTGAATAATGATGGCAAGATTACAGGTGATGATGCTACTCGTAATTTAGGTTACACAGATGCTCCTGAATATACAGCCGGATTAAATATGGGATTTAGCTGGAAGAATTTTGATTTCTCAATGCAATGGACAGGTGCATGGAATGTTGACCGTATGTTAAGCGAATTCCGTCAACCTCTTGGAGATACATTCAACAAAGGTTTGTTGCTTTATCAATACGAAAAGACATGGCGCACATCCGAAGATACATACTCAGCTAAATATCCAAGAATTTCAGGCTTACATGCATCAAATAACTATGCCGGTTCCGATTTATATCTTATTGATGCTAGCTATTTGAGATTAAAGAGCATCGAATTAGGTTACAATTTTGATTTTGCTTTCATGAAAAAATTGAAAATGAACCAATGTCGTTTGTATGTAAATGGATATAACTTGTTAACTTTTACAGGATTTAAATGGGGAGATCCGGAATCAAGACAAAGTGATCGCCCAAATTATCCATTAACTCGAGTATTTAATATTGGTTTAAAGGTTGGATTCTAATACTTTGATAAAAATGAAACATTTTAGTAAGTGGTTTATCGGAACATTTGTTGTAGCTACAATGGCTACGTCATGTGTGGATGACATAAAATTCGGTGATAGTTTCCTGGAAAAGGCTCCGGGGGTTGCTGTTACGCAAGATACAATTTTTGGAAAAGCTGAATATGCTCGTCGTTTTCTTTGGAACGCATATAGCAAACTTTATTATGGGTTAGCTACCAACTGGAATATGGTTGATGGTAAAATGAACACCGGTATGTTTGAGGTGCTTTCTGATTGCTGGCACAGCCATAATTCATGGGATGGATTAAATAGAAAATATTATTCAGGTGGCTATAAAGCAAGTGATGAAGATGATGCTGACGATACTCGTTTTGGATATACAAAGGAAAATTGTTGGGTAGCGATACGTGCTTCTTTATTATTCATAGAAAATGTAGAGCGTGTTCCTGATATGGATGATAGCGAGAAGAAACGTTTGGCTGCTGAGGCAAAGGTTATTATTGCATCACGTTATTTCGACTTGTTCAGACATTATGGTGGATTGCCAATATTGGATAAGTCATACGATGTGCAGTCAAGTTATGAGCTGCCTAGAGCAACAGTAGAAGAAACGGTTAATTATATGGTTCGTTTGCTTGATGAAGCTGCAGCTGTTCTTCCTTGGGATTTGGATGCTGATGGTGAATCAAACTGGCAAGGTCGTTTTACAAAAGCTGCAGCTATGGGATTGAAATGTAAAGTTCTTCTTTTTGCTGCCAGTCCTTTATTTAACGATAATCAGCCTTATTGCACAGAAGAACCTCAAGATGCTGTAACTAAACATCAGGTGTGGTATGGTGCATATAAACCTGAATTGTGGACACAATGTTTAAAAGCATGCGAAGATTTCTTTACTGAGTTAAGCTCACAAGGACATTATGCTTTAATGCAACCTACCGGAGCAACAACCGATGCTTATAGAAGTGCATTTAATGCAGCTTATTTTACAAGACAAGATAATACAGAACTTTTAATTTCTACCAGAATTATTGGTAAGTACAACTGGGACTGGTGGTACTATTGGGGAGACTGGGTTGGTTTTGGAGGATATACACCAACAGAAGAATATGTAGAGATGTTCCCAATGGCCGATGGTACTCCATTTACCTGGGATAATTCAAACACTGCTTCAAATCCATTCTTTGCAGATAATAATTATAGTAAACCTATTCGTGATCCAAGATTGTATGAAACAATACTTGTTAATGGTGCTAAATACAGTGGCCGTGCTGTTGAGCTTTGGTTAGGCGGTCGTGAAAACGTAAGTAGTACAGAAAAAGAAACAGGTATGTATGCAACCGGTTATGGATTATATAAATTCTATAAAGAAGGTAATGGTAGCTTAGCAGGCAATTATCTGGAATGGCCATATTTGCGAATGGCAGAAGTCTATTTGATTTATGCTGAAGCTTTGTTAAAGAATAGCAGATTAGCTGATGCCATTAGACAAGTTGACATTGTTCGTGCAAGAGTTGGTTTAAAAGGTTTAGTTGAATCTAATCCAACCAAACAACTTACAACAGATTCAAATGCTCTTATGGAAGAGATTTTACGTGAACGTGCTTGTGAATTAGGTATGGAAGATGTTCGTCTATTTGACATGGTTAGAAATAAACGTGCTGATTTGTTTACGAAGACTTTACATGGTCTGAAGATTCAACGTGCCGATGGAGGTTCCGGTTCATGGTCTGATAAAAGTTCAAGTGTCCGTGGAGCTTTCCCTACTAAGTTTACTTATACTAAATTTGAGTTAACTAATAAATCCCGTGCTTGGTGGACAAACTTTAGTCCTAGATGGTATTTATCTGCTTTCCCACCTTCAGAAGTCAATAAAGGTTATGGATTAACTCAAAACCCAGGTTGGAAGTAACAACATGTATATTGACTTAAATAACGAATTGATATGAAAAATAAAATAATAGCTTTAGCAATATTTGCATGTGCAAGTTTAAATAGTTGGGCGCAGAATGAAAATAATGTGACTGGTAGGGTTATAGATCCGCTTGGAAATCCTGTATCGGGAGCGTTAGTTTCAATCGTGAACAATCCGTTTGTTAAGGTAGCTACTGATAAGGATGGTAAATTCGAAATCATGGCTAGCAAAGAAAATGTATTGAAAATTCAGACAGCTGATGATGCCGTAAAAATGTATCCGGTAGTAGACTCTGGTAAGTCTGTAACAGTTGTGATGGATTTTTCTACCGGAAAAGTTAATTATGGTTTTGGTTTGGAACAAGCATTGGCTGAGTCTACAGGAGCTGTGTCAACAGCCAATTCTGAAAGTATAAACAAACGTTCTGCATTAACTATCGGTAATTCTTTATATGGTAACGTTTTAGGATTAACTAATATGCAGAGAACAGGTGCTACCTGGGATCAGAAATCAGCTATGTATATCAGAGGACTGAAAACCCTTAATGGAAATAATGGTATATTGGTTGTGGTTGATGGATTGGAACGCGACAATAACTGGAATGTTTTGAATTACATTACTCCGGAAGAAGTTGAGTCGGTAAATGTTTTAAAAGATGCTGCGGCTTTGGCTTTATACGGATATAAAGGAGTGAATGGTGTTCTGAACATTGTTACTAAACGTGGTAAATACAAATCAAGAGAAATAAGTTTTAGTTATGATCATGCTATTGACTGGCAGGTTCGTAAACCGGAAATGGCCGATGCTTATACTTATGCCAATGCATTGAATGAAGCATTGACAAATGATGGTAAGACTGTTCGTTACTCACAGAATGAGTTGAATGCATTTAAGAGTGGACAATATCCTTATTTATATCCAAATGTAGATTGGTGGAAAGAAACATTCAAAAATACCGGAGCTTCAGACATTGCTACCTTAAGTTTCCGTGGTGGTAGCACCAGAATGCGTTATTATACAATGATGAATTTGCAGGCTAACCAAGGTTTTATCGCTAATTCAAATAAGAATGTTGGTTATTCTACTCAGGAAAAATTCTCGAAAGGTAATTTCAGAACAAACCTGGATATGGACTTATCTCCTAATACAAAGATGCAAGCTAATATTATGGGAGTATTGAATGAATTCAGTCGTCCGGGATTAGGTTCTGATAATCTTATTTCAAAGCTTTATACTGTTCCGTCTGCTGCATTCCCTATTAGAACTCAAGATGGACTTTGGGGAGGTAATGCTACATGGAATGGTTATTATAACCCAGTGGCTTTGACTCAGGCGCGTGGTTATACCAAAGGACATACTCGTGCATTATATGCCGATATGGCATTAAAGCAAGATCTTTCTGATTTTGTAAAAGGATTAGGAGGTAATATCCGTATTGGATATGACAATATCGCTTCATATTGGGAAAACCATTCCAAAGAATATAAATATGGTAGTCAAAGTGTTTCAAGCTGGCAGAATGGTGCTCCTGCAGCATATAATACTTATACTGGTGGTTCTGATAGTGAAATGAGTGGTGATAGTAAATTGGACTGGCAATATCGTTCATTCAATTTTCAGGCAAATGTGGATTATCAACGTCAGTTTGGTTCTCACAACTTATATACAATGTTGATGTATTCATATAAATATGATAATGCGAAGGGTGTAAACCAGACTTTCTATCATCAGAATTTAGCATGGTATACTCATTATGGATACAAGAATCGTTATTTTGCTGATTTTACATTGATGAATTCGGCTTCTAATGTTCTTGAAACAAATAGTAAATGGCATCTTTCTCCAACAGTTGGATTAGCTTGGGTTATGTCTAATGAAGACTTTATGAAGAATGTGAACTGGGTTGATTTCTTAAAGCTTCGTGCTTCATGGGGAATCTTAAGTACAGATAATATTCCTTATAACGGTTATTGGAATGAAACAGTCACAGGTGGTAGTGGTTATCCTATAAGAGATAACTTTAGTAATGATGGTAGCTGGCAGGAAGGAACTTTACCTTCTTTAAATGGTACAACAGAAAAAGCACATAAATACAATATTGGTTTAGATGCAGGTTTATTTAAAGGATTAACTTTGACTATCGATGGTTTCTATGAAAGACGTTCTGATATTTGGGTTAACACTTCCGGAAAGAACTCTTCAGTACTTGGTGCTTCCAATTCTTATAAAAATGCAGGAATTGTTGATAGCTGGGGTACTGAGATTGGAGCTGATTACAATAAAAATATCGGCGATTTCACTCTGACTCTTGGAGGTAAGTTTACTCTTTCTAAAAACAAGATAAAAGAACAGCTGGAAGCTCCTCAGGCTTATGATTATTTGCGCTCAACAGGTAAGTCGGTAGGACAAATATTTGGTTTGCAAGCTATCGGATATTTTGTTGATCAGGCGGATATTAATAACAGTCCAACACAGCAGTTTGGTCAGGTAAAACCAGGTGATATTAAATATAAAGATCAGAATAATGATGGTGTAATCAATAACAACGACTTTGTTGCTATGGGATATAATTCAACCGTTCCTGAAATTTATTATTCATTCAATGTAGGTTTGGAATGGAAAGGTTTAGGCTTTAATGCTCAATTCCAGGGAGTAGGTAATTACACTGCAATATTGGAAACGACTAGTCTTTATAGGCCATTGGTAGGTAACTCTACTATATCTAATTATTATTATGCTAATAGATGGAGTGCTGAAAATCCAAATGCTCGTTTTCCTCGTTTAACAACAGAATCTGTTGATAATAACTTAAAAACAAGTTCTGTTTGGATGGCCGATCGTTCTTTCTTGAAATTACGTAACTGTGAAATATATTATAAGTTACCAGCTTCATTCTTAGAAAGAATAAAGATCAAGAATGCTAAATTTTATGTAAGAGGAATTGATTTGCTATGCTTTGATAAGATCGACGTAAGTGATCCTGAAGCAATGGGAGTATCATATCCTGCAACACGTTCTGTGAATTTTGGGCTATCTCTTGGCTTTTAAGGATTTATTCAATAAACAGAAAAAAGTATTAATATGAAATTAAAAAATATATTCATAGGCTTAGGTTGTGTACTTGCTTTTTCATCTTGTACTAATGAAATGGATTATCACGAGTATACAGTATATGGTAAAGACTATGTCTTTACAGACTTTACCCGTACAAGTGGCTTTGTTACCAATATATATAGTTACCTTGATTCAGATTTACCTTCTAATGGTTCATTAAGTTCTGCGTGCGATGAATCTGAATATGCCTGGTCATGGTCTAATGTTCATGATTATTATAATGGTTCATGGGGACCACTTAACTCATATTCATTATGGGGATATTACAAGGCTATCAGAGAAGCAAACTACTATCTGAAAGAATTCCCGAATGCAGATTTCTCTGAACTTAAGTTTGATAAAGATTATCAGGCTCAGATGAATCGTTTCAATCGTTATCAGTATGAAGTCCGTTTGTTGAGAGCTTATTATTATTTCTTATTGGTCAGAGCATACGGAGACGTACCGTTTACAACAAATGTTCTTACAGAAGATGAAGCTAATAAATTAGAAAGAACTCCTGCTGCGACCGTTTTCCAATTTATAACAGACGAATGTGATGCTGTTGCTGATAAATTACCTATAAACTACAATGATTTAAAAGAAGATGCATCAACAATAGGTAGTGTTGAAACTGGTCGTGTAACTCGTGGTATGGCTTTGGCATTGAAAGCAAGAACACTTTTGTATCAGGCAAGTCCATTATTTAATGCAAATAATGATTTGACTTTGTGGAAAAAGGCTGCTGAAGCTAGCAAGACCGTTATTGATTATTGTAGTCAGAACAGCATTAAGCTTGGCAAATATTCAGCTTTGTGGGGAACTGATAACTGGAAGGCTTCAGAAATGATTTTTGTTAGAAGAATAGGTGATACTAACTCTCCGGAAACAACAAATTTCCCTGTTGGTATGGAAAATGGTAATTCAGGAAACTGTCCGACACAAACTTTGGTTGATGCTTATGAAATGAAAACAACCGGAAAGGCGTGGGATGAAACTGAAAGTGGTTATGATCCTCAAAAACCATATACAAACAGAGACCCACGATTAAGTATGACTGTTGCTGTTAATGGAGAGAAATGGCCTAGCACAAATGCAAATCTTTTAGAGACATATATTGGAGGTAGAAATGGTCTGCCTATATCTGGTGCTACTCCAACAGGATATTACCTGAAGAAATATTTGGATGGAACTATTGATATCAGTGCTCAAAATAGTAGTGGTGGAAAGAAACACAACTGGATTACTTTCAGATTAGGCGAGTTTTATTTAAATTATGCTGAGGCTGTATTTAAATATTTAGGTTCGGCAGATGCAACAAATGATCAATTTACAATGTCTGCTAAAGATGCCGTTAATGTTATCCGAAATCGTGAAGATGTTAAGATGCCTGCATTCCCTGCTGGATTATCAAATGCTGATTTCTGGAAAAAGTACGAACGTGAACGTATGGTTGAGTTAGCTTTCGAAGGACATCGTTTCTGGGATGTACGTCGCTGGAAAGAAGGTGATAAGTTTAAGAGTATTGTTAGAATGGAGATTTCAAAAGATAATAGTAATTATACTTATAACCGTGTTATAAAGAATCGTATCTGGGATGATAAGATGTATTTATTCCCTATTCCGGATGTTGAAATAAGAAAGAATCCTAGTCTTACTCAAAATCCAGGTTGGTAATCAGGTATTATTAAATTATTAAAAGATGAAAACCATGAAACTAAAATTTATATATTCATTAGCAGTTGTATTTCTTCTGCTAATGAATGCATGTGATGATAAAATTGAGCAATTTGAACTAGTTGGGTATACCGGTGTTCCTGCTTCTATTGATACTAAGGCAGTTCAGTCGGAGGCATTACCCGGACAAATAAAACTTAAATGGCAGGCTCCTGCTGGAGATTTTGCTTATTTGCAGATAAAATATTATGATCCGTTACAAAAAAAGGATATGTATAAAATAGCATCAAAAGGTACTACCGAGATGCTTATTAGTAATACAAGAGCCCGTTATGGAGCATATAAATTTTATTTCCAGACATTTAATGCAGCAAAAGAAGGTGGAGATATAAATATTGTTGAGGCTACTTCGGGAGCAGCTCCTTCAGTTACTACAGTAGCAGAGAAGACAAAGATAACTCTTACCGACACTCAATTAAGTACAAATGCTCAGGAACCAACAGAGGGGCCAATAAAGAATCTTCTTGACGGAAATTCAGGAACTTTCTTCCATACAAGATGGAGCTCTCCTCAAATTTCATTGCCTCAGTATATTCAGATTAACTTTAATGAAGCTCATGAGAACTTTTTGATATATTACATGAACCGAAACAATTCAGGAACATCTGCAAGACCAAGTAGTGTTGAATTACAGATAAGTAATGATGGTCAGAATTGGGAAACTGTAACAACCCTTTCTGGTTTACCAACTGCTGTAAGTTCTGAGTATACATCAAACTATGTTGCTCCAGGTAAAAAGTTTACCTACTTCCGTTTTAATGTAATTGCTACCAGTGGAAATACTAAGTACTTCAATATGGCAGAATTTGCAATATACGATGTTAAACTGAATGTATTTAATCCTGAAACAGACGAAAAGGATTAGTCCTTTGCAGTTACTATGAAAAAAGCTTTTATAAATATTATCGCAGTCATTTCAATGGCTGCGATAATATCTACATTTTCTGCATGCAGTGACAATGATAACCTTGCAACAGATAATGTAGATACATCATTGCTTTGTTTGAAACAATCTGCTGATTGTTGGAATGGTTCCGATGCTGCCATATCAATGAAAATTGCCTCTTCTCAGAAAAAAGATACAGTTGTTAATTTGAATCTTGCGTTGTATCAGAACAGAGTTGCCAATAAGAATGTTAATGTTGACCTGATGATTGATAAAGATTCATTAGCAAAATTAATAAGTAATGCAGAGAAAGGCAGCTTGTATGAAAAGGCACAACTTCTACCAGACAGTTATTACGAATTATCGTCTAATCAACTTACAATGAAAACCGGTGAAAAAGAAGGTTCTTCATTGACTGTAACCATTCATAAAGATAAATTGCTGGCTGATGATATTGTAAGAAGAAACGGAAAATTTGTTTTGCCAGTTAAGATTAAGAACTCAACTTCTTATACAATAAATAAGAAAGTAAATTCTTTAATGCTGGTATTTAAGTTTGCCGATTTCGATGAAACAAAACCAGATCCGGCTATACCTGAAAGTGAAAAGGATGGTATGCAACTTATTTGGAGTGATGAATTCAACTCTAATGCTGCTCCTGATTCGAATAACTGGACATTTGAAAAAGGCTTTGTTCGTAATGAAGAACTGCAATGGTATCAGTCGGATAATGCTCAATGTAAAGATGGTGCTTTAGTAATTACTGGGAAAAAAGAAAGAGTGCAGAATCCTAATTATGTGGCAGGTAGTTCCAGTTGGAAAACAAATCGCCAATATGCAGAGTATACTTCTACTTCGATGACTACTCACAGTAAATTCGATTTTCAATACGGACGATTGGAAGTCAGGGCAAAGATTCCGACAGGGAAAGGTGCCTGGCCGGCTATATGGACACTAGGAAATTGGTACGATTGGCCATCATGTGGTGAAATTGATTTGCTGGAATATTATCTGATAGGCGGTGAACCTTATATTCTGGCTAACACAGCATGGGGAACAGATAAAGCATGGACTGCTCAGTGGAATTCTGTAAAGACAAAATTCTCCAATTTTACAGCAAAGGATGCCGATTGGGCTAAGAAATACCACGTATGGCGTATGGATTGGAATGAAGATGAAATAGATCTATATGTAGATGATGTTTTGTATAATACCACAAAACAGTCTCAAACACAAAATGGATCTGCTGCAAATTACACATGGCCATTTAAACAAAAGCAATATATATTGTTAAACCTGGCTATTGATGCAAATGGAGGCACACCTGCTGATGACGCTTTCCCAATGCAATACATGATTGATTATGTTCGGGTATATCAAAAGAAATTGTGAACATAGATTTTTTGAGTATTGATTAACGTTTTCTTAGGTGTTAGTTTTTTATTTATTAATGAATAACATGAAAAAGTATAATAATACAAATATGAAAATGTATAAGCTTTTATTGCTATGTTTTTTTGTTCCAACTTTAGCTTTTGGACAAAAGTGGAAGCTGGTGTGGAGCGACGAATTTAATTATAAAGGAAAGCCCAATGAAAAATTCTGGAGCTTTGAAAAGGGTTTTGCCCGCAATGAAGAGTTGCAGTGGTATCAGGATAAAAATGCATATTGCAAAAAAGGTGTTTTAGTTATAGAAGCACGTAGGGAAAAAGTCCTGAATCCTGAATACAAGAAGGGAGATACTAATTGGAAAACGTCAAGAGAGTATGCAGAATATACATCTTCTTCTATAAAGACCGAGGGTAAAAAGGAATTTTTATACGGACGTGTTGAGGTTAGAGCAAGGATATCTACAGCATGCGGATCATGGCCTGCAATCTGGACTTTAGGTAAAGATAAGGAATGGCCGTCAAGTGGTGAAGTTGACTTGATGGAATTTTATCGTATAAACAATGTTCCTTCAATATTGGCTAATGCTGCGTGGGGAACAAATGTAAGATGGAAAGCTAAGTGGGATGGTTCGAATAAACCCTTGAGCCATTTTACGGAAAAAGATGCTGATTGGGCAAGTAAATTTCATATCTGGCGTATGGATTGGGATAAAGATTTTATCCGGTTGTATCTTGATGATGAATTATTGAATGAGGTTGATCTTTCTAAAACGATCAATGCGGATGGTAGTAATGCGTTTCATCAACCGCAATATTTGCTTTTGAATCTTGCAATAGGACGTAATGGGGGAGATCCTTCTCAAACAAAGTTTCCATTAACCTATGAGATAGATTACGTGCGGATTTATCAGCAAAAATAGGAATCCGGTTTATTAAGTTGAGTTGTTTCCAGGGTTTAGAATAACTTTCTTTCAGAGGTTGCCTGATACTTGTTGTCATTGGCAACCTCTTCTTTTAGTACGTATTTCTGTGTTAAATAAGTTATATTTTTCTTTTGCTATATCCTTCTAGATAAGGATTTCCGGAATTTATAACTTAGTGAACTAGAATTATACATCTTTTATGTATAAGTATTGGTGAATAGGCTAAAAACGGAACTTAAAGAGCTATTTTTAGTGCATTTACATAATTTGAGAGTCTATATTTGCGTATAATCTTTAAATTTTAATGAAATGAGATATAAGAGTCTTTTTAGAATTATCAATCCTGTTTTAATGGCTTATGTAGCCTTTTTCAGTATTCAGGTTGGTGCAGTAAATAAATCATTTTATCCGGGTAAGTTATGGCCCGACGATAAAGGTGTTCATGTTAATGCTCATGGAGGTGGAACTTTATATTTTCAGGGTAAGTATTATTGGTTTGGAGAGTTCAAAAGCGAAAAGACCAGTAGTGCTTTAGTTGGAGTAACCTGTTATTCTTCTTCCGATCTTTATAACTGGAAAAACCAGGGGATTGCTTTAAGTGTTGAAGAAGATGAGAAGAGTGATATAACAAAAGGTTGTATTATTGAACGTCCTAAAGTTATATATAATAAGAAGACGAATAAGTTTGTGATGTGGTTTCACCTGGAACTTAAAGGAAAAGGATATGCTGCTGCACGGGTTGGTGTTGCTGTGAGCAATAAGATAACCGGACCATATAAGTTTCTTCGTTCGTTTCGTTCCAATCCCGGAATCTATCCAATGAATATGACGGAGGAACAGAAGATGCTTTCTTTGAATACTGAAGATTATAAAGAGTGGTGGACTCCGCAATGGTACAAGGCTGTTGATAATGGCTTGTTTACAAAAAGAGATTTAAAGGATGGGCAGATGTCTCGTGATATGACAATTTACGTGGACGATGACGGAAAGGCTTACCATATTTACTCGTCTGAAGAGAATCTGACTCTTCAGATTGCCGAATTGACCGACGATTATTTAGGTCACTCCGGAAAATATATACGTATCTTCCCCGGTGGACACAATGAGGCTCCGACAATTTTCAAGAAAGACGGAACGTATTGGATGATTACTTCCGGTTGTACCGGGTGGGATCCTAACGAGGCTCGTATGTTTTCTGCTACAAACATCTGGGGACCATGGAAAAAGTATCCTAACCCTTGTGTGGGAAATGATGCTAAACTGACTTTTCATTCCCAAAGCACTTTTATTCAAAAAGTGGAAGGCAAAAAAGATGCTTATATCTTTATGGCAGACAGATGGACGCCTAAACATCCTATCGAGGCCCGTTATATATGGCTACCTATTCTCTTTGAAAATGGCAAACCGGTTTTGAAATGGTATGACCAATGGAATCTCAGTATTTTTAAATAGAATAGTATTTATAACTTAAAATAAAACTCTTTTGAATTATTTGTGGAGTAAAGATTGTCTTTTAAAGTATATCTTTGCTCCACAATTTTATAAAAAGAACCTTAAAGAATAAGATTATGAGGAAATTAATGCTGGTTTTATTAGCATGTATCTCTGCACTTTCGCTGGTGAAAGCTGATACGATACTTAATAATGTATACGCACGCCACACACAATCACTAAACGGATCCTGGAATTCCATAGTGGATCCCTTCGACAATGGGTATTATGACTATCGGCTTAATGTAAGCAACAACGGCTTTTTTAAAAATCAAAAGGCTAAATCTAAATCGGACTTGGTGGAGTATAATTTTGATACTGCTCCGCTGATCAAAGTTCCGGGCGACTGGAATACACAAGATGATAAACTATTTTTTTACGAAGGTAGCGTTTGGTACAAGAAAGACTTTAATTACACTCCAAAACCGGGTACCAAAGCATTTCTTTACTTTGGGGCTGTGAACTACTTCTGTAATGTTTATCTGAATGGCGAACAGATTGGAACTCACGAAGGCGGATTTACTCCTTTTAATTTTGATGTGACCAACAAACTTAAAGAGGGAAGTAACTTTGTGATTCTTCGTGTGAACAATGAACGTAAACCGGAAGGTGTGCCTACTGTGAATTCCGACTGGTGGAACTACGGAGGAATTACCCGTGACGTTTTGTTGGTAGAAACTCCGGATGTATTTGTAGACGATTATCTGGTTCAACTTCCCAAAGGAAGCTATGACAAGGTGGAAGGTTACGTTCAGCTAAATGAAAAGAAGGCCGGGGTAGAAGTTTCTGTAGAGATTCCTGAACTGAAGATTCAGAAGAAGCTGGTGACCGATGCTGAGGGAAAAGCTGTATTTACTTTAAAGGCTAAACCAAAATTATGGTCGCCTGAATCTCCAAAACTGTATGATGTGATAATTCGTAACGGTGAAGATGTACTGAATGATAAGATTGGTTTCCGCCAGATAGAGACACAAGGGAAAAGTATCTTGCTGAACGGTAAGAAGACCTTCCTTAGAGGTATATCCATTCACGAAGAAGCACCTTACCGTCAGGGACGAGTTTTCTCGAAAGAGGAATCAATGCTTCTGTTAAGTTGGGCAAAAGAAATGGGATGTAACTTTGTCCGCTTGGCTCATTACCCGCACAATGAATTTATGGTTCGTGCTGCTGAAGAGATGGGGCTAATGGTTTGGAGTGAAATACCGGTTTACTGGACTATTCACTGGAGCAATCCGGATACTTACAAGAATGCTTCCACACAATTAAATGATATGATGGAGCGCGACAAGAATCGTTGTGGCATTATAATTTGGTCGGTAGCCAACGAAACTCCGCACAGTGATGCACGCGATAAGTTCCTTGCTGATCTTGCTGCTCAGGTTCGTGCAAAAGATAACACTCGCTTACTAAGCATGGCAATGGAAGTAACCGGAACAAATGGAAATGTAAGTCAGGTAAAAGATTACATGAGCAAGTATGTAGATATAATCAGTTTCAATAATTACCTGGGATGGTATGGCGGAACTACTGATGATTGCAAAACACGTCAATGGGATATTCCGTATGACAAGCCATTCTTCATCAGTGAATTCGGCGGAGGAGCATTACAAGGCAAGCATGGCGACAAAACTGAACGTTGGACGGAAGAGTATCAGGAAGAGCTTTACAAAAACACGCTCGATATGTATAACCGCGTTGACGGATTTGCCGGAACTTCTCCTTGGATTTTGATGGATTTCCGCTCATCACGCCGCCAGCTAAACGGTATTCAGGATTTCTTCAATCGCAAGGGGGTAATCTCTGAAAGAGGTATGAAAAAGAAAGCATTCTATGTGCTTCAGAACTTCTATAAGATGAAAAAAGAACAAGAACTGAAACATTAACAAATCTCTCTAGTAATATTTTTGTTTTGATGTATATCTAAGCATCTTTTTGATGTACATCAAAGCATACTTTAGATGTATATCAAACTACTATTATGATGTACATCAAAAGAATGTTGAGACCCGGGTCTAAAATAAAATCTCCCGGCATTGATTTTAAAAACAGCCTGCAGTAGTTTGAGTTTTACTGCAATAGGTATTTAGATATAGTTTTTTCGGATTAACATAAAAGTAATATAGTTACCCGCTATATTATTAATTTTGACCCATAGAAAACTTAAGTAAAAACACACTGCAGGTTGAAAAATAAAAAAGAGCCACGGATTACTTTGTAATTCGTGGCTCTTTTTTTACCTTTACAAGCAGTATAAAAACAACATAAAAATTTAATTATATGACTTTAGTAGAACGTTTTTTTAAATATGTCAGTTTTGACACCCAATCGGATGAGTTAACAGGGTTAACTCCAAGCACTCCGGGACAGATGATTTTCGCAGAATATCTTAAAACAGAACTGGAAGCTATGGGGCTGGAAGATATATCTTTGGATAACTACGGTTATCTTTTTGCTACACTTCCTGCAAACATCGATAAGAAAGTTCCAACCATTGGATTCATTGCTCACATGGATACAAGTCCTGATATGAGTGGTAAGCACGTTAGCCCACGTATCGTTGAAAAGTATGACGGAAAAGATATTCTTCTTTGCAAGGAAGACAGAGTGATTCTTTCTCCAGAAATGTTTCCCGAACTGTTGGATCATAAAGGGGAAGACTTGATTGTAACCGACGGAAAAACTCTTCTTGGTGCAGATGATAAGGCTGGTATTGCAGAAATACTTACTGCCATTGCTTATTTGCAGGCACATCCTGAAATTAAACACGGAAAGATTCGCATTGGATTTAATCCCGACGAAGAAATTGGAGAAGGAGCGCATAAGTTTGATGTGGAGAAATTTGGTTGCGATTGGGCTTACACCATGGATGGTGGAGAAGTAGGCGAACTTGAATTCGAAAACTTCAATGCAGCTTCGGCAAAGGTTACTTTCAAAGGTCGTAACGTTCATCCGGGATATGCAAAGCATAAAATGGTTAACTCAATACGTATTGCCAATCAATTCATTTCAATGTTCCCTCGCCATGAATCTCCTGAACATACAGAAGGTTACGAAGGTTTCTATCACCTGATTGGTGTTAACGGAACAGTGGAGCAAACTACAGTTTCTTATATTATCCGTGATCACGATCGTTCAAAGTTCGAAAATCGTAAGACCGAAGTTGAACACCTGGTTCGCAAAATCAATTCTGAGTTTGGTGAAGGAACTGCAACTCTTGAATTAAAGGATCAGTATTACAACATGCGCGAAAAGATAGAACCGGTAATGCACATTATCGATACAGCCTTTGCTGCAATGAAAGCTGTAGGAGTTGAACCTAAGGTAAGAGCTATCCGTGGAGGAACAGACGGAGCGCAACTTTCTTTCAAAGGTTTGCCTTGTCCAAACATCTTTGCAGGAGGCTTGAATTTCCATGGCCGTTATGAATTTGTACCAGTACAATCTATGGAAAAAGCAACCAAAGTGATTATTAAAATTGCTGAGCTTGTAGCCAGCAAATAAGAAATAAAAAATTCTAATACTATGAAAACCACGCCATTTACTGACAAACACATTTCTTTAGGTGCAAAGATGCACGAATTTGCCGGCTATAACATGCCGATTGAATATTCCGGAATTATAGATGAGCACCTAACCGTTTGCAACGGAGTAGGGGTGTTTGATGTTTCTCACATGGGAGAATTCTGGGTTAAAGGTCCAAATGCTCTTGCTTTTCTTCAAAAAGTTACTTCTAATAACGTAGCTGCATTAACTATAGGCAAAGCACAGTATACTTGCTTCCCAAACGAAGACGGTGGTATTGTAGACGATTTGCTGGTTTATTATTATGAACCTGAAAAATATATGCTGGTAGTTAATGCCTCTAACATAGAAAAAGACTGGAATTGGTGCGTGAGTCATAACACTGTGGGCGCAGAACTGGAAAATGCTTCGGATAAAATGGCTCAGCTTGCCGTTCAGGGACCAAAAGCTATTGAGGTGTTGCAGAAACTAACGTCTGTGAATCTGTCAGAAATTCCATATTACTCCTTTACAACGGGTGAGTTTGCCGGATATGAGAATGTGATTATCTCGAATACCGGGTATACCGGTGCAGGCGGATTTGAACTTTATTTCTATCCTGACTGTGCAAATAGAATATGGAACACAATTTTTGAAGTCGGTGCTGAATATGGAATAAAGCCAATTGGTTTAGGTGCCCGTGATACACTTCGCCTTGAAATGGGATTCTGTCTTTATGGAAATGATTTGAGCGATACTACATCACCACTGGAAGCTGGATTGGGATGGATCACTAAGTTTGTGGATGGAAAGGATTTCACTAACCGTGCATTCCTTGAAAAACAAAAAGCAGAAGGTGTAACCCGTAAACTGGTTGCGTTTGAAGTGGTAGATAAAGGTATTCCCCGTCATGGATACGAATTGGTAAACGCAGAAGGAGAAAAGATTGGTGAAGTTACTTCCGGAACAATCTCTCCAACTCGTAAGATTGGTATTGGAATGGGGTATGTAAAGACTGACTATTCTAAACCGGGAACTGAAATATTTATTAGCATTCGTGGAAAAGGAATCAAAGCTGTGGTTGTAAAACCTCCTTTCAGAAAATAAATTTTGGTATTTATTATAGTTAAGAATCAGGCGATATTGTAGCTAAATGCTATAATATCGCTTTTTTTAATGTCTGAAACTTTCCTTTCTGCTCGGAAAAAAGTATATTTGTGAAAACTAATCTGAAAATACGATGTCACATTTACCGAATCTTATAGCAGACTTAGCGCTCATTCTTATATCTGCCGGAATAACCACGTTGCTATTTAAGAAATTAAAACAACCGTTAGTTCTGGGATATATTGTTGCGGGTTTCCTGGTAGGGCCGCATACATTTCTAACCCCTTCTGTTGTCGATACAGCTAATATACAAACTTGGTCGGATATAGGTGTTATATTCCTTCTCTTTGCCCTTGGACTGGAATTTAGCTTCAAGAAAATATTGAAAGTAGGAGGGTCGGCCATCATTGCTGCCTGTACAATCATCTTTTGTATGATAGTGGTAGGAATAACTGTTGGTCTGGGATTTGGGTGGAAACGGATGGACTGTATTTTCCTTGGTGGAATGATTGCGATGTCTTCTACAACCATTATCTACAAAGCTTTTGATGATTTGGGACTAGGGAAGAAGAAGTTTGCCGGACTTGTGCTTAGCATATTGATTCTTGAAGATATTCTAGCCATTGTTCTTATGGTTGTGCTTTCTACAATGGCTGTAAGTAGCAGTTTTCAGGGAAGTGATCTTATTGCCAGTATATCTAAACTTGTTTTCTTCCTGGTTCTTTGGTTTGTTGTGGGAATCTTCCTTATTCCAGGAATCCTGAAAAAAACACGTAAGTTGATGAGTGATGAAACACTGATGATTGTTTCTTTGGGTATGTGTTTCGGAATGGTTGTGCTTGCTTCTCAGGTAGGATTTTCTCCGGCCTTTGGTGCATTTATTATGGGGTCTATATTGGCTGAAACAATTGAGGCGGAACATATAGAACATCTGGTGAAACCTGTGAAAGATCTTTTTGGAGCAATATTCTTCGTTTCTGTAGGCATGATGGTAGATCCTTCAATGATTGTAGAATATGCTTTGCCAATTGCGGTAATTTCACTTGTTGTAATTCTGGGGCAAACTATTTTTGGAACCTCTGGTGTGCTTTTATCTGGACAACCATTGAGGACTGCCATGCAATGCGGATTCAGCTTAGGTCAGATTGGTGAGTTTGCGTTTATTATTGCTTCGTTAGGCGTAACATTGAAAGTAACAAGCCATTTCTTATATCCAATCGTAGTTGCAGTTTCTGTAATCACAACTTTTCTTACTCCGTATATGATTCGTCTTGCCGAACCGGCTTACGTAAAGGTTGACCGCTCAATGCCTCGCTCCTGGAAACGATTCCTTGACCGTTATTCTTCAGGATCGCAAACAGTGAACTATGAGAGTGACTGGAAGAAACTGCTTATGGCTATGGGGCGAAACATTGTTATATATTCTATTATAAGTATTGCCGTTATTATATTGTCCTTCCGTTTTGTTGCTCCAGTATTTCATAATTACCTACCTCAATTTTGGGCGGCATTATGTGGTACAATCTTTACTGTTCTTTGCATATCTCCATTCTTGAGGGCTATTGTGGTAAAGAAGAACCATTCCGAAGAATTTGTTACGTTGTGGGAAGATAACCATGTAAACCGTGGTCCGTTGGTTTCTACTATTGTTTTAAGAGTGGTAATTGCAGTTGCGTTTGTTGCATTTGTTATTGCTCATTTCTTCAAAGCTTCTGTAGGATTAGCTCTTGGAGTGGCTGTAATTCTTGTCTTTTTAATGGTCTATTCAAGAGTATTGAAAAAGCAGTCTATCCTTATTGAACGCAGATTTATTCAGAATCTACGATTACGCGATATGCATGCCGAGTATATAGGAAGTAAAAAGCCGGCTTATGCAGGTAGTCTGCTTTCGCGAGACTTACACCTCACCGATTTAGAAATTCCGGGCGAGTCTGTCTGGGCTGGAAAAACATTGGCAGAACTCAATTTAGGTAAGAAGTATGGTGTACATGTTGTTTCAATTCTCAGAGGAAAGCAACGCATTAATATTCCGGGAGCTTCTGTAAGACTTTTCCCTTTGGACAAGATTCAGGTTATAGGTACTGACGAACAGTTAAACTTATTTAGTCAGCATATGATGACGGAAGATGTTGTTGAAGAGAATAAAGATTTAGAAAAGAGTATCATGACTTTGAAACAGTTTATGATTAATATTAATTCTGTCTTTCTTGGCAAATCTATTCGTGAATCGGGTATTCGTGACAAATATAAGTGCCTGATTGTGGGGATGGAACGTGATGGAAATTCTCTGAGAACGCCGGATGTGAATGCTCCTTTCCAGGAAGGAGATGTGGTATGGGTTGTAGGCGAGAAAGAGGATGTGTACAAATTGGTAAATCAAAAGAGCTAAAAAATGCACCTTTGATAGAATATTTATTATTACTTTTACGACATTAACATAAAATAGATAGTAAAAATGAGTGATCCTAAAGATTGTCTGTATTGCCAAAACAATCAGACTTTGCATGATTTAATGATTGAATTTGCACAATTAAGTGTATCAAGAGCATTCCTTTTTAAGGAACAAACTTATAGAGGTCGTTGCCTGGTTGCATATAAAGATCATGTTAACGATCTTAATGAACTGAGTGATGAAGATCGTAATGCATTTATGGCTGATGTTGCCAAAGTAACAAGTGCTATGAATAAAGCTTTCCATCCTGCAAAAATTAATTATGGTGCTTATTCGGATAAGTTGTCTCATCTACACTTCCATTTGGCTCCTAAATATGAAGGTGGTCCCGACTTTGGTGGCACATTCGTTATGAATCCGGGTAAGGTTTATCTTTCAGATGCTGAATATCAGGAACTGATTGATGCTGTAAAAGCTAATTTGTAATTAGATACAATCTACGTTTTATATAAAAAATGTGGTTGTTCAAAACTGAACAACCACATTTTTTTATTGTTTTTTTGTCTATTCTAAGAAAATGTCTTTTAAACTCAATTCTCTGAGACTTTTTTTACTTTTTTATAAACCTTTTGAGGAAATATCTAACTTATTCTTTTAAATGAGTATAGCTAATGAACCCCAGCTTGTTAATTACCTGTTTGGGGAAATATCTAACCTTCTTAAAAGTTGATGCTGTTAGTGTAAGCCAGCTGCTTAATTACCCTTTTTGGAAATATCTAACTTCCTTTTTTAAATGGATGCAGATATTGTAAACCAGTTGTTCAATTACCCTTTAGGTATTATATCTTACTTTTTTAAAGCATCTTTTAGCTTGCAGTTCTTTAATTCACGGATACCTTCGGCAACGGTTTGAGCATTTAATATAGCTCCGGCTTCTGAAGTATGAGTATGATCGCCATAATATAATGTTTGAATAGCATCTTTACCCATCTTGTCAAGCTTATCTGCTATAAGCTTATTCAAATCAATATATGGAACCTTCTCCATTGTTGCAGCTTCTTTAGTCCAAAGACCGAAGCCATCGCTATTACGAATAACAGCTACACTATCTTTAGAAGTAAACATGTTGCGAGGTATGTGTGATAATAGGATAGGAGTAGCCTTTTTAGCTTTTACATCCTTTGCATATTTACGCATATACCAGCCAAAAGAATGAACAGTCTCTTCTTTCCCTGTAAGCTCCATAACTACAGTGGTATCATTATCAGCATATCCTTTCAATGAAGCACGGGCGCGTCCCATATTTAATGAACCGCTATCGTTATGTCCAAACTGAATAAGTACATAATCACCAGGTTTTACTGCCGAAAGTACCTTATCCCAAAGTCCTTCGGTAATAAAAGTACGACTGCTGCGTCCACCCAATGCATGGTTTTCTACCGATACTTTAGTTGTATCAACATAGTCTGCAAAGAAATGTCCCCATCCCCATTGGTGATTGCTACCATTATCTTTTCCATTCTTTACGGTTGAGTCACCTATTATAAAAACAACCGGACGACCTTTCTTTCTAGACGATCCGGTAACTCCGGCATTGGCTTTCTTAGGATCGGCACCCGACTTTAAACCTAATAAATCTTCACCTGTAATTTGAGTTTTAGTAGTTTTGGCTTTTTCCTGAGCCGAAATAGTCATTGCAAATAGCGTAAATGCTACAATAAAACATAATTTTAATGCTTTCATATTTTAAAATTTAATCGTAGATATCTTTTCAGCAAAAGTCTGTATTTAGAATAATTTGAGAAATAGAGATATGTACATTCATATTAAAAAACATACATTATTACATTAAAAGTAATATTTTTGTGAGTGATTATTAAAAGGTAAAGGATAACAAAATGGGAGAACAAGAAAATAAATCAGAATTGGGTCTGGAACATATTCTTACTGGTTCCATACGTTCTAAAGAGGAGCAACAGAAACTTACCCCAAACGAGGTTCTTGATATTCTGAAAAAAGGGAATCAGGAATTTGTAGAAGATAATCTAACTGTTCGTAATAATTCCGACCGTATTCGTACAGCAGTTTTAGGACAGTATCCGTTGGCAGTAGTTTTATCTTGCCTTGATTCGCGAGTTCCTGTTGAAGATATTTTTCATCGGGGTATAGGAGACATGTTTGTTTCTCGTGTAGCTGGAAATATAGTAAATGAAGATATTCTGGGAAGTCTCGAATATGCCTGCAAAGTCTCTGGATCTAAACTTATTGTTGTATTAGGCCATACGCATTGCGGAGCTATTCAGTCGGCAATTGATGATGTAAAGATGGGAAATATAACATCTTTACTTTCTAAAATTAAACCAGCAGTAGAAAAAGCTAATAGTTTTTATAAAGGAGATAAATCATCAAAGAATGATGAGTTTATGGATGCTGTCTGTCACTTAAATGTTCAAAGATCAATTGATGAGATCAGAAGTAAAAGTCCTATTCTTAAAGAAATGGAAGACCTAAACGAAATTATGATTGTTGGTGCAATCTATGATATGAAAACTGGAAAAGTGGATTTCTTGTAATTGATACTTGTAAATGGTCCGGTAAAGCTTCTTTATCGGATATAAAAATAGAGCCGGACTTATTTGCAAGTCCGGCTTTTTTCTTCTTACTTTGTTTAACCACAAATAGAAAGTGGAGTATAAGCAAAAGTACAAGTTTTTCCGGACGATAATAAATCAATTAATATTTGACTGTTATGATTGAAATACCCGAATCTATTGTATTGTGCCGTCAGTTGAATAATACTATTAAAGGAAAGGTTATTACTGATGTTGTTGCAGGTTTTTCTCCTCACAAGTTTGCTTTCTTCTTGGGTGATCCTCAAAATTACCCGTCACTCTTGATTGGGGAAAAAGTTATTGATTCCAATCCTCGGGGAGGTTTGGTTGAAATTAGTACAGAAAAGACCAGAATTGTATTTGGTGATGGAGCTAATCTTCGTTATTTTGGGTCTGGAAGTAAAATACCCGATAAACATCAGCTCCTGATAGAATTTGATGATAATTCTTTTCTTGCTGTAACAGTGCAGATGTATGGCGGATTATGGGCTTTCCAGGTCGGTACATTCGATAATCCATATTATCTTGTTGCGGTAGAAAAGCCTTCTGTTTTATCAGATGCATTTAGCAAAGATTATTTCATGAATCTTATTTCTGATGAAAATCTTCAGAAGAAATCTGCAAAAGCTTTGTTGGCTACCGAACAAAGAATTCCAGGTCTTGGTAATGGTGTATTGCAGGATATTTTATATAATGCCGGCATACATCCCAAAAAGAAAGTTCAGGAACTGAATACACAAGAAAAGGAGATGTTGTATAATGTAATAAAGAATACGATATCTGAAATCTGCGAATTAGGTGGAAGAGATGTTGAAACAGATTTGTTTGGCAACGCCGGAGGATATAAAACAAAGCTTTCCAAAAATACTTCTGGAAAGCCTTGCTCTAAATGTGGTAGTATTATTATAAAAGAAAACTATTTAGGCGGAAGCATTTACTATTGTAAGGAATGCCAGCCATTATAGATTACTTTCTAATCTTCTGAATTAAAATCAAATTCGAAGTCAAAATCATCCATATATTCTGGAGTGCTGAAATCTTCTAATTCTCGACGATCTTTTTTTGTTGGTCGTCCTGTACCTCGTGCCCTGTCCACAAAACCACTAATTTTACTCATTTCAAGTATTTCATACTGATCAGGAGTGGTTACATTTTCCATGTATTCCGGCACAAGCTTAGCTCCAACTCGCTTTTCTATTGTTTGCAATACCTTAAATGAATAAGTAATAGGCGACTTTTTTACCTGAATAACATCACCTACTTTAATAGTGCGTGATGCTTTTACCTGTGAGCCATTAATAGAAACACGACCTTTTTTACAAGCTTCGGCAGCGATAGTACGTGTTTTGAATATACGCGTTGCCCACATCCATTTGTCTATTCTCGCTTCAGCCATACTTTTTATTTTTTATTAAACTGATTCATTGTAAGAGATATGCCTGCCAGACAGAAACTTTTCACAATTTCGCCAGCCATTTCCAGGCGCTCATCCATTGTCTTCATATCTTCTTCGGTAAAATTGCCTAGAACAAAGTCAATCTGTCCACCTCGTGGAAAATCATTACCTATACCAAAACGCAGACGTGCATAGTTTTCGGTGCCCAAAGTTGCAGCTATATGCTTTAACCCGTTGTGACCAGCATCGCTACCTTTTCCTTTCAAGCGAAGAGTGCCGAACGGTAACGCTAAGTCGTCAACCACTACAAGTACGTTTTCTAAGGCAATTTTTTCTTTTTGCATGTAATAGCGTACTGCATTTCCACTCAAATTCATATAAGTAGATGGTTTGAGCAAAATAAGCGTACGACCTTTTATCGATAGAGTAGCAGTAGCCCCATAACGTCCATCGGTAAAAACAATATTGGACGCCTTAGCAAGGGCGTCCAATACATTAAATCCTATGTTGTGACGAGTATCCCGGTATTCTTCACCGATATTACCCAATCCTACAATCAAGTATTTCATTAAACTTTAAAAAGTTAATTATTTATTTGCTGCAGCAGCAAGACCTCTTGCTACACGAGTCAACTTAACAGCACAAACAACAGCTTCCTTAGCAGTTAATAATTCAAGGTTTTCAAATGAAAGTTGTCCAACCTGGATAGTCTTACCTAAACCTAAGCTAGATACATTGATAACCAATTTTTCTGGGATATTGTTGAATAATGCTTTAACTTTAATTTTACGCATTTGAAGAGTTAACTTACCACCGGCTTTAACACCTTCAGCCAAACCTTCAAGAGCTACTGGAACTTCCATTACGATAGGTTTAGCTTCATCAATCTGATAGAAGTCGATGTGAAGAATATTATCCTTTACTGGGTGGAATTGGATATCTTTCATGATAGCCTTAACCTTCTTACCTTCGATATCAAGATTTACAAGATAGATATCTGGTGAATATACCAAGTTACGAAGAGAATCGTTTGTTACTGTAAAGTGTAGGTTTTCTCCTTGTCCGTAAAGAACGCAAGGTACGCTGTCAGTCTTACGAATTGCTTGAGAACCTTTCTTTCCGAATTCGTTTCTCAATGATGCTTTAATTTCAATTGATTTCATTTTCTAATTTTTTTGTGTTACTCTAAATTAAGTTTTTTGTTGCTTAACTCACCATTACACGATGTGGTATATCACACGATGCCAGTAAAAAGCGGTGCAAAAGTACGCTTTCTTTTTTATATTACAAAGAAAAGGGAAGGATAAATGACTTGAATAAAAAATATTTCCTATTCAAAATCAATATCAATCTTTATTTCGTCAGAAATTATATGATCAGTATTTATTTCTTCTTCGTCAGCCTGATTGATTACAGTTTCTTCATTATTACCTTGGTTGTCGTTTATAAAAGAGATTGCTTGCGTTAATCCTGTCATAAACTTCTCAAAATCTTCTTTATATAGAAAGATTTTGTGTTTTTCAAAAGAAACCTGTGAATCGTCTCCTTCTCCTGAAACTACTTTTTTACTTTCTGTAATAGCAATGAACATTTCGTCTTTACGGTTCTTTTTAACATCTAAATAATAAATGCGTTTACCTGCTTTGATTGATTTAGAAAAAACGATTTCCTTCTCGCTCATATCCACTGCGCTTTTCTTTTTGAACTCTTCCATAAACTAAATTATCACTGTTTTAATTCGGCCCCAAAATTGACTATTTTTTTTTAATAGGCAAAAGAATAGTGCAGAAACTTCTTGTAAAAACACATTTTTAATTTTAAAGAGCTATTTATTCATTAAAAAATGTAATTTGTTTGTGTGAACACTCTAAAATATCTACTTTTGTACGTTGAATTAATGAATTGAAAAAAGTTATGATTAACAGAGTTCTTATTCGTCTTAAGATCGTGCAGATTGTGTACGCTTACTATCAAAATGGAAACAAAAACCTGGATACAGCCGAAAAAGAGTTGTTTTTTAGTCTTTCGAAGGCTTACGACCTCTACAACTACTTGTTGTTGTTGATGATAGAATTGACGAACTTTGCCCATAAACGTATTGATGCGGCAAAAAACAAATTAGTACCTTCTCCGGAAGATTTAGCCCCTTGCATGAAATTTGTGGGAAACAAATTTATTGCCCAACTGGAAGTAAACAAACAACTTTCTGAGTTTGTTTCTAATCAAAAGAAAACATGGGCTAATGAAACCGATTTTATCAAAGAATTATTTGATAAAATTGCCAGTTCCGATATATATAAGGAGTATATGGAGTCTGAAGAGTCTTCTTATACTGAAGATCGTGAGTTATGGAGAAAAATCTATAAAAACTTCATTATGACTAATGAATCTTTAGATCAGGTTTTGGAAGATCAAAGCTTATATTGGAATGATGATAAGGAAATAGTTGATACCTTTGTTATTAAAACAATCAAGAAATTTGAGGAGAAACAAGGTGCAAATCAAAAGCTATTGCCTGAATTTAAAGATGATGAAGATCAGGAATTTGCTCGCAGATTGTTCCGCCGTTCAATTCTGAATGAAGATTATTACCGCCATTTAATAAGCGAGAATACTAAGAACTGGGATTTAGACCGTGTGGCTTTCATGGATGTGATTATTATGCAGATTGCATTAGCGGAAATACTTAGTTTCCCTAATATTCCAATTAGTGTATCTTTGAATGAATATGTAGAAATTGCGAAACTATATAGTACCGCAAAAAGTGGCAGTTTTATTAATGGTACATTGGATGGAATAGTTAATCAATTAAAAAAAGATGGAAAGCTAACAAAAAACTAATATATTTGTTTTTTCATTGATTATAAAACTATAAAGAATATTTTATGAACTTATCAGTATTATTGCAAGCACCTGCAGCTGGTGCCAGTGGTTTCTTAAGTGGTGGCGGTGGAACTATTTTAATGATGGTAGCCATGTTTGCTATTATTTATTTTTTTATGATTCGTCCACAAAACAAAAAACAAAAAGAAATACAGAATTTCCGTAAAGGATTGGAAGTAGGTCAAAAGGTTATTACTGCCGGTGGAATACATGGAAAAATTAAAGAAGTAAATGATGATTTTATTGTTCTTGAGATTGCAGATAATGTTCGTATTAAAATAGATAAGAATTCTATTTTTGCTGCTGCATCTGATGCAAATCAAGCAAATGCGAAATAGTAAGATATAATGTTTATTGAAAGGAACATAAAGTTCTTTTATATAAAGATATTTAGGAGGGTCAGAAACTTTCTGCTGAGCGAAAAAAGCAGAAAAGTTCTGATCTTTCTGTTTTTTTTCTTTATATCTTCTGGATTTTGGTTGTTACAGACTTTAAAAAACAATTTTGAGATTGAATTAGCTATTCCTGTAAAACTAAAAAATGTCCCGAACGATGCTGTCATTACCGCTGAGCCTATTTCCGAATTACATATTGTAGTTAAAGATAAAGGAACTACGTTACTGAATTATTTTTTTGGTCACGACTTTTACCCTATAAGTCTTGATTTTGCAGATTATCAGGATCTTGGTAATCATGTAATTATACCTGCATCTAGCATTGAAAAAAGAATTTTATCTCAGCTTAGTTCTTCTACTAAGCTAGTTAGCATCAAGCCTGATGTTGTTGATTACTTTTATACAATGGGTGCATCAAAGAAAGTTCCTGTAAGGTTAAGAGGTAAAATAAGTACAGGACGCCAGTATTATCTTACAGATACAGTGTTTTCTCCCGATTCGGTTCTTGTATATGCTCCACAGTCTATGCTCGATTCTATTAAATACGTAAGCACTCATGCTGTATTACTGAAAGAGATTTCGGATACAGTGCATAAGAGAGTGCAATTGACTGCTATTAAAGGTGTGAAGTTTGTGCCTAGTGTGGCTAATCTTACGCTTCCTGTTGATATTCTTACTGAAAAAACGTTAGAAGTGCCATTGTTGGGAATAAACTTTCCAGCTAATAAATCATTGCGAACATTTCCTTCAAAAGTAAAAGTCACTTTTCAGGTTGGGCTGAGACGCTTTAAATCTATTCGTCCTGAAAACTTTGTTTTTGATATCTCTTATGAAGAACTAATGAAGATTGGTTCCGAGAAATATAAATTAAAACTGAAATCGGTTCCGGCTGGAGTGAGCTATGTGCGCATTATTCCCAACCAGGTAGATTTCTTAATCGAATCAATTCCTGCTTATGGCTATTAAAATAGGATTAACCGGTGGCATTGGGAGCGGTAAATCGGTTGTCTCTCATTTATTGAAAACAATGGGTATACCCGTTTATATAGCAGATGATGAATCGAAAAGGATCACTTCAACTGATGCTTTTATAAAGCAACAACTGATTAATTTACTTGGTGATGAGGTTTATATTAACGGCGTTTTAAATAAAAATCTACTTGCAGCTTATATCTTTTCGGATGCAGAACATGCTAAGATTGTTAATGAGATAATTCATCCAAGAGTCAAAGAAGACTTTGTAAAATGGGTAGCTAAAAATACTAAACATCCTGTTGTTGCAATAGAATCGGCAATACTCATTGAAGCTGGATTTACTGATGAAGTTGATATTGTTGCAATGGTTTATGCTCCAATGGATTTACGTTTGCAACGGCTGGCTTTGCGTGATTCTTCTTCGTCAAAAGAACAAATCTTAAAAAGAATTCAAAGTCAGATGGACGATGAGAAGAAAAAAGCATTAGCCGATTTTGTTATTGTTAATGACGAGCAAATTCCCGTAATTCCTCAGGTAGTAGAATTGGTAAAATCATCACAACAATAATTGTTTTTCCTAATATATGTTTAAAGGGTCACTTTTTATCAATTTAACGTTGCTTGTTTCAATGTTGAATACTATTTTTGCTGACTCAAATATTTAAAAATAAAATAAAAAAGTATTATGTTGAAGACTATTTTGTCTATCTCGGGTAAGCCGGGTTTGTATAAGTTAATTTCTCAGGGAAAAAATATGTTGATTGTTGAATCAATTTCTGAAGATAAGAAACGTATCCCTGCTTATGGTAATGAAAAAGTTATTTCTTTGGCTGATATTGCAATGTATACAAATGATTCAGAAGTTCCTTTGAAAGAAGTGCTTGCTTCTGTGCTGAAGAAAGAAAATGGTGAATTAGCATCTATTGATGCAAAGAAATCTACAAGCGATCAATTGCGTACTTATTTTGCAGAGATCCTTCCAGATTTTGACCGTGATAGAGTTTATGTAACTGATATTAAGAAATTAATTTCATGGTATAACATTTTGGTAACTAACGGTATAACAGATTTTGAAGCAGAAGAAACAGCTGAAGAAGCTGCAGAATCTGAAGCAGAATAATATATCTTAGTAATCGATAGAAAAGGGTGAATCATTGTATGATTTGCCCTTTTTCTATTTGTTATTATCTTGAATATGAGAATTATAGACTCTTTATAAATTCTCTTTTAAAATACAGTATATACATAGTTGCTGTAATACTGAGTAAGTTTTGATATAATTCAGTGCTCATAAAATTAAAATAGTCAAAAAGTCTAGCAATCTAGCAGGACGTATTTAACCTGCTGACTTCTTGTGTTATATAGGTGCTAGATATACCTGATAAAGTCTAGCGCTAGTCTAGCAGTTTATAACCTTATAAAGTTTGACTAAATATGTTCTTATCCCAGTTTGTAGTTTTTTAGTTATATCTTAATCACTAACTTCGGTTGACTAATCTTTCTAAAGTCTGTCTCGTCTCGATTTTGGTTGACTGCGTTTATTCATAATCCTAGTATTAGTTGAATTCCCTTGTACATCCGGGTGGAGAATATCTGTATACCCGGATGTAGGTTGTTGCTACACCCGGGTGTAACGCACTAGTACACCCGGATCTACGGAACTGTTTTTAAATAATAAATCAATAGAATTATAAGCCTATTTGGCTTTTATCTTTTGTGAAATAAATATTTTTATAAAATAGGAAGCAAAATATTTGGTTTATATTATAAACCACTTTATATTTGTACCCAGCAATTGAGAAGTGCACAGCTCTTTTGCTTTTTTTATCCGGATATAGTTTATGTTATAAACCAATTTACAAATTAATTAAAAGAACTATGGAAGAGAAAACGTTAACAGAGAAAGAAAGCATAGAAATAATTTCTCGAATGATTCAGGAGACAAAAGAAGGAATGCAGGAAGGTTCAGGAAATATGTTCCTTTTGTGGGGATATCTATCAACAATTGTTTCGTTGATGATCTATTTTGGCTACAATGCAACTGGTAATACAAATATATTTTGGTTTTGGTGGTTAATACCAGCATTAGGATGGCCGGCAATGGTATATCTACTCAAAAAAAGAAAAAGAAGAGTGGTGACTTATATAAATCGTATAGTAAGTTATATATGGATAGTTATAGGAATTTGCTCAGTACTTGTTCCTATAGGTAGTATATTGGCTCCGGTTCCTTTTCCTGCTTTATTTGTTGCAGCATTGCTTGTTAATATCGGAGTAGCAATGACCGGTTTGGTTATTAAATACAGGTTGCTGATTATTTCTGGATTTTCCGGTATTTTATTCAGTTTTTCACTGTTGTTTGTTCATGGCTTGTCATGCATACTTGTATTTGCAGCAATGTTTGTTGTTTTAATGATTATTCCGGGGCACGCACTAAATGCTGCTAGTAGAAAAACTAAAAAATATGGCCTATGTTCAGAGAATTAGATCCGTTACTTCATTCGCAACTTCGGCTTGCTGTAATGGCTATTCTAATGAGCGTGGAAGAAGCTGACTTTGTGTATCTGAAGGAAAAAACTCAGTCTACGGCAGGTAATTTAAGTGTTCAGCTTGATAAGCTTTCTGAAGCTGGGTATATAAAAGTAGAAAAAAGCTTTGTGGGAAAGAAAACACATACGGCTTGTCAGATCTTACCTGCAGGAAGAAAAGCTTTCGAGCGCTATGTTCAGGCCCTGAAAGATTATATTGGCTGATTAAATTATTCTTCGAGCTTTTCAATGAAAGTATTAGATAAATTAGATATTAAGCTAATTATTAAATCTTGTGTTTGATATTAAAGTGTTCAAGATGAAAGCACAGACTTCACAGTCTGTGCTTTTTTCAAATATAATAATAGAAAACAACGTGTTTATTAGAGTGTTTCCTTTTTTGAAATACTATAATAAGAAATTGCCAACACTAATTTTTAAAGAAGATTTATTGTTTTATTTATTCCAATTTCATCTATAAAATATTGATCATGAGATACAATTAATAATGAACCATTAAACTCCTTTACAGAAGATAAAAGCATTTCCAAACTATGTATATCCAGATTATTGGTGGGTTCATCGAGTATAAGCATATCTGGAGTATTATTACATATATTCAGGCAACAAAGAATTAGCTTCATTTTCTCGCCTCCACTGAGCTGTGAACATGGTCTGTTCCATGTATCAGAAGAAAATTGATAGCGGTGCAAAATTGTTTTCAACTCATGTTCCTGCAAAAGCCGTTCATTGAATTTTTGTACTTGTTCAAAAACAGATATGTGGAAATCAACCATCGAATATTTTTGGTCAATATAAAGATATTTAAATGAAGCAGAATATAAATTTCCTGATGTAGGAGATAGTTCTCCTGTTATTATCTTTATAAGAGTAGATTTTCCTGAACCATTATTTCCATCGATTCTCACCCTATCTCCACTACGTATCTGGAATGTCAAGGGTGATTCCCACAAAGTTTTTTTTGCAGTAAACGAAAAGTTTAGCTTTTTTGCATCAAAAAGAATCTTGCCGTTATGCAAATCCGTTTCTTTTAGATTTATTTTCAATGTTTGCTCATTCTGTACTTGTATTCTTAGTTGCCTGAGGTTATCGGAAAGCTCATTCAGCTTTTCGGAATGAATACTTTTAAGCTTGGCAGTACTCTGTTCTGCTTTGCTTTTAAGTGTGTTTGCAACTATACGCGGAGTGCCTCCTTTTTGACCTGTTTTTTTCGACTTAATTTCGCTTTTTTGTCTTTGTTCTGCTATTTCGCAGGCTTTTTGTCGTGCTTTCTTTAAAGCCTTTTCGGCATTACTAAGCTGAGTTTGCAAAACATGTATTTTTTGTTCGTTCTGTAATTTATAAAAATCGTAGTTACCACCGTATGCTTCAATCGTATTTCTCTTTAATACAAAAGTGTGCTTAAGCATATTCAGCAGCATTATGTCATGACTGACAACAAGTATAGTAGACCGACTTGATTTTATGAAGCGATAAAGGATTTTTCTGCTTTCTGAGTCCAGATGATTTGATGGCTCATCAAGAAGAATAATCTCTGGAGAATGGATCTGTATTCCGGCTAAAAGAATTTTTGTTTTTTCTCCTCCGCTTAATGAATTCATTTGTTGGTATAGATCAATATTCTGAATATTCCAAAATTCAAAGGCTGATTGTATTCTTTCTTCAATTTCCCAATCATCATTCAATGATTCAAAATCTGAAAGTGAGTTACTTCCATTAAGGATTGCCCTTAGAGCTGTTAGTTTATTTTCTACATCAAGTACCTGTGAAACAGTATAATCATCATATTGTCCTAAATATTGAGGCACGTAATAGGATGAACTGGATATATCAATATCTCCACTAGTAGAATTTTGTTTCCCTGCTATAATTCTTAATAAGGTGGATTTTCCTGATCCGTTATCTCCGACTAATGAAACTTTGTCGCCATCGGATATAGAAATATTGATATTCTGAAATAAAGTAGTTCCATCAGAATGTATATATGATAGTGATTTAAGAATAATACTCATAAATCTATAGTTTTAAATTAAATAATGAATAAAGTAAAATATACGGTTAGAAAGCAAACACAAAAGAATTTGCTTATAGTTAGAACAAAATGTAAGATTGTTGTTCTTTAGTAAGAAAAAGACTATTACATAAAATCTAAGTTTATATCATTGCAAATGAAGTAATGCAACGATGCAGTTGACACTTTTTTGACCAAAAATATTCTGTAAGGATAAGAATATATGATGGTTCTGTGACCATCTATTTTTACTTAGATATTTTCATTGAAGTATTTGTTCGTTATTTAATACTGCAAAGGTATGTATAACTTTTTAAAAAGGAAATTTTTTACTTTAAAAAATTAAGAAAGTATAATATATTATGTTTCAAATAAATAAAGCCCCAAAGTATATAACCTTTTTGCTAAGAATCATTATTTTTGTAGAAAACTAAAATATCAATTATTATGGAAAGATTGTGTCAAAGCTGTGGGATGCCTATGTCATCCGATGAACTACTAGGAACTAATGCCGATGGTAGCCTCAATAAAGATTACTGTACCTATTGTTTCCAGGAAGGAGAATTTACTCAGGATTTCACTATGGATGAGATGATTCTTCACTGTGTGGAATTTCTGGATGAATTTAATAAAGGTCTCGAAAAACCAATTACCAGAGAAGAAGCTATTGCCCTGATGAAAGAAGCATTTCCTACGTTTAAAAGGTGGAAGAAATAAAAAATTCCATTTTAAAGTAACATAACTGATGGTAAGATAAGCTGAAATAAACAAAAGTTTATAAGAAAAAGAGCATTTGCATAATAATGCTCTTTTTTTTATAACCAGGGGAGTTTATCTGCATGGTTATATAATGAAGGATATACTTTTAATATAATATGATATTGCAATGGGAAAATATCACATGAGTAACAGACCTAACAGAGAAATAAAGAGTGAAGAACAAATTATTGAGCTGTTGGAAAAGGGAAAATATATAACCATATCTTTGTGCAAAGATAGTCAGCCATATATAGTGACTCTGAGTTATGGATATGACAAAGATACAAATTCTTTGTATATGCATTGTGCAAAGAATGGGTTGAAGCTAGATTTTATTAGGGCTAATGCCAAAGCATGCGGCACTGTAATAGAAGATGGTGGCTATATATATAATGAGTGTGGCCATTGGTATAAGTCATTAGTGTTTTGGGGTGAGATTTCTATATTGACAAATACCGACGAGAAAAGAAAAGGAATGGAGATTATTTTGAATCATTTGGAAACAGACAATGATTTTATCAAGAAGAAACTGGATAGTGATATTAAACTATATCAGGATTTGGTTGTTCTTAAATATGTGATTAACTAAATTCATGGAAAGTCGGGGCGATAAAATAGAAGCGAAATATAAGTTATAAACATTCTCTGGCACCTCCTTACGCGCGCACGTAAATTAATAATGTATATACAGAAGTACCTTTTATTAAAGCTTCTTGCAAAGAAGAAAAAAAATGTTCTGTAACACGTTTGTAATTCAGTGAGTTATCTATTAATTGCAAAAAAAGTAAGAAAAAATAGTGAGATATATTTGGATTGGTAGCAGTAAAGTTCTACTTTTGCACCCGCTTTGCAAGAGAGACAAAGCTTACGCAGTTGACATAATGTAAGATAACCGGTGCATTCATCGAGGTTTTAGAGAAAAAGAATTTAAAAAATATTCTCGAAAACATTTGGAGGTTAAAATTAAAAGTTCTACCTTTGCATCCGCTTACGAAAATAGCGTAACAAAAAAGAAATCGTTCTTTGAATAGATTATAAATAAACGAAACAAGTAGTACAAGAGCATTAAGTGCGTGTATTGATACATGTACTTGGTAAATAAAAAATGCGAACCGTCAATTAAGATAAACGGAATCCTGAACAGAATTTAAATGAAACTTTTACAATGAAGAGTTTGATCCTGGCTCAGGATGAACGCTAGCTACAGGCTTAACACATGCAAGTCGAG
>Ga0183101_1000007_pt5 | contig 301571 bp, 243 predicted proteins | sample Biomet3_FD_127790 | JGI IMG/M metagenome (GOLD analysis project Ga0183101, IMG submission 127790) | Microbial communities from bioreactor (seeded with sewage sludge) at LBNL, California, USA - Biofuel metagenome 3 | ecosystem: Engineered > Bioreactor > Anaerobic > Unclassified ... | reverse complement strand
CAGGAAGATCCTTTCCGTTATTATGATGAATCTGTTTATTCGTATAATGTACCCGATTTTGTATCTTCACCTGTGAAATGGGATATTAAAGAGATGGAAAAAGGTATCACATCTAAAGAACGAACACAAGTAACAATTAAAAAGTAAAAATGAAATATAGGTTTTATACATTTTCTTCTTACAACGTAAATGTAGAACTCTCTTCTTTTGGCGAAACCGGACATACGGTGGAATATCACCTCATGTTTCATGTAAAAGGAGGAGAGCTAGATTATGAAACTCAGTTAAGAAATTTGCATTGTGCTTATAGCGAATTACTGAATGATGAACTTTTGACTGGTGCAAAACCGGTTATGAAGCGTTATTTTCTTAGTGATGCAGCAAACCAGAGTGATCAATTGGAAGAGGAATTAAAATCGTTTCCGGAGTGTGCTACTTCTATTCTTCAGCAGCCTCCGTTAGATGGTAGCAAAATTGCATTATGGTGCTATTTAACAACCAATACTAATTCTGCATATAAACACTATTGGACGGCTGGTGCCGGAATTGCTTCTGGCAATTCTGAAGAGCAGACTCATGCTTTATTGCAAAATTATGAGGCCGAATTGCAACAACGTGAGTGTACATTAGAAAAAGATTGCATTCGTACCTGGTTCTTTGTGCAAAATGTAGATGTGAACTATGCCGGTATGGTACAAGCCCGTCGTTATAATTTTCTGGACCAGGGGCTTACCGAACATACTCATTATATAGCCAGTACAGGTATTGAAGGGCGTCATGCTAATCCAAAGATTCATGTTTTATTAGATGCTTATGCTGTGAAAGGACTGCATCCTGGTCAGATTAAATACCTTTATGCATTAAGCCATTTAAGTCCTACAGCTATATATGGCGTAACCTTTGAAAGAGGAGTCAGTGTATTATATGGAGACAGATGCCAGTTATACATAAGCGGAACTGCCAGCATTGATAACAAAGGCGAGGTTTTGCACAAAGGAGATGTTGTATCTCAGACCCGCCGGATGTGCGAAAATGTAGAAAAACTTTTGGAAGAGGGAGGCTCCGGTTTTCAGGATTTAGCACAGATAATTATTTATCTGCGCGATGCTGCAGATTATAAAGTTGTCAGGCTTATGCTCGAAAAGCAATTCCCGGAGATTCCTAAGCAGTATGTACTTGCCTCTGTTTGCCGTCCCACTTGGCTTATTGAAATGGAATGTATTGCTATTCGGAAAAACAATAATCCTGAGTTTGGCAATCTATAAACATCTTATATACTTAATATTCATTGGCTTCTTTATCTTGTAAGAGATAAAGAAGCCTTTGTTATGTTTAAGCCACTGTAATCTCTCATAAGTGATACAAAAGTATCAGTTATCAGGATTATTATATTATTTTATAGTTGTGTTTCATGGTTATTTCTCTTTACTAGTTATTCAATAATGTAAAAAGCAGATTTATTATAGCTTAATTTGGCTAAATCCTCTTGCGTAAAGCTGTTAATAAGATTCAGCTAATCAGCTTTATGGTCTGGAAGAGAGATGTTTGGGTGTAAATAATTGGCGTATTATAATTTTAAGCACACAGTTAAATGGTTTTTAAATAGAGGAATTATAGATAGTTTATTCCATTTATTAATAATAAAATTCTATTTAATTTTAGCCAGTTAATAAAGTGTTATTAATAGATAAAATTGTATTTGTAATCCATTGTCGCAATATTTACTTTTGCTAACGTAATAATAGGTATTTCTCATGCATGTTTTCCAGTTGATAAGTATATAGATATTACAGACCGAAAAAATAATTATTATGAAAAAGATATTTTTAGCCGTTATGACGTTAATTTTAACCAGCTCTTTCTCTAATGGAAACAAGAAAGAGGTTTATAAGGATGCTTCGGCTCCGGTGAAAGACAGAGTGGAAGACTTGCTTAAGCGAATGACTCTGGAAGAAAAGGTAGGGCAGATGAACCAGTTTGTAGGTATAGAACATTTTAAGTCTGCTCAGGCTTCATTAACCGCAGAAGAGCTGAGGACTAATACTGCCAATGCATTCTACCCTAACACTACTGTTGAAGACATGATTAAATGGACCGAAACCGGAAGAATAGGTTCGTTCTTGCACGTGTTAACATTAAAAGAGGCTAATTATCTGCAATCTCTGGCAATGAAGAGCCGTTTGCAGATTCCTATCATCTTTGGTATTGACGCTATTCACGGAAATGCCAATGCTCCCGATAATACTGTTTATCCTACCAATATTGGTCTGGCTTCTTCTTTCGATCTGGACATGGCATATAAGATTGCCCGCCAAACTGCACAGGAGATGCGTGCCATGAATATGCACTGGACGTTTAACCCGAATGTGGAAGTAGCCCGCGATGCTCGTTGGGGAAGAGTTGGTGAAACCTACGGAGAAGATCCTTATTTGGTTACATTAATGGGAGTACAGTCTGTTAAGGGATATCAGGGAAATCTGAACGGAAAAGAAGATGTGCTGGCTTGTATCAAACATTTTGTGGGAGGTAGCGAGCCACTTAACGGAACCAATGGTGCACCGGCCGATTTATCCGAACGTACACTTCGCGAAGTTTTCTTCCCACCATTTAAAGCTGGTGTTGAAGCTGGTGCTATGTCACTGATGACAGCACACAATGAACTGAACGGCATTCCTTGCCACACCAATGAATGGCTGATGGAAGATGTTCTTCGTAAAGAATGGAAGTTCCCGGGATTCGTGGTTAGCGATTGGATGGATATTGAACATACGCATGATTTGCATGCTACGGCCGAAAATATAAAAGAGGCTTTCTATCAAAGCATCATGGCAGGAATGGATATGCACATGCATGGCATTCTTTGGAACGAATATGTAGTAGAACTTGTAAAGGAAGGCCGTATTCCTGAATCACGTATTGACGAATCTGTTCGTCGTATTCTGGATGTAAAGTTCCGTCTTGGACTGTTTGAAAATCCTTATGCCGACGAAAAACAGAGCATGAAAATCCGACTGAGCGATGAACACAGAGCAACAGCACTCGAAGCTGCACGCAATGGTATTGTTTTATTGAAGAATACCGGAGTACTTCCTCTTTCTCAGGATAAATATAAAAAAGTATTGGTTACTGGTATCAATGCCAATGATATGAATATTCTGGGCGACTGGAGTGCGGTTCAGAAAGAAGAGAATGTAACTACAATCCTTGAGGGATTGAAAATGATAGCACCTCAGACTAACTTTGACTTTGTTGATCAGGGATGGGATCCTCGTAACATGAGTCAGGCTAAGGTTGATGAGGCTGCAGATAAAGCAAAAGATGCTGATTTGAACATAGTTGTTGCGGGAGAGTACATGATGCGTTTCCGCTGGAAGGACCGTACCGGAGGTGAAGATACCGATCGCTCGGATATTGATTTAGTGGGCTTGCAAAACGAGTTGATTAAGAAAATTGCAGCTTCCGGTAAGCCTACAATCCTAATTCTGGTTAATGGTCGTCAGCTTGGTGTTGAATGGGCTGCCGAAAACCTTCCTGCAATTGTTGAAGCGTGGGAACCGGGAATGTATGGTGGTCAGGCTGTAGCAGAAATCCTTTATGGAAAGGTAAATCCATCTGCAAAACTTGCGGTTACTATTCCTCGCAGCGTTGGTCAGTTGCAAATGATTTATAATCATAAGCCTTCTCAGTATTTTCACCCTTATGTAGTGAAACCAAGTACGCCGCTTTATCCATTTGGATTCGGATTGTCGTACACAACTTATAAGTATGACGACTTGACTCTTGATAAAACAGAAATAGGAAAAGACGGTAATGTAAATGTAAGCGTAAAGGTTACCAATACCGGAGATCGTGACGGAGTAGAGATTGTTCAGCTTTATATTCGTGACAAGTTTAGTTGTGTAACTCGTCCGGTAAAGGAACTTAAAGATTTTGCCCGCGTTGCTTTGAAAGCGGGAGAAAGTAAAATAGTGAAGTTTAACGTAACACCAGATAAGCTTGCCTTTTATGATAAAAAGATGAACTGGCAGGTTGAACCGGGAGAGTTCGTTGTAATGGTAGGAACGTCGTCGGAAGATAGTGCATTACTAAAGAGAAGTTTTTTGGTTAAATAAAGAATGTTTAGTGTGAGTTGCGCAGGTCATGAAAACGAGCTGCGCAACTCGAAAACGCGACCTGCACAACTCGCCGAATCGACCTGCGCAACTCGATTTAAATGTCAGGGCAGTTCTCGAAAAACATTCCACGAATAATTAGTAAATATGATTAGTATGGTTCAGAAAATAAAAAGTATAACAGTCGGTGCTTTAATAATAGCAGGCTTTGTGTCATGCTGTACGGCTAAGGAAGTAACAGATAGTGAAGTTAAAGCAGGCTCATTAAGAACTGTGGAAACTCAGAATTTACTGAAGAATCTTAAGTCATTTCCCGAAAACGGATTTATGTTCGGACATCAGGACGACACGGCTTATGGCATTGGTTGGGATGGAGATCTGAATCGTTCCGACGTAAAAAGTGTATGCGGCGACTATCCCGCTGTTTGCGGATGGGATTTGGGTCACATAGAACTGGGCGCAGATAAGAATCTTGATAATATTCCTTTCGAAAGAATTCGTCAGGATATCATTGCACAATACCTTCGTGGCGGACTTAATACCGTTAGCTGGCACTTAAATAACCCACTAACTGGTGGAGATGCATGGGATGTTAAAACTGCCGGAGTAGTAACCTCTGTTCTTCCGGGCGGAGCTAAACACGATCAATTCATTGGCTGGTTAGGTAAACTGGCAACTTTCTTAAACTCCCTTACTGCCCCGGATGGAAAAAAGGTTCCGGTACTGTTTCGCCCTTGGCACGAACATACAGGCAGTTGGTTCTGGTGGGGAAGAAGCCATTGTACACCGGAACAATATAAAGAGCTGTGGAAAATGACTCACGATTATCTCAGCTCTCATGGTGTTAATAACTTGCTTTATGCCTATTCTCCGGGTGGAGAAGATAAGGTAGAAGATTATATTGAAAGATATCCGGGTGATAATTATGTTGATTTGCTGGGTTTTGACTGCTATCCGTCTGCTGATGTTCAGGGAACAGATGCTTACCGGAAATCAATGACCACAGTTTTAACCTATCTCACACAGTTGGGAAAAGAACATAATAAGCCTATTGCTGTAACAGAAACAGGATTGGAAGCTCTGCCTATTGCCGATTGGTGGACAGAAGTTCTCTTCCCACTTGTTGATAAGTATCCTATATCTTATGTTTTGGTATGGCGTAATGCTCGCGAAAAGCCAAATCATTTCTATGCCCCTTATCCGGGACAGGCATCGGCAAAAAACTTTGTAGAATTCTATAATCATCCAAAAACCAAGTTTTGCTCAGATATAAAAAACTTGTATAAGTAAGACTCTAATCAACTAATAAATAATAATATCTAAATTGTCATGAATCAGTATAACAACAAAATCGAGAAACTATTAGCAGACCACGAAGTCTTCTTGTCTCGAAAGAATGAACCCGTAGAAGAAACAAATGGTCTGTTTATACGCTATAAAAATCCGGTTGTTACAGCTGCGCATACTCCTGTAATATGGAGATATGACCTGAATGAAGAAACAAATCCTTACCTCATGGAGCGTATTGGAATGAATGCAGCAATGAATTCGGGTGCTATAAAATGGAATGGTAAATATATTCTTGTGGTACGTGTAGAGGGAGCCGATCGTAAGTCGTTCTTTGCCGTGGCCGAGAGTCCTAACGGAATAGATAATTTCCGCTTCTGGGATTACCCGGTAACTATGCCCGATACCGATAATCCTGCGACTAACATTTACGACATGCGCCTTACAGCTCACGAAGATGGATGTATTTACGGAATTTTCTGTGCCGAGCGTCTTGACCCTAATGCCCCTATAGGAGATCTCTCTTCTGCAACAGCTACTGCAGGTATTGCCCGCACTAAGGATTTGAAAACATGGGAACGCCTTCCTGATTTAAAAACGAAGAGTCAACAACGTAATGTGGTGCTTCATCCCGAGTTCGTGAATGGTAAATATGCACTATATACCCGTCCGCAAGATGGATTTATCGATGCCGGAAGCGGTGGAGGTATCGGTTGGGCATTGGTTGATGATATGACTCACGCGGTAATTAAAGAAGAAAAAATTATAGATCATCGTTACTATCACACAATTAAGGAAGTGAAAAATGGAGAAGGGCCTCACCCCATTAAAACCGCCAAAGGATGGCTTCATCTGGCTCACGGTGTAAGAGGATGCGCCGCCGGATTGCGTTATGTGCTTTATATGTATATGACTTCTCTGGAAGATCCAACAAAACTAATAGCTTCTCCGGCCGGATATTTCATGGCTCCTGTAGGAGAAGAGAGATTTGGCGATGTGTCTAATGTACTGTTCAGCAATGGCTGGATAGCCGACGAAGATGGAACAGTGTTTATTTATTATGCATCATCCGATACACGTATGCATGTAGCTACCTCAACTGTTGATAAGTTGGTGGATTATTGCATGAATACTCCTGAAGATGGCTTTACCACTTCGGCTTCGGTAGAAACATTGAAGACACAAATTGAAAAGAATCTAAGTCTGCTAGCCAATAAATAGCAGATTGAATCGTTAAGTTGTTAACAAAAGAGTTGGCACAAAGATTTAATTTTGAAAAACATCATGGTAAAACTATCAGAAAAAATAGGATACGGTTTTGGAGATATGGCATCTTCCATGTTCTGGAAGATATTTGGAATGTTCCTTTTGTATTTTTACACAGACGTTTATGGTCTGGCTCCGGCAGCAGTAGGAACAATGTTTTTAGTAACTCGTGTATGGGATTCCTTTCTTGATCCGGTTATTGGAGTAATTGCCGACAGAACCAATACCCGCTGGGGTAAGTTCCGTCCGTACCTGCTCTTTGTAGCCGTTCCGTTCGGTATTATCGGCGTGCTTACCTTTGTTACACCCAATTTCAGTATTGAGTGGAAACTGGTATACGCCTATATAACCTATACGCTGATGATGATGGTCTATTCAACCATTAATGTGCCGTATGCCTCTTTGCTGGGTGTAATGACACCGAGTCCGAATGAACGTACCACACTTTCTTCTTACCGTATGTTCTTTGCTTATCTGGGTAGTTTTATTGCATTGTTAATTATTCAGCCATTGGTAGAATTCTTCTCAAAGATTGGCGGTACAGTTAATCCTCAGCAGGGATGGACTTACGGAGTAGGTATTATTGCAATTATGTGTGTGGCTTTGTTCCTGGGATGTTTTGCACTGACAAAAGAACGTGTAACTCCGGTAAAGGAAGAGGCAAAGAGCACCTTGAAAGAAGACTTGCTTGACTTGTGGCGCAATCGTCCCTGGTGGATATTATTGGGAGCAGGTATTGCAGCATTGATCTTTAACTCAATCCGTGATGGAGCAACTATTTATTATTTCAAGTATTATATTCTGGAAGACAACTCTCTTAAGATAGCATCATTGGGAGTAACGGTAACGTGGACTTCATTATATCTGGCACTTGGTCAGGCTTCAAATATGGTAGGTGTGGCATTGGCAGCTCCGGTGGCAAATCATATCGGAAAGAAAAATACCTATATGGCGGCTATGGCAATTGCTACCGTTCTTAGTATCATCTTCTATTGGTTCTCTGCCAATCAGCTGATCCTTATATTTGTATTCCAGGCTTTAATTAGCATCTGTGCCGGAATAATCTTCCCGCTTTTATGGTCTATGTATGCCGATATTGCCGATTATTCTGAATTAAAATGTGGTCGCCGTGCCACCGGATTAATATTCTCTTCCTCTTCCATGTCTCAAAAACTGGGATGGACTCTGGGAGGAGCATTAACCGGCTGGTTACTTGGTTACTTCGGATTCAAGGCAAATGTTGCTCAATCCGACTCTGCAATATCAGGAATAAAGATGATGCTTAGCTTCTTACCGGCTGTAGGTACTGTTCTTTCGGTTATCTTCATCTCTCTTTATCCTTTAAGTGAAAAGAAAGTAAAGGAAATAACAGAGAAACTGGAGGAACGTCGTAAAATTGAAAAGTAGACAACTATGAACAAAATAAGTGAATTAAGGTCCGAAGTGCTCGATGTTCTGCAAAACAATATTCTTCCGTATTGGGAGAAATATATGCAGGATCATGAAAATGGAGGTTTCTATGGACGAATGTCCGGCGATGAGAAACTGATGCCGGAAGCAGAAAAAGGAGCCATACTCAATGCCCGCATTTTGTGGACTTACTCATCTGCCTACCGTTTATTGAAATCTAGTGAGTATTGGGAAATGGCTACTCGTGCCAAACGATATCTCATTGATCATTTCTATGATAAACGATTTGGCGGAATCTATTGGTCGCTCGATTATAAAGGAAATCCGCTGGATACTAAGAAGCAGATTTATGCGCTTGGCTTTGCCATTTACGGACTGAGCGAGTATCACAGAGCAACGGGCGATAGAGAAGCACTTGATTATGCCATTATGTTATTCAAATCTATAGAAGAGCATAGCTTTGATAAGGAGAAAAACGGATATCTGGAAGCGTTGACACGTGAATGGAATGAGATTGAAGATATGCGTCTTAGCGAGAAAGATGCCAACGAAAAGAAAACGATGAATACGCATCTTCATATTCTTGAACCTTACACAAACCTTTACCGGGTGTGGAAAAATGATGAACTCAGAAAGCAAATAAAGAATCTGGTAGAGGTCTTTCTTGATAAGATATTAAATAAAGAAACCAATCATTTGAGGTTGTTCTTTGATGAAAACTGGAATGGAAAAGATCATATAATTTCTTACGGACATGATATTGAAGCTTCCTGGCTTATTCACGAAGCTGCTCTGGTTCTTGAAGATGAAACGTTATTAAAGAGGGTAGAGGCCGTTGTTCCACAAATTGCTAATGCCGCGGGTGAAGGACTTCAAGCGGATGGAGGCATGATTTACGAGAAAAATACAGAAACAGGTGAAGTTGATGCCGATCGACATTGGTGGGTTCAGGCAGAAACGGTAGTAGGATATATTAATCTCTATGAATATTTCAACAATGAAGACGCTCTTGAGAAGGCTTTGCAATGCTGGAATTTTATTAAGAAGCATCTTATCGACAGTAAAAATGGTGAATGGTTCTGGAGCCTGAAAGCCGATGGAACTATTAATACTATTGACGATAAAGCAGGCTTCTGGAAATGTCCGTACCATAACGGACGTATGTGCATGGAATTATTAGGGCGATTTCAATAAGGTAGTTTAGTGGTAAGTAAGATCAGGGGTGAAATATACCCTGATCTTATTTTTTTAGAATTCTTTTGTTATACTTAATTTTTAAAAGATGAAACTTAAATCAATACTACAGACTCTTTTTATTTGTGCGTTTGTTCTACCTTGCTTTTCACAAAATAGTAATACGAGGAATGTGGCTGGTAGTGAACGTGAACATCTATCAATGGACTTTGGATGGCGTTTTGCCTTAGGTCATGCAAAAGATTATTCGAAAGATTTCTCGAACGGAACAAGCTATTTTACTTATTTTGCTAAAACCGGTTATGGCGATGGCGCAGCTGCTCCGGAATTTGAAGATAGAACCTGGCGCGAAGTAGATATACCTCACGATTGGGCGGTGGAACTTCCTTTTTCTGCTGAGGCTAGTCACAGTCATGGCTATAAAACTATAGGATGGAAATACCCTGAAACTTCAGTTGGATGGTACCGAAAAAGATTTCAGATTCCGACATCTGATCTGGGAAGAAAGATCAGTATTCAGTTCGACGGTATTCATCGCAATGCAACGGTCTGGATAAACGGCTTTTATGTAGGAAACGAGCCCAGTGGTTACGCTTCTTCTGTTTATGATATAACAGACTACTTGAATTATGGCGGGGAAAATGTTGTTGCAGTGCGCGCTGATGCAAGTATTGAAGAGGGTTGGTATTATGAAGGTGCCGGAATATACAGACATGTGTGGCTTAATAAAACAGACAGACTGCATGTTGCTCAGTATGGAACCTTTGTAACTTCTGAATTGAAGGATAATAATGCTGAATTAACAATTCGTACAACAGTTGAAAATCAATATCCCGAAACTGCTAAATTTACCATAGAACAAACATTGTTTGATGCATCCAATCTTGCAGTTGCCAGTCAGACGTATAATTCTCTCTCTTTGGAAGGAAACCTGGATAATACTTTCTTCCAGAAGCTGAAGGTGGAAAATCCAAAACTCTGGTCTATTGAATCGCCTTATCTCTATCGTCTTGAAACGCTGGTGAAGCAGGATGGAAAGACTGTTGATTGTTACAATACGAATGTAGGAATCCGTACGGTTTGCTTCGATCCAAACAAGGGATTCTTCCTCAATGGCAAGAATGTAAAAATCAAAGGTGTTAATAACCATCAGGATCATGCCGGTGTAGGTACTGCCATGCCCGATGCTTTGCAGGAGTTTCGTATTATGAAGCTGAAGGAAATGGGCTGCAATGCTATTAGAACTTCTCATAATCCTGCCACGCCAGAGTTTCTTGATGCTTGCGACCGATTGGGAATGTTGGTTCTTGACGAAAATAGGCTGATGGGAATTAATCAGGAACATTTTGATTTACTTAAACGCTTCATGGTTCGAGACAGGAATCATCCATCTATTGTAATTTGGTCGTTGGGTAATGAAGAATGGAAAATAGAGGGGAATGAAAAAGGAGCAAGGATAACCAAGACAATGCAGGAGTATGCACAGAAGGTTGATTCATCGCGTGCGTTTACAGCTGCCGTATCTGGTGGATGGGATAATGGCAGTGGACAGACAATGCAGGTTATGGGGTATAATTACATAGTGCAGGGTGATATTGATGTTCATCATAAAAAGTTCCCATGGCAATGTGGCATTGGTACTGAAGAAAGCAATACGATAGGAACTCGTGGCGTTTATGCGGACGATCGTGCCAACGGACGTATGGCAGCAAGTAATCGTATGCCCGAGAATGTAGGAACAGAATCCGGATGGAAGTTCTATCTGGAACGCCCATTCCTTGCTGGTCTTTTCTTCTGGACTGGTTTTGATTATCGCGGTGAGGCCAATCCACTGGTGTGGCCGGCTGTGAATTCAGAATTCGGACTTATTGATCTTTGTGGCTTCCCGAAAGATATATTTTACTATTTGAAATCGTGGTGGACCAATAAACCGGTGATGCATATTATGCCTCATTGGAACTGGAAAGGCAACGAAGGAAAAGAGATAAAAGTGACTATTTATAGCAATGCTGATGAAGTAGAATTGGTCTTGAATAAGAAAAGTCTGGGTAAAAAGACAATGCAGAAAAATGGTCATATTGATTGGATGGTAACTTATCAACCGGGAACTCTTCAGGCTAAAGGATTTACTAACAATAAAATGGTGGTAGCCCAGCAAGTAGAGACAACAGATGTTCCTGCTAAAATTGTTCTTTCAGCAGATAGAGCTCAAATTAAAGCCGACGGCCAGGATGTTTCTGTAATTACTGTGCTGGTCAATGATAAGAAAAACCGAATGGTTCCAACGGCAGATAATGAAATAGAGTTTACACTCGATGGTCCCGGAAAAATTATTGGTGTTGGCAATGGCGATCCTGCTTCTCACGATCCGGAACAGTTTGTGGAATCGGTACAAAGAGCTTCGGTTACAGGATTAAAATTCATGCAATCCTCTTCTATGCAAAGTGTTGATAAGATTACGGAGAATACTGATGAATCAGACTGGAAGAACGCTTTCGAAAAAGGTTATGGTGAATATGATTTTTCAAAGAACCTAATCATTAAAGGCTCTTTCTGCTTACCCGATTTTAATGATAAGACAGTGATAACATTTTATGCAAAAAGTCTTTCAGAAAATCAATCGCTCTATGTAAATGGTAACTTGTTGGCCGAAGGCATTAAGCGAGATGATCCAAATCAGGTTTATGTACTTGATCATAATATATTGAAGAAGGGTGAGAATGTTGTTACTTTTGTTGGTAAACCAATTGTGAAGAAAGTTAGCTGGGAAGAGATTAGCACTAATCCCGGAGAAATAAAAATCTATAATCCAGCTGCTCAGTGGAAAAGGAAATTGTTCAGTGGATATGCTCAGATCATCGTAAAGTCATCAAAAAGTGAAGGGGAAATAACTTTGAAGGCTACTTCCGGTGGAATACAAAGCTCTATTATTAAGATTAATTCAAAGTTGGGTAATTTTTAATTTAGAGTTAGAGTTTTAAATATAGAATAGCTAGTTTTCATCTATCTAGTCGCGACAGGTTTAATAATCGAATTCCCTCATAGAATACTGTAAAAACAGCATTCTCTATGAGGGAATTTTATATATGTAGTGTTATATATAGCAAAAACGAACTTGTTTATCTAAAAAAAGAAAGGGCTGGTAAGTATTACTACTTCCAACCCTTTTCTATATTTGTAAGGCTTAAGCCTTTTATTTACTTAAATTACAAACCGTAGCTGAATGCGTTGATTGTTTCATAAACAATACTTGCAAGGCCTAATCCTACAATACCGATTAAACAGATTGCAAGGCTTACCTTTGTGAAATTATCGCTCTTGAATGTAGCAATAGGATTTTCGTTCTTGTTGATGTACATTGCTTTTACAACTAGCAAATAGTAATACAAAGAGATTACAGTATTTACTAATGCAATGAATACAAGCAAGTAGAATCCGCTCTTGAAAGCAGCCATGAAGATAAAGATCTTACTGAAGAACCCTGCAAAAGGAGGGATACCTGCCAATGAGAACAATGCTAAAGTCATAATGAACGAAAGTTTAGGATTTGTCATATACAAACCATTATAGTCGTCCATTTCAATTTTACCGCTTCTTTGTTCAATGATAGAAATAATTCCGAATGCTGCTAAGTTAGCTACTACGTAAACAAGTACGTAGTAAACCAAAGAAGTCATACTCATTGCTGTTCCTCCAATTACACCCAGCATGATATATCCTGCTTGTGAGATAGAAGAGAATGCAAGGAACCTTTTCAGGTTCTGCTGACGTACAGCAAACAAGTTAGCCATTGTAATAGTGATAATGATAACTCCGTAAAGGATTGCTTGCCATTCAGCGATCATTGATCCAAATACTTTAGTAAGAATTGTCAGTAACACAAATGCAGCTGATCCTTTAGAGATAACCGACAGGTAAGAAGTAACAGTTGTTGGTGCACCTTGGTACACGTCTGCTGTCCACAAGTGGAATGGAACCAATGAAATCTTGAATCCCATTCCTGTGAAGAAGAATACAAATCCAAGGATCTGCATAAGGTTTCCTTCTAATGCTGCAGGTATGTCATTAAAGTAAAGTGTTCCGCATGAACCGTATATCATTGATAAACCAAACAATAACAGTCCGGAAGAGAACATTGCAGTCAGAATGTATTTAGCACCAGCTTCTGCAGAGTTGTGTCTGTATTTATCCAAAGCTACCAATGCAGCCATAGGGATAGAAGCTGTTTCAAGTCCGATAAAGAACATCAGGAAGTTTCCTGATCCAATCATGAAATACATACCAAGCAGAGTAGAGAGTGTAAGTACATAGAACTCTCCTTGCTTAATGTTTGTATCCTCACGTTGCAACCATGTGTGTGCTTGTAAAAACACAATCAGTGTTCCAAAAGAGAGGATGCTCTTCACGATTGTCATCATTGGGGTATAGTAATACATACCGCCAAATATTTCCGCCGGTGCAGAGGGTATCAGATTTGCCAGCGTATGAACGCCAAGTAGCAAACAAGCTGTCAGTGAAAAGTATTTGCGTCCTTTTTCTCCTGCTAGTAAATCAAATAATAGCAAAAGAACAATTACTGCAATGAGCGACAGCTCTTCTTTCATATATAGAAATTGACTATAATCCATTTTCTTCAGATTTTAATTCGTTATAAATTGGTTAGAGCGTTTACTACAGGCAACACACTATCACTAATCATGTTACTAATCCAGAGTGGAGCAATACCAAGTCCGGCAACAGCAACAATCAGACAGATTACAGAGAATCTTTCATCCCATGTTGCATCTGTAAGTTTCAGATGCTCTTTGTTCTCAACATTTCCATAAAGAACCTTTCCAACCAGACGAAGAATATAAACCGCTGTGATTACGATTGAAGTTGTAGCAATAATAGTTACTACACGGTGGAACATATCTGTGTGTTCGAATGAACCAACAAAGATTGTCATTTCAGCAACAAAACCACTTAAACCTGGAAGACCAAGGTTAGCAAGACCGGCAATTACGTAACATACAGAAAGGAAAGGCATAATTTTCATCAAACCACTTAATTCACGAATATCACGGGTGTGTGTACGGCCATAGATCATACCAATCAAGGCGAAGAACAAGGCTGTCATCAAACCGTGAGATAACATCTGAATAATAGCACCTGTACTTGCTGTCTGATTCATCATCAGGATAGCGAAAAGTACCAAACCACAGTGACTTACTGAAGAGTAAGCATTGATGTATTTCAAGTCCTTTTGAACAATAGCACTGAATGCACCGTAAACAACACTGATTGATGTCAGGATAAGGAAGATCCAACCAAGTTGGTGAGCTGCTTCTGGCATCAGATACATTGCAATACGAAAACATCCGTAACCTCCCAGTTTCATAAGTACTCCGGCGTGAAGCATAGATACAGCTGTTGGGGCTGAAGCGTGACCGTCAGGAGACCAAGTGTGGAATGGGAACAAAGCACCAAGTACACCAAATCCTAAGAAAGTAAGAGGGAAGAAAATTAATTGCGAGTCCACTGGAATGTTATGCATTTTTGCAATTTCCAGAATGTTCATGCTAGTTGCACCCGAGCAGAAATAAATTCCAAGGATACCAACCAATAGCATTGCAGAAGCACCCATCAACATCAGGGTAAGCTTCATTGCTGCATATTCTTTCTTACCACTACCCCAAACTCCGATAAGCAGGTACATTGGGATAAGAGCAATTTCGTAGAACATAAACATGGCGAACATGTCTATTGTAATAAAGAATCCGAAAACTCCTAATGACAATAAGCAGAACCAAAGGAAGTATTCTTTGGTTTGTACAGACATCTGCCAGGAAGCAAATGTTCCTGTGAATACAATAACAGCAGATAGTAACAGCATGGCTACTGAGATACCATCCACTCCAAGTGAGTATTTTATATTAAGTGGTGCATACCACGTAACATCTGATCTGAAAAGCATTTCTGCAGTGTCACCGGCTCCCCGTGCGGCAAGATATAAGTAGGTAAGTACGCCTGCCAATACTAGCAGTAATGTAGAACCTACAACCATCACACCTCTGATTTGCTTAATGTTGCGGCTTAACCACAAACCAAGTATCATTAACAGAGGTATGAGAACGAATAATGTTAAAAAGTTCATATCTATTCTGTTTTTTATTTAGATAAATAGAAGTAATCCTACAATAATAACTAAAGCACCGATCAGGAATACGTAAGCATATTGCTGAACACGTCCTGACTGGAATCCGCGGATAGAGAAAGATGCTTCCTGTGTGCTCCATGCAAGGAAATTCATGAATCCGTCTACTACGTGGCGGTCAAACCAGGCAATAGGAGTAGAGATACAACGGAAGATAACCTTGTGTGTAATAAACATCCATACTTCGTCAATATAGAAACGATGTGTAGCTGCTGTATGAAGTCCGCGGAACTTTTTGCCCAACATGTTTGGAATTGTCTGTTCCGGTTTGCGATAGAATATAGTAGCGATTATAATGGAAGCCACTGCAACACATACACTGACACTAGCAACTACTACATCAAGGTGGATGTGATATGCTTCACCGTTACTACTTACCAATTCTCCGAATGGAATGAAACCTGCTACTAAAGTTATAGCTGCAAGGAACATTAATGGGAATGTCATTACAAGTGGAGATTCATGAGGTGTGTGTTCGTGTTCTGCTTCTTTACCCCAGAATATGTTGTAATAAAGACGGAACATATAGAATGCTGTAAGACCAGCAACAAATGTCATTAACCATCCGATAACAGGGCTGAACTTGAACGCTGCAGCAAGAATTTCGTCCTTACTGAAGAATCCAGAGAAAGGAGGAATACCTGCAATAGCCAAACAAGCAATCAGGAATGTGATGTGTGTAATAGGCATATACTTGCGAAGACCGCCCATGTGATCCATTTCGTTGCTGTGAACAGCGTGGATAATTGAACCGGCTCCCAAGAATAATAATGCTTTAAACATCGCGTGTGTAAACAAGTGGAACATAGAAGCCATGTAACCAAGACCTTCGTGTGTATCCATCCCTGTACAAACACCTAATGCTACAATCATGAAACCAATCTGAGAGATGGTTGAGAAAGCAAGTACACGTTTAATATCTGTCTGTACGCAGGCAATTGTTGCAGAGAATAATGCAGTAAATGCACCCACATAAGCTATAGCCGACAATACATCAGGAGCAAAGCCAATATATAATGGGAACATTCTTGCTACTAAGTATACACCGGCAACAACCATTGTTGCAGCATGTATCAATGCTGAAACCGGAGTTGGACCTTCCATTGCATCTGGCAACCAAATGTGGAATGGGAACATGGCACTCTTACCGGCACCACCAAGAAACATAAGTCCTAATCCCCATGCAATAACACTACCACCAAGGAATGTTTGTCCGGCTGCTGTCTTAAGAACTGTTTCACAAGTACCACTCATCAATTCAGTGAAGCTGAATGTGTTTCCGAAGAAAGACAAGATAAGGATACCAAGTAAAAATCCTAAGTCGGCAAAACGAGTAACGATAAATGCTTTCTTAGATGCTGCGATAGCAGTTGGTTTTGTATAATAGAAACCGATCAACAGATAAGAAGAAACACCCACAAGCTCCCAGAAAATATACATCTGGAAAATGTTGGTTGCTAAAACCAATCCCATCATTGCAAAGGTGAAGAGTGAAAGGAATGCATAGTAACGATGGAAACCTTTTTCACCTTTCATGTATCCCATACTGTAGATGTGAACCATGAATGATACTGTTGATACAACTACTAACATCATTACAGAGATAGGATCAAGGAAGACACCTATGTCAATGTGAAGATGTTGAGTAAAACGTAGCCATTCTATATTATAAGGAATGAGCGTCTGATAGATTCCGTTTACACGCGGAGCAGTAAAATACTGAATTGCGGTAAGGTAGGATAGCACAGCAACAATACCCAAAGATATTGTTCCACATATTCCTGCTACACTCGGTTTAAGCTTGTGTCCCGTCAATCCTAAGAAAAGGAACATTAGCACCGGAAGCAGTAAGATAAATATTGTATATTCCATAATGTCTCTTTATTAATGTTTCATTTCTTCGATGTCCTTCACTTGAATACCTCGTACGTTGCGATAGATATTGATAATGATTGCAATACCAACAGCTGTTTCGGCAGCAGCAATTGCAATGGCAAAGAGCGTGAAGAAGTGACCTTCTAACTGAGCAGGAAACAAAAAGCGGTTAAACACTGCAAAGTTGATGTCTGATGCGTTCAATATAAGTTCCAATGATATAAGCATAGCCAGCGTGTTTTTGCGGGTTAAGAATCCGAAGACTCCGGCAAACATCATGATGGTGCTTACTATTAAATAATATTCTACTTGTATTTCCATTCTCTTTTATCTTTTACGTGCGATTACTAAACCTCCGATGATACAAGCAAGCAGTAAGATGCTGACTGCTTCGAAAGGCAACAAATATTGTTGCTTACCACTACCCATAAGTGCATGACCGATTGTTTTCATACCTAATTCCTGAGTTTCAGCAGTAGCTGTAGGAACGAAGTTGTGAGTCAAAACAATAAATAATACAATGGCAGCACCGGCAATGGCAGAAATCAGACTAGCCAGAAGTTTGCTTTTATTCATTTTCTTATTCAAGCTCTGATCAGAGTTGGTAAGAAGTATCGAGAATACATACAGGACTACAATACCTCCTGCATAAACCATTAATTGTACAGCTCCCAGGAACGTATAGTCCAATAGGAAATAGATAGCTGCCGTGCCGAATAGAACGAACAGCAGATAAGTGGCTGAACGTAGAATCTTACTGGTGGTAACAGTCAACACCGAAAAGATGGTGATGAAAATTGCCACAACGAAGAATGCTACTTGTTGAAGTGTTATATCCATATTCATTTACTTTTTTTCTTCTGTTAAACCTTCACTATTCGGTTTCTTTTTTACTACAACTGACGAACCTTCGTTGTTAAGCTGCTTAATAAGCTTACTACGATCAAATACAGCATGTTCGAAAGAATTATCAAACTTGATGGCATCGTGAGGACATGCATTTACGCAAAGTTGGCAATACATGCAGCTTCCAAGGTCATATTGATATTTCACTAATACTTTTTTCTTCTTACCTTCTTCGTCGGTAACCATTTCTGAAATTACATTGATGGTATCGTTTGGACAAGCCATCTGACAAAGTCCGCAGGCAACACATTTGTGCTGGTTGTTCTCGTCGTGAGGCATAACCAGTGTACCGCGGAAACGGTCGGATATTTTCAAAGTAGCCCGGTTTTCAGGGTATTGCTCTGTGGTCTTCTTGCGGAAGAACACTGTGATACTGGTCTTCATACCTATCAGTAAGGTCTTCAAACCACCAAACAGTGAGCCTATATATTGATTAAAACTATTCATATCTTTCTATTAATTAAAAGTGTAATCCAAATACAACAATGAGTACCATCAACAATAAGTTGAACATACTGATTGGCACCAAAAACTTCCATTCAAGTTTCAATATCTGGTCGATACGCAAACGTGGGAATGTCCATTTAATCCACATAAGCAGGAATACTACAAAGAAGGCTTTTGCAAAGAACCATACAAATCCTGGAATAAAGTCCATTATTGCATTGAATCCGTCAAGACCTGAAACGTGGAATGGCATCCATCCTCCTAAGAATACTGTTGCAGCTACACCCGATACAATGAATAAGTTCAGGTATTCTGCAAGATAGAAGAAACCGAAGTGCATACCAGAATACTCTGTGTGGTATCCGGCAGTAAGTTCAGATTCAGCTTCAGGTAAGTCGAACGGACCACGGTTTGTTTCAGCGTTACCGGCAATAAGGTAAACAATGAAAGCAATCAATGCTGGAATATGACCTTTGAAAATATTCCATCCGTCAGCCTGACCTTCTACGATTTCAGAGAACGACATTGTTCCTGTAAGTACTACCATTGTAAGGATAGAAAGACCAACTGAAAGTTCGTAACTGATAATCTGAGCACCACTACGCATAGCACCGATCAATGTGAACTTGTTGTTACTACTCCATCCTGCAAGCAGAATACCTACAACTCCGATAGAAGAAGCTGCCATAAGGAAGAATACACCAATATTAAAGTCGATAATTTCCATTCCTTTATTTATAGGTAAACAAGAGAATGAAAGGATAGAAGCGAGAATTACCATATATGGAGCCAGATTATAAAGCAATCGGTCCGAGTTTTTCAGAGTGATAATCTCTTTGATTAACATTTTAAATACGTCGGCAAAGACCTGCATTAAACCGTATTTACCAACACGGTTAGGACCAAGACGACATTGGAAGAATGCACATACCTTACGCTCCATATAAATAAGAACGATAGCAAGTACAGCATACATTAGCATAATGCAAACGCCAATGACAACACATTCCAGGAATATGGCCAAGCCTTCAGGCATGAAGCCTGTAAGCAAACCATGTATCCAGCTTGAAACTATACTAAAATCAAACATATCTTTTATATTTTATTTATCTATCAATATCAGGTACTACATAGTCAAGCGTTGCACCAATTGCAATAAGGTCGGCAATCTTGGCACCGCGTGTGATGGTATCTATAGCCGATACCAATGGAAGACCGGTTGAACGGTATTTCATACGGTATGGGAATTTATCTCCGTGGCTTTCAATAAATACACCAAATTCTCCACGGCTAGCTTCAACAGAAGCAAAGTAGTTACCTTCTGGTACACGGATGATAGGTTTCATTTTCACTTGATAGTCTCCCGCTGGGATGTTGTCAATAAGTTGTTCAATGATCTTCATTGATTCAAGAATTTCATCCATACGAACCATGTAACGTGCAAAGCAGTCGCCTTCATTGTAAACAATTTCCTTGAAGTCTACTTTTCCGTACATTGCGTAAGGTTTGCGCTTACGTGTATCGCATGCCCATCCTGAAGCACGACCTGTACCTCCGGTAGCACCGAATGAAATAGCGTCTTCACGAGTCAATACGCCAACGCCTTTCATACGTTGATGAACGATTATGTTTCCTGTAAAGATGTCGTGGTATTCTTTTAAGATTGGACGAAGGTAAGCAATGAATTCTTTTACGTCTTTTACGAAATCAGGGTGAATGTCTGCCTGTACACCACCAATGGTGTTGTAGTTCTGAATCAAACGACCTCCTGTTGTTGCTTCGAATATATCAAGAATCTTTTCACGGTCGCGGAAACCATAGAAGAATGCTGTTAAACCACCTAAGTCCATACATGCACATGAGTAGAACAAAAGGTGAGAGTCGATACGTTGAAGTTCGTCCATGATGGTACGGATGTACTGAACACGTTCTGAAACTTCTACGCCCATAGCTTTCTCAACACACATACATACAGCGTGACGGTTTTGGTGAGCACCAAGATAATCAAGACGGTCGGTCAATGCCAATGTCTGAGGATAAGTCAGACTTTCGTTCATTTTTTCAATACCTCTGTGGATATATCCGCAATATGGTTCGATCTTTTTGATTGTTTCTCCTTCAAGAGAAGTACGGAAACGAAGTACACCGTGTGTTGCAGGGTGCTGAGGACCTATGTTTACTACATATTCTTTATCTTCGAAAAGGACATTTGTTTTATTAACCAGATTACCTTCTTCATCAACAGAAAGTTCTTCGGTAGTGTCCTCTGTAACTTCGTTGGTCATGCGAAGCGGATTCAATGAATCATCGTAATCCTTACGCAATGGATATCCAACCCAGTCTTCGCGCAGGTATAAACGGCGCATGTCAGAGTTGTTAATAAAACGAATGCCGAAGAAATCGAACACTTCACGTTCGTTAAATTCGGCAGCTCTCCATAAATCTGTAACTGATGCTAGTTCTGGTTTTTCACGATCGGCAGTCATTGTTTTCAAAACAATGGTGTGGCCGTACACGGTAGATTCCAGATGATATACTACACCCAGCGTTTCGCCCCAGTCCATACCGGTCAGACTTAATAAGAAGTCAAATTGCGTATCCTTATCGTTCTTTAGTCTTTCTGCTAAAGCGTGGAAGGATTCGGCAGGAATGGTAGCAGTCAAGTCACCCTGTTCAGCAAACTGTGCTTCGGGGACGATTTCTAATATTCTGTCTTTTATATTCATAGCTTATTTTTCTTCTTTCTCTTTGCGGTTTACCCCACCGAAGAATTTTTCGAGTTTTACTTTGCGTTGCAATTGCATCATACCATAATAGAATGCTTCCGGACGTGGAGGACATCCTGGGATGTAAACATCAACCGGCATAATCTGGTCTACTCCGTTTACTACGTGATAAGATTTCTTAAACGGACCACCACTTACAGCGCATCCACCCACAGCAACCACATATTTAGGATCAGGCATCTGGTCGTACAGACGTTTCAATACAGGAGCCATTCTGTCTGTGATAGTACCACAAACCATAATCATATCTGCCTGACGAGGACTGGCACGTGCTACTTCGAACCCGAAACGGGCCATGTCATAACGCGCGGCACCAAGTGCCATGAATTCGATACCGCAACAGCTTGTAGCGAATGTAAGCGGCCAAAGGGAATTGCTTCGTCCCCAGTTGATGAGATCGTCCAATTTGCCCAAAAGTACGTTTGTACCTTCTGCATTGAGCTCAGCAACCATTTTTTCCAAATACTCATTATCTTGAAAGTCTTCATATTGCATTGACTTTATTTTCGGCTTCTTTATTTCCATTCAAGAGCTCCTTTCTTCCAAGCATACGCAAGGCCTAAAATTAATACACCGAAGAAAAATAGAATACTGATAAGTCCGTTTACGCCTAGCTCACCCACAATGGTAGCCCAAGGGAAAAGAAAGACGGTTTCAACGTCGAACATTAAAAACAGGATGGCAAAGAGGTAGTAACCAACTCTGAACTGCATCCAAGACTTACCTCGCGTAGGTATACCGCATTCGTACGCCTCTCCCTTTTGCGGGTTAAACGACCGCGGCGAGATCGCTTTGGCGATAAACAATGCCGCAACAACCAAGGCAATTGCCGTGATTACAGCGACGACTAACATCATAAAATTCATAGTTCAATGTACATTAAAAATGTATAATATAAATAGAAATATTTAACAAAAATGAAATATAGGCTGATTCTCAGCTTTTAAGAGCGCAAAGATACAATTTATTATTAATGATTTGCAAACCACACCTAACAAAAAGTAGTTTTTTTATTCTCTTTTTATTGGGATGACAGAAAATAAAAAATAGAAAAATGAGCTTAATGACTCTTTCTTTGATAAAATTGTGAAGTAAAGAGTGAATAATTATGAATTGCTAAATATTAATAAACTTTCTTTAAAGAAATAAACCAGTATTCGGCTTGAGATAAATATTTAAAATCGGTTTCAGTAATATGCAAAGCAACTGGTAGCCTGTTCCGGAGATGGTTAATTCCCCATTTAAATTATGTAAACCGAATTTTGAAATAAAATATTTAATGCCAAGTTGGTTTAGGAATAAGAAAAATATTGTAATTAAGTTCAAATAATAACCACAGAAACTGTAATCTAAAACCAGGAAAGGTCAGCTATTCTGGAATGGGTCAGTAAGTTCGGTTGTTGTTTGTAAAACGTTCCGCCATGTTTTTAGAAAGTCCGGTTACGTTTTCAAAAAACAAAACCGGACTTTTCTATATTGTACGTGCGGAAAGAATCGTTCCTTTAAAAAATCTACCGCCAATAAATAAAAATGTAACCTCAATAATCAGGCAAGATAACCTGTTTGGTTTTGGAATGTAACCTGAATAAATGGCTGATAAAGAGCGGTGAAACACTTTTTAACTCGGTCCTCTCAGTTTTTTCGGCAACTTATAAGGTTAGATTCTGACAATACGTTTTACTTTTTAACTTAACAGATTGATTATAAGCTGCGGAAAAATTATGTTCACCCCCTATAATAACAAAAAATAGGGGTGGTTTTTCCGCGCTTTTTAAATACTTATCTTTTCTTCCAGAAATAGGGCGTGAAGAGAAGGAGTACAGAGAATATTTCCAGACGGCCAATCAGCATTAGAAGCGACAGAAGCCATTTACCACCATCGGGCAGAATACTCCATGTATAGGCAGGTCCACAAAGTCCTAACCCAGGTCCTACATTTCCAAGACTGGAAGCTACGGTGCCAAAAGATTCAATATTTCCTACTCCCATAATCATCATGCCAAGCCAGCCTATTGCAAAGATTGTGATATACACAATTACAAAAACAATGGCAGATGATTGCAGAGAAGGGGATACCGCAATCTTATTTATTTTTACCGGTAAAACAGCATTTGGATGAATCATACGTCTGAACTGGTTTCTGGTCATCTTACCAAGAATAATCAGACGGATAGTTTTTATGGCTCCGGTGGCCGAACCGCTACTTGCGCCAATAAACATCATAACAGCTATCATGGTCCAAAGGAAAGGTTCCCAGGTCATGTAGTCGGCTGAGGTAAATCCTGTTGTAGTTAAGATGGATGTTACGTGAAACAAACCTTTCCGGAACGACTCTTCACCATTCAGAGAAGTGGTAGCTGCCAATGCAAAGGAGAATATTATTGTTACAATAACAATTCCCACCATGTACCATTTCAACTCACAATCTTTTAATGCCTTTTTTACTTTACCTTTTGTGAGGAAAAAGTAGAGAGTAAAGTTTATACCCGATAATATCATGAATAAAGATATTACGTACTCAATATATGGAGAGTTGAAATATGCAATATTGGTTTGTTTGGTAGAGAATCCTCCTGTAGATATGGTTGAGAAAGAGTGGCATACAGAGTCGAACAGACTCATGTCTCCCAATAATAAAAGAGCCAGTGCTACGGTTAGTGTCAGATAGATATAACCAATTCTTTTTGCTGTAACACTGATTCGCGGGTGTAGCTTTTCGCTTACAGATACACTTGTTTCGGTTGCAAAGAGCTGCATGCTTCCAATTCCAAATACAGGTAATATAGCAATAACTACAAAGATAAAGCCAAATCCACCAACCCATTGAGTAAGGCTTCGCCAGAAAAGTAGCCCGTGAGGCAAGGATTCAATATTGTTAAGGATCGTAGCCCCTGTAGTTGTAAATCCCGACATGCTTTCAAAGAATGCATCAACAGGTCGTGGTATATACCCGCTAATTAAATAGGGGAGCATACCAATTCCAGAAAATAGTATCCATGCAAGGGTAATAACTAGATATCCGTCTCTTTTACTCAGCTTCTTTGAGGCTCTTGTTCCCATCAATACCAGCAATCCACCTAAAACTGCTGAGCCAATTGCCACTTTCAGAAAATCGTTCAGAATCTCTTCCTGATAAATGAGAGAGATTCCTGCGCACGAAAGTAGTAATATAGCTTCGATGAGTGCTAGAATACCTGTTATTTTAAATATTATCTTAAAATTAATCATATTGCTTGCTATCTATGGCTTCTTTATCTGTTAGTTGAAGAACTTTTCAATCTTTTTAATCATCATACTCAGGCAGAACACAACAACATGATCTTTAGGCTGTATCTGTGTATCTCCTGTTACCACAATACCTTCTCCGTTACGTATCAGTCCTCCGATTGTTGTACCCTTAGGTAATCCCAAGTCTTTTACTTTACGTTTGGTAATGGCCGATCCTTCTTTTACTTTAAATTCAGCCACATCAGCATTGGCAAATGTCAGACACTTCACATTGCTTACGTCTGCGTTTAGCATCATCTGATAAATATGGCTCGCTGCAATCAGTTTCTTGTTGATAACCGTACCAATGTCCAGACTTTCCGCCATTCCGATGTAATCTATATTTTCCACCTCGGCAACAGTCTTTCTTACTCCCATTCGTTTGGCAGCCAGACAGGCCAGAATATTTGTTTCAGAACTTCCGGTCAGTGCAACAAAAGCTTCTGTATCTTTCAATCCTTCTTCTACCAAAAGATCAACATCACGTCCGTCTCCGTTTATAACCATTGTCTTGTCGTCCAGCAATTCAGTCAGTCGCACACAGCGGGCAGCATCATTTTCCACAATTTTCATCTTCATGTATTCTGGTGCATACTGAGCTGTTCTTACCGCAATACGGCTTCCTCCCATAATCATCACGTTACGCACATCGGCATAATGTTCCTTTCCTACAACTTTGCGAATGTATGGAATGTATTTCTGAGTCGTGGTAAAGTAAACAATATCATATAGTTTTATGGTATCGTCACCGCGCGGAATAATGGTTTCGTTACCTCTTTTAATAGCAACGATATGGAATGGTATATTTTGTTTTCCTAGTTCGCTGAGTGGAATATCAAGAATGGTAGCTGTCTGCCTTATTTTTACACCAATAAGTATCAGTGCACCGCCGCAAAACTCCCACCATTGACGAATCCAACTCATTTTTATTGAAGATACGATTTCTTTAGCGGCAAGCATTTCCGGGTAGATAAGCGAATCAACGCCCAGCTTCTTGAAAAATTCCTGATGAATAGGTTGCAGATATTCAAAATTATCAATACGTGCTACCGTCTTCTTTGCACCCAGGTTGGAAGCAAGCATACACGCAGTCATGTTTCGGCTTTCATCCGGAGTAACGGCAATAAACAGATCGGCATTGGCTACTCCCGCATCCTTAAGCCCGGCAATTGAAGTGGGAGATGTGCATACTGTCATCAGGTCATAGTTGGCATCCAGTGCTACAAGTTTATCTTCACTATCGTCCATCAGAACAATGTCCTGTTTTTCCTTAGAAAGTAGTTTGGCAAGATGTGTGCCCACAGCTCCGGCACCTGCTATAATAATTTTCATAATTGCGATTTTATAGTTTGATATATGCTTTCTTCATCCATTCCGCAAAGCTTGTAAAGCTCTTTAACATTACCATGTTCCACAAATATATTAGGAATTCCTATTCGTTTTATCTTTGGATTGTAATTATTGTCAGACATAAATTCCAGAACAGCACTTCCCATACCACCTTCCGTAACACCGTCTTCCACGGTTATCACTTTACTGAAGTTTTGTCCCACTTCATGCAGCAAATCTTTATCAAGCGGTTTCAGGAATCGTAAATCATAATGTGCAATGCTTGCTCCTTCTGCTTCTGCTCGCACAATTGCTTTGGAGGTTAAATGTCCTATCGGACCAATGGTTATAACGGCCATGTCTTTTCCGTCTCTCAGTTTACGGCCGGTTCCCACAGGTATTTCTTCAAAAGGACATTCCCATTCCACAACAGAACCTCGTCCTCTGGGATATCGGATTACGAACGGCCCTTTATCCGGAAGCTGAGCAGTGTACATCAATCTTCTAAGCTCGTGCTCGTTATATGGAGAAGCAATAGTCAGATTAGGAATGCAACGCAGATAAGCCATATCAAACGCACCATGATGTGTAGGTCCGTCTTCACCCACCAATCCGGCACGGTCCAGACAAAGCACCACGTTCTGTTTTTGAATGGCTACGTCGTGAATTATATTATCGAATGCCCGTTGCATAAAGCTCGAGTATATGTTGCAGAAAGGAACCAAGCCATCCTGCGCCATTCCGCCCGAGAAGGTAACAGCGTGCCCTTCGGCAATGCCCACATCGAAAGCTCTTTCCGGCATTTCCTTCATCATAATGTTCATGGAACATCCGGTTGGCATAGCGGGAGTAACACCAATTATCTTATCATTCTTTTTGGCAAGTTCCAATAGAGTATGACCAAAAACTTCCTGGAAAAGGGGAGGCATACCTTTGGTATTGGTCACAATTCGTTCCCCCGTCTCTTTGTCAAAGAGTCCCGGTGCATGCCATACTGTTGCCGATTTCTCTGCAGGTTCAAAACCTTTTCCTTTTATGGTGTGCAAGTGCAGAATCTTGGGGCCGGTCATATCCTTAATATCATTCAGTACACGAGATATGTTTTTTACATCGTGCCCGTCGAATGGGCCGAAGTATCGGATACTCATTCCCTCGAATATATTAGGCTGCTGAAGTAGCAAAGCTTTTAAACTGTTATTAAAACGAATAATACTCTTCTTTCGCGTTTCATTTAATATACCCCAACGAAGCATTAACTGGGCAAATTTTTGCCTTATGCGGTTATAACGGTTGGTTGTGGTCAGATTAAGCAGATACTCCTTCATCCCCCCTACGGTACGGTCAATGGCCATATCGTTATCATTGAGCACAATCAGTAAATTATTTGGTGTAGAAGAGGCATTGTTCAGTCCTTCAAAAGCAAGTCCTCCCGTCATTGATCCGTCGCCAATCACGGCAACCACATGGCGGTCTTTCTCTTTTTTATGTTCGGCAGCCACACACATTCCCAATGCAGCAGATATGGAATTTGATGCATGTCCGCAGATGAAAGAATCATATTCACTTTCATCAGGAGAGGGAAATGGCTTAAGGCCATTTAATTTCCGGTTAGTTGAAAAGGCTTTTCTTCTTCCTGTCAGAATCTTGTGAGCATAAGCCTGATGTCCAACATCCCACACAATTCTATCGTAGGGAGTATTAAAAACGTAATGCAGAGCTACGGTCAGTTCCACAGCTCCCAGACTCGCGGCAAAGTGCCCCGGATTGCAAGAAAGCTCATCAATGATATCCTGCCTAAGTTCTTTACATACTTCAGGAAGCAAATCTACATTGAGTTTGCGAAGATCCCCCGGACAATTTATGCCATTAAGTAAGCTATATGTTTGGTCATTCTTCATTATCAGACAAATTTATCGCAAAATTAGCATAAATAACTCATAAGATGTTTACTTTTGCAGGGATATTTTTATTGTAGTCAAATATATAGCATGTATATAAATGGAATTCAGAACATTAGTAGAACTTCCTAAGAAAGAGCTGACTATCTCTTATTCTGATCAGATTCTGTTACTAGGTTCCTGTTTTGCCGAAAATATAGGAAATCTTTTAGTAAAGAATAAGTTCAACTGTGAGGTCAACCCCTTTGGAGTTCTTTATAATCCACTATCAATAGGCAATGCCCTGCAATGTCTAGACGATAAGAAAACATTTACAGAAAAGGATTTGTTCGAATACAAAGGGCTATATCATAGCTTTATGCACCATGGATCTTTCTCTGCTTCTTCTGCAGATGAGTGCCTTAATAATATCAATAATCGCATGCAATCGGCTACTGTTCAGTTCCCAAAGCTAAACTATCTGCTTATTACGTTTGGCACAGCTTATGTATACGAATATAAGCAAACTGGAATGGTGGTGGCTAATTGTCATAAATTACCCGATAGTGCTTTTACCCGCCGTTTGCTGAGCGTAGAGCAGATTGTTGATACTTACGTCTCACTGATAACCGGCTTGTTGAAAAAGAATGCAGATGTAAGAATCCTTTTTTCTGTCAGCCCTATCCGTCACGTAAAAGATGGCATGCACCGCAATCAGCTAAGTAAGGCTACTTTGTTATTAGCAATTGATCAATTAAAAGAGGCATTTCCCCGGAATGTTTTCTATTTTCCTTCTTATGAACTTGTCATGGATGAGTTGCGCGATTATCGTTTTTATGCAGACGATATGCTTCATCCATCCTCCGTGGCAGTGAACTATTTGTGGGAAGCATTCGATAGTTGCTATTTCTCCCGGGAAACCAGACAAATTATGAAAGAATGGGGCCAAATTAGTAAAGCCCTGCAACATAAACCTTTCCATCCGGAGTCGGAACATTATAAGTCTTTTTTAATACAAATTGTGTTAAAGATTAATCAACTTAAAGAAAAATGTCCGTTCTTAGATGTCGAAAAAGAACTTGAATTATGTCGTATTCTATAGAAACTATTTCGCAATTATTGTGCGCAAAACGCATTGGTGATAAAGAATCACGCATCGATTGGCTTTTAACAGACAGCCGGTCACTATGTTTCGCTGAAGAAACTCTTTTTTTTGCTTTACAAAGCAAACGTAACGATGGACATAAATATATCTCCGATTTATATGCCCGGGGTGTAAGAAATTTTGTTGTAAGTCAGTTACCTGATACTGCATCTTTCACTGATGCTAACTTTCTGGTGGTTGCCAATCCGTTAAAGGCTTTACAGAAACTGGCAGAATTGCATCGTGCTAAATTCCAGATTCCCGTTATCGGTGTTACAGGAAGTAATGGTAAAACAGTAGTAAAAGAATGGCTGCATCAATTGCTCAGTCCCGATCGTGTTATCACACGTTCTCCGCGTAGTTATAATTCTCAGATTGGTGTACCGCTTTCGGTATGGCAATTAAACGAAGAATCAGAACTGGCTATCATTGAAGCCGGCATCTCAGAAATGGGAGAGATGAGAGCTTTGCAATCCATTATTCGTCCTACTATCGGTATACTTACCAATATTGGTGGTGCACATCAGGAAAACTTCTTCTCTTTGCAGGAAAAGTGTATGGAAAAGGTTTCGCTGTTCAAGGATTGCGATGTTGTAATCTATAATGGAGACAACGATCTTATTTCAGATTGTGTAGCCAAGAACATGCTTACAGCCAGAGAAATTGCCTGGTCAAAGAAAGATAAGGAGAAGCCTCTTTTTATCAGTGCTATAAATAAGGGCACGGACAGTACTTCTATCAGTTACCGTTATCTTGGATTTGATAATAGTTTTACTATTCCGTTTATTGATGATGCTTCCATTGAAAACTCCCTCAACTGTCTGGCTGCCTGTCTTTACCTGATGGTGCCTAACGAGGAGATTACTGCACGGATGGCTAAACTGGAACCTGTAGCCATGCGTCTGGAAGTAAAAGAGGGTAAGAATGGTTGCGTACTTATTAATGATACTTATAATTCAGATATAGCCTCTCTCGATATTGCACTCGATTTTCTTTACCGCCGTTCGGAAGCCAAAGGAATGAAGCGCACACTGATTCTATCTGATATACTTGAAACCGGACAGAGCACAACTTTACTCTATAGAAAGGTGACCCAGCTGGTTCATAGCAGAGGGATTAACAAGATAATAGGAGTGGGACCCGAAATTACTTCCAGTGCCAAGAAGTTCGAAATAGAAAAATATTTCTTCCCCAATACGGAAGCATTACTCAAGTCGGAAGTCTTTTCTTCTTTGCGTAATGAGGTGATTCTTATCAAAGGCTCCCGCGATTTTGCTTTCGAACGTATTTCGGAAGAGCTGGAACTGAAGGTTCACGAAACTATATTGGAAATTAACCTGAATGCCCTGGTTGCCAATCTTAATTATTTCCGCGCCAAGCTGAAACCGGAGACTAAGATGGTGTGCATGGTGAAAGCATTTGCGTATGGTGCTGGTTCTTATGAAGTGGCAAAGACTTTGCAGGATCATCGGGTAGATTACCTGGCGGTAGCTGTGGCCGATGAAGGTTCCGATCTCCGAAAGGCTGGTATCACCGGATCTATCATGATCATGAATCCCGAGATGTCCGCATTTAAAACCATGTTCGACTATAAGCTCGAACCTGAAGTATATAGTTTCCACTTGCTCGATGCCCTGATTAAAGAGGCCGAGAAAGAAGGTATTACCAATTTCCCTATCCATGTAAAACTGGATACCGGTATGCACCGCCTGGGATTTGCTCCCGAGGATATGCCTGAACTGATTAAACGACTTAAATCGCAGAATGCAGTTCTTCCCCGTTCAGTGTTCTCTCATCTGGTAGGTAGTGATAGCGAGAAGTTCGACACCTTTACCCGTCAGCAGATCGAAATATTCGATGAAGCATCTTTGCAGCTAACTTCCGCTTTCCAGCATAAAATTCTTCGTCACATCTGTAATTCTGCAGGTATTGAAAGATTCCCTGGTGCACAGCATGATATGGTACGTCTGGGTATTGGTTTGTATGGAGTTAGTGCTGTAGATAATTCTATCATTAATAATGTGAGCACACTAAAAACCACAATCCTTCAGATACGAGATGTGCCTAAAGAAGACTCTGTAGGTTATAGCCGTAAAGGACATCTGGAAAGAGATTCCCGTATAGCAGCTATTCCAATTGGTTATGCCGACGGATTGAATCGTCACCTGGGTAATGGTAATGCTTATTGCATGGTTAATGGAAAGAAAGCTCCCTATGTGGGCAATATATGCATGGATGTCTGTATGATCGATGTTACTGATATTGACTGTAAAGAGGGTGATAATGCTATTATATTTGGTGATGAGTTGCCTATAACTGTCTTGTCTGATATATTAGATACTATTCCTTACGAAATCCTTACCAGTGTTTCTTCGCGGGTTAAGAGGGTTTACTTCCAGGATTAGTTTTTGCTTTATCAGTAATAATTGAGCAGAATTATTTGCAGGTTTATTACTTTTGGCTAGCTTTGTCATCTAAACAAACACTAATAATTTAATAATCAATCTGTATGTTGAATAGCATTTTACTTTGGAATGTCGGATTTCCTGAAATCCTTGTTGTGGCTTTAATTGTGTTACTCCTTTTTGGTGGAAAGAAAATCCCTGAATTAATGAAAGGACTTGGCAAAGGTGTTAAGAGCTTTAAAGATGGAATTAAGGAAGCAGAAGACGAGATTAAGAATACGAAAGACGAATTAGACAAGCCTTCGGAAGAGAAAAAATAAGTGCGCATGGCTGAAATGACGTTCTGGGATCACTTGGACGAGTTACGTCGTGTGCTCTTCAGGGTATGTGGAGTATGGTTTGTATTGTTGATAGGCTTTTTTATTGCAATGCCTTATCTGTTCGATACGGTAATTCTCGCACCTTGTCACAATGATTTTGCCTTTTATTCCCTTCTTCACAAGATAGGGGACTTGCTCCAATTGTCCGATGAGTTTTTTACCCAACAATTTGAGGTGAAGCTGATTAATATAAATCTGGCTTCGCCTTTCTTTATTCATATTTCCACTGCCTTCTGGATGTCGGTAGTGGTGTCTGTGCCCTATTTGCTTTTCGAGATATGGGGATTTATCAAACCTGCGCTCTATGAGAATGAGAAGAGTAATGTGCGTACTGCACTCGGTATAGGAACTATCATGTTCTTTCTGGGTGTATTGCTGGGATATTTTATGGTGTTCCCGCTTACCCTGCGTTTCCTTGCAACCTATCAGATAAGTGCAGAGATTGTCAATCAGATTTCTCTGAATTCCTATATAGATAATTTTATGATGCTTATCCTGATGATGGGACTGGTTTTTGAGCTTCCGCTTGTAACTTGGATGCTGGCTAAAATCGGACTTGTCAGAAAGTCGTTTCTTAGGAAATACAGAAAGCATGCCATTGTTGCTATCTTTATAATAGCTGCTATAATTACACCAACCGGAGATCCGTTCACCCTCTCAGTGGTAGCCATTCCTCTTTGCCTGCTCTATGAAATGAGTATCCTTATTATTAAGGATAAGAAGGCAGAAATTGCAGAGGAAGAAGAATGAATCAATTAGCAAATGAATATTATGACTCCCTCCTGAGGATATACCTCAGCGAGGAGAGTTCTCTTACAATGAAATACAGGCAAATGCGTGAACTGCTCGAGCGCCTTTGCCGACAATCCATGCAGAACGAGCAACTGCAGATGACCGATCTTTCTGCCCGTATCAGCTATCTGGCATCCATTGCCTCGCTTTCGCGCAATGCTCAGAACTTGTTGCATACCTTCCGGCTGACTTCCAATGCGGTGATGAACCGTCGTGAGGAACCTACCCGCGAGAATCTCCTTCGCGATCTTCGTACCCTGGCTTTAACGGTGAAGAAACTGTTTCAGATGGATATTCCTCAGGAACTTTATGATCTGTTGCCCAGTCAGGCAGATGTACCTTATGCTCCTGTCACTGCTCCCCGTAACGAAACTATTCGCCGGATAAGGGTTTGTTTTCAGTCAGCCGATGATACTTATCTGTATGTTATCCCGGCAGACAGAACAGTGGACGAACCGCTGAAAGTGCGCTATGCAGTAGCCGGTAAGAATGAAGAATTCAATGAAACCATTGATCAGCTCTGGAATTGTGCGCAACTCAATCTGCTCGATGTCACAGTGGATGAAGAGGGAATTCTCATTCCTTCCATGATTGTACTCGAACCGGATTATATGATTGATATCAGTACCCTGGCCGAATGTTTCAAGGATTACGGTCATCATCCTGCAAACTATATACTCGGACGTTTACAGCCTATGTCCAACACCCGCCCGCTATTGCTTGGTAATATAGCCAATCTTTTTCTGGACGAGTGGATTCATGCCGATGGAGAAGTAGATTATATCGAGTGCATGCGCAAAGCATTCCGCACCTATCCCATAGAGCTGGCTTCCTGTGAAGATCTGCTCGACCCAAAGCTGGAGTTCGAGTTCTTTAACGACTGCAAAACTCATTTCGAGCATATAAAAGAGGTGGTGACTGATACTTTCCTTGCTCCGGGATATCATCTCAATAAGGAAGATGCCGTACTGGAACCTTCGTATGTGTGCGAGGCTCTTGGCTTGCAGGGACGTCTCGACTATATGCAGCGAGATATGAGCAGCTTTATAGAAATGAAATCGGGTAAGGCCGACGAATATATCATCAAAGGAAAAATTGAACCCAAAGAGAATCATAAGGTGCAGATGCTTCTTTACCTGGCAGTGCTGGAATATAGTATGGGCATCAATCACCGCAAGGTGCATCCCTATCTGCTCTATACGCGTTACCCACTGCTTTACCCGGCTCGTCCGTCGTGGGCATTGGTTCGTCGGGCTATTAACCTCCGCAATCTCATTGTGGCTGGTGAACATGCAGTTCAGTTGCAAAACAGTTCTGCATATACGTTCGAAGTACTGAGTGAGATAACCCCTTCCGTACTCAACGAAAACCACCTGCGTGGCATGTTCTGGGAACGCTATCTGGCTCCGTCCATCTCTGCTTTTGGCAATCACTTCAATGCACTCTCTCAACTGGAACAAAGCTATTACCTTACGCTCTATAACTTCATTGTCAAGGAGCAATACATTTCCAAATCGGGCGAGATGGAATATGACGGTCGTGCGGGAGCTGCTTCCCTTTGGCTGGCTACCCTCGAGGAAAAACGGGAAGCTGGAGAGATTCTTTACGATCTTACTATCAAGGAAAATCGTGCAGCCGATGCACATAAAGCCACTGTTACGTTTACCATTCCCCGATACGAGGAGGAATTCCTTCCAAACTTCAGGGTAGGAGATGTGGTGCTTTTCTATGAACGAAATAAAACAGAAGATGTAGCTACCAATAAAATGGTATTTAAAGGGAGTATTGCTGCTATCAACTCAGAAGAGATTGCTGTGCGCATCCGTGCTTCGCAACAAAATCCTTCCGTGCTCCCTCAGGAGAGTCTTTATGCAGTGGAACATGACAGTATGGATACATCCTTTAAAAGCATGTTCCAATCGCTAACCCTTTTTGCTGAGGCTAATAAAGATCGTCGCGACCTGCTGTTGGCTCAGCGGGAACCTTTGTTCGACACCTCTTTCGATGAACAAATTGCTCAGGCTACCAACGATTTTGCACGTATCACACTGAAAGCCCTTGCTGCCAAAGATTTCTTCCTGCTTGTGGGACCTCCTGGTACCGGAAAGACCTCCTGGGCATTGAAGCAGATGGTTACTGCTTTTCATAAGCAACCTCATAATCATATCTTACTGCTTGCCTATACCAATAGAGCAGTAGACGAGATTTGCAAATCCATTTCATCTATTACTCCGGAGATCGATTATATCCGTGTGGGCAGTGAGCTCTCGTGCGAAGAACGGTTCCGTTCGCATCTTATCGAGAATGTACTGGCTTCCTGCAATCGTCGTTCGGAAGTCAGCAAACGTATATCTCAATGTCGTGTAATTGTGGGTACAGTTGCCTCCATATCCAATAAGCCTGACCTTTTCCGTCTGAAAAAGTTCGATGTAGCTATTGTAGATGAGGCTACCCAAATACTTGAGCCTCAGTTGTTGGGCATTCTTTGTGCTAAAGACAGGGCAGGGGAGAATGCCGTTGGCCGGTTTATCCTCATTGGCGATCATAAACAACTTCCTGCAGTTGTAATGCAGAGTAGTGATCAGTCAAGAATTGTTTCAGAAGATCTTGTTTCTGTAGGAGTTACTAATCTCAAAGACTCCCTTTTCGAACGCCTGTACCGTTATTATGCTCACGATCCGGAAAATCGGGTAGTCGATATGCTCTGTAAGCAGGGACGAATGAATCCTGCCGTAGCTCTATTCCCAAATAAAGCTTTCTACGGAGGTAAGTTGGAACCCGTAGGTTTGCCCCATCAGCTGGAAACAGAGTCCCCTTATGGTGACCGGGTACAATTCATACCTTCTCAACCGCATACCGGTGGTGGGTCCGATAAGTGTAATATCTACGAAGCCCGTTTGGCAGCCGAAATCGCTGTGCAAGTCTACAACCGTCGCCCGGATAAGTTCGATACAGCTCGTTCACTGGGTGTCATAACTCCTTATCGCAGTCAGATAGCCATGATAAAGAAAGAGCTTGCTCTTCGGAACATTCCTGCACTCAATGAAATACTGGTGGATACCGTAGAACGCTTCCAAGGCAGTGAGCGAGATGTTATCATCTACTCTTTCAGCGTTAACTATCCCTGGCAACTACAGTTCCTCAGTAATGTAACCGAGGAAGACGGGGTGGAAATTGATCGCAAACTCAATGTGGCATTAACGCGAGCCCGTAAGCAAATGTATTTAATTGGGGTTCCCGAATTATTAAAACTTAATAAAATATATAAAGCTTTGATTAAATTAATACTTCCTACCTTTCATTAACATGCTCAACTGAAAAAAAGGCTTATCTTTGCACTACGTTTTTTTCATAGAGATTTAGATTTAAGGTTAGAAGAATTGTGGAAGTCGTGAGACTTCCCTTTTTTTTAAGATCTAAAAAAAAAGGTCGCCCCATAAAGGCGGCCTTTTTTGATTCAATACTATGTCTTTCTTTTTAAATAAGGAAAGGGTGCTCAGTCAACGACCGGGCACCCTTTCCTTATTTATTAATGTATTTTTTATCTTTTCATCTATTATAGATCAGTGATAATCTTGTATTGAGGAACAAGAGTTTTCATGATAACCCATGCAATTAGATAAGCAAAGGCACATACACCAAACATAATTCCGTAAGCTACAGTTGGTGTAGCAGCATACAAGTCAGTGATAAATCCAGCAAACAGCTGAACCAATACACCACCGATACCACCAGCCAAACCACCGATACCGGTTACTGAAGCGATAGCTTTTTTAGGGAACATATCAGAAACAGTTGTAAACAGGTTAGCCGACCAAGCCTGGTGAGCAGCACCTGCAAGACAGATAACACCTGTTGCCATATACATAGCTGCAGTACCAAAATGTTCTACATTACCGAAGTATTGAGTCAATAATAAAGTAACAGGGCAAAGAGCGATAAGGAACATGGAAGTCATACGAGCTTTATAAGCATTCATACCCTTGTTCATAAAGAACATTGGAATACTACCACCAAATACACTACCAATAATAGCTATACCGAATACAATGAATGTAGGCCACATTACTTCCTGAGTTGTCATGTGGAATTGTTTTTTCAGGTAGTCAGGCAACCAGAACAACAAGAACCACCAGATACCGTCAGTCATGAATTTACCGAAGAAGAAAGACCATGTTTGTGGGTATCTCAACATCTTACTCCAGGATACTTTTTCCTTAATGCCATTCTTTGCATTTTCAACCTGTTCAGGAGTAAGCTCAGCATCGTCAATATGAATATAGTCATATTCGCTTTGGTTAATTGTACCTGCTTCAAGCAACTTCTTTTGTGATTTGAATAAAGCAAACCAGAAGAACAACCAAACAAAACCAATACCACCTGTCAGGATGAACGCCATCTTCCATCCAAGAGCCGGACCGAAGTAAACCAAACACCATGGAACAAACAGTGCAGAAATCATAGCACCTACGTTAGAACCACTGTTAAAGATACCGGTTGCCAAAGAACGTTCACGTTTTGGGAACCATTCTGTTACAGTCTTGATTGATGCAGGGAAGTTACCGGCTTCACCAAGTCCGAATACACTTCTGATTGCTACGTGCAAAGCTACAGTCTTTCCTACAAAAGCATTAGCGATACCACTTAATGACCACACAATTAAAGAGAGAGCCAATCCCATCTTAGCACCGATCTTGTCAATAACAACACCGGAGAAAACAGTGAAGCCAGCATAAGCGGCAGTAAAGAATGCAGTAACATAAGAGAAGTCAGAGTTACTCCAACCAAAACCACCCTCTGCCACTGGTGAGCAGAAAAATTCTTTTAGAAAAGCAATTACGTTACGATCCATGTAGTTAATGGTCGTAGCAAAGAATAGTAAGGAACAAATAACCCATCTGTAACGGGTCATTTTTTCATTCACATTCTGAAATGTACTCATGATAAATGATTTAATAATTAGTAATTTTAAAATAATGGGACCAAAATTAATGATTATTATCGAGACCCGCGGTATAAATTTTGCTCAAAATAGTGTATATTTTGATTGGAAATGTCTAAAACTTCTTACATTTGCAAAATAATTGAATGGAAATATCTGAAAACTGTAATTTATGGAAATAAAAAAGAATACCCCTCAATGGTTTGCTGTTTATACTGCTCCACGTGCAGAAAAAAAGGTTCGCGAACGTTTTCAGCAGTCGGGTATCGAGCATTATCTTCCTGTTCAGATGGTTACCCGGAAGTGGCACGACAGACTGAAAAAGGTGGAGCAGCCTGTTCTTACAGGTTATATTTTTGTCCGTATCCTCCCCGAGGAAGCTTCTAAAGTGCTGATGACCTACGGTGCCATAGCCTTTGTCCGCGAGCAATCCCGCCCTGCTGTTATTCCCGATAGTCAGATAGAGCGCCTTCGCCAAATGGTGGAGATGTCAGATGAAGAGGTTGAATTTAACATCTCCGATCTGGAACCGGGTGCTCCTGTACGTATTATCCGTGGCGAGCTTACCGGTCTTATAGGTGAACTTGTTGAGGTAAAAGGTAAATTCAAAGTTGCTGTTCGCCTCACTGGTTTGGGATGTGCGCTCACTACTATTAGTGCCAGTTGTTTGGAGAAGCTTTAGTTCTTTTGATCCAAAAGAAACTAAAGCTTAAGGTTTTTTGCTTTATTCTTTTTTGGGGGTTTTAGAGCAAATGCTTTTTCTTTTGGGCTTTATTGCAACTGTCCTTTTCTTTTGCCTTGATGCAAAAGAAACAAAAAATCAAGGCTGCATTTTTTTTGCTAAAATCGTGATGCTTGTAGCGGAAGGGGCTGAAACTCGCTTCGCTCAAACAGCAGCCCCTTCTTTTCGCTACAAACCTCCCAATTTCTTCACGCAAAAAAAATGAGGCCGGTCCTTCTGGTCGCTCGGCTTTGCCATCGCTGGTGGGTTGTGGATTGTGTAGCCGTTGCTTTGCTCGGCTTTAGGGGTGGGCTCGGCTTCGCCTTCGTACTTTTTCTGGCTTCGCCTTCATTTTCTTGGCTTATTGTAGGAATTCTGTTGCTGGTATCATTTTGATTTTTAGATCATTTTCTTCAAAAATATCTTTTTGATTGAATGTTACTATTGTTCCTTTGTTTATATTAAAATACTTCATGGCTTCAACAAGTCCGTTGTATTCTCTTTCAAAATTAGTGTCTTCAATCTTGTAGCACACTTGTATCACATCCTGAACTTTACCTTTGTTCATTGCTATAAAATCGCATTCTCCTTTATCTTTAAAGTAATAGATGTCGGGATATTTGTTTCTTAGATATAGAAATACTGCATTTTCAAGTTTGTGTCCGGTGTTGTCTGTAAATGCTGTTGAATTTTCATTAAATAATCCCAAGTCCATGGCATAAATCTTTTTGGGATTTCTGGCTTGTGCTTTTAATGAGTAATTGAATTGAGGGATAAACTCTAGTAAATAAGAATCTTTCAGATACGAAAAATACTCCAGAATAGTGCTGCTAGATTTTATTCCATACATTCCTTCCAGTTTATTGGCAGAAACAAGATTACCTATGTTAGATATCAGATAAACTGCCAACTGACGTAGAGAATTTACATCGCGTATGGAATGACGGATTGCTATGTCACGAATCAAAATGTCATCCATCAAATTATTAAGTATCACGCCCATCCCACTTTTAACATACTCAGGAATTCCTCCATGTGCCAGATAGTCGTTTAATGAGTCCGAATTATTTTCAAGCTTTTTGAAAGATATAAATTCATTATACGAGAAAGGAAATAACTCACAGGAGATATGCCTTCCGGTGAGATGTGTTCCCAGCTCTTTACTGAGAAGAGATGCATTCGATCCGGTAATAAATATCTGGTATCCTTCATTGAGCTTCTGATGGATAAACATTTCCCATCCACTCACTATTTGTATCTCGTCAAAAAATAGAACGTTTATTTTTCTTTTAATAATTTCATTTCCAAGCCGTGCAAAGTCCGATATTTCAAAACCGGCCAAACGGGTGTCTTCAAAATTAAGATAGATGGCATTACTGAATCTTTCTTTTAATAATTGCAGTAAAAGAGTACTCTTTCCACACCTCCTAATGCCGGTTACAATCGTTGCGTATGTTTCTATAACTGGCAACTTATTCAAAGTATCACGTCTCAATCCTGTATCTTTTCTAAGAAATACATCCCATTGAGAATCTATAACTCCTGCTATTTGTTCTTGTGTAATCATCTCATTGTCATTTATATAATCACAAAGATATACTATTTCCCAATAGTAGCAAATAAAATCTCCCATTATTATCGGGCAAAGTCTCCCAATGCTACCGGGAGAAAACTTCCAATGCTTTTTCTTTTGGCTTTATTGCAACTGTCCTTTTCTTTTGCCTTGATGCAAAAGAAACAAAAAATCAAGGCTGCATTTTTTTTGCTAAAATAGTGATGCTTGTAGCGGAAGGTGCTGAAACTCGCTTCGCTCAAACAGCAGCCCCTTCTTTTCGCTACAAACCTCCCAATTTCTTCACGCAAAAAAAATGAGGCCGGTCCTTCTGGTCGCTCGGCTTTGCCATCGCTGTTGGGTTGTGGATTGTGTAGCCGTTGCTTTGCTCGGCTTTAGGGGTGGGCTCGGCTTTGCCATCGCTCGGTGTGGCTTAAAGTGTGTAGCCGTGTGAAAAACCGTCACGAAGTGATAAGCGAGCGAAGCAACGCTAATTGGTCCACAATCGCAGCCCGCTCAGAACCCAGCAGGACCGGCCTCATGAATTTTACGTTAAGAAATCTGGGTGTGGGGAGCGTTAAGAAGGGGGTGCTGTTTGAGCGAAGCGAGTTTCAGCCCCTTTAGCTCCACGCTCACTGATTTTAGTAAAATTCGTGCAGCCTTGATCTTTTGGTTCTTTTCTATCAAGAGAAAAGAACAGAGCATTGAACATAACCCGCTATCAAATGTTTATAAAGTATAATTAATTTATACCAAAAAACGGAGCGATATGAGAAAAAGTGTTATCGAATATTTAAGGCAAACAGTTCTTCATTATCCCGATAAGATAGCGGTAAACGATACAACAGAAGAAATCACCTTTAAGGCATTGTATCATAACGGACACATCCTTGCTACAGAGATTCTGTCTCATGGCATCAGAAATAAGCCGGTTGGAGTCTATATACCCAAAGGATGTAAAGCTATTCAAGCGTTTGCAGGTATAAATATCAGCGGTAACTTCTATGTCCCTATGGATACCAAATCACCCGATTCCAGAGTGCTGTCCATTATCAATGTTCTCGATTCTGCTGTTATTATAACGGATAAGGAACATTACGAAAAACTCGCTGCTATCTGTAGTGTAAAGATACTGGTTATCGAAGATGTCATTGCTGCGGGAGTGGTTGATTATGATAAATGCGAACAGGCGCAATCCGTTCAGATCGATACCGATCCGGTTTACTCCATCTTCACATCAGGATCCACCGGTACCCCTAAAGGAGTTGTTATCTCTCATCGCGGAGTACTCGATTATATCGACTGGGCAATAGATACGTTTCATATAGACAGTACCTCGGTCATTGGCAATCAGGCACCGCTCTATTTTGATAATTCAACGCTCGATATATACCTCATGTATGCCACCGGCTCCACACTGGTCATTATCCCCGAGCAGAACTTTATGTTTCCCGCTATGCTGGTCGATTTCCTCAACGAGTATAAAATCACCTTTGTGTTCTGGGTCCCCTTTGTACTGGTCAACGTTGCCAATTTCGACATCTTTGCCTCTAAGAAACCACTCTACCTCAAGGATGTGTTTTTTGCAGGAGAGGTTATGCCCAACAAGCACCTCAATTACTGGAGGAAACACCTGCCTCACTGCCGGTATGCCAACCTGTACGGTCCAACGGAGATTACGGTAGATTGCACTTATTACCTCGTGGATAGAACCTTTGAGGATAACGAACCCCTGCCTATCGGTATTCCCTGCCGCAACAGTGATATACTTATCCTTACCGACGATAACCGGATAGCCGCTGTAGAAGAACAGGGAGAACTCTGTGTACGTGGCACCTCGCTGGCACTAGGCTATTATAACGACTGGGAGAAAACACAAAAAGCGTTTGTCCAGAATCCGCTAAACAGTCATTACCCAGAGATCATTTACAGAACCGGAGATGTTGTCTACCTCAATAAACGGGGAGAGATTATGTACGTGGGGCGTAAAGATTCCCAGATCAAGCACAATGGCTACCGCATCGAACTGGGCGAGATAGAAACCGCTATTCTCAGTAGTGAACTGGTCGATAACTGTTGCGCTGTTTACGATTACAACAGAAAAAAAATCCTTCTGTTCTATCAGTCAAAGAGCGAACTCGATATGGCTCAGTTCCGGAAATCAGTCCTTACTCAGCTTCCTAAATATATGCTGCCGTCCGAGTATTACCGTGTAGACGATCTCAAGCAGAATGCAAATGGCAAGATAGATCGCCTCTACTATAAGAACAAAGTCAATGGATAGATTAAAAACATAGATAGATAAAGGAATCGTTATGAAAAAAGTCACCTCAATAGAGCAGTTACAGCAATGCATCGCATCTGTGCGGAACTATCGGAAAGGATTCATTACCAATTTCTTTCCCGATCCCTTCAGGCATTCGCTGTGGATAGAGAAAGAAGAGTTGTCTTTCGGTGAAACAGGCGAATCATTGTTCCTGCTTCGCGAAAATAGCTTTTTCTATTCATTGTTCTATGTCTCCACCACGCTCGAGGCCTTGAAGTCCGATCTTGCTCTGTTCCTTGTCAAGCATCAGGGCGAAACCCTCGTTGCCGATGTGGTGGGCAATCAGGATAACGTTACTGCCCGGCAAGTATTTCTCGATCTGGGCTTTCAGCAGTATGCCTCTCTAACCCGGATGAGCCGGATAAATAATTCGCCCGAAACTGTTTATAAAAAGAATCCCCGTATCGTTAATGGCGATGTTGCCGATGCCGGAGTTATTTATGAGCTCCTTAATCAATATTTCGATCCTCTGGCAGAACAGCTCCCTTTACTCGAGGAACTGGAAGATTTTGCTAAAAAAGGCCAGCTCATTGTCTATAAGGAGAATGGCGAGATAGGAGGCCTCATTATATACGAGCTGCAAGGAAAAACATCCTACCTCAGGTATTGGCTGGTGCATCCCGAATTCAGAGGGAAAGGCATAGGGTCGGCCCTGTTTACAGAGCTCCTTTCACGCTCGGCAGATGCACGCCGCCTTATCCTGTGGGTCATGGATACCAACCACAATGCCGTAAATATGTATCAGCATTTCGGTGCCGAATTTGAAATGATGTTTAATTACGTACTAATAAAAAGAGCAATATGAAAGAGAAGATCCTAAACATTTTAAACGGATTACGTCCTGAGTTCGATTTCAGCCAATCCGCTAACTTTATTGACGAAGGTATGCTCGATTCACTCGATGTGGTAAACCTCGTAACCGATCTGGAGAACGCTTACGGCATTCTCATCGATGGCGTAGATATACTTCCCAATAATTTCTCATCGGTCGATAATATTATAAACCTGTTAATTAAAAACGGAGCAAAAGCATGAACCTCACATTTAAGCACAAAAAGATAACCGGCATTCTTACTGTCTTGCCTAAGAATGAAGTTAAGTTCGAGGACGAAATGAGCAATTACCATTTCTCCGAGTCAAAAGCCCTGAAGCTGAAGGTCACCATGGGATACAATAAACACCATATTGTAGAGGACGGCGTAACAGTGTCCGATCTCTGCACCTTTGGTCTCGAGTACCTTTTTAATCAACAGTTGCTTGCAAAAGATGATATCGATGCCTTGGTGCTGGTCACCCAGTCACCCGATTATTTCATGCCGCCCACCAGCAGCGTTATTCAAGGTCGCGCAGGGCTGAAGCAGGATATCATCTGCATGGATATAAACCAGGGATGTTCGGGGTATATCATCGGACTCATCCAGTCTTTCCTTTTGCTCGATCAGTCTGCCATCAATAAAGTGGCACTGCTCAATGCCGATATCCTCAGTCGTAAAGTCTCCAAAAAAGATCATAACAGCAATCCCCTTATTGGCGATGCTGCATCCATAACCATTGTCGAAAAGAGCGATAGTGACGAAACCATCCACTGCAACATCAAGATGGATGGCACCCGTTACGATGCCCTCATCATCCCTGCCGGAGGATTCCGTCAACCGTCAACACCCGAAACTGCAGTTATGGAAGAGGATATCGATGGCAACCTTCGTTCAAAAGATAACCTCGTGATGAAAGGCGATGCCGTCTTCAACTTTATGCAAACAGAAGTCCCACCAATGATAGAAGATATACTGCAAACAGCCGGAGTAACCAAAGACGAGATAGACTATTACATGTTCCACCAGCCCAACCGTTTCATGCTCAATAAGCTGGCGGACCGTCTGGAAGTGCCGCGCGAGAAAATGCCGAGCAACGTTGTTGGCGATTTCGGTAATGCCAGTGGTGTATCCATCCCCACAGCCATTACCTATAACCTGGGAGATAAGCTTTTGACTAACCGATACAAAACCTGTCTTGCCGGTTTTGGTGTTGGCCTCACCTGGGGGAGTATGATTGTGGAACTTGATCGGCTGAAGTTCAGCAGCATTATTTATTTTTAAAACTCTTTTTTTTGGGGGGCTTTCCATAAGCTTGGTTCTTTTTGGTTTGAGAGCAACTGTCCTTTTCTTTTCCCTTGACGGAAAAGAAACAAAAGGTCAAGGCTGCATTTTTTTTGCTAAAATCGAGAGGCTTGTAGCGGAAGGTGCTGAAACTCGCTTCGCTCAAACAACAGCCCCTTCTTCACGCTACAAACCTCCCGATTTCTTCACGCAAAAAAAATGAGGCCGGTCTACGAGGTTCCTGAACGCGCTGCGGTTGTGGACCAATTAGCTTTGCTTCGCTCGCTGTCACTTCGTGACGGTTTTTTGGCTCGGCTTCGCCATCGCTCCGTGTAGCCGTTGCTTCGCTCGGCTCTTGGGATGGGCTCGGCTTCTCCATCGTGCTTGTAGATAATTATTTAATTAAAATTGTTATAATGCGGGGGCGTAGTAGTAAAAATATAGAAAAAATTAGTGCTAATATAAATAATAATGTATCTTTGTTGCGGTAAATCAATATCAATATATGGATAAGATAGAAAAAAATCAGAAAAAGAATTCTCCTGAAAACGTAAAAGGTGTTTTCAAGAAGATGATTGACGATAAAAGAGCTATGCGATCTTATATCCAAAAAAATGGTACATTAAAAGGTTTTAAAAGTGACTCAATCAACTTTGCAAAACCGTTATGAAATTGAATCTTTTGACTTAGGGTACCAGTTTGTTACTGAAACTGGTATTATTTATTTTATAACTTTCATTGAATACCCCACAATCTCAGATTTTTTATCCACTAAAATTTATATGTTCAATATTGAACATACCACTCCTAAGGAACATTTACATCATAAATACGACAATAGGGTACGTAACACCGTTATATTTATTTTAGAAACTTTTTTCTCTAATCATGAAGATGCATTGATTACTATCTATGATGTTTCGGATGGTAGGCAGCTATGTAGAAAAAGATTATTCGATAGTTGGTTCAAACAATTCAATAATGGAAAACTATGTAAATTAGAGGCAAAATGTCTTATCGACGAACAACTAACCTATACTTCACTGTTGTACAACAAAAAGCATTACGATGATAAATACCTGAAAGAAGAATTTCAGGAATTAATAGACGCTAATTTCTATAATTAAAAACAACATTCCATCTCTCAAAAAACAAGCGAAGCTGCTAAGATGGCGCAGCTAAGCTAATTGGTCAACACCCTTACTAACCGATGGCAAAGCCAAGCAGAAAGAACCGCCACAAAGTGGCAAGCGAGCGAAGCAACGCTAATTGGTCCAAAACAGCAGCTCGCTCAGGTACCAACAGGACTGGCCTCATGAGTTTTACGTTAAGAAATCAGGGGATGAGGAGCGTTAAAAAGAAAAAGCTGTTTGAGCGCAGCGAGTTCTTTTTCTTTAGCTCAGCATCCCCTGATTTTAGTAAAATTCGTGCAGCCTTGATTTTTTGTTTCTTTTTGATCAAGCAAAAAGAAAAGGTATTTGCATCAAGCAAAAAGAAAAGGCCAGTTAGAAAAAACTATTTAATAACCTTATCAAGAACAGGAACCTTCACTCCTGAAAGTGAACCCTGCCTAACATCATTCAGCTGTTCAAAAACAACAATCTTATTAGAACCCTTTTTCAAAAGGCATCCCGGAAGATAAAGCGTTTGTTGCGGACCAACCTTCCAGTAACGACCCAGGTTAAAGCCATTCACAAAAACAATACCCTTGCCCCATTTCTCCATGTCAAGGAAAGTATCACCTGGTTTGCTTACCTTAAACTCACCTTCGTAAATCACAGGCTGTCCGGCAGTGTAGCTTGCTGAGAAAGCTTTTAGGTCAGGCATATCGCTCATTGGTAGCTTGTACATCTCCCAGTTGCCGGTTATCTCAATACCGTTAATGGTTACCGGAGTAGTGATACCCTTCAGGTTATTGGTAATCTGAGCACCGTAGTTTATGCGTCCCAGGTTCTCTACCAATATATCCAGCGTACTGTTAAAAGGCACATCAATATTCATGCTGTCCTTCTCGAACACACGGTTCAGTTCACCCACTTTTTTACCGTTTATGTATACAGTGGCAAAGTCGCGAATACCCTTAATCTTCAGCTCACCATTGATAGGCTGATTAAAATGACGGCGATACAACACATACCCGTGACCCTGATTCAAATCCTCAAAAGTCATCACCGTGTCGTTTTCCATCGGCTCCATCTTGCTCACCACGTCCATCAGGTTCACTGTTTTGGCAAGCTTTATTTCCGGAATCTCAATCACCGGAATCTGAGCAGGTACGGCAGGTACCTCATATTTCACATACTGCTTCATCAGGTCGCGTATGGCAGTGTACTTCGGCGTTACCCATCCCGCTTCACTTATCGGCGCATCATAATCATAACTAGTTATGTCCGGCTGAATATTCTTCTTAGTGCTATAGTTGGCACCGGCTGTAAATCCAAAGTTGGTACCCCCGTGCACCATGTAAAAGTTAAAGCTCACCCCGTTATCCAGATACTTCTTAGTTTGTTTTGCTACATTCTCGGCAGATATCTTTTGGAACGGTTCAGCCCAGTGGTCCAGCCATCCCGGGTAGAACTCAGCTACCATGTACGGGCCCTTGCCACCGTTAAACTCATCCACCACCTTCTTCAGGTTCTTTATGTTATCCTCGCCGTTGGCAGTAGGCAGCGCACCCTCAATGGCACCTCCTTTAAACAGCCAGCTACCGTCCGATGTAAACATCGGAATGTCGAAACCCGCATCAAGTAACTGTTGGCGAATGGTAGCACTATATTTCTTGTGAGTCTCCAGCGGAATATCCGGACGCTGTGCTACGTAAGATCCAAATTCGTTCTCAGCCTGCACCATTACCACAGGGCCACCCTTTGTAATTTGCAAGTCGCGCACTTCGTTAGCCAGCTTGTTTATATACACCTTGCACGAATCCAGGAACTGTTTGTTGTCCGTGCGAATCACCAGTCCCGGAGTCTTTTGCAGCCACCAAGGGTAGCCACCAAATTCCCATTCCGCACAAGCATACGGACCCGGACGCAGAATCACCATCAGTCCCACTTCCCCTGCAGTCTTAATAAACTCACGTATATTGCGGTTACCCGTTTTAAAGTCCCACACCCCCGGAGCCGTTTCGTGGTAGTTCCAGAATACGTAAGTAGCTACAGCGTTCAGCCCCATGGCCTTCATCATCTGTAAGCGGTGGCGCCAGTACGGAGCCGGCACACGTGCAAAGTGCATTTCTCCCGAGTGAATCTGAGTCGGTTTGCCGTCATACAGAAAGTTTCCGTCCTTTATGGCAAACGAGTGTTTCGCCTGTTGAGCAAAGGCAGCTCCGCTTATCAACATAAGTGCCACAAGCAAAGCAGAGAGTTGTTTTTTCATGTTTAGTCTGTTATAGAGTAAATTATTAATGTTAGATTATTAAGCCTTTTCAATGGTTACAAAGATAAACAATTTATCTAATAACCGCCAAATAAAATAAATAAATTTATTAATTACTCATGTTTGAATAAAATTTTAAGTAAAATGAACTAAAATAACACTCCGAATGTTTATTTAACAAAGCACACAGTCAAATGAAAAACATTATTAAAATAATCGCCCTTCTGCTCATGGCAGCCATCGTAAGCGGATGCCGGTCAACAAAAAACGTGGCCTACCTGCAAGGCGTAGAGAATCTTACCGATGCACAACTGCAACGAAGTGCACAACCCTATAATGCAAAGATAAAGCCCAACGATATGCTACGCATCATTGTAAGCGGAGCCGAAGACCCCGATACCTATATGCCTTTCAATCTGTTAACCTCGGTGCCCTATAACGAAAACGCCACCCAGGCCAATGTCTCCTTGCAAAGCTACCTGGTAGATATCCGTGGCACCATCGACTTCCCCGTGCTGGGAAAGCTCTATGTAGTTAATTCCACTACCGATCAGGTAAAACAGATGATCACCGAAAAGCTGAAAAACTACCTCAAGGCCGACCTCGTAGTCACCGTGCGCTTTGTCAATTATAAAATCTCCGTGCTGGGCGAAGTCAACCAGCCCGGTGTTTATACAGTGGCCGACGAAAAAATCAGCATCCTGCAAGCCCTTTCCCTGGCAGGAGATCTCACCCTCTATGGTCGGAGAGATGTAGTAAAAATTCTGCGCGAAGAGTCCGATGGCAGTAAAACCATCACCACCCTCAATCTCAACGACCGCAACCTCATCTTTTCCCCCTTCTATTATCTCCGTCAGGGCGATGTGGTCTATGTAGAGCCCAATAAAGCCAAAGCAAAGGGAGCAGGAGTAGGAGCCGCCACCAATATCGTATTCTCCGTGGTGTCCGTGGTTATCGGAGTAGCTTCCCTGATAGTAACCGTTGCCAAGTGATTGCTTTTTTTATCTTTTTTCTATTGTGTATGTGTATATTTAGCTAAAAAAAATACTTTCTTTCTTTTTTTTTATCAGTAATCTAATTGATTAACATTCAGTTGATTGTTTAACAAAATAATGCTAAAATCATTTTTGAAGCAAAAAAGTAATCGAAATTAAATATCATTTGTAGTTAAAAAGTTTCTTTTAAACGAAAAATGTGTTTACCTTTGCAGCGAATTTTAAAAAACAGGAATTCGTTGCTACGGTTATGTTAGTGACGAACCTTGTTGCGTAATAACACAACCGATTCCTATAACCAATGAACAGACAAAACTATCGCTATTTACTGCTATTCACAGTAATACTACTTTTCTCTGCATGTAAATCTGCAAAAAACATCGCTTATCTGGAAGGAGCCGAATCACTAACACCCACTCAACTGGCTCAAAGTTCACAACCCTTTAATGCTACCATCAAGCCGAACGATTTGCTACGTATAGTGGTAAGCGGTTCAGAGGATGCGGAAACCTATTTCCCTTTCAATATACTTACTGCAATTCCTTCAAATTCAAATGAAACCTACTCTAATGCTACATTGCAGAATTATTTGGTAGATAGCAAAGGCACTATTGATTTTCCTGTATTAGGTAAATTGACAGTCGTAAATCAAACTACCGATGCTATTGCCAAAACAATCACCGAAAAGTTGAGAAATTACTTAAAAGGAGATGTTGTTGTTACTGTCCGTTTTGCCGATTATAAAATTTCTGTTTTGGGCGAAGTAAACACTCCCGGGTCTTTTACTGTAAAAGATGAAAAAATCAATATTTTGCAGGCACTCTCTATGGCAGGAGATTTAACTATCTATGGTCGCCGAGATGTGATTAAGATACTCCGTGAACTACCTGATGGTCAAAAGAATATAGTTACTCTCGATTTGAATAATAAAAATCTGATATTCTCACCTTACTTTTATTTGCAACAAGGCGATGTGGTTTATGTAGAACCAAATGAAGCAAAAGCTAAAGGTTCTGATATAGGTAGTGCAACAAGTGTCGTAATTTCAGTAGTTTCCGTTCTAATTGGAGTTGCTTCTTTGGTAGTGACAATAGCTAAATAATAAAATTATGAAAGGAATTGTATTGGCGGGTGGTTCTGGAACCAGATTATACCCAATTACTAAAGGAGTTAGTAAACAACTGCTTCCAGTTTATGATAAACCTATGATTTATTATCCGGTTTCAGTATTGATGCTGGCTGGTATTCGTGAAATACTTATTATTTCCACACCTCAGGATCTTTCTGGATTCCAAAGGTTATTAGGAGATGGTTCAGATTATGGAGTCACATTTGAATATGCAGAACAACCATCACCCGATGGATTGGCACAAGCTTTTATTATTGGCGAAAAATTTATTGGCTCCGATTCTGTTTGCTTAGTTTTAGGAGATAATATATTTTATGGTCAAAGCTTTGGGAAAATGCTTTCTGAAGCAGTTGTAAATGCAGAACAAAATAGAGCAACAGTATTTGGCTATTATGTTAATGATCCGGAACGCTATGGTGTAGCAGAGTTTGATAATGAGGGCAACGTACTAAGTATAGAAGAAAAACCCGAAAAACCAAAATCAAATTATGCGGTTGTTGGACTATATTTCTATCCAAATAAAGTAGTAAACGTTGCAAAAAACATAAAGCCATCTGCTCGTGGAGAGTTGGAAATAACTACGATTAATCAAGAATTTCTGAAAGATGGTGAATTAAAAGTACAACTGTTAGGCAGAGGCTTTGCATGGTTAGATACGGGAACGCACGATTCTCTATCAGAAGCTTCTACTTTTGTGGAAGTAATAGAAAAACGTCAGGGGCTTAAAGTGGCTTGTCTAGAAGAAATCGCTTATAAAAAAGAGTGGATCAAGAAAGAAAGGCTGATTGAAGTGGCCCAACCCATGAAGAAAAATCAGTATGGTCAATATCTATTGAATTTAGTAAAATAATGAATATAATTGAAACAGAACTCGAAGGAGTAGTGATTATAGAACCTCGAGTATTTAAGGATGATCGTGGTTATTTTTTCGAATCTTTTTCTCAGAAAGAATTCGAAGAAAAAGTTTGTAGTACTGTATTTGTTCAGGATAATGAATCCAAATCGACCTACGGAGTATTAAGAGGGCTTCACTTTCAGAAACCTCCTTTTGCACAGTCAAAATTGGTACGTGTTGTTAAAGGTAAAGTTTTAGATGTAGCAGTAGATATTCGTAAAGGATCACCAACTTTCGGTAAACACGTGGCTGTAGAGCTAAGCGCAGAAAACAAGCGTCAGTTTTTTCTTCCTCGTGGTTTTGCCCATGGTTTTGCTGTTTTGAGTGAAGAAGCTGTTTTTCAATATAAATGTGATAATTTCTATGCACCACAAAGTGAAGGTGCTTTAGCTTGGGATGATCCTGATTTAGGTATAAATTGGCAAATTCCAGCTGATAAAGTCGTTTTGTCTGCAAAAGATAAAGATCATGATACGTTAAAAGAAGCCGAATTTGTGTTCGATTATAATAAAAATCAGTATGAGTAATATATTAATTACTGGTGCTAATGGCCAGTTGGGAAATGAAATGCGTAAGCTGGCATCTCACACAAAAGATAACAATTACTTCTTAACAGATGTTGCAGAATTGGATATTACTAATTTAGTAGCTATCCGTAAATATGTAAAAGAACAGAATATCCATATTATAGTAAATTGTGCAGCCTACACTAATGTAGATAAAGCAGAAGACGATTTTGCTATGGCTGATCTGATCAATAATAAGGCGGTTGAAAATCTAGCAATAGCATGTAAAGAAGCTAACGCTATATTAATTCATGTTTCTACAGATTATGTATTTCAAGGAGATAAAAATCTTCCTTGCAAGGAAGATGAACCAACTAATCCGCTGGGAGTATATGGCAAAACAAAACTGGCAGGAGAACAGTCTATTCAGAGAGTCGGTTGCAATTATTTGATATTCCGTACGGCTTGGTTGTATTCTGCTTTTGGAAATAATTTTGTAAAAACCATGCAACGTCTAACCTCAGAAAGAGAAAAACTGTCTGTTGTTTTTGATCAAGTAGGAACTCCAACATATGCAGGCGATTTAGCTGCAATTATCTTCCGAATCATTGAAGAAGGATTATATAAAAATCATCAAGGCATTTATCATTTTAGTAATGAAGGAGTCTGTTCTTGGTTCGATTTTGCCAAAGAAATAGCTTCTTTGTCTGGCAATAAATGTGATATACAACCTTGTCATTCCAATGAATTCCCGAGTAAAGTAAAGCGTCCTGCTTTTTCTGTATTAGATAAAACGAAACTAAAGAGAGATTTTAGCTGTGCAGTTCCTTATTGGAAGGATTCGCTGATGAGGTGTATTAATGAATTAAAAGTAAGCGCGTAATGGAATTTAGAAGAAATATATTAATAACAGGTGGTGCCGGCTTCATCGGTTCGCATGTTGTACGCTTGTTTGTAAATAAGTACCCAGATTATCGCATTATCAATTTGGATAAACTGACTTATGCAGGTAATTTGGCCAATCTGAAAGATATAGAAAATAAAGAAAACTATACTTTCGTAAAAGCTGATATTTGTGACTTTGATAAAATGATGGAAATCTTCAAATACTACAATATTGATGGAGTAATTCATTTAGCTGCAGAAAGTCATGTGGATCGTAGTATCAAAGACCCCTTTACCTTTGCACAGACCAATGTAATGGGCACACTTTCTTTATTACAGGCTGCAAAACTATATTGGGAATCTTTACCCGAGAAAAATGAAGGCAAACGTTTCTACCATATTTCTACAGATGAAGTTTATGGTGCTCTTGAAATGACTCACCCAGAGGGTATTCCTGCACCATTCTCAACAAAGGCATCAAGTGATAATAATCACGAGGTTTATGGAGAAGATTTCTTTACAGAAGAACTGAAATATATGCCTCATTCACCCTATTCAGCATCCAAAGCAAGTAGTGATCATTTTGTACGTGCTTTTCATGATACTTATGGTTTACCTACAATCGTTACAAACTGCTCGAACAATTACGGACCATATCAATTCCCAGAGAAATTAATTCCATTGTTTATCAACAATATACGTCATCGCAAACCATTACCTGTATATGGTAAGGGAGAGAATGTACGTGATTGGCTTTATGTTGTTGATCATGCTCGTGCGATTGATGTGATATTCCATAAAGGTAATATAGCTGATACCTACAATATTGGAGGTTTCAATGAATGGAAAAATATTGATATCATCAAAGTTGTTATAAATACTGTTGATAGATTACTTGGTCGCAAAGAAGGTGAAGATATGGACCTTATAACTTATGTAACTGATCGTCTCGGTCATGATAAACGTTATGCTATTGACTCTCGTAAACTTCAGAAAGAACTAGGTTGGGAACCGTCACTGCAATTTGAAGAAGGAATTGAGAAAACGGTGAAATGGTATCTTGATAATCAAGAATGGATGGATAATATTACTTCTGGAGAATATAAGAAGTATTATCATTCAATGTATTAAAATAATATTTTTAAATTAAGCGTTTTTAATATATAGTATAACATAATGATTTTAATCTGGAGGTAGATAAAGATAGATTTTTCTATATTTATTTATTGTATCTCATAAAATCAGATATCTATACGGACAAACGATTCATATTTGATAATATATTCATTATTTATATTATAAACATTTTTTTCAGAAAAAAAGTATGTTTGTGAAAGGTTTAATAATTACTATCATCTCTTTTTGAACATTTGGTATACTAATTACATTCGCTTTTGGGTGAATCACTGAATTCACATCAAATTTTGAAGTATGGATTATTTAGGAAGGTTATAAACTAATATGACCGAAAGTCATAATGAAATACTAATATGATTATAAAAAAATCATTGTCATTTAATGGCAATGCACGTACAATTAAGGCAAAAAAAAATATTTTGTTATCTGGAATTCTTAAAGTTGCAGATACGTTTGTACTCCTATTGTTAGTTCCTCTTACGTTGGGTTACGTTAATCCATATGAATATGGAATTTGGATAACTCTAAACTCTATATTAACATGGATTGATTCATTTGATGTAGGTCTTGGTAATGGGTTGAGAAATAAATTAACAGAGGCGTTGGTTGAAAATAATACAGTAAGTGCTAGAAAATACGTGAGTACTACATTTTTTATGTTAATTTTTATTGTCGTTATACTTTGTGGTGTTGGAGTTATTGCAATTACAAACATTAATTGGTACATACTGCTGAATGTTAATTTAAAATATGTAGATAATCTCAACCAGATTATCTTAGTATCTTTTTTATTATTTTCTTTAAATTTCGTTCTAAAGTTCGTAGGAAATGTTTATCAAGCTTTGCAATTACCTTCTGCTATGTACGTGATGAATTTTGTTGGTCATCTTCTTTCACTTATTGTAATATATATATTGACATTAACAACGTCAAGTAATCTTTTTCTTATAGCAATAGTTTATTCAGCTGCACCACCACTCGTATATGCATTAGCATATCCAGTTACTTTTTACAAGTTGTATGTTCATTTAGCTCCTTCAATTAAATATTTTGACGTTAAGTGTGTAAAGACACTTTTTAATCTTAGCGTTTTATTTTTCGTCCTCCAAATGGCTAGTTTAATTCTATTTTCTTTATCCACTCTTTTGATATCAAATATGTTTGGACCTAAAGAAGTAACGCCCTATAATATTGTTCAACGTTATTTTGGTGTTATTCCAATGCTTACAAACATAATCATAGCGCCTATGTGGTCAGCTGCGACAGACGCTTATGTTCGAGGTGATATTGAATGGATTAAACGCTCTAATAAAACGATTAATTACCTTCTAATGATTGCTTTAGGTATAATGACAATTATGATTTTATTGTCATCAGTAATTTATGGTATATGGATTGGCAATAAAGTTGAAATTCCACTTAGTATTACCGTATTAATGGCAATTTACAATTTCATAATTATGTGGAGTCAAGCATATAGTTATTTTCTAAACGGAATGGGTAAACTTAAGTTACAAGCAATTAATACAGTAATAGTAGCATTTTGCTTTTATCCACTATGTCGTTATCTTGGTAGAGAATTTTTAGTACCTGGTATTTTAATTGGTATGTGTATTGTTAATCTTTCTGGTGCTATTATAAATACAATTCAGTTTAATTTAGTTGTCTCTAAAAAGGCACATGGAATTTGGAATAAGTAAATGGATATTTTATTTCTTATAATTAATTCAATAATTTGGTTTTTTTTCTTCAAACATTTGAAGAAAAAATATGGTTTTATAAATGTAGGAGTTTTATATACTCTTTTGTATTTCTTGTTATCAATAATGGCTATACATTTATATGTAACAGTTACTAGACCTGACGATTATCCATGGCAAGGGCAGAATTTTTTTGCGCTATTGTATTTATTCTTTTTTATAGTTTTATTTAGTAGAGTGCTAGCAAAAGGAACTTATGATAAGCAATGTATTGCACATCCTTCAAATACATATTTGATGCCCATTTACATAATAATCATCATCCTTAGTCTGTTGAATGTTATTACTGTGTCTCAAGATTTTTTTACAGGTATTATATCATTAGCTACAGAAGATAGTTATGGACAAAGTTTATACCATGAATTATCACAATCGGCACATAGTGTACACTCTGGAGGTGTTATAAATTATATAAGCGTTGTTTCTAATATATCACAGGGACTTGCACCTATTTTATTCTTGTATTATTTAACAACTCCGAAAAAGAAATCAATAATTGTAATTGGATTGGGGATTGCTGCATTTATAAGTTTAATGCAAGCAATTTCTGTTGGTAGTCGTAGTGCTATCTTACAAGGCTTAATGAATATTGGAGGTGGATTGCTCGTTCTTTACCGGTACTATTCTAGTAAGATCATTCGAATCATTCGACCGGTATTTATTATCATATTTGCTATTATAGCTTCTGGCTTTACATTTATAACTATAAGCCGATTACAGACTAATAATCTAAATTCGTTCTTTTTTTTGGAGACTTATGCTTCTCAATCATATTTGTTGTTTGGACATTACGGATTTGATAATGGACAAGTTAGAAACGGAGATAGAACTATGCCACTTGTTAAAAGTGTTTTTACCAAAGATGTAGCACGTACTTATGGTGAGCGAGAGATAAAGTATAATCGAATGAAATTGAATGAAAGTGTTTTCGTGACATTCGTAGGAGATTGTGTCTTTGATTATGGTGTATTTGGAGGAGCATTCTTCTTGATGTGTTTATATTTGTTAATTAGATTCTTCCTGATTAATAAAAGAAAAATATTATATTTTGATCAGGTTCTAATATCTTATCTAGTTATTTTTCTTCTTAATGGTTTCTATCTGTGGCCATTTCCTGATTTTGGAGGTAATTTATTATTCTGTTCATTGATTTTTTTAGCACTATTTTTTAGGACAAAAAGACATGAGTCAAAAATATGTAAACCCGAATAAAGTATCAATATTACTATCTGTATATAATGGAGATAAATATTTAGCAGACTTATTAGATAGTATAATTAACCAAAGTTGCAACGATTTTACTCTTTATATCAGGGATGATGGAGCAACAGATTCATCTCTTAGTATAATGAGGGATTATTCGAAAAGGTTTGATAATATTGTATTAATAGATGATTTCAATAATCTAGGATCAAAATATAGTTTTTTATACATGATGTGTATGATTGAATCTGATTACTACATGTTTTGTGATCAAGATGATGTATGGAAGACCGACAAAGTAAAGATTTCATTGAATTCATTAAAGAAGATGGAGAGAAACTACCCAGATACTCCCCTAATTATTCATACTGATCTTGAAATTGTAGATGGCAACCTTAATACAATTGCAAAATCATATTGGAAACATCTCAAAATACCAGTTGATATGCCACACACTTTTGAGATGATGTGCCATTTTAATGATGTTACAGGTTGTGCTATGGCATTCAATAAATCTGCACGAAATCTATATTTCAAATATAAAGATGTATTATTACCAAAACATGTTTATCATGATTTATTAATTTCTTTGCTAACAGTTAAGTATGGAGGATTAATTATTCCAGTTCATCAATCAACAATTTTATTCCGAAGACATGGTCAAAATGAAACAGACCCTCTTGCTAATGATAGGAGTATATTGGAAAGACCTCTAAGAATATTCATTTTTACAAGAGAGCAATTTAAAAGATATAAGTTTTATAATCAATTTGGGTATGGTTCATTTCTCAAATTTGTTTATTATAAAATTGTAACGAAAATGACTTTAAAAATATGGAAAAGAAAGCTCGCGTAATCGCATTTTATTTACCTCAATTTCATCCAATTCCTGAAAATGATAAGTGGTGGGGAAAGGGATTTACTGAATGGACTAATGTGGCAAAAGCAAAGCCTTTATATAAAGGACATTATCAACCACATATCCCTTCTGATTTAGGTTTTTATGATCTACGCGTTCCAGAGGTGCGTGAAGAACAGGCAAAGATGGCAAAAGATGCTGGTGTTGAAGGTTTCTGTTATTGGCATTATTGGATGGGTAGAGGGAAAATGCTTCTTGAACGTCCTTTTCATGAAGTTTTAAAATCAGGAAAACCTGATTTCCCATTTTGTTTAGGATGGGCCAATGGTGATTGGAGTAATCGAAGTTGGTCAAAAGGTGATTTATTTAAGGATAACACAGTATTAATGGCTCAATACTATTCAAAAGAAGACTATTTAGCTCATTTCAACTATGTTATCGATGCTTTTATGGATCCTCGTTATATTAAAGTAGATGGTAAACCTTTGTTTTATGTTCACGATCCATTAGTTGTTCCAGATATGGAATATATGATTGAATTGTGGAATCAATTAGCAAGAGAAAAGGGTCTTGAAGGAGTATTTTTTGTAGGACGCGCAAATAATGCAGCATTTTGGCATATAGATGAAAATGGTAAGAAAGTTAAAGATTTACATCCAAATCTTAACAATGCTCAGAAGCAATATGATGCAGTTCTGAATATGGGTTTTGATGCAGTAAACTCTCGAGGAATGGATCGAGCTGAACTTATAGTTGGAGGACGTGTCAAAACATTAATTGCAAAGGCATTTTATAAAATATTTAAGGTAGGAATTCTTCGTAAATTTAATCACGAAGATATTATAGATAATTACTTTGTTCAAGAGGATTCTCAAGAGAATGTTTTTCCAACCCTTTTGCCTAATTGGGATAGAAGTCCAAGAGAAGGTACAATGGCGTCATTAAATTTTGATTGTACTCCAGCTGTTTTTGATAAAGATATAAGAATGGCTCTGAATTTAGTAAAAGATAAGCAACCACAGCATAAGATACTTTTTCTTCAAGCATGGAATGAGTGGGCAGAAGGTAATCATGTAGAGCCTGACTTAAAGTATGGTCACGGATATCTTGATGTACTAAAAAAATATTTTGGATAAAATGATACGATATTTATTAAGATTAGATGATGCTTGCCCAACAATGCATTCTGCTAATTGGAGTAGAATAGAAGATATACTAGACAAATATCAAATTTGTCCCATGGTAGGAATTATACCTAATAATCAAGACTCATATCTCCAAATAGAACCAATAGATAATCAATTTTGGGATAAAGCTAAGATGTGGGAGCAAAAGAAATGGGCCATAGCTATGCATGGATATAATCATTGCTATATATCGGAGGATGGTATGAGTGGTATAAATCCATTATGGGCACGTTCTGAGTTTGCTGGTGTGTCGTTAGATAATCAAAAACAGAAGATTTATGATGGTGTTAACATTCTGAAAAGCCACAACTTGACCCCCAAATATTTTTTTGCTCCAAGTCACACTTTTGATAAAAATACTTTAGTGGCTTTAAAGGATTGTTCTACTATTCGTATTATAAGCGATACGATTGCAACTAAGCCTTATTCTTGTTTAGGCTTCATAATGATACCTCAACTTGGAGGACATTGTATAGAAATGAAAATTCCTGGTATTTGGACCTTTTGTTTGCATCCAAATGTGATGTCTGAACAAGATTTTAAAGAACTTGAATCTTTCTTAGAGAATCACCATAATGAATTTATCAGCTTTGACGAGTTAAAACTGGATAATTTGAAAGGCAAAGGTTTATTCGGCTCAATTTTATCATGGCTGTATTTTACTCAACGACGTATAAGGGGGCTAAAATGAAAAATGAAAAAATCAATATCTTAATGGTTCTTTCCTCCACTGGTATAGGAGGTGCAGAAATTTTCGCATTAAATGTGGTAAGATTCATAAATCATGATAAGTACCATATAGATTTTGTTGTAAGCTCTTTTGCTCAAGGTATAAGTATTGAAGCTGAATGCAGAAGTTACGGATGCAATTTTTTCCAGCTGCCAAGATTTAAAATATACAATTATGCTAAATACGTTGAATCATGGGATGAATTTCTTCGTGGACATCATTATAATATTGTTTACGCACATACGACAAATTCGGCATCAATCTATTTAAAAATAGCCAAGAAATATGGTATGAAGACTATTGCTCATAGCCATAGTTCAGGGTATCGGGGAAATTTCTTAGAACAAATGGTTAAGAAATACTTCGCTAGCAAAGTAGGTAAATACGCAGATTATTGGTTCGCATGTTCGGAATTAGCGGCAGAAAGGCTTTATGGTAATGATTATATGAAATATCATTATTATTATAATATTCCAAACGCAATTAATACAGAGAAATACTTATTTAATGAGGATATAAGACGTAAAATAAGATGCAAACATCATATTGATGAAACGACGTTCGTATGTGGCCATGTTGGTTCTTTTACTGTTCCTAAAAATCATAAATTCTTAATTGATATCTTTGAACTGGTATTGAAGAAAAATATCAACTCAAAATTGCTTTGTTGTGGTGATGGACCCACACTTCAGTCTATTAAAGACTATGCTAAGATTAAAGGTCTTTTGAATTATATTGTCTTTGCGGGTGTTGTCAATAATGTTAATGAATATATGATGGCGATGGATACTTTTATTTTCCCCTCAATTTTTGAGGGATTTCCAATTTCCATTCTAGAAGCTGAATCGACAGGCCTTAATATTGTAATGAGTGATGTTATTTCTAAGGATGTTGATATTACTGAATTGGTTCATAGGTGCAAATTGGATCAGACTGCTTCTATATGGGCAGATAAGGTGTTAGAAATAAGTAGGCATAGCAGGAAAGAGTATAATCGTTATATTTCTGATAGTAAATATAATATTAACTATACTATTAAGGATTTCGAACAATTATTTGTAAAACTACTCCATTAGTGTCCCATTAAAAATGGGACGTTATTAAAAATTAGATAAACTTGGCTCGTTAAGCCTAAAACGTTCTTTATTATATTGAAATTTAGTTTTGCTGAAGAGGTCTCGGATATAGTTTTGTCGGTCAATGATATACTTAAGATCTGCAAGACTTCGTATGTGCTTATATTAAGCTGCATATCATTTTGGACGATAGCGACAGCAATAGCTACAGATGGCGGCATAGGTTTGTATTCTTAAGGCATTCTCAGTAGTACCCCAATACTTCTTGATTTTGAGATGTTGCTTTAGCCATTTGAAGAAAAGTTCTACCTGCCAGCGGTTCTTGTAAAGTTCAGCAACTTGAAGAGAAGATATATGCGTTGCATTGGTTAAGAAATCAAACTCACGCTTTTGTTCTTCATCCCAGTATCTAACCAAACGGAGAGTTTCTTTATAGTCTTGCCTCGGATAAAAGCCTGTCAGTTCGATAGTCATATCTGAAAGCACATTCTTAGGTAATCTTCGTTTCCACTCTCTGGGCTTGTATTGAAGATTCTTCTTTGCCCTGATAACGAAGTAGGCTCTTATCTGATGAATTTTACACAACATCTTGAAGTTGTTTTAGGCTCGGTCAAATATGTAGTAAGAACCTGGTTCGTAAGAAAACTAATTCATAGCCTTTGAGTCGTGTACAGAAGCTTCAGTAATATGAAAGAATGTAGGTATCTGCGTTTCTACATCATATAATGTGTGCACTTTGATACCGTCTTTTTTCTTGCGAAACTTTGCCCACCAAAAGACGGAGAGACATAAGTCAATCGTTGTTGAATAAAAGGCGTAGACATTTCCAGCAAGTTTGAATATATATATAGCTCGCTTTTCTTGCGCTTCGTTTACACGAAAGTAAGTAAATTCTTCAAAGATGCGATAATTTCTATCTTGGTTGGCTCTTGCCAGAGATGATTTCGAAACATTCTTGCCCATCCCTAAGTGGTAACACTTAGAATGATGTGCATCAAGAGCAACAATCGAATCGCTTAGACTTTCTCGATTAGAGAGTTGACCAAACATCAACGCAAGAAGCTGAATCCAACAAGTGAAATGCTTAACATACTTATCGCCTTCGTATTTGCGAACAATATAGTTGAACTTGTTTCTATCTAAGAACGATACGAGTTGAGCGAAAACGAATTTATCTCTATTCATTTACAATCCTATTTAAGACTGCAAAGATGAAAATTCAAATTCGTTTAATCGAAAATTATCCGCAACTAACTAATTTTCAAATATTTAAAAGAGCTATTTTAGATTTTAATGGGACAGTGATGAAACTACTCAATGAATAATTTTTGAAAGTATATATAGAATTAAAAAAAAATAAAATAAATATATGAAAGAAACAAAAATTTGTGTGATTGGACTTGGATATGTAGGTCTACCACTTGCTAGACTGTTTTCTACAAAGTATGAAACAGTTGGTTTCGATATGAACCAGATGCGTGTTGATGCATTGATGGCTGGTCATGATGCAACCCTCGAAGTAGACGATGAACTGCTTCAAGATGCCATAAATAATCATGGCTTTAAATGTACAACTAATTTAGAGGAAATTAAAAAGTGCAATTTTTATGTCGTTGCTGTTCCTACTCCTGTTGATGAGAACAATAACCCAGATCTTTCTCCTCTCTATAGAGCATCTTCTACCGTGGGTAATGTTATCTCTAATGGTGATGTTGTTGTATATGAATCAACAGTTTATCCTGGGGTAACAGAAGAAGAGTGTATTCCTATTGTTGAGAAGGTTTCTGGAAAGATTTTCAATGTCGATTTTTATGCAGGTTATTCACCAGAGCGTATAAATCCGGGAGACAAATTACACACTGTAGAGCATATCAAAAAAGTAACTTCAGGTTCGACTCCTCAGATTGGCGTTTATGTTAACGAAGTATATTCATCAGTCATCACTGCTGGTACTCACCTTGCTCCAACTATGAAGGTTGCTGAGGCAGCAAAAGTTATTGAAAATAGTCAACGTGATATTAATATTGCGTTTGTAAATGAACTCTCACATATTTTCACCAAGATGGGTATTGATACCCTAGATGTTCTTGAAGCTGCAGGTACTAAATGGAATTTTTTACCATTTCGTCCAGGTCTCGTAGGAGGTCATTGTATCGGAGTTGATCCATATTATCTTGCTCAATGCGCTAAGCGGCATGGTTATAACCCTGAAATTATCCTCGCAGGTCGTCGTATGAATGATGATATGGGAGAGTATGTTGCTACTGAAACTATTAAGCACATGCTAAAAAAGGGAATTCAGGTACTTAACTCAAATATCATCATTTTGGGTTTTACATTCAAGGAAAATTGTCCTGATGTCCGCAACACCAAGGTTATTGACATATATCGTTCACTCAAAGAATTCAATGTTAATATAGCTGTATACGATCCATGGGCAAATCCTGAAATTACTAAACGTGAGTATGGCATCGTGGTGGTTAATGAGTTGCCGAATATGAAATTTGATGCAGCTATTGCTGCTGTAGCTCACCAAAAGTTTGATGGTATGGATATACAAGGCATTCTCAAAGAAAAGCATGTTATATTCGATGTAAAGGGCACATTGGACCGTAATATTATTGATGCAAGATTGTAATGAAGAAGATTCTAGTCTTATTAAACAGTTCTGGCGCTGCTATTACTTCACGGAAAGAAGTGCTTGAAGCAATAAAGAATTCTGGGTATGATGTAACTATATCTGCTCCTTATGATGAATACACAGAGCAGATTATCACCTCTGGTTTTCACTATATTAAAACAGAGATGGATTCTAGAGGATCAAATCCGATTAGGGACTTTAAATTGCTTTTGTTTTACATCAGATTAATTATCGATGAACGACCAGATTTAGTTCTTACTTACACAATTAAACCCAATGTTTATGGTGGAATCGCTAGTCGAATTTGTCGAAGACCACAGTTCGCAAATATTACAGGATTAAGTGATGCAATACATAAACCTGGAAAAATGAGAACTATTACAACTTGGCTATATAGACTAGGTTTAAGGAAAACCAAAATTGTATTTTTTCAGAATGTAGGGGATAAAGATTATTGTATTAGTAACAAAATAGGTAATAATAAATATATTTTACTCCCAGGTTCTGGCGTAAATTTAACAGAATTCTACTTTTCTAAATATTTGACTGAAGGTTCTACCAAGTTTTTGTTTATAGGTAGATTAAAAAAGGATAAAGGTATTGAAGAGTTCTTGGAAATGATACAAGTTATAAAAAAAAGACATCCTGAGGTAGAGTTTCATATATTAGGTGATTATAATCAAAACTATGCAGAATTAGTTGAGCAACTAATAGCTAATAAGACATTATTATATCATGGTAAAACTAAAGATGTAAGACCTTTTATATTAAATTGTCATTGTTTGATTCTACCTTCTTATCACGAAGGAATGTCGAATGTATTACTAGAGAGTTGCGCCATGGGTCGTCCTATTATTACTACTAATGTTCATGGCTGTATGGAAGCAGTTGATAATGGAATAAATGGCTATTGTGTTAATGTACGAGATTCAAAAAGTTTGATAGATGGTGTTGAACGATTTGTAAATCTACCATATCCTGAAAAAGTTAATATGGGTTTAAAGGCAAGATTGAAAGTTGAAAAAGAATTTGATAGAAATATCATAAGTAATATATATATTGATGAAATTGCAAATATTTTAAAAGCATAGAAAATATGGATGGTTCAATTATTGTAACGTATCGCTGTCCTATGCGATGCAAGATGTGTAATATCTGGGACAACCCTACAAATAGAAAAGATGAGTTTAGCCCAGAAATGTTAGAGAAATTGCCTCATATGGAAGCTTGTAATATAACAGGTGGAGAACCTTTCGTTAGAGAGGATATAGAAGAAATCGTCAAAGTGTTGGAAAAAAAAGCGAATCGTATAGTTTTTTCTACTTCTGGTTTTTTTAGCGACCGCATTATTGAAATGGCAAAAAGACATCCCAATATAGGTTATCGTATCTCAATAGAAGGTCTTTCATGCAAGAATGATGAATTACGTGGTCGTCAAGGAGGTTTTGATAAAGGTCTAAAAACTTTGTTGGAACTAAGAAGAATGGGCATTAAAGATATTGGATTTGGTTGTACCGTATCGAATAATAACTCAGGTGACATGCTAAATCTCTATGAGTTAAATAGGAATTTGAGAATGCAGTTTGCTACAGCAAGTTTTCACAATTCATTTTATTTTCACAAAACGGATAATGAGGTTACGAATAAAGATGAGGTTTGTTCTAATTTTGACGAGTTGATTCAACGACTTATGAAGGAAAACTCTCCCAAAAGTTGGTTCCGTGCATTTTTCAACTTGGGGCTGATAAACTACATTAACAATGGTCGGCGTATGTTGCCTTGTGAGGCTGGTAACGAGAACTTCTTTGTTGATCCATTTGGCAATGTGCTTCCTTGTAATGGCATGGAAGAAAGTTGCTGGTTTGAAACAATGGGTAATTTAAATGAGCAAAGTTGGGACGATATTTGGAATGGGCCGAAGGCTAAACTTGTTCGAGATAAAGTTGCTCATTGTCAAAAATCTTGTTGGATGATTGGTTCAGCAAGCCCTGTAATGAGAAAATACATCACAAAGGTTATTCCATGGGTTATAAAAAATAAGTTAAATGTAATGATGGGAGGAAAAGTTAACACTCATTGTATTCCATTTTATCACGTGGGAAACAATGATTTTCAGGGACTTCGTGAAGGCGTTGGTAATCCTGAACAATGTTGTGATAATACAAAATAATACTTTAAATATTAATAAATATATGGCTTACAAACATCTTAATTTTCCCGAGGACTCTTTGTTTCTCGTAACCGGAGCAGCAGGTTTTGTTGGCTGTAACCTTTGTGAAGCAATTCTCGATATGGGATATCGTGTTCGCGCTCTTGATGATTTATCTACAGGTAAGCAGAAGAACATCGATATGTTTATCGACAATCCTCGTTTCGAGTTCATAAAGGGTGATATCAAAGAGCTTGATACTTGTAAGAAGGCCTGTGAGGGAGTTGACTACGTTCTCAATCAGGCAGCTTGGGGTTCCGTTCCTCGTTCAATAGAAATGCCACTGTTTTACTCTCTTAACAATATTCAAGGAACTCTTAACATGCTAGAAGCATCACGTCTGAATGGAGTCAAAAAATTTGTTTATGCTTCTTCATCTTCTGTTTATGGGGATGAACCAAACCTTCCTAAGACTGAGTCACGTACAGGAAATCTTTTATCTCCCTATGCCGTAACTAAACGTTGCGATGAGGAATGGGCAAAGCAGTACACTCGCCACTACGGACTTGATACATATGGTATGCGTTATTTTAATGTATTCGGACGTCGTCAAGATCCTGACGGAGCATATGCAGCCGTGATCCCCAAATTTCTTAAACTGCTTTTAAAAGGTGAGAAGTGCCGCATCAATGGTGATGGTAAGCAGTCACGTGACTTCACATACATTGAGAATGTCATCGAAGCTAACCTTAAGGCATGTCTTGCTCCATCGTCAGCAGCAGGACAAGCTTTCAATATTGCCTATGGAGGTCGAGAGTATCTTATAGACATCTATTATGGACTTACAAAGGCCTTAGGTGTTGAAATAGAACCTGATTTTGGTCCAGAACGAGCTGGTGACATCAAGCACTCTAATGCTGATATTAGCAAGGCAAAACAGCTTCTTGACTATAATCCGGATTGGTCTTTTGAGAGAGGTATAGAGGCAGCTATTCAGTGGTATAAAGATAATCTTTAATATGAGTATACTATTTACACTAAAGTGTTTATGCTTAGTTAAAGGCCATAACTAACATTCAAATAAAGAATAATGATTATTACTTCAACGAAATAGCAACCCTTATTTATATTATCACTACTATCACATTTTTTAGAATTATCTACAGCCTTTTTTAGGCTAATTTGTAAAATTGATGTGACAGTAGTGATATACCATTTTAGATTGTATAAACGAAATCTTAGATACTTTTAAAGTAAACTCTGTCTTTTTATTGGTTTGTGTTTGCTTAAAATAGTAAACAAATAGGATCTTTCTTGAAGTTTGATATTTATATCATTTCCATATCTTTAGTCATGAATAAATAGTATAGAGGTAGATAAATCATAGTTTCTAACAAAACAAAATGTTATTGTATTGCAAGTTACATCAAATGCAAGATACCTTTTTTTATCTTACTATCATGTTACTAATTGAATTGTTTGCCTTTGTGTTGAAATGAATTTTTAAAAGTAGAAGATATGAAAATTGTGTTTATTGGTTGCCGTGGAATACATATGCTTGGTGGCATAGAAAACTATATGTTTAATTTGACTCGTGAGCTAACTAATTTGGGGCATGAATGTATTGTTTGGTGCGAAAGTGATCATTCTGAGATAGAATGGGTAGATGGAGTAAAAGTTATTTATCAACCAGGGCCAAAGAGTAACTTAATATGTAAGCCATGGTGTGGATTGAAAGCTACATTAAAAACATTATTGAGGGAGAATAATGTCGGTTTAATTCATTACAATGCGTGGCCACCTTCCTTATGGAATTGGCTGCCTAGAATATGTGGTATACCATCTCTTATGGAAGGTCACGGATTAGAGTGGCAAAGAAGTAAATACTCTCCAACTACGCAAAAGATAATGAAATTTATGGAGGGATTTACAGCTTTATCTAATCAACATTTAATAATGTGTTCTGAAGGACAGGTAAGATATTTTAGAAAGAAATTTCACCGCGAAAGTGTTTGCATTCCTGGCGCTGTGAATCTTCCTAATTTCGAACTCTTAAATAATTCTAACATTCTTGAAAGTCATAATCTTGAAAAAAACAGGTATTTCCTATTTATGGGACGTTTAGTTCAAGATAAAAATCCTGATTATTTGATAAAAGCATTTATTAAAGCTAATATCAAAGGTTATAGACTTGTAATTGCAGGTAGTAATTCAGCGATGCCAGACTATGAGGAATATTTGCATGATTTGGCGAAAGATTCGGATGATGTGGTGTTTACTGGCGCTGTGTATGGAGATGATAAAGCGAAACTTCTTAAAAATGCTTATTGTTTTTGTCTTCCTTCAACAATCGAGGGCTTGTCAATTGTTATGATGGAGGCTACGTCATATAGGTTGCCAATTATAGCAAGTGAAATTGATGCCAATATTGAGTTTTTGGGTAACGATGCTATCTATGTATCTCCTGAAAGTGTTGATGATTTAGTTGATGCTATGAACATGGCAATCAGCAAACCTGAACTTTTGAAAGATATTGTGCTAAAGAATTATCAAAAAATTGTGGCAAATTATACCTGGGATAAGGTTGCAATTAAATATGTTGATTTCCTTCATTCCATAGGCATATGTAATATGTAAATTTAAATTCGCTTTTTCGGAAAAATTGAATCTACAGTTTTATTCATACCTATCAAAGACCAGACCAGTTTATTAATTGATTAAAATATATTCTTTCTGTTTTCCATCCGATAGCTTGTACCTTGAAGCTTTATGACTTCTCAACGGAGTTTTATTTTCAGCAAAGAATTGGATTTAAGTGCGAAACATTCTCTGTTTTTAAGTTTGCTTCTATGATGAAGAACTCGCTAAATATTGGAACTGGTGATATAACAGTTCGTAATGATCCAAGAGTTTTCCCTTTTGGCCGTTTTCTTCGTAAAACAAAGATAAATGAGTTGCCTCAGATATTGAATGTTCTTTTTGGTTCTATGAGTATAGTTGGTTTACGTCCTTTAACTTCAAATAACTTTAATTATTATTCAGACGACGTAAAAATTGCTACTGGTAAAATGAAACCGGGTATTACCGGAATTGGTTCTGTGATGTTTCGTGATGAAGAGGCTTATACATCTGCAGCTGAAGATCCAAAAGCTTTTTATAAAGAATACATTACTCCGTATAAAGGAGAATTGGAAGTGTGGTATGCTGAAAATGCTTCGTTTGTGTTGGATCTTAGATTGATTTTTCTTACTGCATGGGTAATTATAAATCCAGAGAGTAATCTACTTCATAACATGTTGAGAAACTTACCAGAAAAGCCAAAATAGATGGTAGCTAAGGTTGCTTAATTATGATATTAAAAATTTAAACAATGATAGATATAAATAGCTTTATTGAAAAGAACGTAACTTTTCGTAATGAAAGTATGTTTCAGAAGAATATTATGCTAATAATGATAGACTTCGTGACGAAATTGAAGGACGTAGTATCTTGGTAATTGGTGGGACTGGTTCTATCGGTTCTTCATATATCCGTGCTGTACTAAAATTTAAACCAGCAAAACTTACTGTAGTTGATATATCTGAAAATGGATTAACTGAACTGACAAGAGATTTGCGTAGTACTTATGGTATGTATGTGCCGGAGGATTATACAACATATCCTATTAACTATTCAGATCCTGTTTTTGAGAAGATGTTTCGCCATGCAGGTGGGTTTGATATAGTTGCTAACTTTTCTGACCACAAACATGTACGTAGTGAGAAAGATGAGTTTTCTGTTCAGGCTTTGATTGAGAATAATGTAATTCGTGCACGTAAGCTTCTTGAATTACTTACTGAATTTCCTTCACGTAAGTTTTTCTGTGTTTCTACTGACAAAGCCGCTAATTCTGCAAATATTATAAAAGATCATGGAAGATATGATTATGGCTTATTCTGGAAGATTCTCTGTTACTACTGCTCGTTTTGCAAATGTGGCTTTTTCTAACGGTTCTCTTTTAGCAGGCTTTATAGATCGTATAATGAAACGTCAACCATTAAGTTCACCAGCAGATGTGCGTCGTTTCTTTGTTTCTCCTGCAGAGAGTGGACAAATCTGTATGTTGGCTTGTAAGTTAGGAAGAACTGGTGAAATCTATTTTCCTAAATTGAAGCAAGAGCAGATGCTTACATTCTCTGAAATAGGTAAACGCTTACTGAATGAAATGGGATATAAAGCTGCTGAATGTACTTCTGAAGAAGAGGCTCGTAAGATGGCTGTTGAAAGAAAAGATATTGATAAAAATTATCCGGTTTACTATTTCACTTCAGATACCATAGGTGAAAAGGCTTACGAGGAGTTTTTTACTGATGATGAAGAAATTTCAATGGATGAGTTTACTTCATTTGGAGTTGTGAAGAATGGCTCTCGTCGCGATGTGAAGGAAATAGATGAAGTCTTTCAAGCATTTACAGCTGCTTTTGCTGCTGAAACAACTTTAAAGAGCGATATTGTAGCTATAATGAAGACGTTTTTAGTGAATTTTGATCATGTAGAAAAAGGTAAAAATCTGGATTCAAAGATGTAACTTTATAATCTTAAGATATTACGATCCCTACTATCGTTGGATATTAGGGATTTTTTTTACTGGTTGGATACCTTTCCAAAAGGAATAATAACGCAATGATTATTTAATTCTTTTTGTCTCTTAAGTCTTATATTTACTATTTTTACAAATCCAAGCCATATAACAAGATTCGGAGCAAGCATTATATTTATATTCACTACTGTCAACAGGAATGTGTTTATTAGGATTATTAGTTCTGCACATGATACTAAGTAGAGCATAACTTTGTGTTGTGAGAATCCTAAAGCAAACAATTTTTGATGGATATGCATTCTGAATGGCCTTTTTATGGAGGTGCCTGAGAATATATTTGATAGTATTACTCTTAGTGCATCAAAAATAGGAACTAATAGAGTAAATAAGAAAATCAGTAGTGGGGCTTTAAAGTGTCCGTAATTTGTTGGTGCTTCCATAGCAAAACGAACTCCAAGATAGGACAATATGAAGCCTAGTGTAAATGAACTAGTCCCTCCCATAGATATTTTACGCTTAGACTTAAATGCATTGTAGTTAAAAAATGGAAGAAGGATTCCTATCATAATTATGCTTATCAATGTATAAAAGAACATTCCTCTAATCAAGAAAAGAGTCCCGAATGATATAAGTGCAATAATAGATATGCCCGAAGCCAAGCCGTCGGCACCGTCAAGCATGTTTGTTGCATTTATAATAAAGACAATCAGAATAACTGTTAGAGGCATTCCTATTGATGCAGGTATTTCCCAAATACCGAATAGTCCATTTAGATTATTCAAATAAAGTCCACTATAGACTAACGATATTGAAGCTATTATTTGAATTATCTTTTTATGCAAATTGAGGGAACCTACTAAATCACTTTTAATATCGGATCCAAAAATTAATATATTCCCAATAGTTTGTCCAAACAACTTGATAAAGTCTGCTTATATTTTTTTAAATGGGTTAACAGGAACGTATTTTGATACAATGATGCAACAAAAATTGAATGCCATTAATAGTATAGGGAAAAATGAGATTCCTGCAAGTTGAGGGAAAGGGTGCATATATGAATTCTTATCAGAAGATTCATATCGATGCTTCGTTTTGCTAATATAGATTATACGGGGCAGCACCATCAGTTCCGATGTAATTGAAATGATAAATGCAATAATAAGTATTGCAACGTAAAAGTAAATATTATAGGTTATCATAGTTTTGTTTGTTTTATTGTTTATAAACAATGGGAATTGATTAAAAGTTTAAAAATTACTTCGTTATAAAAGTTTAGACATGATTAAAAAATATTTTAGGATTTTACTTATTATTCTTTCTTTATCTGTTAAATTGCACGCACAGGTAGATAAAGGCTTAACTTACACTATTGAAAGTGGAGTAACTGCAGCATCGGGTGAACATTCACCGCTGTGGATTAATGCCAATAAGCAGGGATTATCTTCTATTTCTAAAGAAAATGGATATCTGTCTGCGGGAATATTTCGTCCGCTTCAGGATGATAAGAAAGTGGCTTATGGTTATGGACTAGAGTTGGCCGGAGCCTATAATTTTACTTCTAGTTTTATTGTGCAGCAGGCTTATGTTGATTTTAAGTATAATAAAATTGGAGTTTCCATAGGTAGCAAGGAGAGATACGGAGAGTTTACAAATCCTGAGCTTTCCAGTGGCGGACTTACTGTAGCCGGAAATGCACGTCCTATTCCTCAGTTGCGTGTGGGATTACCCGAGTATCTTGCAATTCCCGGTACTGAAGAATGGCTCTCTTTTCGTGGACATGTTGCTTATGGTCGTTTTACGGATGATAATTGGCAGAAAGATTTTACTACTCCAATGGGAAAGCGTACTACAGATGTGCTTTACCATTCCAAAGCTATTTATGTAAAGATAGGAAAAGAACATGTATCTCCCTGGAAACTTGAATTTGGATTGCAGATGGAAGCCGAATTTGGGGGAACTCAATATAGTAACGGCAAAACATTTAGAATGCCTTCCAAATTGAAAGATTACTTTAAAGCTTTAGTACCTATGTCGGGAGGAGAAGATACACCTCTAGGAGATCAGGCTAATATTGAAGGTAATCAGTTGGGAAGCTGGCATTTTTCTTTGAATTACAAACTTCAGGGATGGAACCTGCGTGCTTATTATGAACATTACTTTGAGGATCACTCTATGCTGGTGATGCAGTATCCGTGGAAAGATGGATTGCTTGGTTTTGAGATTACTCCGCCAAAGAATCCTGTGGTGAGCGGAGTGGTATATGAATATATTGGTAGTAAAGATCAAAGCGGTCCGGTTTATTGGGATCATAACAATGTAATCAACGAACAGATAAGTGCCCGTGATAATTATTACAATCATGGCTTTTATACCGGCTGGCAGCATTGGGGTCAGGCAATAGGTAATCCACTGTTTACCTCGCCAATTTACAACAGTAACGGACAGATTGCATTTACTAATAACCGTATTATTGCACATCATCTGGGAATCTCCGGTAAACCTGCGGATGAGATTCAGTACAGAGTGCTTCTGTCGCACAGTGATAACTGGGGAACGTATGATAAGCCTTTCAAAGAGGTCAAGCAGAATACTTCTGCATTGGTGGAACTGACTTATGCTCCTCTAAAAATGAAAGGCTGGAGCTTTACAGCTTCGGGCGCTACGGACCGTGGCTCGCTGTTGGGTGACAACACCGGAGGTATGATTACTCTTCGTAAAACAGGTTTGCTGAGTAAATAGAGAAAGATGATGAAAAAAATATATATACTTTTGATAATGCTTCTAACAAGTGTCACCTCCTGTCAGAAAGCGTCCATAAATAGTGATTTAGATGGTATGTGGCAATTGATGAAGATTGAGTACAAGGATCAGACTTCAAAATCTCCCGATCAGTTGTATTATTGCGTTCAGTTGCACATGGTTCAGTTGCAGGGAGCTGCAATGTGCCATGGTACTTTTTCCCACTCCGGAGATTCGCTTCGGGTAATAATCCGTAATCATAAAGCTACTGATGTTTCTGCTTATGGAATGAACGATACTATTCAGAACTTTTTTATTGAGAATCTATCTTCCGGGAAAATGATTCTTAATTCTTCTTCTGCTCGTTTGTCATTTCGTAAATTCTGATCAGATTTTTCCAAAGAAAAAAATAGCATCAGATTCAATCTCTGATGCTATTTTTTTCTTTAAGCTTCTACAACTACCCATGCTAATAAAGAGATAAAGGTCATTGCTACTAATACACCTGCCCCATACATGAGGTATCTCTCTAACTTTTCGTGTTCCTTATTAATGAAGCCTCCTTCATTGCGTTTGTAGAGCCATTTCTTTAAATCTGCCATCTCTTTCTTTTGAATAATTTAGTCTTAACTTTACTACAAAGTTATTATGTAAATTATTTTATAACAAATAAAAGGAGGTTATTTAACTAGATTTTTAATTTGGGGACTTTTTTTAAAATTAATTAAACTATAGCGTAATTATTCTTATCCTTTTTTCTTTTTAAGAAATTAAGTGCCTGAATTAATCCCACCCAAAGAACCATATCCATGGCAAATACCACATTGATATTTAAAATCTTCACCAGGTTGGTATTCAAAATCACAAATATCTCGGCACTGATTACCAACCATACCATCGTTTTGCGATGAGATAATCCCAAATCGAGCAGTTTGTGGTGGATGTGCCTTCTATCCGGGTGGAAAGGGGATTTGCCTTTACTCATACGTTCCATCATAACACGGAGTGCATCGAACAGGGGTATGAACATGGCGGAAAGAGCGATGATTACAGGAGATGTCAATTGTTGATAATTGGCATCGGTATCCATGGCGTAGCGCACTCCCAGAAAGGCGAGCAGGTAGCCTAGGGTAAGCGATCCCGTATCGCCCATAAAGAGCTTGCGGGTGGTATTAAATACGTTGAAATAGAAGAAAGGGATAAGGATACCTATCATGATAACGCAAATAAGGGTGTAAAAGAACATGCCGCGCTGTAGAAAGAGATATCCAAAGGCCATCAGTGCTACGCCCGAAATGCCGGATGCCAGTCCGTCGGCTCCATCAATCAGGTTGAAAGCATTGGTGATAAACATTACCAGCCCTATGGTAAAGAGCATCCCTGCCCAGTCTGGAATGGCCCAGATACCAAACAGTCCGTTAAAGTTATTGATATAGAGATTGCCGGATACCAGAAGCATGGCCGAAAGCAACTGCACCATTATTTTGTTTTTGTAATTTACACCTACAGTATCGTCTCTTACTCCTATGCCCCATAGTAACAAACATCCGCCTATTAAGGCAGACAGGCGGATAAGGGTGGGCTCGTAAATCTGAATGTAGTTTACGTTACTACTGAAAGAGGCTAAAAGGGCACAAATGGATATAACAAAAAGCATAATAGGAAAGAAACTGACGCCGGCCAGGCGGGGCACAGGGTGTGCGTGAGATTTGCGGGCATCGGGTATATCGTAAAGCTTTTTTCTCTTTGAAATGTAAACAATTCGTGGCAATACCATTGTTTCAGCTGTTAGTGCGATCAATAAAGCAATAATCAATAGTATTACAGAAAAGGAGTAACTGTTCATTATCATAATATCAAATTTTTCTATGTGTTGCGTTTAGTTTTTCGGTGGCAAAGATAGTAAATAATTTTATTATATAATGTTGATGTGTAAAAAAATAACGCATGGTATGTGTTAATTTATTGTTTTAAGAAATGACGCCCCGTTGTTTGAACAAGTTTAAAAACTTATCTCAACAACGGGGCGTTTTCTATAGTCTCCGGACTATATTAACCGGGGTTTTCTTTCGAAAACTCCTCGGCTACATTGAAACAGGGGCATTGCTTGAGCCATTCGTGGCTCTCTATTACTCCGTTACCGTTCAGGTCGGGGCTGAGGTCGCGGTGTCCGGTTACTTTACAGCCGGGAAAATCCTGTTGCAGGGTGCGTATCAGTGCGCGCAGGGAGCTGCGCTGCCACTGTGTACGGGTGTCCGTAGGTTTTCCCTGGGCATTGAGGCCGCCTTCGTAACAAACTCCGATGCTGTGAGCGTTGTAGTTCTTAGCATGGGCCCCAACTCGCTCAACGGGGCGGGTGGTTTTTATACTTCCATCCCGGCGGATGTAGTAATGATACCCGGTGCCGTTGAAGCCTCTCAGGCGGTGGCTCCGCTCCAGATCGCGCTCGGTAAAGGGCTTGTCGGTGCGGGTGCCGCTGCAGTGTATCACTATCAGGTTTATCTCTCTCATGGCTCTGCTTATATGCGTTCCTTGCAGCCGGGTGCGCTGCATTGCAGCTTCATGGACTGGCTAAGGCTCTGGTTGAGGGTGATGATTTCCTGATACATTTGCTTCACCTTGTCGGAGAGCTCGAAATAATCGGTCTCGAACCGGGTGATCTGCTCCATCAGATAGTCGAACTGGCTCTTTACCAGCTCGGTGAACTCTTGCATCTCCCTGGCGCTCTTCTTCCTGAAAATGGGGAGCACCAGGGTAATAACATTCAGTAATTGGTCGATTACTTTCATTGGCTGTTGTGCTTAACTAATTAGTAACTGTGCTGTGCTTAACCTACTTCGTTACCGCCGTTGGTTACCTTTACCGGCAACTTAGGTACCTGGGAGTATTGCAGCGTTTTAAGCATGTCGGTGAGCAACTTGCCCGGACGAAAACTGATGCGGGCCTTTCGGATCATGGAGGCGTTGAACTCTTTCTCGGTATCGGATCCCTTGCTGCTCAGGGCTACCTGGAAACTACCGAAGTCGCCCAAGCGTACAATATCACCATCGGAAAGGGCTTGCTCCATCGTGGTAAGGCATCCGTTGAGGGCGGCACTAACATCGGCCTTGGTGGCGGTACATCGGCTATCGACGTCTTTGCAGAGTTTGTCGAAGGTCATATCGCCTCGCGATTGCGCCTGTGCATAGAATTTAGCTGGTTCTGAACTCTTAGATGGATTTTTTCTTGCTACTACTGAAAATTTTACTGACATAACTTTTTGTTTTTTAAATGATTAATAATTGTTTTTTGATTACTGTACAAAGATAGGGTATGCGTATGCGGGGGGCACACGCATTGGGCTGCAATGGGGTTTTTGTGGTATTTTTTGTTGTTTTATCTTTTCTTTTGGCTTGACCCAAAAGAAACAAAAGGTCAAGGCTGCATTTTTTTTGCTAAAATTGTGAGGCTTGTAGCGGAAGGTGCTGAAACTCGCTTCGCTCAAACAACAGCCCCTTCTTCACGCTACAAACCTCCCGATTTCTTCACGCAAAAAAAAAGAGGCCGGTCTATGAGGCTCTTGAGTGTGCTATGGTTGTGGACCAATTAGCGTTGCTTCGCTCGCTTGTCACTTCGTGACGGTTCTTCTGGTCGCTCGGCTTCGCCATCGCTCGGGTGGGGTTGTGGAATGGGTAGCCTTTGCTTCGCTCGGCTTTTGCCTTCAACTTTTAGTTCAAGCCAAAAGAACAGAGTGGGGTACAGTTGGGTATAATGGGGTGTTTTATATAAATGCATGAAAAGAGATAGCCTTATTATAGGAATGATATAATATGTTTTTTAGTAAAGTTTGGGAAAAGGGGTTATTAACCCCACTGTATCCCACTTTGAAGTGCTGAATTTTTGGGCTTGGTTTACCAGTTGATATTGTGTAAATGGAATTTGGGAATATGATATTTTCTGTAAATATGATTTCGGAATAAGAAGGATTGTGTAAATTTGTTTTATTAGTGGTGCGGGAAAGTGTAAACCTGTTTTGGGAAAGATCTTGATTTTAATGGGTTTGATAATCAGTTGTTTAGTGATGATGAAAAAGTCCCGCCAGTTTTTTAAAAAAGCTGGCGGGACTTTTAAAAAAGCTGGCGGGATTTTTCTCGAAATATAACCGGAATTTTTTCGGGATGAATTTACGGTTCTCCCAGATAATTTATGATGATTCCTACTTCTTTTGGTGTAAGAATTTTGCAACTTTTTTTATATCCTATGGCCATTAATTCACGATATAGTTCTTCGTTTCGTACCATCCATCTGGTTAGTGTTCGCAATGCTTCACGTGCACACATTTGCGGATTATACAACATTGCCAGATCTGCTTTTCCATAGGCTTTAACTTTAAATTCTGTAAGTTTTGCTTCCATTATATCTTTCTTTGTATTATGAAGTAAATTTACAAAATATTTACTGTTTTTGCAAGGGTTTATTCTTTTCTTTTTGCTTTGATTTAGACTGTCCTTTTCTTTTTGGTTGATCAAGAAGAAAAGGCACTTGCAATCAAGCAAAAAGAGAGGAAGCAAGCCATTTCCATATAGGAATAATCTCTATTAATTTTCCGTTCTCCTGAATAGTTGACTCTTCATCCCAGGTTATGATCTCCATTTTTTTTGTAGCATATACTTCAGAAAGTTTAATCAGAGCTTTTATCTCTCTTTGTCTTGTGGTATCGTCTGCAATACTGTAAGATACCTGGATGGCTCTCTTTTCGCCAGGCATGAAGAAGTCTACTTCTATGTTTTTGTTGTAGAAAAACAGCTCATCACCATAATGCTTTTTCAGTGTGATGGCTACTATGTTTTCAAGCAGTTTGGTCTCGGGATCAAACAGAAAGTTATTTAGCAATCCGTTATCAAAGAAATATCTCTTTTTGAATGTTTCCTTGTCACTCAGTTTATCAGAGTAATTGGATATGCCAAACACTAAGTAGGCATCTTCCAGAAGCTGAAGATAATCTACCAAGGTATTGCGGGAAATAGTTGTTCCGGTTGAGTCAATGATATTTTTTATTCTGGCTAGTGATGAGGGTTGCATAACGCTTTCTGCCAGCTTCTTTACAAGAACTTTGATGGCATTCTCGTTTCTGATATCATTTCGTGAAATAACGTCGCCAAGAAGAATCTTCTGATAAAGTGAGTTCAGCCAGCTTCGTTTATCTTTCAATGGAAATGATTCCGCAAAACCGCCATAATAGAAATAATCATGGAAGGATTTCACTACTTGCAGACGAATGTTGCCATACTCCCAGTTACGATCTAAAGTGATTTGATTAAAGGCGAGGTATTCACTGAATGAAAAGGGGAACACTTCCTTTGCTATGAAGCGGCCGCCAAGGGTGGTATGCATCTCTTTGCTGAGCATTTTTGCATTACTGCCCGTAATGAATACTTTGTATTTTGAATCGGCTAGACGGCGGGCAAACTTTTCCCAGCCATCTACATTCTGAATCTCATCCAGAAAGATAATGGGTTTACCATCGAACATTTCATTATAGCTCTCAATAAACAGGTTGAGCTCTTCTACTTTGACCGACGAAATTCGCTCGTCCTCAAAGTTGATATACAGGATGTCTTCAATGGATGCTTGTTTGGTTTTAATCAGCGTTTGTATATGCTGATATAACAAATAGGATTTACCTGCACGACGAAGTCCCACAAACACATAGTTGGCTGTTTCCTCCAGCTCAAGTGGTCTTTCTACCAGCTCGATATTCAGAATTTCGTTCTGTTTCTCAAGAATCAGACTTTTTATTACTCGCTTTTCCATAATTTATGCATCTTATTGATACAAATATAATGATTATCTTTCAATATATTGATCAATAATATGCTTTTTCTTTTGGCTTGAACCAAAAGAAACAAAAGTTCAAGGCTGCATTTTTTTTGCTAAAATCGTGAGGCTTGTATCGGAAGGTGCTGAAACTCGCTTCGCTTAAACAACAGCCCCTTCTTCACGCTACAAACCTCCCAATTTTTTCACGCAAAAAAAATGAGGCCGGTCCTTCTTTTCGCTCGGCTTTGCCATCGCTCGGTGGGGGCTTGGAGCGTGTAGTCTTTGCTTCGCTTGGCTTTTGGGCTGGCTTCGCCATTACTCACCGCCACTTCGTTACGGCTCTTTTTTGCTTGGCTACGCCTTCACGTGTGTTGTCTTTGCTATTACTCTTACTTAGCTTTACCGGGTACTTTGTGGGCTTTAGGGCTTCTTCATGCTTAGAATAAAAATTTCCGGAAAAAGCTCACAAGATTGTTGGTGCGGTGTAATATTTGTGAGTAAAAGCAAAGCGAAACCAGCCAAGCGAAGCAAAGGCTTATATGTTTCCCCACAGCGAGCGAAGCAAAGCTAATTGGTCCACAACGTAGCCCGCTCAGGAACCAAGAGAACCGGCCTCATATTCGCAGCGTTAAACGGAGTGAAAGGGGGGAGCGAAAAAAAGAAAAAGCTGTTTGAGCGTAGCGAGTTCTTTTTCTTTAGCTCCACCCTTTCATGGAGTAGCGGAGAATATGCAGCCTTGACCTTTTGTTTCTTTTCCGTCAAGGGAAAAGAAAAATCATAAATCTAAAATCTGCTGCGTTGCATCCGGTTCCTTTGCTTTTTCATTGGCAATGTGCTTATTGAGCGATACTTCCTCGAAATTGATTACGTGAACCATGTACTTCACGGCTCCACCGGAACTGCTAAACCTTCTGTAACCTGCTTTCTTGAGAATTCTGCCTATCAGAATCTTACCGGCATGAGTGATGTTTATGCCGTTTCTTTTGTGGAAAAGATCGGCTACGTCACTGGCTGTAAGGTAAGATGCCTTGTCGCCCGCCTGCGGTTTGCGCAGGTTGGTGATGATAAACTCTTCCTCTACGGTGCGCTGCATGAAACTTTCGTTGTGCTTGTTCACCTGTACGGCTTCTTCCCTGGTAAACCAGTAACGGAAATGCTCAACGGTGAGCTTGTGCATAACGTGGGCGTAGAGCTGTTCGTAGTCTACCGGACTCTCATTGTCAAAGCGTAGTGCTTCGAAGCAGAGGAAACGGCGGTTTCCCGTATTATCGGTCAGCACATCGTGATTATTGGTGGTACCCATAAACGAGGCGATGCGCTTGCGTATCTTCGTGGTACGGTCATACGGCATGCGGATGTTCATGGTAGAGCGGGTGATGAGCGCTTTGTACTGGTTCAGCTCGCGCCCGGTCATTCCCTCTATCTCCTCGGTATTGATAATGAGACTCTGGTACACTTTAATCATGTCGTCCTTGCTCTCGGTGTTTATCCTGTCCTCGCAATAATACTCACGGAGAACGGGTGGCAGAATGCTGCGCACAAAGGTGGTTTTACCAATACTTTGATGTCCGTCGAGAATTACCACGGTGTGATTCTGCACATCGGGGAAGACAACCGCCGCCACCATGGCACAGATCCACTTACTGAAACAGGTGAGCCAGTGCTCCTGACAGGTGGTTGTAACCCGGTTGGCGAACGTGCCGATATGATCTTTTCCATCCCATTGGGGCAGGTTGCAGAAATATTCCTTCAGCGGATTGAACGACGGACTGAAGTCGGAGTTGAGGATGGAGTAGAGCTGTTCTGCCGAACATTCTGATCCATGCTCGGAAAGCTCTACCCACAGCGAGTTACGGTGCCGGTCCTCGAGCGGTATAAACAAATCGTCGCTCTCTCGGATGCGAAACTCGAGTACACCTTTAATCTCGTTGAAACGGAAATCGTACTTATCCTTGAGGTAGCACTGTGCATAGAGCACACGGATGGCCTGACGCGTAAGCGGGTGAATGCCGTGATTTTCCGTATTGCTGTATGCACTGACTGCAATGCTCTCCATCTCGTGTCTGTCGATGTCACTGTAACTGCCTGCCATCAGGTTGAGAAGTAACTCTTGCGGCATTCCCGCTTCGTTGCACTTGCATGCCAGGTTGAACAGGAAGTTATTGCGGTTGCCCTGCTCGTAGTTCTTACTGCGCTGCAGCTGCATCTGGAGTGCGCGAAACAGCATAACCCCCGGTTTGCTTATCTTATTGCCTTTTGCTTTCTCTTTTCCCCAATTAATGGTTTTTGCGTGCTGGTTTTCTCCACCGGGTTGCACGGAAAGTTTCTTTTCCCATTGTTTCCCGGCCTCTGCTCCCGGAGAGGAGAGAGGAAAGACTACGGAAGCTGGGTTGTAATAGGCTTCGGGGTCGTGACAAAGATAGCTGATGCGTGGCACATCACTGCCCGATGTGTCGATCTTTGCACCGATAAGCTCTTCGTAGTAGGGCACCAGTGAGTTGAAGAGGTGGGAGTGGTAACTCCCGATAATCTCTGCACGCTCTTTCTGGCTGAGTCCCTCTGCAGCAAGCTGCAACGGCTCACCGCACACAATGATTTTTACTCCCCGCTTTGGACTGGTGTAACGCACATGGGTGTGTTTGTCCGCCTCAATTTTACGGCATATCTCATCGAACTCTTCCGGTTTCACACCGTCTACATCGAGCACAATGCGTGAAGCATATTCGCAGATGCTGTCCGCCTTTCTCCTTCCCAGGAATGTACCTGCGGGTGTACAGCCCGGCAGTGTGCCTTTAAGCTTGTTGGCTCCTTCGATATTCCCTGCATCACTCAGTTGCCTGATCTGCAGAGTTTTTTCTTTGTGTTTGTCACTTCTGATTTCAGTTACCGCTTCTTTCATACTGATTTCAGATACAATTTTAGAATGGTTGATGATGTAACTCATCTTGCCTGTTTTTTCCATTTTTTATATTATACGTTTTTAAACATTATTAGAGATGATTCTCTTTCTTTAAGTGTTGCCGGTCAACGTTTGCAAAGTAAAACTCTTTTTTTTGAGCAAAAAACGGCATTTTTAATTATTTTCTAACACGCTTATTTTCATAGTTTAAATTTGTTTTTCCCTTCTTAATTCCCTCGTAAATGGCTGTGTGTTTAAGGTTTTCTTTCTTACCATTGGCTCTTTTTACATTGATAATACACGCCAGTGTGAGTCCAAAGTGATACGAGTCTTTTCCTTTGTTGTGAGTTATTAACCCTTTGTCTATCAGTGTGGCTAAGATTTCTCCAAGCACATCGTTTGTGTCGTGCCAGGTAATACATCCAAACTCTTTTTCAATTAATTTTCTGATTTTTGTTACTTTCTCGTGAATTTGTCTGGCATTAAGCCTGTTTTTCTGCTTTTTAATTTTGTTCATGGTTTATAATTAAATTCTATGACAAAAGTAAAGTTTGATTTGTTATTTTCTTTTGGCTTGACTCCAAATGCTTTTTCTTTTGGCTTGACTCCAAAATGCTTTTTCTTTTGGCTTGACTCCAAAATGCTTTTTCTTTTGGCTTGACCCAAAAGAAACAAAAGGTCAAGGCTGCATTTTTTTTGCTAAAATTGTGATGCTTGTAGCGGAAGGGGCTGAAACTCGCTTCGCTCAAACAGCAGCCCCTTCTTCACGCTACAATCCTCCCAATTTCTTTACGCAAAAAAAAAGAGGCCGGTTTTTCTGGTCGCTCGGCTTCGCCATCGCTCTGGTGGGGTTGTGTATCAATTAGCCTTTGCTTCGCTCGGCTTGTCACTTCGTGACGGTCTTTTTTTGCTTGGTTGAGCCTTTGCTACCATTGCTTCACTTGGCTTGTTTTTTAGTTTAATTATATTACCTTTGCAGGCTAAAATTTTAATCAATACTATGGATAAATATCAGGAAATTTATACGCTTAGGAAGACAGATAAGGATAAGGCTTATGAGATGGCAGTTGGTTATCATAAAAAGAATCCCAGGGATAAATATATAAGTGTTGCTTATGCATGGACTTTATATGATCAGGTGAAGAAAAGAATAGCGGAAAAAGCTGTGTATACGGATGTTTCAATGTATATTGATGCTTATCTGGAGCTTGATTTAGAACGCCCATCTATGGTGCATTCTCAGTTTCTGTATCTTTTTGAGAAGTTGTATTCAAACTTCCGCTTTCCCTTAAGTAAGGTTTTGACCGGATGTGATAATTTTGATGATAATGATTGGAACTCGTCTATGTGGCAAGGAAAAAAGGTTTATGGAATAGCATACCGGATAACTGTTCTTTGGGCTAAAACTTTTTCAGCCAGAGGAAGAAATGATAATTTGCTTGATGTATTGGCTATGATTGAAACGGCTTTTGAAAAGGGTGAGTATAAAGATGAACTGAATCAGCTCTATGTAGATTTGCTAATATTGGCAAGATATTATGACGAAGCGGAGGTATTTTGGGTTTCTTATATGAAAAATAAAAACAGAATTGAAAACTACAAGGATTGGCTTACTCTTGCCGAAATCTACGAATTAAAAAGGGAAGACGAAAAAGCGATGTCTTGTTATTGTAAAGCACTTTCTTTTCAGGTAGATGAAAAATATCTGTCGAAAACAAAGAGTAACTTCGGACAACTACTTTATCGTTTAAAAAAGTACGACGAAGCGAAAACTGAAATTGTTAAGTCGAAAAAAATCAGAGAGCTAAACATTGCCAAATATCAGACTTCATTTGTGTACAGTGATAAGTATAAATGGTTTAAAGAGGCAAATGAAAAAACAGACAACATTTTCTTTTATCATGAAAATAAAGAACTTGCTGAAAGTATTGTATATACAGTAGAATAAAAAACACCACATAAAAACCGAGCGATGGTTACCCCACCGAGCGATGGCGCAGCCAGCCGAGCGAAGCAAAGGCAGCGATGGCGTAGTCAAGTGACCAGAAGAATCATCACGAAGTGACAAGCAAGCGAAGCAAAGCTAATTGGAGAACAATGGCGTAGCCAGCCGAGCGAAGCAAAGGCAGTGATGACGCAGCCAAGTGACCAGAAGAACCGTCACGAAGTGACAAGCGAGCGAAGCAAAGCTAATTGGTCCAAAACAGCAGCTCGCTCAGAAACCAGCAAGACCGGCCTCATGAATTTTACGTTAAGAAATCAGGGTGTGGGGAGCGTAAAGAAGGGGCTGCTGTTTGAGCGCAGCGAGTTTCAGCCCCTTTAGCTCCACGCTCCCTGATTTTAGTAAAATTCGTGCAGCCTTGATTTTTTGTTTCTTTTGCATCAAGGCAAAAGAAAAGGACAGTTGCAATCAAGGCAAAAGAAAAAGCAGTTTCAATCAAACAAAAATACATTCCTAAAAGAAGAAGCAATAAAAAAACCAATCGTTGCATAACTAAATTTGCAACGATTGGTTTTAAAGCTTATTTCCCTGAGATATAATCCCAGAAATAATGAAAAAACTAAGTTATTATTGCTTGACCATAAATGGTGATTCCATAGACATATATGAACCGTACATTGTTTGTGAAGACAAAGTAGTAGAGGTAAATACATACATATAGAAAGAGTTTACTTCGTATCCAGGCCATGAACCGTTGTCATTGAAGAGAATTACTCCATCTTCGGATGAGGGAGATGCTTCGTATTCTGTAGAAGCGTCCCATGAAATATATCCACTTGCTTCGCCAAGGCAGAGGAAAATAGGATATGACACTTTTGTAGTGGTGTAAGTACCTGTTTGCTGTCCTGCCTGCATAACGAGCTTGCCATTTCTAAAGATAAACTTAACACTGAAAAATCCGGCGATAGTACCAGTCAGAGTGTTGTCCTCATTGGCAGTAAGTACTGCTGAGTAAGCTGAGAGCTTTCCGCTGCTGTTGTATCCGTATAATTTCCATGTACCTGCATAATCCTGTATGGAAGCCTGACCTACACTTATAGAATCTTTTATTCCGCCAACAGTATACCTCAAAAATCCCGAACGTGGTGCTCCTGTTGTATTTTCTGCTGCTGTAATTTTTAAGCTATCTCCCAGAACGGAATAGCTAATCCAGGTTACTGACGGATCAAACGAGATTGTTCCATTTGATTTGAATTTGATGGTAGTAGACGAAAACGTGTCTGTTGAAAATACAATGCTATTGGTTTCTTTTGTAATAGCCAGCCCATATTGTGAAACCGGAACAATGACAGATTTACCTCCGGAAGTGATGGTTACATGGGTGAAACGCCCTGTAACACTCGGATTATGGTCCGCAGAAATCTTCACTGTATTGCCGGAAACCGAAACACTTAGCCAGCTATCTTTAGCCACAGCATAAACCGTGCTGTTTGTTGTTACAACAATAGAGCCTTCGCCACCTTTTGCAGGCAAGTCGGTTGTTGATGTTGAAGTGATAGCCAACTTATCACTGATCACCTCTATTCCGTCATCACTGCTACACGCCGGAAACATAAGGGCGCAAGCAAAAGTTATTAACAATATATTTATTATTTTCTTCATACGATTATTCATTTATTGAACTTTTACTGCTTTGGTAACAAATGGGAATTTGTAGTTGCCACCGGTATATTTGCCTATACGAGTGCCTGCCGAATCGAACAGATACAGAAGATATGAATTTACTGTGTATGTTGACCAACGGCCATTGTCGGCAAATGTGAGGGTTAGCGGACTTTTAGACGTTATGGTAGACTCCATACCGATGTTGTCACTCCATGTTAGATAACCTTCGTTGGCATCCCATGGGCAAAGTTTAACGGTATATTCACTGTAAGTCCCTACATTCTGAGTGGTTACAGATACCTTATCATCAGCAGGGCTATAATTGGCAACAAACGGGAATGGTAACTGAGTGCTTGTTACTGTGAAAGATTGTCCGGGCACGTTTTGAACTACATTAGCAGTGAAGATTGTACCATTAATAGTAATACCCCAGGTTCCGATGTATTTTTTATATTCAGGAGAAATATAAATCTTGAAAGACGCTTTTGTTCCGTCTGTGGATGTTCCCACAAATGTAGTATCAATACTGCTCCATTCCAGCGATTTAAATTCGTGTCCTGCAATATCTGCCGGTGAACTAAACTCTATCCCCTTTGTGTTGTAGATAAAGCTATTTGTAGATGATGAACTTTCGTAAGAAATATCCATAGTGTGATTTTCTGAGAAAGAAAGTTTGGTTTCTTTGCCGCCTATTGTACACACATACTCCGGAAATGAATTTTCGCTTTGAATAGTAATAATGCTATCTAAATACGATTTCCATTCTGTTTTTTCTGGCATAGGCGTCATAACCATCTTATTTTTCCATTTTTTGCCTTTCAGAACAACCGAATCAGCTGATGCACTCATGATTACAAATTCATAGTCTCCCTGAAATCCGTCGAGTGAGCTGCTTGACGGGCTACCGAAGAAATGCATTACAGGGTTAAATGTATCAAATGTGAGTACTGGCCCCTGATTGCTGATGATATCATATGATGAATGATATATTGTATCTGTTTCAGCAATTTCTGAAGCTACATTTGCTTTTCCGTCAGCAAATGAAATAAGCATATTGTATCCTCCATAGGCTTTATCTTCTCCGGCATAATAACTTAGTCTCCAGCCGTTTTTAGGCGACTCTAATATTTCACTATATTTTGCCATTGCTTCAGACATTCGTTCCGAAGCCGATTTGCTAAAGACTTCTTTTTCATCGTTTACGCATGATTGAAATCCAAGCGTAACAAATAAAATTAGTATGCTATATATTGTTTTTTTCATATTCATTTTATTTTAAAGTTTCCAAATCAAGATACTTTATTTCGCTTTGTCTTCTCTGAACAACATCATGCAGTTGGTCAAGATCAATATCCCATGAATCTTTCATATACGCTTTTACAATAGCAAATTTTCTTAGGATTGTAGCGGCTCCATCTGTACCTGCAGCATCAAGGATTGCTTGCCATTGGGCTTTTGTGCTGGTTACGTAAACGGCAATGTTTTCAACAAAATCTTCGTTAGGCTCACTTTGAGCGTAAGGAGTTACAAAGCCTTTTTGGTTAGCCTCTTCATCAGAAGATAAATACCAGTCGTCGCCAATATAAGAGGCTTCTGAAATTAGCTTAAACCCTGCGTCGTAAGGTTTTTTCTGATTCAGAATATGCCCAAACTCATGGTGCATGGTTTTGAAATAGTAGGTGTTAAGAGTCTGAGGATTGCTAATACTGCTTTGAGTGAGACTGTTTACAATATAGAGCGTAATTTTTAATCCTCCCTCTGCTGTTCCCAGTACAATAGTTCCATTGGAATTGTATGCTGCTGAACCAATAAGGTGAATAATTCGTGGAACGTATGTTTTGGTGAAGGTAATTCCTGCCACTTCATCATAAGATTCAAGCCAAAGGTATTTGATTAATATAGCTAGTTTGGCTGCTTTGGCCGAATCTGCCGGTACAAGTGTATATTTCATATCCGATTCTATATCCTCCATCTTATACTTGAAGTCGATATTGTAAGGGTATGTGTAATTCTCCTGTAACCATTGCTCCAGAGCATCTCTTTTAGGAGGATTAGTATCAAAAATGCTTGTGGGATCTAATTTATCATCAGACTGACACGCTGTAAAAGAGAGTGTTGCTGTCAGCATCAGCATTATATATATTATTTTATTTATCATAATGATTCTGTGTTAGGTTATTTATTTCTTGGGTTTGCTGTTAAACCGGCTGTAATAACATCCTGAGGAAGCTGGATGGCACGGCGGGGATCGTTCACCGTAAGTGAATCTGTAACGGCTCCAACTTTCATATTTGCATTCATTTCACGTCTGTAAATTACAATACCGTAACGTTTTATATCCTGCCAGCGCAATCCTTCGTGAAGGGTGAGCAATCTGCGCAACTGAAGAATGCATTGTAACAGTGGCTCTTGTGTTTCCGGTTCAATGGAGAAATCGGCATTCAGCTTTTTCTTTACAGTAGGCGCGGTGGCTGTATAGTAGTTTATACCGGGAATTTCGGCTGTGCCATTATAAAAAGTTTTAATGCTTTCCAGTGTTATACCCGGACTGGAAGAGAAAGCTTTTAACAATGTGTTGATATCTGCCACGGCTTTATCATATTTCTGCTGAAGAGCGTAAGCTTCGGCACGGCAAAGCAATGTTTCTTCTGCATTGAATACAGAGTATACAGAGTGTGCATAGCCAATGCCACTGGAACGATCTGTATATTCAAAATAGTAACCTATTTTGCGTACAATGATTCTTGCTACGCTTGAGTTGCTGAATACACCATAGTAGAGCACTGATTTATTTGAACCCCATGGACCTTTTGCTCCGGTAGTCTCTGTATTGGCAATATATGTGCCATGGCCATATTTATTTCCAGTTCTATAAGGACCTCCTATAACTCCCCAAAGAGAGTAAACGCTTTGTAAAAGGAAATTGGCCTGAACATCTGAATTGATATAAGCATTAGGACGGATCTGATCGTTTTCGGATAATTGATTCCATGAATACCAGTCTCTTAATACTGCAGATGGAACTTCGCCCAGTGCTTTCGTAGCATAGGTTTCCACTTTATCATATTTACGATAATAAAGATTAAATCGTGCGGCAAATGCGTATGCGGCTTTTGGGTTAAAGTGATAAGACGGAACAGTGTAAGTTGGATTGTTGAGCAAAGGCAATGCTGTTTCAATGTCGGCATCGATTTTCTTATACAACTCAGCCAGTGTACCTCGATCGTACTTTGGATCAACTGTTGTTTCGGGCTCTGTGGGGTATGGAAGTCCCATTTTGCTGCCTGCAGTTAATTCCGAATATGATTCACAAAAAATATTTGCCAGCACAAATTCTGCATATGCTCTGCACAATAAAGCTTCTGCCTTCTGTGTTTTCAACGATTCCTCTCCAAGTTTTTCTATGGCTTGTAAAGCTGTATTTGCAGTGTTAACAGCCGAGTAGTATTTTTCCCAAAGATTCTGTGGTGATTCATTGGCACTAACATCGGTTATATCGTCCCATTGATAAGCTTCTGTTTGAAAACGATCATAAGCCTTGTATAGATTTGCCTGGTCGTCAGTATTATCAGATGCCATTTCGAACAAATAGCTTGGATTTGCTGAGGGGTAAGCAGATGTTAACAACTCAGAAACTTTTTCTTTAGTGTCTATTTCTGTTCTGTTGTCGGGCAAGGTATCAAGATAATCATCACATGATGAAACAACTCCCAAAACAGCAATCAACGATGAGTATAATATATATTTTCTTATTTTCATATGATTAGTCATTTTATAAACCTAACTTAATAGTAAATGTAAATTGCTTTGGCACAGGTGCTGAAACACCACCTGAACGGAAGAATTCAGGGTCTTGTCCGTTTAGTTTAGAATCTGCATAGATCAGGAATAAGTTGGTGGCCTGCAACTTCAGTGAAACATCTGTGAGTTTGCTCTTTTTTAACCAACTTTTTGGAAGATCGTAAGCAAGTGATATCTCTTTCATTCTGATAAAATCGCCTTTTGCAACTCGTAAATCTGAATAGTTATAGGCATTATATCCGTAAAATAGAGCAGAATTATCTTTTAATTGCCTGTCGCTTACAATTGTCGGAATATTGGTATATTGCTCATCTCCTGGAATTTCCCAACGATTCTTAAATTCTTTTGTCATGGAGCTAAGATCGTTATATGCTGCACTGAATACAGGATCGAGGCGAATGACATTTCCATAAGAGTAAGTGATAAACACATTCAATTTCAAGTTCTTATATGTAAATATATTGCCCAGACTACCATTGACTGTAGGCTCTGTTGGGCCTTCATATTTTAAGTAAGATATATTATCACGCTCCTGAAAGTTTATGTCCCAGGAAGTTATTGTTCCTTTTTCTGTAAGGAAAGTAGGAAAGCCTTCGTCTGTTAATCCTTTAAGCGGAATAGAGAATAAGCCTCGTACCGGATATCCTTCAAGGGCAAATCCATTTCCCTGAACCATATCTATAACTCTAGCCTGATTCTTTAAGTTGGTAACCTTATTGGTGGAGTGAGAATAGATGAAACTTGATGACCATTTGAAGTCTTTTGTTGCAATATTCTTTGTGGAAATGCTGACCTCCTCACCGGTTGAACGCATTGAAGCTATATTGGCAAACTTAATGATGGTACCTCCAACGCCTTGTGTGGCTGTAGGGCCTATCAAATCATAGTTGTTACGTCTATACCAGTCAAATGTTACATTGATGCGTTCATTTAAGAATCCTGCATCCAGACCGATATTCAATTCATGTTTCTTTTCATACGTCAGCTCGCTGTTTTCTAGCTGGTCAACATACAGTCCGGATTCTTTTACACTGGAGAAAGGACGATATGTATTGTAGGCCTTTATTATTGCAGTAGAATTTGCATAATCCTGCGGACCACGATCGGCTGTGAGGCTATATGAAGCTTTTAGTGACAAATGAGAGAGGGTAGGTCTTACCTTTTCGAAGAAATTTTCTTCGTCAACATTCCACGAAGTTGCAACATTCCATGTTGGTAACCAGCGGGAAGAGCGAGACCGACCTAATTTATTTGTTCCTTCATAACGGTATGTACCGTTTAAAATATATTTCCCTTTGTATGAATAAGTACCATTTCCAAAAAATGCGGCACTTCTTACTTTGGTGTGATTCAGTGAATAATAGTCGTTACTGTCTTCAATACCTTTCTTAAAGAATTGGTATACATAGAACGGTATTTCACCCTTTGAATATTGCATACCCCATCCGTTAAAGAAGCTTTTTTCACGGTCTGTGCTGTTTGTTTCCATACCTCCGAACAAATTAACTATATGTGTCTTGTTGAATGTATGATTCCAATTGGCAGTGGTACGAAAATCGTAGCCATTCATACGGTTGTCTGTACGTTTATAGATACCACCGTTAGGCAAAATGGAGATAGGTAATGCATACGGATTATCAGGATCTGTATACAAAAGAGAATTGTTGTCACGGATGGTGCTGGTTGCCATTGCTCTGTATGCTGAAGCCTGATTTGAATCGTCAAGAATGTTGTATTCCTGTGAAGATCCTGAATATTTTACGGCTCCCAGCATGCTGATTTCCAACTCAGGGATTACTTTCCATCTAACCTCTCCCTGAAATCTCATGTCGGCCACGTTCAGATCTATATAATTTGATTCCAATTCATGCTTTATATTAAAAGGAGCATATTTACTGGTGTAATAGACTGAAGGATCGAGTGCCCGTGATGAGTTAAGTGCATACGAATATGGATTGATATCAAAATCACGTTTCACTTTTCCTGAAACTACATCGACATCCTGACTTAAAGTACCTGGGGCTTTTTGCTTACGATAAGAGGCATTGGCAATCATATTAACAGACAGATTGTCGAATAAACGATATGTAGTATTTAAATTAGCTGTGTAGCGCTTTACTTCACTTTGCTTATACCATCCCGGATCTGTCATTACACTTATTGATGCGTAGTAACTTGCTTTTTCTGTACCAGTAGATACACTGACAGAATGGTTCTGCATCACATTAGAGCTGAATAATTCATTAAACCAATTGGTGTTTCTCATTTCTGCACTTCTCAGATAAGCATTCTGACTTTCCTGATTGTTGGTTAGCATGAATTGTCCTGTTGCAGGATCAATTGTATTCATCAACTCATACATTTTACCATAAATACCACTGTTTGAATAGTTAGCTACTTCTGCATAATTGAGCCAGCCCTTAGATTTCATCTCCTTATAGATGCCCATCTGATCCTGAGAATTCAGAATGTTGAAGTCGTTATAACTTGGTACAAGTCGGGAAGTAAACTCGCCGGTGTAACTGAAATGGCTTTGTCCGGCCTTTCCTTTTTTGGTGGTAACAACAATTACACCTGCCATGGCTCTGGCACCATAAATGGAGGTGGCACTACCATCTTTCAGAATCTGAAAGCTCTCTATATCGTCAGAGTTAAGTCCGGCAATAGCCGACCCAATCAGTGTTTCTGCATTACCGGAAGAAAGATCGTCTGAGCTGATTTCTGTTACATCTTCTACAATCACTCCGTCAACTACCCATAGTGGCTTTGAACTACCATAAATTGAAGTTGCTCCCCGGACACGGATTTTTGGGGCTGCACCAAATGTACCGGAAACGTTCTGAACAGAAACTCCGGCAGAGCGTCCTTCCAGTGAACGGCTAATATCGGGAATACCATTCAGCATTGTTTCACCTGCATTGAGCTTGTCTGTGGCGCCGGTGAATAATCGCTTATCCATTCTTGACATACCAGTAACCACTACTCCTTCCAGATTCTGGCTGGTACTTTTTAGAGTTATTTTCATTCCGTTTTGTGCTTTGACCTCCTGCTTTTCGTAACCAATAAAGGTTATAACTAATGTTTTACCTGCAGAGGCTTTTACTGAGAAATTTCCATCAAAATCACTTGTCGTGCCTGTTTTTGTTCCTTTTACAAATATTGATGCTCCGATAACCGGTTCTCCGGTTTCGTCAGTAATACTACCCTTAATAGTATTTGACTGGGCAAAAGCAACAATACTTAGCAATAGACTAAATAATGTAAATACGATTTTTTTCATACGCAAGGCTCTTTTTACCATTAATAATATAGAAAATATTTATTGTAATTTATAAGGAGTTTTATAACTGTAGTTATACTTTTTTATATTAGATAAATTAATATTTGTATATAAAAACATGTTTTATAAAAAAGTAGACTGCAAAGATGTGTACTATTTATTTTAAATCAATGCTTTTTATATGTAAAAAAGTACTATTAGATTCCTTTTTAGATTATTTTATGTTAATATATGTGTTGTTTTACTTATTTAACAAAAATAGTGTAACCAAAACTTATCTGTAATTATTGGATTTATATAATTTATGCAGTATCAAAAATATGCTAAAATTTATTATATTGCTATCTAATTTATCTTTTATAAGATCATTATGGTTTATTATACTCTTTAATGGCTTGATAATTTGATTAATATGATATCTAAAGAATGGTGTTTTTTTCTATTGTGCTATTTATATTTTATACTTGTTATTTAATGCTATTTAAGGAGTTATTTCAGGTTGTGAAGTGAATAATTGCAAATTAATATATTTATGTAATGAAATATAATCTTTTATTTGTATTTTATATTTTGTATTCATTCCTGAAAAATAAAAAAAATATTATTTTGATTTTTTTATATGCTATTTTTGTGGATTTATGAGTGGCTTATATGGCTTGTAAATATAAAAATAGCTTTGTTTGTGTGTTATTTTGATAATAGGTGTTTTTCTTTTGGCTTGACCCAAAAGAAACAAAAGGTCAAGGCTGCATTTTTTTTGCTAAAATTGTGAGGCTTGTATCGGAAGGTGCTGAAACTCGCTTCGCTCAAACAGCAGCCCCTTCTTTTCGCTACAATCCTCCCAATTTTTTCACGCAAAAAAAATGAGGCCGGTTCTGCTGGTTGCTCGGCTTCGCCATCGCTCGGGTAGCCTTTGCTTGTACTCAGTACAGAAAAGGATGATGTGATTCTTGTTATTATGCTATAGTAACATCATATTAGTAATACATTATTATGGTTGTGAATTCCAGGGAAATCAATCTTTGGAGGAAGGTAAAGATGTACTTTGATGGTAGATTAAATTCGAATGAAGAAGCAATAGGGTCGTAGTCACACAAAGTACTGTGAGACTACCGAACGATGGTGCAGCCAAGTGAACAGAAAAACCGTCACGAAGTGACAAGCGAGCGAAGCAAAGCTAATTGCTCCAAAACTGCAGCTCGCTCAGAAACTGGAAAGACCGGCCTCATGAATTTTACGTTAAGAAATCAGGGTGTGGGGAGCGTAAAGAAGGGGCTGCTGTTTGAGCGTAGCGAGTTTCAGCCCCTTTAGCTCCACGCTCCCTGATTTTAGTAAAATTCGTGCAGCCTTGATTTTTTGTTTCTTTTGCATCAAGGCAAAAGAAAAGGGCAGTTGCATGGTTTATTGTATCTGTATATGCTAATTTTATATGTATTGTAAATCAGAGCATTGCGTGTGTGGGGCAAAGTATTGCACTAATGATACGCATTGTTTTTTCTGTTGGTGTATGTTTGTGCTGTAAATAAAAAATGTTAGAGTGTTTTAAGCTCTGCTTTATAATTAAACTTCAATAAACTGAATTTATGAAATATAAATCATTCATCACTCTCTTTTCTCTGCCACTGCTCCTGGCTGCATGCTCGGGCAATGATGGTTTGGCAGATATGGCACAACAAGATGTTGTGCCTGATGTTTCTACACGTGGCACCGATGGAGTAACTACCAATTGGAAGAAAGGAGACAAAATAGCTCTTTTTAAAGCCAGTGGCACGATGGCTAAAAACTTTGTATTCAATGATATTAACTGGAATCCGGAAGACGGTAATAATTTGAAAGCTACTTTACCGGCCACATTTTATGGAGTATATCCAGCTACTGGCAATGACAACTTCCTGATTCCTGCTGATCAGAGTACGGCGGATAAACTGCACTCGGCTGATTTTATGAGTACAGGCAATGTAGAGCTGGGTAGTGCGAAGGATCCTCTTAACCTTGTATTCAAACACTTGCTTTGCAAAGTGGATATTTCGATAAAAGAGTATAAAAATGAATTTGGCGGTACTATACCCACTATTACCAATCCGAGATTCTATTCCGGACTGGCTGTGAATCGCAAGGTGGGAACAAATGGCGTATATGCCTCACTTGCCGAATCTGAAAAACATGAGGTTACACCAGTTTATACGGAAAGTCAGGTTGATGGCAAACATAAGTTTGAGGCTATTATTGCGCAGGGCGTGTATGGCAATGGTTTTTTTTCAGTGGAAGTGAATGGGAAACGCACGGAAGTAGCTTTCTCGGGCAATACTGATATTTCAATGGAATCAGGATATAGCTATCATTTTGATTTGGTAGTGGGCAAAGAGTTTTTACAGTTGAATTTGACCAACGTAACTGATTATGCCGGGGCATGGAGGCGCGAAGAGGGTATTGATTACGTTCCACCAAAGATAGGTGATTACTTATATGATGACGGTACATACGGTGTATGGAATAGTAGTAAAAAGGCTATTGGTGTTGTATTCTCTACCACTACTACACAAAAAGACCAGGATGCAGGTTACTTTAGAGGATATGCAATTGCAATGAATCAGTCAGCTCAAAGAGTGAAATTCAAAACAACGAATACTACAGACGGATACGGAAATATGGGTTGGGGAAGAACGTTTCCTTTGACTATAGAATGTAACCGCGATGGACTGACTATGACCAAAAGTCTTAATAATGATGAACATCCCGTATTCAAAGAGGCTGTTGCTTACAAGAGTAGAATATCAAAGGATATCAGTTCATGGGCAAGCGACTGGTTTGTTCCCGCATACGGACAATGGTGCAATGTTTTTATAAACCTGGGAGGAATATCTGAAACACCTTATGATATTTATCCATCCTGGACAAAATGGAGGAAAATTTCTCTGGACAAACTGAACAGTTACTTTGTAAATCGTAGTGGAGCAACCAAAATAGTGGATGATTACTGGACTTCCTCTTACAATAATAATGAAGCGCAAGAAATAGACTTCAGTTCCATTACCGGGATAGACATGCAGGAGGTGACCAATACATCCCTAAATTATGTGCGTCCTGCCATAGCTTTTTAACCACAAACTTTAAAATATGTAGTTTCGTATGAAAACAAAAAAAATAAATGTAGGAATATGTATATGGCTACCGGTGCTGCTCTTGCTATTGGCTTCGTGCAGCGAAGATGAATTTAAACAGCAGGCAGAAAAAGAGAAGTTGTCGCTGCAATTCACCATTGGTGATTATCCCCCCTTTACGTATCAGGCTGATACCCGTGCCGTAATAGGAGTACCGGATGTGGGAAAGACTAAGTGGGAGGCTGGCGACAAGCTGCTGGTTAAAGTATCTCTTTTTAAGGAGGCAACAACGGCTGATACCCCGTTAAAGGACGAGTGTATTGAATTTACTTATGACGGATCTGTATGGAAATGTACGTTAGGTTCTTTAAGTGTTGAGCCGTACAAGGATCAATATGGTGTATACCAACGCTACAAGGCAGCAAGCATTACCGGATATTATATGCCAACGGACCAATGGAGTAAAGGGACTGACGATTTATATACTTTATCTCCCGGCAATATATATGATTATGGTACCAGGGAGGCTTTCTCGGCACAAAAAGTGGAGATGATAAACAGTGAGGGGTTTGTTAATATTGGAGTTAAACTCAATTTTACAGACCAGATGACTCCTCGTCTTTACAGCCGGCTGCGCGTAGTAACCACAAAGGGTGATATAGTTACCTTGACAGGTGCAGGTTTTACAACAGCAACGGATATTGCTCAGGGATATAGCACAAAAAAATGGGTAGCATCAAGTTCTGCCCGGGTGTCTGCCGATAACAACGGCAACGCATTCTTTTATGGCAAATGGGACTCTTCTATTCAATTTAAAGTAAAAATAGAACGTCTTAACCAAAGCAATCTTCCTCTATTTATTAAAGAGAAGTCTTTTGATGTGCCCTCGGCTTCAATAAACGGAATGAGTTATGTGATAGATATGAGGTGACAAGAATAGATGTAAATAGTGACATATATGGAAGAAAAAAAGATATTTCTTTTAAAATTAAAATCTAAAAGAAAAGCAAAAAGGATTGAACATATTATAAGATCACAACTAGGCGTAAACTTTGTATGCGTTGATTTTGAAAATAGATTGATGACAATAAATTATAATCCGGGACAAATTACAATTGAATACATGAGCCTTCTTATTCGTTCTGTTGGCCTTGATTTAGTTTTTAACGAACATGAAGTTGGTTTCTGGCAAAATAGATTAGGCAATTATTTTGTTTTAAAAAGAAGAAGAAAAATTCTTTATTTATTATCATCAATAGGCATGATTATTTTTCTTAACCCACTCTTCTATTTTGTTATTATTTGGATTTTCAATATTAGCACCAATCGTTTATTTATCTCTATTTATTTATAACTTAAATAATCATTTTATTCGGTCGTTTTGGATAAGTGATAAGATAGGAATAGTATTCTCATTCATTTTTGCAACATTAGGATGTGCAAGCATCTGTTGTAAAATAGTAAATAATTTAGTTCTAAGTTTTCCGTTTGCTTCTATTTTAATAGTTGAAATACTAACTATTTATAGATGGCTTAATGAAAAAAAACTGTTGAAAAGTATCTACTATTATGGATAGTCACTTCAAAGTTTATTTAGATTGAGAATATTTAATGCATTTTTAACATAAAATAGCATTATGGATTTATGTTAAGAAATGTGATAGTAAAAATAATTGTTAATAATTTAGTTAAAATCGTATTATTGAAATGTTTGTTAATTTACTTATAATAGTTTGTTTACTTCTTTTGGTAGGCATTATTGTGTGTTGTACAAGTGATTGGAAATGTATTGACGAGTATAATCGAAACTTTTATAAAAATGGTTATCATATGTATTATGATCGTAAAATTATCAGAAAAAATGAAACAGTAAAAAAGTGAATGTTGATATTTGAAAAGCATAAATTTTACTTGTAGGATTTAAGATTCAGGAACTTGTAATTGAAATAGTTACTACCTTTGCAAATAAATTTATGTATAAAACAAGTACAATGAATCGTTTTATTTTATTATTGTTGGTCTTTGTAGGGCTGGTTTCGACAGTTAAAGCTGAGAAAGAGGATTCTCTTCATGGTGATAAAGTGCTTTTTGAATTAAATAAGCAAGTGTATGATAATCTTAAATCGCCATCTTTTTTTAAGATGCAGAAAGATGGACTGAAGCGAGCAATCAGTACAGGAAATGAATTTTATTATAATTCTTTTCGACGGGCTATTCTTTCTCACTATTATGTTTTGGAGGATAAGGAAAAATTTCTTGAAGAATGTGATGAATTAATTGACCATTACAAAAAAGGAAAGGAAAAAAAGAGTGAGAAATATCTATATGATGCATGGGCTACAAAATTTGACCGACTACAGATATGGGGCGATCGTGATGAGGCAGTTGCAGTTATTCACCAGATGGGGGATTATGCTCAGCAACATCGGCATGAATTAGGCAAGGCTGTTGTAAATTTCTGTTTTGGCCAGGTGTATCTGGATAATCGTCAACCTGCTGAAGCCGACAAGTATTACAGGCTTGCTTATAGCGAGCTGTTTCGTAAAAAGGAATATGATCGTGCTTTGCGGGCGGGGTTCAATTTAATGGCTGTACAGATGAACTTAGAGGCTCCTGAAAAAGGATTACTGATAAGTGATGATAACGCCCGCTTACTGAAACAATGGCAGGCCGAAGGTGCAGAGGTTAATCCGGTAACCTTAATGAAACAGGCTCTCTATCGTTTCCGTTTACTTTTTCTGGCCGGACACTTTGATGCGGCAGAAGCTCAGCGTGACACCATGCTGCATTATAATAATATGTACAAGGATCCGGCTCAACAGGAAATTATTCAATATGCTATTGCCAGTTTCGAAGAACAAAGAGGAAATTACAAAGAAGCTTATGCTGGTTTGAACGCTCTCATTACCCGTTTTTTGCAGGAAAAAAATTACTTAAAAGTGGCTCAATATCGTTATGAATTAGCTGATATTCAACGCAAACAGGGTGATTATAAAGGAGCGATGGAAAGTTACAGGCAATATGGCATAGAAAATGATTCGGCCAATATTCAGTCAACAAACAGCCAGCTGAATGAACTTACGAAGAAATTTCAATTGAATGAACTTGCGTTACAAAACAAGTTGTCAACCAACCAGCTTTATGCCGCTATTGTATGCATTATACTATTGTCCGGTGCCATTGTGATATATTTTATCTATACCAGAAGGTTGCGTAGAAAAAACAGAGTGTTGTATGATACGATTGTACAATCACAAAAAATGCAGGATGATCTTAACATTTCTCATGAGCAAATTTCCGAAGATCAATTGAGTGCTGAAGAAATACTTTACCGTAATCTATGCAAGTTGATACAAGACGAGGCACTTTTCAAAGACTCCCAGATAAAAAGAGAGGATCTGGCAGCAAAACTAGGCACCAATCGCACTTATCTTGCAGATGCTATAAAGCAATGCACGGACGGACTTACTTTTATGGAATTTCTGAATCGTTTTCGTTTACGTCATGCTGCTACATTGCTTAGCGAAGATCAAGACATGCCAATTAATGAAGTCGGCGATGTTTCGGGTTTTAATTCGCGTAGCACATTTAACCGTTTGTTCCGTGAATTTTACGGTATGTCTCCTTCTGAATATAAGGCAATATCAAAAGAAAAGAATATTAAATAGCATTTCGGAATATTTTTCGGAAAGGTGAACTAAATGGGGAATATAGTTAATAATAAAATGATATATGGAGAACTTTACAGTATTCTTTATTAATAACATTAGAATATGGAAATCAATAAATTATGCATTTTAGACGAATATATCTGACTATTTCCCTGTTTTTTTTGTCAATCTTATTACTTTATGCAGGTAAAGGAAGAATTAGTACGTCCGATTCTATTCGCAGACTATTGCCTCGTCTTAGCGGACAACAAAAGCTTGATGCGTTGTGTAATCTGGGTGAAATGGCTCTCAATCAGAATGATTCCATTTACGAATTGAGATGCTGGGACGAATACATAGCCGAAGCCCGAAGACAGCAAGATATTGAAGATGAAGCCTTTGCCAGGAAGAGTAAGCTGACGTGTTATTATAATTACAATATGTATGATGAATTACAAGCTTCCTTGCCAGGCGAACTAAATTTTTTTGCAAAACATAAAATCTGGGAAAATTATTACTCCAGTTGGTGCTTGTTGGTGGATAGCTATGTATATTCTAGTAAATTTCAAACGGCTTTGCGTGAAGTGAAAAATATATATGCAGATGCATCAGTACGAGGAAACCGTTATGGATTGGGTATAGCTTCTTATGGTATGGGCACTGTGTATCAACATTTGCAGAATACAGATGAATCTTCCAAGGCGTATGAAAAGGCAATTAAATTCTTATCTAAAGAAGACAATATTACGGATTTATTATATGCATACGAAGGCTATAGCGAAGTACTTGATGGTGTGGGTGATTATAAGCGTCTCAATACTATTACTGCAGACTGGAAAAATGCAATTGACAAATATAAACGTTATTTCGAAATAAAAGGGAATGATATATCTTTACTAAATCCAGTTTATCGGTATTGCTATTTGGCAATGGCAATAGCGGCAATGGAAACAGGAAAGCTGAACAGTGCCGGACGACTACTGCAAGAAGCTGAAAAGCTAACAGAAGGATCTCCCTCTATTGCCAGAGTTTCATTATTACGCGAAAAGGGCAGGTACTATGAACTGAAAAAGGAATACGATAAGGCACTGGCATGCAATGATGAGCGAATCAGGCTGGATCAGTCTATGAAAAATAGCCTTGGGTTGTTGGATGCTAAGCAACAACGTGCTCGTTTTCTGATGTCGGCAGGCAGACCGGCAGAAGCGGCTCTTCTTTATCAGAAAATTCTGCCGGAACGAGATTCGCTTTTAACAGCCCAAACGGCTAGTCAACTTAATGAACTGAACACCTTATATAAAGTTGATGAGCTTACATTTGAGAAAAAACTGGCAACCAATTACCTTTATGCCGCAATGGTGTGCATTGCATTTCTGACTACTACTATTGCAATATACTTTGTTTATACTCATCGGTTGCGCAGAAAAAACAGAGTGTTGTATGATACTATCATACAATCACAAAAAATGCAGGATGATCTTAACATTTCTCATGAGCAAATTTCCGAAGATCAATTGAGTGCTGAAGAAATACTTTACCGTAAGCTATGCAAGTTGATACAAGACGAGGCACTTTTCAAAGACTCCCAGATAAAAAGAGAGGACCTTGCAGCAAAACTAGGCACCAATCGCACTTATCTTGCAGATGCTATAAAGCAATGTGCAGACGGACTTACTTTTATGGAATTTTTGAATCGTTTTCGTTTACGTTATGCTGCTACATTGCTTAGCGAAGATCAAGACATGCCAATTAATGAAGTCGGTGATGTTTCGGGTTTTAATTCGCGTAGCACATTTAACCGTTTGTTCCGTGAATTTTACGGTATGTCTCCTTCTGAATATAAGTCAATCTCCAAAGAAAAAAAAGTTAAGTAACCATTATTGATTAAATAATCCGGCAAAGTGCAGAGTGCAATTCAACCTTACCGGTGACTTCTTGAAGGAAATTTTATCCTTCTATCCTCACATTTTTTCCTCTTGTATTATCAAAACCACATGTAATTACTGTTGTTTTTTTATCAATCGTTGCAAGAATCCTTGTAATAATCTATAATTCTATTTTGTTTTAAATCAGTGAGTTGCGTCAGTGAGACATTCTTTATCATGTGTGAGACGCCACTTTTATATAAAGAAAGTATGTTTGCTGCATAAATTTAAATAGGCACATACGGATGTTATATTGGGTGTATATTTCAGAAGACAAACAAGGAGTATTGAAAATTGTTTTGTCGGCCGATTTCGGTAAGAGCTGGTCTGGTTTAATGTCAGGCGAGGTGATTATTTATTTACGTGCTTTTAGTGCACCCTTTGACGCTGCAGCACACAAACATTTGTTAGATGATCTTTCTCAAAGTTCTGTAAAGCTTATAATAAGCAAGAATAAAGAAAAAACGAAAGTATTGATCCGCGTTGCTTTATCCCTGATATAATAAAATACACGAAGACAAATAATGATAAAAACACATTCGCTTTCAACTGCATTTAAAGTATTTCAATTTTTTCTTATTTATCAGCCAAGCATCTATCCTGCGGCTTGTAACTACACTGAAATTACAAATAAGCAATTAATACTGTAATAACTAATATTATTTAAATTTAGAAACAATGAAAAATTGTAGAAGTATCACTGCGGTGTTTGCAATCACGGCAATTCTTTCCGCATGTTCCAACAACGAAAACGAACCAAGTACGTTTGAAAATCGTAAGCTGTTAACCATTACGGCAAGTATTCCCCGAACGCGTGCTGTTAACAATGACTGGCAGCAGAATGATGCTATTGGACTTGTAATGTTTGATGCAGGAACTACAAATCCTTGCGATGGCAAGACAAATTACTGTTATGTAACTACTGATGGTAGCGGAACTTTTAATGCGAAAGATGAAGCCAACTTAGTTTATTTGCCTACCGGTGATAAAGCCGCTGATCTTTTGGCTTATTATCCACAGACATCTGCAGTTACACCAACCAGTCTTATTGTTCCTGTAGATGTTACCACACAAACTAATTTGCCTGCAATTGACCTGATGGTGGCAGATAAAGTTACAGGACTGACTGCGCAAAACAATACCGCATCTCTATCATTTAGTCATAAACTTTGCAAATTGGTGCTGAAGGTTCAGAAAGACGATACCTCTGCAGATATTGATATATCTGATGCAACAGTAGTGCTTAAAGGAACAAAAACAAAAGCTTCCTGGAATCTTGTTACTGCCGGACTGACACAGTATGGCGATGCTACTGATATAGTCTTGCCTATGAGTACAGACGGTACAGGAGCTACAGCCATTGTATTGCCTACCGATGCAGGAAGTGGCGTATCAGTGAAACTAACAACGAAAAGCGGGCAGTCTTTTATTGCTACGCTCGATCCTTCACTGGCACTTGCCGCAGGAACGGTGAATACCTATACAATGACTATTCATCGCCATTCCGCTGCAATAACAGCTACTATTACTCCATGGCAAACAGGTGTAGAGACTGGTGGCACATCAACACTGGATGTAGTCTCAGGAGGAAATGTGGTATTGCCTGCTGATACAGAAGGTCAATTCTATGTATATACTGCTGATGGAGATAATACAGGTATTTACAACTGGAATAAAACGACACTTACAGCGACCGCTCCAATCTATTGGGAACAGCTGTCTGAAGCTGCACATACATTCGGGGCTACATTTGTTCCGGGTATATCGGCTGTTGCTGGAACCAATCTGGAAAATGATTATCTCACTGCTACTGCTTCCAATGTATCTTTTGGCGGAATGGTGAAATTTGAAATGAAACATGCCATGGCCGATTTTGCTATAATGCTGACTTCAAAGAATGCAGAAGGTGATGCAACAACGTCCAATCTGTTCACAGAAGCAGAACTGAAAGCGGCGACCGTAACATTTGTTTCATCAATCGAAAGCCAGTTTGATAGCAAGAAAGGAAGTTTGTCTTTTGTTGCTTCAATGCCGGTACGCACCGTTACATTACCGCTTGCTGGCGCTTCGCTGATAAAATTCAGAGGTATGATAGCCCCACAAACAATCTCATCTGTAGTTATTACCCTTGGCGGAAAGACTTATACATTTAGAAAAGACCTGGATCTGAAAGCTGGTAATACCAATGCACTGACATTGAACCTTGTTAAGAGTACTACCGGACTGGATGTAACATTAACAGGTTGGAGTACCACAGAACTTGGCAATGCAAGTATTGGTATTGATGACTAGAAAAAGGAATACAATCATAATTATATGAAAAAAATGAAAACGATGAAAACAATTAAAAAACTATTTGCTGCCATAACAATGATTAGTCTTTGCGCCTCATGCAGCAACGACGAAACAATAAATGGTGATAATAATAATAGTGTGAAATTCAGTGCATCTATAGAACATGCTATCAAAACACGTGCCGGCGAAAGTACTCCTTATACAGGAGCACTTACCCTTTGGAATGGCTCAGTAAAAGGCGGTGTAAGTGCCGATTATACATACAGTAACAATACATGGAGTGCAAATCCTCCACTTTTCTGGGATAATTTGTCGGCAGACGGCAGCGGACTGTACACTTTCTATGCTACAGCAAACCACTCTACGCTGAACGACGGAGCTACCGGTGGAGCCGTTGCTGCCGATCAAAGTGCAAACGATGGTTATGCTAAAGCCGATTTGCTTGCAGCATACGCCGAAAGCACAAAGCGCAACCAAACATTGAGCTTTAATTTGAAACATATGATGGCACAGTTCACTGTAGTGCTGAATAATACAACAGATGCCAATGCTGCTTTTACAACCGATCAGCTTCATGGTGCAACAGTTGCTGCAAAGTCTTTGCATGCAGATTATGCAGCAACATGGGGAGCTACTGCCAGCATAACATCCGGCACTGCTGCCGATAAACTGACAGACATTACCCTTTGTCCTGATGCTGCAAATGCATCCGCATTAACCGGCCTTATTTACCGTGCTATTGTACCTGCCGGTCAAACATTGGGCAACGTGCAAATAAACATTGACGGCAAACCATATACCATTAATATAAATCACGCCATCAATGCCGGAGAAAACACCGTGCAAACACTCAATGTAGCGAAGACCGGTATATCTCTTGGCGCAGTAAGTGTAACCAACTGGGTGGAAAACAACCTTGGCGATGCAGCTCTTGCTATTAACGTAACCGGCACCAATAGCGGAACAGATGCTACTCAATTAACCGATATGCATTTGTGGAAGCGTGGAAGCTCTATTGAGAGTGATCAGCAAAGTGCTCTTGTATATAAAAAAACAGCAGGAGTATGGACCTTTGATGCTGCAAGCAATAGCGGTAAAACACCTTTCTATTTAGATGACGTTGCAGCTTCCGATCAGTTCTATGCATCGGCAGTCAATACAGATGCTAATGGAAATGCAATAAGAGATGCACAAACCAAAATTCCTGATATTTTATTTGCCGGACCTGCTTCTGTGAGCCATACTACCGGTGGTGGTGCACTTAATTTAGAATTCAGTCATGCCTTAGCACAGCTTTCAATAGTTGTAAAAGCAGGTAGTACTTTCCCAACAGGTGTTTCACTTAGCGGAGCTAAAATCTCTACTCCAGGTATGATTCAAAATGTATCAGGCGGTATATACAATGCCGACGGTAGTCTTGTATTAGTTGCAAGTGGCATCGCTGCACCATACAGTGACCTTGTTACCACTTATGATGCTACAAAGAAGCAAGCTGAGCTTACTGCTATTGTTGTTCCGCAAACACTTGCTGCCGGCAGCAAATTTGTTGTTACACTAGCCAATGGCAATGCTTACACTGCTGCACTGACTAACGAAGTAAATCTGCAGGCTGCACAAAACAACGCCCTTACACTGACACTTAACCCAACTGCCGCCAAAGTAGCTGCCGTAACAGTGGCCGACTGGGGTACAGGTGCCGATGCTGCTGCCGATGCTACTGTTGATGGCGTAACCGTTTCTGCCGAAACATTGAATGGAATCTCTGAAGCTGGTAATTTAGTAATTGTTGCTGAAGGTGCACAGTATGGAACCGGTAATTACCCCATTGCTTATGCAAATGGTGTAGCTAGTGTAAATACTGCTTCAACTAATTATCAACCTATACTTTGGGACAATTTACTGCAGTATGCTTCCGGAACCACTTTGAACAGTTACTCCTACAAGGCACTTTACCTTCCAACTAACGGTGGTGAGGGCAATCAGGAAAAAGATTACTTACAGACAGAAGAGGCTACTGCTGCTACTCCGTGGGGTATTACTCCTGCATTTAACCTGAAGCATGTTATGGGTAAACTCATTGTGAAGTTGCAGAGCGATGGTACTTATACATCAGATCAGCTGAAAGCAGCTACACTTGCTTTCACTTCAGCTAAGTATGTAAGTGGACATGCTGCTACGGAACTCACTTTTGTTAATGCCGCCCGTACCGTTACTATGAACAATGCCAGCAGTACAGCCGATGCTTTTGGTACTTACACCGCTATTGTGTGCCCACAAACCATAGATAAACTCATTGTAACCATCAACGGAAAAGCTTATACACTTACCAGAAGCATTGTATTGGCTGCAAATAATGCCAACACATTAACATTAAAGATTGTGAAAAGTACTGCCGGAGTAAATGTTAACGTAACCGGATGGACTACTACCGAGATTGGAAGTTCGGATCTTGGCATAGATAATTAATAAAACAAGAATAAATAACATATATATAAAAGGATGAAAACAATTAAAAGACTACTTGCAGCCGTTACGGTGATAGGCCTTTGTGCTGCTTGCAACAACGACGATACGTTGAGCGCCGGTGCTGAGGGTACCGTAAGCTTCAAAGCAACCGTGGAACAATCCGTTTTAACACGTAATGTTGCTAGTACCCCTTATACAGGAGCACTTACTCTTTGGAATGGTTCAGTAAAAGGCGGTGTAAGTGCCGATTATACATACAGCAACAATACATGGAGCGCAAATCCTCCACTTTTCTGGGATAATTTGTCGGCAGACGGCAGCGGACTGTATAGTTTCTATGCTACAGCAAACCACTCTACGCTGAACGACGGAGCTACCGGCGGAGCTGTAGCTGCCGATCAAAGTGCAAACGATGGTTATGCCAAAGCCGATTTGCTTGCGGCATACGCTGAAAGCACAAAGCGCAACCAAACATTGAACTTTAATTTGAAGCACCTCATGGCACAGTTCACTATAGTGTTGAACAGCACTACAGATGTGAATGCAGCCTTTACTGCCGAGCAACTTCGCACTGCTACGGTTACGGCCAAAGCTTTGCATACCGACTATAACGTAACATGGACACCGGCGGCTATTGCTGCAACGGTTGGTGCTGCTACCGATAAGCAAGCCGACATCACCCTTTGTCCGGATGCTGCCAATGCATCGGCTACCGGCGGTTTCTCCTTCCGTGCCATTGTACCGGCTACACAAACAGTAGGCGACGTGCTTGTTTCTATCAATGGCAAACCCTATACCATTAATATAAATCACGCCATCAATGCCGGAGAAAACACCGTGCAAACACTCAATGTAGCTAAGACAGGTATTTCTCTTGGTGCAGTAAGTGTAACCAACTGGGTGGAAAACAACCTTGGCGATGCAGCTCTTGCTATCAACATAACCGGCACCAACAGCGGAACAGACGCTACTCAGTTTGCCGATATGCAATTATGGAAGCGTGGAAGCTCTGCTAATACTGATCAGCAAAATGCCCCTGTATATAAAAAAATAGAAGGAGTATGGACCTTTGATGCTGCAAGCAATAGCGGTAAAACTCCTTTCTATTTAGATGACGTTGCAGCTTCCGATCAGTTCTATGCAACAGCAACCAATATGGATGCTAATGGAAATACAATAGTAGATGCACAAACCAAACTTCCTGACTGTTTAATTGCCGGACCTGCTTCTGTGAGCCATACTACCGGTGGTGGTGCACTTAATTTAGAGTTCAGTCATGCCTTAGCACAGCTTACAGTAGTTGTAAAAGCAGGCAGCACATTCCCTGCAGGTGTTTCACTGAGCGGAGCTAAAATCTCTACCCCGGGTATGATTCAAAATACATCAGGTGGTGCGTATAATGCCGATGGTAGCCTTGCATTAGTTGCAAGTGGCACCACTGCACCATACAGTAACCTTGTTACCACTTATGATGCTACAAAGAAGCAAGCTGAGCTTACTGCTATTGTTGTTCCGCAAACACTTGCTGCCGGCAGCAAATTTGTTGTTACACTTGCTAATGGCAATGCTTACACAGCTACACTGGCTACTGAAGTAAGCCTGAAGGCCTCCCAAAACAATGCCCTTACACTGACACTTAACCCAACTACTGCCAAAGTAGCTGCCGTAACAGTGGCCAACTGGGGTACAGGTGCCGATGCTGCTGCCGATGCTGCTATTGATGGCGTAACCGTTTCTACCGAAACGCTGAGTGGTATTTCCGAAGCCGGTAAATTAGTAATTGTTGCTGAAGGTGCAGAGTCTGGAACAGGTAATTACCCTATTGCTTATGCAAATGGTGTGGCTAGTGTAAATGGTGCTTCTGCCGGTTATCAACCCATACTTTGGGATAACTTGCCACAGTATGCTGCCGGAACCACTCTGAACAGTTACTCTTACAAGGCACTTTACCTTCCAACTAACGGTGGTGAGGGCAATCAGGAGAGTGATTACCTGCAAACAGAAGAAGCTACCGCTGCTACTCCATGGGGTACTACACCTGCATTTACATTGAAGCATGTTATGGGTAAACTCATGGTGAAGTTGCAGAGTGACGGTACTTATACCGCAGATCAGTTGAAAGCCGCTACACTTACTTTCACCTCGGCAAAGAATGTAAGTGGATATGCTGCTACAGAGCTCAATTATACTAACGATCCCCACACCGTTACCATGAGCAATGCCGGCGGTTCAGCCGATGCTTTTGGTACTTACACTGCTATTGTGTGCCCGCAGAGCATTACCGGCATTAAACTGGTAATAGCAGGCAAAACCTTTAATTTAACCACCAATATTGCTCTTGCTACAGGAAGCATCCACACGCTTACTGCCTCTGTAAATAAGTCGGCAGTGAAGATTGGAACTGTTGATGTGAACGATTGGGTGGAAGGTGGTTCTTCTTCGGGCAGTTTCCAATACTAATTCGCAGCACACGCATAGAATAAAAAATAGAATTAAAATATGAACATACAAATAAAATCAAATTATCAGGTTGCAGCACACAGCATCTTTACGATGCTGGTGGCAGCTGTGCTGCTGGTGCTGCCTTCGGGCTGCACCAATAACAGTGAGCTTACAGATGGTGTAGAGCAGACCACTCTTACACCTCTGAGCTCCATTGATTTAAAGACCTCTGTAAGTATCGGTGCGGCGACAACTACCAAGACAGTAACAACCCGTGCCACGAATTTATATTACAATTACTACATGGTGGAAGCCAGCTTTGAAGGACATGATGGCAGTACTGCGGATAAACCGATTTCCGTGGGCTATTACCGCACTATAGATGGGATGGATTTAACTACTCTTGAAGATTTGTCTGTGGGTAAAGGAACTATTACCGACTTGAACCTGATACCTATTTCTGCAGACTATCTTGCTATGGTGGGCATCACCGCTGTTGGAACACAGGCAGATGGTTCGCTACTTGTGCCAGCCTCGGGTGAGTTTAACCTGCGCCTACATGGTTTCTCTGCGCTGTTTAACGGTGCTCTTCCTGCAAACATGAATGCTCTGCTGCAAGGTACTGAAGAAGGTCGTGTTGCTCCTCTTTATACCTTCTGGACAGGAAAGGCAAAAATGAACGGCACAAGCCTTATTGCCACTGCCGACCTCGCTGCTGCCGACGGAGCAGCACCGGCCAATGGTGCTATCCTGTTGCGCTATCCTTATGCAAGGGTAAACTTCAATGTTATCGGTGCTTATGGCGAGGGCACAGCTACACAGCCATATTTGGCTAGTGACGAGTTCTACGTATCATCTTCTTTGGTTAAATATCTTGATCCAAAATGGTGTAGTACTCCTCAAACTGCCGGTACATCTGCTTTTCAATCTCCATGGTTTCTTAAAGAATTTGTAGACAATATTTCATGGACTAATACAGAGAACCGGGCGGTTTACGGCTTATTCGTTTCTCAGGCAAACAAAGAGAGCATAGCTGCCAACGGTGCCAGCTTTAAAGAAGGACAAACGCTTTTTACCTTTAGGGGGCAGCAGACAGATGCTTACAGCGGTAAAACCTACGATATTGTAGTACCCACAGGTGGAATTACCTTCTGGGCAGGCCACATTTACACCTACACCATCCGCCTTACGGAGAGTAAAGCCGTAATAGAGAGTGTTACCGTGGGTGGATTTACCAACGAAGGAGATTATAACATCGACCTCAACGGAAACGTAACCGGTGGTAATAAAATGTAAAATGTGGAAAGAAATAAATAAAAGAATATAGATATGAAGACAATATATAACAATAAGTTGAATAACCCGGTGAACGGGAAGAAAAGCTTTTTACGCTTTTTATGCTGTTCTTCGCTGGCTGCCGTTGCCATGCTGGCCATGCTGACAACTTCCTGCCAGAAGGACGAAGCAACCGCGCCCGTTGCCGGAGGTACACCGCTGGCCATAGGTATGCTGAGTGTACAGGGCACAGACAGCGAAGCCACAGCAAGTACACGTGCCTACACCGGCGATGGTTACACCTCATGGCAATGGGGAGAAGGCGAAGAAATTATTGTGCAAGCTGGAAACCCAAATGTAGCTGTTAATTACAAATCTACCTATGTGCTGGGCAGTGACGGTAGCTGGGCGGTGAAACCCGGTTCCACTCTCATAACTGACGGCAACGGTTCTAAGACATACCTCGATGCCATTTATACACAGGATGTAGACGGAGGAGATTACCAATTCAAAGTTAATAGTTTTGGCGGAATTGCCGAAAGTACGCTTGGCGAAGCAGCAGCTTGGGTAAATAATAGCCCGTTCTACCCGGATCAAAACACAAAGACCCGTTATCAGGGTACGGATTACCTTGAAGGTACTGCCACGTTGGGAGCAGATCATGCACTTACTGCCACGTTGCTTCATCAGTGTGTAGATGTAGCAATCATTGTAAAGCGTGGTACAAATTGGGGCAGCACCGAAGAAGCTGCTCGCACGGCTTTTCTTGCTCATATTACAGATAAGGCTGCGCCTAAAATGCCTACAAATTATGGGAATGCTGTTACTCCTTTTTGCTCCTACAAAAGTGGCGATGAAGCTGTTTATCGTGCACATATCCCTGTGCTTTTTGTCCATAAAGGGGATGCCAGCGGCATCTATTCTGTTCAAACCATTACGGTAGGCGGTGCGGAACGTAGTTACATCAACGGTACGCTGGTTAATGCTCAGATATTAAAGCTAACCCACGTAAACGGGGCAGAACTTACGGCCACCTACAATTTAACCTCGGACGCCACAAGCGGCATAATGCAAGGCAAGCGCCTCACCGTAACCATTACTTATGATAATGTGACAGGGCTTTCTACACAGGGTGCCAGCATTGGTAACTGGACTACCGTAAACGGTGGAGAGATGGATGGAAACTATACCGGTACACTTAATTAGTGAGAAACTTCCTAAATTATAAATTAGAAATAGAATGAATACAATAAAAAATAATATAATAAAGAGCCGGCTATATGGAAACATGAAAGGAAACTTTCTATTCTCCACGCTCCGTGCTTCATTTGCCAATGTGGCGTGTGTTGCGCTGCTTGCCGGCATAATGACGGCTTGTGCCGACGATAGCACAGCCATTGACAATGCCGTTAACGAAGGACGCATTCTCGCAGCGCAGGTTGCGGGTGTAAGCATACAGGGTGCCGGCACCAACGGGACTGCTGCAACAAGTGTAGCAACCCGTGCTGTCACCACTCCCGAGCCAAACAAAGTAATTACCGATTTTGCCGAGGGAGACGTGTTTAGCTTTGGTTATGAGAATAGTTTGGAAGGCTATACCGATGCTTATGTGAAAAAACAGACCGACGGTTCATGGAATACTTATAGCGACTATGAAGGCACTACGCCTCATACGGTTTACCTTAATGCGAAAGAAGAGGGAAATGATAGTTATAGTGCCTATTACCCGGGATTTACAGGCACTGTACCTGCGGGGCAAACACAGCTTATAGCAGGGGAGGGGGAGTTTAGTTTAAATGGTTGTTATTACACAGCTACCCCCAGTGGTAGTACTCACGGTACATTGGTGTGTTATGATGCTCTTGCTAGTCACACTAATCCGGTAGTTATTGTTACCGGCAATAAGCGTACCTGCAAACTGACGTATGATTTTACTCATATGAATTATCTTTTAACGCTCAATGTGGCTAAGTCTGCCCAAAGCACCCTTGCCGGGGTAACATCTGTAACCTGCACAGTAAGGGTGAAAAATAAAAGTGGTGTTTTTGAATACTATGACATAGAGGCTACTTCTACAGGATCTGCTGCTACTGCCGATGGCATAAATGCACCGCAATGGCGTGTTATATTGCCTCAGAATGGTTTTTATTTAGATTTCATGCTCACCTGTATCAAAGTAAAAGGACAGCTTGCCGACGGTTTGGAATGGAACTATACTGCCGACCTGGAAAAGGCAGGTACGGCTTTTGCCACCACAGGTGGGTATAGCCGCACAGCCACTCTTACGGTGGACGAGCATGCCACACTTACCCTTAACCCTGTAGTAGATAGCTGGACAAGTGTAGATAGCGGCAATGCTTCCATAGCACATCCCGGCATACGTACTGCGGCAGACCTTGTTGCCTTTCGTGATGAGTGGAATACCAAAGGCACAGCGGGCAATTACTCCAGCTGGACACTGTCCGGCGGTGCACCTACAGCCACCAACCCGGTGGTATTGGCAAATGATATCGACCTGCAGTCTGTATGTAGTGAGTCTCTGGCAAAAAGCTGGACACCGATAGGTACTGACGCCATGCCATTTACAGTAGGATTCAACGGACTGGGGCACACCATTAAGAACCTGTATATAAACCAAACTTTGGCCGATAATGGTAATTATGGCCTTTTTGGCCTTACGTCTTCAGGTGCATCTATTGAAAATGTAACGATTGATAAACCTTTTATCAAGGTTATATCAGGAAGAGTGGGTGCAATTGTAGGTGTGGGAGCAGGTGGTAAGGTAATAGCTTGCACGGTTTCTAGTCCTACAATTACTGTGCAGGATGTCGACAGCTCTATTGGCGGAAATATTGGCGGTATAGAAGGAATAAACAGTGGCGGCTGCATTGCCGTGTGTCGTGTTATTGGCATATCCATAAACGGTGGTCAGGCTTCTACGGGTGGTATAGTAGGTGCAAACGATGGTGGCTCCTCCTATGTTCTGGCTTGTTATGCCAATGTAAGTTCTTTAATAGGTGCTTGGAATGGTAGTATAATAGGACGGAACTTTGGGGATGCACACACCTGCATAGGTAACTCGTCTATTCCAGTTGTGGATGGCGCTTTTAGCGGCGGCGTCAATATATCCAATTTAACCAAAATTACCGATACAAATTTCAATCCTTATGTAGGTACTTACAGCACAACTGCCGGCTGGGCGGATGCCACCACGCTCAATGCTGCCATTGGTACGTGGAACGCTTCTAATGTAAATGATCCTATCCGTTACATATTCCAGACGAGTGCCGACGGATTGCCCCAGGCAGTGAAAAACTACGATTTACAATTAACCCATTAATAAAAGAACATATATATAATGAAAACAATAAATAAACTTGTTGCGCTTGCAGGCATGGTGCTGCTTACCGGTTTGGCTACCTCTTGCCGGAACGAAGACCTTGCCGGTGCAGACAACGGTGAACCGCTGCCGCTTAGTTTAAGCGCAACAATAGCCGATGGGCAGGGCAGTGCCGTGCTTACACGTGCCGCTGAAGAAAACAGTGTGGCTATGAACATTCCGAACGGAACGAAGCTGAGTGCCTCTTATTTTAAAACAACCGAAGGTATTACAGGAGCGAGCAGTCAAACTGCAATATACACCACCGCGAAACAAGTTGACGGTAGTACCGGTGCTGTGAGTTATGCTTTGGCATTGAGCAACGGCAAAGACATTATAGACTATACCCGCGGTAAGGATTATACACTAGTCTCTAATGCTTCGAGTATATTCACCATTTCGCAGCCTCGCACAGACGGTACGGACAGTTATGATGTTCCTTTCTATTCAGTGATTGAAAGCAGTATACCAAATCCTGTTATAACGGCCAACTCGGCTACCGCTACAGCTGCCTACACATTGCAGCTAAAGCTAAAGTATGCAGGCATGCGCTTTCTGTTTAAGCTGGCAGATGATGTGAAACTGGCAGGCTATACAGCCCAGTTTGTTGATTTTACCCCCATGATGGGCGATACTGATGACGCCACATTTCAGACAGACCGCAGGGCATCACTCGCTGCAACATCGTGTGCCGTGGTGGGTGTTTTGAATACAAATACTGCCGTTAGTGGAGGAGCAACGGCGGGCATTCTTACCGTGAAGTTTACCAATGCCGCCGAAGGAACAACAGAGGAACGCCAGCTGCGCATCACCCTGCCAACTGCAGGCATTGCCACTCCGGTAGCAGGTAATCTTTACACCTATAATGTAACGGTAGACCGCAAGGAAGCTTTAACCACACAAACCGTGCAAATAGCCTCGTTTACCACAGCCAACGGCAACGGCCTTGGCGAGGACATTATACAGGGAGGTGACGGGAAGCTGAACTGGACGTATGATTTTGCCGGAATGACCACCGACCAAATCGCTGCTCAGATTACTCAGATAAAAAGCCGGATGGCGAATATTGTAATCCCGGGCGGCACCAGCGATGGAGTTGTGGCGCTTACACTTAATAATCTGGGAGCTCTTCCTGATGAAGCATTTAAGGATTGTAAGCAGTTGGGAACTGTAACTCTTCCTACTGCATTAACCGTGGGGCAATTGGCTTTTAATGGCTGCACTTCCCTTACCAGTGTGAGTTTTCCAAATGTAACATACATTAAGTCTGCTGCTTTCCAGAACTGCAAATTGCTCACTAATGTAAGCTCACCTGCAGTAACACAACTTGGAGAAGGTGTTTTTATAAATTGCTATGCGCTTACCAAAGTGGATTTGCCTGCGGCAACACAAATTGGAGTAAACTCTTTTGGTTACTGCACATCACTATCCAGCGTAAACCTGCCGGAAGCATTATCCATAGGAGGCAGTGCTTTTGCTTACTGCACATCGCTTATCAGCGTGGAACTGCCTGAGGCTAAATACTTAAGCGGAGGTACTTTTTTTGAATGCACATACCTTACCAGCGTAAGCCTGCCTGCTGCAACAACAATAGGAAATAATACTTTTGAAAAATGCTCTGCACTTACCACGATTAAACTTACATCCGTGGAATCAATAACTCTTTCTACAGATGTTTTCAGAAGCTTTACAAACTTAGCTAATTGCACACTATATCTTAACACAGGCAAGCATGACGGAAGTGTATTACCACAAGTACAAGCCGATGGCCTTACATGGGGGGGAGTTACATGGAAAGCTATACAGTATGAGTAACCAATAACCGGGTAATCAAAAATAGAAAAAAATAATCATGATAGATAATAATAAAACGAATAGCAAAAGTAGCAGCAGAGTAGGGAGGTACATATCTTCACTTCTTTCTCTTCGCTCTTTACTAACCCGGGGGGCAGCGTTTGCGCTGCTTGCCGGCATTGGAACTTCATGCTCGCAGTCTATGGACGAGGAGGCAATGACACGCATCGGTGCGCCGATGACGGTTACTGCCACCATGCAAGGTGTGGGTAAGCCTGCCGCTGCCGTTTCAGAGGTAGTTTCCGGCAGTGGCACAGGCTTTCCTGCTACACGCACTACTACCGTCGATGTTGCTACCGGTGGAAGTTACACCGCTGCATGGCAAAAAGGAGACGTGGTAAACGTAACTTTTCACTGTTACAGCGATGCCGGGGGAACAACAGAGATTGCAGCTTCCCAGATGGCAAACGGCAACACCCAAACGCTTACTTACAATGGCACGGCATGGACGGCGACGCCTGCCTCGCTGCGCCTGCCTGCCTGCGCATACTCTGTAAAGGCGGTTTATACCTACAGTCGCACTTACACTGCTGCCGACGATACCCCGATTGACGGCACTACCATCCTGACACTTATAAATAGGGGCACGGAACAAATTGCAGGTCAAAGTGCCGTAGTGGTACCGGACGACATTACCAAAACAGGTATTGCCATTGCCCCTGCCGCCGACAAATGGCAGCGGCAAACGGCGTTGGTGCGCCTCACAAGCCTTGCCTTTGGGCAAAGCGCAACGGTAACTACAGGTGCCGGAACGGCTACCACCGTGAGTTGCCCCACTGTGCAGACTGCAGATGCTTCTCAACCTGCCAATGCAGTACTTACTTCTACAGTCTATTTGCACCAACCGGTGGACAACCCTGCCAACACGTCTGCCGTTACCACAGTAACATTAGATGGTGTAAGCGGAGTGGTGAAACCTGCCTTCCATACCGAGGCGGGCCGCTTGTACAGCATCTACGCACCGGTGTTGCTGGGCCAGCAGGGAATAGGCGATGAAGATGGTGGGCAATATATGACATGGAAAGGTACTTATGCACAGTTTTATAACAACGGTTTTGGTGCCAATAATATTTTAAAATATAAGAATTGGATCATAGATCTCTCTGCTGTAAGTGACAAGACTACGGCTATCAGCTTTATAAAAGGTGAAACCTTAAACCATATTTCCACTGTGAGCCTGACCCTTACTGGTATTGAAACGATCCTCGAAAAAGATTTCTTTGATTGTAATAAAATTGCCGGGATTAGTTTGCCTTCGGTAACAAGCATCGGCATAAGTGCTTTTACCAATTGTGATGCACTCACTAATGTAAATTTGCCTGCGGTGACAAGTATTGCCAAGTGGGCTTTCATGAGTTGTCCTACGCTCACAAGCGTGATTATGCCTGTAGTAACAGCTATTGGTCAGGAAGCTTTTTACAACTGTAAGGTACTTGCCAATGTGAGTATGCCTGCGGTAAAAACTATAGAGCTCGGCGCTTTTGCTAATACAGTGCTTACCAGCCTGAATACACCTGTGGCAACAACCATTGGCGACTATGCTTTTAATGAGTGCAATTCGCTTGCCAATGTAAGTATGCCTGAGGTGACAAGCATTGGAACCTATTCTTTTAGCAGTTGTTATCTGCTTACCGGTGTAAATATGCCTAAGGTAAAAAACATAGGCGAAAATGCTTTTATGGCTTGTGAAGCCATAACCTATATAGATATGCCGGTGGCAACAAATGTTAATGCGCATGCTTTCTCCGGCTGCAAAAAGCTTACTGATGTAAGTTTACCTGCTGCAACAACTATAGGAGATTATGCTTTTAATCGTTGCCTATCACTTACTGACATAAGTCTCCCTGCTGTAACAACTATCAGTAATTGTACCTTTTTTCAATGCGATTTGCTTGCCAGCGTCAGTCTGCCTATGGCTAATAATATTGGTAACTACGCCTTTGCATACTGCCCGGTGCTTACCACACTTAAGCTTACAGCTGCAGGAGTAATGACTCTTGATGCAGGTCTTTTTAATGGATTTTCTAAATCCGCCAACTGTACTCTATATCTTAATACAGATAAGCAGAGCGGAATTGGAACACCCAAACCAAGTGGCCTTTCATGGTTTGGACAAACATGGAAAGCTATAAAGTTCGAACAATAAGAGCTATAAGTACAATCTTGGATAACTAAAAAAATATAAAATATAATCATGATATATAATAATAAAACGAATAGCAAAAGCAGCAGAGCAGAGAGTTACATCTTTCTTCATTCTCTTCGCTCTTTACTAACCTGGGGAGCAGTGTTTGCGCTGCTTGCCGGCATTGGAACTTCATGCTCGCAGTCTATGGACGAGGAAGCAATGATACGTACCGATGCACCGATGACGGTTACTGCTACCATGCAAGGTGTGGGTAAGCCTGCCGCTGCCGTTTCAGAGGTGGTTTCCGGCAGTGGCACAGGCTTGCCTGCTACACGCACCACTACTGCGGATGTTGCTACCGGCGGAAGTTACACCGCCGCATGGCAAAAAGGAGACGAGGTAAGCGTTACCTTTCACTGCTACAGCGATTCGGAGGGAACAACAGAGATTGCCGCTTCCCAAATGGCGAGTGGCAACACCCAAACGCTTACTTATGACGGCACGGCATGGACGGCAACGCCTACCTCGCTTCGCCTGCCTGCTGGCATATATTCTGTAAAGGCGGTTTATGCTTACAGCCGCACTTACACAGCTGCAGACGATACTCCGATTGACGGCACTACCATCCTTGCACTTATAAATAGGGGTACGGAACAAATTGCAGGACAAAGTACCGTAGTGGTACCGGACGACATTACCAAAACAGGTATTGCCATTGCCCCAGCCGCCGACAAATGGCAGAGACAAACAGCATTGGTGCGCCTCACAAGCCTTGCCTTTGGGCAAAGCGCAACGGTTACCACTGCTAGCGGAATAGCTACCACCGTGAGTTGCCCCACTGTGCAGACTGCAGATGCTTCTCAACCGGCCAATGCTGTACTTACTTCTACTGTCTATTTGCACTTGCCGGTAGACGACCCTGCCAACACGGCTGCCGTTACCACAGTAACTGCCAACGGAGTGAGCGGAGTGGTGAAACCAGCATTCCACACCGAGGCGGGCCGCCTGTACAGCATCTACGCACCGGTGTTGCTGGGGCAGCAGGGAGTTGGTGATGAAGATGGTGGTCAATATACAACATGGAAAGGTACTTATGCACAATTTTATAACAATGGTACAAGCATTGCAAATATTGATAAATATACAGAATTGATTATAGACCTATCTGCTGAAACCGAGACAGGTAAAATGGGAGCTGTAAACGTTATTAATGGGAAAATAAATTCTCGTACAACTGCTGTAAATCTGACTCTTACCGGTATAAAGACAATACCCGAATATGCTTTTTTTCAGTGTAAAAAACTTGCAAGTCTTAACTTGCCTGATGTAACAAGTATTGGAAAGGAAGCTTTTTATGAATGCACAGCACTTACCAGCGTAAGCCTGCCCTCTGTAATAACCATCGCTTATGGTGCTTTTTGGCGCTCTGCATTGACTAGTCTGAACTTGCCTGCTGCAGTTAATATTGGTGATCATGCTTTTCGATGGACAGCACTAACTAATGCGAACCTGCCTTCGGCAACAGGCATTGGAATTGCTGCTTTTGCTGAATGTGCTACACTTTCTAATGTAAGTCTGCCTGCTGCAATAAGCTTTGGGAATCATGCTTTTTATGACTGTACTGCACTCACTGACATAAATCTACCAGCTGCAACAACCTTTGGTGAAAATGTTTTTTTGGACTGTGTTAAACTTACTAGTGTAAGTTTGCCTGCTGCAACCAATATTGGCAACTTTGCTTTTTATAACTGTCCAGTGCTTACCACACTTAAGCTTACGGCTGCGGGAGTAATAACCCTTATTACAGATACTTTTTATGGTTATACAAACTCCGCCAACTGTACGCTGTATCTTAATACTGATAAGCAGAGCGGAAGCGGAACACCAAAACCAAGCGGCCTTACATGGGGTGGAGTTACATGGAAAGCTATACAGTACCAGTAACTAAAGCCCCATGCAGTATGCAGAAAATCTGTTCCACAGCAAAAAGCTTCCCTGTATGCAGAGCGGAGGATGAGAAATAAATAATTAACAACGAAAAAAATAATAATATTATGGTAACCATGAAAGAATTTACAGGAAGCAAGCTCACACACGGAGCCTTCGTGCAAATGAATCAGGAAGTTAGAAAACTAATAATACAAACTACATCCAGAGCTTTGAAACTGGAAGATGAAATGCCTGCCTACTCTGCGGCTATCGACAAAATGGACAAGCTGGTGAAATGCATTTCAGGATACGAAGAAATTACTAAACGAACCGGCTTTATAAATGAACAGAAGAAGGGTAATGTTTTGACATTCAGGACTTCAAGCTCTACTATAGCAGCTACATGCCACACCCAAACAACATCTGCCGATGATGTGCGCAAACAGGTTACCGTAGCCTACCGCACCATTGTGGCACGGGTAAACGTTGCCAGACAGCTCTTTGCTTCGGATGTGATAACAAAGTTTATAAACGATGCCAATACAGTGGCGGCACACTATCAGATAGTGTCGGTAAACCAGGTAAAGAAAAGTAAGGAAGAGACTAATCTATAATCAATTAATAGTAAAAAATATAAATATATGAAGACAACAAAAAAGCAAAACATGCAAAATAAACAAAGCATATATGGTCAGAACGGTTTTTCTTTCTTTTCGCTTTGTTCTGCGTTGCTGAGCATTGTGCTGCTGGCAATGTTTATGACCTCTTGCTCGGCAGATGAAGATCTTACCGTCACCACTCGTGATATTATGAAAAATGCCGACGGCAGCATCACTATTCACCGTATATCGTCCGTGGCACTACCCAACGGCTTCACTGCTGCCACCCGTGCCATTGCCACCCGCGCCGGAGAAACCACTGAAGCGGTGGACGAGAAAACCTCATGGGCAGAAGGAGACCGCCTGCACATAGGTATCGTTATAGGAAACTACCCATCAATTGAAACTTATCGTTTTGCCACTATACAGGCAGATGGATCGTGGCTGCTTAATAGCGATATAACCATTCCGGCAAGTGGAGAGTTTTACATATTCTTCAATTATTTAGGAAAGAAGTATAATCACGTAGATTTTAATAACACTGCAGATAATCCTGATAATTTTGAAAAGGACAAAAATGGTATGCCATGGGCTGAAGGTTCTGCTAAAGGCAGAATGGAAACAGTAGACGGGGGATATACCAAACAGGTAGATGCAACTACCGGCATTATAACATATAGCGATATTTTGTCTGCCAAAGGAATTTGCACAAATGGCACATGGGATAGCACTAATACTAATTACACTGTTAGTGCCAACCTTGTAAATGGAATCTTTAAAATCACTATGAAACATCTTTTAAACCGTGTAGGAATAACCTTCTGTGACTTATCTGCCTTGGGTAGCGAATCATCTGTAGCATCCATCACTGCCAAATTGGTGTCTAAAGTAACAGGTACACCTGAAGATTATGGTAGCATTAACCTATTGCCGTCATCAAGTGTAGCAACTGGTACACAGCCATCCGAATCAGCACCTTGGAAAGCACAGGTATACAACAATTATGGTCTATTTCTTCAATCGTTCGTAGTAACCCTTGTCGATGGGCGGAAAATACCTGTGAGTGTTCCCAATGCAAGTGGATCTTTCGATGGTATTGGACGTGAAATAAGTCACCAAGGAGGAGAAGCATACATGTACCGCCTCACACTAAGCCCGGGAAGTTGCACTGCCACCCCCGATGCGAACTTCACCGCTCCAGGCTGGCAAACCGGTGAAACCGGAGCACCAACCCCCATTTATACCCGCACCGACCTGGAAGCCATAGCCTCCAACCTGGGTGGAAACTACATCCTGATGAACGATATAGACCTAAGCGGCAGCAACTGGACACCGCTGGGATATACTACTGACACACCCTTTACCGGCAAGCTGAACGGAAACGGGCATAAAATAACGGGAATGAATATTGTTGTAGGAAGTAAGGATATTTATACCGGCTTTTTTAATGTGATAAAGGGAGGCATAGTGTATAATTTGCACTTCAGTAACTGTACTGTGACTGGGTTTGGAGGTGGAACCAGCGGTACACTTGTGGCAGCACTTTTTTCAGGGTACATATTTAACTGCAGCGTAACAAACTGTAACGTTATAAAAGGCGATTGTTGTGGTGGTATGATTGGTATGGCTGGTGGTCTTGATAATAAAGTAGTTGTTGCTCACTGTCGTGTCTCGAATAGCTCTGTGCAAGGAAGCGAACTCAATTATTATTCAAAAATAGAGATTGGGGGTTTAGCAGGATACATCGGACTTTATTCCAAAATGGTGGCTTGTTACACCGACGGTTGCACCCTGTCAACTAATGTATTATCAAAGCCGGATGAAGCATCTGTGGGTGGATTATTAGGAGTAAGTCAAGGTGGAACTGTTTTTGGTTGTTATGCCACCAATGTTAATGCTGCGGAAGCTATTAGCGGTAATGGTGCTTTGATAGGTTCTTCTATAGAATATGGCAGCACTATAGCTTATATAACTTCCAGCTACGGCACAAAAGGCACAAGCAACGCAGCCACTGCCATTTTAGCTAAGGGTAGTCTTACTATTTCCAACTGCGTATCTCTGGGAGCTGCCGATTATAGTCCTTTGGTAGCAGTTACCGCTCCTGTTTTAACTGCAGTTCCCACTGTAACACTCTCTTCATCAGGTTCGCTCTCTGTGGTTAATCGCACATGGAAAGCAACCGGCATATGGGGAGAATCAGAAGGCGCAAGCATATCTCAGGCTCCACTCATAAATTGGAGCTACAACGGAGAGTAACAAATAAATAATAGAAAAACAGCAGGAAGAATGGAGTGAAAAGCATTCACTCTTTCTTCTCTGCATAAATAATTATAGAATGAAAAAAAATAATAGTAAAATAAGAATGTTTCTTCTTACCGTCTTTATGGCAGCAGGAACAACTTTTGGCACTATTCAGGCTCAAAACCTGGGTGTGCGCAGCAATATTTTAACGTTGGCTACCCTGTCGCCTTCGCTTGGTGTAGATATACAGTTTGCCAGTCGCTGGCAGGCAGGCATCGATGGACATATAGGTTTACTAGGCAAAGGTGCCGATTACCTGCAAATGTCCGGAGCCGGATTTGAAATGCGCCGCTATTTCTTTAATCCTTACCATAGCGACGGTATTAATACAGCAACAAATGGTACAGGAAGCTCGTTTCACGGACCATATATGGGTATTAATACCCGCTACCTGAAATTCAACGATCAGTTGCGCAATTCATATCCGCGCGATGGCTGGTTTTATACAGCCGGTGTTACAGTGGGGTATACTTTCTGGCTACCTCACAACTGGACCATTGATTTGGGAGTTGGAGCGGGATATGTACACAAAAATTACAAAGACTATGATTACTATGTGCCGCATGATAAGTATCGCCTCGTAAATAACCAGATAACAAATCGTTTTGGTCTCACCAATGCAGAGCTTTCTGTGGCTTATCATTTTAGTATAGGTAAAAATAAAAAGTAATAACTCCATAAACAGAAGAATATATGAAATTCAGAAATAAAAACAGAGCAGCTCGTTGCAGCAAAACACTACTGTGCGGAGTGTTGCTTGCTGTTGTTACTTCGTGCAGCAGTGACGACTATATATCTATCTACAATCCCGACGGTAGCCAGTCTCAAAATCCGGGTTTGTTCACAGTAAACCTAACAGGTAGCACCATTACCGATTCCAATGCTAAAACCACATTGGCGCTTACTGTGGACGGAAGTAAAATTTACGACGTCATGCCATCTGTACCAACTGATATAGAGGCTGGAACTTACAACGTTACAGCTACAAAATTGCCATCTGCGTCCAAATTACCCGAAGGCACGTCGATAAATATCGCTGGGCTCATCACTTTGTCTGCCTCAACTGACAATGAGCTTCCTTTACTACCCGTTTTTGAGGCTGCAAAAGATGAAATTGGTGTGGTGTACAACAAAAGTGTAACCAAAAATATGGTTCTGAAACTGATGACACGTCGGCTCATAGTAAAAGGAACTCTTTTGGGAGTTGATCCTGCAACGATAAAGAGTGTTGATGTAACGCTAAACGGGGTAAGCAACGCCCGCCGGATAAATGATGGTGTGGTAACGAAAAGCATAGCATCCCGCGCCGACAATGCTGCCGCCACTTCATACTATGTTACGAATGCAACACAACCGGCTTCGGACGGTACTTTCAGCACATCGTTCAACCTGTTGGGCATTAACCCGGAAGTGGATCAAGTGCTCCATATAATTGTGACATTCAATAATGGTAAAACCTTTACGTACGAGGAGAACGTAAGTACACTGCTCGCTGGTTTCAACACTGCATCGTATGAAACTTCTGTAGGTCTTGACGCAACAATCAACTTTGGGATAGGTGGAGTTTCGGGCACCATTATCGACTGGATTCCCGGTTGGAATGAAGGGGGAATGGGAGAATAGAATCTATTGCTGTATTTTGAAACTGTTCAGATTAAAAAGATAAAGGGACTATTTTGTTTATTGGATAGTCCCTTATTGATAGTATAAACAATGAATGATATGAAAAAAAATGAAGATTTATGTATTTGCCTCCATCGCTTTTTAGGTGATTTCTGGTGGATGGATGGAAAAAGTTTTTTACTAGTTAAAGATTATCTTGATAAATATAGTACGGATAAACACGAAGTGTTTGAACATTTTGTAGACAAAACTATATATGTAACAGTGAAGAGGAGCGATCTTATTAACAATAATGAATTATTTTATTTAGAAAAGCTAGGAGAAAGGGCTTTATTATTATCTTTTACACATGCAGAGATAGAGTCGTGCGATTCCGAAAAGCTAATAAAGTTCGAATTTCTTTATAAGAAAAATGAGAAAATACTGGTACAGAAAATGACCTTTAATATAAAAAACTGAAGGTTATGATTCTTGATACCTTTTGATTTGGCGGTTGACATGTGATAGCCATACACTTATAAGTTTAATAAAATGAAAAGAATCAAACACCAGAGTAGTATCAGGTATATTCGTTTTGATAGCACTGTTTTTCTTCATTTTCTCTGTCTATTTTAATAATAAAATGCTGTTTAATGTAATTAATAATTTTATTATTCCCTTCAGGTGGACTTCGTGGTCTTCAAATGTTTACTTTTTGTTTAAATTTTAAAACTCATTAAATCAGTGTGTTGCGTGTATGGGGCAAAGTATTGCCCCAGTGACACGTATTGCTTATACTGATGATGTATGTTTGTGACGTAAATAAAAATGTTATGATGATGTAATTGCATGAAAAAAAGATCGCTATTGCTCTGAACATACTATATATAACTGAAATAAAAATTGATTATGAAAAAAAAATTATTATTTATCTGCTTCCTTCTGGCTCTTTTGCAGGGTAGAGTGAATGCACAGACTACAAATGATACAACTACGGTGCATACAGCCAATGGATGGTATGTAGGAGCATTGGGAGGTGTGCCGTTTGGAGTAAGTACGTTCAGCTCTTTCGGGGCAGATAAAACTCGTTTTGGATGGGTGGCAGGTGCCTTTGGTGGTTATCGTTTCACCCCTGTATTATCTTTAGAGCTTTTTGTAAAAGCAGGACAAACCACACTTGCAGTACGCGAAAACGATGTAAATGCCAATTATTGGCTGGGAAACGACATAGTTCGCTATTACGCTCCCGTTATTGATATGGAAGGTTGGGATTACAGTAACCTGAAAAGCAAAGTTAGTTTACAACAATACGGTTTGCAAGGCAATATTAATATTCCGGGTATCTTTTGTTCCGATGGCAACTGTCGTTGGATCTTTGAACTTTCTCCGGCAATTTCGGTTCTTAATACTCGTGCTGACTTAATTACAATTGCTGAAAATAAAAAAGTGGTAGAAGGTAAAACAAAATGGCACTTAGGTGTTGGAGGAAATGTGCAGGCCGGCTATCGTTTTGCTAAACATTTGAGTGTAGGTCTTTACGGAGGTTTTACTCACCTCACAGGCGAACACTTCGATAAACTACCAAAGCATTTATACAAAGATAACTTTATTTATGAAGGAGGGGTAAAACTCACCTGGTCGTTTGGTAAAGATATTCAAAGAATTAAACAATCTCCACAAACGCCAGCTTATATTCCTGTTGTGAGGGAAGAAGTACCGGCTACTCCACAAAAAGAACAAATAACTGAACCTGAAAAACCACAGGAAGAAAAACCTGCAGAGAAAGTTGTTATTACCCCTACTAAGGCAGAAGAAAAAGCATTAGCATCATTCCCCACTATTTATTTCGAATTCAACCGCTCGGTAATAGAGGTGAAGGAGCAACCTAAGTTAAAGGAAATACTCTCTATTTTACGAAAGAACCCCGATATGAAAATCACTATAACAGGCTGGTGTGACACAGTGGGTACCCGTGACATAAATTTACGCTTCTCTGTTCGTCGCGCACAAAGAGTTAAAAGCTGGTTAATACAACAAGGCATTAAGGCTTCTCGCATTAGTATAATTGGTAAAGGTAGCGACTTTAATGAGAAAATACCTGCCAAAGCCCGCCGTACAGAAACAAAAGAATCAAAGGAGGATAAAAAATGAAACAGAAAGCGCTCTATATAACTATAATAATGTGCCTGCTGGCAATGACCTTTACAGCATGTGACGGCAATCTACCCGAAAATAACGACCACGGCATCTCGGCAGCTCTTAGTTGGGCAGATAAGGACAATACGGGTACTCCTATTACTGATGCACGTGTATGGATTTTCCAGGCCGACGGAAAGTTGGTGACTGAAAAACATTATTCTACCAAGCAAGAGGTGGCTCTTGATATACATGCGGTAGATGCCGGTGAATATAAGGTGGTTACTGCTATAAACCTGATAGCACCATTCAGTGTAGATAAGGCAATGACTTATGATGAGTTATTATTAAAACTAAGTGAGCCTAATGCTTCACCTACTCACGCTTTTTACAGTGTAGCCGATGTAAAAACTACGCAGGATAAAAACACACGTGCACCGTTACCGCTTCGCCGCATTATGGCAGAACTTAATATTGAAATAGATGGGGTACCCGAAGGTGCAACCTTAGCAACATCCGTAACCGATGCCGCAGACGGTATTTATCCATTGCAAAAAGATGTTGACAGTAATTATGGAGTGGCAATGAGCGGACATAAGAATGCTGTTGTACTTCCCTCGGCAATTATGACGAAAGGAAATTTAGTTACGCCTACTACACGCCTTATGCCAACTGTGGGCGATGCATCTCACTCTCACCTGCATTTTCTGTTTACCCTTACCGATGGTACAACGAGAGAATGTGACGCTGAAGCTCCGCTTATGAAGTCGGGTGGCAAATATGTGCTGAAATTTAAATACACAGAGCTGAAGCCTAATATGTACATTATTCCCGTAAAGATCTCCGACTGGGAAGAGGATTGGACGGTGAATGGAGAAATACTAAACCCTGTTTCATAGTTAAACTTCAATAAACAATGATGAAAAAAAAATATTTAAGAAATCTGTTTCCTCTGTTAATAGCTGGAATATTAATGGGTAGCTTATCGGCTTGCTCGCAAAGCGAAGAGTTATCTCAGGAAGGAAACAATGTGGAAGATCAGAAAATTGCCATTCAGCCGGAAGTGTTGATGGATGGTGTAGCAACCCGCGCAGGTATGGAGTTAAAAGATCTGACATATTTTTACTTGCGGATTGTTAATCCTCAAAGTACTGAATACAGTTATTTTGTTAAGATGGAAAAAGATGCAAGCGGTAACTGGTATGCTTCTAAGGATCTTAAAAATAATACTACTAACCCAACGTTGTATTTCCAAAACGGTAAGCAGCAAGTAACCGTACAGGCACTTTATTGGAAAAGTAGCTCAGTTGATAATTTTATGGCAAGAGCTGATGAAGGAGGCTGGAAGACTCCCTACACTTTTTTTATGAGTACATCGGTGTTCAATAGTCTTTCTCTCAAGAGTTCTGATCCTCTTTACTACAGCAAAACCATTGTTCCTCAAACCGATGCCCCGGGCGGGATACTGCCAATCAGTTTTAAACATCGCTTTGCCAAGATACACCTGAGACTGGAGTTTGATAGCTACTGTACGAATCTTATGGGGTTCGACCAGAGTGCAATGTCGGAGGTATCATTCGGAGGTCTGTTGACTGGTAATAGTAGTTATCTGAAATGGGATTTTAATGCTAATAGTTTTAACTACAACGGAGATACACGCGATCAACTTACAACATTGAATTATCTGACATGGAATCCTCCGACGATGACAACAAATACAAGTTCTGAATATGAACTGATGGCTGTACCTCAGTTGATACCTAATGGTGCACTCAATGCTTCTTTTAGTATATACGGTGAAATATTTTCATGGACATACCAAGGACAGGATTTTAACCTGGAAAGCAATACTGAATATGACATCACTCTGCAGGTAAATGGGGAAGATCCAACAACTAAAGGTACATCAACATTAAACAAAAAGAATATCAAAATTATAGGATCCATTAAAGAAATAAAGGGAGGACAGCAATGAAAATATATAAATTCACAGCACTAATTGCTATACTGGTAACCTTTTTTAGTGCTTGTCAAAACGAAAACCTCAACAATCTGACATCTGCCGGCAAAGGTATAACTATACAGGCAAACATAGGTTCTCCTTTTGCATCTACGCGCTCTAACCCCTTGGGAACAGAGACGGAACAGGGGCAGTTTGTGGATGGAGATGTTATTGCCGTATCGCTCGACAAAGGTCAAACCTGGGTAGAACACAAGAAAAATGGTAATACATGGGAGCCACAGGGTGGTAAGAAACTGGCATGGCTCGATGGGGCAGAAGAGACTGAAGTATGGGCATACTATCCTGTAGAGCATACAAACGCATCTGATGGTTCCAATAACTCAACTTTTGATACATTCACTTTGCCTCGTCATCAGTGCAATACTCAAGGTGGACAAGAAGGAGATTTTCCCGATTGCCATATTGCATGGGCAGACCGAATGGCTTTTAGAAGCACTATACAGAAACCGGCAGATGATTTGATTAATCTGTCAATGGTAAGGCAGACTGCATGTGTGGATATATGCATAACCAAACTGAGCGATAACTGGAATACAGGTGAGGCCTATTTTCAGATAGGAGATAATCTGTATGCTCCCGACATCAACCTTCCAGCCCAATCAACGAGCAGTTCATACCATATTTATCCTAAAAATGGTGGAAAGAAACTAATGCTTAATGACAAGATTACTTGTTTGCTTCTTCCGCAGGAAGCTGATCCTGATGCTGTGTTTTTTGAAATGGATGGTACTTCGGCAGAAGGTGCTGCAGTGCAAAAACTCACAGTAAAAGGACAACCAAAGCTTGAAGCTGGATATCATTATACCTTTAACCTGCAAGTAGGCAAGTCGGGCATAACAATGGGAAGTGTCAGCATTGAACCGTGGAATAAAGTTGCTTTTGCTGATGCAGCAGGTAAGTTTCTTCCCGTGATGATTGTAAAGAATGGGTTAGCTTATATCTATCTTGACCGTGCTACAAACGGGACCGCTCAGATTGCAGACTCTATTCAATCAGCACAGAGGAAGCATTACGTGTACGACCTTGTTTTCTACGGCAAGAAAAACGGAAAACTGGATTTAAGCGCTGCCAATAACATGCTGAAAAGTACAGATATACGCTCGGTAGATCTGACAGGTGTTACTGACCTTACTGAGATAGAACCGTATTCATTCAGAAGTCAGGATAACTACACAGATTTCTCAAAATTGGAAAAAGTATATCTGCCAGGATCTGTGACAAAAATTGGAAAGTCTGCTTTTGAGGGTAGTCTTATTACAAAGATTACTACGCCCGGGGTTGAAACTCTGGAAGAAGCTGCATTCAAAAATTGTAAAAAACTGGAGTCGATAACTCTCAATAATTTAACAGGAACATTGCCAAGTTACAGTTTTGAGAATTGTATAGCAATGAACAGCGCTTATATGCCTAAAATAACAGAGATCGCAGAATATGCGTTTAAATCGGCCGGACTTAATGAAGGAAATCAGGGACATGTAGATTTTTCAAGTGTTACCCGTATTCATTCTTATGCCTTTGAAAGTAGTTCTGTTACAGGAGGAATATATCCGAAAGGAGAAGTTCCGATGGGATTAAATGTTACAAATGAACTGACGTTTCCCAATGTTACGCAAATAGACGATCGTGCTTTTAGTCGTTGCAGGAATTTGTTTGCTGTTTCATTCCCAAAGGCAAACCAGTTGGGAGATTATATTTTCTCTGGTTGTAACTGGTTGTCTACTATTATGTTCACTGTTGAGGGAACTATAGCATACATTGGTGCCAATAAGGCGCCCTTTAGCAGGGATATAAGCACATATCCGGAAACGGATGGGATTATGTTGGATTATCACACCAACCTGGCAAACTATTATTATGGGATTGGAACGATAATAATACATGAAGACAAAATGTACGGAAAGTCTGTGCTTAGTCCAAGAGTAACTGACTATAGACATTATATTGGTTATGCCGATGACAGGGGACGTGCTCAGTTTGGTTTAGTAAATAAAAGCGGACCTTGGTGGCAGGATGTAGTATATGTCAATGATGCCGGTAAAAAGTATCTGGGTGTGCATTAATATTACTGATAAACGGTTAAAGAAAACAATATAGATATATTATAAACATTTAATTAAAAAAACAATGAAAAAAACATTTCTTTTCGCAGCAACTTTTGCCGCAATGGCGTTGACAAGCTGCAACAATGACAATGAGCAAGTTTCCGAAACGCCTAAGAACATTACCGTAAGCACAAGTATTGGTGCGATGACGCGTGTTGTAAACAATGGCAATACATCTGCATTTGAAGATGGTGACAAAATAAGTGTTTATGCATGGACGGGTACTCCCGATGCTGTAAATACAGGGGCACTTGTAGTGAACAATGCTGTGAATACCCTCTCAGGTAGCAAATGGTCGGCACAATCGATGATGAAGTGGACAGATATGATTACCCCGCACTATTTTCTGAGCATGTATCCTGCGCGTACTGTTACCGACTTTACTGAAGATGCGGTTAATGTTGACCCTGCCAAACAGACTGAAAGTGATCTGCTGGTGGCTGTGAATACGGGTGATCAGAAACAAGGACTTACTGCATCTAACAATCCCGTATCGCTAAAATTTGACCATGTAATGTCTAAACTCATTGTGGAATTAGCGTTCCGTAACGAATTTGACGGTACGCCAACGGTGACTTCAGTAAGCACAGGAGCTAAAAATGCCGGTACAATTAATTATCTCACAGGGGTTATTACTCCTACAGGAGACCTTACTTCTTTTAATCTTCCTGCAGTAGGAGCCACACAGCAATATGCCTCGGTAGTAATCCCTCAGGAATTGCAGAAAATTACCGTCCTTATTGACGGAAAAAGCTATGTGTACACTCATCCTCAACCTCTTATGCTGAACAAAGGCAAGGTGCAGACAGTGAAACTTATTGTGGGACGTAACCGCATTGAACTGGATCAGGTAACCATTAACGATTGGGAAAATACTCAACCTATTGAAGGCGGTGAGGCCGTTGACTAATTAAGATTATTAAGTAATACAAAAAACAGTAATATGAATTACAAATCATTTATTTTCGCAGCGGCAGTCCTCACCTTAGGACTGACTGCTTGCAGTAAAGACGAGGCACTCCAGACGGAAGACCTCTCTGCTGATGCCGTACAAATCAATGCCACTGTAGGTAATGGTTTTGCCGAAACACGCTCTAACCCCGTAGGTACTGCTGAAGAACAGGCTAAATTTAATGTAGGAGATGAAATTACGGTAACTTACAGTTGGGGCTCCGGGTATGTTATTTATCAGTTTGATGGGGAGAAATGGCTTCCAAAAGACGGAAAGTTTCTTACATGGGAAAGCGAGACTCTGTCATTCGATGCTGTTTATCCTGCTGTTATGCCCTGGGCAACCTCGGGTGAAGTAGAAACTGACCAGTCTACCTTGGAAAAGATAGCCAAATCTGACTGGATGAGTGCAGAAATTGAGAATGCCACTAAAGGTCAGGTTCTTAACTTTGCCATGCAACGCCAGACCAGCCGTCTTGTGGTTAAGATTGCAGGTTTCAACCCTGAGTTTTCAGCTGATTCCAAGGTTACAGACGTAAAGATTGTGGATCAGAGTGATGCTGTACCTCAAACAGAACCGGCCACTACTTATACCGACTATATTCCCTATCCACAGGGAGATGGTAGTGTGGGGAGCACTTATACGCTGTTGAGAGATGGAAGAAAAATGCGCTATCAGTACATAAGTCTCAAAGTGGGTAATAAGGAAATGCACACAGCTATTCTGAATGACGGCGAAAAAGGTAAGAGCTATACATACAACCTGCGTGTGGGCAAGGAGAAAATAGAGATAGAGAGTGTAACGGTTTCTGACTGGTCGAACTCCGAAACTATTCCCGGAGGAAGTGCCGGAGAAATTTTTTAACCCTGAATAATCATGTAATGATAATAACGATTAGTTTCCAAATAGTGCAATTAATAAAAGAGTAAACTGAAAATAGAAAATTATAATGAAATCAATTAAATATATAATGACACTGGCTACCACCGCATTGCTTATTTCAGCATGCAGCCAAAATGAAGAGTCGGCACCTGAAACCAACAGTTTTCCTGCTGACAATATGATTCGTGTAATCACGAATGTGAACCAACCGCAAACTCGTGCAGGCATGACCACTGACGATCTCGATAATTTCCATTTGCACGTGGTGAACGAAAGTAATGAAAATTATAGTTTTTTTGCCATGATGAAGAAAGAAAGCAATGCATGGGTAAGCTATACGTTTGATGGTGCATCTCCATTGACTATGCTTTGGCAAAACAAGACACAAAAGGTAAAAGTAACAGCTGTAGGTTATGCAGGTTTTATTATATCGCCTGCAAATTGGAATTCGTCAATACCTGCTATGGTTTATGAGGATCAAAGTAATGAGAATAATTTAAAATTAAGTGATATACTTTACATGGCTCCAAAAGAGGTAAATCCCTCCACAGATCTTGTAAACGGTAAATTGTCTGTCAACTTAAATCACCGTTTCTCAAAACTGAATCTTACAGTGAAGCTGGGTACGGAGTTTAATAAAGTTCCGGGAACTGCCACTACTCCCATTACATCTGTAAAAGTGAGAGGTACAAAGGGTACAGTAGCAACCTGGAATTTGAATACAAATAGCCTAAGTGATTACACAAACAATATTAACGTTGTACCTTTTGCCACAACTTATACTGCAGGATCAGGCGACACCCAGCAAGCGGAAGCCAAATATGAATGTATTCTTATTCCGCAGACAATAGGAACCGGCTTTTTTACCGTAGAATTTGTGATCAATGGTAAAACCTATACATGGTTCAATGCTTCGGACATAACGTTCAATGGCGATACCAAATATGACCTTACCCTTACTGTAGGTAAAGAGGTGGTTACTGCAGGTGGCTTCACCGCTACACCATGGACAGATGGAGGCAGTCAGGATATTGAAACTGAATAATAAATTGATAAAAAAGTAAATTCTTTCAAAGAGGGTTGATCAATACCTGGAAGACCAGCTTTTGTTTTATAACAAAAGTTGGTCTTTTTTTTGTTAAAAATGGATGATAAATATGGTGAACAATGGCGCAGCCAGCCGTGCGAAGCAAAAGCAGCGATGGCGCAGCCGTGCGAATTACTCCCTAACGATGGCGCAGCCGAGTTCAACCCAAAAGCCAAGCGAAGCAATGGCTACACCGTTCCACAACCACGCCGAACGATGGCGTAGCCGAGTGCCCAGAAAGACCGGCCTCATGAATTTTGCGTTAAGAAATCTGGGTGGGGGGAGCGTTAAGAAGGGGGTGCTGTTTGAGCGCAGCGAGTTTCACCCCCTTTAGCTCCACGCTCACAGATTTTAGTAAAATTCGTGCAGCCTTGACCTTTTGTTTCTTTTGCATCAAGGCAAAAGAAAAGGACAGTTGCAATCAATGCAAAAAAAAACAGTTTGACCCCAAGACCAAAAAAAGCCTAAAAAATCAAACTGCCAACTCAAAAAAAATAAGATTATTTCTTTATCAGTAAAGACTCAATAGGATCATCATACTGAATCTGAAGTTTTACAAGCTCCTTTTTCAAAAGAGCAGTAATCTTTTCAACCCCCTTAGTACCATAAAGATTAACCATTTCGTGAGGATCATTCTTGAGATCATAAAGCTCCCATTTATCAATATCATTATAAAAATGAATAAGCTTATAACGTTCCGTACGAACACCATAATGACGCTTAACGGCATGCTCACCCGGATATTCGTAGAAATGATAATAGAGCGACTTGCGCCAGTTTTTTGGCTTTTCACCTTTGAGCAGTGGTAAAAGAGAAACGCCCTGAATGTCTTGCGGAATCTTTACGCCGGCCAGCTCGAGGAAGGTAGGAGCATAGTCGATGTTCTGCACCAGCTGAGGAATTTTTGCTCCTTTGCGTGCAGCAGAGGGATAGCGCATGAGCAGCGGGGTGCGGAAAGACTCCTCGTACATGAAGCGCTTATCGAACCATCCGTGTTCGCCCATGTAGAATCCCTGGTCGGAAGTGTAGACAATAAGCGTGTTATCCAGCAGGCCTTCTTTCTTGAGGTAATCGAGCACGCGACCGATGTTGCGATCCACCGAGCGGATTACACTCAGGTAATCGTGCATGTAGCGCTGGTATTTCCACTCTGCCAGTTCCTTTCCGGAGAGTTTTCGGGCTTTAAAATCCTTGATGATGGGCTCATAGTAAGCATCCCACTTTGCCTTTTGAGCAGAGTCGAGGTTGTTGTAAAGTGCACGTCCCCAGCCTTCCAGTGAGGTATTTGAATGAATTTCATTTTCCTTATCCGCCATTTTAAGGTCGTAAACGATATCCATGTCTTTGAAAATGCTCATTTCCTGTTCCGAAGCAGCCACTCTTTCCAGGTACTTGTCGTAGAAGTTTTCGGGTAGGGGAAATTTCACGTCATCGAATGCACCCAGGTCGCAGGTATCGGGCATCCAGGTGCGGTGGGGAGCTTTGTGGTGCAGCAGCAGACAGAACGGTTTGCTCTTGTCTCGTTTTTCGCCAAGCCAGTCGATAGCCAGATCGGTCACAATATTCGTGGCATAGCCGTGAATCTGTTTTTTTACCCCGTTGTCTATGAAGTGCGGGTTGTAGTAATCTCCCTGTCCGATAAGGATGTTCCAGTAATCGAACCCGGTAGGATTGGAGGTGAGATGCCATTTTCCTACCACGGCAGTCTGGTATCCCGCTTTCTGTAATAGTTTGGGGAATGTTTGCTGACTGCCATCGAACTTATGTGCATTGTCGATAAATCCGTTTTTGTGACTGTGCTTGCCGGTGAGCATGCAAGCGCGACTGGGACCACTGATGGAGTTGGCCACAAAGCTGTTGGTGAAAACGGCTCCGTCGTTGCCAATACGGTCGATGTTGGGTGTTTCAATAAACCTGTGATCGTATGCACTGATGGTTTGAAAAGAGTGGTCATCGCTCATGATAAAGAGGATGTTCATGGGTTTTTTGGTGGCTTCTTTGTTGGTTGAAGCATGAGAGGTAGCAGCTACTGCTGTGATACCCATCAATAAAATCTGTTTTCTGTTCATTATGATATTAGTAACTAAATTAAGTTAGTGTTATGCTCCTTGTATGATGGTAACCGTAACGGGTGCAAGTCCGAAAGTAGGGTGAAATGTTACAGTCTGGGTGCGCGACTCACGGGTTTTATTTGCCGCTATGTAAATGGTAATGGTTTTATTGCCCGAACCGTAAATAGTATACGAAGTGACAGTCGGGTTAAATCCGCACCAGCTACCGGTAGGCACATCAATCCACCAGCCATCTGTTCCGGCTGTGATGGTGGCTGTTATTTGGGTGGCTGCCGCACCAACGGTTGTGTTTTCATTGACCTTCACGCTGAACGGTGAAGGTTCTGGTTTGTAATTAACCGATTCGTCTTCGTTACTGCAACTGCTCAATGCCAGGCAGGTGATAAGCGTTAGCAGGATGTATTTAAGATATGTCATTTTTACTCTTCTTTTAGTTGTTCAACAATTACCAGCCCGGGTTCTGTTTCCACATATTTCCGGTTAATGCTATTTCGTCCAGACTGATGGGGTAGAGGTAGTCTCGGTTAACATTAAATGTCAGTCCATTGGGGCATACTCCCTTGTAAGGACTGATGTAGCGTTTGGCATCGCCGGGTTTACCCGATAAATAAAGGTTGTTGCCTGTTGGCTTGTCATAAATAAGGTTGCCTTTGAAGTATCCGCCGGCTGTATTGGCTGCTTCCATGTTACTGCCTGTGAAGAGAGCCCCAAGCATCTCTTTATTGGCTATTAAAATATCGGCAGCTGCCCAACGGAAGATATCGAACATGCGTATACCTTCGCAGGCAAGTTCGATGCGGCGTTCACGGCGAACCACCTGAAGCGTTGCCTCTAAATGATGGAAAGGATAGTCGGGATCGGTATTATATTCCCGTTGGAAATCGATGCCCGGCATGCCCACACGATCTCGCAAAGGCTGCAGCGCCTTAGCTATTTTCTCCTGAGCAGATGCACCTTCGAGCTCGGCAAGTGCTTCGGCATAATTGAGCAATACTTCTGCATAGCGGAACTGAATGGCCGGGCATTCTCCTTTAAGCTCATCATCGGCTGCTGCATCCGTGCAGTCTACTTCGATAAATTTCAGCAGGGAATAGCCTGTTGGGTTGGCCCACATAACCGGAAGGGCTACCTCGGTAATGATGGGGCTGAACTCCGGCATATAAATATAGGCAGCGTTGGATGTGAGCGGACGCAAACGTTCGCCCGGACGAGCTACAGTCTGGCACAGACGTGGATCACGAAGAGCCGGATCTAATTCCTTTCCGTAAGTTTTCTGAGCTTCATCGCGCTCAGCTCCGGTAAAGATGCGGCCGTCTCTGGTCAGGTAATCATTTACCAGAGAAAGCGTGAGTCCGATGTTGCCTCCACCCTTGTTGCAATAACGGGTAACGTTGTTCCCAACCACTTTAGCATCGTATTTTTTCCAGAACAATACCTCGGAATTAGTGGAGAGATCTTTGGTGATAAACAGATTCTTGTAATCGGTAAGCGGTTTTGATGTGCTGTATATTTTCCATCTGCCACTCTGAATAACCGCCAGGGCGGCATCGCGTGCCTGCTCCAGGTAATTGTTAATCCGGGCATCGGTGATTCCGGCGGTAAAGAACGGATCGTTTTTTGCTTTGTGATATTTTTGCCAGGTACCTTCGAACAAAGCCACGCGCGACTTAAATGCAAGTGCTACATCCTTGTGAAGCCTCATGGTGGAGCTGTTGCTTTTTGTGCTTAAAAGATTGATGGCATTATCCAGATCACTTAAAATATGATCGATAACATCGGCACGTGAATCGCGTTTCAGTTTCATTTGTTCACTGCTTGCATCCAGCACTTTGTCTATCCAGGTGATATCGCCATATTTGCATACCATGTTGAAATAGTAATATGCGCGGAAGAAATAGGCTTCGCCGGTATACTGGTCGATATCTGCCTGATTGCCTTTGCAGTTGTTGATGTTTGCAAACAGGAAGTTCAGGCTGCGAATCTTTGTATATTCGGCGGGACTTGCAGCAGAACTGACCGAACGGGTGCCATCGAGTAATGACGGAACCGACGAACAGGCCATATTATCACTATACTGATCATCGAACGCTATGCCGGCCGACTGCAGATTGGTTGGTTGTATTCTGAACGTTTCCTCGTAGAACTGATTTACATACTTCTGAAGTTCGGAAACGGAGCTGATGGGGTTTGAAGATGTGAGTGCACCTTCCGGTTCCTGATTGAGGTCGGCACAACCGAACGATAAGGCTATTACCGCAAACAGTATCAGGTGTTTCATTATGTTTGTTTTCATCATCATCGCTTTATTTACAGGTTAATACTCAGTCCAAAGGAGAAAACTTTTGTTAAAGCATAATTCTTTCCTCCTTCATTGAATGTAAATACAGTTTCGGGATCGAACATTTTTGCCAGTTGGGTGAAAGTCAGCAGGTTTTCACCGGTAACATATACATTTACCCGTTGCAGACCAATATTCCTGATAATGGACGAGGGCAGTTCGTAGCTTAAAGTGAGATTCTTTAAACGGAGATAAGCTGCATTCTGCAAATACCTGTCACACGCCTGATGAGTTTTGCCTGTATAAGAGCTAATGTTACCGGCTGTTGAAATGTATGGTCTGGGATAATAGGCATCCCGATTATTTTCTGTCCAGTAATCCAGGTGCTGAGAGAAAACCGTAACCTGTGCTTTTGAATGGCAACCCCAGAAGTAAACTGAACCCGAAGGATCGTAGTCGCGTTTTAAAACACCTTGCCACAATGTACTTAATGTGAGCCCTTTGTAACTGATGCTGCCGTTGAGCGAGTACTGGTAGCGCGGTGCCGAGTTGCCGATAATCTCTTTATCGCCCATATCGCCCACTTTGTTACTGCCTGTATTGATGGCATTGTCTTTATTCAGATCGAGGTATTTTACATCTCCGGGAACCCACGCTCTGTTGGTGAGGTAACTGTGGTCTAACTGATTAAACTCATCGGCTTCTTGCTGATTCTGAATTAAGCCGGAAGCACGGTATCCCCATATTTCGCCAACCTTACGTCCCGGGTACCACTGACCTGACGGGTTGAATTTTGAAGGATTTACGTAGTGCAGTACCTCGGCTGTATAATCGTAAATCATACCACCAATGGAGTAGGTTATATCACTGTTGATACGTCCTTTATAGTTGATGGAGAATTCCCAGCCCCTGTTGCGCATATCGGCATTGTTTGCCTCGGGAGCTGTGGTTCCGTACATGCTTGCCAGACTTTCGGTTGGGCCAAGCATGTCACGCGTGGTGCGCTGGAAAATATCCAGACTGCCTGTTAAGTTATTATTGAAGAATCCATAATCCAGACCAAAGTTTATGCTTTCTATTTTTTCCCAGGTAACATTGGAGGTATAGGACCCCGGTGCAAAAATAATCATCTGGCGGTTGGTACCATCAAAATACCAGGAGCCTTGAGTCTGGGTATTCATGGTTTGGGCAAATGTGTAGAGGGCGGCACCACTCTGGTTGCCCAGCAAACCATAAGAAGCACGGAGCTTAAAATTGCTCACTGTTGCACTGACTGGTTCCATAAAATTCTCCTGGGCAATGTTCCATCCCAGGGAGGCCGAAGGGAAAAAGCCCCAGCGGTTGTTGTGTGTAAATCGGGAAGAACCATCATAACGCCCGTTCAGCTCCAGCAGATAGCGGCCCTGATAGTCGTAATTAATTCTGCCGAAGAAGCCTCTGGTTGCCCATCCGTTGCGGGTTTCGCCGGTAGTCTTATCGCCGGTGGCAGTGTTGATTCCCGGATTGTTGAAGTTGAGCAGATCTGTTACGTTGCTCCATAAAAAGGAGTATTTATTGTTCTCTTCCTGATAGCCGGCCATGATATTGAAATTGTGTGACTCTGCCAGTTTCAGAGAGTAATTGGAATATAGATTGAACGAATTATAGTCCGACTGTGACATGGAGCGGTAATAACTACCGGTGATTGGAATTCCTAATTCCGTGCGGGTCATATAGGTGACTGAACCATCGAGCATGGTAATAGTAGCGGGTATAGCGGCTTGCTCGTTTTTAGCCGGGTTAGTACGGTAGCTGTAGTCGAAGTTTATTTTCCAGTTTTTTACAGGCTCGGCCACTAAACCGACGGTGAGGCTGTAATTGCCTGAATTATTGTCATTCCGGGAGCCGGATTGCAGGTATGGAACCTGAGACAATTCCGTAAAATTTCCATTCAGATCGTACATGGAATTGGTTGGCCGGGTACGAGCCAGGTTATGGAAGAATCCGATTTCATAAATGGCATGATCGCCAAACGGAGAGGTGGATATCTGTTTGTTATATTTGGTTTTTATATTAAACCTGAGCCAGTCTGTGATAGTGGAATTTATGTTTGCAGTGAAGTTAAAGCGTTTAAAATTGATATCTGCATATCTGATAAGTCCCTGCTCCTGATACAAACCTCCGGAGGCATAATATTTAATTTTGTCTGTACCACCGGTTACCGAAACATTGTGATTTTGCCTGATGGCTGCATTTTTATAGAAGAGTTTGAAGTTATTGGTATTGCCAATTCCTGTTGTGGAATTATCGGCTAAAAACTGGTTGGTTGACTGTTCAGGCCATTGGTTTATACCTTTGGGATTTTCGCAAAACCGGCGAAGCTGTTCGATCTTTGCATCAGAATACTCAGGTGTATGGTCCGCATTAACCCAGCCCACATTGAAAAAACGGGCAAATTCGTAACTGTTAACCATATCCGGCAAACTAACAGCAGAGGTAGCTCCGATGTTGCCGTTATAGCTGATGGATGTTTTTCCTTCCTGACCCTTTTTGGTTGTAATCAGTATAACGCCATAAGCGGCACGCGCTCCATAAATGGAAGCTGCTGCCGCATCTTTGAGAATAGATATGTTTTCAATGTCATTGGGATTGACCATTGAGAGAGTGCCCTCCAGTCCGTCTATTAACACATAAGGTACATCCGAGTTGCTTAAGTTGCCCTGCCCGCGCAACTGAATGTTATAACTTGCGCCAGGCGTACCTCCTTTATTGGTTACATTGGTGGTTAAGCCCGGCACTACTCCCTGCAGACTCTGGGTGATATTTGCAACGGGCCTGTTTGCCAGCTCCTTACCATCGACAACAGCCACAGAACCGGAAAGGTTTACTTTTTTCTGTGTGCCATAGCCTACTACAACCACCTCATCGAGTAATTTGGAGTTCTCTTTTAAAACAATAAGAAGTTCACTTTTACCTTTGGTGTTGATACTTAGCGGAGCGAATCCGGTGAAGGAGACCTGAATTACCGGGTTATCTTCCAGATTCATGGAGAACCGGCCATTTATGTCGGAAATAGTTCCTTTGTTGGTTCCCTCTTCAATGATGTTGGCTCCGACGATTGTCTCTCCGTTTTCGTCAGTGATTCTACCGGTGATTCTTCTTGTTTGCTGCGACCTTTCAGGCTCATTGTTCTTATTTCTGTAAATATTGATGTACCGGTTCTTTATTTTGTAGATAAGTCCCGTTCCCTTTAAGGCTTCGTTCAATACATCGTTTATTGATTTATTCCGTGCCTGTACCCTGACATAGATATTCTGCACATCGGCATTTACGTAGAAGAATAGAAAATCGGTCTGCTTTTCAATTTGCGAGAAAAGCTGAGTGAGAGATATTTTATCGGCTACAACCGTTATTTTCCTGGAACTTGCATCAATATCAGCAGCCTTTATTTGCATCGGTTGCATAATCGATGCAATAATAAAAGCTAATTTTATCAACAGGTTTCGTTTAGTGTGTTTATTCATAGTATACTTTTAAAAAGGAACAAAAGGCGTTGTTATAAACAAATGGCATTCATTTATCGGATATAAAAAACATCCTCTTTTTTCTCCCATTTAACAGGCATACTTCCGGAGATAACATCTAATGTTTCTTCAATGCTTTCTTCGCTGCTGAATGATCCGGAGACAATTATTTCCTTAATCTTTGGATTGAGAACAGCAATTTTAACGTTATAGAGTTGCTCTAAAGATTTTACGACATCGCCCAATGGAAGCGATTGGTACTTTATCAGTCCATCTTTCCATGCAGTGAAACAGCTGGTTTCCACATTCTCTACTCCAACCTTGCGGCTTTTACGGTTGAATTTGAGTTGCTGGGAAGGAGAGAGCTGAACTTTCTGCTCGCCGCTTTCGAACCGGATACATCCCTCGACCAAGGTTGCAACAATATCGTTCTGCAAATTGGTGTTTACGTTGAACTTAGTACCCAGTACCCTGATTGCCGCATCGTCCATTTGTACTTCGAACACCCGTGCCGGATCTTTTGTTACTTCAAAATAGGCCTCACCATTTAACGTTACCCCACGAAGCTTTTCGCCAAATAGATTGGTGTAAGTAAGCTTGCTGTTTTTATTTAGCGTTACTTTGGTGTGGTCGGGCAAGGTAAAGGTGGATATATGGTTACCGCTTATATAGGTAAAATATTCAATAGGTTTGGATTCTTTTTCATGTTGCAGATAAAAAACAGAACTGATTAATAAAAACAGGGTTATTACCGCGGCTATGGGAGCAACTCTGATCCATAACTGCCTGTTCTTTTTGCGCTGATCGTTTTTGCCGATCTTCTCCTCAATCCGTTTCAGTTCCAGCGCCTGGCCAATGTGATTGGAGTAGGAAACTTCCGCATCCCAGTAATCTTTCAACTGACAGAACTCTGTTCTGTTTTTCTCATCCATCTGCAGCCATTCGCTGAATTTTAGAAAGTCGTCACTTGAAGACTCTCCCGAGAGGATGCGTGCAATTATGTTGTCAATATTATGAATCATGAAGTTGTAGTTTATATTTACTCAGTCGCTTGAAAGCCAGAACTCCCTTAGTTACTGATTGTTATTTTAAAAATAGAAACTTATTTTAATTTTTTTAAACAGAAATATCTCCCGAAAGAGTTTCTCTGAGCTTTTTTACAGCCGTGGTTATGTGAGCCTCCAGTGTTTTTACGGAGATTCCCAATAGCTCGGCAGCATCTTTGTATTTCATCTTGTCTTCCCGTACAAGCTTAAAGGAAAGCTTGCATTTATATGGCAATGAATTAATAGCGTTATTGAGTCGGGCAACATTCTCTTTGGAAATAAGATCCATTTCGGGAGTGGTTTCCGACTGTACAAAGAAATCGACCAGTGTTTCATCAATGTCTACGTTGGTTACATGCTGACTCCTGAAATATGAGATGCATTTATTACGGACGATTGTATAGAGGTAAGAGTCGAAATTGGCGATATCCGGTAAACCCTTCCGACTTTCCCAAACTACCATAAATGTGTCTGATACAATCTCTTCGGCCACGGTAGTCAGTCCCGTTTGAAGGATAGCAAAGCGCATAAGTCTCCCATAATAGATCATGTATAATGACCTGAATGCCGTTTGTGAGTCGTTTGTGGCGAGCTCGCAAATAATTGATCTGATATTCCCGGAGGCGTTATTACTCAATAATGAACTGTTTTATTTAGGCTTCTTTAATAAAGGTCGCAGAATTAAATATTATCCCTTAGCCGGCAACTATTTTTTTCTTTTTTCTCTTTTAAAAAAAGAGCTCTTCTTGCTGCTATAACGACTTTTGATAAAGATGTATAACCGCTTAAAAGTTAAAAACGGGAATACTCCATTAAAAAAATACATTATCAACTAAGGGGTATTTTAATTATTTGCGTCTTAGTAAATGCAATATTAAATAATTAATTTAATAATATATCCATTTTAAATCTAATTTATATATTAATTAAAGTCTATTCACTATTGAAACTATGAAACAGAACACAACTAAAAGCAACTGAAACCTTGTTCTTTTTGTGTTTTTATAATAACTATAAATAATCTAATATGTTAAAACATCTAAAGTTAGTCGGTACGCTGCTTTTTCTCTCATCAATATGTGGGGAAACGGTTTACGCAGCATTAGCAAAAGAATCCGACATGGAAGTCGTGCAGCAAAGCGGGAAGTGCACGGGAGTAGTAAAAGACAAAACAGGAGAGACCATTATTGGTGCATCTGTTGTAGTTAAAGGAACCACCAACGGTAGTGTTACCGGAATGAATGGTGAATTTTCGCTGAATAATGTTCCCCGCGGGAGTGTAATCGTAGTATCTTTTGTTGGTTTCCAGGCTCAGGAAGTGAAGTGGACAGGCGGTTCACTGAACGTTACGTTGAAAGACGACGAGAAAGTACTGGATGAAGTAGTTGTAGTAGGTTATGGCACACAGAAAAAGGTAAATGTGACCGGTGCCGTAAGTATGGTAGGTTCTGAAGTATTGGAATCGAGACCGGTAGCAAATGTGACTCAGGCATTGCAGGGAACTATTCCGGGTCTTAACCTCAACGCCAGCAGCAGTGGTGGTGACCTGAACTCGAGCATGAGTATTAATATACGTGGTACAGGATCTATCAGTTCGAGCGACAAACCGCTGATTCTGGTTGATGGGATTGAAGGCGACCTGAACCTGGTGAACCCGAATGATATTGAGAGTGTATCGGTACTGAAAGATGCTGCATCGGCTTCTATTTACGGTACAAGAGCTGCTTTCGGTGTGATTCTGGTAACTACAAAAAGTGGCAAATCGGGCAAAGTGAAAGTTGCTTACTCCGGTGATGTACGTTTCAGTACAGCTACACAGGTTCCCGAAATGGTAGACTCTTACAATTTTGCCTCTTACTATAATGCTGCCAATACAAACGCGGGATCGGGTAACTTTTTCACCAATGAGATTATGGAGAAGATCCAGAATTTTATAGGTGGTAAATATACAGACCCTACACAACCTGAATACTACGGTACAACAGCAGGTACCGACGGAAAATGGTCGCTATATAGCGGAGCGTTTGCCAATACCAACTGGTTTAATGAGTTCTATAAAAAGAATGTGCCTTCTACTCAGCACAACCTGAGCTTAAGCGGTGGTACAGAGAAACTGAACTGGAGCCTTAGTGGAAGTTTCTTCAATCAGAACGGATTGATTAAACACGGTCACGATGAGATGAGCCGTTACACCATGAATGCAAAAATTGGAGCGATGCTTGCCGACTGGATCAAGATGGAATATTCTACCAAGTGGACTCGTAAGGATTATACCAAACCACAATATCTTACTGGTTTGTTCTTCCACAACATAGCACGCAGATGGCCGACCTGTTTCGCGAAAGATCCTAACGGACACTGGGGAGAAGGTATGGAAATTGCTGAACTGGAAGATGGTGGTATCTATAAAGAAAACAACGACCTGTTTACACAACAGCTGAAGTTTATTTTTGAACCGGTGAAAAACTGGCACATCTACGCTGAAGGATCTATGAGGAACACTTACAATAAGACAACTCAGAACAAGATTCCGGTATATCACTACACAGTGAACAATACTCCGTTTATTCGCGATAGTGGGTATGGTACAGATACGTATGTGTACGACGACCGTTACAAACAGAATTACTATACCGTGAATGTTTACTCGGATTATGTAAAAAGCTTCGGTAAGCACAATACAAAGGTGATGGCGGGTGTGAACTATGAACGTTACGACCAGGACGACTTGTGGGGAAGCGGTACTACACTGACTACAGCAGAAAAACCTTACCTGAGTCAGACACAGGCTAACAAGAAAAACAGTGATAACTACTGGAACAGAGCTACAGCAGGTTATTTCGGACGTTTGAACTATGACTATGACGGACGTTACCTGCTTGAGTACAACATGCGTTACGATGGATCTTCACGTTTTGTTGGTGACAAACGTTGGGCATGGTTCCCTTCTGTATCTGTGGGATGGAACATTGCACGTGAGCAGTTCTTTGAAAAATTATCTGATAAGGTGAACTTACTGAAAGTACGTGGATCGTGGGGACAGTTGGGTAACACCAGCTCTAACTACGGATCGTTCAGCGATTGGTATCCGTTCTACCAGCAACAGGCTATCAGTTCGGCAACGGGTGGATGGCTGATTGGTGGAGCAAAACCTAACACATCGTCTTTACCAAGTATTGTGAGCTCACAACTTACCTGGGAAACTGTTGAAACATGGGATATCGGTCTGGACTGGGCTGCATTGAACAACCGATTGACAGGTACATTCGACTGGTTTAGCCGTAGCACTAAAAATATGATTGGCCCGGCTCCTATATTGGGTTCTGCTTTGGGAACAAGTGCTCCACAAATTAACAACTGTGATATGCGCTCTACAGGTTGGGAACTGGAAATAGCATGGCGCGACCAGATTGGTGATGTAAAATATGGTGCTCGCTTTAACTTGTCTGATTCTCAGCAAAAAATTCTGAACTATCCTAACCAGACAGGTTCATTGAGCAGTTATTACAACGGAAGAATGCTGAATGAAATTTGGGGATACACATCAACAGGTCTTGCAAGCAGTAAACAAGAAATGGATAACTGGATTGCTAAAAATAAGCCAAACTGGGGATCGAACTGGGGCGCAGGAGACGTGATGTTTAAGGATTTGAACAATGATGGAGTGATATCAAGCGGTGACAATACACTGGCTAACCATGGTGACCTGAAGATTATTGGTAACAGTACTCCTCGCTACCGTGTAGGTTTGAACCTGGATGCTGAATGGAAAGGATTTGACTTCTCTGTGTTCTTCCAGGGAGTGTTGAAACGCGACTGGGCATTTGGACAAGGAGATGCTTACTTCTGGGGAGCTACCGGAAATGTTTGGCAATCGGCTTGTTTCAAGGAACACTTAGACTACTGGAGAGAGGATAACCTGAAGGCTTACTATCCAAAACCTTACTTTGGTGGCATTAGCAAGAACCAGGTGACACAGACACGCTATTTGCAGGATGCATCTTACATTCGTTGCAAGAACATTCAATTGGGCTACACCTTGCCTCAGGCATGGGTGAAAGGTGCAGGAATTGAAAACTGCCGTCTATACGTATCATGCGATAACCTGTTTACTTTGACAAGTTTATCAAGCATTTACGATCCTGAAGCATTTGGAGGTTATGGTGACGAAGGATGGGGATCGGGTAAAACATACCCTATGCAACGTACAGTAGCGTTTGGCGTTTCTGTTAATTTCTAACTTTATTAAAGCAATATAACTATGAAACTAAATATAAAACAATTAGGGCTTTGCGCAATGCTGGGAGTGGCTTCTTTGGCTACCACTTCCTGTAACGATCTGCTCGAGATGGAGCCGGTGAGCCAGATTACTCCGGTCGATTTTTATTCAACAGCTGATCAGCTGGCTACGTATCTGAACAACTATTATAATTCGTTTTTGCAATTGCCATACAACGGATATATGTACCACGAACAGGCGTACAACGATGGTATGGCACGTTCTGACCGAAATACGGATATCTTTGTTCAGAGTATAGGCGGTAATACACAACTTTTTGCCGATAACTATTGGGAAGTTCCTTCCGATAAAAATCTTCAGAGCAACTATTTTGCGTACATACGTATATGTAACTATTTCCTGGAAACGGTGCTTCCTAAATACGAAGCGGGACAGATTTCGGGAAATGCAACGCTGACAAAGAACTATATTGGTGAGATGTATTTTATGCGTGCCATCACTTATTTCAGAGCATTGGCCGTATTTGGCGATTTCCCGATTATCACTACCGTGCTGCCCGACCAAAGCACTGTAATTGTGGATGCCAGCAAACGTGCTCCACGCAACGAAGTGGCTCGTTTTATCCTGGAAGATATGGACAAGGCGATTGCATTACTTGCTCCACGTACTCAGTTTAACGGTCAGCGCCTGAATAAAGAGGCTGCCTTGCTGTTTAAATCGAGAGTTGCCCTTTTTGAGGGTACGTTCGAGAAATACCACAAAGGCAGTGGACGTGTGCCGGGTGACAGCAACTGGCCGGGAGCAACAGCTTCTTACAACAGTGGAAAGACATTTGATATAAATACAGAAATCAGATTCTTCCTGCAAGAAGCGATGAACGCTGCCAAACAGGTGGGCGACAATGCACAGCTTACTGCCAATAACCACGTGATGAATCCGGCTGTGGGTGTAACTACAGGATGGAACTCTTACTTTGAAATGTATAGCCGTCCGTCGTTGTCTAGTGTTCCTGAAGTTTTGCTTTGGAAAGAGTACAGCAGCGCACAGAACATAAAGCATGATACTCCTTACAGATGTAAAGTGGGTTGTGCCGACGGATATACCCGCACGTTTGCCGAATCGTTCCTGATGAAGAATGGTTTGCCAATTTACGCAAGCGGTGATTACAAGGGAGATGTTACGATAGACAATGTAAAATCGGGACGTGACGAACGTTTGCAGTTGTTTGTGTGGGGTGAAAGCGATTTAATGGATTCAGATCCGGCTGCACCTGGTGTAGGTAAACTTTTCAAATCTCCTGCTATTACAGAAGCTACCGACGAAAGACGTTGTATTACCGGTTATCAGCCACGTAAGTACTATACTTACGATTATAACCAGACTACCAACGACGAGGTGAGAGGAACCAATGCTTGTCCGATTTTCCGTACAGCAGAAGCGATGTTGAACTACATTGAAGCATCATACGAACTAAACGGAACGATAGATGCTACAGCGAGAAGCTATTGGCAGTCATTGCGTGCACGTGCGGGAGTAAGTACCGATATTGATGCAACAATTACAGCTACCGATTTAAGCAAGGAGAGCGATTTTGGTGTATACTCGGGTACAGCCATGGTGAGCAAGACATTATATAACATCCGTCGTGAAAGAATGAACGAGATGTTCAGTGAAGGTCAGCGTTACACCGACCTGATTCGCTGGAGATCATTTGACAGAATGCTAACCACGAAGTGGGTTCCGGAAGGAGTGAATTTCTGGGACAGCATGTATCAGAATTATCTGGTAGACGCAAGTGGCAAACCAGTGACTATTATCTCCGACGGATCAAACAATTCAATAGTAAGCAGCAAGGACTTAAGTAAGTACCTGCGTCCGTACAGCCGAAGCATGTCATCAACCAATGACCTGAAGAACGGTTACAACTGGCACGAAGCATACTATCTGAATCCGATCTCCATATCGGATATGCAATATGCATCTCCCGACAATACAAAAGAAAATACATACCTGTATCAAAACTTATATTGGCCATCAACCGGAGGTGGACATGCCGATAAATAAATTGAAGAAAATATAGATTAGGTTTTACTTAGAAGCAGCTGCGGGATAGAGTTCGTGAGAATACTTCCCGCAGTTTTTTTTATTTAAATGCAACGGCGCAGCCGAGCCGAGCGAAGCAAGCAATGGCGAAGCCAAGCGAAGCAAAGGCACATGTGTGAAGGCGCAGCCAAGCAAAAAAGAACCGAGCAAAAAGCGAAGCCAGCCGAGCGAAGCAACGGCTACTCAGTTCCAAAACCCCACCGAACGATGGCGCAGCCGAGTGACTAGAAAAGACCGGCCTCATGAATTTTGCGTTAAGAAATAAGGGAGTGTGGAGCGTTAAAAAGAAAAAGCTGTTTGAGCGCAGCGAGTTCTTTTTCTTTAGCTCTACATTCCCTTATTTTAGTAAAATTCGTGCAGCCTTGACCTTTTGTTTCTTTTCCGTCAAGGGAAAAGAAAAAGCCAGTTATTTATTAGAAGTAACCCACTTCTGCCCCTCACGACAAGAAACAGTCAAAGTCTGATTACCCGTTTGAATACGGAAATCACCTTTCTCCAGAATCCACTTACCATCATAACCAACGAAAGCCAGATCGGAAGCTTTTACCTTGAAAGTAACCGTTTTAGTCTCACCGGGCTGCAGATCAACCTTGTCGAAAGCACGCAGACGGCGGATATCAGGAGTAAGAGAAGCAACGAGGTCACTACTGAACAACAGCACACTCTCTTTACCCGCATACTTACCGGTATTTGTAACATCAACACTGAAAGTCAGTACATCATCGGCAGTAAAAGAAGATTTGTCAGCCTTCAGGTTACTATAACTAAAGGTAGTGTAGCTCAATCCATATCCGAAAGGCCATTGAACAGACATCACCGCATCGTAATTGTAAGCACCTTCCATTTTGTCGAGGTCCTCACAAGGCTTATAGTCATAAGTAAACAATGAATTGATATCCTTTGGATAAGTATAAGGCATCTTTCCACTGAAGTTAACATCACCGGTTAAGAGGTTAGCCAAAGCATCGGCACCATAGTTACCTGGTAGCATGATGTTTACCACAGCTTTTGTGAGAGGTTCGATTTCGTTTAAGATGCGTGGACGACCTTCGTTCAGGATGAGAATAACCGGTTTGCCTGTGTTGGCAAGTGCCTTAACGAGGTCGAGCTGATTCTTTGAAAGAGTTAGATTAGTGAGGTTTCCCGGAGTTTCGCAATAGGAATTCTCGCCGATGCAAGCAATGATATAATCGGCATTGGCAGCACTTGCCACAGCCTTATCAATTTCGGGAGCATTTTCTTCCCAATAGAGACCACCCTGTTTGTAGGTTACTCCAGGTTCGTAGATAACCTGATCTTTACCAAACTTGTTGCTGAGTGCTTCGAGGATGGTGTTGTACTGAGTGGCACAAATATCGGCCTTATCACCCTGCCAGGAGTACGACCAGCCTCCGTTGAGCGTACGCATGGAGTTTGCGTTTGGTCCGGTTACCAATAATTTCTTTCCGGTGCTTAAAGGTAAGATATGATCACTGTTTTTCAACAAGACAAGCGATTCCTGAGCAGCCTTCAAGGCAGCATCAGCATGCTCTTTGCATCCGAACAAAGGAAAATCTTTGTTGTTGTAAACAGGTTTATCGAATAGTCCTAAACGGTACTTCATGCGCAGTACGCGGCGTACGGCATCGTCGATACGAGTCATGGGTACTTCACCTTCCTGTACCAGTTCCTTGAGGTAAGTACAGAAACTCCACTCGTAAGGAACCATAGACATATCTATCCCGGCATTGATAGCCAGTTTGATAGCCTCTTTTTTGCTGGATGCAATCTTATCACGAGAATAAAGGTTGTTGATATCGGCCCAGTCGGTCACAATCATTCCGTCCCATTGAAGATCTTCCTTCAGCCATTTTGTGAGCAGTTCGTAGTTTGCATGGAAGGGGAGACCGTTGTTGCTGGCCGAATTGACCATGACAGACAGTGCACCTGCCTTGATACCTTCAAGAAAAGGGGCGAAGTGTTTCTCGCGCATATCCTGCAGGGTGATGGACGATGGTGTACGGTCCTTACCGGAAACAGGAACACCATAACCCATGTAGTGCTTTAAGCAGGCAGCAACGTGGTTATTATCGATATGGTTTGGATCTTCACCCTGGAAGCCCAGAATAGATTCGCGACCCATTTCGGCGTTGACATAGCAATCTTCTCCGTAATTCTCCCACATACGTGGCCAGCGGGCATCGCGTCCGAGGTCGAGAACTGGAGCGTAGGTCCAAGGAATACTTCCGGCCTTTGTTTCGTAGGCAGATATGCGTGAGCCTTCGCGCACCAGCGAGCGGTTGAACGTAGCCGCCATGTTGATGCCTTGCGGGAAGAAAGTACCTCCCTGAGTATAAGTTGTGCCATGAATCTGGTCTACACCATAGATGCAAGGGATACCGATAGCTTTCATTGATTTATCCTGTATTTTCCGGATAATAGCTTCCCAGCCCTCTTTTGTCTGCGCAATGCTGTTGGGTACATTCAGGATAGAGCCAACCTTATACTTACTTATCACACTGTCCAGCAAAGCTTCATCAATCTGGAACCCTTTTTTATTCTCTATCTCCATGATGGCCATATAGATTTTCATCATGTTTTCTTTGTCGGGCATGCCTTTTGATAAGTCGAACTTCTTCTCCAGGTTATATTTCTTCAGTATCTTTTTCAAATCGTCCACTTTGGGATTCTGCTGATTCATTCCCTCGAACGGGTTAGTCCGTTTTGCCAGGATATCGATAGTAAGCTCGGTCATCTGACCAATTTTCTCCTCAAGAGTCATTTTTTTTAGCAGTGTTTCTACTTGCTGTTCAATCTTCGGATCCCTGGGGATCGCGGTTTTAACAGTTTGTGCCGAAGTGGTGAGGATACTCCCGGCAGCAAGCAGTGAAATGAGAATTTTTTTCATGATATTGATTTTTATGTAGTTATCAGATTATCTGAATAATAAAGGCGTGAATTCTGTAAGATAGATGCGCCAGTTTTTCCATATATGTCCTTCGCCTGTTTCGTAGTAAGTATATTTATATCCTTTTTCGTCCAGAAGCTTGCGATAATCTTCGTTGGCTTTATAGAGAAAGTCGGTTTTACCAATGCCGATCCAGTAAAGAGTCGGTTTTTTTGAGAACTGAACTTTTAGTTTGCTTTCGAGATTCTGATAAACAGGTGAAGTTACATCTTTGTTTGGCACGATGGCTGCAGAGAACAGACCTACATAATTAAACATATCAGGGTATTGCTTGGAGATATGCATGGAGTGGAAACCTCCCATTGAAAGACCTGCAATGGCACGACCCGATTTACTTTTAATGGTGCGATAGTTGTTATCGACGAATTTTACCACATCGGGGAATGCACTTTCGAAAGTACCTTCCATGGTTTTAGGTAATTGAAAGGTAGGAAGAACCATGCCGAGTGAAGATTCTCCCGGTGCTGCTTCCTGAGCGGCATTGCCGTTGGTCATGACTACAATCATGGGTTTTGCTTTACCTTGTGCAATGAGATTATCAAGAATCTGTGCGGTGCGTCCCAGAGAAATCCAGGCTTCTTCGTCGCCGCCCATACCGTGTAACAGGTAAAAGACAGGATAACGCTTTCCACTGGTTTCGTATCCGGCAGGGGTGTAAACAGTCATGCGACGCTCCATGCCCAGTGTGGGACTGTTGTACCAGATGCGCGACACGGTTCCGTGAGGAACCTTGTTTACTTTATATAAATCCGCACGTTCTCCACCGATGATGAATACATTGGTAAGTGTAGCCACATCGCGGATAAGATAAACATTACCGGGATCAGTGGTTTTCAGTCCGTCTACTATAAACGAATAGCTGTAAAGTTCCGGTTTCAATGGATTAGTTGTGTATTCCCAAATTCCATCTTTACCTTCAGTTAAATCCGCAACTCCCGGACCGTCAGCTTCTCCGAAGGGAGTCTTGAATTTCTGCGTAGGAAGAAAATCTCCTGTAATCTGTACCTTGACAGCTTTGGGAGCCTTCAGACGGAAGGTAACAGTGTTGTTGTGAATCTCGGGAGAGACAACCGGCGCTCCTCCCCAAAGGGCTTGTTGTGCAAAAGTCATTACGCACATCAGAAGTCCTGCAGCTAAAATCGTTAATTTTTTCATAGTATTATTTTTTAATTGCTTGATGAATTAATATCTCCCTGTTCTTTTGCGAAATCGGATGCATTCACTCCCCAGAAGGATTTGAAGCATTTGCTGAAATAGTGCGGATCGCTGAAGCCTACCATATAGGCAACTTCTGCGATTGAATTTTCTTTTTCTCTTACCAGAGCGGCTGCTTTTTGCATACGTACTTCCTTGATATACAAAATTGGCGAAAGCCCTGTCAGTGATTTCAGCTTGTGGAAGAAGTTGCTGCGGCTCAGGTTGAAGCAGCTAACAAGGTAATCTACGTTAAGCTCGGGATTGCTTATCTGATCTTCCATAATGACGGATAGCTTATCCAGAAAAGCCTTATCCTTGTTAGATAGCAAGGCAGTGATTTCTTTCTGAGTGGAATCTGACTGGGTTTTGTTATCGTTGTAAATTACATTATGGCTGTAAAAAGCCTGTAGCTTTTTCCGCTGACTTAAGATGCTTCCTATTTTGACCTGCAGATAATTGATGCTGAAGGGCTTCACAATATAATCGTCGGCACCAGTCTGTACCCCGGTGAGAATGCTGTTCATATCAGCTTTAGCTGTTAATACCACTGCAGGAATGTGTGATGTGCGCTCATCGTTTCTTAATTGGGACAGCATTTGTAACCCATCCATTACCGGCATCATGATATCTGTTATGATTATGTCCGGCAAGTAAGTGAGGGATTTTCGGAGCCCTTCGCTTCCGTTCTGCGCTTCGAGTAGTTTGAATTTGCCTTCGAATACCTGCTTGATAAATGCTCTCAGTTCGTGATTGTCTTCTACGATAAGCATTTGCTGCATGTCCGTATCATTCTCTTCCAGAGGCTGCTCTTCCGGTATCGGTGTAGCTTCTGCATTTTCCTGAAGATCTGATAAAATATATTCAGTGTCGGCCGGATAGTGTGCCATTCCTTTCAATAATTGAATAGTGAAGCAACTGCCTTTGCCCGGTTCGCTCTGAACAGAAATATCACCGTGATGCATGGAGATAAGCTCTTTGACCAATGCCAGTCCGATACCTGTGCTGAGACTACTGTGAATATTGTTTTGTACCAGGTTTTCGAACCGGTTAAAGATACTGTTTTGTTTTTCACGAGGGATGCCAATGCCCTGGTCGGTAATACGGATAGAAACGGAATCATTGTTTTCTGTAACGTGAACATCTATCTCTTTGCTGTTAGGGGTATATTTGAATGCATTGGATAGCAGATTAAAGATAACCTTTTCCATGTGGTCCGTATCAAACCATACATGACAAACATCTGGTTCCGATGAGAACGAAAGATGTATATGCCGTTCTGTGGCAAGTGCCTCAAAGCATTGAGTGATCTCTTTGGTGAAGCTCACTATGTCTTTATTCTGAATACGGAGTTTCATCTTGTTCTCCTGCAGTTTGCTCAGGTCGAGAATCTGCCCTACAAGCCTTTGCATGCGGTCGCTGTTTTTTTTCATGGTAGTCAGTGCATCTTTCACCTTGGCAGGCAGCTCTTCATCTTTCAGAATAAGCTCCAGCGGTCCTGTGATAAGCGTGAGCGGTGTGCGTAGCTCGTGAGAAACATTGGTAAAGAAGCTCAGCTTTTGTTGTGCGATGTACTCTTCGTTCTTTACCTGTTGCTTCATTTTGTAGAACACGATATAAACATAAACCCCGCCAACAATAAGGGCCAGTGAAAGAAAGATATAAAGTACGTGTGCTAAAGTTGTTTCGTTGAAACTGGGCTGTACTTCGATAGATAAGATCCGCTCGTTATTAACCCACACTCCTTCGTTGTTGGTTGATTTTAGGTGAAAGATATAGTTTCCGGGAGGCAGGTTGGTGTAGCTGGCTTCTCTTCCGTTTTCGGTAAGGCGGTATGTCTTGTCGAACCCTTCGAGCATATAGGCGTACTGAATATATTCCGTATTGGTCATGTCCAATGCCGAAAAGCTAATCCGTAAGGAATGATTATTGGGTGGCAGAGTGAGATGATAGATGTTTCCCTGGTTGATTTTCAGTGTAGCATTGTGCTGCTTTGAGGTAAGCTCTTGATTATTTACCCATATTGAAGTGAAGAATATGCGGGGAACGAAGTTTGTTTTATGAATTTTTTCAGGAGTAAAATACAAAAGTCCCTTGTTGGTTCCGAAATAAATCTGTTTTCCGTCAGTAGCCCCCACGCCTTCACTGAAATGTACGTTGAAAGCAATGTGTTCGTTTGGATACTGAATCTGTTCGCGGGTAGCTATGAATTTAACCAGACCACCTCCTGTTGCCAGCCAGAGATTTCCCCTTCTGTCTTCCTGCATGGAATAGATGATATCAGAGCTGAGTCCGTTTTTCTGGGTAAATGATTTGCATGTAAAGGAGTTGCTTCCCGTTGGGATAAGCTCATTTAGTCCGCCACCGTAGGTAATGGCAAATATCTTTCCGTTGTTCATGCATTTAACCATCTGCACATCGTTGTTGCTCAGACTGTTTACATTGCTTTGCTCGCGGGATATGGTATGGAAAAAAATATCTTCCGGCTTCTTGAATGCTCCATCGAAATAGATGATTCCGGCAGTGGTGGAAACCCAGATGCGCCCTTTTTGATCCTCCGTGATATGTCTCACTTTATAGAAACGGTCGATGGGGTATTTTTTTAGCCGATTTCTGAAATTGATGAAACGGATTGAACCACCAGGCATGCTCTCCATTAAATTGAGTCCTCCGCCATAAGTAGCAACCCAGATCCTTTTTTTGCTGTCCTGAAAGGTATAATAGATGTTATTACTGCTAAGGCTGTACCGGTTATTTGCATTGTAAATGTATTGTCTGAACTGAAATTTACCGGGAGCAACTTCGGTTCCGTTTATCAGACCTTGCCCTTTGGTGGAGATCCAGAAGTTCTGATGTTGATCTTGCATGACGGCATACACTCTGCCCGACTTAAATCGTTGAATAAGCTTTAGTTGTGAATCGTAAATGGAGATATTATTATCTCGCGATCCCGTCCAGATCCGCTTCTTGTTATCAATGAACAAAGCTCTTATTTCATTATCCGGTAATTCTATATCGCTGGCATTGGGGGTATAGATGTGAAATTTATTGGGGAAAAACGTGAGACGTTTCAGCCGGTCGAGCTGTGTGCTCATCCAAAGGTTTCCTTGTTTATCGGCAAAAGCAGCAAAACAGCGGTCGTTTGATTTCCATTTAACCTGTTTGTCGGTAGTATTGAACGGAACAAGTTTTTTGCTTCGGGAATCGTAATAGGAAAATCCGCCTCCTTTGGGATGTACCCATAAAAAGCCGTTTTTGTCTTCGAATGTGAAAAATCCGGTTTCTGTATCGAGTGGTCTGCCTAACTCGTCGGTTATATCAATGAAATTAAACTGTCCGGTTTGTGAATCAAACAGCGTGACTCCCGGTTTTGGGTGAGTTAGCCAGATAAGTCCGTTACGGGTGATACTAGCCGATTCTATAACTTCGCTCTTTAAATTCTTTACACCTTTCAAAGAAAAATGGAGAGGCAGACTGTTTGCTGTGTTTGTTATAAATAGGCCATCGCGATCTGTAATATAGGCTGTTTGTTGTTGGTGCTTCAGTACGGAAATAATGCGTGCTGCTGTTTGTAGCTGCATACTTGTTATCTTTCTTCTTTTGAGGGAATACTTAAATACGCGTCCACGACTGGCACCAAAAAGCAACTCTCCATTTTGTTCGGTGGCTGAATAAAATCCGATAGGTTTTCCGATTGCCGATTTTCCGCGGATAATGCTGGTTACTCTGGGACCATGCAGCTTGTACAGTCCGTTATCAGTAAGTATCCATTCATATTGTTCCGAATCCATGAATACAGATTGAATTCTTCCACCTGGTAATGTTCCCCTGGAAGCAGAGTACGATTTGAGTGTTAACTTATAGTTCTGTGGATTGGTTATGGCACGGATGGCAGTGCCGTCTTTTCGAAGAAGCCATGTGGTACCGTTGGGAAGAATCTGAATGGACTGGTATTTATTTCTGGGACCTTGTTCGATGGGTTCGAAAATCTCTTTTCCGGGATTGAAACGATAGCCGGTTGAGTCGTAGCAGAGCACCCATATATATCCATATTTATCTTCATTAATATGGAGTAGCCTGTCGTTGGTAAGTCCTTTTTTATCTTCAATGCTTGATTTGTAATTTTTGAAAACGTAACCGTCGAAACGATACAGTCCATTCCATGTGGCAAACCAAAGCAGTCCTTTATGATCCTGAATAATATGGTTTACAAGTCCATCTTCCACACCGTTTTTGGCAGAAAAATAGGTCACGGAATATTTATCAGGGATGTTTGTAGCAGTTGCCTTGAGACTGATGACGGACAGGCACAATAGAATTAAAAAAAATATAGTTTTGACGTTTGACAGTTTTTTCATAAAGGCGTAACAAATGATAATCATTATCTACTTGCGAAAATAGAAGAAAATGAGCAGTAATCAAAAATAATTATGGTTTTAAAGCCTTAATGGATATGTTTTTTATCGTATTTGTTAGAAATTCCATCAAAGTTGTCAGATTTTACACTTGAAATAGAGCTACATTGCCTTAATTTGACCCCAGATTGTTATTTAAAATCTATGAAATCTAATATGAAGAGCATGAAAAGAAAAAGTGATTTAAAAAAAGAGTCCTTTTTACCTGCAGACCATTTTCTTAAAAGAGCATGGTTTACCTATGGACTTTCTCTTGGTTTAATTGCTTTGCCACTTGGGGCTAAAGCTGAAGTTGCAACACAAATACAAAGCGTCTCTATTGAACAATCAATTAATCAGAGCAAAAAAATCAGCGGACATGTTGTTGACCAGAATGGTGAAGCATTGATAGGTGTGTCTGTTGCACAAAAAGGAACGACGAACGGAGCCATCACCGATCTTGATGGTAACTTTACATTAAATGTGCCTGCTAATGCTGTGCTGACAGTTTCGTATGTGGGATACAAATCACAGGAAATAAAGGTTGGAAATCAGCAGAAATTAACGATAACACTTGTATCGGACAATAAACTGCTGGATGAAGTGGTTGTAGTTGGTTATGGTGTAGTGAAGAAAGCCGACCTGACCGGTTCTGTGGGTAGTGTGAAAGCGGAGAATATATCGGCTAAAGGAACTACTTCACTGATGGAAAGTTTGCAGGGTCAAGTTGCCGGTGTGAATATTACTCAAAACTCCAGCCGTGCCGGTGAAGGGTTCGGTATTCAGATACGTGGTAAGAGCTCACTGAATGGCGGCGAACCGCTGTATGTTATTGACGGTGTGGTTTGCGATAACATGAACTTCCTGAATCCGATGGATATTGAAAAGGTAGACATATTGAAGGATGCTTCTTCTACCGCTATCTATGGTTCGCGCGCTACTAATGGTGTGGTGATGATCTCTACCAAAAAAGGGGATACCAATGCTACAAGAACAACTGTGAGCTATGACGGATATTATGGTGTGAAAACAAAAGCCAACATGCCTGATTTTATGGATGGTGACCAATTCATGAAATTCCGTTTCTCACGTTATCTGACTTCAACGCTGGATAATGCTACCGGACTGACAAAGTGGGACATGAGTGCTTCTAACTTTGCCAATTTCTGGGGAGGAGACAGTCAGGTGGTTAAGGATATGTATCTGAATAAAAATTATACCAACTGGTTTGATATTGTTACCCGTGATGGTTCACAACAAAATCATTTCCTGAATATATCAGGAAATGCAAAAGATATTTCTTATCATGTGGGACTGGGATACCAGAATGAAAAGGGTATTTTATATGATGGTTACGAACGCTGGAACCTGAAAGGAGCATTGGAACATAAAATATCTGAAAAGGTATTGGCCGGTTTTTCTACCAACCTGGCTACTTCTATGAAGAGAAACGGTAGTCTGAACTCTGTACTGTCAGGATTTCGTATGACTCCTAACATGCCTTGTTATTACTGGGAAGGCGAAAATGCCGGTCAGCCAATTTATCAGCCGGGAAAAGATGCTGTAGTGTATCCAAATGGCGGTGGCCCGACTTCTAACATCAACCCGGTGATAGACCGTGATAATTCTAAAGACGATACGCGCTATTATGACATGATGGCAAATCTGTATTTGCAATATAGTCCGGTGAAAGACATTATCTTCAAAACAACATTCTCGCCCATGTATTCAAAGAATACACGTGGTACTTTCTATGGAACATCCACTCAGCTTCGTCAGGGAAAAACCAATATGGCCGAGAAGTATAACAATGATGTATTTTCTTATACATGGGATACTCAGGCTAACTATATGAAAAGCATTGGCGACCATAGCTTCAATGCATTGGCCTTGTTCAGCGTTTACGAGCAGAAAAGTGAAGGCGATTATATAAATGTGGTGGATATGCCATTTGATGTAGACTGGTATAACCTGGGTTCAGGCACTGTGCAGGATAAATGGAGCTATTACAATAAAATATCAATGCTTTCGTATGTAGGTCGTATTAATTATGCTTACAAAGGAAGATATATGGTAACTGTATCTTCACGTTGGGACGGAAGTTCTAAGTTCCAGAAAAATAACCGTTGGGGTATGTTCCCTTCTGCAGCTTTGGCATGGCGTATCTCTGATGAAAAGTTCATGGAGTCTGCCAACAAATGGTTAAGTAACCTGAAACTTCGTGCCAGCTTCGGTATAACAGGTAATAATGCCGGAGTAGGACCGTATGACACACAGGCTTTGGCAAACGTGAAGAATTACTATAACTTTGGTTCGAACGTAGCTAACGGATACGGTTATACAATGACTAACACTAACCTGACCTGGGAAAAAACAACTGAGTTTAACTTTGGTTTTGATTTTGGCTTGTTCAACAACAGAATCAACGGTTCTGTGGATATTTACAACAAGGATTCCAAAGATTTGCTGATGAAGATGGATACTCCTTATGAATTGGGTTCAAATACCGGTTCTATTGTAAATAATGTGGGTAAGGTAAATAATAAAGGTATTGAAGTGCAGCTGAACACGCTTAATGTGCAGACTAAGGACTGGAGATGGGAAACTAACTTCTCCTTTGCACGAAACATTAACAAGATTATAGAACTGAATGATGCAAAAGAAGACCTTGTAGGTAACAACTGGTTTATTAATCATCCGATTGATGTTGTTTACGGATACAAATATACAGGAATATGTACCCGTGAAGAGGCTCAGGCTTATGCTAAAGATCCGAAAATGAAGACTAAATTCTTTGAAGGGGAAATGAAGATTCTGGATAAAGACGGCAATGGTACAATAAACGCTGACGATAAAATGATTTTAGGACACTGCCTTCCAACATGGACTGGTAGTATTGTTTCTAATCTTTCTTATAAAAATCTCGATTTATCTGTTAATATCTATGCAAGTCAGGGCGGTAGAGTGTACTCTTCATTCATGAATGAATTCCTTGATTACGGACAGCGTGGTATGATGCGTATGAATATGGATTTCTACATTCCTGAAGGTGCTCCGATATTGGGAGAAGATGGCAAGATTGCTTATCAGGAAAAGACTCACTACGGAAAATATCCTTTCCCAACCAATGGTACAAACGGTAAAGGAGGCGGTGCATACTGGTCGGGTGGTTCACAAAACCTGGTTGATAACTCTTTTGTGAAGGTTAAGAATATAACTGTTGGATATACTTTCCCTAAAAAGTGGATATCAAAGATACATGTATCTAATTTGAGAATTTATGCAAATATATTGAATCCGTTTATATTTACCAATTATGAAGGCTTTGATCCTGAATGGGCATGGGCAAATGTTTATGACGGTTCTAATGGGGTAAGCTCAAGAACTTATCAGTTTGGTGTAAATTTAAAATTCTAAAATGTAACGATTATGAAAAAGAAATATTTTATAGTAGGCTTACTAGCCTTGTCAACACTTACCGGTTGTTCTGATTTTCTTGATCAGGATAACAGATCAAATGTGGCATCAGCTCAGTTCTATGCTACTACAACCGGTTTTGCTAACTTAACCAACAGCGCGTACTCTACTTTACGCAGTTTATACAATACATCACCGCTATTATTTGTTGCTGGTACAGATATTTATGCTGATGGAAAATCACAAGGTGTTGTTTTGAGTCAGTATACCTTTACTGCTGATGAAGGAAATATTAAAAACTTCTATGTGAATTGCTATAAAGGTATTCAACTGGCCAATAGTGTGATAGCTTATGGCGAAACAACTGCCGATTCGGGCGTGCGTTTACAATACATAGATGAAGCCCGCTTTTTACGTGCATGGTACTATTTTCAACTCGTTCAACAGTATGGCCCGGTTGCCTTAAATACAAAAATGTTCGATTATGCCGAGATGAGTCACGCTCGTGCAAGCCTCTCTGATATGTATAAATTCATTATAGATGAATTTACCTATCTGATTTCTTCAGATTCTCATTTGTTGGATCGCTCAAAATCAGGAGTGGGACGTGCGAACAAACGTGCTGCTGCATTCTATCTGTCGAAAGCTTACCTTACCCGCGGATGGCTGGATGGAACCGGTTATGAAGCACAAGAAGAAAAGGTGGCTCAGAGTACCGATTTTGAGAATGCAGCCAAATATGCCTTGCAGGCTATAAATAGTGAAGCTCCGTCTCTGTCCATTGAAAGCGCATTTAATATAGCGAATGAAGAGAATGGTGAAATTTTCTGGAGTGTTCAGTTTAGCGCTGCATCAGTTTCAAATCCTTCATCAAACGGTTCTTACCAACAGGCCCAATTCGGCTCTTATCTGGGCGGATCTGAAAAGCCAAGAAATAAAGGTATTGATGGAAACTTTGCACCATCTTTACGACTACAACAAATGTATACTCGTGGTGATGCTCGTTTGGAACAGACATTTATGCTTGAGTTCCATCAGGCTTATTTTGATTATTATTCAGCTCCTACTACTTCGCCTATTATTTATTACTATGCTCCGGCATGGGCTACAGATGCTGATATTGCGGCATGGAAAGCTGATGATCCGTATGGAATAAAGAAGAATACCCTGATTAGTAAAACAATTGCTGATGGTGGTATTGCTCCTTCGAACGGTAAACCTGCTACGTACAAAGATCGTCGTTCACAGGACTATGGTAATGCTTGTATTAAGAAGTTTGATGACTATACTGATGCTTCAATTGCTAACCGCAGTACATCATGTAGCATGCACGACGTGGTGGTGGCTCGTTTAGGTGAGGCTTATCTGATTGCTGCTGAGGCTTACCTGCAAATGGGAGATACAGAAAAAGCTGCTCAGATGATTAACAAGCTTCGTCAACGTCCGGGAACAATTCGTGCTGGATATACAACTCAGATGACTGTGGATAAGGCACAGGTAAACATAGACTTTATTCTGGATGAACGTGCACGTGAATTGGCTGGTGAATATGTACGCTGGACAGACCTGAAACGTACACATAAGCTTGTTGAATATGCTACAAAGTATAATGAAGATGGCATTCAGGAGGCTAATATGAAGGGTCCTGATGGTAAGTACAAAATTCTTCGTCCGATACCTCAGGCTGCTATCGATTTGAATCAGGCTAAAGTTCAACAAAATCCAGGATACTAATTAATGAGAAGATTTTTATTAATTATATGTGTTATTACTAAGGTAGTTGTTTTGTTTGCCCAGGATTGCCCCAACCAATGGGGTGATCTGGGCAACGGAACATATGCCAACCCGATTTTGAATGCTGACTATTCCGATCCGGATGTGATACGGGTGGGGGAGAAGTATTATATGGTGGCATCTGATTTTCATTTTATGGGTATGCAGGTGCTGGAATCGGAGGATATGGTTAACTGGAAGCTTATTTCTCAGGTATATAAACGACTTGATTACCCTGGATTTGATACCAACAGTCAGTATGCAGGTGGCTCGTGGGCTCCTTCTATCAGGTACCACGATGGATATTTCTGGATATTTTTCTGTACACCTAAAGAGGGACTGTTTATGACAAAAGCCAAAAAGGCAGCTGGTCCGTGGAGTCCGCTTACCAATGTGGTACACATAGAGAAGTGGGAAGATCCGTGCCCTTTCTGGGATGAAGACGGACAGGCATATCTGGGGCGCAGCCAGCATGGTGCGGGACCGATTATTATTCACAAAATGAGTGCAGATGGTACACGTTTGCTTGATGAGGGCAAGGTGGTTTATACCGGTCCGGTAGCTGAAGGTACAAAGATTCATAAACTGAATGGATATTATTACATCAGCATTCCTGAAGGGGGTGTGGAGAAAGGCTGGCAAACTGTGTTGCGTTCAAAAAATATCTATGGTCCGTATGAAAAGAAGGTGGTGCTGGAACAAGGTACAACGGCTGTTAACGGTCCTCATCAGGGGGCTATTGTGGATACGCCTCAAGGCGAATGGTTCTTTTTTCATTTTCAGCATTGCAATCCAATAGGAAGAGTTGTACATCTGCAACCAATGTACTGGCATGATAACTGGCCGGTTGTTGGGGTGGATATTGACGGAAATGGAATTGGTGAACCTGTTAAGACATGGAAGAAGCCAAATGTAGGCAAGAAGGTTGGTGTTACTGTTCCCCGAACGAGCGATGATTTCTCTTCACCAGTTTTATCTCTTCAATGGCAGTTTAATCATAATCCTGTAAACGATGCATGGTCGCTCACTGATAAGAAAGGCTCGCTCACTCTGAAAGCGCTGAAAGCTGACAATTTTAAGCTTGCCAGAAATACGCTTACTCAGAAGAGTATGGGGTATATGGGGATGGTGGAAACAGAACTTGATTATAATGCGATGGAAGATGGACAGTATTGCGGACTTGCTTGTATTGGAAAAGAGAATGTGCTGTTGGGCATCTGCATGGTTAACGGAGAAAAGTGGATTTATATGGATCACAACAATCAGATTAGTCCTGTTTTAAAGCTATCATCGGGCAAAAAGGTCTATTTACGCTTGCAACTGAATGCAATTGATAATGCTTATCAGTTTGCCTATAGTTTGGATAATAAGCAATTCCATTTATGTGGAAACACTATCAGCATGAAATTTGGATACTGGAAGGGAGTACGTGTGGGATTGTATTGTTATAACACATTGGCAAATAAGGGAAAGACTTCATTTAATTGGCTTACTTACCAGCATGATGGTCCCACATGCAAAAAACAATAATGTTACATTGATAAACTAGTTTTATAAATTTATGAGAATGTCAAATTATGCTTTATTGCTGTTGGTTATGTGCCTGACAGCTTGTGCTAAAGCTCCGAAACAACTGACAGAAACGGAAAGAATTATTGAAAATATAGCGAAAACATCTTTTCCGGAACGAAGCATAAAATTTGTGTGTCGTGGAGATAGTAATGTTCGCAAACAGTTGCAACAAGCTATAGATTCGTGCTCGTTGAGCGGAGGCGGACAGGTGTTGGTAGAAAAAGGTACATATAAAATAAATGGTTCCATTGTACTGAAATCGGATGTCAACCTGCATCTGGAAGAAGGTGCTTGTCTGCTGTTCAGTGGAAAGGCTTCCGACTATCTGCCGGTTGTGCTGACACGTTGGGAGGGCACGGAACTATATGGTCACTCACCGATGATTTATGCTTATCATGCTAATAACATAGCCATTACGGGAAAAGGAATTATTGATGCACAAGGTGGACTGGAGTTTGCTGCCTGGGGAGAAAAAGAGATGAAGGACCGTGACCGATTGAGGGAGATGGGCAGTAAACTTGTTCCTGTACAGGAACGGATATTTGGTGAAGGAACTTTGTTACGCCCTTCATGTATTCAGTTTTTGGGATGTTCCAGAATTCTGGTTGATGGCGTTACCGTTAAGAATTCCCCTTTCTGGACCATTCACCCGGTTTATTGTGATAATGTAATTGTGAGAGGTGTGACCATTGACAGTCATTATCCGAACAATGATGGCTGCGACCCAGAATCGACTACAAACGTGTTGATTGAGAACTGTACTTTCAGGACAGGTGATGATGCCGTGGCTATAAAGGCTGGTCGTGATAAGGATGGAAGAGAAATAGGACGTCCGTCGAAAAACATTGTGATACGTAACTGCATTTTCAATTCAGAATGTAACGGCCTTTGTATAGGCAGTGAAATGTCGGGTGGTGTGGAGAATGTGTATATGAGCAGAATAAAGATAGGAACGGTAAAGAATGCTATCTATTTTAAGTCGAACAAGGATCGTGGTGGTTACATACGCAATGTATTTGTAGACCATATAACCGTAGAACGGGTAAAGGGTGCCATTCTGCGATTTGAAACTAACTACTTCGGCTTCAGAGGCGGAAACTTTCCTTCGACTTATGAAAATTTTGAAATAAGTGATGTGGAAGCGAATGTTGCAGACAATTATGCTGTTTACATTGATGGCTTAAAAGAAACAGAAATACGCGATATCTCAGTGAATAACTTCCATGTTAAGCAGGCTAAAAATGGGTGTTATCTGTTTAATACACGTAATGTTACTTTCGAAAATTCCTCTATCAATAATATTCCCCTTCAGAAAGAACCCAAAGAGAGCTTGAAAAGGGTCTCGCTGGATGTTTATTAATTGTTATTTTCTTTTAATAGAATACCTTTTCCTTTTGCTTCTTTTTATCAATGCAAAAGGAAAAGGACAATAAGAAAATGCCAAAACAAGAACTAAAAAATAGTTGATTTATAAAGTGATTTAATTCACTTTAAAATACACTAACACAATTAAATAAAACAATTTTGTATATTCCTGAAACATAAAAATGAAGAACCAATAATAATGACTTTAATTAAAGAGTTAATTTTTAGAATTAGAAAGGATTCTTGCAAAATATTTAATGCAAATTTCAGGAACAAGATCGACATTTTTTTAAGTGTATATTAAACAATTGTGTTACCATGTTTTGGAGAACGCAAAAACGGATTTTCACTCTAGTCTCTTTTCATTCTGAATACGAAAAGTAACTCCTCAGAATATAATAGAATCCTTTAATTATGGCTTTTTCACTATGAATGAGTGAAAAGATGATAATTAAAAAAATCAATAAGTATAATAATTTATTTCTTTAAATATGGACATAAACAGCGGTTTTGTACCGCTGTTTTTTTGTTTCAAGAATTATGCTATTAATGTGGTGTATACTTTCTTGTAAAAGAAAAGTAATTTTTAAAGTGCTAATAATCACTAATGTAGAAAAAATGATGCGGAATTCTAAAATATTTCCCCTTATATTTGCATCACTAAAATTCATTAACCAAACAATTATTCAAATTAAGCTAAATTATCAAAATTTATTTATGAAGAGACATTCCTTTTTTTTATTGATTATGCTGCTAACTGCAGCTTTCAACACAGCATGTAGTGAAGACACAGTAACTACTGAAACAATAGAAGCCGCCGCAGCAACAAACACAGTTACAGCTAGCAAGGACACTACTAGTAACAATACCAAGACTAACGATGAAAATGTAATCTTCCAGGACGATTTTAACCAGACTAGCTCGATCCCTGATCAGACTAAATGGGTTTTATGCCCTACATTACCGGGTGTTGCATGGGGTAACTATCTTTCGAAAAGCTATGATCAGGCTTACGTTTCTAATGGAGTGCTGGTTGTAAAGGGAGAAAAGGTAAATGGAACTTATAAAGCTGGTGGTATTCAGACTTATGGCAAGTTTTCATTTACTTATGGTAAGATTGAGGTGCGTGCACGTTTTAAAACAGCACAAGGTGGATGGCCTGCAATATGGTTGATGCCTGACGATATGAGTGCTGGATGGCCTTCTTGTGGAGAAATTGACATCATGGAACAAGTTAGTTACGAAACAGATGTTCACCAGACTGTTCACACTCATTATGCTAACGATTTAGGCAAGATTGATCCGATTCGTAGTGTGACCAAGCCTTTCAATACAGGTCAGTTCAATACTTACGGTGTAAACTGGACTCCTGAAATGGTTCAGTTCACTATTAATGGGCAAGTTACTTTGAGTTATCCAAATATGCACCTGAGTGATGAAGCTTCAATGAAACAATGGCCGTTTAACAAAAACTTCTATGTCATTCTAAACTTTGCTTTAGGCGGTGCAGGAACATGGCCTGGAACTATTACAGACTCTGACTTACCAGGATATATGGAAGTTGACTGGGTAAAGGTTACTCGTAACTAAGCAAACTTTTTTGAAACAACCAAACTAAACAGAACCATAGTTTTTGATATATGTGACTTAAAACAGGTAATGTTTGTTTAATGAAAGAATCCCGGAAGCAATTCCGGGATTTTTTTTGTTGATATACCTCTGAAGTTTCATAATTAACTGTTCAACTGTTTATTCTTTATTTTATTTTAAGAAACCATTTTCATTATGTGTTGTTTTATTTAAGTGGACATGTAGAGTTACATATAATAAAATGCAAGTGGATGATTACATTAGTACCTATTGGTGGACTTGCCAACCGGATGAGAACAATTGATTCTGCTATAGCACTGGCTATTGAGGCGGATGTTGGTTTGCGTATTATATGGTATAAGACACATGGTTTGAATTGCCGGTTTGATGAGCTCTTTCAACCTATTCCTGATGGAAATGTAACACTGAAAGAAGCTTCTGTGATTGATTGGCTGATTAATGATAACCCACGGAAAAAGAATTTTTACCTGCCGCGCCCTTTTCAGTGGATGCGTTTTGACGACTGTATTTATGTGGATGAAGCCGATGAATGTGTGAACAACGGGTTCGACTTCAGAAAGTGGGCCCGGCAAAATAGTGTTTACCTGACCAGTTGCGTGGATTTCTTTCATTCGGACATTAAAAAAAAGTATAGCTCATTTATGCCGATTTCTTGCTTACAGGAACAGATAAACAGAAAAACAGCTTCGTTTAATGAGCATACCATCGGAATTCATATTCGTAGAACAGATAATGTAACATCTATAAAAGAGAGCCCTACTCAGCTTTTTATTGATCAAATAAAAAAGGAGATAGATGATTGTCCGGAGGCAAATTTCTATCTGGCATCGGACTCTCAGGAAGACAAAAAAGTTCTCCTCTCTGTTTTTGGAAGCAGGATAACTACCTCTGATAAAGTTGCAGACAGGAATAGTATAAGCGGAATGCAGGATGCGTTGGTGGAAATGTATACGCTTGCTCAGACTACTAAAATTCTCGGATCGGCCTGGAGCTCATATTCTACAACAGCTGCACAACTTAATGGTATTGATTGTATTATTTTAAAAAACAGAATGAATGGATCATGAAAACAAATACACTTGGTAAATGCATATTGGTACTGATATGTTTATTTCAAAGTTATGCTATGAAGGTTCAGGGAGTAACTATTAATAATGTGGCATGGGGACTGAGCTCGGCACTGGGAGATCAGATAAATGTGATTACTGACTTAACTATCACCGGACAGATGAATGCCAATGATGTAGGTGCGCTAAGAAGTATGGCAAATCTGACTAATCTGGATATATCTGGCGTGACCATGGTAGCCGGAGGTGCCTTTTGGCTGTCGAAAGCTATTTCTGTTACTAACAACCAGATTCCTGAATATATGTTTTTCAGTTTACCAAAATTGCAAACGGTGATTCTCCCAACGAATGTGACACTTATTTCAAATCAAGCATTTCAGGAATGTACAGGACTTACCTCTGTAACACTAGGGCCAAACATTACCTCGATTGGCAATTTTTGTTTTGGTAATTGTCCGTTGCTCACCTCGATTACTTTGCCATCAAAATTAACAACAATAGGTACGAGAGCATTTTGGCATTGTTCAGGGATAACCTCCATGACGATTCCGGCTTCAGTAAACTCTATAGGAGATGGGGCATTTACTTATTGTTCTTCGTTAAGGGAGTTTATTGTTGCGGATGCTAACCTGACTTATTCTTCGGTTGACGGGGTGCTGCTCAGCAAAAACAAACTAACGCTGGTTGCTTATCCCAATTCAAAATCATCTTATTATGAGGTACCTTCCACTGTATCCACAATTAAGAGTTTTGCGTTTGAATCATGTGATGGCTTGTCGTCAGTAGTGATTGGTAACAGTGTGACTACTGTGGGGGAAGGAGCTTTTTATAACTGTACAGGTTTAATCTCTGCCATTATAGGTACTAGTGTTGCTTCTCTTCCCAAGGATGCATTTTATAATTGCAATCAACTGACGGCTATTGCTATACCCAACAGTGTTTCTTCTATTGGATGGGGAGCATTTGGCTATTGTGAAGGGCTTACTTCGCTGGATTTGGGTACCGGACTGACTTATATTGATATATATGCCTTTAATAACTGCAATAGTTTGACCACGGTAACCATACCGAGTGGTGTAACAACCACTGGCGACGGAGCATTTGCTTCATGTACCGGACTAACCTCCATACACAGCAGACCGGCAGTACCGCCCACTGCTACAAATAATACCTTTAGTCTGGTTAATAAAACAACCTGTAAACTTTATGTTCCCAAGGGATATTCAGCAAGTTACAGGAGTGCAACCGGATGGAGTAGTTTTACTTACATAATAGAAGAAGCCGGAGTTGCTGTACCGGAATTTGTAGCGGATAATATTAGGGTTTACACAGAAAGTAATGCTATCATCGTTGAAGGTGCAAGTGTTGGTGATGAAGTACTTGTTTATAACGAATCTGGTGCTTTGGTACAGATGTTCAGGGTAACTGATGCAGTATCTAGAATAATGGTTCCGGAAAATCATATTTATCTTGTAAAGGTGACAAGTAAAACCTTTAAGGTTGCTTTATAAATCTGTAATACATTGAAAAGAGAAGGCTGAACTTTTTTGAGAGTTCAGCCTTCTTTATTGCGTTGTTTGTGAACTATTGTCTGATATTCTATTGTACCTTGCTTACTTTAACCCAGTCTATCTCCATATAAGCCGGAAGTTCAGAATCTATGATCTCGCCCGGCCAGGTACCCGGACCTCCTAGAGATAGGTTCAGAATAATGTAAAACGGATTATTGAACGGCCACTGATTCTGCGTGCTCTCATTACTGAGATGAAGGTTCGGGTAAATGAGTGTTGATATTCCGTTGATAAAGAACTCAATCTTTTCTGCACTCCATTCTACAGCGTATGTGTTGAAATCGTTCTGTAGAAATGACTTGGTGGTACTGTGTACCGGAATGGTTTGTTTTAAAACATTGGTGTAGTAAGTATGCACCGTTTGCTGAACGACAATGTTTTTACTAACATTCTCCATAATATCAATTTCGCCATCGGCTGGCCACCCATACGGCTGTTTGACTGGCATCATCCAAATTGCAGCCCAGGCTCCCTGAGCACTTTTTATTTTAGCAGACACCTCTATTTTTCCGTGAGTGAACTCAAATCTTCCTTTTGTTTGAATGCCTCCAGCCTTATAAACTCCGTTTACAACTTCACCTTTCAATATTAGTTTTCCATCTTCCACGTATGCCTGATTATAGCTTCCGGAAAGATAGTTGGCCCAGGCAACACCTGACTGTTTATAGCATAGTACCCATTTTTTAGCATCGGGAACAGATGAGGTTTGGTTGAAGGAATCTTCAAAGAGTACTGTACCAACTGAAACTGTATCCGGTTCCTCCTCTTCAGGAAGATCAGGATAAACGAAATGTTCGGTACCGTCGCTACATGCTATGGTAGCAATACCTACAAAGAATAGAGAAGCTAGTAATTTTTCAAAGACATTCATATGACTCAATATTATGGTGCATACATTAAACAAATAAGTAGTGTGTATTGTTGTAAATAATTAATGTATAAATGGATGTTTTTTACAGCTTTTTGATTAATTAAGACTCTTACCAGATGACTCTTTAATCTTCTTAATTTAAAGCAATTTTTTGGAATGTTTTTCAAAGATTAAAGCAACCTTTCATACGTTTAATTTGTTTCTAAAATGAAATAAGTATCTAATTATAGTCATTTTATATAAAATTAGAAAACGTTAGTTGCTCCGTATGGTAGTGACGACCTTTTATCTTCTTATAAATCAGATAAAATAATTTTAGAATTATGCTAAAGCTGTCAATAATTATTCCTGTTTACAATGTCGAGAAATACCTTGAAAAATGTCTCGTGAGTTGTGCTCAGCAAGACTGCTGTACTGACAGTTATGAAATTATTGTAGTAAATGATGGAACGAAGGATAATAGTCTGGCTATTGCAGAGGATGTGGCCCGCAGATACGATAATATATACATAACTTCACAATTGAATGCCGGACTCAGTGAAGCGCGAAATAAAGGTCTTTCTCTTGCAAGAGGAGAATATGTGTGGTTTGTGGATTCTGATGACTGGATTGATACCAATTGCCTGACTGATATAATGAAATATCTGACCGGTATTGATGTACTTGCTATGGGGTGTCGTTTTATTATAAATGGCAAGCCTTCTACAGAATACAAGGTGAGCGATGAAAATGCGATAAGTGGAAAGATGCTGCTGGTCTCAGGTATTATAAGACCTGCTCAATTTTATGTGTATAAGAGGTCGTTTCTTGATGAACACGGACTCCGATTTATGCCAGGTGTTTACCATGAGGATTTTGAGTTTACTCCACGTATGCTATATTTTGCCGATAACATGAAGGTCTACAAAGGTATTGTTTACAATTATCTGATAAGAGAGGGATCTATTATGCAAACAGTAAGTCCAAAACGTTCCTTTGACTATGTAAAAGTGGTAGTGGCACTTTCCGTGTTTACAGCAGCCCATGTAGATAAGAGGTTCAAGTTATACTTTAATAACCTGATCTCACTGGCGCTTAATAATTCCTTGTTTAATGCTTTAAAGATGAACGCTGTGGATAGAAAATTGCTGTCTGAAGTTTTTTATGACAGCAGATTCCTTTTCCCTGCACTTATAAATAGTTCATCGGCAAAGTATAAGATAGAAGGACATCTGTTTTCTCTTTTTCCACGATATTGTCTAGGAATATATTCTGTTTTGCGCCTTTTTAAGAAGAGAAAGAATAATCAACAAATAACACTTTAGAAGTGATGAAAGTAGCGATTGTTATTCCTTCGGATATTAATTCGGCTCCTTATCTGCAATATTATGCAGACGTGCTGAAACGAAAAGAGATTCCGTACTACTTTATTTCCTGGAATAGGAAAGGAAGTAATGATTCTCTGCTATGTGAGAATAATATCGTTTACACACTTGAAAGTGCTGAGACAATACCTTTGTACAGGAAATATATTGATTACATGTGTTTTTCTGCTTTTGTACGAAAAGAATTGGAAAACGGAAATTACGATTTTGTAATTGTGCATACAATTCAGGCTTCTTTATTTTTGGGAAAATATCTGAAGAAATACTTTAATAACAAGTATATCATTGATATAAGGGATTACTCGAAATTGCTGATCATATACAAAAGCCGTTTTCACAAGTACCTTAAATGTTCTGCTTTGAATTGTGTTTCTTCTCCCGGATTTCTTTCCTGGCTTCCTGGAGATACGGAGTTTACGGTGAGTCACAATTTACGTTCCGATAGTGTTTACAGAGACTATAAATATGTGCTATTTGATAAGAAAATTATAAGAATTCTGACTATTGGGCAGTTGCGCGATTACAGTACAAACTCGAGGATAATTGATGCTTTTGGTGATAAGAATAGCGTTTTATTACACTTTGCAGGTAACGGAAATGCGAAAGAAAGTCTGGAAGAACTGGTTTTGCAGAGGAAATACAAAAATGTAGTTTTTACCGGGCGCTACAGAAAAGAGGAAGAGAATGATATAGTGGAAAGAGCTGATTTTATAAACATACTGCTACCTACAGGTATACATGATGTAAACATAATGAGCAACCGTTTTTACTTGGCTGTTATTCACCGGAAACCGATGATTGTAAATGAAGAAAGTATTCAGGCGAGGTATGTGGAAAAGTACAGACTGGGCGTGGTTGTGAATGAGCAAGACAATATATGTGAAAAACTGATGCAATACATTGATTTATTTGATGCTGATCTCTTTAATGAAGGATGTGATTTGATAAAGAAAGAGATCAGTTCTGAGATTTTATTATTTGAAAAAAAAGTTGAGAGTTGTTTTTCTTGATTAACTAAAGAAATGAAAGGGTAGATATATGTCAATCTTTAAAGATAAAATATTATTAATTACTGGAGGAACGGGTTCTTTTGGTAATGCGGTTGTAAAGAGGTTTTTGGATAGTGATATCAAAGAAATAAGGATATTCAGTAGAGATGAGAAGAAGCAAGATGATATGCGTCATCAGATGCAGAATAATAAGTTGAAGTTTTATATTGGTGATGTGCGTGATAGAAGTTCTGTAGATGGAGTGATGAAAGGAGTGGATTATGTGTTCAGTGCTGCAGCTCTGAAACAAGTTCCTTCTTGTGAGTTTTTTCCCATGCAGGCTGTGTACACCAATATTATTGGTACAGAAAATGTGTTGAGTTCGGCCATTGATCATGGAGTGAAGAATATTGTGGTTCTTTCTACAGATAAGGCTTGTTATCCCATTAATGCAATGGGTATATCAAAGGCAATGATGGAGAAAGTAGCTATAGCCAAGGGGCGTGCATTGGGACCGGATGCGGCTACAACCATTTGCTGTACTCGCTACGGTAATGTAATGGCAAGCCGTGGATCGGTGATTCCGTTGTGGATAGATCAGATAAAGGCAGGTAAGGATATTACGCTGACAGATCCGAATATGACTCGCTTCATGATGACGTTGGATGATGCTGTAGATTTGGTTCTTTATGCTTTTCAGCATGGAAAAAACGGTGATTTATTTGTGCAAAAAGCACCGGCTGCAACATTGGATATACTCTCACGAGCATTAATTGAGCTTTATCACTCTAAAACTAAAGTAAGAGTAATTGGCACTCGTCATGGTGAAAAACTGTACGAAACACTTGTTACCCGAGAAGAAATGGCCAATAGCGAGGATATGGGCAATTACTTCCGTATCCCATGCGATGAACGCGATCTTAACTATGATAAGTACTTCATTGAAGGAAGTCAGCTTATCTCAAAAAGTAAAGATTACCATTCTCACAATACTTATCAGCTTGACTTTGACGGTATGCGTCAGCTGTTAGCTAGTCTGGATATGGTAATGGAAGACGATATCCTTGACTTCAACAATGATGAAGATGATTTCTTGGCTGAAATTGAACCTGTATTGGAAGATTATCATTCTCATAATACTTTCAGGCTCGACTTTAAGGGCATGCAGCAATTGTTGCTGAAAATTGATTTGGTTAGGGAAGATTTGCAACAATTTGAGAAAGAGAAGGAGGAAGAGAAGAAGAAAATGCATGAATTGATCAATAAATAGTATGAGATGATACGAATAGGCATAACCGGACAAACTGGGTTTGTGGGAACGCATCTGTTCAATACAATAGGATTGTTTAAAGAGGAATTTGAACAAGTACCCTTTGAAGATACTTTTTTTCAGACAGTTGAGAGGCTTCACAATTTTGTTAAGGGATGTGATGTGATTGTGCATCTGGCAGCGATGAACCGACATACTGATCAGCAGTTACTCTACAAGACCAATATTGGACTTGTAAAGCAACTGATTGATGCAATGGAAGCAGAAAAAGTGATGCCTCATGTACTGTTTTCTTCTTCTATTCAGGAGGATATTGATAGTGCATATGGTCGTTCAAAAAGGGATGGCAGAGCTTTGTTTGAGGAATGGGCAAAACGGAATGGTGCTAGTTTTACCGGTATGGTAGTTCCTAATGTGTTTGGTCCTTTCGGAAGGCCTAATTTTAATTCGTTTATTGTGACTTTCTGCTACAAGTTGACGCATGGTGAAATTCCACAGGTTTTACAGGATAATGTAGTAAAACTGATTTATGTGGGAAATCTGTGCAATTATATTCTGAATAAAATCAGAAAGGTTAAAGATTGCTCTTTAGTAGCGGTTGAAAGGGATATGGTTCCAGATGATGTGGAGATGAAGGTGACAGATGTTCTTTCTCTGCTAGAGACATTTAAAGTACTCTATATTGAGCAAGGTATCATTCCTGAATTAAGAAACAAAAATGAGGTAAACTTTTTCAATACATTTCGAAGTTATATTGATTATGATAAGCACTTTCCGGTAATATTGGTAAAAAGCATTGATTCCCGTGGAATATTTGTTGAAACGGCAAAACTGGGCGTGGGTGGACAGGTGTCTTTCTCGACCACCGTTTCTGGAATAACCAGGGGAAACCATTTTCACACACGCAAGATTGAACGCTTTACGGTAATAAAGGGAAAAGCGAGAATCCAGCTCAGAAAAGTGGGGGCAGAGGAAGTCTTTAATTTTTACCTAGACGGAAATGAACCGGCCTATGTAGATATACCTATATGGTATACACACAATATAACCAATACGGGTGATGAGAATCTTTATACGCAATTTTGGGTTAATGAGTGGTATAATCCTGAAGATAGTGACACTTACTTTGAAACAATCTAAGACATGAGAAAAATGAAAGTAATGACGGTCGTAGGCACGAGACCAGAGATAATTAGGTTGGCTTGTGTGATGCAGAAACTGGACGCCAGTGCGGCTATTGAACATGTTATAGTTCATACCGGACAAAACTATGATTATGAGCTGAATGAGGTTTTCTTCGAAGATTTGGAACTAAGAAGACCTGATCATTTTCTGGATGCTGCAGGTAAGAATGCTACCGAAACTGCCGGACGAATTTTGATCAATATTGAACCAATACTGGAATTGGAAAAACCGGATGCTTTCCTTGTATTAGGTGACACAAATTCTTGTCTTTGTGCTATTGCTGCTAAAAAACGACATATTCCTATTTTTCACATGGAAGCTGGAAATCGTTGTTTTGATCAACGGGTGCCAGAGGAGAGTAACCGTAAGATTGTGGATCATATTGCAGACATAAACCTGACTTATAGTTCTATAGCTCGCGAATATTTACTGAAGGAAGGATTGCCGGCCGATAGAATCATTAAAACTGGTAGTCCCATGTGGGAAGTATTACACCATTATATGCATAAAATAGAAGCATCGCAAGTCCTAAATAAACTGAGACTAGAGAAAGAAAAGTTTTTTGTTGTTTCTGCACACAGGGAAGAAAATATTGTTTCTGAAAGGAATTTTGCTCATCTGATAGAGATAGTGAATATGATAGCAGAGGTATATGATTATCCTGTGATTGTTTCCTGTCATCCTCGTACTCGCAAGATGATAGAGGAAAAAGGAGTGTGTTTTCACGAAAATGTAAGACTCATGAAGCCGTTGGGTTTTAGTGATTACAATCATCTGCAGATGTATTCGGCAGCGGTTTTGTCTGATTCGGGAACAATCAGTGAAGAATCATCTATTCTTAATTTCAGGGCACTGAATATACGTGAAGCGCATGAAAGACCTGAGGCGATGGAAGAAGCTGCTGTAATGATGGTAGGACTCAATCCGGAAAGGGTAATGCAGGGACTTGCTCAGTTGCAGAACCAACATACTGAATCAACAGGTTTTCGCATGGTATATGATTACTCAATGCCCAATGTAAGTGATAAGGTTGTGAGAATTATTATCTCTTATACAGATTATGTGAAGAGAGTAGTTTGGGGAATAACGTGAACCTTATTGTTTGTTGTTTTGTTGTAATTGTTAAATAAAAAAGCTTGGATGAGATCTTTTTTAAAGTGATTTCTAAACTATGTATTATGAAACTAACTGAGAATTTTAAGCTTGAAAGATATGGAATACATGTGAGGCTTGTCAATGAGGATGATGCTGGTTTTATTGTAAAACTAAGGACGGATCCAAAATTGGGACGTCATATCCATTACACAGACAATGATACGGAAAAACAAAAAGAATGGATAAGAAATTACAAACAGCGGGAGAAAGAGGGAAAGGATTATTACTTTATTTTTTACTATGATAATGAGCCTGTTGGGTTATGTAGAATTTATGATGTAGAAGGTAATTATGCTACCAGCGGAAGCTGGGTGTGCAAACCGGATTTACCCCTTGATATACCTATCCTGACTTTGATAATTACACGTGAAATAATGTTTGATGAACTAGCGCTTTTGTATGATCGATATGATATTCGTAAACAGAATACAAAATCACTACGAATGAATGATCTTTTTGGAGGAACTAAAATAAGAGAAACAGAGCTTGATAATTATTTTGAATTGTCGAAAGACGCGTTTAATATAAAGAAGAATTACTTATTGGAGTTGCTAAGTGTAAACAGATAAAAATTAACATATATGGAACTAAATAAATTTATAGAAGATTTTGCTCTGCAGTTTGATGAGACTGATCTGTCTGAGTTCAAACCCGAAACCCGATTCCGTGAATTGGAAGAATGGAGTTCGGTGGTGGGACTTTTAGTGATTGTTATGGCAGATGAGAAATACAATGTAAGACTAAATCGAGACCATATTATAAACTCAAAAACCATTTTTGATCTTTATAAGGTAGTTGAATCCGAACACAATAAAATGGCCGTATGAAACAACGGATTGACTTCATTGACCTAACAAAGGGAATAGGCATTCTAATGGTAGTGGCTGTGCATATCAACGACCCTGATAAACCAATTGGAAATAGTGATTTAGTGAGAATGCTATTAAGCTTTACAATGCCGCTCTATTATTTGTTGTCTGGCATGTTTTTCTCAAAATATGCCGGATTTGGAAATTTTACTTTGAGAAAAGTGAATAAGTTGCTTGTTCCATTTTGCTTCTTTTTAATGATGTCATACCTGTTTTATTGTGCAGGATGGCTGCTAAGAGGACATTCAGATATTATCCTGGAGGAACTCAGAAAGTCGGTAACACATCCCGAATATCTCTATTTCAATACACCAGTGTGGTTCTTTGTCAGCCTGTTTGAAGTGTCACTACTTTTTTATCTGGTGGTTATGGTATGCGATAAACTAAAAATGAGCGATACAGCTAAAAAAATAGCTGTGGCTATCATTTGTTTTATAATAGGAATTGTGGGGTATGAGCTTGGTTTTATCGGTGTTAATTTGCCTTTGTGGATTGATACATCCCTTACTGCATTGCCTTTCTATTACACGGGATATTTTCTGAATACAGAAACAAAGTTATTTGTCCCAAACAAATGGGATCGATATATTCCAGCTTTTCTTGTGATTTTATTGGTGGTTCTTTATTTTACAGCCGATAAAAAAGAAATGATAATCAACGTATATCATAGAGATTATGTTTCATTTTATATTTCGGGCATGAGTGGCATACTATTTATGATATTGATCTCAAAGTTGATAAATAAAATGCCATTAGTCTCTTATTTTGGACGTAATTGCGGTATTATATTGGGAACACACTGGGTGATACTTTGGGTATTAAGAAGGCATTTGTACTTTATTACCAATGATGTACTTGAATATATCGCTTATTTTATTTTGGTTGTGATTGTATCGGTTCCGTTGATAAAAATTTGCCTGAGATATTTCCCGAGATTCATAGGTGAGAAGGACTTATTTAAACTAGAAAACAAGCTATGAAAATTAAAGATGTGAAAATTATTGATTTACCTAAGATACTTGATCCAAGGGGAAATCTTTCTTTTATTGAAGAGCATAAACATGTTCCTTTTAAAATAGCCCGTTCTTACTGGATATATGATGTACCTGGCGGTGTAACCAGAGGCGGACATGCTTACAGGAAAAATCAGGAGTTCATCGTGGCTCTTTCAGGGAGTTTTGATGTTACTATTGACGATGGAAGTGAGAGGAAAGTTTTTTCACTGAACAGATCTTATTACGGATTGTATGTTCCGAAAGGTTTATGGAGACAAATGAGTAACTTTTCTACAAACTCTTTGGCATTGATTCTGGCATCTACCCTTTTTGATCAGGCTGATTACATATATGATTATGAACAATTTAAAGAACTGAAAAAATGAAACGGACCACGGTTTATGATTGTAGCATAATAGAACTTGATAAACATCATCACGAGAAAGGTAATATAACAGTGGTGGAAAATGGAAATACAGTTCCATTTCATGTAAAACGTTCTTATTATCTGTATGATGTACCCGGAGGAGCATCAAGAGGTGGACATGCACACAGAGAACTTCGTCAACTTATTATTGCTGCCAGTGGTAGCTTTGATGTAACTCTTGATGATGGACAACTGAAACGAACGTTTAAACTGAACAGACCTTATCAGGGATTGTTAGTGGTTCCGGGTATATGGCGAGAACTTGATGATTTCTCTTCAGGTTCTGTTTGTTTGGTTCTGGCTTCAATGGTATACGAAGAGAGTGATTATATCCGCAATTATGAGGACTTTCTGAAGATTAAATTCAGCAATGAATAGCAAACTTCTGTTTTTGAATTCTTAAAATTTAGCGTGATGTTTGAAATCAGAAGATATGCCAGTGAACATGCAGATGAATGGAATTCATTTGTAGAAAAATCGAAGAATGGAACATTTCTTTTTCTCAGGAATTATATGGATTATCATTCGGATAGATTTCATGACAATTCATTGATGATTTATCGTAAGGGGAAGTTATACACCTTGCTGCCTGCAAACAGAGTTGATGATGTTCTATATTCTCATCAAGGGCTTACACACGGAGGATTTATCATGTCGTCTGAGGTTACAGCAAAGGATATGGTCAGAATATTTGAGCTGTTGAATGAATATTTGAAAAGTATTGGAATAAAAAAGGTTATATATAAACCGATACCTGCTATTTATCATCAGATTCCCGCCCAGGAAGATTTATATGCTTTATTTAAAAATAATGCCAAAATTCTGGCAAGAAACGTGTCGTCGACTATCTTTCAGAAAAATAAACTTAAGTTTTATAAAATGAGACGTATGGCTGCACGTCGGGCACAAGAGAGTAATGTAATAGTTAAAGAAAGTAATGATTATGCTGCTTTTTGGAAAATCCTTGAGGAGAATTTACAATATAGACATCACACAAAACCAGTACATACGCTAGATGAAATTTTACTTTTGCATTCTCGTTTTCCTGATAATATAGTGTTATATCTGGCATACTTGAACGAAATTCCATTAGGTGGAGTCGTGGTTTATATTACCAGACAAGTTATTCATCCACAATATTGTTCGGCTAATGACAAGGGAAAGGAATTAGGAGTGCTGGATTTACTGTTTGACTATCTTATAAATACTAAATATACAGATATTCCGATTTTTGATTTTGGTCAGTCGACTGAGCATTTGGGATGTTACCTGAACGAGGGACTGATTTTTCAGAAAGAGGGCTTGGGTGCCAGGTCGATGATGTATGATATTTATGAATATTCTGTATTTCCAGAAACTGAGGATGAAGTATTTCAAAGAGTAGTTTTAGAACGATTTAATGAATGTTATCTTAACACATCCTACCAATGGCTGAAAGATCCTGAAACCCGTTTGTTGATGGATGTCCCCGATTTTTCCAGGAACTTTCAGCATTTTTGGTTTAAATCTTTGCCTGAAAGGTATGGCTATTTAATATGGGGAGTGAGTTATAATGGAAAAAGAATAGGATGTTGCGGGCTTAAGAATTTATCTTTTTGCGCTGCTGAATTTTGGGGATTTATTGGTGAAAAAAGTTATTGGGGCATGGGTGTTGGAAAAGCTATGCTTAAGAAATGTATTAATATAGCAATAGAATTGAAGTTGAGCAGAATTTATCTGAAAGTAATACCTGAAAATAAACGAGCTCTAAACTTATATTCCCGACTCGATTTTAAAATATATGATAAGGATGAAGATTACATTTATATGGAGAGAAAGTTATGATTAAATTTCTTGATTTACAAAAAGTGACTGCCAGGTATTCTGATGAGATACATGAAGCAGTAAGCAGAACTGTTGATTCCGGTTGGTATCTGCAGGGAAAAGAAAATGAGATTTTTGAAGAGAATTATTCTCGTTATATTGGAACAAAGTACACAATTGGTGTGGCCAATGGTTTGGATGCACTGATATGGATTTTTAGAGCCTATATTGAAATGGGTGATATGAAGCCGGGTGATGAAATTATTGTTCCTGCCAATACTTATATAGCTTCTATGCTGGCTATTTCAGAAAATGGACTGGTTCCAGTTCTAGTAGAACCAGCACTAGACTCTTACCAGATAGACGATAATTTGATTGAAAAGGCAATTACTCCTAAAACCAAAGGCATACTCATTGTGCATTTGTATGGACAATGTGCCTATACTGAGAAGATTGGAGAACTTTGCAGGAAATATTCGCTGAAGCTGATTGAAGATAATGCACAGGCACATGGGTGTATGTATCAGGGAAAAAGGACAGGCTCACTGGGTGATGCTTCCGGACATAGTTTTTATCCAGGCAAGAATTTAGGAGCCTTAGGTGATGCCGGTGCTGTAACTACTAATGATAAGGAGCTGGCAGAGATAGTAAGAGCTGTAGCCAATTATGGATCGTTTAAAAAATATGTATTCAAATATACAGGCAGAAACAGCCGATTGGATGAAATTCAGGCTGCTGTACTAAACGTGAAACTGAAACACCTTGATGAAGATATTGAGTTGAGGAAAAAGGTGGCTGCTTACTATATTCAACATATTATAAATCCATTAGTGATTACTCCGAAAGTGAACGACAGAGATGCACATGTTTTCCATCTTTTCCCTGTTCGTTGTCAGAGAAGGGATGAGCTGCAGAAATATTTAGATGAAAACGGAGTACAGACAGTTATTCATTATCCGATACCTCCTCATAAGCAGGAATGCTACAGGGAATGGAATAGCTTGTCACTACCTGTAACAGAACAAATCCATAAAGAGGAGCTTAGCTTGCCGATGAGTTCGGTAATGAGTATGGACGAGGTTAAAAGTGTTGTGGATAAAATTAATCTTTTTGTTTGATAGATGACTAAAGATGAACACGATAAAAATTCTTATAAGGAAAGTCTGAAGGCTACCTCACTATTCGGAGGAGTGCAAGTATACAACATTCTGATTGGTATTATCCGTTCAAAGTTTGTAGCTGTACTTCTAGGACCGGTAGGTATGGGTATTAACGGTCTTTTGATTTCGGCTACGGATTTAATAATATCACTTACCAATTTAGGGTTAGGTACCAGTGCCGTGAGAGATATTGCGGAAGCCAATGCAACACAGGATGCTGGAAGAATAGCATTGGTTATCCGTGTTTTTCGCCGATTGGTATGGTTAACCGGGTTGCTTGGTGCTGTTATTTGCTTTCTGTCCTCTCCTTATCTGAGTTATGTTACATTTGGAAATTATGAGTATACTATAGCCTTTGTTATTCTTTCATCGTCAGTTCTTTTTAAACAGCTTGCTACCGGACAAACAGCTTTGCTGCAAGGCATGCGGAAGTATGCCGATATGGCTAAAGCAAATGTTACAGGTAATACGGCAGGACTCTTCTTTACAATTCCATTGTACTATTTATGGGGGTTGGATGCTATAGTTCCAGTTTTGGTTATAACTAGTGTTATTTCATTCATCTTGTCTTATTATTATTCTAATAGAGTTAAGATTGAGAAGGTTGAAATAACTTCAAAAAGTATTAAAAAAGAGGGGAGGGGAATGCTGAAGATGGGATTCTTTATCAGTCTTCAGGGCTTACTTTCAGTGGGAGCTTCTTATTTGGTGCGGATCTTTATAAGTAATAAGGGCGGGTTGGATGATGTAGGTCTCTTTACAGCCGGTTTTGCCATAATAAATACTTATGTGGGACTTATATTTACAGCTATGGGAACCGATTATTATCCACGACTTTCGGCTGTGAATTCAGGTAGTGAAGAGTTTAATAAAACAATAAACCAGCAAGCGGAAATAAGTTTGTTGCTATTGGCTCCTATCATCGCAGGTTTCATCATTTTCATAAAGCCAGTGGTAACTATACTTTATTCCAGTAAATTCTTGCCGGTTGAAGGTCTTATTTACTGGGCAATACTTGGTATCTTCTTTAAAGCTGCCAGCTGGACCATTGCTTATTCCTTTCTTGCAAAAGGAGATACAACAGCCTTTTTTTGGAGTGAGTTAGCAGCCATTATCTATACCACGACTTTTAACATTCTGGGATATATGTATTGGGGACTTACTGGTTTGGGTATCTCTTTTCTGATTGGATATATTGTTTATCTGATGCAAGTATGGATTATTGCTGGAAAAAGATATCATATTTTTTTCCAAAAAGAAATTTATAAAGTTTTTGGTATTCAGTTTTCATTTTCAGCTCTCTGTATCGTATTAGTATTGCTTGCTCCGATGACTATCAGATATATACTTGGCAGTCTGTTTATAGTCTTTTCATTTTATTATTCATATCAGGAGTTGAATAAGAGAATAGATATTAGTGGTCTTATTAAAAAGAAGATTAGACGATGACGGGATAGGAAAGATGAAGTGTTGAGCAACTTTTTTAGAGAGAAATAATCTTTCTGTATGATGAAAAAGAGATTGACTGGGATATTTACCGGAAGTAATTTAGTAGCTTACTTTTATGGTTTCTGCATTTTCCTTCTTATGAAGCCTTACTTTATGTGGGGCTATTATGAACAGGTAAATGTGCTTATAGTCTATGCACTTTCATTTATTGGAATATTCAATCTTAGAAAAGCAGAAAAACTTGATTTGCTTATTATTCCTATCTTTGCTTTGTTACTTTTATCGTTAGCAAGTGATGCCCATGCTAACTTCATGGGATATATTTCTTCGCTGCTTATCTTATTCTATTTTGTTATTGACCGAAAGGTAATGTTGAAATATTATAAATGTTTCAAGACTATTCTGGTTATTTCTTTATTCCTTTCACTGATTGTTTATGCATTAGTTGTATTATCATATCCAGTGGGCTATTCTTTGATTGATCCGCTTAATCCACTGAAATATTTTCTATACAAGCAGTATCCTTTTCTGGTGATGCCTAATGAAGTAATCAATGTGGAATTTCCTCGTTTTTATGGAGTCTTTGATGAGCCGGGAGTTATTGGAACTTTTGCCGGTATTATGCTTTTTGCAGAACGATATAACCTAAAGAAAATTTCAAATATTATCTTGTTTGTTTCGGGTGTTTTCTCTTTTTCTCTTTTTTTTATTCTATTAAGTGCTGTAGCTATATTGTATTTCTATCGGACAAAACTTAAGATTGTGGCTATTGCTGCCGTGATTGCACTCTATCTGTTTACAAAGGATAATGAAGACGTAAAAGGACTGGTGTGGGAGAGATTCGAGGTAGAAGATGGCAGGCTGAAAGGAGATAACAGAGCTTCGGAAGAACTGGATTACTATTTTAAGTTATTTCTTCATTCAGATTATTTTTTGTGGGGAACTCATACAGATGTGGCTGCAGATTCTTCGTCCTATAAACAATTTCTGATTTATTATGGTTTTATATTTACAATACTTATTTCGATACTGCTTTTGGTTATTTCTGCACAGATTAATAAGAATGTAAAAGGAACATTCTTATCAATGCTTTTATACCTGGCACTTATGTATCAGCGACCGTATCTTTTTGATTTTGCTTATATGTTTCTTATTGTTAGTTCTTTTATTCAGGTTAATGTGTCGCTTAACTATTCGCGGTATTTAAAAAAAAAAGAAGTAAGGTTGTGCTTTAATTAATAATTAAACTGTAGAACTATGAAAGACATACCTTTAGTTTCAATTATAGTTGTTACTTATAACTCATCAAAATATATTCTTGAAACACTTGAAAGTGCAAAAGATCAGACTTATAAAAACATAGAGCTTATAGTAACCGACGACAGTTCGAAGGATAATACTGTTGAACTATGCAAAGAATGGATGCAAAAGAATAGTGCAAGATTTGTGAGAACAGAGGTTATAACTGTTCCTCAGAATTCGGGTATTGCTGCCAATTGTAATAGAGGAGTAAATGCTGCAGAAGGTACATGGATTAAATTTATAGCTGGTGATGATATCCTGACAGCGGACTGTGTGGATTCCTTTGTTGATTTTGTAAAGTTGAATAGAGAAGCCAAGATGGTAGAGTCTAAATCTCTTTTTTTTAGATATGTTTTTGATGAAAGTAATTTCTATCATGTTGAAGATCAAGGAGGAGATGTTTTCTTTTCACAAGAAACAGGAGCTAATGAACAATACAATATTCTGCTTAGGAGAAATCCCATACATGGCCCGTCTGTCTTTGTAAACAAGATAGTTATAGATGAGGTAGGTGGCTTTGACGAACGTTTTCCTTATGTAGATGATCATCCGATGTGGCTAAAACTTACTCAGGCAGGATACAGGTTTTATTTTATGGATAGAATTACGGTATTCTACCGTACTCATGATGCTTCGATATATGCTTCTATTGGTAAAGATAAGATTTACAATACTTTTTATCTTAAGCTTATGGATTTTGACCGAGTTTATCGGCTTCCCTATGTATCGGCTTCTGAAAGGTATCATTGTATTTACAGGTACAACTGTAAAAGGGCTTTTGATGCTTTAGGTCTTAACCGTAATAATATAGTTTGCCGAGATTTGTTGAGGCTGGTTTTAAAACTTAATCCTTTTAAACGAATGTGTTAAGAATTTAAAGTATATGTGTGCAGCCGCAATTAGTATCATAGTGCCTGTTTATAAGGCAGAGCTATATCTCCACAAGTGTGTGGATAGCATTCTGTCTCAAACATTCTCAGACTTTGAATTGTTATTGATTGACGATGGAAGTCCGGATAGTTCAGGAAAAATATGTGATGATTACGAAGCAAATGATCCGCGGATCCGGGTGATACACAAAGAAAATGGAGGTGCAAGTTCTGCCAGAAACGTAGGACTTGGTAATGCAATGGGTGAGTGGGTGTGCTTTGTGGATTCTGATGACTGGATTGAACATAATTGTCTTGAAGTAATTTATCGTTATGCAGTTGAAGATGAATTGGATTGTATTCAGTTCTCCTATAAACGTATTGATAAAAATGGCATTGTGGTGCTAACTGAAGCAGGAGAAACATCGGTAATGAATCTGAAAGATTATATAGACGCTGGAGTATTCTGTTTTCGTGCAGGAGGAACACTACTGAAAAAAAATGTTATAGATTCTGTTAATCTTCGTTTTAAAGAGGGATTAAAGTTAGCAGAAGATCAGCTTTTCATGCTGACGGCAATAGCCCATTGCAGAAGAATAAGACGTATACCCGATACGTTTTACTGCTATTTTATCAATGAGAATTCCGTAACTGAAAATACCCATTTTAATGAGGTGTGTGATTCAATCCTTGCTTATAGTGATTTTAAACACAGAAATTTATTTCACCGACATATCGATTCAATGATCCTTGCTCAGTCGTTTGCTGCTTTGAAGTTGGCAGACAGCAGAATATTGGTGCTTTATGAGATCTTGAAAAATATAAAGATAGAAACAAAGATGGGAGAGTTGGATGGATTTAATATGAAGTTCCTGAAAATAATGTGGAACTACTTCCTGTTGCCTGCATTGTTTATGTTGAAGCTTGAATTTATAGTCAGAAAATATTTAAAATAGTATTCTATGAAAGTGATGTTGGTTTCTCAATACTTTTATCCCGAACAATTTAAATGTAACGACGTTGCTTTTGACCTTGTGAAGCGCGGTTATGAGGTTACTGTTGCAACCGGTATTCCCAATTATCCGGATGGTAAGTTTTTTAACGGATATGGTATTTTCAAAAGAAGAAAAGAAAAGATAAATGGCGTGAATGTTATCAGAATACCTTTGGTTCCTCGCGGAAAAGGGCGTGGCTTTGAAATCGCAATTAATGGCTTTAGCTGGGCTCTGATTGCTTCTGTCTGGGCTTTTTTTCATGCATTAAGAAATAAATACGATTATGTACTGGTACACGAGTCATCTCCGGTAACTCAAGCGTTTCCAGCTACAGTAATAAAGAAGATGCAAAGAATACCGTTCTATTTCTGGGTACTCGATTTGTGGCCTGAGAGTCTGACCAGTGCAGGTGGAGTTACCAATAAATATATTTTGGGCTTTTTTACCTCTATAGTTAGATTTCTATATAAACAGTCGGATAAAATTCTTATTAGTTCAAAAGGGTTTAAGCATTCTATCTGTGCAAAAGGAAACTTTGCTGATAAGGTGGTTTATTTCCCTAATTGGGCGGAAGATGTAATAGGCACCGAGTTGTCATCTTATGAAATTCCACAGTTGCCAGATGGCTTTAAAGTAATGTTTGCAGGTAATATTGGTGAGGCGCAGGACTTTGAACATATTTTGGCTGCAGCTCATAAATTGAAAGATAATAAAGAGATAATATGGATTATTCTGGGAAGTGGCAGGAAAAAAGAGTGGGTAATAAATTATATAAAGGAGAATGGATTACAGGATACGGTTCATCTTATGGGGTCATATCCGGTAGATGCAATGCCAGCTTTTTTTAGTAAGGCTGATGTGATGCTGGTTTCCTTGAAAGACGAACTTATCTTTAATCTAACTGTTCCTGCAAAACTGCAGGCTTATATGGCTGCTGGCAAACCGGTTGTTGCTATGCTTAATGGCGATGCAGCTCAGTTGGTAGATGAAGCTAAATGTGGCTTGGCATCTTCTGCTGGAAATTCCGATGGTTTGGTTCATAATATATTGCAATTGAAAGATATGAATAAGGATGAACTTGCCTCATTGGGGATGAATGGACGAGAATTTTATAAAAAATATTTTGATAAAACCAGGTGTATTGATCATCTGTGCGAGTTATTATCAGAATAATTATTGAGCAGGTAATTAATAAATCCCGGATACATATTTGTGTCTCGGGATTTTTCTTTACCTTTGCAGGTATGAATAAAAAATGTTTAGCAATACTTTTTACTGCAATATTGTTTTCTTTCTCTGCTAAAGGACAGGTAGATAAAGGTTTAACTTACACTGTTGAAAGTGGAGTAACTGCAGCATCGGGAGAGCATTCACCGCTGTGGATAAATGCCAATAAACAGGGACTTTCTTCTATTTCTAAAGAAAATGGTTATCTGTCTGCTGGAATATTTCGTCCGCTTGAGGATGATAAGAAAGTGGCTTATGGCTATGGACTAGAGTTGGCCGGAGCCTATAACTTTACTTCCAGCTTTATTGTGCAGCAGGCTTATCTTGATTTTAAGTATAATAAAATAGGAGTTTCTATTGGTAGCAAGGAGAGATACGGAGAGTTTACAAATCCTGAGCTTTCCAGTGGCGGACTTACTGTTGCTGGAAATGCACGACCTATTCCTCAGGTGCGTGTAGGATTATCCGATTATCTTGCTATTCCCGGTACCGAAGAATGGCTCTCTTTCCGTGGACATGTTGCTTATGGTCGTTTTACGGATGATAACTGGCAGAAAGATTTTACTACTCCTATGGGAAAGCGTACCACGGATGTGCTTTACCATTCCAAAGCTATTTATGTAAAGATAGGAAAAGAACATGTATCTCCCTGGAAACTAGAATTTGGATTGCAGATGGAAGCCGAATTTGGCGGAACTCAATACAGTAATGGTAAGAGCTTTAAAATGCCTTCCAGCTTGAAAGATTATTTTAAAGCTCTAGTCCCTATGTCGGGAGGAGAAGATACACCTGTATCTGATCAGGCAAATATTGAAGGTAATCAGTTGGGCAGCTGGCATTTTTCTTTGAATTACAAACTTCAGGGATGGAACCTGCGTGCTTATTATGAACATTACTTTGAGGATCACTCAATGCTGGTGATGCAGTATCCGTGGAAAGATGGAATGCTTGGTTTTGAGATTACTCCCCCAAAGAATCCTGTGGTGAGCGGAGTGGTATATGAATATATTGGCAGTAAAGATCAAAGCGGTCCGGTTTACTGGGATCATAACAATGTAATCAACGAACAGATAAGTGCCCGCGATAATTATTATAACCATGGCTTTTATACCGGTTGGCAGCATTGGGGACAGGCAATAGGCAATCCGCTGTTTACCTCGCCAATTTATAACAATGACGGACAGATTGCATTTACTAATAATCGCATTATAGCACATCATTTAGGTATTTCCGGTAAACCTACGGATGAGATTCAGTATAGAGTGCTTCTGTCGCACAGTGATAACTGGGGAACGTATGGCGAACCATTTAAGGAGGTTAAACAGAATACTTCTGCATTGGTTGAACTTACCTATGCTCCTGTAAAAATGAAAGGGTGGAGTTTTAGCCTTTCGGGTGCAATGGATCGTGGCTCGCTGTTGGGTGATAATACCGGCGGAATGATTACTATTCGTAAAACAGGTTTGCTTACTAAATAAGAGCTATAATGAAAAAGATATATATATTTCTGTTAATGCTTCTTTCAAGTATAACTTCTTGCCAGAAAGCATCTATTAATGGTGATTTGGACGGTATGTGGCAATTGATGAAGATTGAGTACAAGGATCAGACTTCAAAATCTCCCGATCAGTTGTATTATTGCGTTCAGTTACATATGGTTCAGTTGCAGGGAGCTGCAATGTGTCATGGTACTTTTTCACGCTCCGGAGATTCGCTTCGGGTAATAATCCGTAATCATAAAGCTGCAGATGTTTCTGCTTATGGAATGAACGATACTATTCAGAACTTTTTCATAGAGAAACTATCTTCCGAGAGAATGGTTCTTAATTCTTCTTTTGCCCGTTTGTCGTTTCGAAAGTTCTGATTTTCTTTCGTAATATGGCTTACTGTTGAGTATTTGCCCTTTGCTATTCTGGCAATAAGTTCGACTTCTTTTGTTCATTAATATGCCCCTCTGACTTTAAATTATTTAAAGATATAGAGGGGCTTTTTTATCACCTGCTTATTCTTTTATTTTCTTTGGAATTACCTCTGTGAATTCTTGTACAAAAGATTGTATTCTTCTGTACAAAACAATTAATTCTTTTGTACAGAAGATTGCATTCTTTTGTACAAGGGAAAATAAACTATTCGAGTTGTTTTTTATAAATGGGCTCGGGCTTTACTATATTCTGGTAGAATCTCTCTTAAAGGCCTTTGTTAAGAATTCAAATGAGATTCTGCTTTACTACCTTATTTTATGCAATATTATAAGAATCCGGAACCTTTTGTTTTTGTTAATTGTTCTTTTGGTATTACTGAACGGAATACAGAAATTTTATAATTATAATAGAAATAGGAATGCTTTTTGAAGTTTCAGGAATATAATAAAAAGTTTTTTAATATTATTTAAGTTATAGGAATATAAATATAGTAAAATGTCTTTTCTTTTCTTAACTTTGTGTTTAGCAAACTATCGACCTTGAATCAATACCTGAACTAATTCATTAATAGTATGATTGGTGCGAAAAATATATCCCTTTTATGTCTGTTTTCAATCTTTTTATTAAGCTGCGGAAATAGCAAAAATATCAACCCTCACAATTACGTATTATTTGACGATAATGGTGGGCTGAAGAATTGTCCTGCGTCTGATCCGATTTATAAAACAGGCAAAATAAAATGCTTTATTGAGAGCTCAGGTAGTATGGCCGGATTCTTTCAGGCCAATAAGATTACGGGATTCAAATCGGATGTTTGGTCGGTTCTGAATGAATTCTACGATAAGATTGATTCAGTACGGTTGTTTCGTGATGCCAGTGAGCCGGTTGAAAAAATGGCTTTAGCAGATTTCAGAAGAGATATGAATGCTGGTAATTTCCGTTTTGCAGGCTCTACTCAGATTCCTCAGATGCTAAAAGATGTGGTCCTTTCTCTCGGTAAAAACGATGTAGGAATGTTTATTTCCGATATGAAGTATTCTCCTATGGGAAGTCAGGCGGATGTACTTCTTACGCAGTATGGAACGGATGTGAAAAACGTTATCAAGAATACGCCGTATGCTTTTTCTATAATTGGACTAACCTCTTCTTATATCACCGGAAGAGGAAAAATAGTTGAAAATAGCCCTTATTACATTATTCTGATAGGTAATGATCTTCCGGTTAATAAAATGAAGCAGAAAATTATGCAGAGTATTCGGAAAGAGAATCTCCTAGGCGAGATTTCGTTTTACAGAAAGGACTTTCCTACGCCAATGTACACTTTACTTGCTAACAGAGGAATAGTGAATGGCATAACGTACGAATCGGATAATAAGCTGTATTATACCATCGGCGATATAAATAAAGAATCGGATGTAACTTTTTATCTGGCAGCAGATTTTACTAAATTGCCATACTATTTGTTTTCTGATAATAAACAATTAATGCAGCAACTGGAAGTAAAAGCCGATGGTGCACGTGCCACGGTAGAAGAATTGACCGATAGTGCCTCATTTGATTTTGGGAATGGAAGCCGCGAAGCTGCTAATAAAGTGCATGCCACTCATTTTATTAAGATTAAAGTCTCGGATATTTTAGATGGAGCTACTCAGGTAACTCTATCTGTAAAGAGGAAGGAAGCTGGTTGGGTTTCTGCTGTTTGCGGTGCAAAGCACGAGACTGAATATAATAAGACAATCAGCTTTGAACAATTGATGTCAGGTTTAAGGGATGCGTATAATAGTGAAAAACAAAGTAAATATTATTATAATACTCCCTTCGTTGTTTTAATTACTGAAGGGAAAAGATAACGCTAAAAATATAGATTATGTACGACTTCTTATTGGAACAATTAATAGGGAAATGGTCTAAGTTTATTAACAGCTTTTCCCCCGATGAAGTAGATATGGAAGCTGCAAAAAAAGTGCAAACCCTATTCGAAAATCAATATTTTACGCTCGCTGCTGTAATGTTTTTATTAGCTATTGCGGCGTGGGCAATTTATTATCTTTGGCTCAACAGTTTGCCTGGTTTGTTTTACAAAAGCAAATATTGGGTACTGACTGAGGCATGTTGTACAGTGCTGACTGGTATAGTAACTTACTTTATCATAAAGTCGAAGGTGACTATTAATTTCCCGTTTGGAGAGTATACAGCTGGAATTGTGGCGATTAATTGTCTGTACAGCATAATTGTATTTTTTCTTCTTTCTGTTTTTTTCAATGGCTTTACAAACGCAAAAACTACTCCCTTTAAATTATTCTGATTATGAGTACATTTCTGTTTTGTATCGGTGGAACCGGGCTCAGGGTAATGAAATCTCTGACAATGCTTTTGGCATCGGGTTATAATGCCCTCAACGAGAAAGGTGAGAACGAGGATATTATCCCTGTCCTTATTGATCCGCATAAATCGCTGGACGAATTTACCAATTGCAAGAAGTCGCTTGATAGGTATTGCCAGATTAGGAGCATGATTGCGAGAGGTGCTTTGATGCAGGATAATTTCTTTCATACCCGGATTGTGTCTTTAGGTAATCTAGGTGCAAACGATGATGAAAACTCTAATTTTGATTACGATCTTCGTCTAGATTGCAGTTTCGGTGAGTTTATAAAAAAGAGCAAGTTGTCTACCGATTCCGTGAGTCAAGATCTTATTAATCTGCTTTACTCAGAATCGAATATAAATAGATCGCTTGCTGTTGGCTTTAAGGGAAGCCCCAATGTGGGATGTGTGGTGCTGGACAACTTTGAAGACCAAAACTGGTTTCAAGACCTTACTTCCAAATTCGGTCAGGGAGACAAGATATTTATTGTTGCATCTGTTTTTGGAGGTACAGGTGCAAGTGGTTTCCCTTTACTGGTAAAGAAAATACGTTCGTGTGGCAATGCTTATCTGCAGAATGCCAGCATTGGCGCCATTGCTGTAATGCCTTATTTTGAACTGACTCCTCCCAAAAAAGAAGATCCGAATAATGATATTAATTCCAGTTGCTTTATCACAAAAACAAAGGCTGCGCTAAGTTACTATGATAAAGAACTGAAAGTAGACAGCCTTTATTACATAGCCGATGATAAGCAGCAGAAACCCTATACTAATGATGAGGAACTGCAGAAAAATGGTACTCACTTTATTGAGTTTATGGCAGCTACTTCGGTCTTTCATTACATTAAAAGCACTCCGGCAGAGCAGAATAAAATGCCAGCCGACCGGAAGACTGAATATTACAGCATTTGCATAGATAATAATTCAGAGGTGATGAACTGGGATAATATTGGTATGGCTCATCAGGAATATATCTATTCATTGCTGAATTATTACACCTTTACAATGGTGAACCAATTGGCGAAAGGGGAGAGAGATTTCCCGCTAAGAAAGACTTCCGGTTTTAATGATACTTTCTACAACAGTGGATTCTTTTTATTACTTGATGAGTTTAATGGAGAATTCTATAAGTGGCTTCATGAACTAAGTGATAACGACAGATCGTTTGCTCCCTTCCTGCTAGAAGGAAACAATGTTTTGAAGAGTTTTCCACTTCTGGGGCATGAGTTTACAAATAAGAAGAGATGTTTGTGGTCTAAAATCCCGTATGGACTATCTTACTATTTGCACGAAATGATTCTTCTTGAAAAGAAATATAAGATGCGAAATATGGATAATCTTTACGAGAAGTATACGGAGATGATGTATGAGGCGATTGATAATATAAATAAGTTTGTAAAGTGATACGGCTATGAAAGAACTGAATATATGCGCAACCGGTGCTTCCAAAAGCGAATGGAGTCCATGTGGACCAATTAATCAGGGGATGATTGCCGGAAAGGTGAAGGATAAGAGTACTAAGAACGGCAAAGCACTGAATGCTGTTCCTTCTCCGTTGGCTCGACTTTATGTGGTGAACGATGCGTTTTCCATGCTTACCTATGACTTGCTGAACAAAACAAATAATTGCGGAGAATGCTATAAATTTATAGTATCCGACTGTCTGGATGCATTCGAAATCCTGTTTAATCTGAAATATCACGAAGATAAAAAGGAGGAGGTCAGAGTTAGGGTATGGAACAAGCAGAAAGGACTTCACGAACTTCGGAGTGTGGAATCAAATCATTTCGCTAACTCCCTCGAGAGCTATCTTACAGACAACTCCTTTGGTGAAGTGAATGAGTTTGTTCTAATAAAATATAAAAATCAGATTCTGGCAGGTTCATCACCTTTTACATTCTTCTTTACTACTCCAAATCTTGATAAATACGAGGATAAAACATTTATGAATCCCGGCTATCAGGAGAGTTTTGACTTGGTAAATCCGAATAATAAAAAGAAGTACTTTACAGGTATTCGCTTGTTCGAAGAGAGAGATGTTTTGTTTCAGAAGTATGTGCTCAACATTGTAGAGAAATGTACTTCCGATCATATTGTTAATTTTAGAAATTATATAAAATACTGGGCCTCAAGAATTGATTTGAGCACTATTGATCCGGTAGAAATAAAATCTGTAGTGAGTGAAGATAATAGTACTGTTTCTATTAATGGAGTAGAGATTGGTAAAAGTACAGGAATCAATTCAATGAACTTCTTTACAGACCATCTTATAAAAGTTCGTTTTAAGATTGACACAGAAAGTTTTGTTTGTGGTACTTACATTAATGATAAAGAAGAACGGAATTACGATTATTTACTGCCTTTACGTGTTGAGGCTCTAAATAGTATTGATTACCATAAACTTAAAATTGAATATCAGGAATCGGCTAAAGAGGTAAAGGTTCTGCTGACATTACCTGGCGATAATAAACCTAAGACTCAGGTATACAGAACACAAATCAGCACAGATAATGCTGAAGATAAGTATACTATTATAGCTCTCGAAGAATATGTTGCCAATGTCAATCTGGGTATATTCCCATTTTTACAGGTGGTAGACGCAAATGACAAACCAACTCCGGATAATGATTATTACAAGGTAATGCTCGCTATTGCAGATGCCGAAAAAAGAATGCCTGTTTCTTTATATAACCTCACTTTTTTCCGGAAGGTGAATGATTATTATCAGCCTATTCAGGAGGTAGATAAAAATGACTCGATGAACATTTATTGTACCCGTTATGAACGAAGAGCAATTGATGAAAACAGTGATTTGGGATCGGTGTTCTATCAGGTTAATAATACCACTTTTTCATTAATGCGCTTATCATTCCCGATTGATTTTACGCATAAGGCTGAGAGTTTGATTATTCCGAAGTGGAATAAAAAGAAAATTGGTCCGAGGGAGTTTCACGTAGCAGTTGATTTTGGAACAACAAATACGTTTATTGCATTTACTGGGGATAATGGTTTTAAACCTAAACCATTTATTATCTCGCCTGATGACCGTCAAGTTGTGATGTTGCATTCTCCGGCTAATAATGAAGGAAACGAAAAGAAGATAACCTCTTTGTACGAGGAGTTCTTTGGATTTGACGAATCGGCACTTGATATTCAGGCTTCGGAATTCATTCCTTCTGTTATCATGAGTAAGGAAAATGAGAAATACAGCTTTCCTATTCGTACAGCCTTGTGTGAGAAGGTTAACGAAACCGGTGAACTGAAATTACTTGATAACAGTAATATTTCGTTTACTTACGAGAAACGAGAAATAAGGAAAGAACAGCAGATTGTTAGCAACATAAAATGGAGTGAAGTGGAAAAGGATAAAGAGCGTGTTGCCATCTTTATCAATGAAATTCTGCGAATGGTGAAGTATAAGATTCTGTTGAACGGAGGAAATCCTGAATTAACAAAGATGACATGGTTTAACCCGCTGAGTTTCTCGCAGACAACCAAAGAGAACTATAAACGGATGTGGGAGAAAAATTATAAGGAACTCTTTGGAAGGAGGGCTGAACTTTACAATGTAACCGAATCTGAGGCTCCTTACTATTATTACAGAAATTGTGGCATACTGGAAGATAATAACTCCGTGCTCACTGTTGATATTGGTGGTGGATCTACCGATTTTATGATCTTTAAGAATGAAGTGCCGGTAAAAGGTACGTCTGTTAACTTTGCTTGCAATGATTTGTGGAGAAATGGGTATAATGCTTTCTCGAATGTGAAGGAGAATGGCATATACAAGAGTATTCAGAAAAAGATTACGGAAAACTTTAAATCCACCAATCTGAATGGACTAAACAAACAATATCTGACGAATGAGAAATATAGTTCGGCCGAGATTATTAATTTCTGGTTTGCCAATGAAAATGCTTCTAAGATCAGTGATCAGTTATCTAACGGGGTATATAAAAAGATATTTCTTTTTCACCTTTCGGCTTTGATGTATCATGCGGCTCAGTTTATGAAAGATTCCGGTGAAGATTATCCTTCGTGCATTATATTCAGTGGTAATGGCAGTAAGTATATCGACTTATTAAGTCGAAATCAAAAGATTATCGGTGAATATTGCAGCTTTATATTCGAAGAAATATTTGGTGTAAAGGGGCGTAAAATCCAGATTGTTCTTCCTACAACAGACAGAAAAGAATCTACTTGCTACGGAGGATTGTACAAGGATAATCCGGTAATATTATCAAATTCACTTTTTTTGGGATGTCAGCTTGATTATTCGGATAAACATAATTTCCATACCTACAAAGAAGTTCGCGGAGAGAAAAGAGACGAATTGAGAAGCAGTATTATTGAAAATGTGAAATCTTTTATCGGGTTGTACTGTAAAATGTTTGTTGAATTGCATCTGGGTAGAGAGTTCAATGAGAATATAAATCTTAAAGCGTTCGAAGGCTTGTTAATAAGTAAAGTTGAGGGGTATTATAATAACGGTTTCTCCAAATATACAAAGAGTCAGGCAGATGATGCAGAACTTTCAGAGACTTTGTTCTTCTATCCTATAGTAGGGCTAATAGATTTTATGACTGGTTTCACTAAAGAAGATCTTGATTTATTTATCAATAAAGAGATTTATTATGCCAAGAATATGGATGGTTATGGATTCTTCTATCATAAAAATCTGTCGAAAGAACAACGTCTGGATTCTATTTATAGAATTATGGTAGAGACGGAAAAACCGACGGTAGCCTCTCTTTCTCTTATTTCGAGTGATAGTACGTCGTCAAAGATGATTCCGAATGTGGAAAACTGGATAAAACCATTTCATGAATTTGACGAATATCCTACATCCGATTGCAAAGTCGTGAAGGAGATTGAACCGGCCCGATTGCATTTGAATGATAATAAATGGGAAGTTCAGAAAAAGGGAAAGGTTATTTTTAAATAGTACGAATAAAATATTTAAAGGCTGCAACGCTTGCTTGAGGTCTTTCTTAAAGTGTAATTATGGATATAAGTGTAACAATAATTATCATATCTGTTGTTGTATGGATTCAGCTGATCTTTTTTTTGAAGACAGCTGTTGGAATAAGAACCCTTAAAAATATATATCCTTCAATTGGCTCGTTGGGGATATCGAATGAATTTGGGACTCAGATAATTAGTGTACACAGTAAAATTTCCAAAGAATTTGGGGCTATTATTCATGCTACCAATACTTATTTGAAAGAAAATCAGGGAACAGTCGATTTCTATGTTATTCAGAATCTTTCGGAAAGAATTTCGACTTCGAAAGAATCAGAGGTTACATCTGAGATTCCTATACCTTTGTATGTGGGACTAATGGGAACGTTCGTTGGTGTGGCAGTGGGATTATTCTCTATGAACTTTCTTGGTATTTTCAGTGAAGATGGAATACATAGTTTTTTATGGGGAGTAGTTATTGCTTTGGTGTCTAGTTTTCTAGGGTTACTTTTATCTACCGTTGCCAACTATAGACTAACCAGTGCGGTAAGACACAGAGATAGAAAGAAGAATCACTATTACACTTTCGTTCAGACAAAGTTATTACCCGGAATGGGAAGTAACATTGTGGATGCTTTGGGACGATTGAAAGGTACGCTCGATAATTTTAATACAGTCTTTTCTGATAATATTGGAAACATAAACAACATCGTTGTCAGTCTTGCAGCTAACATGCAGACAATTGCTGAAGGGATGGGAACTCAGAAGCAGATTCTGAGTGAGCTGTATGGCAGTAAATTCCAGGATCTGATCAAGGTTAATACGGAAACATTCAACCGGGTTGAGAAAATACTGCCAGAAATGGATGATTTTATCCGCAAACAAAAAGACTTAAATGAATTAATGGCGAATAGTACGCAGTTTGTAACAAGCATGCACAAACTGCTGGACCGTGTTTCTACATTTGAAAACAGTGTAAACGTACTAGGCGAAACAATTAATGAAAGTCAGTTGCTGGGATCCAGGCAGTTGAATCTGGTACAAAGACATCTGGATGATCTGGATAAGAAACAATCTCTGATTGAAAACTACACAAATCAGAGTAATGAAATGGTTGAAGAATATCTGAAAGCAAATGTGAAACATGTACGGTCTTTAGTTGATAACTTTGAAACAGCTATAAAAAATGCCTTTGAAATAACCAATAATGATAGTCCGTTCCAGAAATTAACTAAACTTGATACAATCTCCGAAGAGATTAAGAGACTGAATGAAACATTGGATTCTTATACAAAAAAGGAAGAAGATCTGATAAACGTAGTTTCTAACATTAGTAATGATGTGAAATCAATTAGATCAGAGACAATTTTTTCCGATGATGTTGATAATGATGCGGAAGGATAAAGTATAATATGAAGAGGAAAGATCTTTTTTGGCCGGCTTTTGTAGGCTTGTTAACAATTATGTTTGTTATCATGCTTGTATTGTTTGGCTTAAGTTTTAAGGTATTTACCCAAAATACGATAGAGATTACAGAGCAAAATAAACGTTTAAAAGGGTTGGAAAAAGAATATCTACATACAAGAAGAGTGAATAATGAAATTGAATCATTAGCCTCGGATACAGTATTTGAGTATTTGCCATCTTGTAATAAATTTGTAGTAAGGGCCTTAAAAGGAAAAGAAATTTTTGTCTGTAACAGTGCAGAAATAAAAGAAGTCTATTTAAAGGAAATGATTGTTGCTGGTCATTCTCTTGAAGCTTATATAAATAGAGTAAATAAGGCCGATTGGAGGGCTTCTTTTTTATTAATAGTTGAAGGACATTTGGGAATCTGGTGTGATAATAATATCCCACGTAACTCTGATCAGGCTTATCATTTGTCATACCAACGAGCTCTTGGAATTTTTAGATTGTGGGAAAAAGCTGGAATTGTATTTAAAAAACAGAATGTGGAGATTTTGATTTCCGGCAGAGCTTTTGGCGGACAATGTAGGACTATACATGGTAAGGATAATTATTTAGTAATTCAACTCCTTTCTAAAAGAGTCGGTGATAGACTTTAACTATTTTCTCCTGATGCTTATATTAATATTTGTAATCATAACTAACTCTAGAATTTTACTGTTTATAATTTAGAATGTTCTTTTATACTATTGGGGCTTTTATTCTTAAGTTGAAAGATTATAAATAAAATAATTAACAATCTTGTTTGTTCTATTCTGCAATAACATCTGCTTATATCTTTAAAATTAGTTAGTTTATTCTATTTTTTTGTATCTTTGTGCAAAAATTAGTTTAGCCTGATAGATATAATTTTAATCATAATATGATAATATATAACCTCTCTTTCCTAATTGGATTGTTAATTTTTTCTTTATTTTGTTCTGTTGTATTGGAAATGATGGTTTTGCCTCGTATCATTTATATTGCTAAAAAGAAAAGTCTTTATGATTTGCCCAATGCAAGAAAGTCTCATGAACAACCAATACCACGACTGGCTGGTGTTTCTTTTTTCCCTATATTGTTGTTCGTTTTTTCAGTGAGTATATTAATTCTTATTAAATTTCAGGCGGACGATTCTTTAGCTTCTTTAGAACCGGCTTTGAGAAAGATGTTTGGGCTAATCGCAGGTAATATATTACTTTTAGGAGTTGGCTTTAAAGACGATCTTGTTGGATCTCGTTATCGTCATAAAATGATTGTTCAATTTTTAGCGGCTAGTCTTTTGGTATCAGGAGGACTTTATATTAATAATTTCAATGGTTTGTTTGGTATTTGTGAAATTCCCGATTGGATTGGGATGCTATTTACAATATTTCTTATTGTGTTTATTACGAATGCAATCAACCTTATTGATGGAGCGGATGGTTTAGCATCTGGTATATCAGGTGTAGCACTTATTTCATTTGGAATATTGTTCTTCTTAAGAGGGATGTTCTTTTATTCATTGATATGTATTATCTTAGTCGGAATTCTGATTCCGTTTTTCTATTATAACGTATTCAATACATCAAGAAAGGTCTTTATGGGGGATACAGGATCACTAACTTTAGGATTTTTATTAGCATATCTGGGGATAAGATTTGCCATGGCTGATTTGGGACATAATTATTCTTTGTTTGACTCTCCAGTGTTAATAGCTTTATCAGCACTATTTGTTCCTGTTTTTGATGCTTTAAGAGTTATGTTGGAGCGTGTTTTTGTAGGGAAATCAATGTTTTTACCAGATAGAAGACATATTCACCACAAATTACTTGATTTAGGTTTTTCTCATCGCAAAGTAATGGTAAGTCTTGTGGTTTGTGCTGGCTTGTTAGTTTTTATGAATGTAATGTTATTACATCTCTTAAATATTAATATCATGTTTGTCATTGATATTCTTCTTTGGTTAGGCTTTGTGCAGATTTTAAACATTATGTTAGCTATGAAGAATAAGGCTTTAAACTGATTTCTTTAATATTTTCGAAAACACAAATTTTATTCTAATGCTATATGAACACAAGAGAAAGCGGATACAATGTTAAGGACTATCATCAACCTGTTAAACGTTATTGTCAGACATTAGATCTAAAAAATGATGCGGCATTGATTGCTGAATATGTAAAGCGTCATGCAGATATTTGGCCTGAAATTAAAGCCGGAATTTGTGAAGTTGGTATTCTTGAAATGCAAATATTCCTTTTAGGTACAAGGCTGTTTATGATTGTAGAAACTCCTTTGGATTTTGATTGGGATAATGCTATGTCTAAGCTTGCCACTCTTCCCCGACAAGCTGAATGGGAAGAGTACATGTCGATGTTCCAGATTTCTTCTCCCGGTGCTACTTCTTCTGAAAAATGGAAATTGATGGATGAAATATTTCATTTATAAAGATTAGTCTTTTATTAGTGTATGTAGCATCCCAAACCTTACTTTACCCTCACAAGAAGTGCCTGCCCTCACTTTTTCGAGACCTTTTAGAGCATTCGGGGTAATAAAATAAGCCAAGATCATGTCCAGTTCATTGCTGCTTTTTTATGATAAAGCATAACACTGCACTAAAACTGCAAAAAATTAGCTTAAAACAACCCGAAAGAGTGAGGGTAGCCCCCAAAAGTGAGGGCATAGTTAGGGATGAAAATGCTACCATCACTTATTTATATACCATAAAATCAAATTGTTACTTTCAAAAAGTGAGGGAGTGAGGTTAACTTTATATTATTCTGTAGAACTGCAAAAATCAAAGATCGGTAAACTCCGGTCGGAGTTCAGTTGAAGTCCGACCGGAGTTTGTGCAATGTCCGGTCGGAGTTTATCCAACCTCTGGCGTGAGATTTTCAGCCATTCTGGAATAATTTTCATTCATTGATCAATGTCCCGTTATCTAATGCGCTTCCATTATTTCAAATCCAGCATTCTTTATTGAAACATTCCCCTACAGATTTATGGACTTAGCTCAATTTAGAGCATAACTTAGAGGTGTGATTGATATATAATTATCTTTTTGAAAATTATTGGTGAATAATTGAACAATAACTGGCCTATAATTTTTATTTATTGAGGTCTGGATAAAATTGCTTCACTATTCTTTTATTATATAAAATGGAATGCATATATAGCAAATTCTCTATTTTTATATGAGGAAGTCTAATAACTATAAAAAATACTTTTTAGTAATTAAAAGCATTTACTAATGAATCCCATTGTATTTAAAAAAAGTTTTTTTGTTTAAACCGAAAATTTAGCTGGATTTATTATATTTGTCCTCACTTAGTTAGTGATTGAGTGTTAAAACTTAATTTTTATAATATATAATGAAGATACCAACTTTTTATTCTTTTGCTAAAGGATTACTTTGCTTGTTTCTGTTTTTAGGATCAGTAATATGTTCAGCACAACCATCATTTCAGGGACTTGAAAATTTGTTTAATTCTCCAGAAAGTTATGTAATAGGCTATACCCCTGTAAAACCTGTAATTGATGGAAATATTACAGATGCTGCATGGCAAAATGTTCCATGGAGTAAATTTTTTAGAGATATTGAAGGTGATGCAAAGTCTAGTCCTTATTATCAGACAAGGGTTAAAATGCTTTGGGATGATAACTATTTATATATTGCAGCATATCTGCAAGATGAACATGTTTGGGCTAATCTTCACAATCACGATGAAATTGTTTATTATGATAATGATTTCGAGATTTTTATTGATCCAGATAATAATACACACCAATATTTTGAAATTGAAGTAAATGCCCTGAATACAATCTTTGATTTATTCCTTTCAAAACCTTACCGCAATGATTCACGTGAACTCATCGGCTGGGATGCTTCAGGTATGCGTTCGGCAGTGAAAGTTCATGGAACATTAAACAATTCAAAAGATAAAGATAAAGGGTGGAGTGTTGAATTTGCCATCCCTTTCAGTGCATTGTCTCTTGGCTCCGGAAAGAATATTCCTAAGGAAGGTACTTTGTGGCGCATTAACTTTTCAAGAGTAGAATGGGATACCATGATTGAAAAAGGAAAATATGTGAAGAAAACAAATGCTGAAGGAAAGGTTTTACCTGAAAATAACTGGGTGTGGTCGCCGCAAGGTGTGATTAATATGCACTGTCCAGAGCGATGGGGATACTTGTTATTTACAAAGAAACAGACTGAAAATGAATTTCCGGCTTTTATGTTACCATATGCTGAAAAACAAAAACAGTATCTTTGGTTAGTTTACTATCGTCAGAAAGAATCTCTGGAAAAAAATAAAAGATATGCATCTACATTGGATGAACTAAATATTACTCCTGTTAGTTTTAAATTGGATAATATTGAGAATTCTTTGGAAATGGAAGCAACAGCTCACCAGTTTAATGCAACTATCCGTTCATCAGGTAGCAATACATGGAGTATTAATGATGAAGGATTAATTCAAATCAGAAAATGACAAGTCGACGAAATTTTATTAAAACCAGCATCTTCGCCGGATTATCGATGTGTGTATTTCCTGATGTTTTGAAAGGTGCAGAACTAACTGAAAAAAAGAAAAAACATAAGTGGAAACACTGGGTGTGGGTAAATCCAAAAGATGGAGAGGATGAGGCAGAGCTTATAAAAAGATATAAAAAATATTACGAAGCAGGAATCCGAGGTATCCTTTTTGAAAAGGATAGCGAAATTCATTTCCGTGCTGCTAAATCGCAGAAACTGGAGACACATCGCTGGTTGTGGACTATGAACCAGGGAGATAAGGCTCTTCTTGAACAGCATCCGGAGTGGTATGCTATAAACAGAAAAGGAGAGTCGTGTGCAGATAAACCTCCGTACGTTGGTTATTATCGTTGGCTTTGTCCTTCAAAAGAAGAAGTACAACAACATATTCTTGATCAGGTAAATAGTATTCTTGAAAAAGACTATGTTGATGGAATACATATGGATTATATCAGGTTTTGTGATATAATTCTCCCTGTAAACTTATGGAATAACTATAAAATAGAGCAAACCAAAGAGTTACCCGACTATGATTATTGTTATTGCGAAACATGTAAAAGCAAGTTTAAAGAGCAATCTGGTCAGGAACTTGATTCCATAGATTATCCTGAAGCTAGTCTCTCCTGGAGGAAGTTCAGATATAATTCAATTACAAACATTGTTAATAGTGTTGCTAAAATTGCTAAGAAACATGGTAAAAAAGTAACTGCTGCAGTTTTTCCAACTCCGGAAGTAGCGAGAAGAAATGTGAGACAGGATTGGGTTAACTGGAACCTGACAGGTGTTTTCCCTATGGTGTATCATGCCTTTTATAAAGAAAATGTTTCATGGATTGGCGATGCTGTTAAAGAAGGAGTTACCGGATTATGCTGTAGATTTCCTTTGTATGCAGGTTTGTATCTTCCTGATTTTAAAAGTGATGAAGAATTAAAAGAAGGTATCAGACATGCATTGGATAACGGAGCTGAAGGTGTCTCACTCTTTGGTAATATATCAGATAATGTGTTGGATATATTGAAAGATTTTTCGAAACATAAGAAAGAATAAATATAAATAATATGAGAAATAGAAGTTTATTAAGAGGTTCAATGAAAGGACTGCTTGTTTGTTTTTTCGCTACATCGTTTATACAGCCTTGTATAGGAAAACAAGTGAAAAAAAGTACTCGTTTGCAGAATCTTACACAGTATGTCGATCCTTATATTGGAACAGGATATCATGGTCATGTGTTTATGGGAGCTAATGTGCCGTTTGGAGCTGTACAGTTGGGCCCTTCTAATCTGACTCAAGGATGGGATTGGTGTTCCGGATATCATTATTCAGATTCAACTATTATTGGATTCTCCCATACTCATTTGAGTGGAACTGGTATTGGAGATCTCGGTGATATATTATTTATGCCTGTAACCGGAAAGGTTAAAATGGCAAAAGGAAAACCGGGAGTGCCTGAAAGTGGTTATTTATCTCTTTTCTCTCACAAACAAGAAGTCGCTCGTCCAGGATACTATTCTGTTTTGTTGAACAGATATAATATTGGTGTAGAATTAACTACTACAAATCGTGTAGGTTTTCATAAATATGTTTATCCAAAAACTGAAGAAGCTGGTATTATCATCAACCTGGAAAGTGGTATTGGATGGGATAATCCGATGGAAACATATATTACGGCCGAGAATGATAGTACTATTTCCGGATATCGGTTCTCTAAAGGATGGGCAAATGATCAGCGTATTTATTTTTATGCTCGCTTTTCAAAACCATTTAAAAGTTTTATAGTATCCGATACTACCGCTGTGCAGTCTGGTCGTTCACTGAAAGGTCGTAGAATTTTCGCAAGAGCTAATTTCAGCACCAAAGCTAACGAAGCAATCCTTGTCAAAGTTGCCATCTCTCCGGTAAGTATAGCTAATGCGAAGTTGAATATGCAATCCGAGCTACCCGGTTGGAACTTTAAGCAAACAGTAGCCAAAGCCGATGCCGCCTGGAATAAAGAGCTGAGCAAGGTAGTGATAAAAGCAGATAATGCAGCCCGTATGCGTACTTTCTACACCGCCCTTTATCATACCATGATTGCTCCTTCTACCTTCTGTGATGTCAATAAGGACTACCGCGGTGCAGATAAGAAGATCCATACCAATGCCTCTTTCACTAATTATACCACTTTCTCATTGTGGGATACCTACCGTGCGGCACATCCGCTGTTTACCCTCCTTCAACCCGAGAGAGCCGGTGACTTTGTCAATACCATGCTTGCCATCTACCAGCAACAGGGTGAACTTCCCGTATGGCACCTGATGGGTAATGAAACCTACTGTATGGTTGGCTGCCCGGCCGTAACCGTTGTAGCAGACGCTTACCTCAAAGGCTTGAACATCGATAAGAAACTGGCTTATGAAGCCATGAAGAATACCATGATGCAGGATGGCAGAGGACTTAAATACGTAAAGAAATACGGCTATATCCCAGCGGACAGTACCGTTGAATCAGTAGCCATGGGTATGGAATATGCCATTGCCGACTGGAGCCTTGGCCAGGTAGCCCGTAAAGAAGGCTTTACAGAAGATTACAACTATTTCGATAAACGCGGAAAATATTATAAAAACTATTTCGATGCCCAGACAGGCTTTGCCAGAGGCCGTGTAAACGATAATACCTGGAGAACTCCGTTCAATCCATTTACCTCCATTCACCGCCAGAACGACTATACCGAAGGTAATGCCTGGCAGTATACCTGGCTGGTACCTCAGGATGTGGAAGGCCTGATAAAACTCTATGGCAGCGAAAAAGCCTTTACAAAGAAACTGGACTCTTTGTTTGTAGCTAAAGGCGACCTAGGCTCTGAAGCTTCACCAGATATCAGTGGCCTGATTGGACAATATGCACATGGAAACGAACCCAGCCACCACATAACCTATATGTATGCTTATGTGGGACAACCTTGGAAAACAGCCGATAAGGTACGTGAAATAATGAACACACTTTACACCGATAAGTATGATGGCCTTTGTGGAAATGAAGACGTAGGTCAGATGTCAGCCTGGTATGTCTTTTCAGCCTTAGGATTCTATCCTGCTAATCCATCCAACGGATGCTTCGTATTCGGCAGCCCGGTAGTGAATAATGCCACCATCAATGTGGGCAATAATAAAACATTCACCATGAATGTACTCAATAACAGTACTGCGAATAAATACATCCAGAGAATCACCCTGAACGGAAAGAACTATCCGAAATCCTATATCCAGTACAAGGATATAATGAAGGGCGGCACCTTGGTTATTGAGATGGGCAGCAAACCATCTTCCTGGGGTACATCTCAGGATGCCCGTCCCCGTTCCGAAATGTAAGAGCCGGACAACTATAAAAAACAGCAACAGAACAAAACCGAACCATAAATATGATGAAAAAAAACAGTCTGATAGTCGCTTTTCTCTCTCTTCTCTGTGCAACGGGCCTTTTTGCCCAGAACCGCTATGAACTCAATAGCGATTGGAAGTGCAGATCAATAAAAGAAGAAAAAGCCTCGGGAGAGGATATCTCCAGCCCATCCTATACTCTATCGGGATGGAAGAACGCCGTTGTTCCCGGCACTGTTCTCACCACGATGCTTGCCAATAAAGAGATACCCGATCCTTTCTATGGCATGAACAACGAACAGATACCAGATATCTATAAAACCGGCAGGGATTACTATACCTACTGGTTTGTGAAGAACTTCAAGGAAGAACAACCCGAAAACGGAAACCAGGTATGGCTTAAATTCAGGGGCATCAACTATAGCTGCAGGATATACCTCAATGGTAAACTTGTCAACAAGGAACCGTATGAAGGCATGTATCTGCGCAAATCATTCAATATCACTAAACTGTTATCAAAGACAGGAGATAACCGCCTTGCTGTGATAGTCTTTCCTCCCGATCCGGTTGGTAATCCCAACGGGGGCCAGGGAGGTGACGGAACAATAGCACGCGGAGTCTCTCACCAGTATGTAGCCGGCTGGGACTGGATTCGCCCCATCCGTGACCGTAATACCGGAATCTGGGATAAAGTATATATTGAAAAAACAGGTAGCGTAAATTTAAGTGATCCGCATATCATTACTCAGGTTCCCGGTAAACGCACCCCCGAAGGCAAACAAAGCGAAGCCCTGATCAAAGTTTCGACGGAAGTAGAAAATGCTTCGGATAATGTCGTGTCGGGCGTGGTTAAGTTTTCAGTTGAAGGAAACGTAATCTCCAAAGAAGTAACCCTTGATCCTAATTCAAAGCAGACAGTTTCCTTACCTGTTTACAAGATGCAGAATCCCCGTCTTTGGTGGCCTTCCGGTTACGGTGAACAGAATCTTTATAAATCAGAAATCTCTTTTGAAGAAAATAACAAAGGGATTTCAGACAGTGAAAGTGTTCAGTTTGGTGTAAGAGAAATCCAGACTCAGTGGAACCCGATCACTAGCAGCCGTGAAATACATGTCAATGGTCAGAAGATCTTTATCAAAGGTGGTAACTGGATTATCTCGGATGCGATGCTCCGTTTTACCTCCGAACGCTACGATGCTGAAATCCGTTATCACCGTGATATGAATCTGAACCTGATCCGTATCTGGGGTGGTGCGTTGGTAGAACGTCCTGAGTTCTATGAAGCCTGCGACCGCTATGGTATGCTTGTATTCCAGGATTTCTGGATGTCCGGCGACTGCAACGGAAGATGGCTTGACCCTTTAAAAAAGGAAGATCAGTGGATACGCAGAAACTATCCTGATAACCACAGCCTGTTCCTGGAATGTGCAGCCGATATGGTTAAGATGGTACGTAATCACCCGTCACTGGCAATCTGGTGCGGAGGAAATGAAATCGCTCCCCCTGATGATATCCTGACTGTTTTGCGCGATTCAATTATTACCAAACTGGATGGTACCCGTATGTTTTTTGATTTCTCCAATACCGAAAGGATGTCATTAAATACCATTGGAGGAAACGGTGATGGTCCATACTCTATCCAACCCCTGAGTGTGTTCTGGAATCACAAGACCTGGCCTTTCAACTCGGAAGTCGGCTCAGTGGGAGTAGGTGATTATGAATCACTGAAACGTTTTATTCCGGAAAAGAACATGGTGCTTCCTGTTTATCACCCGAATGAAAAGCCAAATGAAACCGCCGATTCCGTATGGACTTACCATACCTATACCGGAGTAGGCTATGAAGGCTTCCTGGAACCTTACGGAACTCCATCGGATATCAAAGATTTCTGCATGAAGGCTCAGCTGGTTAACTATGATCAGTATCGTGGGCTGATGGAAGGCTTCAGTTCACACATGTGGAATTGGTACACCGGTGTAATAATCTGGAAGACACAGAATCCATGGACAGCCATGCGTGGTCAGATGTACGATTACTATCTAGATCCTAATGCCTGCCTGTTCGGTCTGAGAAACGGAAGTGAAAAGCTTCATGCCATGTGCAGTCCGGTTGACGGAACATTGATGCTTGTCAATAACGGCTTCAAGGCATGTGATAACCTGACACTGACAGCAACGTGGTTTGATATGGACGGAAAGAGCAGTGAGATAACTCAGCAATCAACCTCTATTGATGCTTCCAGCAGCAAGAAACTGTTCTCCATAAAGAAAGAGCTTGATGCTCTTGCAAAGGAGAAAGGTGGTTTCCTCCGTCTTCAATTGATGGACGAAAGTAAACAGGTTTTAAGTGAAAATATCTATTGGCTGGCCGATGGAACAGGTAAATACATCGGTCTGTCGACAATGAATAAAGCTAAGCTAAAGGTTTCAGTAAAACCATTGAAGGCAGGAAAAGTGGAAGTAACCCTTTCCAATCCGGCAAGTAATCCGGTTGCATTCTTTAACCGTGTATCAGTTGTAGATAAGAAAACCGGTGAAAGAGTTCTTCCAGTATTTTACAGCGATAACTATTGCACGATTGTTCCTGGTGGAGAGAAGAAGATTGAAATAGAATATCCTGCATCTTCCAAATCACGTCAGGTAATTACTGTCGCTGGGTGGAATGTCGAATTACAAGAGATAATTATACCTAAAATTAAATAGAAAGATATTATGACTTCACGTAGAGATTTTTTGAAAAAAGGAGGACTGGGATTAGCTTCTCTGGCTCTTGGAGGAACGCTTGATTCTTATGGAAAAGCAGTATCCGGAATATTTGCTGAAAAGAATTATATTTCTCAACGTCCGGAACTGGCAAAGCGCCAATTCACTTCTAAGGCTGTTGAAGAAGCCATCGTTCGGGTAAAAAAGAAAATCAAAGATCCAAAACTTGCCTGGATGTTTGAGAATTGTTATCCTAATACACTAGATACTACAGTTCATTTTAAAATGATAGGCAACAGACCTGATACAGTTGTTTATACGGGCGACATTCATGCTATGTGGTTGCGTGATTCAGTGGGACAAACACTTCCTTATTTGCAGTTAGTAGAAAAAGATCCACAATTGAAGCTAATGTTTCAAGGACTTATAAATCGTCAAAACCAATGTATTTTGATTGATCCGTATGCAAATGCATTCAATGAAGGACCAACTGGAAGCGAATGGGATAGCGATCTGACAAATATGAAACCAGAACTTCATGAACGTAAATGGGAAATAGATTCTTTGTGCTTTCCAATTCGTCTGGCTTATAATTACTGGAAGAAAACTGGTGATACATCTGTTTTTGATTCTACCTGGGAAAAAGCAATGCATGCTGTAGTTCGTACTTTTAAAGAACAGCAGCGTAAAGATGGATTAGGTCCATATAAGTTTCAGCGTAAAACTGAGAAACAATTAGATACACAATCTAATGATGGATATGGTTCACCGGTGAAACCTGTCGGACTTATAGTTTCAACTTTCCGTCCTTCAGATGATGCTTCTACCTTTGGCTTCCTGATACCTTCTAATCTTTTTGCTGTAAAGTCATTAAAACAATTAGCTGAAATATTGCGCAGTGTGAAAAATGATACAGCTTTTGCGAATGAATGTGAAGCTTTGGCTGATGAAGTAATGACTGCAATTAATAAATATGCTATAATTGAACATCCAAAGTATGGAAAGATATATGCTTATGAAATAGATGGTTTTGGTGGCGTTTTGTTAATGGATGATGCTAATGTTCCAGGATTACTTTCATTGCCCTATCTTGATTGCGTATCAGTAAATGATGAGATTTATCAGAATACTCGTAAATTTGTATGGAGTGAAGATAATCCTTACTTCTTTAAAGGTACTGCAGGAGAAGGCATTGGTGGCCCTCATGTTTCACATGTAGGTCTTAGCATGATTTGGCCATTAAGCATAATCATAAAAGCAATGACTACTTCGGATGATAATGAGATTAAAGCATGCATAAAAATGTTGCGTGATACAGATGCTGACACTGGCTTTATGCATGAATCTTTCGATAAGAATGATCCTAAGAACTATACTAGAAGCTGGTTCGCATGGTTAAATTCAACCTTTGGTGAATTGATTATGAAATTGGATAAAGAAAATAAGTTGTATTTACTTTCCTAAATATTAAGTTATTATTTTTTATAATTAGTAAATTTGTTATCGAGTAAACAATCCTTAAAAAGGTGTTTACTCGATTTCATTTTTACGATCCTGAAATTCTTCTTTTGGGAATTTTACAAGAGAAGTTATTAGTAATTTCTTTTTATATCTTTGATAGGCAATAGCTTTATTGCAAATATATATAGTAATTACATCTGCAATAAAGATAATATTTATGTCTATATATTTTGCTCCCCAGTAGTTAGATAGGGTTATAATTATAGCAGCAGATACCAGTATAAACATGGCACTTCGTTGAGAAATACCTATATCAATTAATCTATGATGTATATGTCTTCTATCCGGACAAAACATACTTCTATGAATGCACATTCTGGCATACATTACCTTTATAGCATCAAACATTGGGATAAAAAGAATAGAACCAGCTGTAAGAATCGAACTTGAAGGGTAGCTTGCTGATAATTCGGGAATATTCATTGCTAATCTGATTCCAAGAAAAGACAACAAAAAACCTAATAAAAGTGATCCAGTATCTCCCATAAATATTTTGTTCTTACTAAAGACATTGTAATAGAAAAATGGGACCAATATACCAAGCATTGAAAAACAAATAATAGAAAAACTCCATTGTCTGCTTATAAAAAACATATACCCATAAACAATTAAAGCTAATGCACTGATTCCGGCAGCTAACCCATCTATTCCATCAATTAGGTTAATAGAATTAGTTATAAATACACATAGCAGCATGGTAAAAGGAATGCTTATTAGTATTGGAATTTCATATATTCCAAATAAACCATAGAAATTATTTATATACGTACCACTGGAAACTAAAAATGCAGAAGCAATAAATTGCATGATGAATTTCTTTTGGTAGCTAACTCCTGATAAATCGTCTTTTATACCTGTTATATATAAAATCAACATGCCACAAACTAACATCATAAGAATGCCTAATGTCTCTATCTGAAAGTTCCAGACATAAACTTTAATATAAAGTACGATTAATATAACAAGAAGTAGTATCGGTAAAAAAGAAACACCTCCTAAACGTGGAACAGGATTTTCATGTAGTTTCCTTTCATCCGGAACATCAAACAAGCTTTCTTTTCTTGAAATTAGTATTATCTTTGGTAGAATTATACTTTCAATTATTAGCGATAGGATAAATCCCATAGCTATAAATGCAATACAAACTTTATACTCTTCCATAGTCTCAGTTATATAGTTGTTAGTAAAGCTTTTTAGCAAAAGTCTATTATAAATTAAGTTGCAGAAAAAGAATAGGGCTATGACTACCTTTCATATATAGAACACGTAGAGTTGCTTAAAAGTTCTCGTTTTAAGAATAGGGCTATTAAAAAATACACTATTTTACCCAAAAAGTACACAGATATATAGTACATAGTTTCTATTTTTGTGTCTGTAATCAATGTAATACTATAGAAATCAATAATGATGATTAAAACAAGTTTAAAGACTACTTTTTTAGGCACTCTATTGTGTGCTTCACAGTTATTTGCTCAGGTAAAGGTATTTAATACTTTGCCATGGTCTGTACGTATGGCTGAATCTGAAATGATTCGTTGTCCGCAATCCTGGCAATTGGATTTTCAGCCAAAGTTGAAATGGGACTATTGTCATGGACTGGAACTTGGAGCAATACTTGATGTGTATGATATGTATAGCGATAAAAAGTTTTTTGATTATGCATTGTCTTATGCTGATACAATGACTTATGAAGATGGTAGAATTGAAACATATAATCCAAACGAACTTAGTCTGGATCGTATTAATACCGGTAAATTTTATTTTCGAATCTATGAGCAAACTAAAAATGAAAAATACAAGAAAGCACTTGATCTTTTAAGAAATCAGTTCGATAGGCAGCCTCGAACTTCAGAAGGAGGCTTTTGGCACAAGAAGGTTTATCCTCATCAGATGTGGCTGGATGGTATTTATATGGGGTCTCCTTTTTATGCAGAATATGCTTTTCGCAATAACCGTCCTCAGGATTATGCTGACATAATTAAACAGTTTGTTGTAATTGCCCGACATACTTATGATCCTGCAACAGGTCTTTATCGTCATGCATGGGATGAAAGCCGTGAACAAAAATGGGCAGACAAGAAAACCGGTCAGAGCGCTCATTGTTGGGGGCGTGCTATGGGATGGTATGCTATGGCACTTGTTGATGCTCTTGATTATATTCCAAAACATGAAGCCGGCCGAGATTCAATGCTAAACATACTAAATAATGTTGCAACTCAAATAAAAAAATATCAGGATAAGAAAACCGGCCTCTGGTATCAGGTAATAGATAGAAGTGGTGATAAGGGAAACTATCTGGAATCTTCTTGTTCTACAATGTTTGTCTATACATTGTTCAAAGCTGTCAGAATGGGGTATATTGATAAGTCTTATCTTCAGGTAGCCGAAAAAGGATATAAAGGAATTCTCCGCGATTTTATTGAAGTTGATAAGCAAGGTGTTGTTTCAATAACAAAAGCTTGTGCTGTTGCTGGATTGGGAGGTAATCCTTATCGTGCGGGAGACTATGAATATTATATCAATGAAAAAATCCGTTCTAATGATCCTAAAGCTGTAGGTCCGTTTATTCTGGCTAGTCTTGAATGGGAAAGACTTCATAAGTAATTTAATAAAATACAAGAAAAATCATGTTTGTGAAACTAATTAAGACTTTTATTTTAATGACTGTTTTTTGTACCGCAGCACACGCTCAGGTGCAGGATACAATAGTTGTAGCCCGTGATGGGAGTGGTAAATACAGGAATATTCAAGAAGCGATAGAAAGCGTACGCGCTTTTATGGATTATACGGTTACAATTTATATAAAAAAAGGAGTATACAAAGAAAAAGTAGTTATTCCATCCTGGGTTAAAAATGTAGTTTTTGTCGGCGAAGATGCCAACAATACAATTATTACTTATGATGATCATGCGAATATTAATAAGATGGGAACATTCCGCACCTATTCAGTAAAGGTGGAAGGTAATAATATTACTTTCAAGAATCTGACCATTGAAAATAATGCAGAACAATTAGGACAAGCTGTTGCTCTTCATACCGAAGGAGATAAACTTGCGTTTATTAATTGCCGATTCCTTGGAAATCAAGATACTATATATACCGGGGCAGAAGGAACTCGTCTTTTGTTTGCCGATTGTTATATAGAAGGAACTACCGATTTTATATTTGGTCCATCGACTGCATTATTTGAACGATGTACTATTTACAGTAAACGAAACTCATATGTTACTGCCGCATCTACACCTAAAGATATAAAGTTTGGTTATGTATTTAAAGAATGCAAACTTACCGCTGCTCCCGAAGTTACAAAAGTGTATTTGGGTCGTCCGTGGAGACCAAATGCTGCTACTATTTTTATGAATTGCGAATTAGGAAAACACATTCTTCCTGTTGGATGGCATAACTGGAACAATACTGAAAATGAAAAAACAGTGCGTTATGCTGAATATATGAATACTGGTGAAGGTGCTTCTACTCAAAGTCGGGCAACATGGAGTAAACAGTTAAAGAAAAAAGAAGCTGCAGAATATACTACAGAAAATATATTTAAAAGAAATGATGATTGGCTAGTTACAGTAAGTAAATAGCAAAATTAAATATTTAGAAAATCGGAGTGGATGCGAAATAGCGTCTACTCCGATTTTTTTTATATCAAAAAATCTACATAATATATCAAAATATCGACATAATATTACTTTGTAAAAAGATACATTTGTTCAAAATAACTGTTTTAAATTTTTGTTTAAAATAAGTGTTTTGAATACCTTTATATTATCCTTAATTTAAAACTATAAAAATGCACAATCTTATGAGTCGAAAAACGTTAGCCAGAATGGCAATTGTATCTCTTTTATTGAGTATCTTTTGCCTATCTTCTTTTGCACAGAACCATTTGGTCTCAGGTGTTGTTACGGATTCAAGTAACAGTCCCTTAATTGGAGTAAATGTTTCTATCGTTGGTACGTCAACTGGTACAATTACAGATATTGACGGAAAATATTCACTTTCTGTTCCAGCAAACGGAAAACTGAAGTTCTCTTTTATTGGTCTTGTAACGCAAACAATTGTAGTAGGTAATCAGACCAAAATAAACGTTCAAATGGTTGATGAGGCCAAGAGTCTTGATGAAGTTGTGGTTATTGGTTATGGTACAGTAAAGAAACGCGACTTAACCGGATCTGTTTCTTCTGTAAAGGCCGATGAAATAGCAAAGGTGTCTACAAGTAATGCTATTCAGGCTATGCAGGCAAAAGTTCCAGGTTTGGATATTCAACAATCAGATGGACAGTCTGGTTCCGGAGTAAAAATGACTCTTCGTGGCAACCGTTCTATTTCAGCTACAAACAGTCCTCTGATCTTGGTAGATGGAGTAGAATACGGTTCTACACTTGATATTAGTCAGTCGGATATTGAATCTATGGAGATATTAAAAGATGCATCTTCTACTGCTATTTATGGAACAAAAGGTGCTAATGGTGTTGTAATTATAACAACTAAACGTGGTAAGGCTGGTAAAACCCAGATAAACTTCAATGCTTATGTATCTTCCAACAGTCCAACAAATGTTCCGCAAGTTATGTATGGAACAAAGGAAGTACAACGCCTTATTGATAAAGCTAATTATCAGAAAGATTCGGCTGTTGGCGGTACTTGGGGAGGAAGCAATCTGACAGCAAAAGATGTTTTGACTGAAAGTCTGGCAGATTTTACAGAATATGAAATCTATCAGAATGGATCCTATACTGATTGGGGAGATTTGATTCTTCAGAATGGCTTGACTCAGAACTACGAAACATCAGTATCAGGGGGTAATGAAAAAACCAATTTCAATATGTCTTTAGGAGCTATGTACGAAGAAGGATTGATGAAAAGAGATAACCTTGATCGTTACAATGTAAAGGTAAATATTGATCATAGACTTAGCAACTTGTTTAAAGTAGGAACTAGTTTACTTTATACATATAAGGATCACAATGCCCGTCAGTCAAGTGTATTCTCACAAGCATTAAAAATGACTACTATAACTCATGCTTATACAAAGGAAGGAGTAATTATTCCTCAGCCAAACCCTCGTTATTCGGCTCATTGCAATCCTTTACTTGATGAGACAGAAGGAGTATATCAACATGATATTGAAACTTCCCGATTCTTTGGAAATGCATATATTGAGGCAACTCCAATGAAAGGCTTGTTATTGAAGTCTATGTTTGCAGTAGATCGTACTAATACTCGCGATGGTCAATATCAGGATTATCAAAGTGTTGCTCGTTATCAATCTCCGGGAACAGGATATATATCTTCTGATTTTTCTAATAAGACAGGTTTTACATGGGAAAATACATTAAACTATAATACTAACTTTGGAGGTTCAAAACATGATCTTACAACTCTGTTAGGTCATAGTATGAATCAAAACGTGTACGAAGTTAACTCAACTTATGGTGACTGTGGTAAAGAACATTATTATAAAAGTGCATTTTACGATTTATCAAAGATTACTACTTCAAAGACTACAAGTACTTATACCAAACAGGCTATGTTGTCATTCTTTGGCAGATTAAATTATAAGTTTGATGAAAAGTATCTGTTAACAGCTTCTGTTCGTGCAGATGGTTCTTCTTGTCTGGCAGATGGACATAAATGGGGATACTTCCCTTCAGTTGCTGCAGGATGGAGAGTTTATGACGAATCATTCATGGAAAGTACAAAGAATTGGTTATCTAACCTGAAGTTACGTGCTTCGTGGGGACTTTCAGGAAATGCTGCAGTTGATCCTTATAGTACGCTTACTTCATTAAGTGATTATGATGTTTATTATTACTTAGGAGCATCAAATGTTGCTGGTAAAGTTCCTAGTACAATGGGCAATAAAGATTTAACATGGGAAAAAACTTCATCATATGATATCGGTCTTGATTTTGGCTTTTTCAATAACCGAATTTCAGGAACTGTAGACTATTATATTAGTCACACTAAAGACTTGCTTTATTACAAGAGTGTTCCGGCATCTTCCGTATATCCAAGTGTTTTGGCTAATATTGGAGAAACAAAAGGGCAGGGACTTGAAGTGGCTCTGAATACATTGATTGTTAAATCAAAAGATTTTTCATGGGATGTAAGTTGGTCTTATTCAACATCAAAAGACGAAGTAACTAAGCTTGCTGAAGGCATTGAAAGAAATATCAATGGCGTGACAGGACAAATTGTTGGAGAGCCGGTTCTTATTTATTATGATTATGAAGCAAATGGTTGCTGGAATGTTGGTGAATATGATGCATATAAGACTGCATGGGCTCAACGTCATCCAAGTGAAACAATTGGTTATTTATCAGCTTATGGCGTTCCCGGAACTATAAAGCTTATTGATAGAAACGATGATGGCAAGTTAGATGATAGCGACAAACGTATATACCAACGATCTCCTAAACATTTGTTTGGAATGAATAACACCTTTACTTATAAAGATTTCTCTTTATCAGTGTTGCTTTATGCTCGCTTAGGTGGTTATATCTCTTATGATATGAACTCTCAATTAAATTATGAGACTGCAAACTGGGGTAATCTGGACTATTGGACTTTGAATAATACCGATGCAAAATTCCCAAGTCCGGGTGCTGCTAGTACTATATACTCTACTTATGGTACTTCTTTGAAATATGAAAAGGCCGATTATCTTAAGATTAAAGATGTTACTTTAACTTATAACATACCTGCTAAGGTTGTTAATAAAGTGGGTATTCAAAGATTTAAAGTATTCGGTTCATTAAAGAACTTCTTTACTTTTAGTGGTATAGATAATTATGACCCAGAACGTGGCGGATCAATTTCTTTCCCATTAGCAAAACAGGTTGTTCTTGGTGTTAATGTTCAATTCTAAATAAAAATGATTATGAAAAAAATAGTATATATTCTTTTAGCAGCTTCGTCTTTAATGTTGAGCACAACCTCTTGTGCTGATTTTCTGGAAGAAGACAATAAGGTAGGTCAAACTGCCGATCTTTCCTATGCTACTTCTTCTGGTATACAGGGACTGGTATCTTCATGCTACAGTTTTGCCCGTGGCTGGTATGGAAAAGAGGCTGGATTAGGACTTTCTGAAATGGGTACCGACTTGTTCTATTATGGCTATGATAACAAGCAAAAATCATTGAACTCATATAACATTGCAGCTCAGAGTCTGGATGATAACTCAAGTGATAATGCTTGTCTCGATCATTATTGGGAACTTTTCTATAGTGCAGTCGATGTATGTAATAATGCTCTCTATTATATACCTAAAAATACGGTAATTTCTGAAGCTTTGCATAGTCAGTATATGGGTGAAGCTTATTTCCTGCGTGCATTTTACTATCTGCACATGGTAAATATCTGGGGACCGATACCTTATAACAGCGAACCTATCACTGCTATAGTAACTGATCCAACCCGTGTTTCCGAAGAAGTTATTTACAGTAATATACTTTCAGATTTGGATAATTCAATTGCTGCGTTCGAAGCTGCAAACTATAAAGTTAAAACAGATGGTCGTGCTAATTATTGGGCTGCAAGAGCTTTGAAAGCACGTACATTACTTTATGCTGCATCATGGCTAGGTAAGAATAGTATAACAACTAATAAGAATTATTCAGGAAAAGACCTTTATGCGTTAGCTCAGGCAGAGTCAGAGGCTGTTATTGGTAGCGGTGTAGCTTCTTTCTATACAAACTATGCTGATACCTGGTCTATGACTAACGAAGATATTACAAAGAATAAAGAGTCAATTTGGGGAGTTTCTTATTCTTCTGATATTGCTACTACAGTAAACTGTATTCCTTACAGATACAAAAAAGATACAAGCGGCAATAAATTGTCATATAACTCATTGATTACCCGTACCGGATATACTCGTGGTGGTAGTGCCATGTTATTAATGTTTGTTTCAATGTGGAATAATGGTGCAACAGATTTGGGTGGTGATGGAAAAGAAGTATTTGTTCGTGTAGGAACTACAACTACATCACATTTCGTAAAGAATACAGTTACCGGTACTTCTGTTGATGTTTCTTCTACTTATTCTCCTTACGGACGTGGATTTACACGTTATTTGCCATCACTTTATTTGTGGAACCTTCTGGAAGAACATCGCGCAACCGATCAGCGTACTGCTGCAACATTGCTTGATGCCTATACAATTGCTCCGGGACTGGAAGGAAGTTCTACAAAATATAAATCAATGAAAGATACTGCAATTTATTATTGCCATCTGGATGGAAACTCTGCAGAAGGAAAAGCTAAACAAGCATGGGCAAAGAATCGTTACCGCATTCAGTTTATGAACGGTGGTGATATTCCGGTCTATACATCTTCAGATCCTGCTACAGCGAAGCCAACAGAAGCAGCAAAGGTAACTTCTGATGTATACGGTGACGGCAGATACAATTCATATAAGATTGCCGGATGGTGCTCATACCCTGGAATCAAGAAATTCCTGGATAATGTATATGATCCTAATTATCCAACATGGGATATCTCCAGTCGTGATGCAGTTGTTCTTCGTCTGGCCGAAATGTATTTAATAAAGGCCGAATGTCAGCTATATACTGCTAATGGAACTGCTGCAATGGAAACTATCAATGCACTTCGCCAGGTTCGTGCAATTAGTGGAAAAAATAATTCATTGAGTGGCACTGCTACTCTTGAAACTGTACTTCAGGAACGTGCTATTGAACTTTGCGGTGAGCAACAACGCTGGTTCGATTTAAAACGTACCCATACATTGGTTGATCATGTGAAGAAATATAATGCACAGGGAGCCGGACAGATTAAAGAGAATCATTATTTACGTCCAATTCCTCAGTCTCAGATTGATGCTGTTACTAATTTCTCTTCAACATCCGGTCAGGGATTCTGGCAGAACGCAGGTTATTAATAAAGTATATAAATCTAAATTTCTTTTGAAAATTGAGAAAGCTGTGGATGTGATATTCGCAGCTTTCTTTTTTCTATTGGTTAATATTTCCACATAATACAATAAAAAGTAGACTATTTGTCTCTTCTTTTTTTGTAAACTTGCAGTCTGAATTTAAAATTGTATCGATATCATGAAAAATAAACTCGTTCTTTTATTGCTTGCTTTCTTTTCTCTTTCTGCCTTTAAGACAGATCGTGTGATAACTGTTTTTATGATTGGTGACTCAACGATGGCTAATAAAACGATTGAAGGTGGTAATCTTGAGAGAGGTTGGGGGCATGTGCTTGCCGGATTCTTCAGTGAAGATATTCGGGTAGATAATCATGCACAAAACGGACGCAGCTCAAAAAGCTTTATTGACGAAGGCCGTTGGGAAAAGGTTATTAGTCAGGTGAAAAAAGGAGATTATGTTTTTATACAGTTTGGCCATAATGACGAAAAACCCGATTCTGCACGTCATACCGATCCAGGTACAACTTTCGATGCAAACTTACGCAGATTTGTAAACGAAACACGTGCTAAAGGAGGAATACCTGTTCTTTTCAATTCAATTGTTCGTAGAAACTTTATTCGTCCGCAAGATAAGGATATGAATAACGATGCTCGTAAAGAACCGGGTAAAGAACCTGCTGCAGTAGAAGGAAATACACTTTTCGACACTCACGGAGCTTATCTTGATTCTCCTCGCAGAGTAGCAAAGGAACTTGGTGTAGCGTTTGTGGATATGAATAAGATAACACATGATTTGGTTGAAGGCATGGGGCCTGTGGAGTCTAAAAAACTATATATGTGGGTAGCGCCTAATACTTGTCCTATTGCACCAAAAGGTCGTGAAGATAATACTCACTTAAACATATACGGTGCTCGCAAAATTGCCGGACTTACTGTTGATGCTATTGCTAAAGAGGTTCCTGGATTAGCTAAATATGTACGTCATTACGACTATGTGGTTGCTAAAGACGGAAGCGGAGACTTTTTCACTATTCAGGAGGCTATCAATGCTGTTCCCGATTTTCGTAAAGCATCTCGTACCACTATTTTGGTACGCAAAGGTATGTATAAGGAAAAGTTGGTTATTCCTGCTTCAAAAATAAATGTATCGCTTATTGGCCAAGAAGGTGCTGTGATATCTTATGATGATTATGCTTCGAAGAAAAATGTGTTTGGAGAAGAAAAATCTACCTCAGGCTCTGCAAGCTGTTATATCTATGCACCCGATTTCTATGCAGAAAACATTACGTTCGAGAATACCTCAGGCCCGGTAGGACAGGCCGTTGCTGCTTTTGTTGATGGTGACAGAGTTATGTTTCGCAATTGCAGATTCCTGGGCTTTCAGGATACACTTTATACCTATGGAAAAGATAGCCGTCAGTATTATGAAGATTGCTATATTGAAGGAACAGTCGATTTTATTTTCGGGTGGTCAACCGCTGTCTTTAATCGTTGCACCATTAATAGCAAAGGCGATGGTTATATAGCTGCTCCTTCTACTGATATGGGCAAACCTTATGGATATCTTTTTTATGATTGCAAACTTACTGCCGATAAGGGAGTGAATAAAGTGTATCTGGCTCGTCCTTGGAGACCTTATGCACAGGCTGTTTATATTCGCTGTGAAATGGGAAAACATATTGCGCCCGAGGGATGGAACAATTGGGACAAGAAAGAAGCTGAGAGAAATAGTTTCTTTGCCGAATACCAAAGCAAGGGCGAGGGTGCTAGTAATGAAACAAGGGTTTCTTATTCTCATCAGCTCACTAGTCTGAAAGACTATGATATTGAAAAAGTACTGGCAGGGCAAGATAACTGGAATCCTGTAAAAAACGGAGCGGACAAAATTGTAACTGTTGTACGCTGATTCTAAACCTGTCTTTATATCTTTTTTAATCCTTGTACAAAACAATTAATTCTTCTGTACAAAAGAATGTAATGTTTTGTACAGAAGAATTCAATCTTTTGTACAAGGAAATAATAAACATTGAGGTTCTTTTGTTATTATATAACTGTTAGATGAAAATCACACTCTTTATTTGTGTATTTTTGAATCATGTTTTTATAAGCTAATAGATACACAACTATGAAAAACTTTCTTTTTATATTCCTGTTCTGGGTAGCTGGATTGTGTGGTTATGCACAGTTAAGATGCTCTTTTACGCATTATTCTTCTGAAGATGGTTTGTCGCAAAATACAGTGATGAGTATGCTTCAGGACCATAAAGGAATTATGTGGTTTGCCACTTGGGATGGAATTAATAAATTCAATGGATATACCTTTAAAACTTATAAGGCACGGCAGGGAGACTTGATAAGTTTAACAAATAACCGTGTGGATAGGATGGTTGAAGATACCAACGGTTATATTTGGGTACTTACGTATGATAACCGTGCGCATAGGTTTGATCCCGATACAGAAACATTTATTCAGGTCCCTTCTTCGGGTGAGGCCAGTACTACCAATATTACTTCCATTGAAGTTATGAAGAATGGTACAGTATGGCTGCTCACAGAAAACGATGGGGCTATCCGTGTATTGACCGATAAAAAGACTCACAAACTCACAACTTACATATATTCACTGAAGACAGGGCAATTTCCTGCTCAAAAGGTCAATAGGGTTTACGAAGATGCTGCCCATAATGAGTGGATGCTTACAGATAATGGGTTGGCCATGATTCGTCCGGGACAAACAACACCGACATCTTATTTTGTAGAAACCAAAGATGGTCGTCATCGTCTTAATCAATCTTTTTATTCCTTACAGGAAACCCCAACCGAGATTTTCTTTGGCTCGGATAAAGGTAGGGTATGGAGAAGTCAGAAGAGGGGAGGACGTTTTCAATTACTTCAGCTTCCTACAAAATCGAACGTAATCTCGGTGAATGCTGTCTCGCCGGATGAAATGATATTTTCCACAGCCGATGATGGATTCTTCACCTATCAGTTGAGTAATAAGGAAGTCATGCATTACTCAACAATTACTTGTGCAGATTTTCCTTCAAATGTAATAGCATCAGTTTATGTAGACCGTTTCAAAGAGGTGTGGTTTGAACTTGCCGGTGCTGAGGGAGTTACCCATTTTAATCCGCATACCAATAAAGTAAAACAAGAAATTGTAACTACTGAGCCTGGAAGTGCTGCGCGTTCACAACCGCCTTTCCATATTCATGAAGATGTGAATGGATATCTTTGGGTGCATCCTTATGGTGGAGGCTTGTCTTATTTCGACAGAAAACTGAATAAGATTATTCCTTTTTATGACGAACCTGGTTCTCCAAACTGGCGTTTTTCGAATAAACTCCATTCTGCCATGTCCGACAGACAAGGAAATTTGTGGATGTGCACCCATTCAAAAGGACTCGAAAAGATTACTTTCCTCGATAATCAGTTTCATTTAAGTATTCCGTATCCTCACGATTATGAATCTCTGAGCAATGAAACTCGTGCCATATTCGAAGACAATAACCGAAACCTTTGGGTAGCTTTTAAAGATGGTACATTGCGTATATATGATCCGCTTCGTAAATATATAGGATATCTTACTGAGGCCGGAACAATATCTCAAAGTGGAACTAAGGTGAAAGGTGTGGCTTACTTTATGACTCAGGATAAAAAGGGAATTATCTGGATTGGAATGAAGGGGGGCGGGCTGGTGCGCGCCGAGAAAGTAGGTAACCGGTTCGCTTTGTCTCGTTTTAATTATAGCGAGGATGATATATACAGTCTGAGCGACGATAATATTTATTGTATTTTTGAGGATCATAAAGGCAGAATTTGGGTAGCTACTTATGGAGGTGGCATCAATTATATTGATCACGATAAGAGTGGAAAGACCATCTTTATCAATCATCGCAATAACTTGAAAGGATATCCTATCGATCGTTGCTATCGGGTTCGTTATATAACCGAAGATGCTAAAGGCAATATCTGGGCAGGTACAACATCCGGAGTGATTTCTTTCAAAGATAATTTTGCAAACCCAGAGGAAATTCAGTTTAATCGTTATTCGCGTGTGCCGGGCGACTTAACAAGTTTAAGTAATAACGATGTGCACTGGATTCATCCAACTAAGAAAGGTGAACTATATCTGGCAACTTTTGGCGGAGGACTAAATAAGCTAATCTCTGTTTCCGGAAAAGATAAAGCCGTTTTTAAATGTTATACAGTAAAAGATGGTGCACCATCCGATGTATTGCTCTCTATTCAGGAAGATACAAAAGGTAATTTATGGATTAGCACTGAAAATGGATTAAGTAAATTTATTCCTTCTCAGCAAAGATTCGAAAATTATGACGACAGAAGTTTTGCAACCAAAGTGAAGTTTAGCGAGGCTACATCGGAAATAACTGCTAATAATCACATATACTTTGGTACTACTAGCGGATTCCTGTATTTCAATCCGGCGGCTATTCGTAAAAGTACCTATGTGCCTTATATTTATTTGTCGCAGTTGATGGTAGCCAATAAGGAAGTTGCTCCGGGAGAAAAATCTGTTTTGAAAGTCTCATTAGATGATACTAAGGAACTTGAACTTTCGCATAAAGAAAATATAGTTACTATTCAGTATGCAGCTCTCGATATGAGAAACTCTGAAAACATTCAGTATGCGTATATTCTCGAAGGATTCGACAAGGAATGGACTTATGTTGATAAACAAAGAACTGCAACATATACCAATTTACCAAAAGGTGAATATGTATTCCGGGTGAAATCTACCAATAGTGACGGAGTTTGGGTAAATAATGAGCGAAGCCTGAAAATAACTATTCTTCCATCTTTCTGGGAAACGCCGTGGGCTTACATTATTTATTTTATTTTAATTCTGGCTATTATTCTCATTGCGGTATTTATTCTGTTTACTATTTACAGATTAAAGAATGAGGTATCTGTTGAGCAGCAAGTGTCGGATGTTAAACTTCGCTTCTTTACAAACATCTCGCATGAGTTGCGTACACCGTTAACATTGATTGCCGGTCCGGTGGAACATGTTCTTAAAAACTCTGAGTTACCCGAAGAAACGCGCGAACAACTAAACTTAGTGAAGCGCAATACAGATAGAATGTTGAGGCTGGTAAATCAGATTCTCGACTTCAGGAAGATTCAAAATAAGAAGATGAAAATGCAGGTTGAAGAGATTGAACTGGTCTCTTTTGTTCGTCGTATTATGGATAATTTTGAATCCATGGCAGAAGAACACCATATTGATTTTGTATTCGAGCATGATAAACCACAGATGAATCTTTGGGCAGACGTAGACAAACTGGAGAAAATTATATTTAATCTACTATCCAATGCTTTTAAATATACTCCTCAAGGTAAAATGATCAAGGTCTTTATTAAAGACGAAGGCGCATCTTTGGCTATTGGAGTAAGAGATCAGGGTATTGGAATTGCTGATAATAAGAAGAACTCTCTTTTTACTCGCTTTGAAAACCTGGTCGATAAGAATCTTTTTAATCAGCCAAGCACAGGTATTGGTCTATCTTTAGTGAGAGAATTGGTAGAAATGCACAAAGCTACAATTCTAGTAGATAGTAAATTGGGCGAAGGAAGCTGCTTTACTACACATTTCCTTAAAGGCAAGGAACATTACGATGAAGGGGTAGAGTTTATACTTTCTGATTCAAAGAATCCGGAATTGAAAGAATCAGTTCAGTATACCGCCGATATTCAGAATGAAGTTCTCTCTAGCGAGGCTGTTGATACTTCTGAAGAGATAGATCCTTCAAAAGAAACAATGTTGTTGGTAGAAGATAATGCGGAATTGCGTTTCTTCCTTCGCAGTATTTTTGGCTCTTCATTCCAGATAATTGAAGCTGCTAATGGTAAGGAAGGACTGGAAAAGGCACAGAAATATGTACCTGATATGATTATCAGTGATGTAATGATGCCCGAGATGGATGGCATAGAACTAACAAAGGAACTGAAAGAGGAAATGACTACCAGCCATATTCCTGTTGTTCTGCTTTCTGCTAAATCTGCAATAGAAAGCAAATTGCAAGGGCTTGAATATGGTGCTGATGATTATATTACTAAACCTTTTAGTGCTACTTATCTCAAAGCTAGAGTGGATAATCTGTTGGCTCAACGAAATAAACTGCAGGAGCTTTATCGTGCCAATTTAATGGAAAAACCTCAGGAAGAGAGCGCAACTCAGCCTGAGCTGTCTCCGCACGATCGCAGATTTATGGATAAGCTTATGGAGCTAATGGAAAGAAATATGGATAATGGCAATTTAGTTGTCGACGATTTTGTGCAGGAAATGGCTGTAAGCCGCTCTGTGTTCTTTAAGAAACTAAAGATGCTTACAGGACTTGCTCCAATTGAATTCATTAAAGAGATGCGGGTAAAAAGAGCCGCAAAGCTTATTGAAACCGGAGAATATAACATGACTCAAATTTCTTATCAGGTTGGAATTAATGATCCACGCTATTTCAGCAAGTGCTTTAAGCAGAAGTTTGGAATGACTCCAACCGAATATAAGGATAGTTTAGGTAAGAATTATAAATAATTTATTTGATGTATGGAAAAGCATAATCTAATATTCTGGATTGTAGTTGTCCTTCTTTTGGCAGGGTTGGCAACTTTGCTTTTTGTCCTTCTTCTTGGAGCTTTTCTATGAATATAATATAGATTCAGTTTATACAAAACGAAAGGCTATATTTTTGCTGATGTCTCAGATTAAAGAAAGATGAAACATCAGCAAAAATATAGCCTTTTTATTTATTGCTTGATGAATAAATTTTTATGAGTTAGTAAGTAATTCCGTTTTATATGGGCTCTTGTATTATAGATTTACCGGTAAAGTTCTTGTTATTCATGCTATTAACATTTATAGAAGCTAAAAAGTCTAAATTTTAAATCAATTATTATACAACTGTTTATTATAGAATCCGTAATCTTGCATCGTAAAAATTGTTGAACCTAGTTAATACTAAAATGAATCTTGTATCTAAATCTTTTTATATTGCATTGTTCTCATTCGTTTTTGGAGGAATGCATTTGCACGGACAAAGTATACCTGCCTTTCCCGGTGCCGAAGGACATGGCAGATATGTAACTGGTGGTCGGGGAGGAGCTGTTTATCATGTCACCTCACTCGAAGATAATGCGTATGGTACCACTCCGGTTTCCGGAACTCTTCGATACGGAATCGAAAAAATGACTTCGGCACGGACTATTGTATTTGATGTCTCGGGAACCATTCAGTTAAAGCAACAGTTGAAGATTAAGAATGATAATATTACCATTGCCGGACAAACTGCACCGGGCGATGGAATTTGTCTGGCTGGTTGGCCGGTTTCCATTAACTGTAATAATGTAATTCTCCGTTTTATTCGTTTCAGAATGGGAGATAGGGATAATATTAATGCGGATGGTGCCGATGCATTAGGTACACGCGATTATAAAAATATAATTGTTGACCATTGCTCTATGTGTTGGTCGTCTGATGAGTGCTGTTCTCTTTACGGAACAGAGAATCTCACACTTCAATGGTCTATTATTTCTGAGAGTATGAGACTTTCCGGGCATACAAAGGGTGCGCATGGATATGGAGGAATCTGGGGAGGAAACCATGCATCTTTTCATCATAACCTGATGGCGCACCACGATAGCAGAGTTCCTCGTCTTGGTCCTGCAGAAAGTACGCAGACTAAAGAACTTATGGATATACGAAATAATGTATATTATAACTGGAAAGGAAACGGATGCTATGGTGCCGAAGGCATGAAAGCTAACATTGTGAATAACTATTATAAGCCAGGACCGGCCACAGCTAATGCAAGTTCGCTGGTAAAACAAAGAATTCTGGCGATAGATATCCGTACAGAAGAGTATGTTGCTAAATATCCAGCGTTTGCGCCAATGGTAAACGTTTGGGGAAAGTTCTTTATTGATGGTAATGTTATGGAAGGAAATGCTAATGTTACCAATGATAACTGGACAGATGGTGTATATGCTCAAATATCTAGCAGCTATGGAATTAGTCAGACGACTAAAGATACTATTAGATTATCAGATCCACTTCCTACCGGAGTTGTGACTACTCATACTGCACAGAAAGCTTATGATCAGGTTCTTCTTTATGCCGGATGCTCGCTTTTCCGCGACGATATTGATAAACGAATTATTTCTGAGACTCAGAATCAGACATTCACCTTTACAGGATCAAAATCTGGAGCTTTATACCCGGGAATTATTGATACGCAGGACGATACCAAACCTGTTGGAGCTGCTGTCGACTGGTCGCCCTGGCCAACGCTTACTCAGAAAACTGTTCCGACAGATACCGATGGCGACGGAATGCCGGATGCATGGGAAACGGCTCACGGCCTTAATCCGGCACTTGCTGCAGATAGGAATGATAAAAATGTAGATCCTAAAGGCGAGTATACAAATTTGGAAGTATACATAAATAGTCTGGTTGAGAATATAACTAATAATCAGAATAACGGGGGAACGTTGATCTCTTCCATTCAATCCGAAACCACTCAAGGTAATGGCTTCCGGATTTCAGCTTATCCAAATCCGGTGCAAGATCACCTTACTATTTCTAGTAATTCGGAGCTGAATAAAGCAGAGCTTCTTTCTATGACCGGTAGTGTTATTAAGGTCTTTTCTCTGCAAGGAATACATGAGAACTTAAATTTGTCGTCTTTAAATAAAGGTGTGTATGTATTAAGGGTGTTAGATAAAAAAGGAAATAACCAAAGTTTTAAGATATTGAAATAGAAGGATTGTTATTGTGGGCTTATGTGTAATTATAGCTGTCTTTTACTTCTATTCCTTTGCTGTTTGGCATTTTAACGCCTTTCCAGATGGGCATAAACTCTTGTGCAAATACTGAGGAAGCAATTCCCCAGACGAGTAAGAATAAAACTTTTGTTTTCATTATAATATTATCTTTTAAAAATAAGGTTATTCCGGTCTGCATAAACTGCAAAGAGATTTTGCAGACCAGATTATCTCTGTTTCCAGAGAGTTGTTTCTTTTATTTAAAATAGAATTCTTCTTGATATTTAAATCAAAGAAAGAATTTCATGTGCCTCATTTACAATATGTGCAGGCTCAAATTGCTGAAGCTCCTCCAGAGGGCGAAATCCCCAGGTAACTCCTGCAGCAGTTATTCCTGCATTTTTTGCAGTCAGCATATCAATGCCCGAGTCTCCCACGTAAAGAACTTCTTCTTTAGCCACCTTAGTTACAGCAAGAATATCTTCTACAATTTGTGGATCGGGCTTTGTTTTTATACCTTCCCGTTGTCCGAAAACAGCAGCAAAAGGAACACCGCTGAAGTAATGCTCAACAAGCAGTTCTGTAGCCGACTGATATTTATTGGATGCTACCGCCAGCATCACCCCTTTTTCGTGAAGCGCAGAGAGTAGTTCGGGAATGCCCGGATAAGGACGGCTTTTGTCCATTTTATGCTCACTATAATGAACCAGAAAATGTTTGCGAACCATTGAAATGTTTTCTTCACTCTTTTCCCCTTCCGGCAGTGCACGCTCAAAAAGCTTATTTATTCCGTTACCTACAAAAAACCTGTATTCATTCTCTTCGTGCTCAGGAAATCCTGTTTTCCTTAGTGCATAATTTGTACTTTGTGCCAAGTCGGCAATTGTGTTAAGTAGAGTCCCGTCTAAATCGAATATTACTAATCTTTTCATACCTTAATATATTTGCAGTGCAAAATTACAGAAAATAAAAGCTGAAGTCCCTAGTAGTTTGCACATAATTTAAAGATATTTGGTTATTGTACTTTACCAATGCAATTAAATATTAAATTTTAAAATAAACCTGTTCATAATACAAGATGATTATTTAATTTTGAATCTGTAATATTCCATAACATTTTTGTTTGTTAGCACACACTTTGTTAAATTAATATTTGATTATGAAGAAAATTTACTGTCTTATTTTATTTTCATTCCTATTCGTAGGAATGATGTTCGCTGTAACTCCAACTACATTTACTGTAGCAACTTACAATTTGCGTAATGCCAATCACGGCGATTCTATAAATGGCAATGGATGGGGCCAGCGTTCTCCTTATATTGCCCAATTAATCCGCTTTCATGGTTTTGACATCTTTGGAACTCAGGAAGGGTTGTATAATCAACTTCAGGAGATGAAACAGATGTTGCCTGGCTATAATTATATAGGTAAAGGGCGTGACGATGGAAAAACCAAGGGAGAACATTCTGCCATATTTTATCGAACCGATAAATTCCAATTGCTTGATCATGGTGACTTCTGGTTATCAAAAGATGAAACTAAACCTAATCTGGGCTGGGACGCTGTTTGTGTGAGGATATGCACATGGGGAAAATTTAAAGAGATTAAAAGTGGTTTTGTTTTTGTTTATTTCAATTTACACATGGACCATATTGGTACGGTTGCCCGTTCTGAAAGTGCCAAACTGATCTTAAAGAAGATTCAGGCAATGCCTAAAGGTATGCCGGTTATCTTGTCGGGCGATTTTAATGTAGATCAGGATTCTCCTTCTTATAAACTTCTCAATACTTCCGGCATCCTTCAGGATTCTTATGGAATGTCTAAATTAGTATATGCGCCTAACGGAACATTCAATGATTTTAATCCGAATAGCAAAACGGATAGCCGTATAGATCACATCTTCCTCACCAATAATTTTAAGGTGTCGAAATACGGAATCCTCACAGATACTTATAGATCAGAAAATAAAGGTGAGTTTACTTCTAATGCTGCTCCGAAAGAACTAAAGTTGGAGGAGAATTCAGCCAGATGTCCGTCAGATCACTTTCCGGTAATGATTGTTGTTCAGACTAAATAATCCGGATATTGTTTCTTATTCTTAGGAGGTTAATACGATGTCTCGCCACACCTAAGCAATTTATTAACCGGATGTTTTTATAAAGAGCTACACCTTATTATTAAAAAGACTACACTTTAAATAATTAAGGTGTACATTTTCTGTAAATAAAGTCTACGTTTAAAAATGAATGTCCCACCGGAGTTTATCTTAATAGTAAAGGCTGCCTTGTCTACTTCTTTAGTAAGATTAGGCAGCCTTTAACCATATAAGAATGAATATTACTTCTCAATACGGAACCAGTCTACTTCAGCCCATCCGCCATCATTAATTACAATAGCCGGACGAGTACAGAATGTTCCAACTTTAGCGCCGATCCATTTACCTTCACGCACTTTGAATTGTTTTCCTAGCTTCTGGAATTTCTTTCCATCAAGGCTATAACTGAAATCACATTTAGCTTCTTTATTGAATGTTACTTTAAGGTAAACAGTGTTATCCTTCAAAGTAACCGATTCATTAACTGATTCTACGGTTCCTTTATCGGCGTTCTTGCATTCGTTTTGTGAAAGAATCAATCCCTCTTTTGTATTCTCGAGTGAAAGAAGTGCATAATCAAGTCCCATAACCAGTAATCCGGTACGTTCTCCGAAATATTTTGGACTTGGAGCGAAGCGAAGTTTCATAACAGCGCTGAATTCATTGGAAGGAGTCTTCTGCAAAAGCAGATTAGGAACATCCCACAGACTCTTGTATTCCTTAGTAACAGGGTAGGAGTACAGTCGTGCATAACCTTTGTCGGCAGCAAGGAATATCCATTTGGGGTTATAATTTGCATGCCATTGCCATTGTGGAGACAAAGTAAGTGTATTAAATTCATCACTTTCCTGAGGAGTGCAGATAGGATAAGTCTTGCCTACATTAGGTTTCTTGTAAGTAAGAACAGGTTCACCGCATCCGTCACCATCTTTATCAACACCGATAACCGGCCAGTCTTTAACCCATTTCATTGGTTGCAGGTGAGTTAGTCGGCCATAAGCACCAACATCCTGAAAATTAAGGAACCAGTCTTCACCTGTGGTTGTATCTACCCAGGCTCCCTGGTGAGGACCATTAATTGTACTCTTCCCTTGAGCCATTACCACTTTTTCTTCGTAAGGACCATACGGATTCTTTGAACGAAGTACCAGCTGCCATCCGGCAACTACACCGCCAGCTGGAGTGAAGATATAGTAATAACCATTTCTTTTATAAAACTTAGGACCTTCGCATGTTTCATGATGTTCGTGTCCATCGAATACAATTCTTGATTCAGTAATAGCCTGATTAGCTTCAGCATTCAGTTCGCATACAGCTAGCACACTCTTTAATCCGGCACGGCTTCCGGCAAATGCATGAACAAGATAAACCTTGCCATCTTCATCCCACAGAGGAGTTGTATCAATAATACCTTTCGCAGCTTTTACCAAAACAGGTTTGCTCCAGGTTCCTTTCGGATCTTTGGCTTTAGTCATAAAGACTCCCTGATCAGGATCTCCCCAGAAAATGTAAAATTCATTGTTATGAAAACGGATACTTGGTGCCCAAACACGGTTTCCGTGCTCCGGTTTTTCAACAGCTTCAATAGGTTCAAGAGCATAAGGAACGGCAGCATTTACAATAGTCCAGTTTACCAAATCCTTTGAATGAAGAATCTGCAAAGCCGGAATACAGTTAAAGCTGGATGCTGTCATGTAATAATCATCCCCTACACGGCAAGCGTCGGGATCCGAATAGTCTGCATGAATAATAGGGTTGCGATAAGTTCCATCTCCTTTGTCTGCTACCCACACTTTTGAAACATAGTTCTGCGCTATGGCAGGTAAAGCCGTCATCAGGCATAAGCCTAAAATCGTTGTAAGCTTTTTCATTTAGTATTAATTTTAATTATTTTCTTTGCAGGCAAAAATAAAAAAATCCGAGAGAATGCAAGTGTATTAATTGTGCAATCTCCCGGATTTTTAGTATAATAATTGATACTTATTTAATCCTTATAGTACAAGGATGCTCAAGTTCCTTTTTCCATTCCTGAATATAGGCAAACCATGCCTCTTTTGTTTTATAACCAAAGGTTTCTTTCATGGATGTAAATACAATGTTGTAATCTATAGACTTCTTGCCATCGGCTCCTACGGTATAAAGATAATTATCGTTATCCTTCACTTCAGCCTTTACATATTTCAAAGGAATACAAGTTGCAAGTCCTACAGTCTCCTTTGCATATTTAATTGTATCGTTTACAGGCCAGTCTGTTCCCCAGCATGCAACCAGTCCTTTATGATCTGAGAAAGATTCCGATCCTTTAATATTCTGAACTCCGGTACAGAATATTTCTTTTTTAAGAGGCTCATCGAACAGAATCTTCACTTCGGCATCACGGTGTCCGGCGTAGAGAATATAACGAGTAGTCATATTCAATTCAGAACCCTGGTATTGCCAGTCGTTTGCAATAACATCAACAACAGTTCTTACTGGTCCGTAAGCCAGAATACTCTCTGTACGATTACTTACCGGATCAATATGAGTAGCTTTTTTGCCATCCCATCCTTTAAAAGTTCCTAGTCCGCAGCTTGCGTTCACGCGAAGAACATCATCACCAAAACCTTTAGCCAGCTGAGCATCGGTAGGGTAGAATTGAGATTCTTTAATTTCGAAACCTTTATTGAACTTTCCGTATAAATCCACAGTTTGCTTCTTATCAAAGTAAATACGATAAGCAACTAACTCTGACTCGAAAGCCGGACCATGGTGGTGTAGCTGATTATAAAGTATTCCTCCGGGAACAGAAACTGAAGAGATAGGAACATGCTGTCCTTTCTTATCGCTTACCAACATTTCGGCATATACTTTAGAAGGATATGTCTTGGTAGATTTCTCCGAAGAAAGAGTAATTTTAAAAGTTCTTTTTCCTTTAGCAGGCACATCTATTACAAAAGCAAGTTCATCGGCCTTACGGTCTCCGTTTAAGTCATCCAGCTGAGAAGGTATTTCTCTGTTTCCAACCCAAACAGTAGCAGACTTTACTGTGAATCCGGCATTTAAATCTTTAATTTTTAATACAACAGGTTCATTTTCTTTAGCTTTGTTCCAGGCATTTTCTACTTCGATGGAGATACTTTTCTCTGCTTTTTGTGCAAGTGCATTTAAAGGAAGGCAACAAACTATTGCCAAAGCAATTTTTATACTCTTTTTCATGATTAATAAAATTCAGTTAATAACAATGCAAATGTATAATAAATGCAATGACTATTCCTACCTTTTTTGATTGAAATCATTTAAATATTACTGTTTTACCCTTTTCGTCCACTTCTTTAAAAAGAATACCGTCCACCTTAATATTATTTGCATTCTTTATTGACAGGCTGTTTCCGGTAGGAGAAGTAATTTTAATGTTTTCCATAACTACTCCATCTGCCTGACTAACAACTGCGCCTTCTTGTGCATCGGATATAATTACGTTTTTAACTGTAACATTCTGAATCTTCATTTCAGGCAGACCGTTGAAGAACATTGCTCTTCCTGATTTTTTGCAGAAAACGTTGGAGATATGAATATCTTTAAATACAGGAGTTTCTACAGTTACAGGAGGAATTGTAGTTGAAAGACTTTCTTTGGTATCTTCTTCTGTTACTTCATCGGGAGCTTTTCCTCCATAGAATAAGTCGAATAAAAGAGGTTCGTTAGGAATGTTAATCATGTTGATATGGTCAATGTAGATACCTTCAACAACTCCCCCTCGTCCGCGGGTACTCTTAAAACGTAAACCAACATCGGTTCCAACGAAAGAGCAATTAGATACAAATATGTTTTTTACGCCGCCGGACATTTCACTACCCACAACAAATCCGCCGTGACCGTGAAGTACCAGATTGTTTTTTACTATCACATTCTGACAAGGTTCGCCTCTTCTGCGTCCGTCTTCATCTTTACCCGATTTAAGACAGATGGCATCATCACCGGCATCAAAGGTACTGTTTATAATAAGAGCGTTTTTGCATGATTCCATATCCAGGGCATCTCCATTCTGTGAATACCATGGGTTTGATACATTAACCTTATTGATTGTGATGTTTTCGCAAGAAAGCGGGTGAAGACACCAGCTTGGAGAATTTTTAAAGGTTACACCTTCCAGAAGTACATTCTTGCACTTAACAATACTAACCATTACCGGACGAAGCCATTCTCTGATGCTTTCCCATTCTGCATCAGTATTAATACCTGTAGGGTTATTAAAGTTCTCAGTAGACGAAGCACCTTTAAAAGATTTCTCGGTTGGGTACCAGATCTTTTTATCAGCACTTAATACCCCTCCCGATTTAATTAGGTTTTTCCACTGAGCTTCGGTCATTTTATCTTTCTTTACCGGACGCCATGCATCACCCGAACCATCAAAGATTCCTTTTCCGGTAATTGCAATATTAGTAGCATTGCGGGCTGAAATAGGAGATTGGCAACGGCGAGTCTCAAGTCCTTCGAATGAAGTCTTTATAATAGGATAAGCATTATAATCATCAGTAAAAACAACTAAAGCGTTTTGTTCTGCGCACAAGTTTACGTTACTCAATAATTCAATAGGGCCCGTCAACCATAATCCCGAAGGTATAACAACTGTTCCCCCTCCCTTGGCATTTACCTTTTTTATGGCATCGTTAATTGCTTTTGTATTGAGGAATATTCCGTCTCCTTTTGCACCGAAATCAAGAATGTTTGCTGTGTAAACAGGAAAAGAGGGTTGCACAACCTTTTGCATTTTAAATGGTACCCCATTATATATAGCAGGATCAATATTGCTCCCTTTTGAAGCTGCTAATGAATTGGTACTGTATAATAGAGATAGTGCGCATGCTACAGGTAGCACAAGGTACTTTTTTATAAAACTGTTCATTCTGTTATTTTACTTTAATATTATATCTATACTTACTTAAAAACTAGCTAAACATTAAATATTATTTCTTCCACAGGCTATTCTCACGGACGGCTTGTGAAAGAAATAATAAAAACAATTCTAATAATCTAATCTAACCTTAAATAATTATTTTGAAAAAACTTATTGTCTATGTTGCAAATATAGTTTTGATACTGAAATTCAATGTGTACATTTTGTTAGATTAGGTGTATTTTTTGTTGAATTACACTATAGAAATGCAAAACTTGGCAACTCTTTTGTTCAGTTCGAATAAATGTTTATATCTTTGCGGCATATTTAAACTAATAAGAACTAGGTATGAGTTACAACTTATTAAAAGGTAAAAGAGGTATAATTTTTGGTGCGCTTAACGAACAATCAATTGCTTGGAAAGTAGCAGAATTGGCTGTTGAAGAAGGTGCAACCATTACATTATCAAACACACCGGTAGCTGTGCGCATGGGTGAAATTTCAGCATTATCTGATAAACTTAACTGTGAAGTTATTCCTGCAGATGCAACCAGCGTTGAAGATTTAGAAGTGGTTTTCCAACGTTCAATGGAAATTTTAGGTGGAAAAATCGACTTTGTACTACATTCTATAGGAATGTCTCCAAATGTTCGTAAAAAGAATACATACGATAATTTGGATTATAATATGTTAGGTAAAACATTGGATATTTCAGCGATATCATTTCATAAGATGTTACAGGTTGCTAAGAAAATGAATGCTATAGCTGATTATGGTTCTGTTGTTGCATTATCATATATTGCTGCACAACGTACATTCTTTGGATACAATGACATGGCCGATGCAAAATCATTGCTTGAGTCAATTTGCCGTAGTTTTGGATATATATATGGTAGAGAACATAATGTTCGTATTAACACCATTTCTCAATCTCCAACTATGACAACTGCAGGTTCGGGAGTAAAAGGTATGGATAAGTTAATGGACTTCTCAAACCGTATGTCTCCACTTGGTAATGCAGATGCTGATGAATGTGCTAACTATTGTATCACAATGTTCTCTGATTTAACTCGTAAGGTTACAATGCAGACTTTGTTCCATGATGGAGGATTCTCTAGTATGGGAATGAGTCTTCGTGCAATGGTTCAGTACGAGAAGAGTTTCGAGGAGTACTGTGATGAAAACGGAAATATAATCTACGGATAAATGAAAATGAGCAGTGAAAAGTAATTTTTCACTGCTCATTGCTAAATAACTTAGTAATGAGAAAATTTCTATTCTTCTTTCTTACTTGCTTAGTCTTTTTTTCCTGCAAATTTGTTGCAGATAAAAAAGATAGCGATGCTGTTGATGAAAGAATAGAAATAGCTCGTTATGATAAACTACTGAATGAGTATGTAGAATTTAATAGTTTTTCTGCTCTTCAGAAAATGAATACAGAATATCTTCTGGCTACAAAGTATCTTATAGAAGATGTTTTGAGGCTTGGACAAGTTAATGATGATAAAATTAACGAGAAGTTAAAGGTCTTTTATTCTGATTCAACTTTACGCAAACTAACGGCTGATGCACTTGCAAAGTATAGCAATATGAGTCGTTTAGAAAATAAATTCACCAAAGGATTCCAGAGATTAAAAAAAGAAGTTCCTTCGCTCAAGATTCCCCATATTTATTCTCAGATATCTGCTCTCAACGAATCGGTTGTTGTGGGAGATAGCATTTTGGGCTTTAGCATTGATAAATATATGGGAGAAGATTATCCCTTATATAAACGTTTCTTTTACGATTATCAAAGAAAGAGCATGAAGCCGGAGAGAATTTTGCCGGACTGTTTCAATTTTTATCTGTTAAGCGAATATCCTTATCCTGAAGATAGAGGACGACTTATTGACAGAATGCTTCACAGAGGGAAATTGGAATATATTGTTTCTGAAATTCTTAATTATAAAACTTTTGGAGAAGAGCTAGGTTACACTAAAGAAGAAGAAGGATGGTGTGAATATAACCGGTTTAAGATATGGGAGTACATGATGCAGAACGGACACCTTTATAGTACTGATCCTATGGTTCAGCGTAAATACTTGAAGCCGGCACCTAACACTGCTTTTTTCGGTGATCAGTCTCCAATGATGGTTGGTGTTTGGATGGGAATGCAAATTGTAGATTCTTATATGAAAAATCATAAAGAAGCCACCATAAAGGATTTATTGGAAATGACCGACTATTCCAAAATGCTTGCTGAAGCAAGATTTAACCCGTAATATAAAATAATAATGGAAGTTGCATTATATCTTTTGCCCGTTACTTTGGGTGAAACACCTATTGATTCAGTATTACCACCTTATAATAAAGAGATAATTGTTCAGATAAAGCATTTTATTGTCGAAGATGTACGTTCTGCTCGTCGTTTTCTCAAGAAAGTAGATAAAGAGATTGATATAGATACTCTAACTTTCTATCCTTTAAACAAGCATACATCTGCTGAAGAAATATCTGGTTATCTGAAACCATTAATTGCCGGTTCCCCAATGGGAGTTATATCCGAAGCCGGATGTCCTGCTGTTGCCGATCCCGGAGCTGATGTCGTTGCTATGGCTCAGCGAAAGAATCTTAAAGTTGTTCCATTAGTTGGTCCATCATCAATTATACTATCTGTTATGGCTTCTGGTTTCAACGGACAAAGTTTTGCTTTCCATGGCTATTTACCAATTGATCCTTCTGAAAGAGTGAAGACTATAAAACATCTGGAGTCGCGTATCTATTCAGAGAACCAAACGCAGTTGTTTATTGAAACTCCATATAGGAATAACAAGATGGCAGAAGATATATTACACAATTGCCGTCCTCAGACTAAATTATGTATCGCAGCAGATATTACATGCGAAGGTGAATTTATTAAAACGAAAACTGTAAAAGAGTGGCAGGGAAAACTTCCTGATCTGACAAAGATTCCTTGCATATTCTTGTTGTATAAGTAAGAAAGAAGTCTGGGTCTTAATTGATTTTCTTGTATTCTTCGCTTATAAGTGCGGCTTCTTTTAACTGGTCGTACTCTTTTTCAAAACATTCTCCGAAGAAGTTTTTATCAAGGTTTGTTTCAATTTGCTGGAAAGTCCATAATTTCCCATCTCTGAATTTGGGAGTACAAAGCAATTTATCATCTTCAATGTAGAGAATGTATAGATAAATAAGGCGATTGGTCTCTTCTGTTTTAAACCTATATTTAATACTGAATCTAGGTTCCAGTTTATCTTCATTAGGAAAAAATCTTCTCATAGTACGATTTACCCCTTCTTCCAGGTTTTCTTCGTATCGTAAGTAGCTTTCCATTGGAAGATCAATCCTATCCGGATTAAAATTGGCATTTTCAGATCTTCTGCTAAGAAACAATAGTCCGTTAGATATAACTGCAATTCGGATAACCGGATTGATATACATGTTCTTATAATAATGTTTTTCGAAACTATATTTCTTGTCTACAACTTCACCTTTCTCGTTTAATATAGGAATCTTTTCAATTTTTGATGATAAAGAAAGAAGGAGTGTAAGTCCAATCTGACTAATAATAATTGCAATAAAAAGAATTGCAGGAGGCAGTATATGGAGCAGTATTAAATCTGTAATCTTTCCTAACGGCGATGCAAATATTATAATCAGAGACGTTATAATGAAATGAGGAATACATAAAATTTGTATTACTCTTGAATAGATTGCTCCAGAATCAATACTATACATTAGGTCCTTATCATAATGCGAACTATTTTTCTTAAGAAATAATTTTTTTATTCTTCTCTTTTCATAAAGAATAATAGAAACAATGATTATTATTCCAATTTCCGTGTAAAAAGATAACATTCCCTGAGGTATGTTTATGGAAGATATTAAAGTGGATATACTTAGTATCAACAGCAAAAGTGTAGATGCCAATAGAAGTAACAAGCTTCCTCCACGCCCAATTAAGTGGTAGATGAGTAGTGAGAAAAACAAACCAACAGCGGAACTAATATATATAGCCGTTGAAGCTGAAATAAATTCACTAAGAATCATGCATAATATGATAGGCAACACTCCAATAGTCCCATTAATTATAAGTAATTTGGACGTGTTTCTAATATAGTTTCTTATCATATGTTTTCTTCCATTATATACACAAGAACAAATATTCAGTATAATAGGTTCTTATTTTTTGTGTTTGTTAATTAAATGTTTTTCCGCATGATAAGAAGAGCGAACCAATGGGGCACTTTCTACTTGTTTGAATCCTTTTTTTAGTCCGGTTTCTTTATAAATATCAAATTGTTCGGGAGTTATATATGCTGCAACAGGAAAGTGTTTATGTGATGGTTGCAGGTATTGTCCAATGGTTAGTATCTGGCATCCGTTCTCTAATAAATCGTCCATAAGTTCTTCTACTTCTGAGGGCGATTCTCCCAAACCAACCATAATTCCTGATTTTGCAACAAGGCCACTTTTAGATATCTGATTAATAACTTTCAGACTGGTTTCATAATTGGCCGCACTGCGAACGGTAGGACTAATGCGTCGAACAGTCTCCATATTGTGAGAAATAATATCCGGCTTTGCGGCGATAATCATTTCTATAAGATCAGTTCTTCCTTGAAAATCGGGAATCAGAACTTCTGTTGTAGTTTCTGGATTGAGAAGTTTTATCTGGTATAGAGTATTTGCCCAGTGCGAAGCGCCTAAGTCGGGGAGGTCATCCCGATCTACTGAAGTGATTACGGCATGAGAGAGTTTCATTAATCTGATAGATTCTGCCACATGCAATGGTTCATCGCTGTTTAAAGGGTGAGGTTTTCCTGTAAGAGTATTACAAAACTTACAGGAACGGGTGCAGATTTCTCCGCAAATCATAAAGGTTGCAGTTCCTTTACCCCAGCATTCACCCATATTCGGGCAACGTCCGCTACTACAAATAGTATGCAGTTTGTGAGACTCTACAATACGTTTTGTATCTGTATAGCGCTCGTTGCTCCCAATATTTATCTTAAGCCAATCAGGCTTTCTTACTCTTTCCATTTGTGTTGTGTTCTTAATAGTATTTGTTTACGGTATATTGCTTACAGATTATTCTTGAAGAATTCTGTAATGCGAGTAAACAAGTGGTAACGGGTATTTCCTCCGTATATGCTATGATTGCGATTAGTGTAAACCTGCATATCAAATTGTTTGTTAGATTGTACTAACTGTTCACTATATTCGGCGGTATTCTGAAAATGAACATTGTCATCAGCCATACCGTGTACAATCAAAAGCTTTCCGCTAAGATTTCCAGCACGTGTAAATGCCGAGGAGGCTGCATAGCCATCTGCATTTTCTTGTGGAGTTCTCATGAAACGTTCAGTATAAACAGAATCATAGAATTTCCAATCGGTTACAGGTGCTACGGCAACTCCAGCTTTGAATACATTGCTACCTTCGCTCATGCTCATGATAGTCATGTAACCACCAAAGCTCCATCCCCAGATTCCAATTCTTCCGTTATCAACATAAGATTGTTTATTAAAGTACTTGGCTGTTTCAGCCTGATCCTGAGCCTCTTTAACTCCTAAGTTCATATAAGTACATTTAGTAAACTCTTCGCCACGTCCACCTGTGCCTCGTCCGTCAACACATGCGACGATATATCCCTGAGTAGCCATGTAAGCTTCCCATCCTAATCCGCTTCTTATTCCACCCAGGCTCCAGCGATCAGCCACTTCTTGTGTACCAGGTCCACTGTATTGATAAAGAATAACAGGATATTTTTTAGACTCAGAGAAGTCGGCTGGCTTAATCATCCATCCGTTTAACTGAACCCCAGCAGAAGTTGTGAAAGAGAAGAATTCCTTTTTAGGTAAAACCATCTTGCTGATCTCTTCTTTCAGCTTGCTGTTGCTGATAAGTACACCTAGTTCTTTTCCTTTATTATCATTCAGAGTTACTGTTGGTGGAGTAGTAAGGTTTGAGAAAGTATTGATAAAGTATTTCATTGTTCTTCCAAAGATGGCATTATTTGTACCTTCCTTTTCAGTTAGTTTATCTTTTCTTCCCTTTGCATCTATTGCATACACAGCTTTGCGTAGAGGATTGCCTTCGTTACTTTCGTAATAGAAAGTATTGGTTACAGGATCCCAACCGTGGTACTTGCTTACTTCAAAATTACCTTTTGTTACTTGTTTTACCAGATTTCCTCCGATAGAATACCAGTAAAGGTGACTATATCCATCTTTCTCACTCAGAAAACTGAAGTTGTTTTCATAGAAAACAATATTATCAAAGTTGTTTTCATTAATGTAGTATTTACTTTCGTCTCTTAAAACTAACTTGGCAACTCCTGAACGAGGATTTACGAAGTACATGTCAAACTGGTTTTGAGTACGGTTCAGTGTCATAACGGCCAGTTTACTTGCATCTTTAGTAAAACGGATACGTGGAATATAATCATCCTTCTTGATAGGAATATTTAATTTTCTGATCACCTTTGATTTTATATCAAAAGAGTGTACGGTTACAGTAGAGTTAGTTTGTCCCGATTTTGGATATTTATAAGAATAACTTCCGGGATAATATTCATTCTCTTTTTTAGTAGGAAATTGTCCGGCATACAAAGGAAAAGAATAAGAAGGTACAGCAGTTTCGTCAAAGCGAACAAAAGTAATCATTAAGTTATCGGGCGAGAATTCCAGTGCACGGTTATATTCAAATTCCTCTTCATATACCCAGTCGGGAGCACCATTGATTATTTTTCCAAATGCCCCATCGGTGGTAACTTGTGATTCGCTGTTGCCATAAAGGAACTTCACCAGGAAGATATTGTTGTTTCTTACGAAAGCCACCATGTTTCCATCAGGAGAAAAAGTAGGAACCTGTTGAGGACCTCCGTCCGAAAGTTTCTCCACCAAATTACGTTTAATAGTGTACACATAGTGAACAGCAGTAAACGAACGGCGGTAGATAGGTTTTGTTTCTGTCTGAATAAGAATTTTAGTTTCATCAGGAGACAGCTGATAACCATCAAAGGTTTTGAATGTACACTCACGTGCTGTTGAAACATCGAATAGTGTTTCTACTTCTTTACCTGTCTTGAATGAATATTTTACAATGCGCTTTCTGTCATTACTCATCATTGTGTAATGTTCTCCGTCGGCCATCGGTACAAGTTCACCTAATCTTTCGCCATTGTATTTGCCTGTTACAGCATCTTTTAATGTTAATACTTTGCTATCCTGGGCGTAGATTGCCAAAGAGAGAGCACAAAATATCAATAGTAAATTAATTTTTTTCATGTTGCAATACATCTGATTATCTGTTATACCCCACAAAAGTAAACAATTTAATCGATTCTGTACATAAGCATTTCTTAAAAGTTATTTTATATATAATCAAGATGAAGAACTCCCCACATATAGTGAGCATACTTTTCTTTTTCAGGACTATTTTTTTGATTTCTATATGTGTTTTTTTAAAAAATATTCTCATCCCTCACTCCTGCGATACTAAAGAATTGATTGTCAGATTGTATACTGTGGATTTGATAAATTCATCCCTCACTCATCCCTCACTGAGTGAAATATAAATCATTAGTTATTAAATAGTTAATAAAATGGTGGATGAAGACAAAAAGCTCTCATCACTCACTATTTGGGGCCATCTCTCACTCTTTCGTTTAAAAAATAGCTATTTTGTAGCTATTATATGTTCCATTCCGTTTGGAGAAGCTTACTAGAAGAGAAATAAAAAACATCCTGAGATATTATATATTTTTTGTACAAAACAAATAATTGTCCTGTACAAAATAATTAATTGTTTTGTACGGAAGAATGCATTCTTTTGTACAAGAGAATATGGATTGCTGGTTTATAATTAAAATAAGAACGCGAAGATGAATTAAGATGAAAGGATAAAATGGAAATTAAACCTTAGTGGGTAATTATTATTGTAAATGAAGAAATAGCGAATCTTATTTAAATAAAATACTTAACTTTGCGGTTAAATATAGAACAGAACGAATTATATGCCTGCTTATAACGACTTTTCTACTTTTCTAAGAAAGTATTTTGATTGCAAAGTTCAGAAGATTTCGCTTAATGCCGGATTTACTTGTCCAAACAGAGACGGAGTAAAAGGCAAAGGGGGCTGTACTTATTGTAATAATCAGACTTTTAATCCGGAATATTGCAAAACTGAAAAATCAGTAAAAGAGCAGTTGGAAGAAGGACGCCTCTTTTTTTCTCGAAAATATCCGGAAATGAAATATCTGGCCTATTTTCAGGCATATACAAATACTTATTCAGAGCTAGAAGAACTGAAAAGGAAATATGAAGATGCGTTAAGCGTTGATGGGGTAGTGGGATTGGTAATTGGAACCCGTCCTGATTGTATGCCGGATGCTTTACTTGATTACCTTGAAGAATTGAATAAACGAACTTTTCTTCTTGTAGAATATGGCATTGAAAGTACTAATGATGATACGCTGCGAAGAATTAACCGCGGACATACTTATGCAGACACAGTTGATGCTGTGAAAAGAACCGCTGCCAGAGGCATTCTTACCGGTGGGCATGTGATACTTGGACTACCAGGGGAAACTCATGATGATATCGTAAGTCAGACTGCCCGATTATCAGAATTGCCACTTACAACTTTAAAGCTTCATCAGTTACAGCTTATCCGCGGAACAAAGATGGCGCATGAGTTTGAAGAACATCCGGAGGAATTTCATTTGTATGAAGTGGATGAATATATAGATCTTGTTATAGATTATGTGGAACAACTTCGTCCGGATATGGTGCTGGAGCGCTTTGTTTCTCAGTCTCCAAAGGAGTTACTTATTGCACCCGATTGGGGGCTAAAGAATTACGAGTTTACCGAACGTGTAAAAAAAAGAATGCGTGAAAGGGATGCTTATCAAGGAAAATTATACGGACTTTAAGATAAAAAGATTATTTTTGCTATAAATTACCAGATGGATACAAATATGCAACAGAAGACTACAATAAAAGGGAAAGTTCACTATGTAGGAGTGAATGACAGAAACAAACAGTTGTTTGAAGGAATGTGGCCGTTACCTTACGGTGTATCTTATAATTCTTATCTTATAGACGATGAATTAGTGGCACTTGTTGATACGGTTGATGTATGCTATTTTGAGATTTTTCTTCGCAAAATTAAAAATATAATAGGTGATCGTCCTATCAATTATTTGATTATTAATCACATGGAACCAGATCACTCGGGTTCTATTCGTTTGATAAAACAACATTATCCGGATATTGTTATTGTGGGTAACAAGCAGACTTTCGGAATGATTGAAGGTTTCTATGGAGTTACCGGTGAACAATATCTGGTAAAAGATGGAGATTACCTTGCTTTAGGACATCATAAACTTAAATTCTACCTTACACCAATGGTTCACTGGCCCGAAACCATGATGACTTACGATGAAACAGACGGAGTTCTCTTCTCGGGTGATGGATTTGGTTGTTTTGGAACATTAGACGGAGGCTTTATCGATTCCCGTATGAATATTGATAAATACTGGGATGAGATGGTACGTTACTATTCCAATATTGTAGGAAAGTATGGTTCTCCGGTACAAAAAGCACTCGAAAAACTAGCAGGATTGCATATCAGCGCAATTTGTTCTACACATGGTCCGGTATGGATGGAAAATATAGAAAGAGTCGTTGGTATATACGATAAATTAAGTCGCTACGATGCCGATGAAGGAGTGGTAATTGTTTACGGAAGCATGTATGGTAATACCGAACAGATGGCCGAAACCATTGCATCAGAACTTTCTGCCTGTGGCATTAAGAATATTGTGATGCACAATGTCTCAAAATCTAATCCTTCTTATATCCTTATGGATATATTTAAATACAAAGGACTTATTATCGGAAGTCCTACTTACAGCAACCAGATATTCCCTGAAGTAGAAGCAATTCTTTCAAAAATACTTGTGAGAGATATGAAAGGACGCTATCTGGGATACTTTGGATCTTTTTGCTGGGCTGGCGCTGCTGTGAAAAGAATGGCAGAGTTTGCAGAAAAGAGTAAGTTTGAATTAATTGGTGATCCTGTAGAAATGAAGCAAAGTATGAAGGATATAACTTATACTCAATGTGAAAACCTGGCTAAGGCTATGGCCGATCGTTTAAAAGTTGACAGATCTAAAACACTATAAATAATCTAACTTAAAACAAACTTTATTATGAGACTAATCATCCAACCTGATTATCAGAAGATTTCTCAGTGGGCTGCCAATTATGTTGCAGCAAAGATTAATAAGGCTAATCCTACTGCAGAGAAACCTTTTGTTCTTGGTTTGCCAACAGGATCTTCTCCTCTTGGAATGTACAAAGCACTAATTGATTTACACAAAAAAGGCGTTGTATCGTTTAAGAATGTGGTAACATTCAATATGGACGAATACGTTGGTCTTCCACAAGCACACCCAGAAAGCTACTATTCATTTATGTGGAACAATTTCTTTAATCATATTGATATTGTTAAGGCAAACGTAAATATCCTGAATGGTAATGCTGCTGATCTGGAAGCTGAATGCGAACGTTATGAAGCTAAGATCAAAGAATATGGTGGTATTGACCTTTTCCTTGGTGGTATTGGTCCTGATGGACACATTGCTTTCAATGAACCGGGATCTTCTCTAACTTCTCGCACTAGAGTTAAGACTTTAACAACAGACACAATCATTGCAAACTCTCGTTTCTTTGATAATGATGTGAATAAGGTTCCTAAAACTGCTTTAACTGTAGGTGTAGGTACAGTTCTTTCTGCTAAAGAAGTTCTTATCATTGTTAATGGACACAACAAGGCTCGTGCTTTGTATCACGCAGTTGAAGGTTCAATTACTCAGATGTGGACTATCAGTGCTCTTCAACTTCACGAAAAAGGAATTGTTGTTTGTGATGATGCAGCAGCCGATGAATTAAAGGTAGGAACTTACCGTTACTTCAAAGATATTGAAGCTGATCATATTGATCCTGAAACGTTACTGAAATAAGATTTATCAGTGATAAATAAAGAAATGGACATATAAATATCTGTTCATTTCCGTTAAACAGACTTGAGACTTCCCCAAAGCCTCAAGTCTGTTTTTTTATATGGTAAGTTAAAGAGTGATAACTATTTTAAGTACAATCGGTAGATTTTAGGCTTAATTCGTCTTGAGCAACAATATCACTGAGTTTGATTCTATTTTGGATAAAAACAACTCGAAAAGTTGAGGGATGAACCAAAAAGTGAGGGTTTGTGAGAGTCTAAAATGCTACCATCACCAAATAAAATGCTATATTTTAATATATTACAAGAAAAACTGATGGAGTTATGGAGGATTTAATTTTTTCTGAAAGAAAAGTCCAAGCTATACCAATACTATATTGATTGTGGCTTGGACTTTTTCTTAGCTCTTCCAAAGTACGCTTCGACCTCAATGTTTTTTTAAGCGAACTCTATCTAATAAACTAAACTTCTTCCAGAATTCCTTTTCCCTGACGAACAATTTCCGCTTCACCGGAAGTACAGTCAACAATGGTTGATGGCTCTATGCCTCCAATTCCTCCATCGATAACCAAATCTACTTCGTCTCCGAATTTCTCGTCAATTAGTTCCGGAGTGGTGAGATATTCAATGTCTTCTTTTTCATCCCAGGGGATAGTGGTGGTTAAGATTGGTGCATCCAGTTGTCTGCAAATCTCGCGGATAATATTATTATCGGGCACACGAATACCGACTTCTTTCCTGTTCTTGAATATCTTAGGAAGTTTACTGCCGGCAGCAAGAATAAAAGTAAACGCTCCCGGCAAATTCTTTTTCATTAGTTTGAATGTAGAGTTTTCCACTTTTGCGTATTCGCTGATGTTGCTCAGGTCATAACAAATAATGGAAAGACTCTTCTTTTTCGGATCAATGTCTTTTATACGGCAGATGTTCTCTACTGCACGGACTTGTAATGCATGACAACCAATGGCATACACTGTATCCGTTGGGTAAATAACCACTCCTCCGTCGCGGAGGACTTGAACGATTTGTTCTATATCCTTCGGGTTATTGTTCTTTTCGTATAATTTTAATAGCATTGTATATAGAGTTTAGATTACTCACTTTTTGCTTTTTCTATCAACTTATCACCTTGTGCTTCAGCTTCCTTTACTAATTTATCCGATTCTTTCTTAGCTTCTTTTACCAAAACATCTCCGGCTTTCTGAGCAGCAAGTTTCTTTAATATATTACCTCCTGCTTTTGCAACTAAATCGTCTGCTTGCTTTTGCGCTTCGGCAACCAGCTTATCTCCAGCTTTCTGAGCATTGGCAACTAAAGCTTCTTTCTGTTTCTGGGCATCACCTAAATCTATACCCAGTTTCTTTCCCACTTCGCTGATAGCTTTGTTCTTGGCGCTGCTGAGCACTTGTTTTGCCATGCTCTTTGTGTCGATAGAAACTTTTGGCGAAGTGAATGTTCCACCAATTTTAAGATCGAGTGTGCTGAGTTGTCCAAGCGTACCGGTTGAAGCAGGAAGTTTAATCTTTCCTGAATAATCAATAGTCTGATCCAGACCGGTAGTTCCTGAAAGGTTAAGCAACGTTTCGCCAAACTTGATGTCGAATGGTTTTGTAGACACTCGTCCGTCTTTGATGGTGAAATCTATCTTCATATCCTTTACTTTCAGATTCTTCAGACTCTCTTTCTTTACAGCAGTAGCAATCTTATCGATAACATTTACACCGCTGAGGCTAATATCTTTTGTAGATATACTACCGGCTCCTTGCATTGAGTTAAATACCGGAGACAATTGATTATCCAGCTTAGTAGAAATATTCATATTACCAGAGAAGTCTCCCTTAAGACCTTCGAAGATAGGTGCCAGTTTCTGAACCATATCCAGTTCTTTGTAAGCCTGTGCAAAAGAAATGCTGTTCATCTTAAATCCGGCATTCAGGTCGGGACTCTTTACACTTTGTGCAGTAGAGTAAGAACCATTCATTACAACCGATCCACCCATGGTGTTCATTGACAGATTCTGCATATCAACCTTGCCATCTTTAACCAATAACTTTCCGTTCATGTTGTTGAAAGCCATTTTATCAAAGAGCACTTGCTTCATGTTGGCAGTCATATTGAAATCGATATTCTTAGGAATTTCAATAGCCGAAGTTGCAGCACTTGTTGTTGTGGTAGCAGCAGTTGCGCCCTGAGCTGTTCCCGAAGTTCCGGTTGCAGTGGTGGAAGTAGTTCCCATAAAGTCGTTCAGGTTAAAGTAGTTAGACTTTATGTTCATTGTACCTTTCAATGTTTTGTCTTTCAGAACATACCCCATGTAATTCTCCAATCGACAATCGGCTGTGATGTCATTCTTGCCAATCTTTACGGTAGTTTCGCTCAGATTCAGGTATTTCGGAGTGAAAGTAAACGTAGATCTTTGAATATCTACATCAGGCATATCTTTCATCTTTAGTTTCATGTTGCTAAGCTTCAAAGAACCGGAAGCCTGGAACTTGTCGTACTGTTCTTTTTCAATGTATGACATACGCCCCGCCATATTTACATCGGCACTGATAATACCATTCAGAGCCATACCTTCTTCCAGAGGATATACCTGTTTAATCATTCCCAGGTTCAGAGTACCTTTTGCGCTACCTTTTACATCAGGATCACTTACAGGAGTCTTGATGATTGATGTTAAGCTAAACTGATTGCCTGCCATGCGGAAGCTGAACGGATTGATGTTTACCTCGGTTAAATCTGCACTACCGCCCGGATTCTTCACACTAGCATTGATATTTATCTGATCTACTCCCATAGGAAGCGACGGATACTTGAATGTTCCATTCTTTACCACCATACTTGCATTGAAAGCAGGTAAGGTGTCGCCCAGCATAATACCCTTAGCATTGAATTTAAGAGAAACATTACCGGTAGCTTTTACATCTTCAAAATCTTTTGCATAGATAGCCGGTATCAGAGAAAGCACATCTTTAAAGCCCACTTCGTTAGTGTTAACCTTCAGATCCATATCCGTACCGCCATTATTGAGCATAGCCACCCATCCGTCAACATCTGCCTTGATAGCATTCAACTGGAATTTGTTTTCTTTCAGTGTATATTTACTATGAGCAAGGTCGGCATCCAAATCCATATCTGCAGAGACAACCGCATTGCTTATATAAGGAATAGCACCCATCTTGAATGTAAATCCTTTACTTTTAGCAGCAATCTTCAGAGTAGAGCGATCGGCTGTCAAGTCGCCGGAACATTCCGTGTTCAGTCCCACGATTGAAGCATACATATCCGCCTGACGATCATCATAGATGATGTTTACGTTGTCTGCAGTAAACTTTTTAAGCTTCAGTTTAAATGGTGTAGTTTCTTCTGTTGCAGGAGTAACTTTGGTGGTGTCGGTTTTCATTATATCCCAGTTCACCTTTCCGTTCTTCAGAACTATGGCATGGATATAAGCATCTGATATCTCAATTTTAGAAACATCATAGCCACTGCTTCCGAATAGGGAGAAAAGATCTATTGCTACTGTAGCGTCTCCGGCTTTTACCAAAGTATCTTTGGCAAATTCATCGACCCCTTTCAGGTAGAAGTTGTTCAGAGAAATAGAAGCTTTAGGGAAGTTCTTGAACAAGCTAATGTTTAAATCTTCGAAGCCAAATCTGGCATTTAGCATCTTATTACCTTCTGTAATAACTATCTTCTCAATTTTTCCGCGAAAAGCATACGGCAATATTGCCATAAGTGCCAGAATACATACAATTACAAGTCCTGTAATTTTTAAACTTTTCTTTGTTCTTTGATTCATAATATCTATGTCTTAGTTACTTGAATTATCTTTTTCCTTCCTTAATTCTTCGGCTATACGCCAATGAATAGCTGCTTTTTCTTCATCTCCCACCCGGGAATAAGCATCGCCCAGTAATTCGTGCGATTTATCATGCTCAGGTTTTATAGAACAAGCCTTTTCCAAATCGGCAATACCTTCTTCTATATGGTTAAGCTGTAGATGAATTTTTCCTCTGTTATACCGGGGCTTGAATGCTCTTGGACTTAGCTTAATGGCTTCGTTCAGGCATCCCAGCGCTTCGGGTATTTTATTATCCTCGAAAAGAGTTAACCCCTTTCTTACCCAGGCATCAACCATTTTAGGATCCAACTCCAGCGCTTTATCGTAATTGGCCAATGCTGCCCTAAGATCATGCGCATGAGTAATACACTGATTACCCATGACGTAATATTCCTTGGCATACTTTTTCAGATTTGCCCGTTGCTCCTCCATTTTCCTCTTAATAGCAACGTTTTCCTCCTTAAGTTTGTTTATAATTCCTAGCTTTTTCCGTATAAATCTTTTTACTACAGGTCTTTCTATGTCATATCTGGAATGAATGGCTAAAAAGAACTGCTCCAGGAATTCTTCAAAGTTTCCGTTGTCAAATTGCTTAACAGCTTCCGCATATTGAATATCAGCCTGAGCCTGCTTTAACGCTTTTTCAATTGCCAGCTGGTTATTGAAACGTGTGGCAAAGTCTACTATTTCCTGTCTCACGAATATATCTCCGCGGGAAATTTGCTTCTTTAACTGAATACCCTCCAAGGAAGTACACCGGCTAAGTGCTACATATGCTTGTCCGCCAGCAAATACCCCTCCGCTAAAGTCAACAACCACTCTGCTAAAAGTCAGGCCCTGACTTTTGTGAACAGTAATAGCCCATGCCAACCGAATGGGATATTGCGTAAACACACCAAGTTCTTCTTCTTCTATCTTTTTTTCTTTCTCATTATATACATAGCGAATGTTTCGCCAGCAGTCTTTATTTACGTCGCATTCCTTTCCATCATCAGTAAGTACATAGATTGTGCCCTCTTCGTCGATGGCAGAAATTACTCCAATGGTACCGTTTACCCAGCGGCGTTCGTAATCGTTCTTGATAAATATAATCTGAGCACCCACTTTCAGCTCCAGATCTTTCTGGGTAGGCAGGCTGCTTTCCGGAAAGTCTCCGGTTATCTCGCCTCTGAATATCACAGAATCGCCAGGCAACTCGGCTAGTTTCTTTTCATTGATGAAGTCTACATTATCCCGTCTCGTGGCCAGAGTAATGTACATATCTTCTTCAGATTCCTCTATACGAGTATTGTACCTTGTATTGAGCAATTGCAAGTCGGCAGCACCGGCCGTGTTGTTACGGATATGATCAAGTACGCTTACAAAAACCTTATCAGTTTGTCGATAAACCTTTTTAAGTTCGATTGATACCAGGTCAATTTCACCAAAGACCCTTGCCGAAAAGAAAAATGGCGAAGGATAAAAACGATTCAAAATCTCCCGTTCGTCATTCTTTATAACCGGTTCCAGCTGGTAAACATCACCCACCAGAAGTATTTGCTTACCACCAAACGGTTCCCTCATGTTATGAGAATAAATCCTCAGCACACGATCTACAAAGTCGATAATATCTGCCCTTACCATAGATATCTCATCAATGATAATCAGCTCAACCTCTTTAATTAATTTGCGGTGTGCAGAACGATATTTCAGGAACTCGTGAATTCGTCCGCCCTGAAGACTAAAGTTTGGATCATCGGGCAGGAGAGGGTAAAAGGGAAGTTTAAAAAAGCTGTGAAGTGTACTACCACCGGCATTGATTGCTGCTATGCCTGTTGGGGCAAGGACTACATGCTTTTTTCGGGTATTTTCACAAATATATTTCAGAAATGTAGATTTTCCCGTACCAGCCTTTCCTGTTAAGAAGACGGATTGCCGGGTATATTGAATTAAGTTCAGTGCATCCTGAAACTCTTTGTTATCCGTATCGATAGTAAATTTCACGTTTTTACCTGTTATTAGTATATTACAAAGATAAGATATATTACGAAAATACAATAAATGATTTTATTAAATACTAATGAATGATGTGTAAAATGAAATATTAAATATATTTGCATAAATTTCATTATTAAAATGAAAGCTAAACTAAATTCGCAGACACTTATATTTTTTTGTATTAAAAACTAAACGATTAAAAAAATGAGAAAACTATTTTTATCATTAGGACTAATGTTTTTAGTCTCAATGGGGTATGCACAGAGTCCTCTTCGCGTAGGACAGACTCAACTTAATGTCGGTCTTGGATTGTCAGACTACGGTTTGCCTGTATATGTAGGTTTCGACCACGCTGTTCACCCAGATATTACTCTAGGTGGAGAATTATCTTACCGCGGTTATAATGATCATGATTATTACGATTACCATCTAGATTCATGGGGAATTTCGGGTAATGGTAATTATCACTTTAATAGCATTCTTAATATTCCAAGAAACTGGGATTTTTATGCAGGACTAAATGTTGGTTTTTACGTTTGGAATGCACCAGATGGTTACCATGGAGATCATACATCTGGATTAGGTCTTGGAGCGCAGATCGGCGGTCGTTATTACTTCAACAATAAGGTTGGTATCAATCTTGAAGTTGGTGGTGGCAATGAATTTAGCGGAGGTAAAATAGGTCTTACTATTAAACTGTAATAAATTTATTATTTCAACGAAGAGCCTTATTTCATTTTTAGAAATAAGGCTCTTTTTTTGTGATTGTATTCTTTAAAAAAATACTTTCAGCGTAGTTTAATTATTTCTTCCCGAAAGCTAATTAATTTATTAACTATATGTTTATAATAAGGTATAGACTATAATGATATAAAGAGTAGGCTTTATATTATTAAGGTCTACACCTTTTTTAAAAAAGCTCTAAAATAAAGAAAAAATATATACTGAATAAATTATCAAGCTTAATTGATAAATGATGTTAAGCGCCTTAATAAATTATCACAAAATATTTGTTTATCTTAAAAATTATCAACAATATTTGTAAAATGAGAAATTAAAAAATAATGAAATATTATGGAACCTGCTGAATTTGATTTCAAAGGATTTAAAATGAGTGGATTTATGATGCTATTTCTGAATATCTGTTTGATATTTGTTAGTGTGGCAATGTTTATCTATTATGACGAATTAGGAACTTTAGGAATTATTTTAGGAGTGATAGGAATAATTTCCTGTTTCTTTATTTTAGCAGGTTACATGCAATTGGAACCGAATCAGGCTCGTGCCATGGTGTTTTTTGGGAAATACAAAGGAACGTTCAAAGAAACAGGCTTTTTCTGGGTTAATCCGTTTCTTGATAAGAAGAAACTTTCACTACGTGCCCGGAATCTTGATGTGAAGCCAATTAAGGTAAACGATAAAACCGGTAATCCGATAATGATTGGATTGGTTTTGGTATGGAAGCTTAAGGATACGTATAAAGCGATGTTCGAGATCGATTCTCAGACATTGGCAGAGGCTGGGGCAACTTCTCCTAATGCAGCTGTCAGTCTAGGAAATTCTGTAGCCGGACGTATGACTGCATTCGAGAACTTTGTTAAAATACAGAGCGATGCCGCTCTTCGACAGGTGGCCGGACAGTATGCTTATGATGATAATGAAGGAGAGACTAGTGGACTAACTCTACGCTCGGGCGGAGAAGAAATAAATAATCAGCTCGAACAGAAATTGAATGAGCGCCTGGCCATGGCCGGAATAGAGGTTGTTGAAGCAAGACTTAATTATCTGGCTTATGCGCCTGAGATTGCAGCAGTGATGCTTCGCCGTCAGCAGGCATCTGCTATTATTTCTGCTCGTGAAAAGATTGTGGAAGGTGCAGTATCTATGGTGAAAATGGCTCTGACAAAGCTTTCTGATGAAAAGATTGTAGAACTGAACGAAGAGAAAAAAGCAGCAATGGTGAGCAATCTTCTGGTTGTTCTTTGTGCCGATGAGGCTGCTCAGCCGGTTGTAAATGCCGGAGCTCAAAATAACTAACTAATTTTAAATTTAAATAAAGACTAAAGGTATGATTATTGTTGTAGGTATAGTAGCATTCGTTGTCAATTTAATATTTATATTGACTCGTTAATAAGGTAAATAAGGCATTTATTCATTTGCCTTATTATTTATTTATTGGATTGTTCTAGTAAGAAAAGTGGTTTTATGATTAAATTCTTTTCAGGTAGAAGGCAAAAGTTACCAGATGTTCGTGCTCCACGAGCTTTTGGTGATAAGATTCTTGAGGCAGTGGCTGTGCTTCTTTTATTGGGAATATGGGTGGTCGCATTTATTCTATATAATAAGGCCCCCGATGTAATTCCTACTCATATTAATATTTATGGAAAAGCTGACAGGATAGGAAGCAAAGATACGTTGCTAGTTCTGGCTGGAATAGCGACATTTGTTATGTCTTTAACCGGATACAGATCATTCTTCCCTTCAAGAATGTCTCGTTTTCCGGTGCAGATAACTGACCAAAATATGCTTATTCAATATGTTTTGATAGCTCGTTACCTTCGGGTCTTGAATGTTTTGGTTGGTATGTTGTTTGTTGCTATGTTATTCAATCTTTCCAATTTCTTTCTCTCAATAGGAGATGGAATATTTGAAATTCTGATGGTAATTATCGTGGCACTACTATTACTTTCTGCTGTTGTTTATAATATTCTGGCCAGGAGATATAGATAATGTTATCAGTTAAACATTAAGTACCTTTTTTATATAATCCATTATCTCTTCTTCCTGATTAGGGTGAAACCAGGTGATATCATTATCTCTTTTGAACCAGGTCATCTGTTTACGAGAATAGATACGCGAGTTTTGCTTGATTTTTTCTATAGCGAATGGTAAATCCCATACACCATCGAGATAGTTAAATAGCTCCTTGTAACCAACAGTATTCAGGGAGTTAAGATGCTTGTATGGGTAAACGGACTTTACTTCTTCCAACAAACCATCTTCCATCATGATATCTACACGACGGTTAATTCGTTCGTAAAGCTCTTCACGATCGCGTGTTAGTCCTATTTTAAGGATGTGAAATGGTCTTTCTCTGGTAGAGCGAGTGCGGAAAGAAGTATAAGTCTTTCCTGTCATGTAGCAAATTTCCAATGCGTGAATAACCCGTTTTGGATTTTTCAGATCAACAATCTTGTAATATTCAGGGTCGAGAAGCTTTAATTCACTGCACAGACGTTCCAATCCTTCTGCTTCATATCTGTGAATCAGTAGTTCACGTGTTTCCTTGTCTACAGTAGGTATATCATCAATACCCTTGCAAACGGCATCAACATACATCATTGATCCGCCGGTCATAACAATAACATCTTTGGATTGGAAAAGCTTTTCCAGAAGCTTTAATACTTCTGCTTCGTATTGTGCGGCACTGTAGTAATCAGTGAGTTTAAGTGTGCCAACGAAATGGTGTGGAACTTTATTTAGTTGCTCGGGAGTAGGAGCAGCAGTTCCTATTTTAAGATCGGCATACAGCTGTCGGGAATCGGAAGAAATAATTGGTGAACCAAAATTTTCGGCCAAGCGTAAACTCAGCTCCGTCTTTCCGACACCTGTAGGCCCTATGAGAACTAGTAAGGTTTTAGCCATTAAAAGCTCCCTTTGTCAAAAGAATCATCAGCAATACTGTTAATGTCGATATCGAATCCTTCTGTGTCAAAGTCTTCAGTATCAAAAGTTTCATCGCCATAGAAGTTCTCGTCCAGATCAATGGCCGAATTAGTTGCTGCCATTTCTTCAAAATCAACAGTCTGCTTAGGTGCAATACCCGATTTCTTGGAACAAACAGCTTTGTCCAAGTCTTTACCTGTGATAATCTCTGATAATTCAATGAAGAATGAACGTTCTGTCATGTAATCAAAAACATAAATCAGCTTTTGTTTTTCATCTTCAATTAAATCACTTAATAGTGTGTCTTTCATAACCCAGCTATCTTCCTCTGAATTGTTGTCCATATCTTCGAGGGTGATTTCTTTTTCTTTTTCCCAATCTTCATCACAAATAAAGAAAGAGGTCATTTGATCATTTGAATAGTCAACTGATTTTAGAATTGCCTCGTGTAAATCCTGGAAGGTTGCTTCTGAATCAATTTGTATTTCTCTGACAAAATCATCAACTTCATCAGATATGATTGTGAATCTGTATACCATATTCTTTTTTAATTTATTGATGGCGTAAAAGTAGTAAAAATCTCAAAATGTACAATAATTAAGTTCTATTCGTTTATAAAAAAAGTAAAAGGGAAGAACCATCAATTCGATGATCTTCCCTTTTCTGCTGAATATAAACCTTACTATAGCAATGTTTATCTTATTATTCCTCGTTTTGAGTTTTGAACAAACTCAATAATATATTCAATTTCCGGACTTGACGGAATTTCTTTTTTAACTTTTTCCAAAGCTTCACTTACATTCAATCCGCTTTGGTAAATAATACGGTATACATTATGAATATTCTCAATTAATTCATTTGAGAAACCATGTCTACGCAAACCAACAATATTAATCCCACAATAAGCAATAGGATCTCTTCCTGCAATAATGTATGGAGGTATGTCTTTGCTGAAACGTGAACCACCTTGAAGCATTACATAACTACCTACACGGCAGAATTGATGCATCAATACTGCGGCACTGACTATCGCATTATCGTCTATGATAATTTCGCCGGCCATTTTTGTGGAATTACCAATAATACATCTGCTGCCAACAATAGCATCATGTGCTACGTGTACTCCTTCCATTAAAAGGTTATTGCTTCCAACAACAGTTTTTCCTTTGGCTGCAGTTCCACGGTTAACCGTTACATTCTCACGAATAGTATTATTATCGCCTATTTCTGCAGTAGTTTCTTCTCCCTGAAATTTTAAATCTTGTGGCACAGCACCAATTACTGCTCCAGGAAAAATAGTATTTCCGTTTCCAATGCGTGCTCCGTATAATATGCTTACATTGGACATAATTTTGTTGTTATCACCAATAACAACATTTTTATCAATATAAACAAAAGGTGCAATTTCTACATTTTCTCCAATTATTGCTTCGGGATGTATATATGCTAATGGACTAATCATTTGTAATTTTATTTGTTCTTAACTATTTGAGCCATAAATTCTGCTTCACAAGCCACTGTTTCACCAACAAATACATATCCTTTCATTGTTGATATGCCACGGCGGATTGGTGCTAATAGTTCCAGTTTGAAGATAAGTGTATCTCCTGGTACTACTTTCTGACGGAATTTAACTCCATCAATCTTCATAAAGTAAGTAGAATATCTTTCTGGTTCATCTACAGAGTTCAGTACAAGTAATCCTCCGGTTTGTGCCATAGCTTCTACCAACAATACTCCCGGCATAACAGGCTCTTGTGGGAAATGTCCCTGGAAGAATGGTTCGTTTACTGTAACATTCTTTACTCCAACAATGTGGTTTGGACCTATTTCAATAATCTTATCAACCAAAAGGAACGGATAACGGTGAGGCAACAGTTCGCGGATACGATTTACATCCATGATTGGAGCTTCATTACAATTGTAACCAGGAGCCTGAATTTCGTGCTTTCTGATTTCTTTTCTCATCTGACGGGCAAACTTATTATTAATTGTATGTCCCGGACGAGTAGCAATGATACGGCCTTTGATTGGTTTTCCAATTAAAGCCAAGTCACCAATGATGTCGAGTAACTTGTGACGAGCAGGTTCATTATCCCATACTAGTGGTTTATGGTTGATGTATCCTAATTGATTTGCATCTTTGTGAGGCACTTTCATAACATCAGCTAATGCATCAAGCTTTTCTTGTGAAACCTGACGTTCGTAAATTACAATTGCGTTATCTAAATCGCCTCCTTTAATAAGACCTGCAGAAAGTAGAGGTTCAATTTCGCGGACAAAAACAAAAGTTCTGCTTGCAGCAATTTCTTTTGAGAAATCGTTCATACTATCTAATGTAGCATACTGATTAGGTATAATCTTAGAATCATATGATATTAGAACATTTAAGCTGAAATCTTCATCAGGAAGAACCATTATAGAAGAACCTGTTTCTTCGTCTTTAAACTCAATCTTATGCTTGATAATATAGAAATCTTTAACAGCTGTTTGTTCAACAATACCAACTTTCTCAATTCCTTCTACATAGGATACTGCGCTACCGTCAAGGATTGGAAACTCCGGTCCGTTAACCTGTATCAGGCAGTTGTCTATCCCTGCAGCATAAAGAGCAGCCATTCCATGTTCTACTGTACTAACTTTAACTCCGTTTTTTGCAAGAACAGTGCCACGAGTAGTTTCTATAACATTATCAGCTACTGCATCGATAATAGGTTGTTCTTCCAGATCAATTCTTTGAATCTTGTATCCGTGATTATCCGGAGCTGGATTGAAAGTTACAGTAAGATCTAGTCCAGTGTGAAGACCTTTTCCTCTTAGTGAAAAGCTATCTTTTAGAGTCTTTTGTTTCAACATTGGTTACTTATTTAATTGTTTCTTAAGTTCATTAATTTCTTTCTGCAGATTATTGAGTGTTGTGTAAACCTCAGGTAATCTTTTGTATACGACAGATGATTTGAAAAATTGTTTAGCATCAAATGCCGGTGTTCCTAATATATTTGAATTTGACGCAACATTGCCCGGAACTCCAGCTTGCGCACCAATTCCAACTCTGTCGCCTACTTTGATATGTCCGGCTAGTCCTACCTGTCCGCCAAACATACACCATTCGCCAACTTTTGTTGATCCGGCAACACCTACCTGAGCTGCCATTACAGTGTGTGAACCAATTTCATCATTATGAGCAATCTGAATAAGGTTGTCTAGTTTTACTCCCTTGCGTATAATTGTTGCTCCCATTGTTGCTCTGTCTACACAAGTATTAGCACCAATTTCTACGTCATCTTCCAGAACAACGATACCTATCTGAGGTATTTTAGAATAACCATCTGGAGTGGGAGCGAATCCAAATCCATCGGCACCGATAACACATCCTGCATGCAAAATGCAATTGTTGCCTACACGACAATCGTGGTAGATTGTTACATGTGAATACAGAATGCAATTGTCTCCCACTTTAGCACCACTTCCAACCGTTACATGAGGATGAAGTATTGTATTATCACCAACTTCGGCATTGTCTTCAACACATGCAAAAGGAGCAATATATACGTCTTTACCTATTTTTGCGGTAGGTGAAATGAAAGCTAGTGGATCAATACCCACTTTTTTAGGTTTGCTCATTTCATATAAGTTAAGCAGTTTTGCCAAACTTTCATAGGCATTCTCTACTTTTATAAGAGTTGTCTTGATTTCATGTTCGGCAGTGAAGTCCTTATTAACTAATACAATACTTGATTGTGTGCTATATATGTAATGAGTATATTTTGGATTAGAAAGAAATGAAATAGCTCCTGGCACACCTTCTTCTATTTTAGCAAAGGTATGAACACTAGCGTTCTCATCTCCGATTATTTCTCCCTGAATAAATTCTGCAATTTGCTTAGCCGAAAATTCCATGTTTTTATTGTTGATTGATTCTAGTATTTTTCAATATTGTAAAATGGAGATTACATTCCTATGTATATGACCATTGGGGCGCAAAGTTCGTGTTTTTTTTTTAGATTTCCGTACAGTTGGCTAAATATTTAGTTCTTTTTTAAGCTAAACGCTGATAACAAAGGTAGTATTTCTTTACTTTCTTTGAAAGCAGCGAAATGTTTAGCATATCTGATGCTTCAGCTATATTCTTTATTGTACCGTCCTTATAGATAATATCAATGCTATCATCGGCAGGATCGTACATGTTTTTTTCTATGCTTGAAGTGGAAATTAAATAAACAGCTTCTTCTTTGTTAATTTGGACTGACTGGCTAATTTTATCGACTAAACTTTCCATTCTTTCTTCACTAACCGGATCTGAAGAAATCTCAACTTTAAAGATGTTCCTGTTAATTAAGCCGTGGCTTAATGTAGAAAGTACTTTGTCGGAATGATTACTCCATACTTTTAGTGCAGTCCATATATCATTATCATCAAGTTGCCCGAAGTTTTCAAGGCAAGTTGAATTTCTATAAAATTCTTTTGAATCTATGTTGTTATAAAGAAAAAAACGAAGGGCAGGAGATGCAAATAATTCTATTCCTTTACTTGCTAATTCTTTTGCACGTAAAAGAGAATTTATCAGCATTTGTTCATAGGCTACAGATGTTTTGTGCAGGTATACCTGCCAGTACATTAGCCTTCTGGCGGTAAGAAAGTTTTCAATTGAGTAAATGCCTTTTGATTCTACAACCAGGTGATCATCTTTTATATCGAGCATTTTTATAATTCGCGCAGAACCTATGTTTCCTTCAATAACTCCGGTATAAAAGCTGTCTCGTCGTAAGTAGTCGAGTCGGTCCATGTCTAACTGACCGCTTACCAGTTGATGAAGAAATTTTTTATGATACTCGTCTTTGAAGATGCTGATTGCCAGATCGAGTTGCCCATTCATCTCTTTATTCATCTTCTCCATAAAAAGAAGAGATATTTCTTCATGTGAGATTCCTTTTACAATTGTATCTTCCAATACATGCGAAAACGGACCGTGACCAATGTCGTGCAGTAAAATGGCAGCCAGTACTCCATCTGATTCTTCCTGAGTAATTTCGTTTCCTTTGCTCCGAAGTTGAGCGATAGCTTCACTCATTAGATGAAAAGCTCCCAGTGAATGTTGAAAACGAGTGTGTTGTGCACCAGGATAAACAACCGAAGATAGCCCCATCTGTTTTATACGGGTTAACCTGTACAATAATGGATGGCTGATTATATTATATAATAATCCCCCCGGAATATTGATAAATCCGAAAACCGGGTCGTTGACTATCTTTCGTTCGTTTGTCATGTGTATTTTTATAGAATAGCTTTTAATTGCTCTTCCATTTCAGTCTGAACAGCTTTAGCAGACTTTCTTGCTTCTTCTGCAAATTTTTCAGTTTTATCAGCATAAATAATACCACGTGAAGAATTTACAATTAGTCCACACATTTTATTCATACCATATTTGCACACTTCTTCAAGTGAACCTCCTTGAGCACCTACTCCCGGAACAAGAAGGAAGTGATTTGGTACATGTTTACGAATGTCCAGGAACATCTTTCCTTGAGTAGCTCCAACTACATACATCATTTGTTCGTCAGAAGCCCATTGTTGAGAAGTCTTTAAAACTTTTTCGAACAAACGTTCTCCGTTGACATCTTCTGTAAGCTGAAAATCATGTGATCCTTTATTAGAAGTTAATGCAAGTAGAATAACCCATTTCTCAGGATAAATAAGGAATGGTTTTACACTGTCTTCGCCCATATAAGGAGCAACAGTTACTGAATCAATATTTAGTTCATCAAAGAAAGAACGAGCATACATTTCACTGGTGTTACCAATATCGCCACGTTTAGCATCGGCAATAATAAACTGATCAGGATAATTTTCTTTGATGTAATTAACTGTCTTTTCAAAAGCTATCCAACCTTTTACACCCATACTTTCATAAAAGGCAAGGTTTGGTTTATAGGCGATACATAAATCGGCAGTAGCGTCAATGATTGCTTTATTGAATGCAAAGATCGGATCTTCTTCTTTCAGCAAATGTGCCGGAATTTTCTTGATATCAGTATCAAGACCAACGCAAAGGAACGATTTTTTGCGTTTTATATTTTCAAATAATTGTTGTTTATTCATTGGAAAATCAATTTTATAATTCACTTTCTTTCATTCGTTCAGCATTTTCCGCTACAATCAGACGGTCAATGCAATCTTGAATGTCTCCGTCCATAAAGGCAGAAAGGTTATAGATAGTATAGTTTATGCGGTGATCGGTGATACGCCCCTGCGGATAGTTGTAGGTACGAATTTTAGCCGAACGGTCACCTGTAGAAACCATTGTTTTACGCTTGGAAGCAATATCATCCAGATATTTCTGATGTTCTTTGTCGTAAATGAAAGAACGAAGTCGTGTAAGTGCTCTTTCTTTATTCTTTGGTTGGTCACGGGTTTCAGTACATTCTATTCGAATTTCTTCTGCAATACCCGTGTTCGGATTCTTCCAGATATAACGCAAACGAACACCTGATTCTACTTTGTTTACGTTCTGACCACCAGCACCACCCGAACGGAATGTATCCCATTTAATTTCGCCTTCATTGATTTCTACATCAAATTCTTCAGCTTCTGGAAGTACAGCTACGGAAGAAGCTGATGTATGAACACGCCCTTGAGTTTCAGTGGCAGGAACTCTCTGCACACGGTGTACGCCCGATTCATATTTCAAAGTTCCGTATACGTTTTCACCGCTTACGGTAAAGACAACTTCCTTGAATCCTCCGGATGTTCCTTCACTTGTACTTGTTACCTCAACTTTCCATCCTTTAGCTTCACAGTATTTTACATACATGCGGAATAAATCTCCGGCAAAAATGGCAGCTTCATCGCCACCTGTTCCACCACGGATTTCAACAATTGCATTCTTTCCATCCTGAGGATCGGCAGGAACAAGGAGGAGTTTTATTTCCTCTTCCAGTTCCGGAATGCGGGATTGGCAGGCATTTAATTCTTCTCTTGCCATTTCACGCATTTCCTGATCTTGTTCAGTATCCAGAATTACTTTGGCTTCCTCAACTCCATCGAGCATTTGTATATACTCTTTGCGAGCGTTCATGATATTTTCCAATTCTTTGTATTCCTTGGTTAGTTTCACGTAACGCTTCATATCTGAAATTACATCAGGGTCGGTAATAAGGGTTGAGATTTCTTCAAAGCGGCTCACCAAACCTTCAAGCTTGTCTAATATTGTATTGTTATATTCTGCCATAATTTAATATATGAACTCTCCGAATTCACTTTTAATAATCAGCTCTTTTTTATCAGATTCTTCAATGCGTCCAACAATTTGCGCGTCAATTCCGAATGACTTGGAAATAGCAATAACTTCTTCTGCATGTTCTGGTGAAAGATATACTTCCAGACGATGGCCCATATTAAACACCTTGTACATTTCACTCCAATCTGTGCCAGATTGTTCTTTAATAGTCTTAAACAATGGAGGGACAGGGAATAGATTGTCTTTTATAACTCTTACATTATCCACAAAGTGAAGAACTTTTGTCTGTGCACCGCCAGAACAATGAACCATACCATGGATTTCAGTGCGGAGAGCATCAAGCAGTTTCTTAACAACCGGAGCATAAGTACGGGTAGGAGAGAGAACCATTTTTCCTGCATCAAGGCTGATACCTTCAATCGGATCGGTCAGCTTTAAATTACCTGAATAAACAAGATCTTCAGGAACACCAGCATCATAGCTTTCAGGGTATTTTTCTGCAAGATATTTGGCAAATACATCATGGCGGGCAGAGGTAAGTCCGTTACTACCCATACCTCCGTTGTATTCTTTCTCATATGTAGCTTGTCCGTAAGAAGCAAGTCCTACAATAACGTCTCCTGGACGGATATTGGCATTGTCGATTACATCACTGCGCTTCATGCGGCAAGTTACAGTGCTATCCACGATGATAGTACGAACCAAATCGCCAACATCTGCAGTTTCACCGCCGGTAGCATAAACACCCACACCCATTTCACGAAGTTCGGCAAGTAATTCATCTGTTCCATTAATGATAGCAGAAATTACTTCTCCCGGTATTAGTAATTTGTTACGACCGATAGTAGAAGATACCAGAATATTGTCTACTGCACCAACGCAAAGCAAATCGTCAATATTCATAATCAACGCATCCTGTGCAATGCCTTTCCACACAGAAATATCGCCAGTTTCTTTCCAGTAAAGATATGCCAGACTTGATTTAGTTCCAGCTCCGTCGGCATGCATAATGTTACAATATTCAGGATCACCTCCCAATATATCAGGAATAATTTTACAGAAAGCTTTAGGGAATACTCCCTTGTCGATGTTCTTTATAGCGTTATGCACATCTTCTTTTGATGCAGAAACGCCACGCTGCATGTATCGTTGATTACTCATTTTTAGTTATATAAAAGGATTTTGTATACAGCGTGCAAAAGTACTGTATTTTTTTCTTGTAGACAAATCTTTGTATCAGAACTCTACTGCCGGAGCTTTTTCAGAGCCAGCTTCTGCTTCAAAATACGGTCTTTTTTCAAAGCCAAACATTCCTGCAAACATATTTCTTGGGAATTTGCGAATATAAGCGTTATACTCTTTTGCTAATTCGTTGAAACGTCCGCGCTCTACTGCTATACGATTTTCTGTACCTTCCAACTGTGCTTGTAACTCAAGAAAATTCTGGTTAGCTTTTAAATCAGGATAGTTTTCAGTGATAGCTAACAGTTTACCTAGAGCAGTTGTAACATCACCTTGTGCTTTTTGGTAAGCCTGCAATTTTTCTGGAGTCAACTTATCAGGATCAATGGTTATCTGAGTAGCTTTAGAACGTGCCGCAATAACTCCTTCCAAAGTTGTTTTTTCGTGTTTAGCATATCCTTTTACTGTATTAACAAGATTTGGGATAAGATCAGAACGACGCTGATATTGATTTTCTACGTTCGACCAAGCTTTTGTTACACCTTCTTGTTTATCTACCATTGAGTTATAAGCACTTGAACCAAGTAATGCAATAAGAACAATTACCGCAATGGCAATAATTACTGACTTTTTCATGTTTATATTCATTTTTGTTGTTATGTTAAAAATCTGAACCTGCTCCTCCGCCACCAGACATGCCGCCGCCGAAGCTACCTCCGCTGAATCCTCCGCCTCCTGAACCTAGACCTCCGCCAAGACCGCCCAGGAAGATTCCTCCGCCAAGGCCGCCTCTTCCACCACGGTAATTATCGTCTGATGATTCCGTTTCACGAATTATTTTGTGCCCACAATTCTGGCAAGTATACACCACCTCTTCTCTTTTTACTCCATGACGGTAAGAAAGAAGTTTGGAATCTGTTCGCATCAGTTTATGTTGTTTGCATTTTGGGCAGCGTGTCGCTCTCCAGGAAGCAATTCCACCTATAAAAGCTAACAATATAATAAATCCGCCTGCAGCAAAGAACAAAAACATAATATTTCCGCCTTCCTCATTATTCAATTCATCGTTAGTCATGGAACCATCCAGACGGGCACAAACAGCCTGAATACCACTAACCATTCCCCCGTCCCAGTTGTTGTTGCGGAAGAAAGGATTCATTTTTTTGACTTGAATTCTTTTGCAAATGGCATCCGGTAAATCTCCTTCAAGTCCATAACCGGTTATGAAACGTATCGTACGTTGGTCTTCTACCAGCAAAATTACCAGTCCGTTATCTTTGCTTTTTTTTCCTACTTTCCATGCATTAAATATTCCAAGAGCAAAATCAAAGCTATTCTCATTCCCAATAGATGGAAGAGCAATAACTGCAACTTCAATAGACGTTTTTTGTTCCAGTTTCCAAAGCATACTGTCTATAGCTGCACAAGCTTCCTGAGATAAAAGCCCACCGGGATTGCTCACGTAGCGCATTTTATTTTCTAAATGCACATTCGGAACACTTTCCACTGTATATGCATTATTCTGAGCTTTTGCTTGAAAGCTAAGGCATAACAGCAAGAACAGCATTGTCTTTTTTAATAAATTCATGATCGTATATTATCGTATTTATTCATTTTATTTTGCATCAAAACATATCTAAGATATTCGTATGATGCATTGTTTTGTTTCTTTTTCTAAAAATAATATCGTCTTTAAGTCCTGATTCAAAGAGTTTTCAGATAGTTAGTCTTTAAACAGGCTATTATTGACAAAGATATAAAAAGAATTTTGGAAAATAACTTATTTAATATACTTATCAGTAAACGCTTTAACTTTTGCAAGATAAAGCTGAGGATTTTGTTTGTATGATTTTGCATGTTCAGCTCCCCGAACAATCCATAGTTCTTTAGGTGCAGGTTTTGCTTCATAAAGCGGATAAACCATCCAGGTAGGAACATAAGTGTCTGCATCGCCATGAATAAAGAACATTGGTAAACGACATTTCTTCACTTGATTCAGTGGAGACGCTTCTTTGAAATTCCAGTTATATTTTATGTCGCATAGCATGCTGGTAGCATACATTAACGGAAATTCGGGTAAGTTGAAACGTTCTTCCAGTTCTTTAGAAAATTCATCCCACACACTGGTGTATCCGCAATCTTCCACAAAGCATTTTACATTTGTAGGAAGGTTTTCTCCGCTTACCATCATTGTTGTTGCAGCTCCCATTGAGATGCCATGAACCACAATATTTATACTATCTCCGTATATACCTTTTGCTACATCAATCCAGTGAATCACATCAAGACGATCTTTCCATCCCATCTGAATAGTATTACCTTCACTTTTACCATGTGCCCGCAGATCTGGAAGAAGAACATTATAATTCAAATCATGATTGTACAAATAACCAATCATCATCATGCGGATGGCATTGTCTGTATAACCATGAACCAGTATAGCTGTCTTTTTTGTTGGCTTGTTGGCTGCAATGAAATAGGCGTGCAGTTTATTGTTTTCGTTGCCAATAATGAAAGTATCCTTTAATGCCGAAACCTTATTCAGGCTATCCACCCACTGGTGCAGATATGGATAATTGTCGTACATATACTTATACGACTCAGCTTCGTCATTATTGTTATGCTTAGATGAAAGTGAGTAATTAAGCATATAAAAGCTTCCCCCCACTGTACTTGCTATGAAAAGAAGTAATAGTGAGAGAAGCAAATATTTTATAACCTTGATTACTTTTTTTGTTGTCATAGAAAAGTTTACTTATTCCATATTTCCCAGGCAGCAAAAGCCTGAAGTAAAAGCATCTCTAAACCATTTTTTGTTTTAGCTCCCCGTTCTGCTCCTTTTTTCATGAATAGTGTTGTGTCCGGGTTATACAATAAATCGTATAATAAGTGATTTTTGGTTAGACACTCATAAGGAATGTCTGGGCAGGCATCTACATTAGGAAACATACCTACAGGAGTCGCATTTACAATTATAGTATTTTCAGCTATAATTTCAGGAGTAAGTTCCTCGTAAGTAAGCATGTCTGCCTGTTTAGTGCGTGATACATACGTACTTGTAATACCCAGATTCTTTAATCCATGAAATACCGCCTTTGCAGCACCTCCTGCTCCCAGAATAAGAGCTTTTTTGTGATGCTCTTTTAGTAAAGGTTCTATAGATTGTGTAAAACCAATAATATCAGAATTATATCCAACCAGTTTTATTTTTCCTTTTTGGCGAATAATTTTAATTACATTTACCGCGCCAATTTTAGCGGTATCTTTATCTAATTCGTCAAGGAAAGGTATTATTAGTTCTTTATACGGAATAGTGACATTTAAACCACAAAGATCAGAGTTCTCACTGATAACATTCATAAAAAGATTGATATCAGGAATCTCAAAATTTACATATTCCGCATCGATGTTTTCCGATTTGAATTTCTCGTTGAAAAATCCAATCGAGAAAGAATGTTTAAGCGGATAGCCTATTAAACCGTACTTTTGCATAGTCTGTGTTTTTTGTTTTATTATTTTGCAGCAGTATAAAGTGTGCAGACTCCGAATGTTAGTCGTTTGAAAGAAACATCTTTGAATCCCGCATTTTCAATAACTCCCTTCATTACTTCTCCTTGTGGGAAGGCTTTGATGGTTTCAGGTAGATAGGTGTAAGCATTATCGTCTTTTGAAAGAAGCTTACCCATTGTAGGAATCACAATCTTAGAATAGATGGCAAATAGCTGTTTCATCGGGAAAGAATCCGGAGTGGTCAGTTCCAGAATAACCAAATGTCCGCCTTTGTTCAGTACCCTGTACATTTCCGATAAACCTTTGTCCAGGTTTTCAAAGTTACGGATACCAAAAGCAACAGTGATTGCATCAAAAGTGTTGTCAGTGAAAGTCAGGTTCATACAATCTTCCTTGGCGAAAGATATACTCTGGTCAAGCCCTAACTTTAGCACCTTCTCTTTACCAATTTTCATCATCCCTTCCGAAATGTCCGTACCAATCAGTTCTTCAGGTAATAAATCATGGTAAGCCTGAATAGCAAAATCGCCTGTTCCGGTAGCTACATCCATCATTTTCTGAGGACGAAAAGGTTTCAACCAAGCAATAGCCTTCCGTCTCCAACCCTTGTCAATGCCAAAAGACATGGTATGGTTTAACAGATCGTAATGATGAGCTATATTATCAAACATAGTCTCCACCTGTTCGGTTTTTTTTCCTTCGGAGCTATAAGGCTTTATTTCTTCTTGAGGGTATTTCATGAATGAAAATAGATAAATAAAAAAGTCAAAAACTATGTGTTGCAGTAAAAAAGTAATGAATAACAAGAAGAGAAGCCTTCTTGTTATTCATTGAATGCTATTTATTTAGAAAGGAATGCAGTAACATTCTTTTCAATTCTTGCAGCTACATCATCAAGATCAGCTTTTACAAACTTTTCTCCAACAATGTTTTCGTATAATTCAATGTAGCGGTCGCTTACACTGTTTACGTATTCTTCGGTCATAGCAGGAACCTGTTGTCCTTCTTTTCCCTGGAAGCCGTTTTCAATTAACCATTGACGAACAAACTCCTTAGATAACTGCTTTTGTGGTTCATTCTTAGCCAAACGTTCTTCAAAACCTTCAGCATAGAAATAACGAGAAGAATCCGGAGTATGAATTTCATCCATCAGAATGATCTTGTCATCCTTCTTACCAAATTCATATTTAGTATCAACAAGGATAAGACCCATTTTCTTTGCAATTTCACATCCGCGTGCATAAACAGCTAATGTGTATTTTTCCAATTGTTCATAATCCTCTTTACTTACAATACCCTGTGCAATAATCTCTTCTTTAGAGATATCTTCATCATGACCTTCGTAAGCCTTGGTTGTAGGAGTAATGATAGGAGTAGGGAATGGTTGGTTTTCTTTCATACCTTCAGGCATTGGTACGCCGCAAAGAGTACGTTTTCCTTCTTTGTATTCTCTCCAGGCGTGTCCGGTAAGATATCCACGAACTACCATTTCCACTTCAAAAGGAACACATTTAATACCTACAGTAACCATCGGGTCTGGAGTAGCAATTTTCCAGTTAGGTACAATATCAGCAGTTGCATCCAGGAATTTGGCAGCAATCTGATTCAGCACTTGTCCTTTATAAGGAATACCTTCTGGCAGAATAACATCGAATGCAGAGATACGGTCGCTTACAACCATCACCAATAATTCGTCGTTGATATTATACACATCACGTACTTTTCCGTGGTAAACACTCTTTTGTCCCGGAAAATTAAAATCTGTTTTTACTAATGCTTTGCTCATTATTGTATTTGTTTTTGGGATTCTTCTAATTGTTTTTCTTTTTTCTTTTTATCGTCGAATTTTTCATAAGCTTCAACGATTCGTTCCACCAACTTGTGGCGAACAATATCTTTCTTTCCAAGCTCCACGAAGCTGATACCTCTTACTCCTTTCAGAATACGCATTGCCTGAACAAGTCCGGAAGTTTGGGCAGCCGGAAGATCAATCTGGGTAAGGTCACCCGTAATAATCATTTTGGTATTCATCCCCATACGGGTAAGAAACATCTTTATTTGCTGAGTGGTAGTGTTTTGGGCTTCATCGAGAATAACGACAGCGTCGTTTAGAGTACGGCCGCGCATAAAAGCCAGCGGCGCAATCTGTATAATATTTAGTTCCATATATTCCTTTAACTTAGCAGCGGGAATCATATCCTGAAGTGCGTCATATAGAGGTTGCAGATACGGATCAATCTTTTCTTTTATATCTCCCGGAAGAAAACCGAGTTTCTCACCGGCTTCAACAGCGGGGCGACTTAAAATGATTTTTTTAATTTCTTTTTGTTTCAATGCTCTTACAGCCAGAGCAATAGAGGTGTAAGTCTTTCCCGAACCAGCCGGGCCGATAGCAAAGAGCATATCATTCTTTTCAAATCCTTCCACTAATTTAAGTTGATTGTCACTACGTGGAATGATAGGCTTTCCGGTAACACTGAATACAATTACGTTCCCGTTTTTTTCAGTCTGTGGAGCATTACCTTTTATAATATCAATAATGACCTCTTCTTTTAACGAATTGTATTGAACGCAATGTTTTTCTAAAGCTAATATATTCTCTTCAAACGCGCACATCTCCTCTTCATCACCCATCACCTTAATCACATTTCCACGGGCTACTATCCTTAATTTTGGGAATAAGGCTTTTATTAGTTGAATGTTGGTGTTATTCACACCATAGAAGATAACCGGATCGATGTCTTCGAGAACAATCAGTTTTTCTATCATTGAATCAATTTAAAGGATCAAATGTTTATTTCTAAATTGCTTGCAAATTTACATAAAAAACTTCGAATTATATACTTGTATAATGAAAATAAACTGTGTGCTCTTACATTATGCAGAAACTTTATCAGCAGTCTTGAAATCATTTACTTTTATAATAGAGTTTATTCAGGAATTGTTTTTATAGGAAGGCATTTTAATATATATTTGCAAAACAAAGTACATAATATAAAATCTGATAATTCACTTTCTGATGCGCAAACTTATACCAATTGTAGGCTTGTTTTTTTTAATTTGCTGTCTGTCTGCCTGTAAGGATAAAACCTTAAAGCTAAATCATCCTAAAAATATACGGGGGGTGATAAGTTTTAAACGTTCATTTGGTGATTTAAATGATTTGCATTTGTCGGCCGCCCAAGCAATTGGTATTCGTCCTATATCTTCACGCGAAGATGCTGAAAAGCTGAAAGGCGATTTGGTGCTTATTGAAAGTAATGAATATTATATAGTTGATTCCCTTACTCATTCGCTTCCTTACCTTGTACCAAAAGCAAGCGATTTATTGTCGAGTATAGGTTCTAATTTTCTCGATTCTTTAGAATCTAAAGGATTAAATCCCAATCAGGTCGTTGTAACATCAGTGCTTAGGACACAGGATGATGTTAAGAAGCTGCGCAAACGTAATGGAAATGCATCCGAAAAGTCGGCACATTTTTATGGAACAACTTTCGATGTAAGTTGGAAACGTTTTAAGAAAGTAGAGGACGATCGCCCTATGCAGGATGTTAACCGCGATACCTTAAAGCTGGTTCTTTCCGAAGTGCTTCGCGATCTTAGAAAAGCAGAAACTTGTTACGTAAAGTACGAATTGAAACAAGGTTGTTTTCATATTACAGCTAGATAGCAACTTACATAAAAGAAAAAAAACGTACCTTTGCGCCAAAATAATAAAAACGCGTGCAACGATACTTTATTTATTTAGCCTACGAGGGGACAAATTATCACGGTTGGCAGGTGCAGCCCAACGGTGTGAGTGTACAGGAATGCTTGCAAAAAGCACTTTCTACTCTACTTCGCGTTGAAACGGAAGTAGTTGGTGCCGGCAGAACTGATGCCGGTGTTCATGCCAAACTGATGGTGGCACACTTTGATTCAGAGAAAGAAGATCTTGATCTTGCATTGCTGACTGATAAGTTGAACAGATTACTTCCACTTGATATTTCCGTATATCGTGTTTGTAAAGTACATCCCGAAGCGCACGCTCGCTTTGATGCTCTGTCTCGTACCTATAAATATTACATCACCTCTGTAAAATCTCCGTTTAATCGTCACCTGAAATGGCGGATGCATGGATCGCTCAACTATGAACTGATGAATGAGGCAGCAAAGATACTGTTTGAATATACCGACTTTACCAGTTTTAGTAAACTCCATACCGATGTAAAAACCAATAATTGCAAAATTATGCAGGCGGAGTGGGTTCAGGAAGATGAAACAACCTGGGTGTTTACTATAAAAGCCGACCGTTTTCTTCGCAATATGGTGCGTGCCGTTGTAGGAACGCTGGTAGAAGTAGGGCGAGGTAAAATGAGTATTGAAGAATTCCGTAAAGTAATAGAGCAAAAAGACAGATGCAAAGCAGGTGCTTCTGTTCCGGGTCATGCATTGTTTTTAGTAGATATAGAATATCCTGCTGAAACTTTTATATAATATGTGGTTATTATTAGCTTTTACTTCAGCCTTCTTATTAGGCTTTTATGATGTTTTCAAAAAGAGATCTTTAAAAGATAATGCTGTATTGCCGGTGTTGTTTCTTAATACACTGTTTTCCAGTCTGATATTTTTGCCGTTTATTATTTGTTCCGCCATGGGGCAGGAGTGGATTAGCAATACCATTTTTTATGTTCCGGTCGAAGGATGGGAAGTTCATAAATACGTATTACTGAAATCGGTAATAGTACTTTCTTCCTGGATTTTTGGCTATTTTGGAATGAAGCACTTGCCGCTTACTATTGTAGGGCCAATTAATGCTACTCGCCCTGTTATGGTATTGGTCGGTGCTATGCTTATTTTTGGCGAACGTCTCAATCTTTATCAATGGATCGGAGTTTTGCTTGCAATAGCCTCATTCTTTATGCTTAGCCGTTCGGGTAAAAAAGAAGGGATAGACTTTAAAAGCAACAAATGGATATTCTTTATTGTGATGGCAGCCTTAACCGGAGCTATCAGCGGACTCTATGATAAATACCTGATGAAGCAATTTAATCCCATGCTTATCCAGTCATGGTATAATGTTTATCAGCTCTTTATTATGGGTGGAGTATTGATGCTTTTATGGTGGCCAAAGCGAAAAGATACTACTCCGTTTCGCTGGCACTGGAGTATTATACTAATCTCTGTATTTCTTGGTGCAGCCGATTTTGTTTATTTCTATGCACTTAGTTATGACGATTCCATGATTTCTATTGTATCTATGGTTCGCCGAAGCAGTGTAATTGTTTCGTTTATCTTTGGTGCAATGTTTTTCCGTGAAAAGAATTTAAAAAGCAAAGCAATCGATCTTATTCTGGTGCTAATTGGAATGATATTCTTATATTTGGGCTCAAAATAAATTAATAAGATGAAAAAGATATTCCTTCTTTGTTTTTTGATGACTTGTGTCATCTCCTTGCATGCACAGGATGCTAAATCGGTATTTATTAATATGCCCGATTCTTTGTCGCCTTTGCTCACAAAAGTAAACCGGGAAGACTTTGCTGATTTTCTCGAAAGCAATATGAAAGCGCAAGTCAAGAATAAGATGGAAAAAATGTCGGAAATGAAAACTCTGACTAAAGATTATGTTTATTTGCAGACTACCCCTCAGAGTAGCTTTCAGATGAAATTGCTTCAGCTGAATGATACTACAAAAATTATTTGTGTAGTTAATACCGTTTGCGGTCCGGCTTGCGATAGTCGCATACTTTTTTATACTACAGCTTGGAAAGAATTACCGGTGAAAGATTATATAGAATTACCTAAGATGGAGCAATTCTTCGTAGCTCCGGATTCTACTCAACTCGAAGCATATAATAATGCACGGGCTGCATTGGACTTTTATTTGTTGAAGACTGATCTTTCAAAAGATAACAGTGATATTACTTTTACTTATTCTTCCCCTGAATATCTGGATGAAACTGCAGCAAAGGATTTAGCTCCTTTTGTAATGAAGGCGCTTGTCTATGCTTGGAAAGAGGGTCGGTTTACATTGAAAATGTAACTTAAGGGGAAATGTTAGATTTCTCTCTCTAAAAATAATACTTTTGCAAATAAGTCTAGCAGTCTAGCAGTGACCATTTAATGTATTGTGAATGAATGAAATAAAGGTGCTAGACTTCTTCAAAATAGTCTAGCGCTAATCTAGCAGTCTAGCACTCTGTGTATCGTCCTGATTTGACAGACTATGTTTAGCCTTTTAAATCAAACCTTTATCTGGTTATTAAAAACTCTTATCAGTTTATTACAAAGCAAACCAATAAATTCTTATTCCACCCGGGTGTACAACACCCATCCACCTGGGTGTAGCGGTCTGTTCCATCCGGGTGGATGGGTGTTGTACACCCGGGTGGACGAGCAATAAAAAAAGCTCCAATACAAAAATGTATCAGAGCTTTTTTATCAGATATAATCTGAAATATCTTATTTCTTGCTACGATCTCCGTAACGGTTTTTAAACTTATCAATACGACCGGCAGTATCAATCATTGTAGATTTACCAGTGTAAAAAGGGTGAGAAGTGTTAGAAATTTCAAGCTTAACCAATGGATAAGTTGCACCTTCGAATTCGATAGTTTCTTTAGTGTTGCAAGTTGATTGAGATAAAAATACATCGCCATTAGACATATCCTTAAATACGACTGGACGATATGATTCTGGATGAATACCTTTTTTCATTTCAGTATTTGTTTTTTAATTATTATTACTTTGTACTATTTGGTAAGAATAGTGTAATGGTCTATTTCAGAGCGCAAAGATAATGCTTTTCTTTAAATTGGAAAATTATTTGAGGAACTTTTTCGTATGATAATAAAATAATGTTTGTTTTGTGTTAATTGTTAATTTTTTAAATGAAAAAACGAACCGATAATCAGATTGTAATATAACTGACAAATAAAATTAACCCTTATGGCAGATTATTTATTGTATAATTATTAACTTTGTACTCCTTAACGAGCTAAATGTCTATGAACTACTTTTTTATATACTATGAAAGGGAAATATTGAAGTGTATTTAAATTGGGCAATAAAAAAACGATAGAATGAGAAAAATTTTCCTGCATTTGTTAATGCAATTATTAATTGTCTGCATAGGCGGACAATTAATGGCACAGATCCCGAGTGGCTATTACACATCAGCAGTAGGGAAGAAAAAAGCAGAATTGAAAACGGCTTTGCATACCATTATTATGAATGCAACGGTGCTGAATTATGGTAGTGGAGATGGTAAAACGTGGTCGGGATTTGCAAAGACAGATGTTCGTACCGATGGAACCGTTTGGGATATGTACTCAAATAATAGGGTTCCAGTAAACGGCAATTATGCAGCATCAGGAATGAATATTGAACATTCATTTCCCAAAAGCTGGTGGGGAGGTGATGAACGTCAGGCTTATAGAGACCTTTATAATCTGAATCCATCAAACAGTGATGCTAATTCAGCAAAGAGTAATTATCCAATGGCTGTTGTTGACGGTACGGTTACATATTCAAATGGTGTGATAAAAGTCGGAAAATCAAATAGCCGCCCCGGCGGTTTAATTGATGCCTGGGAACCTTCCGATGAATACAAAGGCGATTTTGCACGTGCATATATGTATATGGTAACATGCTATGAAGACTATTCAAGTGACTGGACTACTACATCAGCTCTTAACGAACTCGAAAAAAATACCTATCCTACCTTTCAGCAATGGGCTTACCAGCTTCTTCTTAAATGGAGTCAGGAAGACCCGGTAAGTGATAAGGAAATAAACAGAAACAATGCTGTGTATAAAATACAGGGAAACCGTAATCCATTTATTGATTATCCGGAGTTGGCCGAATATATTTGGGGAGCTAAGACGGAAACCCCATGGAGTGAGAGCACTGATCCTGCTTTGTATTCACCAACAAATAATTCTACTTTGGATTTGGGGGTTACTTCAATCAGTAAAACACTAGAGAAAGAAGTCTCTGTAAGCGGAAAAAATCTGACTGGCGATTTGTCTATAAGTATTTCCGGAACCGGATTTACTGTTAATGCATCTTCTTTAACGAAAGATCAGGTGGCTGCCGGTGCAAAAGTGAATGTTCAGTATACTTCTGCTTCAGCAGCAACTGCAACAGGTACACTGACCTTGTCAGGAGGCGGAGTAACTGTTTCTGTAAATCTTAAAGCTGAAGCTGTTGATGGCATACCTGTACTCGCGGCTTCAAATGTAACTTCAAAATCGTTCGTTGCTTCATGGAAAAATGTGAGCGATGCGTCTACTAAATACGACTTTAGTCTTTATCAATCGGATAAAACAACATTGGTCAGCGGTTATCCGGTAAGCGTTGATGCTTCTTCAGAGACTCAAACTGTTACAAATCTTACACCGGATACACAATATTATTATAAGCTTACCGGTGGTGGACTCTCTTCAAATCTTATTGGAGCAAAAACATTAGTTGCTGTACCTGCTGTAACAGCAACTTTGCAGGGTGGAAACCTTGATTTTGTAACATTACCAAATGCTGCATCATCAGTAAAAAGCGTAACAGTTTCAACAGAATATATCAATAGTAATATTGCCGTTAAGGTTGGTACACCTTTTGAAGTGTCATCAGATCAACAGACGTGGTCAAATGCTATCACTCTTGCTTCTGCTGGAGGAACGTTCTACGTTCGTATGGCCTCTTCTGCTGCAGGTAGTTATCAGTCAACACTTTCTCTTTCGTGCACTGAAATTTCAGACGATCAGGAAATACCGGTAACTGGGGTTGCTGAGTTGGCTAAAACTTTTTTTGAGGATTTTGAAACAGGATCAAAAGGATCTTATACAACTGGTTCTGCTGATTGTACAACTGGTAACTGGACTTTTGTGAATTCATTGTTTATGGCGGGCGAACTGAAAGATTTGAAGAATGGTACAAAATCAGCTCGTTTAAAACCTACTGGTTCTATATACATGAACACTGATAAGCAAAATGGTGCAGGTACACTTTCTTTGCTTGCAGGAACTTTTGGTACAGATGCTGCTACTACAATTGGAATTTATTATTCTTCTGATGCAGGAACAACATGGAATGCAGTAGCTGAAAATGTAGCTGTATCAAACTCATTAAAGGAATATAAGTATTCAATAAATATATCTGGTCCGATACGAATTAAAGTTACTAATTTAACAGCTTCAAGTGGCTCTTCTCGCGTGAATGTTGATGATATCTCTATGACAGATTATACTTCAACTGCTATTTCTAAGAATGAAAGCGACTCATTCCGTTTCTATGTAGAAAGTAACCAGCTTGTTATTCAGAATGATAAGGTTCAGAATATTAGTATCTATAATATTTCCGGGCAAATTGTATATAAGCATAAACTGAATCCCGGTGTAACTCCTGTCTCACTTCCTCAAGGTATATATATACTTAATGGAGATGGGGTAGTGAAGAAAATTATTATTAAGTAATAAGAGAACTGATTTGTTTCCTTTTAGTTTCTAGAACAATAAGAGGAATATATAAATAACTGTATAAGGTTAGAGAGTACTTATTTGTCCTCTCTAGCCTTATTTTGTTTTTAAGCATTTCTTTTTTGACGCTAATATAAAATATTGTTTATGTTAAATGCTTTATGGTTTTTTAGGTATAAAAGTTCTATGAATATGTCCTTGTTTCGTTTTTTTTTAAGACTTTTGTCTGTGAATGGCATATTGCCCTTCTTTTATAAATTTAGTGATATATAAATATAATAAAAATAGATTTAATATGAAGAAACTGCTGATAGCATTGAATTTAATTCTTCTTATTTCCTTATCAGTTAATGCACAGGAGAAAAAGAAGTATGCGCTTTATAGCGTAGCTTTTTATAACATGGAAAACTTATTTGATTACACCCATGATCAGGGTAAAGATGATTATGAATATCTACCCGAAGGCAAAAACAATTGGGATTCAACCAAATATGTATCCAAGCTAAAGAATATGTCAGAAGTGCTTGGCATGCTGGCACGTGATAAACAACCCGAAGGTCCGGCTTTTATCGGATTGGCCGAGATAGAAAACAGACATGTGCTTGAAGATTTGATTAAACAACCGGCACTTGCTTCTACTGGTTATCAGTTTATTCATTATGAAGGGCCAGATCAACGTGGCATTGATTGTGCGCTTTTGTACAATCCTGCTTTGTTTAACGTTAAAACAAGCAAGCTTCTCCCTTATGTAAATCCTGATGATACAGTTCATAAAACACGTGGGTTCTTGGTTGTAAACGGAGTAATGGCCGACGAAAATGTTACTGTGATTGTTAATCACTGGCCATCACGTGGAGCCGATTCTCCAGCCCGCATATTGGCTGGCAAGCAAGTTCGTGCCATTAAAGACTCTTTGCTTCGCGAAAATCCAGCTTTAAAGATTGTTATTATGGGAGATATGAATGACGACCCAATGGATCAAAGTATGAGCAAAGCCTTAGGTGCACACAGAGAAATTGCAGACGTAGAAGTCGGTGGACTATATAATCCATGGTGGAATACTTTGCAGGTAAAAGGAATGGGAACACTAACTTACCGTGGAAAGTGGAATCTTTTCGATCAGATTGTAGTATCATCCAACTTGCTAGGTGATGACAGAAGCACATTGAAATTCTGTAAAAATGAGATATTCTATCGTGATTTCATGATTCAGCAAGAAGGTAATTATAAAGGCTCGCCCAAAAGAACCTTTGGAGGTAGTGTATGGCTAAATGGTTATAGCGATCACTTGCCAACTATTATTTACTTTCTTAAAGAGGTTAAATAAAAAAAGAATTTTGATTGCTCAATAAATATTAAAGGAACAGATTCAGTTGAACTAAAATTTGCCCTTTTTGTTTTTATTGCCATATAGAGATTACAATATGATATTTATTCATAGGGAAAAAGTGTCATTAGTAATGAAATATAACGTTTTATAAGATAAAATCTTTCGCAGAACATTTTTATTCAAACTATTCTTTTTAATTTTGCGAAGAATTTTAATTCACTAACAATAAATATTAAAAAAACATGGTTAATTACAAAGATTTAGGCCTCGTAAACACAAAAGATATGTTTAAGAGAGCTATCGCTGGAAAGTATGCCATTGCAGCGTTTAACTTCAATAACATGGAGCAAATGCAAGCTATTATTCAGGCTGCAGTAGAAACAAAATCTCCTGTTATCCTTCAGGTTTCAAGTGGCGCTCGTAAATATGCAAATCAGACTTTACTTCGTTACATGGCTCAGGGAGCTGTGGAATATGCAAAGGAATTAGGTTGTGAAAATCCTGAAATCGTTCTTCACTTAGACCATGGAGATTCTTTTGAACTTTGTAAGTCTTGTATCGATATGGGATTCTCTTCAGTAATGATTGACGGATCTCATTTCCCATACGAAGAAAATATTGCATTAACTAAGAAAGTTGTTGAATACGCTCACCAATTCGATGTAACAGTTGAAGGTGAACTTGGTGTATTGGCAGGTGTTGAAGATGATGTTGTTGCAGAACACCATACATATACTCAACCATCTGAAGTTGTAGATTTTGTATCTCGCACAGGTGTTGATTCATTAGCTATTTCAATCGGTACTTCTCACGGAGCAAACAAGTTTACTCCAGCTCAATGTACTCGTGATGCTAATGGTATCTTGATCCCACCTCCATTGCGTTTCGATATCCTTGAAGAAATTGAAAAAGAAATCCCTGGATTCCCAATCGTTCTTCACGGTTCTTCTTCAGTTCCTCAGGATTTGGTTGCTCAAATCAACCAATACGGAGGTAAGTTAGTTGATTCTATCGGTATTCCAGAAGAACAACTTCGTAAAGCTGCTTCTTCTGCTGTATGTAAGATCAACATCGACTCTGATGGTCGTTTGGCAATGACAGCTGCAGTACGTAAAGTATTCGTAGAACAACCAGGAGAATTCGACCCACGTAAATATCTTGGTCCTGCTCGTGATACTTTGAAAGCTCTTTATAAACTGAAACTAGAAAATGTTCTTGGTTCAGCTGGTAAATTAGCTAAGTAATCAATTAACAGATTATAGCATTGACAGAATCCTGTCCGAAACTATTCGGGCAGGATTTTTTTTTGTTGATTACTCCTGTATATTAATTAAATAAAAAACGAAAGTATTAATTGCTAAAAAAGGTATAAGTTGTATCTTTGTGAATTATGGACAGAAAAATAAGTTTAATTTATTATACAATTTAATCACAAAAGCAGAATATGGCGGATGAAAAAAAGTTCGTGCCTTTCGTTTCGGCGAATGCAAGCATGAGAGAATTTACCGGTAGAGCAGTGCTCATCGGTTTGGTACTGGCCGTTATTTTGGGAGCAGCGAATGCTTATCTTGGCCTTAAAGCCGGTATGACAATTGCTGCTACTTACCCGGCAGCAGTAATTGGTATGGCAATTTTGCGTTTCTTTAAAGGAACAATCCTGGAAGAAAACATAACCCGTACCGTAGGTTCCATTGGCGAGTCGGTTGCAGCAGGTGCAATCTTTACTTTACCGGCATTTTATATTTCCGGTGTGTGGAGTGGCGAACAATTCAGTTCAATAGGCAGTTACTTTATTGCTTCATTGATTCTTATCACCGGTGGTATTCTTGGTGTGCTCTTCGTAGCTTTACTTCGCAGGGTAATGGTGGAAGATAAAGAACTTCCTTTCCCAGAAAGTGTGGCAGCAGCCGAAATTCACAAAAGTGGCCGTAGCGGTTCCGGTGGTTCCAAATATTTATTCTCTGCAATGATTGTTGGTGCTGTTGTTAAAATAGCCGGTGATCTTCGCCTTTTTGCAACAGAATGGACTACCTTCTTTAAATCATCTATCGCTAAGTTTGCCGGTGGCAAAACACTCGATGGAGGTTTCCTTGCTGGCGGACCGTCTATCAGTCCGGCATATTTAGGTGTAGGTTACATTATCGGTCCACGCCTTTCAGCACTCAACTTTAGTGGTTCAGTAATGGCATGGGGATTAATGGTTCCTATGTTGCTTACCGTACTAGGCTCTTCTTTTGTAGGATCTCTTCCTCAAAATGCAGCTTTGCCGGTTGATTCTCCTGATGCATGGATGAATGCTGCAAATGTAGTTTGGAAAGAAGTAGTTCGTATTATTGCTATCGGCGGTATGTTGGTTGCAGCATGTTTTACTTTATATAGAATGCGTGGAAGCCTTGGAACAGGATTGAAACGTTCTGTAAAGGATTTGAAACGTGCAACTCAGGGAAGTGCATCTGATGTAGAACGTACTGAAAAAGACCTTAAATCATCATGGATTCTTTTAGGTATTTGTTTTGCTGCCATCGCTACATTCGTAATTACATATTTCATCTTCAACACAAGTATCCTTGTAGCCATTGTTGCTTCAACCATAATGATAGTGCTTGCATTCTTCTTTGCAGCAGTTTCTGGTTACCTGGTTGGTATCATCGGTTCAAGTAATAACCCTATCAGTGGATTGACTCTTACTGCTTTAGTTGTTACAGCATTGATTCTTGTAGCTTGTGGTGTAGATTCTCACAATGGTGGTGTTGCAGCAGTATTGGGAATTGCAGCCATTGTTTGTGTGGCAGCAGCCGTAGGTGGCGAAATGTTCCAGGACTTAAAGGCTGGACACATCCTTGGTGGTACACCATGGAAAATGCAGGTAGGCGACTTGATTGGTGTTGTTATAGCAGGTTTTGTAATGTTCGGTGTTTTGATTATCCTTAATCAGGGAGATATCAACATGGGACTTCAGCAAGGTTACGAAGGTGGTTTCGGAAGCAAGAACCTTTCTGCTCCACAAGCTGGTTTAATGGCAGCTCTTTCACAAGGAATCATTGGCGGACAAATGGCTTGGGTACTTATTATTGCCGGAATGGTTATGGCTGTTGCATTTATTTTGATGGGAATTACAAGTCCAATGCTAATTTTTGTGGGAATGTATCTTCCATTTAACACAGTATTTGCTATTTTTGTGGGTGGCTTGATTAAAGGAGTTCTCGATCTATATGTAGCACGTCGCAAATATAGCGTTGGTCAGCTGGCTACCGTGGAAAATACCGGGGTGCTTCTCGCTTCCGGATTGATTGCCGGCGAAGCATTGATGGGGTTGGTAGTTGCCATTTTTGCTATGTTCAACATCTTCTTTGCCGATATGCTTCCATTTGCTAGTCCTAACTACGTAGTTGGTTTGGTTATTATGTTGGTAATTGGTTACTTCTTTGTTCGTGTACCACTTAAGAAAGCCGATTCTATCAAAGAATAATTTATGAAGAAAAAAGAACAAGTAAACCTATTTGATGTAATTCCGTATATCAGCGAACATGTTACGACGGAAAAGGAAGACGATTTCTGTGTGATTGTATTTCCTCGCTTTCGTAATAAGTTTATGCAGAAAGTTTTTGCTCCATGCGGAAAGTCGGCCAATCTTCATGTAAAGCTCGAAGAACATGGCACGGCGGTATGGAGTTTGATAGATGGAAATCGTACAGTAAGAGAGATTACGGAGCAACTAGCGGAACATTTTAATCATGAAGAGAATTATGAGTACCGCATTACCACGTATATATCTCAGTTGTATACCAATGGGTTTATAAAATATAAAACGGCTCTTTAAATAAAATATAAGAGCTTTGAAATGTAAAAAGAGGAAATGAAGTTGTTTCATTTCCTCTTTTTTGCTACGTGTAACCATGTATAAATTAGGGTTGCTGAATAATTGCTGAAATTGAATCTATTGATGATCAATTAATGTCATAGTCTTTTTAAAATTACGTAAATCAATGCGATATAAATTCCGGGAAGGTAATTTCGAGAAACTATATTCCTCAAGTCCTCCTAGTATGTATAGCATATTGTTTGCATAAAGTAATTCGCTATACTTTAAAGACAAATCAATTAAATATGCATTTTTTTCTTTAGTCTTAATATTATAAGTCTGAATCTTTCTATCCTCAAAAATATAGATGATATCTTCATTGTAAGCAATAGCTGGTCTTTCTACCTCATAAGGTAATTCTCCTTCAGCATTCCATTTTCCTGTTCCTATGTTATAACTCTCTATCTCTTTTAAAGGTCTGTTATTAAATCCTCCAATCAGATATACGGTAGCATCGATTGCCACACCTTTTGTTTCCTTAGGGCTGAGCATATCTGGTAATTTGTACCATAATCCAGTTTTTAGATCCAATAAATGAGCTTTGTTTGAATATTCTTTTTCTCCATTCATCTTTAGCTTCGTTGATCCTCCCATAATAATAAGGTTGTTATTATAGCTGAAAGATGCAAAATTTATTGCCTGATGAGGATTTGTTTTGTCAGTTACAACCTTGTTGCGGTTCATATCATAAACTTCAATTTTATTATCTAGATATTCAGTTACCCTGTTAGTCGATAATAGTTTACCTCCTAAAACATATATCTTGTTATTGCTATAATTGATGTTATGATAAGCTCTTTTGCCAAACTTTAAATTACTATTTTGCCAGTAATCAGTTGCTATATCGTACACTTGTAATTTGTTACAGTAATTACTCCAATTAAAGTTAGATCCAGAACTGTTTATTTTCTTCAAAAAGCTTTCAGTATCGTCATTTCCATTGTCTACATATTTATCCATATTATCTAGCAAATCATTATCTTCATAAGTTTCATTGCCCCCAATTACATAGATTTTATCTCCAATTAGCGCTGCCCCAAACGAGTATACTCCTACTTTTAACGGTGCCATCTTTTCGTATTTAATAGATGGATCAAGAGTTAGTTTGTTTGATATAACAGTTATTTCTTTGAGCGATAGTGTATCTTTAAATAAGTAAACCTTGTTCTCGTTTTCTTTTAGATCTGAGATAGAGACTTTTTTGATAGAATAGCCTATATAGGAAAATAATAAGGTGTCATTCTTATTAGTTCTGGCTAATTTTTTAATAATAAATTCTCCTCTCTCATTAGTTTTTGATATAACTTTTTTGTTATTCAAGTAGATATTAACACCAGCCAGTAAGTTTTTCGATATTCCATCCATAACTACTCCTTTGTTTTGAGCAGATAAAACGGAACAATAAAAAGTAAAGATCAACATTATTCTTACAAATAATGAGATTCTGCATCTGATTTTAGCTTTCATGCCATAATATTTTCTTGTTTTTTATACCTTACGATTTTGAGCTGGATTTTCATTATCCTTGTCTCATTGCCTTCAATAGTGATATGCTGTAACACTTCTTCTGTTATAAGGCTGTAAAGATAATGATTTATAACTTTTAGTTGTTATTTTGTAATGTATATTTTAATTAATTTGTAATTTATATTATCAAATAGTTATAACCTATCCTGGATTTATAAATTGGGTACTTGCGTTTGATGAATATGTAAGAATAGCTTTTTAAATATGTGTAAAATGACTATTTACCAGTTTTTATAGACCTATTATTTTTATTTATTGGTGAATGAATTATATTTATTGGTGAATAAACTTTGATTGTTGATGAGTGAATTTATGTTTAATAGTAAGTTTGAAATTAATTCATAAAATTTAATTGTTTATTAAATGATGTTTGTTAGTATATTTGAAAAATAATGATTTCAATTATGGGAAATAGGAAAACAGTACTTTTTGCAAATCAGTTTGAAGGAATTGAGCGTTCCGGAGAATTATTGGTTGATAATATTTTTACTGATATTGAGGTATATAGCATGCTGAAATCCGAATTCTTAGGATAATTATTATTCTCTTAAATTGTATAAATAAAAAGCCGGCTGTTCAAAAAGTAGGATAGCCCTTTTTTCTAAGTACGAAAAGCTACTAAAATATAGATATTTATTATAGTATTGCTAGGTTTTTTACATGTAATCTATTTTTAATTCTAGTTCTAATGTTTTACATAATTAATTTATTGTCATAAATGCTTGTATATGAAGTGAATACTTCTGATTGGTTAACTGTATAAATAGCTTTTTTTAATTTGCGAGAGCATTCTATTGTTTTTATTTGTAATATTATATAAAAATGCTTGAAATTTGGTTCTTTTTTATCCCCCTATATAGTGTTTAAAATCAGTCATGAAACACTTTTTAACTCGTTCTTCCTATTTTTTAGAGAAACGATAAAGGAAGTTTTCTGACAATCCGTTTTACTTTTTAAGCTAATTGATTGATTATAAGCCGCGGGCTTTCTTATTTCACCCCGTATATAAACAGAAAAAAGAAGAATAATTCCGCGCATATAAAAGAGGGCACCCTTTTGGGGTACCCTCTCTAAATAAATATCCTTAAGTATTCTATTTGCTAAGAGTCTCCCTATCTATTTTAATCAAACCACCTGTAGAAGGATCGAATGTAACCTTTACAACAGATTTCTTCTCGAATAATTCCTTCATTAATGTATCGGTACTACCGAATTGAGTAATCATGAAATCACCGTCGAACAAATTAGTTTGTGAAGTAAATACTGAGAAATGAGCCTTGCCTGGCACATTATAAACAACTCCTTCAATCTTTTTAGGCTTACCTGTTTCAGGTGTTTTTTCTGGAACTGTTTTTAAATTAGTCAGTGTATAGTAAACAGGAGATCCTGCTAAGTCGTTTACTCCAAGAACTCCTAGTTTCTTTGAGAAACGGAATGCAATTGCTTTGTTTACGTCTTGAGTAGGAGCGATGGTGAACTTATAGCTCTTGGTCTCTTTTTCTACTGTTCCCGAGAAGAGTTCTGTTAGTGCCTTTTCTTGTTCGTCCAGTTTCTCAAGTACCAGTTTCAGTGAAGCACCGTCCTTTGGCATACTTTCTACTTCACCTCTAAGAAGTGAACTTTTACTATCACGAACTTTATAGATTTCTTTAGCTACAAGTTCGGCAACTTTTGCGCTGGAACCTGCCATCAGGATTTCTTCCGTCATAAAGTCGCGTGCATTTGGTTTTACCATCTTTTCAACAGGCACCTCTTTTACCGGAGCAACCTTTGGGCTCAACGGAAGATTGATAGTTTTAATAATACCATTTTCTGTCAATTCCATCAATGGAGCCAAGGTTTTATCTTTCAGCTTTATGAAGTAAGTCTTTTCAGCATCTGGGATACCAATGCTTTTAGCTTTTACGCCAGTTATTTCCCAATGCTCTTCTTTTGTGTCGGAAATGTTTGATAATCTGAGATAGCGGTCGGCATATTTGCAGAATTCGCCTGGTATATAAGTGGATTTTACAGTTTCGACTTCTATTTCAATTACACTTTTAGGGAGTGTGTATGTAACTCCATACTCCTGATCCTTTCCTCCATATTTAGTAACTTCTGTCTGCGCGAATGTATTTGCAGAAAGAAGAAGAAGGCTCAATAATGCTATTGATTTTTTCATATAAATCTCTGTTTTAACTTTACCTATATATTAAACCACAAATGTAGAGAAAAATTCTCTAAGAACATATTTATTTGCGTTACTTATCTGTGTTTTGGGTTAATTTAAGCCATGCGAATGGAATATTATCGGCTATATCGCCCGATGTTAACCCTCTTTCTCCCAGCTTTTCCTTAGCAATATCTCCTGCGAGTCCGTGTAAATAAACTCCCAGTTTGCATGCTTCTTCGGATGTGTAGCCTTGCGATAATAAAGAGAGCAGAACTCCTGTCAGCACATCACCACTGCCGGCTGTTGCCATTCCCGGATTTCCGGTTGGGTTAAAGAAGCAGTTACCTTCGGGAGTAACAACAATGGTGTATGCTCCTTTTAGTACGATGTAGATTTTACAATTTGTTGCCAAATCACGTGCCTTAATCATCCTTGCAAAACTGCTTTCGCATTTACCCACCAAGCGATCCAGCTCTTTAGGGTGAGGAGTGAGTATGGAACCTCTTGGAATAGAAGGCAGAATCTGACGGTGTTCTGCAATAATATTCAGGGCATCGGCGTCGAGCACTATTGGCTCCTGACAAAGTTTTATTTGTTCCATTAAGGCTGCAGCAGTCTCTTCCGATTGTCCTAATCCCGGACCGATGGCTATTGAAGTATAACTATCTGGATATACGGGCGTGGTGAAGTAGTTTTCGTGCATATCATGCTGAGCCATTGCTTCGGGAACTGCAGTCTGAAGTATGTCGTTGTTCTTTAAAGGTGTATGAACGGTTAATAAACCAACACCGGTTTTCAGGCAAGCCTTAGCAGCTAGTACAGAAGCACCAGCCATACCATACGATCCTGCAATTAGCAGTGCATGTCCGTAGTTTCCTTTGTGAGCGAAACGCTTGCGTGGCTTAATCAGTTTCTTAATATCACTCTCTTCTGTAAGATGCCATGATGTAAAATTGTTTTCAATTCCTTCCTGACTTAAATTTATGTCTAAAAGTTCCCATTCACCCAAATAATCTTCATTTTCAGCGAAAAAGAAAGAAAGTTTAGGTAATTGTAAAGATAGCGTTCTTTCGGCGCGAATTATATGATTCTTGATATTATAAGTATTGTCTTCGCACATTAATCCGGATGGTAGATCAATAGAAACCACCTTTGATGGTGATGAGTTAATGTATTTTACTACTGCGGCAAAACCTCCGGATAATGCTTTTTTGAGTCCGGAACCAAAAAGTCCGTCAATAACCAGGCAATCTTCACTCAACACAGGAGGCTCAAATGCACTGGTGATTTCTGTGAATTCTACATCTGAGTTTTGCAACAGACGTTCTTTATTTATCTCGCAATCTTCCGATATATGGTCGCCGGTATTAAACAAGTATGCTTTCACTTTGTAGCCCTGTTCTGCCAAAAGACGAGAAACAGCAAGTGCGTCACCACCATTATTGCCCGGACCTGCAAATACAATAACCGGAGTTTCCTTACTGTAATATTTTATAATTGCACCTGTTAATGCTACGGCAGCACGTTCCATAAGGTCTATGGACAAGATTGGCTCATTCTGTATAGTGTAAGCATCTAACTGTTTAATCTGTATGCTTGGAAATATTTTCATTGCTTATTTTTTATTAGTCGCGCAAAAGTACTAAAAGCTCTCAAAAAACTCAACTCTTTCACCTTAAACTAAATGTAAAATCACTACTTTTGCATCCAATTAATAAAAATAAAGAATAATATAATATTTATGAGTCAATCTAAAGGGCATCCCAAAGGTCTTTACCTCATCTTTGCAACAGGTACCGCTGAACGTTTCAGCTACTACGGTATGCGTGCAATTTTCATTTTGTTTTTAACTAAAGCCTTGTTGATGGATAAAGTTCTTGCTTCGTCTATCTATGGTAGTTATACAGGTCTGGTTTACCTGACTCCCCTGATTGGTGGTTATGTTGCCGATAAATATTGGGGAATCAGACGTTCTGTATTCTGGGGAGCTGTGATGATGGGGCTTGGTCAGTTCCTTTTATTCCTGAGTGCCTCGTTCTTAAATTCGGTTGAGATGTCTCACTGGCTGATGTATGGTGGCTTGGGATTTCTTATTTTTGGAAATGGTTTCTTTAAACCCACTATTACTACTTTGGTAGGACAATTATATGAGCCTAACGACAGTCGTTTGGATGCAGCATATACAATTTTCTATATGGGGATAAATGTGGGTGCGTTTATTGCTCCGCTTGTTTGTGGATATTTTGGCGATACTGGTACTCCGGAAGATTTTAAATGGGGATTCCTGGCAGCAGCCATCGGTGTGTTGTTTACCATTATAGTATTTGAAACTCAGAAAAATAAATATCTTGTCTCACCTTCAGGAGAGCAAATTGGTATTATACCTGATGCGCAAAACCATAAGAAGGATGAAGATAAACAAGAACAGTTAACTATCTCTAAGGAAGATGCAATAAAGAAAGCTCTTTTCTTTGCCGGAGTTACAGTGATTCTGTTTGCTATATTTAAATGGGTTTTTGATGCTGAATATATTAGTGCAGGTATCTTTGCTGCATGTATAGGGATCCCGGCATACATCCTTTTCGACAGTTCACTTACAAGAATAGAAAGAGAACGAATCATTGTTATTTATATCATCGCCTTTTTTGTAATCTTCTTCTGGGCTGCTTATGAACAGGCTGGTGCTTCGCTTACTCTCTTTGCTGATGAACAAACAAACCGTTCTATTTTTGGATGGGAAATGCCCGCTTCTTATTTTCAGGCATTTAATCCTCTTTTTGTTGTAGCTTTGGCTTTTGTGATGCCGTTTATCTGGGGTTTCCTGAGCAAGAGAAAAATGGAACCATCTTCTCCTGCGAAGCAAGCAATAGGTTTGTTCCTCCTCTCTTTAGGATATTTATTTATAGCCATTGGCGTAAAAGACCTTCAACCAGGTGTTAAAGTAAGTATGCTTTGGCTTACAGGTTTATATTTTATTCATACAATGGGTGAAATGGCATTGTCTCCTATCGGCTTATCCATGGTTAACAGATTAACTCCGGTTCGTTTTGCCTCTTTAATGATGGGTGTTTGGTATCTTTCGAATGCAGCGGCAAATAAGTTTGCAGGTATACTTAGCGGCTTATATCCGGAGGCAGGCAAATCTAAAGTTATCTTAGGCTTCGAGGTGGTTTCTTTATACGATTTCTTTATGGTATTTGTTGTAATGTCGGGAATTTCCGCTGTAATATTATTCTTGTTGTGTAAATGGCTGCAGAAGTTAATGCATGGAGTAAAATAGTTACTTTTAGATTTCACAGGAATCTCTTATGGAAAAAGAGGGTATATTCTTGCATCCCTTTCCATAAAAAGTAGTACTTTTGCGCTTTCAATTATATAATAAAACAATTGTTATGAAAACAATTCAGATAAAAGATAAAACATTTGCTCTTTCTATTAACGAAGAGAGCATTCAAAAAGAAGTTACTCGTGTTGCTGACGAAATTTGTCGTGACCTGAAAGACGAGAACCCTATTTTTATTAGCGTTCTTAACGGATCTTTTATGTTTACTGCTGATTTAATGAAACAAATCAATATCCCTAGCAAGGTAACTTTTGTGAAGCTTGCTTCTTATGAAGGTGTTGCTTCTACCGGAGTTATCAAGGAAGTAGTTGGCTTATCAGAAGATATCCAGGGTAAAACTGTGGTTATTGTGGAAGATATTGTTGATACTGGTCTAACCATGCAACGTTTACTTGAAACACTTGGAACAAGAAATCCTAAAGCTATTCATATTGCAACTTTACTTGTGAAGCCTGACAAACTACAGGTGGAACTGGATATTAAATATTGCGCTATGAGAATTCCTAATGATTTTATTGTAGGATACGGTCTGGATTATGATGGATATGGCAGAAATTATCCTGATATCTACACTTTAGCAGAATAATTATAAATAAAATAAGGTAAAAGAAATGTTGAACATTGTTATTTTTGGTGCTCCCGGTTCTGGTAAGGGAACACAAAGTGAATTTATTATTAAGAAATTTGGTGTTAATCATATCTCTACTGGAGATGTACTTCGTGCAGAAATCAAAAACAATACAGAACTTGGTAAAACTGCTAAAGGGTATATCGATCAGGGACAATTGGTTCCGGATTCTTTGATTATTGATATCCTTGCTAGTGTACTTGATAATTTGAAAGAAAGCAAAGGAGTTATCTTTGATGGTTTCCCAAGAACTATTCCTCAGGCTGAAGCTTTGAAAGTTATGCTTAATGAAAGAGGACAAGATGTTTCTATCATGCTTGATCTTGACGTACCAGAAGAAGAATTAATTACTCGTCTGATTAAACGTGGACAAGAATGTGGTCGTGCGGATGACAACATGGAAACTATCAAAAAACGTTTGGTTGTTTACAATACTCAGACTTCTCCATTGAAAGATTACTATAAAAAAGAAGGTAAATATCAGTACATCAAAGGTCTTGGCACATTAGAAAGCATCTTTGGTGATATTGTTACTGCTGTTGAAAAATTATAATTTAAGAAGAATATATTATTATGGCTGAATCGAATTTTGTTGACTACGTTAAGATCTATTGCCGCTCCGGTAAGGGAGGCAGGGGCTCTACGCACATGCGTAGAGAAAAATATATCCCTAACGGCGGACCCGATGGAGGCGACGGCGGAAGAGGAGGTCATATTATATTGCGTGGTAATCGTAATTACTGGACATTGCTTCACCTGAGATATGACCGTCATATTATGGCCGGACATGGTGAATCGGGTGGTAAGCAACGTAGTTTCGGTAAAGACGGTGAGGATAAATATATTGAAGTTCCTTGCGGTACTGTAGTTTATAATGCAGAAACCGGCGAATATATCTGTGATGTAACGGAACACGGACAAGAGGTTATGTTACTGAAAGGTGGTAGAGGCGGTCAGGGTAACTGGCATTTTAAAACAGCTACTCGTCAGGCTCCTCGTTTTGCTCAGCCTGGTGAACCGATGCAGGAACTTACAATTATTATGGAGCTGAAGTTGCTGGCGGATGTTGGTCTTGTTGGTTTCCCTAACGCGGGTAAATCTACTCTACTATCTGTTGTGTCGGCGGCTAAGCCAAAAATTGCCAATTATCCGTTTACTACACTTGAACCTAATCTGGGGATTGTTTCTTATCGCGATGGGAAATCTTTTGTGATGGCTGACATTCCAGGTATTATAGAAGGTGCAAGTGAAGGTAAGGGACTGGGACTCCGCTTCCTTCGACATATTGAGCGAAATTCTCTTTTGCTTTTTATGGTTCCTGCTGATGCAGATGATATTAAGAAGGAATATGAAATTCTGCTCAACGAGCTTTCTACCTTTAATCCGGAGATGCTCGATAAACAACGTGTTCTTGCCATAACTAAATGTGATATGCTGGATCAGGAACTGATGGATGAAATAGAAAAAACGCTTCCGGAATCTATTCCGCATGTGTTTATCTCGTCAATCACTGGCCTTGGTGTAGCAGCCTTGAAGGATATTCTTTGGGAAGAACTGAACAAAGAGGGAAACAAGATTGAAAGTATTGTTCACCGTCCTAAAGATGTGAATAAACTTCAGGCTGAATTAAAGGAAATGGGTGAAGACGAAGACTTCGAGTATTCTTATGAAGATGAGGATGAAGAAGAGGAAATCTTCGATGATTATGAAGAAGAAGACTGGGAATAATCATGACAGAATTAACAGAAGATAAAGTAATATTGGGTTTTGAACAACTATGTTCAATTCCCAATATTTCTCATTTTGTAACCACACGTAAAGGTGGTTATAGCGAAGATACTTTCGCGTCATTTAATTGTGCGCCTTTTTCGGGTGATGATCCGGAGAAAGTAAAACGTAATCAGGAAGTGTTATGTTCTAAAGTGGGTATCCAACCACAGCAGTTGGTAATTCCATTTCAGACTCATGGAAATACAATCAGGGCAATTGATCCTTTCTATGTGAGCTTATCTTTGGAAGAACAACAGCGCAGACTTCATGGTGTGGATGCTTTAATTACCAACATACCGGGTTATTGTCTTTGTGTTTCTACAGCCGACTGTGTTCCGGTTCTTTTATATGATACGGTTAATAAGGCGATAGCTGTAATTCATGCAGGATGGAGAGGTACTGTTGCTAAAATTGTTAAACAGACTCTCGACTTTATGGATAATACATATAATACTGATGCGAAGGATGTTTTAGCTGCAATTGGCCCAAGTATTTCTTTTGATGCCTTTGAAGTTGGTGAAGAAGTTTATAGTGCTTTTCTTAAGATTGGATATGATATGACGAAGATTTCTTCCTGGAACGAAGATACTCAGAAGCATCATATTGATTTATGGGAAGCTAATCGAATTCAATTGACTGAAGCCGGAGTGTTACCGGATAATATTGAGGTATCGGGTGTTTGTACCTACGAACAACATGAACGCTTTTTCTCAGCCCGACGTCTGGGTACTAAGTCCGGACGTGTTTTGTCTGGTATAATGTTGAAAAAATAACAAGATCTGATGTTTATTCTCAAAGTATCTGAAGAAGTCCGTAAGGCTTGTCCTGATTATAACGGTGCGGCTATACTTGCAACGGTAAAGAATTCATCTTTCAACGAGGATTTGTGGAAACAGATAGATGCCGTAGCTGCAGAGTACAAGACTTCTCACAAGATAGACGAGGTGAAGAATAATCCTCATATTCTTGCAACGCGTAATGCATATAAGAAATTTGGTAAGGACCCAAATCGTTATCGTCCGTCGGCTGAAGCTCTTTGCAGAAGAATTGTCAGGGACTTACCTCTTTACAGAATAGATACCTTGGTGGATCTCATAAATCTGGTTTCTATCCGCACCGGATATTCAATAGGTGGCTTTGACGCTTCGAAGATAGTAGGAGATACCGTGGAACTAGGTGTTGGTAAAGCTGATGAACCTTTCGAAGGCATTGGCAGAGGTATGCTTAATATTGAGGGGTTACCTGTTTACCGTGACGCAATTGGCGGAATTGGCACACCAACCAGTGATAATGAGCGTACAAAGCTTTCAGTTGAAACAACTCAGTTATTAGCTATAATCAATGCTTACAGCGGAAGTGAAGGATTGGCCGAAGCTGTGGATTACATGCAATCTCTGCTCAGGGAATTTACTGAATCCGATGGTGGTGAGGTTATTTATTACTGATTAACAAGCGTACTATCTCTCACCTCCTGTTGATCAATTGCAGGACCGGGCTGATTTCCTTTTGTCTTTGAATCGAACTCGTACATCATAAAGATAACAAATGCGTAAGCAAGAATCATCAGTGTTGAGTATGTCATTATTTTCTTAGCTCTTTTAGGCTTATATACCATTCTCGACAAACGAATTATGGAGATTATCAATCCTGTAATCATACCTACCCCTACCAGATAAGGAAGAATCCCCAGGAACAGGAATACGATGAAATATATTATGTAATATAATGCTACTGCCGATATAACAGGTATTATTACTAAAATTGTCAATCCGGGAAAAAGATATCTTTTAAGTTTGCTTTTATTTTCTTCTTCCGGTTCTGTTTCGTCGTCTGTAACTGGCAAAATATCTTCTTTTACCTCTTTTTTGCCAAATCCAAGTATGCCCAGTCTGTGAGCCAATGCTATGAATACACCAACAAACCAGAGGATGCAAAGAATGGCCACATCATCTAGTATATTTATGCTTAGTGGATTTGTAATATAAGTGAGAGAACCATTTATAATAAGGTATCCGGCCCATACAGAGAATAGAGTAAGTATACATAATACTCCAATCACTATATTTTTCCACTTTTTGGTGGCTGAAGAATTTTCGTCAATCATAACTTGAATTTCAGAATTCTCTTTTTCGTTGTGTTCATTATATTCTGTATTCATAATTAGTATGTTTAGTTATATGCAAATATAATTAAATAAATTATTCATGTATCTTAATCTTAATGTTTCTTTATTTGGAAATATCATTTCAATTTATTACGTTTGACAAAATATTAGATCTAACTAAAAAGATGTAAATTATGAAAAATTGGATGAAAGAAGCTGCTATTGTGGCACTTGGACTATTTTTATTGGGTATTTGTATTAGAGCTGGTATAAATGATTTTAAAGATAAGGACCGGGTCGTTTCGGTTAAAGGTTTAGCTGAAATGGAAGTTCCGGCTAATAAAGTTACGTGGCCATTGATGTTTAAAGATTTGGGGGATGATCTTCCTACCCTTTATAATAATATTAAAGCAAAGAATAATACCATTGTGAACTTTCTTAAATTAAAAGGTATTACAGAAAAGGAAATTAGCATTTCAGCTCCTGAAATCATAGATATGCAAGCAGAGCGATATACTGGGAATAACACTTCTCCATATCGTTACAATATAACATCCGTTATTACTGTCACTTCTGAAAAAGTGGATAAAGTAAGAAGCTTGATGGCTGAGCAGAGCGAATTACTGAAACAAGGTATCGCTCTTACAGGAGGAGACTATCGTTATAATGTGACTTATGACTTTACTAAACTGAATGAAATTAAACCTCAGATGATAGAGAACGCAACTAAAAATGCACGAATAGCAGCTGAAAAATTTGCCAAGGATTCTGATAGTAAACTGGGAAAAATCAAGACTGCTAATCAAGGACAATTCTCTATTGTAGATCGTGATGCAAACACTCCTTATATTAAAAGTGTTCGTGTAGTAACAACTGTGGATTATTATTTGCAGGATTAGTATGTAGTATACTTATTTCTTTTGATAATATTCTTGTTACTTACAGACTATCAGATTTGTAACTGTAATATTTCTATTTATAGAAAGGCTTTTTTATGATAGTTAGTTTTCCTGATATATAAAACTGTAACCGGTTTGGATTTTAATTCCTGACCGGTTTTTTATTTATGCTTTTATGTCGTTAAACATAGATTTGATATATAAACAAATATTTACTAATGTAGGCAAAAATTAAATTTAATTAAAATGTTATCTTTAAATTAAAAAATATGTATATTAGGCTGTTTTTTTGAAACACGAATCTTAAATCTTAAACAATGAATGCCATGAATAAACTCATGAAATTTTTCTTTTTAACGTTTTCGTTATTTGGACTTTGTTTGAATATGCAGGCGAGTGAAGCTGATTTAGCTATACCTGATCTGCATCAAGGTACTTACCACATTTTTGGTGGAACTGTCTCCTCTTGGGATTTTCTTTTCTATGGAGCTTTAATTATTGTAGGAACGTTGGGATTCAGCTTGATCTTGTTCCATCAGATTAAAAAGTTAAAGGCTCATGATTCGATGCTAAAAGTAGCTGCTACAATTTATGCTACATGCCGAACTTATTTGTTGCAGCAGGGTAGATTTCTTTTGATGCTTTTTGCTATTGTTGCTGCTATTCTATGTATATATTTCTTTGGATTATTGGGGAAACCACTTGAAGTGGTTCTGGAGGTTCTGCTATTCTCTATTGTTGGTATGGGCGGATCTTACTGTGTGGCATGGTATGGTATACGTGTAAATACCTTTGCAAATGCTCGTACTGCCTTCGCATCTTTACGTGGAAAACCATTGGATGTGGTGAACATTCCTTTGAAAGCCGGTATGAGTGTGGGTTTATTCCTTATTTCTCTGGAATTAGTGATGATGGTGATTATCTTGTTGTTTGTACCACGAGACAGAGTCGGTATTTGTTTCCTTGGATTTGCCATTGGTGAATCTTTAGGTGCAAGTGCTTTGCGTATTGCCGGTGGTATTTTTACCAAGATAGCAGATATTGGTTCGGATTTGATGAAAGTTATATTTAAAGTTAAAGAAGATGATCCTCGTAATCCAGGTGTTATTGCCGATTGTACTGGTGATAATGCAGGTGATAGTGTAGGTCCTACTGCCGATGGCTTTGAAACTTATGGTGTAACTGGTGTAGCTTTAATAACATTTATAACATTGGCTATAAATGATCCTACAATACAAGCTAAGTTGATAGTATGGATTTTTGGTATGCGCTTTTTGATGGACTTCCTTTCCGGATGTTCTTTCTTTATCAACCAGGCTATTTCTAAAAAACTATATGCAAATAAAAAGGATTTCAACTTTGAGAACCCGCTTATGCGATTAATTTGGATCGCTGCAATTCTTTGTATTTCGGTTAGTTTCTTTATGAGTCATTTGCTGCTAGGTGATCTGCCTAATACAACTCTTTGGTGGAAATTGGCTATCATAATCAGTTGCGGAACATTGGCTGCTGTGTTGATTCCTGAATTTACTAAGTTATTTACCAGCTCAAAATCAAATCATGTGCAGGAAATAGTAACAGCTTCACGCGAAGGCGGCTCATCCTTAAATATACTTGAAGGTATTGTTACTGGTTATTTGAGTGCTTTCTGGACAGGTTTGCTAATTGTTGGTTTAATGACAATTGCATATTTTACTTCAGAGCAAGGATTGGTTGAAATTCTAGGTCCTCATGCTTCTATTTTTGCATTTGGATTGGTTGCTTTTGGTTTCTTATGTATGGGCCCTGTTACTATTGCGGTTGATAGTTATGGACCGGTAACTGATAATGCACAATCTGTATTTGAACTTTCACAAATAGAACAAATTCCAGGAATTAGTGAATCAATTGAGAAAGAATTTAATTTTAAACCGGATTTTGAAGTAGGAAAGCATTTCCTTGAAGCAAATGATTCGGCTGGTAATACATTTAAGGCTACTGCTAAACCAGTACTTATCGGTACAGCTGTAGTAGGGGCTACAACAATGATTTTCTCCATTATTTTGTTATTGGAAAAGGTGGGAATGTTAAAGCTTTCTCTTACTGATGCACCTGTTATTCTAGGATTTATTTGTGGTGGTGCAGTTGTTTTCTGGTTCAGTGGAGCTTCTATGCAAGCTGTAACAACTGGTGCATATCGTGCGGTTGAGTTTATCAAGAAGAATTTTGATATGAGCAAGAAGGAGGCGGATATTGAAGATTCTAAATCGGTTGTGAAGATTTGTACTCAATATGCCCAGAAGGGTATGTGGAACATATTCATTGCACTGATTTCTCTCACATTATCTTTTGCATTTATGGATCCTAATTTCTTTGTAGCTTATCTGGTATCTATTGCTGTATTTGGTTTGTTCCAGGCAATCTTTATGGCAAATGCTGGAGGTAGCTGGGATAATGCCAAGAAGGTAGTTGAGGTTGATTTAAAAGCAAAGAATACTCCGCTTCATGAAGCTGCTGTTGTTGGCGATACTGTAGGCGATCCGTTTAAGGACACATCATCTGTTTCGTTAAATCCAATTATTAAGTTCTCTACTTTATTTGGACTTCTGGCTACAGAAATTTGTATTGAGATGAAAATGAATCCTGCTATGGACTACTCTATGTATATAGCTGTTCCGTTCCTGATTCTAAGTCTTGTTTTTGTATGGCGTTCATTCTACGGAATGAGAATCCCTGTGGAAAGTGTTGATACTGCTGATGATAGTGTTACAGATGAATCTTCTGTTGATGAGGCTATAGCTGACGATTCTGTAGTTGTGGCTCCTTGTAGAGAGGAAGTAAAACCATAAAACATTATTTATAATTTGAAGGCTCTTTGTTTTTCTGAACAAGGAGCCTTTTTTGTTGATATATGTCTTGAAATAGAATTTACCTTATTAAATTATTAAAAAGACATCTCTGAATTGAACGTTTTTATCACTTGTTTTTATATCTAAATTGGTCGGATGAAAAGTGAAATTTTATATTTGTGTGGATGTCTTTTTAAAAATATATTATACTTTAATTGAATAAAGGGAATATATTTTTTAATATAGTCTTATTTTGTATTTTATATGTCTATTCTAGTATTGTGTAATCTTAACTTTTAGTATTCCTTTTTATTTCTTATTTTTGCTTCAAATTATAAAATTAAAACGAAGACTTATGAAAAAACTCTTGTTTCTATTGTCGGTATGGTGTTGTTCTCTTTGTTTAATTTCAGCGCAAACCCGAACCGAATTCTTATTGGAGAAAGGTTGGAAGTTTGCAAGAACAGACAATCCCGAATCGTATCTCACCGGTTTTAATGATAGCAAATGGCAATCTGTAGTTGTACCACATGACTGGGCAATTTACGGTCCGTTTAGTTCTAAGAACGATATGCAAAAAGTTGCTATTACACAAGATGGACAGAAAGCAGCAATGGAACATGCGGGACGTACCGGTGGACTTCCTTTTGTTGGTGTTGGTTGGTACAGAATAAACTTTAAAGTGCCCGAATTCAACAATGGTAAAAAGGCTGCAATCCTTTTTGATGGAGCAATGAGTCATGCTCGTGTTTATTTGAATGGAAAGGAAGTTGGATATTGGCCATACGGATATAATTCTTTTAAATTTGATATTACTCCTTATTTAATTGAAGGTGGAGAAAATCTGCTGGCTGTTCGTTTGGAAAACCTCACAGAGTCTTCACGTTGGTATCCCGGAGCTGGGTTATATAGAAACGTTCATGTCATTGTTACAGAAGATGCACATATTCCTGTTTGGGGAACTCAATTGACTACTCCTAAGATTACTTCTGAATTTGCAAAAGTGAATTTAAAGACTAAGGTAGTGCGTCCCGTTGATTCTAAAGTTGATAACTTTCGTCTGGTTACTGAAATAAAGGATGCTAATAATAGAGTTGTAGCAACAGGTGAAGAAAAGCTTTCAAAATATGATGGTGACGTTTTTGAACAGAACTTAATTGTAAATCAACCAAAGTTATGGGATACTGAAAATCCATATCTTTACAAGGCTGTCTCTAAACTGTATGATGGATCTTCTTTGAAAGACGAATATACTACAACATTTGGTATTCGTTCTATTGAAATTATTCCAGGTAAAGGTTTCTTTCTGAACGGGAAGCTTACTAAATTCAAAGGTGTTTGTTTGCACCATGATTTAGGTCCTTTGGGCGCAGCAATAAATGAAGCTGCACTTCGCCGCCAGATTACAATATTAAAAGATATGGGTTGTAATGCAATTCGTACTTCCCATAACATGCCTTCTCCTGAGCAGATTAAGGTTTGTGACGAGATGGGTATGATGGTTATGGCCGAATCTTTCGATGAATGGAAGATTGCTAAATGTCAGAATGGCTATAATCATCTGTTTGATGAGTGGGCTGAAAAGGATTTGGTTAATCTGATACATAATTTCCGTAATAATCCTAGTATAGTAATGTGGAGTATTGGCAATGAAGTTCCTGAACAAGGTTCTAAAGGGGGAGTTAAAGTAGCTCGTTTCTTGCAGGATATTTGTCATCGTGAAGATCCTACCCGTCCTGTTACTCAAGGAATGGATAATCCGGGTGCAGTTGTTAATAATAACTTTGCGGCAATTATGGATGTTGCCGGATTTAATTATCGCCCGTTTAAATACAAAGAAAGCTACGATAAGCTTCCGCAGGAGCTTATTTTAGGTAGTGAAACTGCTTCAACTGTAAGTTCTCGCGGTACTTATAAATTCCCTGTAGAACGTAAGGCTATGGCAATGTATAATGATCATCAGTCTTCTTCATACGATGTGGAATATTGTAGCTGGTCAAATCTTCCGGAAGATGATTTTATTCAGCATGATGATTTACCTTACTGCATGGGCGAATTTGTATGGACCGGTTTCGATTATTTGGGTGAACCAACTCCGTATTATACAAACTGGCCAAGTCATAGTTCATTGTTTGGAATTGTAGATCTTGCCAGTCTTCCAAAAGACAGATATTATCTGTATCGTAGTCATTGGAATCCTACTAAGGAGACTTTGCATATTCTTCCTCACTGGAATTGGGCAGGTCGTGAAGGAGAGGTTACTCCGATATTTGTTTATACCAATTATCCTTCTGCAGAGTTATTTATTAACGGTAAAAGTCAGGGTAAACGAACAAAAGATTTGTCGGTTACTGTTGATAACAGTGGTGATGATGCTTCTATGAAGGAACTTAAACGTCAGAAACGTTATCGTCTGATGTGGATGGATACTAAATATGAACCGGGAACTGTAAAGGTTGTAGCTTATGATAAAGATGGTAAAGCTGTAGCTGAAAAAGAAATTCATACAGCAGGTAAACCTCATCATATTGAATTGGTAGCTGATAGAACTTCATTAACAGCTAATGGAAGAGACTTGGCTTATGTTACAGTTAAAGTGGTTGATAAAGATGGTAATCTTTGTCCGAATGTCAATCAACTGGTAAAATTCAAGGTGAAAGGTGCCGGAACTTATCGTGCCGGTGCGAATGGCGATCCGATATCTATGGATTTGTTCCATTTACCTCAGATGACATTGTTTAATGGAATGCTTACTGCAATCGTTCAAACAACAGATAAGGCTGGTGAGATTATTCTTGAAGCAACATCAAAAGATTTAAAGAATGGAAAAGTAATTCTGAATAGTAAATAAGCAGATTTAATATACGAATTAAAAAGAGACAGCCGGAATGAAAATCTTATTCCGGCTGTTTGCTTTTTATTTGCACATTTTCTTTTAGCATATATTCGCGTACAGATTTAATCTTGCTCGTCAGATAGTTATAAATGAATAAAATAGAATTGTATTTTGCTTTTAATGAACCGGCAGATAATTTCATCTTCTCGTAATATTCTTTTTTAAGCAAGTCGGACAACATAATTGTGAAGTCTCCTTCACTTTCAGAAATATCGTAAATACTTAATTTATAAGCATTATCCATACATTCAATTTTTATTGTAAAACGATATATGTATGTATTCAGCACTGTTGAAAATGTTTTTTGTATTCTGTCAATGCGAATAAACTTTCCTTTATATATTATTATATTATTTACGTCATCATAAAGAGGTATAGTTGTTGATGGCGCATTTTTAAAGCTATAATCAGTAGCCTGAATAGCTTTTATATAAATAACTCCTTTACTTGAGTTTTTAATTGAATCGATTATACAGAAATTTACATCTCCTGATTTATTAACCGGAAATTTATCAATCAGGTAGAATAGGTCTTGTTTTGTTTGTGCAAAAACCATAACCGGCAAGAATAATACAAGAAGTAATAACTTTCTCATCACTGATATCATTTTATATTCTTCCTTTATTTAAATGATTCTGTTACTTATACTATTTTTATATGTAACAATCTACTTTAATGAATAGTTTTATGAATTGTCGATAAAAAAACTAACTTTGCATCTAACTATTTATCTATAAAACGATTATGAAATACGCATTTACCTTGTTGTTCCTTTTAATAAGTCTTTTTACAGCAAAGGCGCAGTATCCATTTAATGATGTAAATCTTTCGGATGAAAAGAGGGTAGATAACCTTTTGTCCTTAATGACGCTTGATGATAAGATCAATGCTTTGGGTAATAATACCTATATTCCACGTCTTGGTATTCGGAGTGCTGGAAGTGTGGAGGGTATTCATGGAGTTGTGTTGGGCGGACCGGCGTGGAATGAGAGTAGGGGACAAAAGGTTCCTACTACTGTTTTTCCTCAGGGATATGGTCTAGGAGAAACGTGGGATACGGAACTTATTCACCGTGTTGCCGAATATATTTCTACTGAGAGTCGTTATATTTTTCAGAATGCTAAATATCAGAAAGGCGGATTAGTGATATGGTCTCCAAATGCAGATTTGGGGCGCGATCCGCGTTGGGGGCGCACTGAAGAGTGTTATGGAGAAGATGCTTATTTAACTTCCAGATTAGTGGTCTCTTTTGTGCAAGGCTTACAAGGAGATGATCCTAAATACTGGCGTGCATCTTCGCTGATGAAACATTTCCTGGCAAATAGTAATGAGTTTGGACGTACCTATAGCTCTTCTGATTTTGATGAAACTCTTTTCAGAGAATATTATTCTTATCCTTTTTATAAAGGAGTTACTGAAGGCGGAAGTAATTCTATGATGGCAGCATATAATTCATACAATGGAATTCCTTGTGCGTTGAATCCTGTTTTGCGAAATGTTGTAATGAAGGAATGGGGCCTCAATGGTGCATTGATTACTGATGGAGGAGCTTTTAAGTTATTAATGACTGATCATAAAGCTTTTACAAATTTGGCTGATGCTGCTTCTGCTTGCTTAAAAGCTGGTATTACAAAATTCTTGGATGATTATCGTCCATCCGTAGTCGAAGCTTTGAATAAAGGGTTAATAACAGAAAAGGAGATTGAACAATCTATTCGGGGAAATCTAAGGATTGCTTTAAAACTGGGGTTGTTGGATGGAAATTCTTCGGCAAATCCTTATGCCCGCATTGGTGTGGAAGATTCGCAGGAACCATGGAATAAGCCTGAGACAAAAGCTTTTGTTCGTAAAGTGGCTGATAAATCTATAGTGTTGCTGAAAAATGAAAATCATTTTCTTCCTTTGGATAAATTAAAGCTGAAAAAGGTAGCGGTGATTGGTAAACGTGCAACTGAGGTTATTGAAGATTGGTACAGTGGAACTCCGGCATATAAAGTTACGGTATTGGATGCAATCCGTGAAGAATTAAAAGATTCCGCAGTTGAAGTTCGCTATGTGGCGACTAACAAAATGGATAGTGCCCGTACCATTGCGAAGTGGGCTGACGTGGCAATTGTATGTGTGGGTAATCATCCCTGGTGTGATGCCGGATGGGAAAAATCTCCCGTTGCCAGCGAAGGAAAAGAGGCAGTTGACCGTTTAGCACTTTCTATGGAACAGGAGGATTTAATTCTGCAGGTTCATGATGCCAACCCTAAAACGGCAGTTGTACTTATCAGTAGTTTTCCTTATGCCATTAATCGCACTCAGCAGTTGGTTCCTGCCATTCTTCATTCTACCCAAAGTTGTCAGGAGTTAGGGCATGGAGTTAGTGATGTTTTATTTGGCCAATATAATCCGGCAGGGAGATTAACACAAACCTGGCCTAAAAGTATTACCGATCTTCCTCATATGATGGATTACGATATTCGTCACGGACGAACTTATATGTATAGTAAAGCTGCGCCTCTTTATCCTTTTGGTCATGGATTGAGTTATACTTCCTTTGTTTATTCCAATCTGAAAACAGATAGTCGGATTGTTCACTCGGGCGATACTTTAAGAGTTACATTTCAGCTACGCAATAGTGGAGCAAGAGATGGAGAAGAAGTAGTGCAACTTTATGTTAGTAAGCTAAACCGTAAAGCCAATGATCCTATTAAGCAACTTAAAGCTTTTAGTAGGATAGCACTCAAAAAAGGAGATCAGAAAGAAGTTACTTTGTTGGTTGCTGCAACGGAATTGATGCATTGGAGAGAGGAGAACCATTCTTTTGTTCTTACGAAAGGAAAAGTTGTATTGGAGATTGGTGCCTCTTCTGTTGATATACGACTTAAATCAGTCGTTGATATTCAATAAAAAAATGCTGTAATAGGCTGATTAATACTTTAGTAAATAAAATGATTTATTTTTGTAACTTATTTTGTTTAAGTGTAAATGTATGTTTTTAGAAAGGTGATTTTTTAATTTATAAATTACATATTAATAACTTAAATGTTATTTAATTATATGTTGTATTGAATGATTATATAAATAGAAATTGATATGATAATTTATAGTATACTTTTATATATCAGGCTATTTTTTCTTTTT